>JAEEGL015279034.1_pt1 | contig 98879 bp, 86 predicted proteins | sample 9134231 | NCBI WGS metagenome assembly JAEEGL01 (sample SAMN16246548, study PRJNA631951) | gut metagenome | biome: gut microbiome; feature: rumen; material: fiber-attached | host: Bos | place: Iran: Karaj | collected 2018-10 | reverse complement strand
TGCTTACCATACACAAAGTATGCTTTCACAAATCTTCCTTGTTCTGCGGCTCATTTTTCGCGTGAAAACTGTTTCACACCTCAAAGAGATGAAATTTGTGCATATTTGCAGGTTATGACGACGAGTAATACTTGCCGTATTGCGAGGAGGAATACCTGCATAAGATGTGCGAAGGTCGCTCTTTGAGGCATTACTGGCTTATGAAGGACCGCCCTTTCTCCGCAGGCAGATTTTTTATCTCTTATCCGAGTACTCTTACTCTGATAACGCCGTCTATTGCTTCGAGCTTTGCCGAGTCGGGAGCGGTTTCGACATCAACCGCGGTGTAGCCGATACCCTTCTTCTCGCCGCTTACAAGCGAGGTCACGCCGCAGCCGTCAAACGCCGCCGTGATTTTGTCCGCCATGCCTTCGCCCGCGTTGTAGATTAAGCATACTCTCGTTTTGAACGAGGCGGGGAGAGCGATGTTGGGAAGGTTTACGGAGTTTGTGATAATACCCTTTTCAAGGTAGTCAACAAGCTCGTTTGCCGCCATAACGGCGCAGTTGTCTTCGCTTTCGGGAGTGGAAGCGCCGAGGTGGGGGATGGCTGTTACGCCGGGGGTGGTAATCTGCTTGTCGGTCGGGAAATCGGTAACATAAGCCGCCGCCTTGCCCGCGCCGAGAGCGTCGATTATTGCCGCTTCATTTACAAGCTCGCCGCGTGCGAAATTGAGAATTCTCACGCCGTCCTTCATCTTGGCGAGCGAATCCGCGCTTACCGTGTCGCGTGTGGCGTCGTTGAGCGGAACATGAAGGGTGATGTAATCGGAAACGGCGAAAAGTTCGTCGAGGTCTGAAACAACCTTTACCGCGGGGTCAAGCGCGAGAGCCGCTTTTACGCTCAGGAACGGGTCGTAGCCGACAATGTTCATACCGAGCGCCTTTGCGCTGTTGGCAACAAGCGCGCCTATTGCGCCGAGACCTACAACGCCGAGCGTCTTGCCGAGAATTTCGGGGCCCGCGAAAGCGCTTTTGCCCTTTTCAACAAGAGCGCTCACTTCGTCGCCCTTGCCGGAGAGAGTTTTGCACCAGTCGATTGAGTCGGCGACTTTTCTTGAAGCCATAAGCATTGCGCAGAGCACAAGCTCCTTAACGGCGTTCGCGTTCGCGCCGGGGGTGTTGAATACGGCAATGCCCGCCTTCGCGCAGGCGTCAACGGGAATGTTGTTAACACCGGCGCCGGCTCTCGCAACGGCAACGGTCTTCGCGTCAAAAGCGAACTCGTGCATTTTTGCCGAGCGCACCATAATCGCGTCGGGGGCTGCGCAATCGTCCGAGCAGACGTATTTCGCGCTGTCAAGCTGATTCAAGCCGTATTTTGAAATCTTGTTTAATGTGAGAATGTTATACATAGCAGTTCCTCTTTGAAATCAGTTGTTCTTTTCGAATTGAGCCATAAAGTCAACAAGTTTCTCAACGCCTTCAATGGGCATTGCGTTGTAGATGGATGCTCTCATACCGCCTACGGAGCGGTGACCCTTGAGGTTTACAAAACCCGCAGCCGCGGCGTCCGCCACGAACTTCTTGTTGAGCTCGTCGCTCTCGGTGACGAAGGTGACATTCATAATTGAACGGTCCTCTTTGTTTACGGGGTTAATGAACATTTTGCTCGAGTCGAGATAATCGTAAAGGATGGATGCCTTCTTCTCGTTGTGGAGCTTCATTGCCTCAAGACCGCCGATTTTCTCAATCCATTCAAGCACGAGCTTGCACATATAGATTGACCAGCAGGGAGGAGTGTTGTACATGGAGTCGTTGTCTGCCATAACCTTGTAGTCAAGCATTGTGGGAATGCTCGCGGGAGCGTTGCCGAGAAGGTCCTCGCGAACGATTACAACGGTAAGACCCGCGGGGGCAATGTTCTTCTGGGCGCCGCCGTAGATGAGACCGAATTTTGTAACATCCATCGGCTCCGAAAGGAAGCAGGAGGAAACATCGGCGAAAAGGGGAACATCGCCGGTATCGGGGATGTAGTTCCACTTTGTGCCGTAGATTGTGTTGTTGAAGCAGATATAGGCGTAATCCGCGTCGGAACGGAAATTCTCTTTTGTAAGCTTGGGAATGTAGGTGAAGGTCTTGTCTTTTGACGAGGCAACCTCATAAACATCGCCGTCGGGGCAGACCTTGACCGCCTCTTTATACGCCTTTGTTGAGAACTGACCGGTGAGAACATAGTCGGCTTTCTTTGTGCCGTTCATAAAGTTGAGGGGGATAGCCGCGAACTGAGTTGAAGCGCCGCCCTGAAGGAAAAGAACCTTGTAGTTGTCGGGAATGCCGAGAACCTTTCTGAAAAGAACCTGCGCCTCGTTTATGATTTCCTCATAAACCTTGGAGCGGTGCGACATCTCCATAACGGACTGACCGCTGCCCTTGTAATCCAGCATCTCCGCTGCCGCCAGATTGAGCACGCTCTCGGGGAGCATTGAGGGACCGGCTGAAAAGTTGAATACTCTTGCCATAATTTATATAACCTCCGAAATATATTTTTCCGCTCATTATTATAATATAAAATATCAAGTTAAAACAATGGTATTGTTTTACAGAATATTGACCGAAAACAGTGAATAAAATATGTAAATTATCAATAAGACCTTTGATAATTTGCACAATTATAAAAAGCCCGATTGTTGCACTGTGCACAACGGCAAAACAGCCGAACCCGCGCAATCTTTACATTTTTTGAAAAAGTGATATAATATTTTTGTTATGCGATTCTGTTTTAAGGCGGTGAGAAAATGAAAAACGCGCCGGTCGGCTTTCTCGATTCGGGCATAGGCGGAATAACCGTTCTGCGAAAGGCGGTCGGGGTTCTGCCCTTTGAATCATACCGTTTTTTCAGCGACTCGCTCAACAACCCCTACGGTGACAAGGAGGACCGCGAAATCAAGGCGCGCTGCGACGAAATCGCCGATATCCTTATAAACAAAGAGGGTTGCAAAGCCCTTGTGCTCGCCTGCAACACGGCGTCGGCTAAGGCGGCTGAATACCTGAGGGAAAAATACGCGGACACTCCGATTATAGCCATTGAGCCCGCCTACAAGATGGTTCACGATATAAACCCCGGCGGCTTCACCCTCGTTATGGCAACGCGCGGCACGCTCGAGAGTGAAAAATTTCACCGTCTTTATTACAAATACAACAACAACAAAACCGACCTCCTCGCCTGCGTGGGTCTTGCGGACTTGATTGAGCAGGGCAGGGAGGACGAACTGAAAGCATATCTTGAAAACCTCCTCGGCAAATACGCGGGAAAGGTTGAGAATGTAGTGCTCGGCTGCACGCATTATCCTCTCGCGGAAAAGGAGATAAAAGCCGTGCTCGGCGATGTGATGTTCTTTGACGGCGCCGACGGCGTGGCAAGGCAGCTGAAAGCCGTTCTCACGGCGAAGGATCTCCTCAATCCCTCCGAGGAAAAGGGCACCATCATATTCACGGATTCAAGCCCCGATGAGGAGACGAGAAAACAGAAGGAAGAGAGATTTTTCAGATATCTGAACGGATAAACCCGAAAAAACGCAAAGCAAAAAACAGTACAAAAACGCAAAACAAAAAAGCAAAACGGGCTGTCATCGACAGCCCGTTACTTTTTGATGCTTCAATTGACGGCAGCCTTCTGCCGCAGGTCGTTTTTGTTCAGAACAAAAACAATTATCAGTGTTACGATAATATAAATGAGGGATATCAGCTGGCTCGTTGACAGTGCTCCGAGAAATCCTCTGTATTCATCGGCTCTGTAATACTCAAGAATAAACCGGTAAACAGGATAGACAAGGCAGTAAACAGCCATAAGCCGTTTCCTGAAATATCCGTTTTTAAAACAGTAATACAGTGTGAAAAACAGCATAAGATTCAGCACGGCTTCAACCAGCTGAACCGGGAATCTCGGCACGCCGTTGCAAGCATCAACGGGCGAATAATGATATGTGACTCCGTATTTCCATTCAACGCCGTAACAGCACCCCCCGAGGAAACAGCCTATCCTTCCGAAAAAATGGAACAGCGTGATTGACATGGCGCCGATGTCAAAATATCTGCCGGTTTCCAGTTTGCGGGCTTTGCAGAAAATGAAGCCTATCAGCAGAACTCCCGTCAGGCCTCCGTAATAAACGGAACCTCCGAAAATAACAGAGAGGCAAGAAAAGAGATGCCTGATACCGGTTATTTTGTCAAAATTACGAATCAGCGCAACTATTTTATCAAACTGAGTTACGGCATACATAATATGACCGCCCGCGATAATCCCGATAAAGGAATAGCAGAACATACTCAGTACCTGCATATCATCCAATCCGGTTTTCTTGGATACGGACAGCCCGAAACCCATCATAACAAACACTCCGACAAGACCCATTATCAGATATATTGATATGTCCTTGCCAAACAGATTGAATATGGGAATCATTGTTTATTATGAAAAGAAAGAGTTTACAAAACTGTTCGCGGCGTCCTCTGCCGCCTGAGCCGCTTTGTCGGCAACGGAATTTGCAACCTCATCCACAGGGTAAGTGGTAAGTTCATCTGCGGCGCTCTGCAGCTGATTCGCAACGGAAGTGGCAAATTCATTCACCTTGCTTGTAACAACTTCTTCTGCCGAATCAAGAACTTCATCAACAACTTCCGCGCCGCCGTGTACTACGGCGTCGGCAGCTCCGACACAGGCGAGCGCGCATATAACGCCGACTGCCGAAAAAGCCGTTCCGATAATGCCGAGAACAAGCCCCGCTGTTGCGAGACCGGTTGATGTGCTGCCCGATTCAACTGCCTTTTTTCTGCCTATAACGCCGAATACTATACCGAGAATTGCGAGAACCAGGGAGAAAAATTTTACAACCGGAATGAACGAGCCGACAATTCCGACAATTCCGCATACCAGAGCCGCAATGGAAAAACCGTTTGAAGGCTGTTTTACTGGCTGTGCAGGAGCCTGTGCTTGTTGTGCGGGAGCGGGAGCCGGCGCTTGCGTGGGAACGGGAGGTTGAGGCGGTGCCTGAACCTGAGCGGGAGCGGGCGCGTTTTCAGCCGGAGCATTTACGGAACCCGTTAATTCCGCTCCGCAATTGACGCAGAATTTTGTTTCTTCATCGTTCTGAAAACTGCATTTCGGACAAATCATAATACATTCCTCCTAAAATTTTTTAAAGCAATAATGCTGTTTTAACAAATATGTTCTTTATTATTTATTTTTAATTTACGCTTATAACCTCATAATGGATTTCCCAGGAGTCTCCGAAATTTTCGGCTTTTGTTATTCTCGCGAAAACCGCCTGGCCTTCTTCAATACCGGGGTCTGAATCGGAAACAAAGTTCAGATGCTCTCCCGACCAGAGGTTGAAGCCGAGAAGGCTGTCCGGGTGAACAGAAGCGACTGTAAATACAACTGTTTTTCCCACCGTGTCCTCACCGTTGTTGAGAGCGGTTTCGAAAGTGACCTCATCGGGATAATCGGCTTTCTGACCATTGAATGCCTTATTTGCCTTGTCAACGGCTTCCTGTTGCGCCGTTCCTCTTTCAACAAGAATAACCTCGTCGCCCTCTTCGAAAAGAGGATTCATACCCTCGGATTTGTCTCCGGTGCAGGTGAGTATCAGTTTTTCATCTTCACGCTGTACGGCGAAATAGCTTTCCGAAGTTTCGTCAATATCATCTTCATCCATCGAGTCGGCTAATTCTCCGTAGTCCTCTCCCAGCATGGCTTTCATCTGGTCTTCTTCTTTTGAAACGATTGTCAAAACACCGCGCGAATATGTCCATTCAAAAGGCAGTTCAATATCCATCGAGGTGTCAATACCTTTTCCGGTTGAGCCCTTTTCAAATATGAAAACCTGAGAGGAGTCGGTATATTGCTCCCATTCGCCGATGAATGTTTTTTTGCTTACGGCGTTTTTGCCCGTGACGAAGAAAAACACACCTGCGGCAATACCCGCAATTACGACAAGAGCAATCGCGGATATAATTATCTTCTTTTTCATAAAAAATCCTCCGTTTTATTTTAATATTTTGCCGCAATCCTTCTACTTTCTCCTCTCCGAAAAAGCATCGATAAGATCCTCGATAATATCGGTTATATTGTCGAAAATATCGGACGCGAGCATTGCGAGAACAACGACAATGGCGAGTACCATATTCATCTCTCCTTTCATCATTGCGCATTATACTATAAATCGTCCGCGGTTTGGTGTGCCGGCAGCACACTTTTGGAACCCGCCGGGAAAACGGTTTGGAAATTGCCTGTGAAAGTTGAAATAATTACGCGGGTGTGATATCATAAAAACAACGAAAAAACACGGAGTCATCCCATGATAAAAAGCATAAAAAAAGAGTATATTTTTGAAAAGGACGCGGTCACTCCCGCCTGCCACGCCTCAACCGTTCTGCCGCTCGAAGACGGCAGGGTTATAGCCGCGTGGTTCGGCGGAAGGCGGGAAAAGGCGGATGATGTGGAAATATATGTCAGCGTGCGAAGCGCAAAAGGCGTGTGGAGTTTTCCGCGTGTTGTCAGCGAAAAAGACAACATCCCGCACTGGAATCCCGTGCTTTACAGGCGCGAGGACGGCGCGGTTATCCTCTACTACAAACACGGCTGCGAAGTGAGCGACTGGATTACGAAATATGTAATCAGCACAGATTCGGGCAAAACCTGGAGCAGACCCGAAATTCTTGTGCCCGGCGATGACTGCGGCGGCAGGGGGCCGGTCAAAAACGGCTGTCTGAAGCTTTCGGACGGAACTGTGCTTGCGCCCGCCTCAACCGAAAAGGGCTTCGCGCGGTGCTTCATAGACCGCTCATACGACGACGGTATAACCTTTGAAAAGGGCGATTTCATCGAAACCCCGAAATACAGGGGCAGGAGGGTTTGGCTCATTCAGCCCGCTCTGTGGGAATCGGAGAAGGGCGCGCACTGCCTTATGCGCTCGGACTCGGGTGCCGTATACAGAAGCGATTCCTCCGACGGCGGAAAAACCTGGTCAAAGCCCAAACGCACAAGGCTTCCCAACAACAACAGCGGAATTGACTGCGCAACAGATTCGAAGGGCAGACTCTGGCTTGTTTACAACCCTGTAAGCGTCAACTGGGGTGTGCGCCATCCGCTCTCGCTCTCGGTGTCTGTGGATGACGGCAGGCATTTCACGGAGATGTTTGTGCCCGAGCCCGGATTCGGCGAGTTTTCATACCCGTTTATCGCGTGCCTCGGCAATAAGCTTTTTATCACCTATACCCATAAAAGGAAACAGATTGCCTACCTTGAAATAGAACTTGAAGAAACGGACGCCTGATCTGAATGAGCAAAAAAATCTGCATAATCACCGGAATAATTCTCGCTGTTTTCTGCGCCGCTTTTGTGATATTCCGGGGCGGCACCTACACGGTCACGGTTGATGCCGCGGGCAGCGCCGCGGCGGAGGATTATGACATCCTGACCGACCACGGTGAGAGTATTCTGAAAATCGCGGATAAGAGAATATCCGGCGGAAAGCTGAAAATAACAATGAAATCCCGCGCGCAGGGCACAGGCAGCCGCACAAAGGCGTACTTCTGGATAAACGCCTTCATCCGCGAGTTTATCGCAACCCTTTACGCTCAGCGAAAAAAGCACATCAAAGTTATCGCTCTGATATTCATTCTTACGCTTTTTACCGTTACGCTTGTTTTTATATCCGGGCTTTTCTGAAACACAAACATTCTCCGCTTGCGATACGCAGGCGGAGTTTTTGCTTTTATTGTTGACAAACGGATAATATATTAATATAATAAACTTGACATTACATTTGTAACCTCGGGCAACCGGGGAGGCAAACAGGGCTGAAATGAGGAAAACAATGGATACCGTCAGAAATCTTTCGCACGAGGAACTGCTTAAACTCTCCAACGAGCAGTCGAAAAAAATCACGAGGGAGAGCATTATAACGGCGCTTATTCTGCTGTTCGCGGAAAAGCCGTTTGAAAAAATCACAATAACCGATATCGCCAAAAAAGCGGGCGTTTCGCGCACCGCCTTCTACAGCAATTTTGAAAGCAAGGAGGATGTCGCGAAGGAACTCGGCAAAAACATAACAGTCGAACTCAATGAGTTCTTCGCGGGCAACCGCTACAGCGGCGACGGCAGGGTGCTCCTGCTCGGCGTTTTCACCGCCATCAAAGAGAATCCCGACAGAATGAAGGTGCTTTTCAACTCGAAACAGATGGTTCACGAGATTCTCGGCGGCGAGACATATCTTGACACGGTTATGAAGGCGGAGGACAGTTTCGGCTATTACAATATTTTCGCCACCGAAGCGGCGCTTAAAAAGATAATTGTCGAATGGTTCAGAGGCGGTATGAAGGAATCCCCCGAGGATATGGCGCAGTATTGCTCGGATCTCTCAAGAAAAATAATTGTCGGAGTTGAAAAGGAATGAAAACCGAAAAGATTATTTCCGTTCTGCTTATTGCCGCGCTGCTTATATCTGCGGCGGGTGTTTCTGTTCTCGCTCTCAGCGGCAATGTTTCGGCGGATGTGGTTAAAAAATCGAAAAAAGCCGCTGTTGACGCCGAGGCAGAGGGAATTGTGCTTCTGAAAAACGATGGCGGCTTCCTTCCCTTGAACGGGCGAAAACTTAACATTTTCGGCATCGGCTCGGTCTATCCGTTTATGGGCGGAGCGGGCTCGGGAGCGATCACCTCTGACGACCCCGTAACCTTCTATGACGCCCTCGACGACGAGGGGATAGAATACAACAAGGAGCTTCGCGCCCTCTATGAGAAAAACATCGGCACAAACAAAATGCCGAAAACCGACAACACGGTTATAAACAACCTTCTTCAGGTCGCTCTTTCAATAAACTCGCTCAAGGAAATGGATGTTTCAAAGCTGAAGGGGAGCGTGATTGAAAACGCCGTCGCCTACTCCGGCACGGCTCTTGTAATGATAAGCAGAACGAGCGCCGAGGGCTCGGATTTAAGCTTTGACACACTCAGACTCAGCGAAACCGAGGAGAAACTCCTTGATCTTGTAACATCGAAATTCGCCGATGTAATAGTGCTTTTCAATATCGGCAATGTTATGAAGATGGACTTCCTCGAAAAATACGAGAATATCAGGGCGGCCGCGATAGTCTGGATTCCCGGCGAATTCGGCTTTATTTCCGTGGCGCAGATGCTCACGGGCAAGGTCAATCCCTCGGGCAGACTCGCCGACACAATCGCTTATAACCCCGAGGATCATCCCTCCGGCGAGTGCTTCGGCAGTTTTTCCTACTCCGACGGCTCGGGGCACTATGTGGAATACATGGAAGGCATCTATGTCGGTTACAGATATTTTGAAACATTCGCCAAAGAGAAGGTTCAGTATCCCTTCGGCTACGGCATCTCATACACCGAATTTCAAAAGGAAGTTACGGGCACATCCTTTGATGAAAACGAGATATCCGTGAGCGTGAAGGTTACAAATACCGGCGATAAGGCGGGAAAGGACACGGTTCAGATTTATTACTCCGCCCCCTATGACGGCACAATCGAAAAGAGCGCCGTCTGCCTCGGCGGCTTTGCCAAAACAAAGCTTTTAGCTCCCGGTGAATCCGGGACGGTTACGGTCACCTACTCCACCGACGATATGGCTTCCTACGACAAAAACGAAAACGAGGCGTGGCTGCTCTCGGCGGGCGATTATAAAATAATTCTCGCCGAAAACGCCCGCGATTTCATTGAGGAATACACCTATTCCGTAAGGGCTGACAAGGTGATTAAAACCGACAGCAAAACGGGCAGTGAAATAAAGAATCTGTTTGACGACTGCTATAACGGCTTCACCCTGCTTTCAAGGAATAACCCCGAAGGCACTTACCCGAAAAGCGGCGAAAAGGCGGCTGACGACGCCGTTAAAAACGCGGACAAATACCCCGAGCCGGTAACGGAGGACACAGCCCCGAAAACCGGCGTGAAATATGATAAGACAATAACCCTCAGGAATGTTTATGAGGACGAGAGTCTGTGGGACGCCTTCCTCGACCAGTTAACCCTTGACGAAATGGCTCTGCTCGTCTCCGACGGCGGCTACGGCACGGCGGCGGTTGAACGCCTCGGAATACCCGCCACAATGGACAACGACGGTCCCTCAAGCATAAAGGGCAGAAACGGGCTTCTCTACACCGACAGCGGCGTGGCTTACCCCTGCGAGACGGCTATCGCCTGCACTTTCAACACCGAAATCGCCTATGAAATCGGCGCGGCTTTCGGCAGGGAATCCGAGGACATAGGCGCCGACATTCTCTACGCTCCCGCGGCGAACATCCACAGAAATCCCCGCGGCGGCAGAAATTTCGAATACTTCTCCGAGGATCCGCTCTTAAGCGGCAAAATGACCGCGGCATTAATAAACGGCTGCAGCAGCGAGGGGCTTGTTGTAACGCTCAAGCATTTCGCCATGAACGACCAGGAAACCCACAGGGGAGGAGTCTTCACATGGGCGGATGAACAGACAATGCGCGAGATTTATCTCAAAGCGTTCGAAATCGGGGTCAAGGAGAGCGACTGCGCCGGAATAATGTCCGCCTACAACCGCGTGGGCGCCGACTGGTGCGGAGCGAAATCCGCCCTTCTTATAGACCTTCTGCGAACGGAGTGGGGCTTTGACGGTTTCGTTGTTTCGGACTTCACATCGAACATAACCGGCACGGGCTATATGAACCCTGTGCTCGGTGTGTACAGCGGCAACGACACAATGCTCACGGGCATAAGGGGCGTGTTCCTGCCCGGTCACATAAGAGCGATAAAGAATCAGTATAAAAAGGACCCCGTCGGCTTCGGCACGGCTCTAAGGGAGAGATGCAGGGAACTCTGCAAGGGCAAAATGCGCACCCGCGCCTTCCTTCACCCGGAAATAAAATATGACGATTCCTTCCCGGGGGCTCTGCTTCCCACAGACGAATGGAACTTTACATTCCCCTACATTTTCTCGCTTTTCCGCTACCTTTTAAACAATCTTACATACACGGTGATTTATCTTCTCAGGCCGCTGTTCGGATAAAAACACAACTCCGTCTGCTTGGAGGCAGGCGGAGTTTTCATATTGAAAAGAAGAACCGCCCGGGCGCTCACAAAACCCGGACGGCTTTCTTTCGGTATATTATAAAAAGGATGGTCTGTTATCTGTCGCAATAAAAAGCGTTCGCGTCGGCGAGGACTCTCGCCGCCTTGTCGGATTCGTCGGATGTGCAGATCGCAACTCCCGCCGCAGTGACTATTGCCGCCGTAAGAACAAAACCTAAAATCATCATAATAATATCTCCTTTTCAAATTCGTTTTTGTTTCGTCTGAGTACATCTGAACAATAACACAAAAAAACGGCTGAAACGGGTTTTGTTCGCGAACGGTCCGTTTTACGGCGCGAACGGGCTGATTATTTTACAATATTGATTTGACAGGGTGTTCTGTGTTATAATAACCGCCGTAAAGAATCAATCCGTACGAGGGGCGGAAGTTATTAAAAGCGGAGACAACGTTATGAATAAAGGAGTAAAAACAGCGGCAATCGCGGGCGGGTCACTGCTCGCGCTGGCGGTCATTTTCGGCGCGGCGCTCGGCGGCAGGGATTCCGGCGAGCCGGTGAGCTACACCGAAGCGGAGCCGACTGCCGTGGTTGAAAGATTTTCGCCCGATGAGTTTACTCAGGCGGAGGACCTCACCATTGAAACAACAGTCGAAGGCACGGTTACGGCAACTGTGACCGAACCCGCGACCGAAACAACAGCGCAGTCAACAACCACTGCACCCACAACAACTGCCGGAACAACAGCCGCGTCCCCGACGGCACCGGCAGCGGCAGTGTCGTCAACAACAGTCCCGAAAAATACAACCGCGCCCGCGGCATACGATGAAGAAGCGGAGCGCGACTATATACTCAACACAAACACAAAAAAATTCCACAGACCCGACTGCGCATCCGTAAAGGAAATGAAGGACAAAAACAAGCAGACCTTTCACGGCACAAGGGATGAGGTTATCGAAAAGGGCTACGACCCCTGCGGAAGATGTTTTCCGTAATTAACGAAATTATTTTTTGCTCGGTTTATTGATAATAATACTGATATGTGATAAAATCATTTTGCATTTCGAAATATATTAACAAAAACGGAAACACAGTAACCGGGCGTTTGCCGCGTTTGAGCGGTATCGCTTAATAATAAAAATTCTGGAGGGAATTATGAAAAAAATATTTTCGGTTTTTTTAGCAGTTTTAATGGTTTGTCTCTTGCTCGCCTCGTGCGGAAAAAGCACGGATACAGGTGCTCAGCAGACACAGCAGGCGGGGCAGTCCGAGGCGCAGGATGAAAGCAAGCCCGAAAAAGAGGTACTTTCCGATGATTATCACTCGGGTCAGATTCAGATTGACGGTGTTATTTACACCCTGCCCGTCAAGGGCTCCGAGTTCTTAAGCAACGGATGGAACGTAGTTAACGACTATGACAAAGGCATTACAATTGACCCGGATGATGATGAGGAAATTACTCTTTCAAACGGTTCCACCGAAGCGGATATTGATTTTTACAACTATGCCGGTCAGGCGGTCACAATAGAAAACTGCTATGTTTCAGAAATATACATTATTGCAGACGATGATGAACAGAAGGGCTCTGTTATTTTACCGGGCAATTTGAATGTAAGCACCGCGAAATATCAGGACTTTGAAAGCAAGTGGAACAAGTCCGGCGCTCCTTCCTGGGACGGTATTGCAGACGGTAATGGAGATACGATTGTTCATTATATAATAGCCGACCTTGAAGATGATTATAAATATGTCTTTAAATTCAACGATGATTATTCGCTTCATAGTGTATCCTTAATAAATGAAAACAGACCGGCTGTTATTGATGTTGATGAAAACGCCGAAGCGGCTTCACAGGCAGACACATCCGCTCAGACTGAACCCGAATCACTTCCGGCAGTTAATGTTACAAACCTTGTAAATGTTGACGCTCTTTCCGCGATTAGCGTTTACGATCCATTCGATCTGAAAATAATGAGAAGCGGCTTTGACACGTCAGCCAGGCAATACAGCCCCATTGTAATTGCCGGCGTTCCTTACGGTGATGATGACTTTGTAATAGAATTTAAAAACAAAAGTTCATCGGCAATGAAAGATGAAACATTTTATTTTATCGCTTATGATAGCAACAATGCGCCTGTTCAGATCGGACTTGCATCCTTGGGCGACAGCGGAATTCGTCAGTTAAAAGGGTCTGTTACCGTAGCTGCCGGTGAAACAAGCGGTATGGCGATTTGCAATATTGACAGCAGCAAAATAGCGGGCATCGCACTTTTTGCTTATTCATATACCGATGCCGCCGGTCAGGAACACATTAATCCGCAGGCGGATAACTGGGTTCAGTCCGTTTATGCCTGATAACGGTTTAACATTTGATAATAAAAAGATTTAACGGCAAAACAAACCCCGCTTTAAAAGAAGCGGGGTTATTTTATGTCATTTTTCTGTTTACATAAATTTGAAAACCGTCAGGAACGCCTGCTTGGGCATGCTGATTTTATTCGTTGTCTCGCGCTTTGATTCGTTGTAGAAGTCCATCATATACCTGCGCTCCTCTTCTGTGGGCGTTTCGTTGCTGTAGAGGGCTTTTTCCCAGGTTTCAACGCTCTTTTCATATCTGTACGCAAACTCGTCGGAGGTCATTTCCCTTATCTCGTCAACGCGCTTGAGAAAAGCGACATTCTTGCTTTCAAAGCCCGTGACTCTCAGCCATTTCACGCCCTGCGTGAAAATGTAGTGAATCGCCTGCTTTATATCCTCATCCTGCATTTTCTTTTCGCGTTTTTTGCGGGATATGAGTATCGCCGCGACCCAGGCGAGAATCAACAGAAGCAGGAACGCGAGAATAAGCCACAGAAGTATATTGCTTTTTCCCTTGGGCGAGCCCTCCGTCGGCTGCATATTTCCCATAGCCGATTCGTCCTCGGGCGTTTCTTCGGGCAGGGGCGGCTCCTCGGGATCCTCCTCAATGTCGAAATCTTCCTTTTCTTCCTCCGCCTCAACCGGCTCCTCCTCGGGGGGCACGATATCGAAGTTCGAAAGAAGTATCTTTTCGTGGTCCTCAAGCCAGTCGCGTATCTTTTCGGCAACCTCCTGCACGGCGGGGTGGGATTCCCTGTATTCGGGCGGATAAACCGCGTAAACAAGCCCGCTCACGGCTATGAACAGGGCGGTGAAAACCGCGAGAATCTGAAACGCCGCCTTGCGCCCGTCCTTTCGCGCGGATATTCCCGCCAGAGCGATAAGCAGGAACCAGGCGATGAATGTGAGAATGTTTACAATATAATTCGGGGCTATGCCGAGGTAAATCTCCGCCTCGGCGTAAATCACGCAGAGAGCCGCGGGTATAGCCGCTACACGCTTTATTGTGGCGTGGGTTGTAAGCACGCAGAGCAGAAAAATAACAGCCAGGGCAAACACCGTCTGCGGCGAAATTCCGCCGGCGCTTTCGTCAACCTCGAACTTCTGGTAGATATAGGACTGGCTCTCCTCACTGAGCGTGAAAAGACGGTTAGCGAACAGTTTCGCGCCCTGTGTGAATTTTTTTATTTCAACAAGCGTAAAAAGAACGACGCAGGCGGTCATAACTGCGCTTACCGCCCTGAAAAGCGTTTTGCGCGTATAGGTGAAAACGCTAACAAATGAAACGATGAAGGGCAGAACATAAACAAAAAGGGAGGCGTCACGGCATACGGAAACACCCGCGAGGCAGACAGCCGCCGCGGACAGCAAAGCCCCGCCCGCCCGCATGGATACGGGGAGCGTTTCGATTGCGGTATTCTCTTTTTTACCGGCGCTCTGATTTTTCATTTATATTCCCAGTGTTTCAATAATATCCTTGTAGTTTTTGTCCGTGAACGAAATAACATCGAGACCGTCGGCAATCTTGTTGCCCTGTTCCTCACCGGGCATAAGGGCGCACACCCTGTTGCCGCCCGCGAGAATGTCAAGACGGTTGTTTTCGTTTAAGGTGATAAGTATAACATGCTGAAAAATACCGAACGGTTTGTTTTCGGCATATCTGTTTACAAACGGCACATCGCTTTCGCAGAAGGTGTTTGACATAAGCCACTCGAGCATTGAATCGCGCTCGGGCGGAATTGTTATTTCGCGGTAGCCGAAAATCTGGGTGGAGTTGTCGCAGTAGCCGAGCGTGAATTCATATCCGCCCTCGACAAGCCCCTTTGAAATGCTCGCGAATATCTCCGCCGCCGTGTCGATATATTCCCTCGATGGCTTCTTTTCGCTCTTGTCGTACGACATGTCAAAAAGCAGAAGAATGTCGTTTTTGATCGGCAGTCCGAGCTCGCGGACCATCGTTTTGTCAACCTTCTCCGTCAGCTTCCAGTGTATATTCTTTATAGGGTCGCCCGGAACATACTCGCGTATAAGAAAAGTCTCGCTCGGGTCGTTGCCCGCCTTTGTCATGGAGTATTTCTCGCCGTCCGCCTGTGAAAAGGTCTCGTCCGCCACGGCGATAAGGCAGGGCGCCGTTTCGGGCATTATGAGATGATATGTTTCGGTGCCGTCGGTTTTGATTTTAAATCTGAATATCCCGGCGGGAGCATAGAGATAGACATTCTCCGCGAACACGCTTATCCTGCCGGCGAACTGCGATGAGAAATCAAACGGCACGTGGCATTCGCTCTTTGCCGCCACCGCGCAGGCGGAACTGAAAACATCCGTTTCGCCGTTGAGAAAGTTTTTGCAGCAGATTGAGAATTTCAGCGAAGCCAGCGGAATTATGCTGCCGTTTGTAACGGAGACGAATCCGTCAAGCGGCTCGCCCTTTTTATCCGTTGAGGCGGACGAAATTCCGATTTTCACCTTTAATGAGGCAATCGCCGTGAGCATTATGAGAAGCGGCGGAACAACCGCCGACACGGCGAGTATTATCAGCGTGCCTATGCTGTTTACAAGCAGAAACAGCAGCGCCGCGATAATCAGCCAGATTATATAAACAATGAATCCTGCAGTCATTTTATTTTACGGGGTTGGGCAGTGGAGTGTTGTTTATCGCCTGCATAAGCACAACCGCGCTGTCAACTCCCGAGAAGCGCGCCTTCTGCGAGAGAACGATTCTGTGCGAGCAAACAAGAGTGAACACATCGATTACATCCTCGGGAACCACATAACTGCGCCCGGAAATGTACGCCTTTGCCTTCGCCGTGGAGCAGAGAGCGATGGCGCCTCTGGGGCTTACGCCGACCTCAATGTTCTCAATCTCCCTCGTGGCAAAAACAAGGCGGTTTATGTAGTTGAGCACTTCGTCGCTCACAGTCACATTGCGCACCTCGTGCTGCATTCTCAGCACATTAGCCGCCGTGAGTACGGGTTTTACGAAATCAATCGGGTTGTCGGTCTGACGGTCCTTGATGATTTCAAGCTGGCTGTCAAAATCAGGATATCCGATTGTGAGCTTTATCAAAAATCTGTCAAGCTGGGCGTAGGGCAGAAGCTGTGTGCCCGCCGCGCCTACATTGTTCTGTGTGGCTATAACCACGAACGGGGTTTCAAGCGGATAGCTCTTGCCGTCAACCGTCACCTGGCGCTCCTCCATTGCCTCGAGAAGAGCGGACTGCGTTTTGCTCGAGGTTCTGTTTATTTCGTCGCCGAGCAGGATGTTAACGCCGTTTACCGCGCCGGGTATGTAGGAAAACTCGTTGAGCGCCTTGTTATACATCGAAAAGCCGACTATATCCGAGGGCAGAACATCGGGGGTGAACTGAATACGGTTGTATTTGAGCCCGAGAGTTTTGCCGAGGGTGACCGCGAGCGTGGTTTTGCCCACGCCGGGAATATCGTCAAGCAGAATATGACCGTCCACGAGGATAGCCATAATCGTGTGAAGGATAACGTCGTCCTTTCCCTTGATAACCTTTCTGATTTCGCCTAATACTCTTTCAATGTCGCTGTTCATAATCACAACTGCCTTTTCTGATAATTTGTTATTTACATAATAAACCAATCTATTATATCATTGATTTTAATTTAATACAAGTAAAAAATATTATACATATCCGCTTGACGGAAAGGGCTCGGACGAGTAAGATTTTAATTGAGGTTTTTCCTCTATAATACTTGATTTCAGGGGTGAAAAAATGAGAAATATCATCAACATCATCAATTTTGTGCGCAGCTGCGAACCGAGGGAGGAGGACGATTCTTACCTTTATTCCACGCTTGTAAACGAGCTTGAACTCTGTGAACGCTACGGATTCCGTTCAACGGTTCTGTTCCAGTACGACGCGCTTATTGAGCAAAAATACATTGACCTTGCCCGTAAATACGCCGACAAATGCGAGTTCGGCTTATGGCTCGAAATAACCGAGCCGCACTGCGCCGACGCGGGACTTCCCTGGAGAGGACGCTATAAGTGGGACTGGGAGCACAATTACAACTATCTTCACGGCTATGTTCCCGAGGACCGCAAAATTCTGATTGACACGGCGTTCGAAAAATTCAAAGAGATTTACGGTTATTATCCCGAGGTTTTCGGCTGCTGGACTATTGACGCCGTTTCATACCGCTATATTGAGGAAAAATATCCCGTTGTTTCGTCCTGCATCTGCCGCGACCAGTACGGCACGGACGCCAACACAATGTGGGGCGGCTACTATAACGGCGGCTACTATCCTTCCTTCGGCAATATGCTCTGCCCCGGCGCCGGCGAGGGTGAGCAGATGAAAACTCCCGCCTTCCGTATGCTCGGCCCCGACCCGCTCAGGCAGTATGACTGGGGGCTCGGCGACCCGGAGGTAAATCAGGGCGTCTCCACAATGGAGCCCGTCTATCCGGGAAGCGGCAGCAACCCCGCCTTTGTAGAGTGGTATTTCCGCGAGAGCTTCAACGGCAAATGCTTATCGCACGCCTACGCTCAGTTGGGTCAGGAAAATTCCTTCGGCTGGGAGAGCATAAAAAAAGGTCTGCCAATGCAGTTTGAGATTCTCGACCGCGAACTCAGAAAGGGCAGGGTGGAACTTATGACTCTGAGCGAGACGGGCAGATGGTTTACGGAAACATTCAAAGAGACCCCGCCCGCCGCTATCTGCGCCGACTCCGACTATGAGGCGGACGGTTATAAAACAGTGTGGTACAGCTGCAAAAACTATCGTATGAACGTCCTTTATCAGAACGGCAGAGCGTGGATACGCGACATTCAGCTTTTCGACCCGGGCTTTAAAGAGAAATGTCTCGAAAAAGCCGAGGACCTCACGGATTACGCCATTTTCAATCTGCCGGTCATTGACGGTTTCCGCTTCAGCAAGGACGATATCCGCGCGGGCATTTACCTTCGCAAAAACGGCGAAACGCCCTCGTTTGACGGCGGTTTCATAACCGCGACGGATGAAAGCAAAAACTCCGCCTCGGCGGAAATTCCGGGCGTAGTCCGTTTTGAAATGTTTGAGGATAAAGTGGAAATCAATATCGGCGAAGACGGCGCGTATCTCGCCTTTGTTTACAGCCCCGAATGCGCCGTGCCCTACAGCGAAGTAAAGGAAAAGGAACTCGTTATGCGCTTTAAGGGCAGGCACGAGAGCGACTATGTCTATTCCGTGAAACTCGAAAGCGGAAAATTCGTTGAGGAAGACGGCGAAATCAGAATCCTCCCCGAAAACGGCAGAATAACCCTCCTCCCCGCGGAGAGATAAAGAGAAAATATAATATCAATAATAAAACGCAAAGCAGCCGCCCGTGATGGCGGCTGCTTGTATATTGATTGTAATTTGGTATGTCAGTTGCTGCAGGGAATAAAATCAAATGATAAAGCTGTTAATTATTTTTGGTGATTTTATAAATCGACCACACACGCTGACCGTCAATCACTTTGATTCCGGCGGTCACGGTCAATAATTCACCCTGAAAATATTCAAATTCATACAGACCTACTTTGACAGCAACTTTGCCGTCGGGGAGTGTGGTGTGAGACATGTACTTTGTATAATCCTCGTCTCCCCAGACATCCCATCTCAGGTAATAGTTTCCGTTTTCATAATATAAATATACCGTTCCCTCAAATTCTGAGTAACAATTATGGTTCGGTTCAACATTCATTATTTCTCTGAGGAATCTGTCAACCGATTGCCCGGGATAAATATAATAGCAATATCCGGAATAATCGCTGTACATTTCGTTGCGCGGGTCGGGTTCACCGTCAATAATCACTTCAGGCACCTCATAAATGCCTGTTCCCGTATATTCATCATATAAGCCTCCCGGCCCGAGGGCGTTGGCATAAGTATTATTTGTGGCAACCGAAATACTGCAGTCAAAATCTCCCCAGTTATTTGCCATTTGCCCCAGCTCTTCCAGTTCCGCTTTTGTCGGAGTCGGGAAAGCGGTGCCGCCTGACGGTTCGGGATTATTACCTGAAGTTACAGTAATTGTTACTTTGCCTTCTTCGTTGTTATCGGGCACGGTTTCGGCATAATCCTGCTCATAGCCTTCTTCAGCCCCGTCCTGGATAAACGCCGGGTCAAAATCGTCAAAGCCGAAGGGCTCTCCGTTTTCATAGTACAGGTCGGAATCGGCTGACCTGCAGAAATTATAATAATCGTTGAACTCATCTTCGGTCATCGCCTCATACTCATAGTTGAGGTAATCATCACCGGAAAAGAAATCACACTCATATGACAGCGTGTAAGGGTTTTCAAAGTTTTCGTTGTGAGTTGCGCTGCGGTACAGTTCAATTTCGTCTTCACCGTAATAGCGGTAATCGGAACAAATATCATAATTCGGTTCGGAAGCCGCCGTGCAAAGGGCGTATTCGCTGCCGTCATATGTCACCCGGAAAGAAGTGTCTTCATAGAGATAAAAAATGAAGATTTTTTCAAAATCACCGTCACCTTCCGGGCAGGCATAAGCGGTAATCAGATTCTCGTTGTTATCAGTTATCTCAACAATCTTCTGAAAAGCGATATATTCGTCAACACCGTCACTGTCAAGGTCGATTGCCTTGTATTTGAAACTGTCGGCGTCAAATCTGTAACCCGTCAGTTCCCTGTATTTTCCGGGAATGAATGAAAGAAAATCGGATTCCTCCGCAGTGCTCTCAATATAATCCCCGCCGCCGCGGGACGAGCACGAAGCGAGCGCGAAAACCAGCGCGGAAACAAGCAGAATTGAAATAATTGTTTTTAATGTTTTCATGAAATCACCTGTTTATAAATAATTATTAAAAGAGACCGTTATAGCACTCGTTTAATTTGGCGCCCACAATATCTTTGTAGTTTTCGTCTGAAATGTATTCCACATAACTGCCGAAAACCCTTGTTATTGCAACCTGCCTGTTCAGCGGGCAGTTGAGCATTTTGACGGTTTCGGTGCAGGAAGCGATTCCTTTGAAATCCGCTCCGGCAACATAATCGAGCGCAAGAAAACTGCATTCACCGGGGATATTAATACTTTTATAAGTGTTTCCGCAGATATTGAGATAATCAAGGTGAGTATTTGATTTGAACAGAATATCTCCGAGGGATAAATTGTTGTTGCTCAGGTCAAGTATTTTTATACTTTCCGGCAGGGACGCGCAGTCAAACGATTTCAACTGATTGCCGGATATGTTGAGATATATCAGATTAGTGAAAGATTTTATACATTCGAAACCTGTCAGCGAACATCCGGAAATGTTGATGTATTTCATATTCTCCTTGCCTTCAAGGAAAGAGTCGTCGGCAATGTTTTTATTGTTCCTTATATAGAGTGATGAAAGGTTGTTCATCAGCTTGAGCACATCCGCCGCCGAGGCATCCAGTTGATTGTCGCTGAGATTGACAAATGTTATTGTTTTGGCAGAGTATTTGAGCAGGCCAATGTTTTTAAGCTGGTTTCCGGAAAAATCCACCTGCTTCAGAATGGTGGTGTTTTCAAGCCCTTTGAGCGTTGTGATTTTGCAGTTGCTTGCGTAAATGTTTGTAAGATATATACACTTTTCAAGGCCGCTGAAGGATGTGACTCCCGTTTGGCTGGCATAAATCGTTTTGAGTTTTGAGCAGTTGCCGAGGAAAGAAAGATCTGTTAAATCGAGGTTGTCATTGAGATAAATTGTTTCAAAACCGGAAATTACTTCAAGTTTTTTGCCCAGCTGCGCGGCAAGTTTATTGTCCATACTACAGTTTTTAAATGAAAAAAGATAATTATTATCACTGCGGCCCTGGAATTCCAGCCCGTCGAAAGATGTAAAAGCGCAGTTGTCGGCTATAAGTTTTACAGTATCACTGCCAAAAACTTTTGAACTGAAATTGCTGTCAAAGCCGTCAAAACTTGTTATTCCCGTGTTTGAAACATTGAGATATTTCAAAGCTTCAGTGTTTTTCAGATTATCAAAACCGGTTATTTCTTCATTACCGCTGAGATTTATTTCATAGACGCTTTGTCCGTAATCTGAATGGAACGCCTTTATTTTTCCGATGTCCGCATTATCCAGTCCGCAATTAATCAAGGATATGTAACTGAGGTTTGTCAGGTTGCTTATGTTGACAATATCGGCGGATGTTAATTCATAGTCTTCGATTTCCAAGCTGGTTTCGGACGTATAGTATTCTTCCCCGGCAATTGTAACCTTGACTGAATTGTTATCGCTTACACCGGAGCGGCCGCATTCCTGAACAACAAGGATCAGCGCAATCAGAAGGCAGAGGCCTGCGACAATCAATCCGGCAATTTTAAATATTTTCTTGATGATTCTTACAGGTTTTTTCTCGTTCTTTTTCTTTTCTTCTTTTCTTTTCTTTTTCTCTTCTTTTTCTTCTTTTTTGTTTTTGGCGGTGTCTTTTTTCTCCGCTTTTTTAACAGCGGTGGCAGCAGGTTCCGCAGCCGCGGCGGCTTCCGCGGGCGCGGCGACGGGCACGGGCGCAACAGCCGGAGCGGGAACTTCCGGCTCAACGGGTAAATCTTTTTCATCCTCGGTGTCTGCGGAGTCCGTTGTTTCTTCCGCTTCGGGTTCGGCAGGTTCCTCCGGCTCTACGGGCAGGTCGCGCTCGAATCTCTCGTCAATCTGCGCTATAAGTCTGCTCAGCGCGTCGTCATAATCCTCAAAAGCGTCATAAAACTGAACATTTGTGAGGTAAAAATTGAACTGTGAATTGAACGGGAACAGCTCGGTTCTGAAGGGCAGAATAAGCTTGTCGTGATTGATTGCCCTGTCAACCTCCCTGTCAACCCATTTGGAGTTCATCGCCGCTTTTGAAAAAACAAGCACAAGCGCGCGGCAGCTGACTATGGCGTTTTCAATCTCCGCTGCATAGTTGGAGCCGCCCGGTATTGAAGCGGGCGCCATCCAGCACGAATGGCCGGATTTTTCAATTTTGTTTTTAATCTTGGTCGCGAGATTTCTTTCCTCCGCCTTGTAGCTTATAAAAATCTGTTTACCCATTACTCCGTCTCTCCTGTCAACGATTTTTATCTGAAAATGTTTTTAATCAATCTTCGCCGTTTACTGCACCGTGAAAGTGTATGCCTCCGACGCCACGAAGAACGAGCCGTCAATTGCCGTCCATTCGTTGGGATTGAGCTTTCTTCCGCCGGGAAGGAAAGTGCCTTCAGATGAACCCATATCCATTACATAAACAGTTCCGTCCGGTGAAGCGGCAACACAGCAATGGCGTCTGCTTATTCCGGCTGTGTCCGTGGGGAATACTATATTGCACACAGATGGGTCTCTTCCTATGGTTATTGTTTTATCAAGTGGCATTTCAATATTCAAATAAGCGCACTTGATACCGGGAATACCCGGTGTCGCGGGATTGGATGAAATGCTGTTATTCACATTATTTATCTCGCTGTATCCGGCGGAAGACGCAGGGTTGACATTGTCATATTGCCTGCCATTCCGGATTTCCGGGGTATAAGCCTGAGCATCCTGTACTGTTCCGGATTGTTTTTTCTTGATGGAAATAAGAAGAATTAATCCGATAACCATTATTATCCATGAAACGACTACGCAGATAATATCTTTGTAATAGATAAAACCGCTTGCGCTTGCCTGAGCGAAAGTGCCGGAAGTAGCAAGCGCTTCAACAACAACACCCGTTATAAACAGGCCCTTATATTTTTTGCCTTTTTTTGCTCTTGAAACGGAAATACCGGCAAAAGCAAAAGCTACAAGAGAATATCCGAGAACAGTTGCAATTAACTGTACCATATTTATATCACCTTTCAATTAATATTTATAATTATCACTTACTGTACCGTGAAAGTGTATGCTTCCGAAGCTACAAAGAATGTGTCGTCAATTGCCGTCCATTCATTGGGATTGAGCTTTCTTCCGTCGGGAAGGAAAGTGCCCATGGATGAGCCGAGATCCATTACATAAATGTATCCTTCGGGCGAAACGCTCAGCGCGCAGTGCTTTCTGCTCACGCCGGCTGTGTCCGCGGGGAAAACAATGTCGCAGTAATTCGGGTCTCTGCCGATGCAGAGAACTCTGTCAACCGGTACCTCAAGTTTAAGATAATCCGATTTGACCGTGAAAACTTTCGGCACCGCCTGCTGCGGAACATAGGCGGCAACTTGATTTGCAGCGTAAAAAGCGTTGTTGTTTGAGACCTGAACATTTTGCTGAGCGGACGGCTGGGCGTCGGCGTACTGATTCTGCTGAGAATCCGGCTGAACCTGTGCCTGCGCGTAGGCTTTTCTGTTCATCATTTCCATTCGCGTGGAATCGTAGACATAAATTACCTGCTTGAGGCATTTGTTTGTTATAAAGAAAAGCAGTACAACCGCAACAACGCAGAGCAAATCCTGCAACAAGTCATTTACACCGGAATTGTCGTCCAAAACAACTAAAAGACTCAAGCCGCCGTTCCAAACAAAGTGCATGGCAATATCGGCAACAAAGCATATCCAGAACAAAGGATAGGCGAGATAGCCGAAGCCCTTGCTCTTGCCTTTTCTTCCGAGAGCGGCTGCCGCTCCGGCTATTGCGGCCCACACGGTATGCGTTCCTATTGCGGTGAGAGAACGGGAAATAAAAACATATTTTCCCATTTCAAGCCCGTATGCCAAAAAAAAGTTGAAAATATAGGCGATGTTTTCAAATACCGTAAATCCCGCGCCCACAGCCGCGCCTATAAGCATTCCGCCGAAACCGTATTTCGTTTTTGCCTTGTGCATAATAATAAGCGTAGTCAGCAGTTTTGCGGGTTCTTCGATAAACGCCGCAAAAGGAGGGTCGAGTTCTTCAAAAGCGGCCCCGAAAATCAAGGTAAAAATCATTGAAATCATTCCGCCTACGAAGAAATAGACTACCAATTTTATGAAAGAGATATTTCTCGGAATATTCATTTCCCAGATAAACATCAGAATTGTAAACGGCATTACCAGCGCGCCGAAGGAGCCTACAACTCCGAGTATTCCCGGATTCAAAGAAAACGCCAGGAACCAGCCGACAAGCAGAAAAACCAGACCCGCAATCAGAAATCTGGAATACAGCCAGGGCTTCTGCCAGGCGGAAAACATCTTATCCGGGGCAGGGGTGGTCTCCGGTGTGCCCGCGGCAAATATTTTTGCCGCCGTTCCCGAGGGGTGCTTTCTGAAAACGCCCGAAAAAACCGTGTCAAAAAAACCTGCGTGTTCTTCTTTTGCCTTCAAATAAAAATGTGTGTTGCCCGCGAATTCAACCGACGCGCCGCATTTGGGGCATCTGTCAAGACCCTGGTCAAAATCAAAGCCGCATTTTTCACATCTCATTTAAGAGTGCTCCTTTATTCAATCTTTATTATTTTTACATTTGATCAAAATTGCCGTGAAATTGTCCTGGTTTCCGATATTCTGCTCAAGAATTCTGTTTTCAATTCTTTTGCCGGCTTCTTCAAAACTGCCGGCGCCGATTGTCTCTGAAATCGCGTTGTCGCCGAGGGCGTTTGTCACGCCGTCCGAGCAAAGCATCAGTACATCGTCACGCTTAAGAATAACGGGCTTTTTGGATGTATCGATTTCCGGTGTGTCACCCATACCTATAAAAGAGGTGATTCTCGAGCGCATCGGGTGGCGGTCGGCATCCTCGCGGCTGATAAGCCCCTGCCTTACCTGGCTGTCCAGAACCGATGCGAAGTTCTGGTAATGATTAAGCAGAGTAACCTTGCCGTTTCTTATCATAAAAAGACTGCTGTCGCCTACGGAAGCAAAGTATAAACCGCCGTTATTTATGAGCACGGCTATAACAGTACTTCCGCCTTTTGCCGATTGTGACTGTATGTAGTTGTCGGCTTCATTTTCCGCCCTGCGGACACAATCCGTAAGAAATTCAACCGGGTCATCGAAGGATGAATCGGAAAACAGACTACTGAAAGCGTCAACGGTGATTTCGCTTATGCTTTTTCCGTTCTGCAGGCCGCCCATACCGTCAGCAACAACAGCAAGCAGACCTTTTCCGTATGCAGCTTCTTTGCCACCTGAGTCCGAAACATAAAATGAATCCTGCTGGTATTCACGCTTGCCGATATTCTGAAGCGTGACCGTTTCAAATTCAAGCGGTTCGTGGGTCACTGATTTGCCGCCGTTTTTGGATTTTTTTGCTTTTGCAATAACGGCAATCAGAAGCAGTAAGACCGCCGCAATAATTATTATAACTGTGCTCGGGGAATAGTTCCCCGCCAAAGAACCGATATTCAATTTATCACCCTCGGTTGTCTGATGATTTGTTTATGCTTTTTGAAAGAACAAAAAGCAAAGCGGTGAGCGCGGCAAGAATGGGAACATGCATATAAATAATCATTGTTCCGATATCCGTCAGATATCCGCTGTAATGTCCGCCTACGGCAATTGAGAAGATAATCGCGCTCAGAGCGGAAAGAATGAACACGCCGAGCGAAATAAACTTTATCAGATTGATTTTGCATTTTTTTCCTTTGATTGCCGGTATGAGCATAACACTTATAAAGCCGAGAGCCGCGATTAAAACAATCTGCTGGGCAAAAAGCTCTTTGAAAACCATTTCGTTTATGAAAAGATAAATGAAATACCCGGCGGTATAAAGCGCCGAAACTGCGAAGGCGATGAACGCTGCCAAAGGCAATATGTTCTTTTTTTGCTTCGGTTGCGGCTGAGAGTCGGAACGGGCGGCAAGCAGCGCCTGATAGAATGAATCGATATCCTGATATCTCTTCTGATAATCTATTTCCATGCCCTTGAGAAGAACCTGTTCCTGGTTGCGGTTTATGTCGGCGCCGAGTTCAATCGGTGATTTAAGTTCGGCGCTGCTTTTGCTTCTTGTAAGAGCGTTCGCCGGAAGTGTTCCGGTAATTGATCTGTAAATTGTGCAGGCGAAGGCGAAAACATCGGTCCACTGACCCTGGTTGCCGTGAGTGTCATACTGCTCGAGCGGGGCATAACCCGTTTTTACATATACGCTCATTGACATATGACCTTCAAGCGAGAACTCCCTTGCCGCTCCGAAGTCAACAAGCACGGCTCCGAGAGGCGAAAGAATAATGTTGTCGGGGCTTATGTCGCGGTGAAGAATGCCCTTGCGGTGTATTTCGGAAAGGGCGGTAACAACGGGATGCAGTTTTTCAAGTGTGTCCGAAAGTGTTGTTTTTCCGCCGCAGTCGTTAAGGTATTTTTTAAAACTTATGCCTTCAACATAGTCCATGATTATATACGCCGTGTTGTTTTCACTGAAATAAGAACTTACCCTTACAACATTCGGAACATCGTTTATTTTCATAAGCCCTTCCGCTTCGTTGATGAAGCGCTTTTTTCCGTGTTCAAAAATATTGGCGCTTTCGGAATCCTCATACGGCGTAAGGGTGCAGTGATCCATTTTTCTGGCTGTGTAGCCGCTCGGGAAATATTCCTTTATCGCGATTCTTTTTTCCTCTTCCGCGTCCCAGCCGATATATGTTATACCGAAGCCGCCCTGACCGAGAGTTTTGCCTACAACATATCTTTCACCGAGCACCGTGCCCACCGGCAGCTGATGGTCGGCGTTGTTATAACTTTTCGGCTTGTGGCACACGGGACATACTCCCGTTACGCTGTCAACGTCCGCGCTCATACAGCACAGACATTTGTTCCCTAAATTGTTATCCATTCCGAAATACTCCTTACAGATAGTTTGCTGTTTAACAGCCCTGATTAAAGCAGAGATAAATGAATTTCAGGTGCTTATGTTGCCAATCTCAGTTAAGGCAGGTTTGAAATCCATGTGGTTGCTATGGGATTCGTTTCCTCTGTGCCGTCAGATGTTGTATATTTGGATACAATTCCGACAACGCCGAGGTCGGAATTTTCTCTGTCAAAACTGATGTAGAGCACAACGGTCTCACCGGGCGCAATGTTCAGATCTTTCCAGTTCCCGAAATTATAGGAAACAGTCCTGATTCCGGCAAGCGTATCCGGATTGTTTGCAACAAAAGTACCTGTCATAAAGCCATTTAATTCTGTCGGAACAGCAGTATCTTTAAAGAAAACCTTAAGATCTATCGAAATACTGTCAATTGTTTTACTGCTGTTGTTCTGTACGGTGAATGCCACAGCGTCTTTTTCGCGGCGATTAACGAATCTGGATTTAACATATTTGTCCTCAACAGAGTTGTCTCCGGCAAAGAAGTCGTTTATTACTTCTGTTTTAATAATCTTAACAGGGAAGGTGTCCTCTGCGGCGATTTTTTCAAGCGCCTCAACATCAACGGGAGTTATCGCTTCCGATGTATTCTCCTCGCTTGCGGGTTCGGTTTCCGTCTCGGTTGAGGATTCCGCTTCGGTTGCCGGAGCGGAAGTTGTGATTGCGTCTTCGGTTGACGCTGCTGTTTCAGTATTTTCCGTGTCGGTGTCTTTCACCGGCACGAAACTGCAGGATGTAAACAATGTGAGAATGACCGTGAGCGCGATGAGGATTTTGAAAATGTTTGTTTTTTTCATTTTGTTTTCCTGCTTTCTTTGAATGTTTTTATTGTATGCGCAGCGGCATTTTTTGATTATTAAGGATTGTTAAAACAAAACAATCCGTCAAAACATTATTTTTTATTATACATAATATAATTATTAATTTCAATAAATAATTCATATTATATTCATAATTTATTAAATTTTTAAATGTCTCTTTTCGTGCACCGAAAAGGGCGCTTTTTGCAAACAAAAAATCCCCGGAAACCGGGGATTCGGTGAAAGATTATTTTCACATCCACAAGCAAATCGGCAGACCGAAAAGCAGGCCGCCGGCGAAGCCGGAGAGGTGTTCGCAGAGCACGGTTTTGCCGCCGAAAAAGCCGCTTATAATATAAACCGCGAGAATTATGAGCGCGAAAAGCGGCGTTTGCGAAAACAGAACAGTGCCGTTTTTAACCGCGAGAATGAGGAACACGGCGGTAAGCCCGTAAATTCCGGGCGACGAGCCCTCGCCCTCGCCGAGCTTGTAAACAAACGCCATAAACAGCCCCGAAACAAGCGCGGAGCCGACATAGCACACAAGGGTTTTCACCGCGCCGAGTTCGCTTTCAACGGCGCAGCCCGCGATAAAAACGGCAACGGTGTTGAATACAATGTGCGGCGTACCCACATGGAGCAAGGCGGAGGACACAAGCCGCCAGACCTGCCCGTCTTTTATTTTTTCAGCCGAAAGGTGCAGGGCGCGGTTGATGTAACCTTTGTTGTGCCCGGTAAGGAGCTTTTCCTTGAGCGTGACGCTCCCGCCCGCCGGAACCAAAACAAGGGTGTCGAGTATGTATATTATGACTATTACCGCGCAGAAAGATATTGTAAAAACAGGCATTTCACTTCACCTCCGTGTGGAATAAAGCAATACAGCCGCACCGGAAAACCGCCGTAGAGTTTATCGTCTTTTTGCTCATATATTTTAACAGGGAACGCCGGGGCGTTCCCTGTTTTGTTTAACATTTTCAGCAAATTGATGTAAGAAGTTCCGCAATCGCTTTTCCGAGGATTTTTTCGATTAACTCCGCGAAGAAGGCTTTGAGACGGTCGAAGAAGCCGTTTTTGACTTCGACTTTCTGCTCTTCGCTTTCGGCGATGACATTGCCGTCCTTGTCAACGACTTTCGCCTGAACGGTGTAGTCATCGGTCGGGTCTTCTACCGTGTAGCTTTCGCCCGTGCCTACATCCTCGCCGTTTACAAACCAGTGGACTTCCGCGCCCTCGGGAAGGTCGCTTGTGTCAACCGTGAAGGTCTGTTCCTCTTTGTAGCCCGTTGTGCTTTCAAATTCGCCGAGGTCAATTTTAATGGGAACCGCTTTGTAAGTCGCGGTGTAGGTCGCGTTTTCGGTTGCCGCGGTTATTTCGGGGCTCCAGCCGGTGAATTCATAGGTGTTGCCGTCCGATGCCGCTTTTTCGGGTGTTGAGCCCGTGTATTTGGGAGTTGAGCCGAGGGCGACCGCGCCGCTCTGAAGCTCGGTGCCGTCTTCGTTAACAAATTTGATAACCGGGTTGACGGTCAGTTTTCCGTCCTCTTCAACAGTAAATGTTACATTGAAGTTCTCGTTGCTGTTTGTGAACTGACTTGCGGAAAGTCCCATGCTTTCGGTGCCGGGCTCAGTGCGTCTTACCTCGGAAGTGCCGCTGAATTCAATATCATTCTCAACATCATAGAGAGAATTGCTCGCCTTTGCGGTGTAGCCCGTTACGCTCTTTTCATTGCCGTCATAGTCCGCCGTCGCGCTGTTGCCTTTAACTGTAACATCAACACTGATCGGAACTATTGTCTGATATCCGTCCGTAACATCAAATGTTACATCAAAGTTCGCGTTTTTGTTTACAAACTGAGAATCGGTAAGACCCATGTATGTTGTTCCCGCATCGGTGCGTCTTGCCTTTGCAGTGCCGGTGAAATTGAAATCGAGAGTTTCACCGGTACATCTGTAAAGCGGGTCGGAGGGTTCAGCATTAAAATCTGATACAATGTGTTCTCTGCCGTCATAGGGCGCCGAATTATGCTTGCCCGTGATTGTGACCGTTACTTTGGCGGGGTTTATTGTAAGCGTACCGTTGACCGCTGTAATTACATAGTTTTCGGTAACATCTTTATCTCCGTGCATGATCTTATAGCCGTCGGCAATTATATTGTTGCCCTCTGCCGTGTCACTGACATTTGTTACGCTGCCGGTCGCTTCCGCCACAAGTTCATCACCTTCAAACAGACTGCCGCCTGTTACCATAACAGTATTGTCTGAATGAGCGCTGCCGTCATAGGTCCACTCCCTGCTTGCCGAGGTGATGGTGATTGCTTTCGAAGCGTTTGACATTGTCAGTTCGCCGTTTACTGTTGTTACAGTGTAATTGCCCGCTTTGCCCGATGTAAAGCTGTAACTCTCTATAACATTCGGCACCGGACTTTCGGATGGGTATGTAATGCTGCCGGTAACAACAGCGGTAATTGCATCGCTTCCCACAAGGCCTCTGACTTCATATCCGTTATTGCTGTGCGCCGTGCCGTCATAGGTTTCCGCTGCACTGTTCGCGGTAAGAGTTACGGACGCGGGGGTGATTTTCAGCGTGCCGCTGACCGCTGTAATCTCATAGTTGTCGGTAACGTCCGTATATCCGTGCATGATCTTATAGCCGTCGGCAATTATATTGTTGCCCTCTGCCGTGTCACTGACATTTGTTACGCTGCCGGTCGCTTCCGCCACAAGTTCATCACCCTCAAACAGACTGCCGCCTGTTACCGTAACAGTATTGTCTGAATGAGCACTGCCGTCATAGGTCCACTCCCTGCTTACCGAGGTGATGGTGATTTCTTTCGAAGCGTTTGACATTGTCAGTTCGCCGTTTACTGTTGTTACATTGTAATTATCCGGACTGCCCGTAAAGCTGTAACTCTCTATAACATTCGGCACCGGACTTTCGGAGGGGTATGTAATGCTGCCGGTAACAACAGCGGTAATTGCATCGCTTCCCACAAGGCCTCTGACTTCATATCCGTTATTGCTGTGCGCCGTGCCGTCATAGGTGAAATCCTCACTCGCGGCTGTTACAGTGACAGATTTGGGTGTAATTTTGAACTCTTTTTCTATGGGAGCGTGACCTGTATCTGTAAAAGTCACTACCGCCTTGTAATCGCCGGCGTCGATCGGGTCAACGGATTCCGTAGTTTCCTCTCCGGTCTTTTTATAATAAGAAACTGTATAATCAGTAGCCGGATCAAGAATTGTGAAATACTTTGTAACAGTTTCTTCGCCGAAGCTTATTTCCATTTTATAGTTGCCAGGGTCTGCGGAGGGGACGCTGGGTATATCTTTCCATTGGCCGTTTTCATATTTCTGATAGTTAACCGTCATGCCTTCGGGAACGGATGTGTCGCCGACTGTGACATACACTCCGTGCTCCTCGCCGTCGTATGTGCATGAATTACCGTCGCTCAAGGCAACTGTGATTTCAACTTTCGCGGGCCAGTCTTCAGCAGCCGAAGTTCTGTCATAAGCAAAGCCCTTGAGGTGCGGATAGAACCAACAGTAATTGCCGCCGTCTTCAGCTCCGTCGGCTTTGGTCAGCCAGGGGTTTTCTTCGCCGGCTTCATATTCAAAGACCATATTGTCAAGCGCGTTTGCGCCGGTCATCTGCGCGGTTGTGAGGCCGGTGACGTTTGTGCCCGAGCCAAAGCCGAATGCCTTTGAAGCTGTGCATCTGTCGCTGTCATAATAGCAGTTGCTTGCCTTTCCTTCGTTTGCGTTGAATCCTGCCACGCCGCCGACATACTTAGTGCCGGAAACAGCACCCGTGTTATAGCAGTTTTTGACTTCTGCGTTATTAGAGATAAATCCGACTACGCCGCCGACATTACGGCTGCCTGAAACATCGCCCGTGTTGTAGCAGTTTGTGACCGTTCTTTCAATTCTGATAAATCCGACCACACCGCCGACATCATCACTGCTGGAAACATTGCCCGTGTTATAGCAGTTTGTGACTGTGCCGTCACTGAGTCCGACCACGCCGCCGACATGATCAGAACCGGAAACATCGCCCGTGTTATAGCAGTTTTCGATTGTTCCTTTCTCGTTATATCCGACCACGCCGCCGACAAAGTTATTTCCTGTTATACTGCCGTCTTCAAGCCCGACATTCTGCACCGTGCCGCCCTCACCGACATAGCCGAAAAGGCCGGCGTAACTCTGTTGCGGGTTGTTGTAAGTAAGCCCGGTTATTTTATGGCCGAGGCCGTCAAATGTGCCGGTGTATTGATGGTCATAATCATTACCGATAGGAGTCCAGTCGTTCGCCGATGCGGAAGCGGAGGCGTCAATGTCTTTAACAATAATGCCATTGAGAGAAAAACTGCCGTTGTTTACCTCTTGTGCAAATGCCTTGAGCTCTTCATAGTTTGAAATCTCGCGCACATTTTCCTGTGCCTTGCGCGCGGGCCAGTCGGTCATACGGATGTTTTCCGCCAAAATCTGATTGCTGTTTTTGTCAAGATTGAAGCCCTTGAGATGCGGATAGTATGAATAGAACTCGTCGCTTTCGCGCACAAGCCACACGCTTGTGTCACTGAAATTCATTTGATTATGAGCTGTTCCGATTGCGGCTGTGCCGGTCATATCGGCGGTGGAGAGACCTTTGACATTGGTGTGTGTTGCACTGCTTTCGTGCCCTATTGCGGGAATACCGGTGACTCTGTCCGAGTCATAATAACAGTTTTCAACCGAACTGTTTTCAAGATAATTATCTCCGGCCACGCCGCCGACATGTGCATCGTTTCCCTGTGCGGTAACTCTGCCGGTGTTATAGCAGTTTTTAACCGAACTGTTAGCAAAATTATACCCGACCACGCCGCCGACACGTGCATAGTTTCCCTGTGCGGTAATACTGCCCGTGTTATAGCAGTTTGAAATCGTGCTGCTCATAAAATTCTCTCCGGCCACGCCGCCGACATAAGCAGAGTCTCCTGTTGCAGTAATACTGCCCGTGTTATAGCAGTTTGAAATCGTGCTGCTGTTATTATTCTCTCCGACTACGCCGCCGACAGAAGCAGAGCCTCCTGTTGCAGTAACACTGCCCGTGTTATAGCAGTTTGAAATCGTGCTGCTAATATAATTCTCTCCGACCACGCCGCCGACAAAAGCAAAGTCTCCTGTTGCAGTAATACTGCCCGTGTTATAGCAGTTTGAAATCGTGCTGCTGCTATTATTATATCCGACCACGCCGCCGACAAGATCAGAACCGGAAACATCGCCCGTGTTATAGCAGTTTTCGATTGTTTCTTCATAGTTATATCCGGCCACGCCGCCGACAAATTTATTGCCGGAAACATCGCCCGTGTTATAGCAGCCCGTTACCGTGCCGTAACTTCTTCCTGCAACACCGCCGACGTTATATAATCCGGTAATACTTCCGCCTTCAAGACCGACATTCTGAACTTTACCGCCTTCGCCGACACAGCCGAAAAGGCCGGCGTAACTCTGATTCGGGTTGTTGAAAGTAAGCCCGGTTATTTTATGACCGAGGCCGTCAAATGTGCCGGTGTATTTATTTGTATAATTCCCGATGGGAGTCCAGTCGTTCGCCTCGACCGAAGCGGAGGCGTCAATATCGCTGACAAGCACGGCGTAAACGCCTGTCTCGCCGCCGTTAACTTTCTCGGCAAAATCAAGAAGGCCCTCATAATCCGAAATCAGGTAGGGATTATTCTCCGAGCCGTCGCCCTCAGATTCACCCTTCAGGCGGAGCACAAGGTGCAGGGTGGACTCCTTCTGGATATTGTAATCCGCGAGGGTGTGACCGTCCTCAAGCTGCTTGCCCGCGAAAATCAACCGCTGCTGATCGGGCGGAATGCCCTCTTTATCCTGAATCTTCGCTTTTACAGCGTCAATCGAATCACTCGGCTCAACCTCGAGAGTGACGGTTTTGCCCGTGAGAGTCTTGACAAAAATCTGCATAGCGCTCGCCGTTATTGCAGACATACTGAGCATAAGAGCCAGCACAAGAATAACGGCAACTGCCTTTTTACCGGTTTTCATAAAACATCCTCCTTAAAAGAGTTTTATCTCATTTGCGTATACACATTAATATTAGCATATTAATAAGATGAATTACAAGGGGTTTTAAAAAAATAAAATTTCATATAATTTACAATTTTTGATATGCGGCAATATTTTATGCGGCGGCTTTGGGGAAAGCCGCTCTGCGGTTACAACAAAACTCATATAGCATGCAGGGCGAGACAGGTGGCACGGCGTAAGTCGTGACGGAAGGAGTCTGCGAAAAACTCACAAAAAGTTTACCCGCCGCTTCGCCATATCAGCCGTTCGCAAACAAAAACAGCCCCCTGCATACACAGGGGACTGCGATACCCGTTCGGGTGAATTTATCTCTTTGAGAACTGGGGTGCACGGCGTGCGCCTTTGAGACCGTATTTCTTTCTTTCCTTCATTCTGGGGTCTCTGGTAAGGAAACCTGCCTTCTTGAGGGTGGCGCGAAGCTCGCCGTCATAGAGGAGGAGGGCTCTTGAAATGCCGTGACGGATTGCGCCCGCCTGACCGGTGACGCCGCCGCCCGCAACGCGGCATACTACATCGAGCTTTTCGCCTGTCTCGGTAAGAACGAGGGGCTGACGAACGATGAGTTTAAGGGTGTCAAGGCCGAAATAATCGTCAATATCTCTGTCGTTGATTGTGATTTTGCCGGTGCCGGGGTAAAGACGTACTCTTGCTACAGAGCTCTTTCTGCGGCCTGTTCCGTAGAAATAAGGATTGGAATCGTACATTTAAAACGGCCTCCCTTCTTAAAATTCCCAGACTTCGGGCTTCTGTGCGGCGTGAGGATGCTCAGCGCCCTTGTAAACGCGAAGTCTTGTAAGCGCCTGACGGCCGATTACCGTGTCGGGAATCATGCCTTTGACGGCTTTTGTAACTGCGAACTCGGGTTTGGTGTCCATAAGCTTGCGGTAGGTGATCTCCTTGAGGTGGCCGATGTAGCCGGTGTGATGATAATACTTTTTATTATCAAGCTTCTTGCCGGTGAGAACGGCTTTTTCGGCGTTGATGATGATAACATGATCGCCGCAGTCCTCATGGGGAACGAATGTGGGCTTGTTCTTGCCGCGGAGAAGGTTTGCTGCTTCAACAGCGGTTTTGCCGAGGGGCTTGCCCGCTGCGTCAATTACATACCACTTGCGATCGGCAAGGTCAGCCTTTTTGGGCATATAGGTTGACATAGATTATAACCTCCGATTTGGTTTTTTTCGTGCTTGCATATATTATCACAAGGCAGGGCAGGTGTCAATAGAAAAATTTTAATTTTTTAATTTAGATAACTCAATCTCGTTTTTTCTCCGTTTTTCTTCGATTTTCACCCGATTTGCTCACTTTTAATTTATAAAAAATTCCGGCTGATTTTTGTGCAATTCAACACTTTGCCTCCACAAACCAGCGCCCGCCGTCCTCAAAAAGAAAGGTCTCGCGCCCGTTTATCTGCACGGTGTAGCGCATCTGACCGCCGCCCACATTCCTTGAGCACACGCGGCAGCGGTTGATAAGCCGCTCAACGGAATAGACCGTGCCGTCCTCCCACTGAATCCTCAGCGGTCTGCACTTGCCGTCCTTATCCTGCAGCAGAACAACATCAACATATACCTTGCGAACCATAACCGCGCCTCCCGTGCTAATCGAACAAATGTTTGTTTTAGTATAAATCATCCGCTGTGATTTGTCAAGAGGGGAGCGGACTGTTTTTATTTGCGCGGCAAAAAAATCACCCCGCCTCGAGTGAAGCGGAGTGAAAGTTTTGGTTGATTCTTATTATTTGTCGAGATTTCTCTTGCAGACGGTGACGGTCTTGAAAACGTCCTCAAACTTGTTGAGCGCTTCGTCAATGACTTCGTCTGTGTCGGCGAGTGAGGTGTAAAGACGGCTGCCCGCGAGGGTGACGATGCCGTGAGCCATATAAGCCGCGCCCATTTCTTCCATGGCAACCTTTCTGCGGAGCATTTCGGGCTTGGTCTTAAGCATCGGAATAGCGGACTTCGCGATGTTGAGCGAGCTGAAGTCGTAGCTCATCGCGCCGGAGCACTCGAGGTGGACTATGGAGCCCTGGTTGTAAACTACGAAGGGAAGCGCGTATTTGTCAACAAGACCCTGAAGGCCGGCAACGAGTCTGTCGCCCGCGAGACCCGCTTTTTCGCAGGCGTTGGTCTTGACGATTTCCTGAATAGCGCAATAGCCGGCATAAGCCGAAAGGGGGTTGGCAGCGAGTGTGCCGCCGACATAGGCTCTCTTCATCATTGTTCCTACGCCTGCCGCCATGCCGCTGACGAATTCCTTCTTGCCGCCGACGCCGCCCGCTGAGGGGTAGCCGCCCGCGACTATCTTGCCGAATATGGTGAGGTCGGGAACTACGTTGAAATAGCCCTGAGCGCCGCCGGGGCCTACACGGAAGCCGGTGACAACCTCGTCCATTATGAATAAGCAGCCGTATTTGTCGCAGAGTTTGCGAACGCCCGCGTTGTAGTCGAAATCAACGGGTCTTGTGCCGCTTTCGGGGCCTACGGGCTCTACGATAACGCAGGCCGTGCCGCCGCGGAACTTGTTGATTTTGAGCATTGTCTCAAGCATGTTGAGGTCGTTGGGGCGAACCTCGTCGGTTGTGCCGTAGCAGCTTGAGGGGATGCCGTGACTCTCAAGGAAGAATCTTGAGCCGGGGATTTTAAGGCCGTAAACCATCTGGTCGGACCAGCCGTGATACGCGCCGCCGACCTTGATGACTCTCTTTGCCTTTGTGGCGTTACGGGCAACACGGATTGCCGCCATAACGGATTCGGTACCCGAGCCGAGCATACGGAACATCTGCACGTTGGGCATGTTCTTGTTGATTTCTTTGGCGAGAAGAAGCTCCGCCTCGTGGAAAAGACCGGTTACGGGGCCGCAGGTTTCAATGAGTTCAATCGCCTTTTTGCGAACGGGCTCATAGTTGCTGCCGAGGATTGTCGGACCGCCCGCCTGAAGGAAGTCAACATATTTGTTGCCGTCCTTATCCCAGAGATAGGCGCCCTCCGCCTTGTTTATGCAGATGGGGAAGGGATAGTTGAAAGCGAGGTTGTGCTGTACGCCGCCGGGGATGTACTGCTTCGCTTCCGTTGTGATTTCCTTGGACTGTTTGCAGTTCTCGTCAAAATGCTTGAGAACTCTGTCAAGCTCTTCGTCGCTGATGCTGTAGATGGGCATTGAAGTAAGCTTGTGAAGTTTGGCGTAGATGGTCTTCGCATCCTGCCAGTTGCTGATACCGTAGCCGTTTGCCATTTTTATTCCTCCTGATTTTTTAAGCAGTCTATGAAAAGACTTATTTTATTATCGATTTCAGCCGGGTTTTCAAACGGTTCATCCTCAATGAACTTCTGAAACACAAGGCCGAAATAAGCGCCGAAAATGAATGATGCTATATCCTTTGCCGAAAAATCCTTTTTGAGTTTCCTGTAGCCGCTTGATTCTATTTCGCTTTCAAGCAGCGCGAGAACATCGCGGGCGGAGCTTTTGCCGGATGAGAGAATGCTGCGCACAAAAAGCTGGGTTGTAAGATAGGGGTAGGGGTATGTGTCCTTCGCGAGTTGGTGGAAAACCGCCTTTACATCGGCGTTGCCGTCCTTCGCCGCGGCATCGAGAATGTCGTGAATCTCCTCGTTGGCAATCTGCATAAGCAGGTCGTCAAGCGAAGTGAAATGCGTGAAGAACGTGGAGCGCGAAACATCCGCCTGCTCCGCTATCTGCTCTATGGTCACATTGCCGAGCCCGTTTTTTTCAAACAGCATTTTCGCGCTGTGCATTATGGCGCGGTGGGTGTTATCCTTTTTTCTCAGCCGTCTGGACTGCTCCATAACGCGGGCTCCTTTTGTTTTATTGTTTTTATTATACATTGTAAGAAAACATTTGTAAAGAAATTTTTGTACTCGAGTACAAAAATATATCATAATTCAATTTTTTGCACAAAACAGACCGCGCAATTTACCGCAAAATGACGAAAAACACCTGTTCTGAAAAAAAGAAAAAGCGAAAGAAAATCTTTCGCCGTTACCTTTTGTCGCTCAAACCGAGAATATAATCCGTTGAAACGCCGTAATATTTCGCAATTTTTATCAGAATGTCGGTCGGAACATCCCTCTGACCGAGTTCGTAGTTGCTGTAAACCTGCTGTGAACAGTGCAATACAGAGGCAAGCTCTTTCTGGGTTTTGTCACTGTCTTCACGCAGTTCGCGGATTCGTTTATACATATCATCACTCTTGAATTCAGACTTAAAAAGTATAATACATTACCGCATTTTGCAGTATTGACTTTTACCGCAAATTGCAGTAAAATTAAATTGCAATTTTTGAAAAAAAGGAGATTGGATTATGGGTTTGTTCGACAAGGTGAAAAGCGCCGCTGAAACAGCAAAGAATGCTGCGGCAACGGCAAAAAGTTCATATGACGCAGCCAAAGCGGAGAGAGAAGCAGTCAAGGCGGAAATGAAAGCGAAAGCAGATGAAAAGCTTCAGGAGATACTTGACACAATTAACGCTTTTGACAACGATGGATTTGTATTTGAAAACACCGGGACGCAAGAACTGCTTGACTTTACAAAGAATTTTTATGAAAAGCTTTTGCTTCCCGCCTGCAGTGTAAGTCTGACAAAAATTTCAATGTATCCTTATATCGAGGGCAAACCCTTTGAAAAGGTAAAGAGCCGATTAAATCAGTATGAAGAAGGCGACACTCCGCTCGTTATGATTAAAGGGGAAAACAAACAGATTATTCTTATAACAAAGAATAATTTGTATTTTTCCATTCTTCAGGAAGATGACAGAGAGAATTATCTTTCCGGGAAAATCTCATGTGAGCAGATTGATAAATTTATATTTACTATCAATGAAGAAAAAGCGGAATTTTCCTGCGACGGTTACACATTCGCCGTGTTTAAAGCAGATAAAACAATTAAAGAGGATTTTATTACCCTTACAAATTATTTCGATTGCATAGAAAAACATGATTTTGAAATAACGGATGAAGAGGTTGATGCCCTCATAAAAGAAAAGATAGGCGAAAAAGTCGCAAACGAAATAAAGAAATATATGATGTTTGATGATGAAAAACTTGTCTATTTTGCTTGGGGTATCAATTCACTTACAGCGAAAGACTATATTGTCTGTACCAATAAGCAGATAATAATAACGGACAGAGAGGCGTTCGGTTTAACAGCAAATGTCAGGCAGATATATTATGAAGATATAACATCTGCAAATACCGAGCAAAATTCCACAAGCAGTGATTTGACTGGAATGCTTATTGATACTGCGATTACTGCTGCAACGAAAACTTGCGATCTGATTATTACCGTTGCAGGTTCAAAAATTAAAATAGACACCCTTTACAAGCTTGAAGCGGAAAGGGTTGTTGCAATATATCATCAGTTCAGAAAAGAGTTAAAAACAGCTGCGGCACAGCCTCAGGTTATTGTTCAGCAGGCTGCGGCTGATCCGATGGAGCAGCTGAAAAAACTTAAAGAACTGCTGGATATGGGAGTTGTATCGCAGGAAGAATTTGACGCAAAGAAAAAAGAATTACTGGGCTTATAATTTGTAATAACTATTTTTGATAGGAGAACAATAATGGCTAATATTATTAAAGAAAAGGCGGAAATTCTTAAAGGAACCGCGGAAAACATTGCTGAGGCAGCGTTAACCGATGAAAACAAGGAAAAAATGAACAACCTGAAAACAACGGCAATTGACAAGATTAAAAACGATAAACGGATTCTTATTGCCGTTATTGCTGTTATTCTTGCGATTATCGTCTTACCGAATTTGTTCGGCGGAAAAAAACTGAAGTCCGAATATAAAACCGCAATTGTTGAGGATTATGAGAAAATGTTTTCCGGCAACGGTAAACTGACCGATCTTGAAGTGAAACTGGTCGTTAAGGGCTATGAAGATGATGAATATTGGACAGTCATCGGGCGCGTAAAAGGTAGTAGTTTGGATTTTAAATATGTAGAATATGGTCTTAGTATTTATAAAGAAACCGACACATTCGATGTTGGACTTGCGGGAACATATGAGAGTAAGAAAGATTTAAAAGAAGCATTGCAAACAGAATATGAAGCAAACAAAAAATCGTTTGGTAATGCTAAAAAATATTAAACTATAATAGAAAAACATCCGGATACCCTGCGGTAATCCGGATGTTGTTTTATCTTATCGACACCCCGCTCTGAACCGGGCGGGTGGTGAAGACCTCGCTGCAGATGCCCTCATTTCTGATTTTTTTCTCGGCTCTCTCGGCGTCGGCGTAGTTTCTGAACAGCCCGAACATTGTCGGTCCGCTGCCGCTCATGCGGATAAGATCCGCCCCGCACTCGCCGAGCACGCGCCTTATTTTCTCAAACTCGGGCAGGTCGGTTACCTGCTCAAAAACATTGCCCGAATACCTGCACACGCCTTCGTAATCGCAAGCTTTCATCGCGTTTATCATCGAGGCGTTGTCGGGGTGGTTTATCTCAATGCCGTCGAATTTCGCGTACGCCTCGGCGGTGGAAACGCTCTGACCGGGTTTGGCGAGAACGACATAGCAGTTTTCAAACGGGGGCAGGGGAGAAATCTTTTCGCCCACATTCTCAACAAGCTTTGTGCCGCCGGTTATGCAGAAGGGCACATCGCTTCCCACCTTGAGACCGATTGAACACAGCGCGGACTGACAAAGCCCGGTGCCGTACAGGGCATCGAGCCCGCAGATTACCGCGGCGGCGTCCGCGCTTCCCCCGGCGAGACCCGCGGAAAGCGGAATGCGTTTTTCAATATGTATTTTCAGCCCTTCGTTTTTTACGCCGGCTTCGGTGAAAAACATAAGGGCGGCTTTTATTGCGATGTTGCGGCGGTCGCAGGGCAGACGGCTGTCCGAGCAGGTAAGCTCGATTGTCTGCGAATCCGTTTTCTCGAGAGTCACGGTGTCGCACAGACTCACGGACTGCATTACCATACATAAACTGTGGTAGCCGTTTTCAAGCTGACCCGTGATATCGAGCAGAAGGTTTATTTTTGCCGCCGCGTCGACGGTTATTTTCATTTTGTTTTACCGCTGACCGCAGGTGCGGTCTTCCTTTCGGCAGTTTACTCAATCGGCACGGGAGTGGCGGTGCGCCCCTTGAAAAGGGAGATGCAGTTGAAACCGCAACGCTTGGCAATCCCTATGCCTTCTTCGATTCCCGCGCCCAGATGCTCCGCTTTATGGGCGTCCGAGCCGACGGTCACAAATTCCCCTCCGAGCTCGCGGAAGCGCTTTACGGTGCTTTCATCCGGCATGGTCACGCCGAGCGGCTGGCGCAACCCCGATGTGTTTATTTCGAGGGCTTTGCCGTTCTCGGCGAGGGCTCTGAGAATGGAATCGACAATATCGGAATACTGTTTCATATCAACATTTATTTTCTGCTCGCCGGCTATATATCTGAGCGGATATGTCAGGTGGGCGAGAGTGTCGAAATTGCCCCATTTCGCGAGCGCGAGCACCTCTTCAAAATATGTGTCGAGCAGCGCGCGCGTGTCGGTGTGCTCATTGACATAGTCGAGGTCGCAGAAATCGGGCATACCCCTCAAATTGTGTATGGAACCGATTACTATGTCATAGTTGAATTTTGAGAGGAGCGCCTCGGCTGTGGCGGTGTCGTAGGTCGGCTCGCCGAGCTCTATGCCCGCGCTCACAATAAGCTTGCCGTTGAAGGCGGAACGGGCGTTCGCCGCGTGCAGGTAGGAATCCCTCGCGGTAAGGTCGAACCCGCGCTCGTAATAGGTGTCAATTTCTATATGGTCGGTGAACGCGATTGCCCTCAGACCTTTAAGCTGGGCGGTCTCGCACATAAAAATCGCGGAGTGGTGGCCGTCGAAGGAACTGTCGGTGTGAGTGTGCAGATCTATTATGTTTTTATAAGACATAAAATCACCAACCTTTTATGTTCTAATAATATTACAATGGCAGGTCATTAACAATATCAAATTATTACAATTTTGTAAACTTTTTTGTGTGCAATTTGCTCCCGAATCTTGATATCGCCGCCGTGTTGTGATAAAATACACGCATACAGTCACGGAGGCGATACAGTGAACAAAAAACTCGTCAATTCAAAAACATATACTCCCGCCTGCGCCTACTGCCTTCACGGCAGACTCTCACCCGGCGGAGTGTCGGTGCTCTGCGTGCGCAAGGGGATAGTCAGCCCCGAGGGCAAGTGCAGAAAATTCGTTTACGACCCGCTCAAGCGCGAGCCTAAGATTCCGCCCGTCTCACCCGAAGCGGACGCGAAGGATTTTGAATTTTAACTTTTTACGGAGGTAATATTATGGCACTTATTCCGATGATTGATTACGACTCGGCGCCCGAGGAGACAAAGCAGGCGCACGACGACCACCTCAGGGTGGGCAAAATGACAAATATGAAGCGCACTCTGTTAAACAGCGTGCCCGCCTTCAAGGCGCTTATGACCTGGTATGACCTGCGCGCAGAGGCGGCGAAATTCTTGAGCGATCTCGACATAAACATTTTCTGCTATTCCATTTCCGACACAAACGAATGTCTTATCTGCTCAATGTTTTTCACCAAAATTCTCGTTGACGCGGGAATCGATATGAAGACCTTTGAACTTGACGAAAAGCAGAAGCTTCTTCAGGAGTTCGGCTCCGCCCTCGTGCTTGACCCGAAGGGAAAAATAGACGGCGATATGATCGAGAGAATGCGCAAATTCTTCACCGATGAGCAGATAGTCCTGCTCGACGCTTTCGGCGCGATTATGATTGCCACAAATCTTATAAATTCCTCTCTCAAGGTGGATCTCGACGGCTACCTTGCGGGCTATGTTTCAAGAAGATAACCTTAAAACGCCCTCCGGGGCGTTCTTTTTTGTTAACAATAAATTTATATACAAATCAAATAATCTGTGTTATAATGAAGCGTAACTTTCACGAAAGGATGCTTTCACTTTATGGCTAAAGAACTCCGCTACTGGGAAAATCCCTACATAATCAAGGAAAACAAGGAGGACGCGCACAACAACGCCGACGCCTACAAAGATGTTAAATCGGCGCTTGAAGGCGGCGCGGCCCCTTACCGCATAAGTCTCAACGGCACTTGGAAATTCTACTGGCAGCAGGATCTGACCGAGACCTCAACCGAGTATTTCGCCGAGGATTTCAACGATTCCTTCTGGGATGATATGCCCGTGCCGTCGGTCTGGCAGCTGAACGGCTACGGCAAGCCGATTTACCTGTGCGCCTTCTTCCCCAAAGGCATTTCAACAAACGAGCGCGATATTCCGAAAATAGACGAAAAGATAAACGAGCTCGGTGTTTACCGCCGCAGATTCACCGTGCCCGAGGACTGGACGGGAAAAAGAATATATATCAATTTCGGAGCCGTCAAAGCGGGCTTCTTCCTCTATATAAACGGGCGCAAGGTCGGCTATTCCCAGGGCTCGATGACCCCCGCGGAGTTTGATATAACCGATTATGTCAGAGCGGGCGAAAACCAGGTGACAGCCGAGGTTTACCGCTACACGGACGGCACCTATCTCGAGGACCAGGATATGTGGTTCCTCTCGGGTATTTACAGAGAGGTTTATATCTACGCCGAGGAGACGCTCTGCGTGAGGGATTTCTTTGCGGATACAGGCCTTGACGACTCATATAAAGACGGCACGCTCAAGCTTGAAATCACGCTTCAGAACTGCGGCGAAGAGTGCGAGTGCGAGGTTGAGGTGAGCACCGGCAGAGACGGAAAACTCACCGCCGTCGATACGGAAAAACTCACCGCCAAGGCGGGAAAAACCGTAATAAATACGGAATACACCGAAAAGGACTGCCTGCAGTGGTCGGCTGAGGCGCCGAATCTCTACGACCTTGTTATCACGCTTAAAAAGAACGGCAAAATCCTCTCCTGCAAGGCGGTTAAAATCGGCTACCGCAGAGTGGATATAAAAGGCAATGTTCTCTATATCAACGGCAAGCGAGTCATAATCAAGGGCGTGAACCGCCACGATTTTGACCCGGACAACGGCTGGGCGGTGCCCGAAAACAGATATTACGAGGACCTCTATCTTATGAAGAGGGCCAACATAAACGCCATACGCACAAGCCACTATCCCAACGCCGAAATTCTCTATAAGATGTGCGATGAACTCGGATTCTATGTTATGGACGAGGCGGATGTGGAAAGCCACGGCGTGCGCCGCAAGAACTGCCCGGGCGACAACCCCGATTTCACCGACGCGGTAATCGACAGGGCTGAGAGAATGGTGCTGCGTGACAGAAGCCACGCCTGCGTATGCTTCTGGTCGCTCGGCAACGAGGCGGGCGACGGTGAAAACTTCCTCTATGAGAGGGAGGCGATTCTCGCGCTCGACAAGAGCAGACCGATTCACTATGAGGGCGATTTCGATTTCAGAAAATCCGACTTCATCAGCCGTATGTATCCCGTTGAGGGAATAGTCAAAAAGTTAAAGGAGCAGGAGGAGGTCAAGACCTCGCTCTATGACAATATCGCCAACCGCCTCGCCGCGGACAACAAGCCGATAAAGGCGGAGGAGTTTGCCGACAAGCCTGTAATCTACTGCGAATACGCCCACGCCATGGAAAACAGTCTGGGCAATTTTCAGGAGTATATGGATGTTTTCGAAAACTACGACCATATGTGCGGCGGCTTTATCTGGGACTATGTTGACCAGTCCATCCGCAAAAAGGAGGGCGACAGCGAAAAGTGGCTCTACGGCGGCGATTTTCACGAGGGCAACACGAGTTACTACTTCTGCGCAAACGGCATAATCGGAGCGGACAGAGTGCCGCACCCGTCCTACTATGAGGTCAAAAAGGTTTACGCCAATCTCGAGGCGCAGGGCATCGCGCCCGAAAACGGCGAAATACTCATAAAGAACAAGAACCTGTTTGTTTCATCGGGCAGTTACAGCAAAGCCGTATGGGATATAACGAAAAACGGCAAAAAGATAAAAGACGGCGAAATCGAAAACCTCGATATTCCGCCGATGAGCGAGGAAAAAATCGCTCTGCCCTTTAACCTCGGCGACCTGCCCGAGGACGGCGAGCTTATTCTCAACATTCATTTCCTGCTCACAAAGGATATGCCCTGGGCGGAGAAGGGCTATGAGATAACCTTCTCGCAGATTATGATAAGGGAGCAGGGCGTCGCCCCCTTCAGAAAAGCCGTCGGCGATATGAAATACAGAAAAGCCGGCAACGAGATTAAAATAGTCGGCAACGGCTATAAGGCGAAAGTCGTTAACGGCGCTTTGGCGGAACTCTGCTACGGCGAAAACGAGATTATCAATCACTCGTCCGCGATGAGACCTGACTTTTTCAGACCGCTTACGGATAACGACAGAGGATACCTCAACTTCGCGCCGCAGTTCGCGCTCATTCATCCGCTCTACCAGTGGAAGCGCTCAACGGCTCTCACAAAGGCGGTCAAAACCTCCGTCACGGGCACAAACAACGGCGTAAAGGTAACGGTAAACTGGCTTTCACCGTTTACGGCGGGCGTTGTAACAACTTACACATTCGCCCCGGGCGGAGACATAACGGTCACCCACTGCGCCATGGGACTTGCCCTGCCTATGCTCAAGGTCGGTCTGCGCTTCGGGCTTAATCCCGAATATTCCGTCTGCACCTGGTACGGCAGAGGCCCGTGGGAAAACTACTGCGACCGCAAGACCGGCTCGGCAATAGCGGTTCACACCTCGGATATCGACGGCCTCGAGCACAGATATATGCGCCCGCAGGAAAACGGCCACAGGTGCGATGTGCGCTCGCTTAAGTTCACGGATGAAAACGGTGAGGGAATCCTGATTGAGGCAATGGACAGACCCTTCGGCTTCAACGCGGGTTACTACACGCCCGAAAAAATCGATACCGCGCGCCATCTGTTCGAACTTGAGAAGGATAACTACATCACCGTCTGCCTTGACGCGGCACAGCGCGGAGTCGGCGGCGATATGCCCGGTGCCGCTTATCTCCACAAGCCGTATAAACTCAATTCCGGCGAAATGCACAAGTTCGAGTTCAGAATTTCGAAGGTATAACAATGGTAAAAACCAATGTGATGCGGCTGCTTGAAAGCGCGAAAATCGAGTATGAACTGCTCGAATACGAGGTTGACGAAAGCGACCTTTCGGGCGACACAGCCGCGGCGAAAATGGGCATTCCTCCCGAGCAGATGTTCAAAACCCTCGTCTTCAGAGGCGAAAAGAACGGTACCGGAGTCTGCTGTATTCCCGTGCACGAGGAACTCGACCTCAAAAAGGCGGCAAAGCAGTTCGGCGAAAAGAAAATCGAAATGCTTCATGTAAAGGACCTTCTTCCCGTAACGGGCTATATAAGAGGCGGCTGTTCGCCGATAGGGATGAAGAAAAAATTTCCCACCGCCATTGACGAAACGGCGCTTCTCTTCGATAAAATCTATGTAAGCGCCGGAACGAGAGGGGAGACGGTAAAGCTTTCCCCTCAGGATCTCGCGGATTATGTGAAAGCGGACTTCGCGGATTTGATAACGGTATAAAACAAGGGAACGGACTGTTATGTCCGTTCCCTTTTCATATCAATCAATATTCTTTACACTGTCAACGGCGTCCTGCGCCCTGCCGCGTGAAGCCGCTTCGTAAAATCCGGGATTTTTCTCAAGGAACTCATCGGCGAGACGGTAGAGGCGGTAACGCGGAATGTTCATCTCATAAAAGGCGTTGAAAACTTTCTTGCCGTCGGGTCTGAAATAGCAATAACTCATCCCGTTCGCCGAAAGCATGCCGTTGCCGTCGTAATCGCCCGTATAGTAGATGGGGAGCACATCGGCAAGCACATATCTTGCCTCTTTCGCGGTGCCGGCGTTTTTGTCGTCCGCGAGCTCAATGAGGTAGGGAATGCCGTTTTCATCGAGCGAACTAATATATTTTATATCGATACTCTTGAGTTTTCCCGAGCGGTAGGCGGATACATTGTATCGCGCGGTCAGAGCGCCTGTGTTGAGGCAGCCGAGCAGTAAAAGCACAACTCCCGCGCCCACAAGCGCCGTGCGCAAAACGGGCACTTTTTCAAAGAAGCATTTGAGAAGCATTGCGGCAAACACAACGGCGGTAAAAATCATAAACGCGCTCGAATAGACGCGGTCAACCGTCATACCGTATCTGCCTATATACATAACCATTTTTGAAATCGCAGTGCCGGTGATAACAAGCGTGAATATGCTCAGGAAAACGCCCTGCCCCTTGAGAACGGCGGGCATTTTTCCCTCACGGCGGCGCGCGAAAACAAGCATAAAGTAAAACACGCACAGGTTTATGCCGCAGATTGCGCACAGTTCGAAAAATCCGCGCCTCGCGTACCGGGCGTATGATTTTTCACCCTCGGGCAGTATTCCCGAAAACGCGCTGAAGAAGTAGGCGAGCTGTGAAAAAAGATAGACGAGGTAGCAGAGATTGAGCGCTCCCGTAAACGCCGAAAGGAATACGGTGTCAAGCCCCTTTGCCGCCTTTTCCTCCCGCGGGGCTTTGTCGCTCCTGCGCAGAATAATGCAGAACGAGATGAGAAACGGCGCGATTATAACGGTCAGCACCGCTTTGAATACAGATTCGCCGAGATTCCTGAACAGACCGCCCACAAGCCCTTCAAAAGCGGCGTCGGAGCGGATGAGCAGGGGAATCACCGCGCACAGAACGGGCACGGCGCACAGCGCTCCGAGCAGACCCTTGCGCATTTTGCCGCCTCTGCCGTCCTTCACGGTGAGAAGCGAGCGTATGCTTTTGGGCATTTTCGCCACCGAAAAAAGCGGCAGCGAAACAATCTGCCTCGCGAAATAAACATCCGAACGGCTGAGTTCCCGCCCCGAGAGAGCGATGAACCACACAATGCCGAGGGCGAGCATAACGGCAAAACTTAAAAGGTGAACAAGTTCATCCGGGCACAGCGCAAAATTGAGCGAAAGGGCGAGCGAGAGCCCTCCGCATACAAAGGCGAAAATGGGCATTCTCTTCTTTTCGCCCTGCATATGCGCGGTTCTTACAAGGTAAACCGTCACGCACACGAAAAACACGGTGTAGGATACCGCCCAGCCGATGTTGAAAGCGCCCCAGAACCCCCATATCACGCTGAGAAACGCGCAAACGAGAGCGGCGCAGGCGGCGGATATGTCGCGGGAATCGGTTTCGAAAAGTGTTTTTTCCGGCGGAATATAATAATTGTTAATCTGAGTATTTTCTTCCATATTGCTCCTTATTCGGCGCTTGAGTACTGAAGAATATCGCCCGGCTGGCAGTCAAGCTCGCGGCAGATGGCGTCCAGCGTGGAAAAGCGCACCGCCTTCGCCTTGCCCGTTTTCAGTATTGACAGGTTCGCCTGGGTGATTCCGACCCTTTCGGCGAGTTCTCCCGAGGTCATCTTCTTTTTCGCAAGCGCAACATCAAGATTGACTTCTATCATTTTTTCACCGCCTTAAATCGTCAGGTCGTTTTCTTCGCGCAGTTCAACCGCCGACTGCATAATGTTTTTTATAACGCGCAGAAGAGTGCCGACAACTCCCATGGCAAAAGCGATTACAAACAGGGGAATGTACTTCAGCCCGAAAACCGCGGTTATAACCAGCACGGCATAACAGCACCACGAAATAAAGCGGAAGAATTTAACGTTCTGCATAATGAAAACTCTGTCATTTAAAATATTGAGCAGAATTTTAATCATCATGAACAGAGCGGCGGCGGCAAACGGCGCGCAGATGTAAAACGCCGCAACCACGGTTTTTATCACCGCTTTTTCGCGTTCTCCGTTTCCGCTGAGCGCGGAATAAAACCAGCCGAAAAACGACGGCATTGTGAAAATCAGAGCGGCAAGGGCGAGCGAGCAGACAATGCAGACTCCCAGCGAAATTGCCGCCGAAACGTTTCTTTTGATCATAACCAGACCTCCGAAGGTTCTTTTTTACTTAACCGGTTGAGTACATAATAGCACCGATTTTATTGTTTGTCAATAAAAAATTTATCGTTTTTCGATAAAAATATACTTTCAGCCGCCCATGGCAGGGGCGATATAATACAGTAATATAATTGTATATTTTTAACAAAGATTCAAGTTGACATTTGTTTAAAACGAATGTATAATATGCAATGTAAATTTTGTTTGGAGGAAATTTTTATGCCACTCGTTACCACAAAAAAGATGTTCGAAAACGCCTATAACGGCGGATACGCGGTCGGTGCTTTCAATGTAAACAATATGGAAATAATCCAGGGCATTGTTCAGGCGGCTGACAAGCTCCAGGCCCCCCTCATTCTTCAGGTTTCCAAGGGCGCGAGAAATTACGCGAACCACACCTACCTTGTAAAACTCGTTGAGGCGGCTATCGAAACAACAGGCCTTCCCATCGCCCTTCACCTTGACCACGGCGATTCGTTCGAGCTCTGCAAGAGCTGCATTGACGGCGGCTTCACCTCCGTTATGATTGACGGCTCTTCCAAGCCCTATGAGGAGAATGTTGAACTTACAAGAAAAGTTGTTGAGTACGCTCACGCTCACGGCGTTGTTGTAGAGGGCGAACTCGGCACTCTCGCGGGCGTTGAGGACGAAGTCAGCGTCTCCGCCGAGGATTCCTCGTACACAAAGCCCGAAGAGGTTGAGGATTTCGTAACCCGCACGGGCGTTGACTCGCTCGCAATAGCCATCGGCACAAGCCACGGCGCTTTCAAATTCAAGCCCGGTCAGGACCCCAAACTCCGTCTTGACATTCTCGAAGAGGTTTCCGCCCGTCTTCCCGGCTTCCCGATAGTTCTTCACGGCTCATCCTCCGTGCCCCAGGAATTTGTAAAAATGATTAACGCCCACGGCGGCAAGCTTGACGACGCAATCGGTATTCCCGAAAGCGAACTTCGCAAGGCGGCCGAAAAAGCCGTGTGCAAAATCAACATAGACTCCGACCTCCGCCTTGCGATGACGGCGGCGGTCAGAACCTATTTCGCGGAGAATCCCTCTCACTTCGACCCGAGACAGTATCTCGCTCCCGCCCGCACAGCCATTCAGGAAATGGTCGAGCACAAGATTGTTGATGTTCTCGGTTGTGACGGCAAAGCACAGTTCGCGTTCTGATTTTATTCAATCCCGAAGACCGTCGCTGCGGCGGTCTTTGTTTTTTGGTGATTTGCTATGATGAACATTAAAATAATCTGCCTCGGAAAACTCAAGGAAAGCTATCTGCGCGAGATGTGCGCCGAATATGTAAAACGGCTCGGCTCAATGTGCAATATAAGTGTTGTCGAACTGCCGGTTCAGCGCCTTTCCGAAAATCCCTCCGAAGCGGAAATATCAGCCGCTCTTGAGAAGGAAGGGGAGCAGATTCTCTCAAAAATCAACAGGGGCGAAAAGGTTGTCGCGCTCTGCGTTGAAGGCAAGATGCTCTCGTCTGAGGAACTGTCCGCAAAACTCGACGGGTTCGCTCTCTCGGGCGTGTCGGCGGTCGATTTCATTATCGGTTCGTCGTTCGGATTATCGCCCGAAATCAAGGCGAAGGCGGACCTGCGCCTGTCAATGAGCCCGATGACTTTTCCGCACCAGCTGGCAAGGGCGATGCTCCTTGAGCAGATTTACCGCGCCTTCTCGATTTCCGCAGGCGCGAAATATCATAAATAAAGGCGTTTTTATCGGCATATTTACACCAAAAAACGGGCAAAAACCGTGAATTTTGCAACAGGTTTACAAAGTTTTACAAAAATCGGTTTTTCCGCAAAAAATCTGTTGCAAAATACATATAAAATGTATAAAATATAAAAGGTTTAAATATAAAATATCAATTGGAGGTATTTTTCTATGTCAGTTAAAGTTGCTATTAACGGTTTCGGCCGCATCGGCCGTCTTGCGTTCCGTCAGATGTTCGGCGCGGAAGGTTACGAAGTTGTTGCCATCAACGACCTCACCAAGCCCTCAATGCTTGCGAACCTTCTCAAGTACGACACAGCCCAGAAGGGTTACTGCGGCGTAATCGGCGAAAATCTTCACACAGTATCCAGCGATGACGAAGCCGGCACAATCACTGTTGACGGCAAGACCATCACCATCTACGCTATGGCAAACGCCGCCGAGCTGCCCTGGGGCGAACTCGGTGTTGACGTTGTTCTTGAGTGCACGGGTTTCTACTGCTCCAAAGACAAGAGCATGGCTCACATCAACGCAGGCGCGAAGAAGGTTGTTATCTCCGCTCCCGCAGGCAACGACCTCAAGACAATCGTTTATTCCGTAAACAACGACACTCTTACAGCCGATGATCAGATCATCTCCGCCGCGTCCTGCACAACCAACTGCCTTGCTCCCATGGCAAAGGCTCTCAACGATTACGCTCCCATCCAGAGCGGTATCATGAGCACCATCCACGCCTACACAGGCGACCAGATGATTCTCGACGGTCCCCACAGAAAGGGTGACATGCGCAGAGCACGCGCAGGCGCTGCCAACATCGTTCCCAACTCAACAGGCGCTGCTAAGGCAATCGGCCTTGTTATTCCCGAACTCAACGGCAAGCTTATCGGCTCCGCTCAGAGAGTTCCCGTTCCGACCGGCTCAACAACAATCCTTACCGCTGTTGTCAAGGGCGCAGACGTTACCAAAGAGGGCATCAACGCCGCTATGAAAGCAGCCGCTTCCGAGTCCTTCGGCTACAACGAGGATCCCATCGTTTCCTCCGATGTTATCGGTATGAGATACGGCTCACTCTTCGACGCAACTCAGACAATGGTAAGCCCCATCGGCGATGACCTCTATCAGGTTCAGGTTGTTTCGTGGTATGACAACGAAAACAGCTACACCAGCCAGATGGTTCGCACAATCAAATACTTCGCGGAGCTTGGTTAATTAAATAATATTGTTTAAAGCGGGGGCGGCAACAGCTGCTCCTGTTTTTTGTTTGGGAAACTTGGCTGAACCTTACGCACGGATAACAGCGGCTCTTTTTCCGCCGGATTTTGTGAAAGTACTCGGCAATACACAAAGTATTGCCTGCGTCTTTCGCTTCATCCGACAAAAAAATTTCTCGCTGTTCTCCATACGACGGCTCAACCTGCGTTTCTTTTTTTCTTTTTTATACCGCCCGTCTGCGTTGAAAAATCTTGAAATACACAAAGTATTCCTGCGAATTATATGCCTTGCCGAACGAAAAAATCCTCCGCCAATCCAATCACGGCGGCTTAAACGGCGTTTCCGTTTTTGCTGTTTTACGGATCATTTTCCGCCATGCTTTGCGAAAATGCTCGTCAATACACAAAGTATTGCCTGCGCTTTTCGCTTCGCCTGCCAAAAAATCCTCTCGCCAATCTTCGCACGACGACTCAGCCTGCGTTTCCGTTTTTGCTGTTTTACGGATTATTTTCCGTCATGCTTTGCGAAAATGCTCGTCAATACATAATGCCCGCAAAAAAGCCACGGGTCCGCCGTCCGGCAGACCCGTGATGTTTTATTGTGCGGAACACTGTTTATTTCAAAATATCCGTCCGTTGTGGCCTCCTCCTATGGGGGAGGTGGCACGGCGTTGCAACGCAACACCGTGACGGAAGGAGTATGCGCAAGTTTTTGTCCTCACGGACGTCCTTGTTGCGGCGGGATTAGGGAATCCCGCCCTACATTTACATTAAGTTTTCCGTCCGTCGTGAGCTCCTCCTTTGGGTTGTTCCCCTGTCAGGGGAAATGTCGCGTAAGCGACAAAAGGGTTCCCGTTTTCGGAGAAAAAGCTGGCGCCGAAGGCGACTGAAGGAGTTTGCGCAAGGTGACGGTTTTTGTCCTCACGAGTGTTGTGGCTGGTCGGCGGATGATATCAGCCCTTGCGGCGGCGGGATGAGGGTGCGGGTTTCCGGTGGAAACCTCTGCCGCAGGCAGGAGCACCGACCGAGCCGGCAGGCGAGACCATCCCGCCCTACATCGCAAAACTCCGTTTTGCCAGAACGCGGAACCGCGTTCCCTACAAAGCCTTCCCCTTGGAGGGGCAGGTGGATTGCGAGTGAAACGAGCAAGACGGGTGTGGCGGTAAATGCAATTCTGAACGAAACGAAAAATCACCGCTGAGCACAAATTATTTTTCATTCAATCTTTCTTTAATCAAATTTTTGAAAAACCCCTATTCCGACTCTTTTTTCGGTGGAAAACCGCCGTTTTTTCAAAAAATCATAAATTTTTACGGAGCGTTCCCTCGGGGACGCTCTTTTTTTGTTACTTTTTGTCATAACTTATCCACATAGATTTCCACCGTTTATGTTGAAAACGCGGTGGAAAATCTATATTTTGTGGGCAAATCAGACGCCATCCACAAGAGAATCGGCTGCTTTGAAAAAAACTTGAAAAAAATCGAAAAAAAATCAAAAAAACTATTGCAAAAGGGCAGAGGATATTATATAATTGGGGCAAATAAGTGAAGAAAAGTGAAAAAAGGCGATAAATTTGCGCTGAGTGGAGCCCGAAAGGAGGTAGGAATAACATGTTTGTCGATTTCATGGGTAAATACCGGCACAATCTTGACCAGAAAAACAGACTTGCTGTTCCTACCAAACTTCGCGGCAATCTCGGTACGGAATTTGTTGTCTGCAGACCGCTCACTGAAGATATAACCTGTCTCTACCTCTACAGTCTCGAAGGCTGGCAGGATCTGGTAGAACGCATAAGCGAAAAATTCTCAGGCGAAAACCGCACAAAAATCCAGCGCAAGCTGTTTCTCAACGCCGAGCGTGTTGAATGCGACACGCAGGGCAGGTTCACAATCCGCGCGGACTTCTGCGAATACGCGAAGTTCGAAAAGGAAGTGGTGGTGTTCGGCGCGGGTCAGAGAATAGAACTCTGGAAGCCCGAATTCTTCAGCAAGGTTGAGGCGGATACCACAGACCTTGAAGGCATAGATCTTTCGGTTATTGACTATTGACGGGCGGTGGAGCGATGGAGTTTCATCACATTCCCGTTTTACTTGAACAGACAATCGATTCGCTCAACATAAAGCCGGACGGCGTTTATGTTGACTGCACCGCGGGCGGAGGAGGCCACAGCGGCGAAATCCTCTCACGCTTAGGCGAAAACGGCAGGTTAATCTGTATTGACCGCGACCCGCAGGCAATCGAAACTCTGAAGAGCCGCTTCGACGGCGACGGCAGAGTAACAATTATTCACGACAACTTCTTTTTCATTGTCTCTATCCTTTCAAAACTCGGTGTCATTTCAGCTGATGGGATTCTCGCTGATTTAGGCGTCAGTTCCCATCAGCTTGAAGACGCCGACCGCGGATTCTCCTTTCACAAGGACGCTCCGCTCGATATGAGGATGAGCATTGAAGGTTTATCGGCGGCTGACGCTGTCAATACACTTCCCGAAAACGAACTGCGAAGAATCATTTCGGTTTACGGCGAAGAAAAATTTGCCGCCTCAATCGCGAAGGCAATCGTCAGAGAGAGGCAGGCACAGCCCGTTGAGACCACGCTGCGGCTTGTTGACATTATCCGTTCGGCAATGCCCGCCGCGGCATCGAGGGACACACATCCCGCAAGGCGCACATTTCAGGCGCTCCGCATCTATGTGAACGGCGAACTCGACGGCCTCGAAAAAGCGTGCGAAGACATGTTCTCCTGCCTCGGCGCAGAAGGCAGGCTGAGTATAATAACATTCCACTCAATTGAAGACAGAACGGTGAAAAAGGTCTTTTCGGCTCTGGCACAGGGTTGCACCTGCCCGAAGGATTTCCCGGTATGTGTCTGCGGCAAAAAACCGAAAGCCAAGGTCTTCAAGGCGGTATATCCCTCCGATGAGGAAATATCGCAAAATCCGCGCAGCAGAAGCGCGAAACTCAGAACAGCGCAAAAATTATGAGAGAGGGTAAACGGTAATGGCGAGAAACAGCAGTTCTGCGGTCGACCTTACTTTATTAAATACATATCAGTCGCCGGCGCGCAGACCCGAGGCTGCTCCCGTCAGAAGACCAGAAATTGTAAAGAATCCGCCGAAGTCAAAGGCGGCAATGAAGCGCGAATCCCGTCTTGCGCTGTTCAACGCGGTAAAAATCATAGGAATAGCGACAATTGTTCTGGCACTGTTCGCGGGCATCATCTCCTCGCGCATCAAACTTGCAATGCTCGAGAGCAAAACGCAGGAGTATCTTGAAACGCTCGAGGTTGTTGAAAGCGAGAATGTGCGCCTCAATATGCAGCTTGACGCCATGGTTTCGGAGGAGACCGTCAAGGAATACGCCGAGAATGTGCTCGGGCTCAGGAAGGTTGAAAAATACCAGATCCATTATTTTGAAAGCAACAGCGCCGACAGCGCGGTAGTGCTCGGCGAAGTCAAATAAACTGCGTATATTTTAAAATATAGCTGTCTGATTGCGGCGAAAACCACTTGCAGTCAAGACGGCTGTTTTTACTCAAAGGGTGAAAGTTATGGCTAAAAAAACAACTTCACAACGACTTGCGCAGCGCGTGATTCTCATAGGCGTAATCATGGCTCTTGGGTTCGCTGTTGTGGCGATAAACCTCGCGAGAGTGATGCTTGTTCACGGCAATGAATATAAAACAAAAGCGGAACAGAACCAGCTCAGAGACAGCGATATAAAACCCACCCGCGGCATTATCTACGATTCAAACGGCGTGATTCTCGCCCAGAGCGCGGCCGCCTGGAAAATTTACATAAACGCGGGCGCGATTCCCGACAACGAGGAAGTAAGGGAATTTGTCGCGAAGGAACTATCGGGTGTGCTCGAGGATGTTGATAAACAGACAATCCGCGAAAAGACCGACGGCAGCAAATCGCCCTATGTGGTAATCAAAAGTCAGGTTGAGTATGAAGAAAAGGAAAAGGTCGTTGCCGCTCTTGATAACACATTCGATTATGTTGCCGAATATGAGCGTGATGACGGCAGCACGGTAAAAAACACCAAAACCTACAAGTTAAGAACTGCGGTCGGCATTGACGACGATGTCATAAGATATTACCCCTACGGTTCTCTCGCCTCCTGCGTAATCGGTTTCGCGGGCGCGGACGGTGTCGGCAAAAGCGGCGTGGAGTCGGAGTATAACGATGAACTGACAGGCGTCACGGGCAGACTCATAACCGCCAAAAACGCGAGAAGCGACATAATGACAAACGAGTATGAAACCGTCTATAAAGCCGAAAACGGCGCGGGCGTAGTGCTCACGATTGACTCCACAATCCAGCGCTATCTCGAAGACGGGCTCAATGGCGTTTATGAAACCTCCGGCGGTGTAGGGGCTTACGGAATTGTGATGAATGTAAAAACCGGCGCCGTTCTCGCAATGGCGAATGTGCCTTCATTCGACTTAAACAACCCCTACGGACTTACCGAGGATCAGAAAAAAGAAGTTGAGCTTGCCGAGGATGATGAGGAAAAGGCAAGTCTCAGAAGTTCGTTCTATTATAAGAACTGGCGTAATTTCACGGTAAGCGACACCTACGAGCCGGGCTCGGTTTTCAAGATAGTCACCACATCGGCGGGTCTTGAATCGGGCACGATTGACGAGGATTACGGCTACACCTGCACGGGCGCCATAACCGTCGCGGATCAGACCATCAAATGCAACAACCACGCGGGTCACGGCTATCAGAAGCTGCGCAAGGGTCTTATGAACTCCTGCAACCCGTTCTTTATATCGATAGGTCAGAAACTCGGCAAGGAAACATTCTTCCGCTATTTCGAGGCGTTCGGTTTCACCGAGCGCACGGGCGTTGACCTGCCCGCGGAATATATGCCGACACCCGACAAAACCTATCACTCGCTCGAGAATATGAGCTTTGTCGACCTTTCGAGTTCCGCCTTCGGTCAGACATTCCAGGTCACGCCTTTGCAGATGATAACCGCGATTTCAACAATCGCGAACGGCGGCAACCTCGTTACTCCCTATGTTGTTGACAGACTTATTGACGAAAACGGAAATACCGTAATGCAGACTCAGCCCTCAATCAGGCGTCAGGTCATTTCAGCCGAAACCTCGGCTCTGGTTACCAGCATGATGGAGGACGTTGTAACAAGCGGTACGGGTAAAAACGCCTATGTCGCGGGCTATCACGTGTGCGGCAAAACCGGCACATCACAGAAGTTGAGCAAGGGTCAGGGCTACTATGTTGCCTCGTTCGGTTGCTTCGCCCCGTCTTACGACCCCGAAATAGCCGCGCTTATTCTCGTTGACGAACCCAAGGGGCAGATAAACGGCGGTCAGATATGCACCCCCGTTGCGGCAAAACTTTTTGAGGAGACACTGACTTATCTCAACATTGAGCCGCAATATACCGAGGAGGAGAGAGCCAAACTCGACACCCCCGCCCTCAACTATGTAGGCACAAGGGTCAGCGACGCGCGCAGCCAGCTGCTTGACGAAAACTACAATGTCAAGGTTGTAGGCAACGGCGATATAGTCACCTCGCAGGTGCCCGCCTACGGCACGATTATTCCGAAGCGCGGTCTTATAGTGCTTTACACTTCGAGTGACGCCGAGCGTCTCACCACCACGGTTCCCGATTTTTCGGACTACTCGGTTTACGATGTGCGCGATGTTGCCGAAAGCGTGGGGCTCAATGTAACAATTGCCGCGAACTCAACGCTCAGCAACAGCGAGCTTGTCTGCTATTCGCAAAGTTTGCCCGCGGGCGCCGAGGTTGAGCAGGGCACAACCATAGTTCTTAATTTCAAATCAAATTCCGGTGTTACGGATGTAGGATAAATTCCGGGAGGTACGCTATGACACTCAGAACACTTCTCGAGGGGCTCGGCTATACGGGCTACACAGGCGACGAAGAAATAAAATTCATAACCGACGATTCCCGCAAGGTTTCGGAGGGCTGTCTTTTCGTGTGCATAAAGGGCGCGAAGTTTGACGGCCATTCGGCAGCCGCGGAAGTCCTCGAAAAGGGCGCGGTCGCTGTTGTTGCCGAACGCGATCTCGGCATTGAAAAACAGATTCTCTGCGAAAACACAAGAAGCGCCTACTCGCTTCTGTGCTCCGCGTTTTTCGGTAACCCGGCCGACAGACTTGAAATGGTCGGCGTTACGGGCACAAACGGCAAAACGACAACCTGCTTTGTCTTAAAGGAAATATTTGACACGAACGGCTTTAAAACCGGTCTTCTCGGCACGGTCAAGAATATGGTAGCCGATAAGGAATACCCCGCTACGCTCACCACTCCCGACCCGTATGAACTTTTCTCGCTGCTCGCGGAAATGGTTGAGGCGGGTTGCCGTTACTGCTTTATGGAGGTCTCCTCCCAGGCGCTCAGCCAGAGAAGGGTGGATCCGATTCATTTCAGCGCGGCGGTGTTCACCAATCTCACGCAGGATCACCTCGACTATCACGGCACTTTCGAAAATTACAAAGCGGCGAAAAAGACGCTTTTCTCAAAGACGGATGTCGCCATTGTCAACTATGACGACGACGAGAGCCAATACATTCTCGAAGGGCTTGACTGCCGCAGAATCACCTACTCCGCAAAGAGCGATTTAAGCAGTTATTCGGCAAAGAATATCCACCTGCGCTCCGACTGCGTTGAGTATGAGCTTGTAAGCGACAGTCTCATAGGCAGGGTGCATTTCGGCGTGCCCGGCAGATTTTCGGTTTATAACTCAATGGCTGCCGCTGTATGCGCGGTGGAACTCGGCATTGACCTCGACAGCGTGCTCTCCTCTCTGTCCGAATGCGGCGGAGTAAAGGGCAGAATGGAAGTTGTGAAAACAGACACGGATTACACCGTGATTATCGATTACGCCCACTCGCCGGACGGACTTTTAAATGTTCTCACCTCGCTTCGCGAAACAGTTGAGGGCAGAATAATCTGCATGTTCGGCTGCGGCGGCGACCGCGACAGAACAAAACGCCCGATTATGGGAAAAATAGTAAGCGAAAACGCGGATATAACCGTTGTAACATCCGACAATCCCCGCACGGAGGACCCCGTCGCCATAATCGACGACATTCTCGCGGGCATCACCTCGGGCAGGCGTTATGTTGAGCCGGACAGAAAAAAGGCGACCGCCCTCGCTCTTTCAAAGGCAAAGGCGGGCGATGTTGTGGTTCTCGCGGGCAAAGGTCACGAGGATTATCAGATTCTCGGCACCGAGAAAATACACTATGATGAGAGAGAAATCGTAAGGGATATTCTGAATATTAAATGATTGTGTGATTTAAAAAGGGAAGAATAAAGGAAGAATAAGTATGGAATCCATGACAGTCAAGGAGGCGGCTGTTGCCATCGGTTCGGCACCGCAGATTGACGCTGTGTTCAGCGAGGTCTGCACCGACACGAGAAGCATAAAACCGGGCTGCCTTTTCATCGCGATAAAAGGCGAGAATTTTGACGGTCACGACTTCGCGGCAAAGGCGCTCGAGCAGGGCGCGGTGGCGGTCGTGGTCGAGAAAAACTGCGGCCTCGGCAAACAGCAGCTGATAGTTAAAAGCACCCGTCAGGCGCTTCTGGACCTCGCGGGTTATTACAGAAGAAAGTTTCATATTCCCGTTGTGGGCGTCACCGGCAGCGTGGGTAAAACCACAACAAAGGATATGACTCATGTTGTGCTCTCAAGCAGGTTCAAAACACTCAAGAACGAGGGCAATCTCAACAACGAAATCGGTGTGCCGCTCACGCTCTTCAATCTGGACAGCACCTACGAGGCGGCTGTAATTGAAATGGGGATGAGCCATTTCGGCGAAATCTCCCGTATTACGGCGGCGGTAAAGCCCTCAATTGCCATAATCACGAATATCGGCGTATCGCATATTGAAAACCTCGGCTCGCGCGAAAACATAATGAGGGCGAAGCTCGAAATAACGGAAAGCATGCGCCCGAGCGCTCCGCTTATTTTAAACGGCGACGATGACCTGCTTTCAAAATATACCGATATGACTCATCCGATAGTCTATTTCGGAATTGACGGCGAATGCAACACCAAGGCGGTTGACATAGACCTCGGCAGCGACGAAACAAGCTTCACGGCAAGGTTTTCCGACGGCGTTCAGCGCGTGACTCTGCCCCTTTCGGGCAAGCACAGCATCTACGACGCTCTCGCGGCTGTAAGCGCGGGCATAGTGCTGGGCATCGACGCCACGGACGCCGCAAAGGCGCTTGTCGATTACAAGCCCTCGGGTATGCGCCAGAGAGTTGTGAGAAAATGCGGCATCACCTTTGTTGAGGACTGCTACAACGCGAGCCCCGATTCACAGAGAGCGGCTCTCGAAGTGCTCAGGGGGCTTGACGCGAAAAGGCGCATAGCCGTGCTCGGCGATATGAAGGAACTCGGTGAAATGGGCGAGCAGGCGCACCGTGAGGTAGGCGTCGCGGCGGCGAACAGCAATGTGGATGTTCTGCTCTGCTACGGCGAAATGTCCCGCTTCATAGCGGAGGAGGGCAGAGCGCTCGGAATAAAAGAGGTGCACACCTTCGATGAAAAGGAAGCGCTCGCCGGATATCTCAAGGAAACGCTCACCGAAGGCGATGCCGTACTGTTCAAGGCAAGCCGCGCTATGAAACTTGAGGAAATAATCCATTCGGTATATGAATACCTTGACGGAAAGGATGAGTAAACCGTGAGTAATATTACAGCGATTGTGTTTGCCGCTGTCGCGGCGGCGGTTATAACGGGCGTTCTCGGCTTTGCCGTCATTCCGTGGCTGAGAAAACTCAAATTCGGTCAGACCATTCTCGACGACGGCCCCGTATGGCACAAGAGCAAGCAGGGCACACCCACAATGGGCGGCATTATGTTCATTGCGGGCACTGTGCTGGCGGCGGTTCTTGTTGCGGTCACGGATAAAATAACGGGCGGCTCGGTCATAACTGCGGGCACGGAATTTCAGCAGGCGGAACTCAAAACAAAATTCTGGGCGGGGCTGATTATGGCTGTTTCGTTCGGCTTCATCGGCTTCGTTGACGACTATATAAAAGTAGTAAAAAAGCGCAATCTCGGGCTTACTATAAAGCAGAAAACCCTTTTTCAGACCCTTGTGTGCGTTGCGTATCTTTTAAGCATCTGGCTCGGCAGAAATCACGATACCGCAATGTTCATACCCTTCGCGGGCAGCGTTGATTTCGGCTTTTTATGGTGGATAATCGGCATAATCATTATGTACGCCGCCATCAACGCGGTAAACTTCACCGACGGCATTGACGGGCTCTGCACAAGCGTCACGCTCACATTCGCAATCTCAATGGCGGCAATCGCCGCTTTAAGAGGGCTTTTCGGCTTTTCAATGCTCGCCGCGGCTCTCGGCGGCGGCTGTATCGGCTTCCTTGTGTGGAACCACAATCCCGCCAAGGTATTTATGGGCGACACCGGTTCGCTCTTTCTCGGCGGTATGGTAATCGCTCTCGCCTACGCGATTGACTGCCCTCTGATTCTTGTGCTCACAGGCATAATCTATGTTATTGAGGGCGCTTCGGATGTCATTCAGATCGGCTATTTCAAACTTACCCACGGCAAGCGCATTTTCAAGATGGCTCCCATTCACCACCATTTTGAAATGAGCGGCTGGAGCGAGAAAAAAATCGTAGCCGTGTTCACGACGGTCAATCTCATCGGCGGCGCGCTCGCCTTTGCTCTTATGTATTTCGGAAAATACGGAGCATAAAAACAGATTAATATTTAAAGAAAGAAGGTGAACTCCGTTGACATTCAGAAAAATCCGCGAAACATATCTCCGCTTTTCCTTCCTGCGCAAGGGCGGGCTGAAATCTTATGTCACAACAGGCGGCTTTGACGGAGTTTTCCTCACGCTTCTCATAATAATTCTCATAACGGGTCTTGTTATGATGTTCTCGGCGAGCTATGTGTATTCCTGGTACAACTCGCCCGGAAACGACCCGTATTTTATCTTTTTCAAGCAGCTTAAATTCGCGATTATCGGCATTGTGCTGATGTTCATAGTCTCATACATCCGCTTCGATGTGGTTGAGGATTTTTCCGTTGTGCTTCTTATTCTTTCCATATTTATGCTCGTGTATGTTCTTATCAACCCCTATGTCATACCGGGCAAGGAGGATTTCAAAAGATGGTTCTCGGTGCCGTTCATAGGAACGGTTCAGCCCTCCGAAATAGCGAAGGTTGCGCTGATTATCTATCTCGCCTGGAGTTTAAGCAAACGGCGCCTGCAGGTTGAAAAAGACAACGACCGCATACCCACCGTTGTTCACGCCTTTATAATCTGCTTAGTGTGCGGTCTCGTATATCTTGAAAACCACCTCTCCGCCGTCATTATAATTTTCGCCATAGGAATAGTGATGATGTTCTTCGGCGGCACAAACGCGCGGGTGTTTGCGCTGGGCGCGGCGTTCCTGGTTATCGCCGTGTTCGTGGCGCTCAAAACCGGAGTGCTCAAGGACTACGCCGGTCAGAGAATCGATGTGTGGCAGAAACTTCTTCACAACGAACAGCTGACCGCTCAGGAGGAGCAGCGCGATGGCTGGCAGATTCTACAATCGCTCTACGCCATCGGCTCGGGCGGAATGTTCGGCATGGGCTTCGGCAATTCAAAGCAGAAGCACCTCTATCTCCCCGAACCGCAGAACGACTTTATTTTCGCCATAGTCTGCGAGGAACTCGGCTATATCAGAGCGATTATAATAATGCTTCTTTTCCTTCTGCTTGTGCTGCGCGGCTTCTACATAGCGCTTCACCATAAAAACCGTTTTGCTCAGCTTCTCGTTCTCGGAATATGCTTCCAGCTCGGGCTTGAGGCGGGGCTTAACATAGCGGTTGTAACGGGCACGGTGCCCAACACGGGCATAGCCCTCCCGTTCTTCAGTTCGGGCGGCAGCGCGCTGCTCACCCTGCTTGTTGAAATGGGAATGGTGCTCTCCGTTTCAAGAACAATGGATAAAAAACCCAAAAAGGTAAAGGAAGAGGTTGAGGCGGTCAATGGGAACTCTTGACGGCAAAAAAATACTGATTGCGGCAGGCGGCACGGGCGGTCACATTAATCCCGCTCTCGCCGTGGCGGGCTATATCAGGGATAACTGCGAAAACGCGGAAATTGTGTTTGTGGGCACAAAAAACAAGATGGAAGCTACCCTTGTGCCTCAGGCGGGCTTTGAACTGCGCAACATCACAATAAGCGGCTTCCGCAGAAGTTTTACACCCGCGGCAATCTTCCATAACATAAGAACACTCATTTACCTGCTTCGTTCAACGGGGCAGGCAAAAAAGATAATAAAGGATTTTAAACCCGACCTCGTTGTCGGCTTCGGCGGCTATGTCAGCGGCCCCGTGCTCAGGGTGGCGGCAAAAATGGGTGTGCCCACAGCCATACACGAGCAGAACGCCTTCCCGGGCGTTACAAACAAGGCACTTGCGAAGGATGTTGACAGGGTAATGCTCACCGTCGGCGACGCGGAAAAATATATGCAGCCGAAAAACAAACCCGTTGTTACGGGCCTTCCCATAAGGGGCGAGATTCTCACCGCCTCAAAGGAGGAGAGCCGCAGGGCGCTCGGGCTTGATGAGAGACCGCTTGTGCTTTCAATGGGCGGTTCGCTCGGCGCTAAACCCGTAAACGACGCCGTTTTCGGTATGATAAAGAATAAGTATCAGGCGAAGGACTGCGTTTTCATCCACGCCACGGGCAAGGGCGGAACCGGTTTTGCTCAGAAACTCGAGGAGCAGGGCGTTGACCTCAAGGAAAACGACCACATAACAATCACCGAATATGTCGATGTTCCCAAGTGCCTTCCCGCCGCGGATCTTGTTATATGCAGGGCGGGCGCGAGCAGTCTGAGCGAGATTCAGGCGCTCGGCAAACCGTCAATCCTCATTCCCTCTCCCTATGTGGCGGAAAACCACCAGTATCACAACGCCATGGCGCTTGTAAACAGAAACGCCGCGATTATTCTTGAGGAGAAAAATCTCAGCGTTCAGACTCTGACGGACGCGGTAAACGACCTTCTCTCGGACCGCGAAAAACTTGAGGAAATCGGCAGAAACGCGAAAGATATGGCTGTGACGGACGCCTCACAGAGAATATACGGCGTGCTTTGTGAAATCGTAAAATAATCAAATCGGAAAAAGGAAAACCAATGGCTTTATCCCGTAAAAATGACAGCGCGGCGCCGCTCACCTATGAAGAGGAGCGCGCCCGGAACAGGGCAAAGTTAAGACGTAAAAGAAAAATCCGCAAAATGATTGTTTTTGCCGGGTTTATTCTTGTTGTTCTCCTTGTTGCCGTTCCGGTAGTTGTTTTCAATGTGATGAAGGTCAGAACCGTTTCAGTAAGAAGCTATGTTCCCTACACAAGTCAGGAAATTATCGACGCCTGCCCTATAAGAGTGGGCGACAACATACTTTTCGCCGACTACGAAAAGGCGGAGCAGGTTCTCGAAGCGAAACTGCCCTATATGGTCAACACCAAAATAACAAGGCACCTTCCCTCGAGAATTACCATAACGGCGGATAAGGCGACCGAAAAAATAGCACTTCAACCCGAGGGGCAGAACGACTGCCTCATTCTCAACGAGAATCTTAAAATACTCAAATCGAGCGGCGAAGTGCCCGCTTCGGCAACGCTCATAAAAGCCCCCGCGCCGGTTTCCGCGGCGGGAGGTGAAATCCTCTCATATAAAACAGAGGATGAAACAGGCAAAAAAGAAACCGCATCCGATGAAACGGCGGACAGGAAAGAGAAAATACCCGAATACATAACCCAGATTATAGCGGAGCTCGAGGATGAAGGCATCCTTTCGGGCATCGATTACATAGACCTTACGGATTTAAACGACGTGCGCGTGGTGTATGAAGGGCGTATTATGATGAAACTCGGCGCGGCTGTAAACCTCGCGGGCAAGATAGAACTGGGCGCGAAAGTCATAGCCCAGGAGAGCCGCATAAGCGAAACCGAGAAGGGCACAATCGACCTTACTATAGATAAAAAAGCGTATTTTGAACCGGATAAGTTTGATGACGGCAGCGTTCCCGAAGAAGAAACACAAACCGAAAACCCGCCCGAAGAAGAAGGCGGAGAAAAAAATGAAGAGGAGAATGATTATGGCAGCGATTACAACGAGAATAGTTATTATGATTATGACAATGAAGATGATTATTAACAGATAAGCGGCCTCTTTTTGTTAAAAAGACATAAAACTGGCTGTATCGGCGCAATAATTTACAATTTGTTCTTGTTTTTTTACTTTTATTGTGTTAAAATTAGCCTGTTATATAATGTAATACCGCAAGAGAATATTATGGAGGTCATAAAGTATGGCATTTGAAATTGACAACGATTTTGAAAGCACCGTACAGATTAAAGTTATCGGTGTAGGCGGCGGTGGCGGAAACGCCGTAAACCGTATGATAAGCTCAGGTGTTCTCGGCGCTGAATTCATCGCCATCAACACAGACAAGCAGGTGCTTATTCACTCACAGGCAACTCACAAAATTCAGATAGGCGAAAAATCCACACACGGTATGGGCGCGGGCGGCAAGCCCGAAATCGGCGCGAAAGCCGCGGATGAAAGCCGCGATGTTATAGCGGACGCCCTCAAGGGTACCGATATGGTATTCATCACCGCAGGTATGGGCGGCGGCACAGGCACAGGCGCCGCTCCCGTAATCGCTCAGATTGCCAAGGAACTCGGCTGCCTCACCGTAGGCGTTGTTACAAAGCCCTTCAAATTTGAAGGCCCCAGAAGAGCGAAGCTCGCTCAGGAGGGTGTTGACGCTCTCGCGGAGCATGTTGACAGCCTTATAGTTATCCCCAATGACAGACTTCACTCCCGCGATGAGAAGAAAAAGACCATAGCCGAAGCGTTCGCGGAGGCGGATGAGGTTCTTCTTCAAGGCGTAAAGAGCATTTCCGAGCTCATCAAGGTTCCCGGCTTCATCAACCTCGACTTCGCCGATGTTTCCAGCGTAATGAAGGACGCAGGCCTCGCTCATATGGGCGTTGGCAGAGCGAAGGGCAAGGACAAGGCGGAGGTTGCCGCTCAGATGGCAGTTTCCAGCCCGCTGCTTGAAACCGAAATCAACGGCGCCAAGGGCGTTATCATCAGCATTACCGCTTCCTCCAATGTTGACCTTGAGGAAGTTGAACTCGCGGCTGAAATCATCACCAAGGAAGCGCATCCCGACGCGAACATCACCTGGGGTATCGCGTTCGATCCCGACCTTGACGACGAGATGATCATCACCGTTATAGCCACCGGCTTTGAAAAGGTTAAGGTAGATCCCGCTGTTGCGGCGGCAAACAATATGTTCGCTTCCGTAACAACCGAGGCACCCACTCTTGTTGAGAAAGTTGCTCCCTCGGGTCCCGTAGCTCCCGCTGAACCCCGCCCGGCTGCTTCACCGGCTATTCCCTCATTCGGCGCTCCCGCCGCTCCCTCGGTTCCCGATTTCAAGCCCGAGGAGAAGCCCGCGGCTCCCAAGCCCGTTGCGGAAAGCACACCGGCAGACGCCGCGCAGTTCTATGAGATGCTCGACGACATCATCAAGGGCAAGAACTGAACAGAATAACAAGACGGCTTGCGGAATATTCCGCAAGCCGTTTTTATAATGTTATTAATAATAAAACGCTCCGTGCCCGAAGGCGCGGAGCGTATGCTTTTACTGAACGTTTTTCTTGAGAGTTTCAAACTCTGCGAGAATTTCGGCGGGAATGGTTGAACCGAAGTCCGTAAACTTCTTGTAGAACTCGGTGATTCCGTCAACTTCCTCTTTCCAGAGGTTCTTGTCAACAGTGAGGATTTCTTTAAGCTGAGCGTCGCTTACCTCGTCCTCAATGCCTTCGAGGTTGATGTCCTCCGCCTTGGGAACATAGCCGATAGCCGTCTCGTCCGCGTCAACCTTGCCTTCGCAGCGGTCGATAATCCAGTCAAGAACACGGAGGTTGTCGCCGTAGCCGGGCCACAGGAAGTTGCCTTCGTCGTCCTTGCGGAACCAGTTGACGTTGAAAATCTTGGGGGCTTTCTCGGGGTCGAGACCTTCGCCTATCTTTATCCAGTGCTTCCAGTATTCAGCCATATCATAGCCGCAGAAGGGAAGCATAGCCATGGGATCGCGTCTTACAACGCCTACCGCGCCGGTAGCCGCCGCCGTTGTTTCGGACGACATGATTGAACCTACGAACACACCGTGGTTCCAGTCTCTTGACTGGTAAACAAGGGGAGCGAGTTTCGCACGTCTGCCGCCGAAAAGAATCGCGCTTATCGGCACGCCGTCCGGATTTTCGAACTGGTCGCTTATGCAGGGGCAGTTCTTCGCGGGAGCGGTGAATCTGCTGTTCGGGTTGGCGCCGGGCTCTGTGGCGTTGCTGCCGTTCCAGGGGTTGCCCTTCCAGTCTATCGCGTTTGTGGGCGGGTTGTTGTCAAGTTTTTCCCACCATACCGTATTGTTGTCGAGATTGTGGCAGACATTGGTGAAAATCGTGCCCTTCTTTGTTGCCGCGAGAGCGTTCGGGTTCGATTTTTCGTTTGTGCCGGGAGCGACGCCGAAGAAGCCGTTTTCGGGGTTGATGGCGTAAAGTCTGCCGTCGGGACCCTTGCGGATCCAGGAGATGTCGTCGCCTACTGTCCATACTTCATAGCCGTTCTTCTTGTATCCCTCGGGGGGAATAAGCATTGCGAGGTTGGTCTTGCCGCAGGCTGAGGGGAATGCGGCGCAGATATATCTTATCTGACCGTCGGGCTTCTTCAGACCGAGGATGAGCATATGCTCTGCCTGCCAGCCCTCTTTCCAGCCCTGATAGGAGGCAATACGGAGAGCGAAGCACTTTTTGCCGAGAAGCACGTTTCCGCCGTAACCGGAGTTTACGGAAATAATCGTGTTGTCCTGCGGGAACTGGCAGATGTAGCGCTTTTCGGGGTCTATCTGGCACTTGCAGTGAAGGCCGCGAACCCAGTCGTCGCTGTCGCCGAGCGCCTTGAGAACATCAAGACCGGTTCTGGTCATAATCGCCATATTGAGAACAACATAAATGGAGTCGGTAAGCTCGATGCCTATCTTTGAGAACTTTGAGCCGACGGGACCCATTGAATAGGGGATGACATACATTGTTCTGCCCTTGTAGCTGTCGCGGGCGATGTCATAGAGCATTTCATAAGCGGCGCCGGGCTCCATCCAGTTGTTTGTGGGGCCTGCTTCGGCCTTTGTTTTTGTGCAGATGAATGTTCTTGCCTCAACGCGGGCAACGTCATTTACCGCGGTGCGGTGAAGATAGCAGTCGGGAAGAAGCTCCTGGTTGAGCTTGATCATTTCGCCCGTGCTGCAGCCCTCTGCGCGCAGAGCCTCAATCTGCTCGTTTGTGCCGTCAATCCAGACGATGTTGTCGGGTTTTACAAGAGCGACCTTATCCTCAATCCAGGATAATACGCTTTTGTTGGTGGTGTAGTTTTCCATATTGTTACTCCTTTATTAAGGTATAAAAATAACAGAACAATTATATCTTTTTTTTGATGTTATGTCAACTTAAATTTAATTTCGCTGCTCGTCAATCGGCATTGTGGCGTAGGCGTTGAGCGAGAGGGAGGCGACATTGCCCGAAAGATATTCATAGTATGCCTGCGAGCCGACCATAGCGGCGTTGTCACCGCAGTATTTAAGTTCCGGCATAAACAGTTCCCATTTGTTCTGAAGGCAGATTTCCTTCATCTTTTCTCTTAACCTCGAGTTGGCGGAAACCCCGCCCGCGAGCACTATTCTTTTGTAGCCGTAATCCTTTGCCGCTTTTACCGTGTTCTCACAAAGACAATTCGTAACAGCGTTTATGTATGAGGCGCCGAAGTCGGCTGTATCAAGGGTTTCGCCCTTCTGAGAAGCGTTATGTATAAGATTGACAGCCGCTGTTTTGAGCCCCGAAAAACTGAAATCGTAATCGCTTCCGTCAACCTTCGGCCTCGGGAATTTAAAGGCGTCGGGATTGCCGTCAGTTGATACTCTGTCAAGATTCACTCCGCCGGGGTAATCGAGCCCGAGCGCGCGCGCCGCCTTGTCCATACACTCGCCCGCCGCGTCATCACGGGTGAGACCTATAACCGAAAACCTCGTGTAGTCCTTCACCTCGACTATGTGGCTGTGACCGCCCGAAACAACAAGGCAGAGAAACGGCGGCTCAAGAGCGGGGGAGGTTATGTAATTTGAAGCGATGTGCGAGCGCAGGTGATGAACGGGAATAAGCGGCAGACCCGTTGAGAGCGAAAGCCCTTTAGCGTAGTTTACGCCCACAAGAAGAGCGCCTATAAGTCCGGGCGCGTAGGTGACACCTATTGCGTCAATGCCGCCGAAGGTCACACCCGCGTCGTCAAGCGCCTTTTCAACAACCGGGCATATCGCCTCAGCGTGCATACGGCTCGCGATTTCGGGCACTACGCCGCCGTAAACAATGTGCTCTTTTATCTGCGTGGCGACGGAGTTTGAAAGCACTTTTCTGCCGTCCTCAACAACGGCTGCGGCGGTCTCGTCGCAGGATGATTCTATAGCGAGAATTTTCATTTTTTCTCCTTGAAATACTTTGTCATTATTATTGCGTCTTCCTCGGGATTTGTGTAAAAACTTTTGCGCAAGCCCGCCTGTTCAAAGCCCATTGAATGGTAGAGGTTAAGGGCGGGAGCGTTCGATTTGCGCACCTCGAGAGTTATATAATCGCACCCCCGAAAAACGGCGTTTTCAATCGCTTTTTCAACGAGCGCCCTCGCTATACCCTGCCTTCTGTAAGGCGCCGAAACGGCGAGATTGGCCATTTCGCAGCTTTCAAAATATTCGTAAATCCCCAGGTAGCCGATTACCTCTTTTTCGCTCACGGCGGCAAGAAAATGGGCGTTTATGTTTTTAAGCTGCGCCTCAATATCCCTGCGGTTCCAAGGATTGGCGAAGCACTCCTTTTCGAGCGCTTCAATGCCGCTTATGTGCTCCTTTTTCATCGGCACTATTTCATATTCCATAATCAGCCCTTCGCGTCATACCAGGTTTTGCCCGTGCCAACATCCGCCTCGAGTTTGACCCTTAAATTGACGGCGTTTTCCATTTCCTCTTTGAGGATTTTTCCCGCCTCCTGCACCTCGTCAAGCGGCGCTTCAATTATAAGTTCATCGTGCACCTGCATAATGAGTTTTGCCCTGAGACACTGCTTTTTCAGCCGCTCGTAAACGCGAACCATCGCGATTTTAATTATATCCGCGCTTGTGCCCTGTATGGGCATATTGAGGGCGACTCTTTCGCCGAAAGCGCGAAGCATGTGGTTTGACGAGGAGAGTTCGGGCAGATAGCGCCTGCGCGCGAACATCGTTTCAACATAGCCGTCCTTTTTCGCTTTTTCGACTATGTCCGTCATATATTTCGCCACCCCGCTGAAATTCGCGAGATAACCCTTTATGTAACTGTCCGCCTCGGCTCTCGTAACGCCTATATCCTTCGCGAGCGAGAAGGCGCCTATGCCGTAGACTATGCCGAAATTTACCGCCTTCGCCCTTGAACGCATAAGGGGAGTGACCATTTCAAGCGGCATATTGAAAACCTGTGAGGCGGTAACGGCGTGAATATCCGTGCCGTCGTTGAACGCTTTTATCATATTTTTATCGTTCGCCGTGTGAGCAAGCACCCTGAGTTCAATCTGCGAATAGTCCGCGTCAATCAGTTCGCATCCGTTTTTCGCCCTGAAGAATTTGCGCATCTCCCTGCCGAGTTCCGAGCGCACGGGAATGTTCTGAAGATTCGGTTCGGTTGAGGAAATACGCCCCGTTCTTGTTTCGGTCTGGTTCAGAGTCGAGTGAATTCTGCCGTCGGAGGCGATCGCCTTTATAAGTCCGTCGCAGTAGGTGGATTTTAACTTTGTATAGGTGCGGTATTCGAGAATGTCGGCAACAACCGGGTAGTCGTCCGCGAGCTCCTCGAGCACATCGGCGCTTGTGGAATAGCCGCTCTTCGTCTTCTTTTTTGCGGGTATTCCCATCTTCTCGAAAAGCGCCTCGCCGAGCTGTTTAGGGGAGTTTATGTTGAACTCGCAGCCCGTCTGTTCATATATCTTTTCAACCAGTTTTTCAATGCGTGTGTCGAGCATCTGACCGAATTCGTAAATGCCCTTTCTGTCAACCTCAAAGCCCTCATATTCCATTGAGGAGAGCACCTTGGCGAGAGGCAGTTCAATCTCATCGAGCAGCCGTCTCTGAGCGTTTTCCTCCACATTCTTTTCGAGGATCTCAAACAGTGAGGGCAGGCAGGCGGCAATGAAAACACACCTTTCCGCGTCTTGCGGTTTTTCGGTTTTCAGATATTCGAAAATGATTCTGTCGGCGTCATAATTGCCCGAGGACGGGTTGAGAATATAGGCGCTGAGCATGGCGTCGCCGCATATATTGTTGGCTTCAAGTCCGTTTTCGAGCGCGAAGCGGAAGACGGCTTTTGAATTGTATGTATATTTTCTGAAATCCTTATCAAAAAGAAAATCCTCGCAGAAATTCATATAGAGAAGATTCATAGGCGATACGGTGCAGACCCCGTTTTCGTGCGCGAAATAAAACACGCCGTCATCGAGTATGAAATACGCTTCCCCGCTCTTTTTGAAGCCGTTTAAAAGCAGTTGTGTGTCATCGGATTCGAAGCAGGTGAGGTTGAGTTTTTTCTCCTCTTTTTCCTGCGCTTTTTCCGTTATTTCAGCGTGCGGAAGATTCAGTTTTTCAAGGAGTTTGTACATCTCAAGGTCGCTCATTATAGCCGTCACCGCCCGCGTGTCGGGAGCGGAGGGGATGTAGTGCGAATAATCCGTGTCAACGGGAGCGTCAAGGCGGATTGTTCCGAGCGTTTTGCTGAGAAACGCCATATCTTTGTCGGCGGCGAGTTTTGAGCGCACGGAGTCTTTTATATCAAGGGTTTCGAGGCTTTCGTATATGCTTTCCACGGAGCCGAATCTGCTTACAAGATCGCCCGCCGTTTTCTGACCTATACCCGCAACGCCGGGTATGCAGTCTGAACTGTCGCCCATAAGGGCTTTTATGTCAATGAGCCCCTTCGGCTCAACAAGATATTCCTCTTTGATTTTGTCCGCGTCATATTTGACCGTCTGCGGTCTGCCCATCTTTGTTGAGGCGAGCAGAACATTTACCTTTTCGCCCACAAGCTGGAGCGAGTCGCGGTCGCCCGTGGCGATATAGCAGAAGCCGTCATCGGGGCAGGCGGCGGAGAGGGTGCCGAGTATGTCGTCCGCCTCCCAGCCCTCGAGCGATACTGTTTTGTAGCCGAGAGCGTGAAGCAGGTTCTTGAGCGGCTCAAGCTGCTGGGCGAGCTCGTCGGGCATACCCTTTCTGTTCGCCTTGTAGCCCGAATACATCTCGTGGCGGAAGGTCGGCGCTTTGAGGTCAAAGGCGACAGCCACCGCGTCGGGCTGCGTCTCCTCTTTAAGGCGCAGAAGAATATTCATAAAACCGTAAACGGCGTTCGTGTAGCGGCCGTCCTTGGTAGTCAGAAGTTTTATTCCGTAAAAAGCGCGGTTGAGAATACTGTTGCCGTCAATAACGAGCAGTTTCATCCGGATCACCTCAAAAAATCATTATATCATAAAAATCGGTTCTTTACACCTTTTTTTGAATAAAAGTTGTATTTATTTTTTCTTTGTGCTAATATACAGTGCGTAAACGGTAAGAAAGGAGTCAACGCGAATGAAAATCGGCAATGTCAAAATAAACGGATACGCCGCGCTCGCGCCTATGGCGGGCGTTGCCGATATGGCATTCCGCGAACTCTGTGTTGAATACGGGGCGGCTTATGTCGAGAGCGAAATGGTGAGCTCAAAAGGAGTCGCCATGCACGACAGAAAGTCCGACGCCCTCATGGTGCTGTCGGATAAGGAAAGACCCGCCGCGATTCAGATTTTCGGCTCCGACCCCGCCACAATGGCGGCGGCCGCCGTAAAGGCGACAAATTGCGGCTGTGACATAGTCGATATAAATATGGGCTGTCCCGCCCCGAAAATTTCGGGCAGCGGCAACGGAGCGGCTCTTATGAAGAACCCGGATCTCGCGGGGAAAATCGTTGAGGCGGTTGTAAAAGCGACCGACCTTCCCGTAACCGTAAAAATGCGCTCCGGCTGGGATGCTGAGCACATAAACGCCCGTGATATAGCCCTTCTCGCCGAACAGGCGGGAGCGTGCGCCGTAACCGTTCACGGCAGAACGAGAATGCAGATGTACGCCCCTCCCGTCAACAGGGATATTATAAAGGAAATCAAGTCCGCTCTCTCAATCCCGGTAATAGGAAACGGCGATGTGGACAGCGCGGTGAGCGCAGAGGAAATGTTTGAATACACCGGCTGCGACCTTGTTATGGTGGGCAGGGGAGCGCTCGGCAGACCATGGGTTTTTTCGCAGATAAACGAATATCTCAAAAACGGCGTTATTCTGCCCGAGCCGCCTCTTGATGAGCGTATGGCGGTTATGTTGTGCCACATAGAGCGCCTTTGCGATTACAAGGGAACCTATATAGGAATGCGTGAGGCGAGAAAGCACGCCGCCTGGTATATCCGCGATATCCGCGGTGCCGCGTCGTTCCGCAATGAGATAGGCAAACTTGAAAGTCTTGAGGAACTCGAAGCGCTCATTAAACGGGTGCTCGACTCCAATCCGAAAGCGTAGCCGCGGCATTATACGGACGGTCTTATGACCGTCTTTTTGTTTTTTTAGTATTGACGATACTAATAAATTAATATATAATTAATTTTCACTACTTTAAAATTACTGTATTTTTATATATTTGAAAGGAAAAGGCAATGTCAGAAGCAACCGAAAAAAACAAAATATTACCGATGGTGGCGCTCAGGGGGCTTGTTGTGTTCCCGGGTATGTTCCTGCATTTTGATGTGGGCAGACCGAAATCCGTAGCCGCCGTGTATAACGCCATGAACAGCACAAGTCGCGAGATTTTTCTTGTGGCTCAGAAGGATATAGGCGTTGAGGAACCTAAGCAGAGCGACCTCTATAAATACGGCGTCATCGCCACCGTGTCGCAGATTCTCAAAATCTCAAACCGTGAAAACGGACCCGTCAAGGTGGCGGTCGAGGGCGTTCGCAGGGCAAAACTCTGCGAAATAATCAACGAACGCCGTTCCCCGCTCGCGTTGTGCGAGCCGTTGGCGGAGCGCGCCATAAGGGGCGTTTCAAAGTCCTATATCGAAGCGCTTGTGCGCCATACCAAGGAACTGTTCGACGTTTACGGCAATGTCGCGCCTCAGCTTCCGCAGGATATAAACACAACAGTCATGCGCGAGACTAATCCCGGCAAACTCGCCGATTTTATAGCGGGCAACATTATGCTCGAGTATCAGGACAGGCAGATTATTCTCGAAAATCTGAGCCCCGTAAAACGCCTTGAGGATATGTGCGTTCTGCTTGAGCGTGAAATAGAACTGCTCGGCCTTGAAATGGAAATACAGAACAAGGTGCAGGACCGCATTGACGAAAATCAGAGAGAGTATTATCTGCACGAACAGATCCGCGCCATCAACGAGGAGTTAGGCAACACCGATGAGGACGAAACCGCCTCGTTCAGGGAGAAGATTTATGACCTTAAAGCCCCCGATGAGGTAAAGCAGAAACTCTTCAAATCCTGCGCCCGTCTTGAAAAGTACTCTCCCCAGTCGCCCGAGGCGGCGGTTGAGCGCAACTACATAGAAGCGGTGCTCGCCCTTCCGTGGGGCATCTGTTCAAAGGACAACCTCAACCTCACCCACGCGAGAAAGGTGCTTGACAACGACCACTACGGCCTTGAGAAGGTAAAGGACAGAATAATTGAACTGCTTGCCGTGCGCAAGCTTTCACCCGATATCACGGGTCAGATTATCTGCCTCGCGGGCCCTCCCGGTGTGGGCAAAACCTCTGTGGCGCGCTCCATAGCGGACGCCATGGGCAGGAAATATGTGCGCGTGTCGCTCGGCGGCGTCAAAGATGAGGCGGAAATAAGAGGCCACCGCAAAACATACATCGGCTCAATGCCCGGCAGAATAATCGACGCGGTGCAGAAGGCGGGCACATCAAATCCGCTCATTCTGCTTGACGAGGTTGACAAACTTTCGTCCGATTACAAGGGCGACCCCACTTCGGCTCTGCTTGAGGTACTCGACCCCGAGCAGAACAACTCCTTCCGCGACCACTACATAGAACTGCCCTTTGATTTGAGCAAAGTGCTTTTCATAACAACCGCGAATATACGCGACAACATTCCCGAGCCGCTGCTTGACAGAATGGAAATAATCGAACTCGGCAGCTACACGGCTGAGGAGAAGTTCCAGATAGCGAAAAGGCATCTCATCAAAAAGCAGATGAAGCGCCACGGGCTCAAGGCGTCCGACCTGCGCATAACCGATGCCGCTTTAAGAGCAATCATCGACGGCTACACAAGAGAGGCGGGCGTACGCCTGCTCGAGCAGAAGATTGCCGCCGTATGCCGCAAGGCGGCTGTGAATGTCGCGAACGGCGGAACAAAGATGACAATAAAGCCCGAAAACCTTCAGGAGATTCTCGGCTCTGTCAAATACAAGCCCGATTCCTCTCTCCTCGTTGACAGGGTGGGAGCCGTGAACGGCCTCGCGTGGACAACGGTAGGCGGCGAAATGCTCACTGTTGAGTGCGCGGTACTCGACGGCAGCGGCAAGCTTGAACTTACCGGCTCACTCGGCAATGTTATGCAGGAGAGCGCAAAGGCGGCTCTCAGCTGCATAAGGGCAAGGTCGAAAAAACTCAACATAGACCCCGATTTTTACAAGAGCAAGGATATTCACCTTCATTTCCCCGAGGGCGCCGTGCCCAAGGACGGTCCCTCGGCGGGCGTCACCATAACCACGGCTCTTGTCTCCGCGCTCAGCAACGCGAAGGTGCGCGGCGATATAGCGATGACAGGCGAAATCACCTTGAGAGGCAGAGTGCTTCCCATAGGCGGTCTCAAAGAAAAATCAATGGCCGCGTACCGCTCGGGCATCAAAAAAGTGATTATTCCCACAGACAATATTTCCGACCTTGACGAGGTTGACCCCGCGGTTAAATCGAATGTGGAATTTGTGCCCGTATCAACCGTGGAATCCGTATGGAGCGAGGCGTTCGCGAACAGCGACTATCTCGCGCCCGAGGGCGAAAGAATCGTTGAAACGCACATTCCCGAAAAGAAAAACGGCAAGGGCGCCCGTATGACGCAGTGAGGAAAAAATGAGATTTGACATTATAGAATACAGCGAATCCTTCGGCACGGCGGGGCAGCTGAAGCCTTCAACAATGCCCGAAATCGTGTTCGCGGGACGTTCGAATGTGGGCAAGTCCTCGCTTATCAATAAGCTTTTCAACCGTAAGAATCTGGCGAGAGTCAGTTCCGTGCCGGGCAAAACGGTAACAATCAATTTTTACAAGGGCGACGGCGCGGTTTTCGCCGACCTTCCCGGCTACGGTTACGCCAAGCGAAACGACAGCGAAAAAAAGCGCTGGGCATCGCTTATGGAAAGCTATTTCAGAACGGGCAGGGATATCCGCCTTGTGATTCTGCTTGTGGATATGCGCCATCCGCCCACAAAAGACGATATAACTATGCTCGACTATCTTCGTGACAACGGCTATAATTTCGCTATTGCCCTCACAAAGAGCGATAAACTCAACAAAACGGAAACCCTCAACCGCCGCGAAGCGCTCAAAGGGGAACTTTCCGCTTACGGCAACTGCGAAAAAATCGAGTTTTCATCCGTTACGGGTCTCGGCGCGGACAGGCTTAAAGAGATAATAGAAAAATCTCTGCAATAAAGTGTGTGTATAGATGAAAGAGGGGAATAAAAAGGAGAGGAGAGAAACAATGTTTGTTTCGGATTGTATTTCGGTAAATGAGAAAGGTCATCTTACAATCGGCGGAGCCGATACGCTTGACCTCGCGAACACCTACGGCACGCCCGCCTATGTTTTTGACGAGGGGCAGATAAGAAAGAACTGCCGCGATTTTGTCAATTCCATAAACGACAATTACGGCGGAAACGGCCTTGTGCTCTACGCCTCAAAGGCGTTCTGCTGCAAGGAGATGTGCCGTATATGCAGGGATGAGGGGCTCGGTCTCGATGTTGTGTCGGGCGGTGAACTCTATACAGCCCTGAGCGCGGGTTTCCCCGCCGAAAAAATCTATTTTCACGGCAACAACAAAACTGCCGATGAACTCAATCAGGCGGTGCAGGCGGGTGTCGGCAGAATAATCGCCGACAATATCACCGAACTTGTCACGCTGGACGGTATCGCGAAAAACGCGGGCAAAAAGCAGGCGGTGCTTCTGCGTATTAAGCCCGGCATTGACGCTCACACCCACGATTTTATAAAGACAGGTCAGATTGACTCAAAATTCGGCTTTGCCCTTGAAACGGGGGAGGCGCTTGAGGCGGTCAAATTCGCCCTCACTCACGAAAACCTTGAGCTTGTCGGTCTTCACTGCCACATCGGCTCGCAGATTTTTGAAATTAACCCCTTTGTCGAAGCGGCGGAGGTTATGCTCAACTTCTATTCGCAGATAAAAGCGGAAACGGGCGTGACGCTCTCCGAGCTCGATCTGGGCGGCGGCTTCGGCATAAAATATCTCGAAACAGACACACCCAGGCCCTTCGGCGATTTTATGAAGGCGGTAAGCGAAAGGGTTAAGAGCAAATGCTCCGAGCTCAGTCTTCCCGTGCCCTTCATTCTCATAGAGCCGGGCAGAGCGATAGTGGGCGCCGCGGGCATCACTCTCTACACCGCGGGCGCTGTCAAAACAATACCCGGCATACGCACCTATGTTTCGATTGACGGCGGTATGGGCGACAACCCGCGCTATATTCTCTATCAGGCGGATTACGAAATCGTAGCCGCCGGCAAGGCGAACGAGGAGCGAAGCGCTACAATCACTCTCGCGGGCAAGTGCTGTGAAAGCGGAGACCTCATTCAGGAGAACACGCCCGTTCAGCCCGTTAAACCCGGCGACATCGTCGCGGTGCTCTCAACCGGCGCCTACAACTATTCAATGGCTTCAAACTACAACAGAATTCCCCGCCCGCCCGTTGTTATGGTAAAGGACGGCGAGGCGAGAATTGTTGTTAAACGCGAAAGTTACGAAAACCTGGTTGAAAACGATATTTAACCCCTAAATCAAAACAGGAAGGGAATGAAATTATGGCGGCTGTAAAAACTCTTTCAGAGGGCGTAAGACTGTACGCCGTGCAGACCGACCGCTTCAAAACCAGCAGCATAGCGGTCACAATGGCTCTGCCTATGAGCACAAATCTGAGCGCCAACGCTCTGCTTATCAACGTGCTCAAGCACTCCTGCAAAAAATACCCCGATTTCGTTATGCTCAACAGCAGGCTGAGCGAACTTTACGGGGCGAGTGTGGGCGCGTCCGTCATCAAATCGGGCGAGGCGCAGCTTCTCACCCTGAGCACTGTCTGCATTGACGACCGCTTCGCTCTCGGGGAGGATGAAAAAATAAGCGCGGAGTGCGCCGACCTTCTCTGCGGAATGCTGTTTGAACCCGACCTTAAAAACGGAAAGTTCAACAGCGACATCGTCGCCGAGGAAAAGCGCCTTCTCCTTCAGCGCATTGACGAGGAGATAAACGACAAGCGCTATTACGCGGGCGTGCGATGCGAGCAGATTCTCTGCAGGGACGAGGCGTACGGCAAAAGCAGATACGGCGAGCGCGCCGAGGTCGAGGCGGTAACTCCCGACGATATTTACGACGCCTGGCAGAACCTTCTCAGGTCGGCGAGAATAATGATAACCTGCGTCAGCAGCTCGGACGGCAAGCGCGTTGAGAAAATCTTCAAAAAGGGCTTCTCAAAAATCGATAGAGAGCCCGCGGAGATTACAACCGAATACAGAAAGAAAGCGGGGGCTTTCCGCAGAGTTGAGGAAAAATACCCCGTCAATCAGGGCAAACTTGTGCTCGGTTTCCGCACGGGTATGAGCGATATAGACGATATGCACTATCCCGAAATTCTTATGATTGACCTCTTCGGCGGCAATGTCTATTCAAAACTCTTCCTCAATGTGCGTGAAAAACTCAGCCTCTGCTACTACTGCTGGGCAAAGCTTCACATCCGCAAGGGCGTTGTGTTCGTCGACTGCGGAATTGACACCGAAAACGAGAAAAAGGCGACCTCCGAAATTGTCAAACAGCTTCAGGCAATCCGTGACGGCGATTTCACCGACGAGGATATGGCGGCTTCCCTTATGGGTATGCGCGAGCGCTGGCTCTCAATGGACGAGCCGATGAAACTCTGCCTCTGGTACGGTGCGCAGGTCTGTGACGACACACTTGTCACCCCCGAGGAAAAGGTTGCGAAACTCGAAAAGGTTACAAAGGACGAGGTCTGCGCCGCGGCGAAGCGCCTGAGTCTTGAGGCGGTATATATGCTGTCAGCCGAAACACAGGAGGGCGAAAACAATGAAGATTAAGGAATTCAGAAACGAACTTCTCGGCGACAGCGTCTTTTACGCAAAGCATAAATCCGGGCTTGACATCTATGTTATGCCCAAAAGCGGCTATTCAACCACCTACGCCATTTTCGCCACGAAATACGGCTCGATTGACACCCATGTAAAAAACGAAAAGGGCGAGTTCGAGAGCATTCCCGAGGGCACTGCCCACTTCCTCGAGCACAAACTTTTCGAGGGCGAGGAACTTGACGCCTTCGAGCAGTTCGCGAAAACAGGCGCGTCAGCCAACGCCTATACATCATTTGACCGTACCGCCTATCTTTTCTCCTGCAGTGAAAACTTTGAGGAATCGCTCGGCATACTGCTCGACTTTGTGCAGAAGCCCTATTTCACTCAGCAGACGGTTGAAAAGGAGCAGGGCATAATCGGTCAGGAAATCAGGATGTATCAGGATCTCGCGGACTGGGAGGTTATGTTCAACCTTCTGCGCGCCCTCTATAAAGAACATCCCGTGCGCATCGACATAGCAGGCACTCAGCAGAGCATTGCCGAAATCGATGCCGACCTTCTCTATAAACTCTATCACAACTTTTATAATCTAAACAATATGGTGCTTTGCGTGTGCGGCAACGCCGACACCGAAGCGGTGTTGAAAATCGCCGACGAAAAGCTTGAAAAGGCAAACGGCTCAAAGATTGAGCGCAAGTTTGTGCCCGAGAGCCCCGTGCCCGAAAAAACATATATTGAGGAAAGTCTCAGCATAGCGGAAAAGCAGTTCCTGCTCGGCTACAAGGAGGATTTGAAACAGCCCGAGGTTACAATCGAGGATGAAATCGCCTCCGAGGTTATGCTCGAAACCCTCTTCGGAAAAACCTCGCCGGTCTATAACGACCTGCTCAGACAGGAGCTTATCGATATGGGCTTTATGACCGAGTTCTTCAGCGGCTTCGGCTATTCGGTATGTATGCTCGGCGGCACCAGCCGCGACCCGGAAGAGACCGCGCGTATTCTTCGCGAAACGGTTGACAGGGCGATTGAAACCGGGCTTGACCCCGAGGCGTTCGAGCGCGCGAAGCGCAAGCTTTACGGCAGAATGATTATGGAATATAACAGCATTGAGGATGTTTCCAATCTGCTTATGAACCTGCATTTCGCGGGATATAAGCCCTTCGCGGAGATAGAGGCGTGCAGGGCGCTTACCCTTGAACGCGCAAACAAAAGACTGCGCAAGTTAAAGAACGAATACAGCGCTCTCTCGGTTATCAATCCTCTCAATAAGGAGCAGAAAGATGTCTGATTACACAACCGTATTTTTCAAGGGCTTTTCACACGAGATAAGTTTCAATGTCGCCTCGGTTTTAGCCGAGTTTGACATTTTCGGCAGACATCTGACCATTCACTGGTACGGTGTAATAATAGCGTTCGGCTTCGCTCTCGCCGTGCTTTTCGGCGGCAGAAGAGCGTGGGTGTGGAAAATAAGCATTGACAAAATGATTGATGTGCTCATTTACGGCACTGTCGCGGGAATAATCGGCGCCCGTCTCTACTATGTTATTTTCCAGTGGGATTATTACGGCAAGCATCTCGCCGACATCCCGAAAATCTGGGAGGGCGGTCTCGCCATATACGGCGGAGTAATCGGCGGAGTTCTCGCCGCCTACATCGTCTGCCGCGTGCGCAAAATGAATTTCTTCAATCTGCTCGATATGATTGCGATGAGTCTTCTGCTCGCGCAGGGAATCGGCAGATGGGGCAATTTCACAAACCAGGAGGCGTTCGGCACAAATACCAATATGCCCTGGGGTATGAGGAGCGCCAAAGTGCAGGAATACCTGCTTGTCAACCAGGCGGAGTTCGCAGAGAGGGGCATACAGGTAAACCCCACGGGCTATGTTCACCCCACATTTTTATACGAGTCGCTCTGGTGCCTCATCGGCTTTGTAATTCTCTATATCATCTGCAGAAAAGCCCGCAAATTCAGCGGTCAGATGGCGCTGTGCTACGGAGTGTGGTACGGAGCGGAGAGAACCGTTGTTGAAGGCCTGCGCACAGACAGTCTCTATATAACCGGCACAAATATCCGCTCGTCGCAGCTGCTTTCGGCTGTTCTCGCCGTTGTCTGCGCCGTCGCGCTTATATTACTGTGGATTAAATACACAAAGAATCCGAAGCCGATTGACGGTGTGGATTATTTCCTCGAAGAGGAATTGAAAAAGCAGGCTCTCGAAGCAAAAGAGCAGGCGGAAACCCCCGAGAAAGAAGAAATAACTCAAGCGGTTGAGGAAGAACCAGCCGCCGAAGAAACCGATGACGAAGAAGCGGAAAACCCTCAGGAGGATATCTGACGTGGAACTTATAAACGGAAAAGAAATACAGGCGTTTACTCTCACCCACATCGGCAAAGAGGTGGAGTCGCTTAAGGAAAAGGGAGTCGAAATCTGCCTCGCGGTTATAATTGTGGGCAACGACCCCGCGTCGAGAGTATATGTCAATAACAAGAAAAAGGCGTGCGCGAATGTAGGAATCACCTCGCTCGAATACGCCCTGCCTCAGGAAACCACAACAGAGGAACTTATTGCCCTGATAGATAAACTCAACGCGGACAAATCGGTAAACGGAATTCTCTGCCAGATGCCCGTGCCCAAGCAGATTGACAAGCAGGCGGTAATAGACGCCATTCTGCCCGAAAAGGATGTTGACTGCTTCCACCCGGTAAATATCGGCAAGTTATCGCTCGGCAGAACGGAGATTCTTCCCTGCACGCCCGCGGGAATAATCAGAATGCTCGAGTTTTCGGGAGTTAAAATCGAAGGCAGCCGCGCGGTTATAATCGGGCGCAGCGACATAGTCGGCAAGCCGATGGCGATGCTCCTTTTGAATCACAGCGCCACAGTCACTGTCTGCCACTCTAAAACCGTTGATCTGCCGTCCGTTACAAGGCAGGCGGACATCCTCATTTCCGCCGTCGGCAAGCCGGATATCGTAACTGAGGATATGGTAAAAGAGGGCGCGGTAGTTATCGATGTGGGAATGAACAGAAACAGCGAGGGCAAACTCTGCGGCGATGTTGATTTTGAAAAGGTCGCTCCGCACTGCTCAAAAATCACACCCGTGCCCGGCGGCGTAGGACCCATGACAATCACAATGCTTATGGAAAACACGCTGACCGCCGCGAAGGCACAGAATAATTTATTATAATAAAAATAAAAAAGTATTTGACACGGCTTGACTGCTGTGCTATAATTCTTCATGCCGCTTATTACGGGCGGGGGTAACTCCCCCATAAAACTTTATGTTGCCCCTGAATAGCGAGTCTAAAAAAAAGGATGGAAAAACCATGTACGCAATTATCGAAACCGGCGGAAAGCAGTACAAGGTGGAAGCAGGCGACACTGTTTTTATCGAGAAGCTTGACGCTGAAGAAGACAGCGACTACACATTTGACAATGTTGTTGCTATCGGCTCTGATGACGGCATCTCCGTCGGCACTCCTTATCTCAAGGGTGCAACAGTAACCGCTAAGGTCGTAAAGAACGGCAAAGCGAAGAAAATCACAGTTTTCACTTACAAACCCAAGAAGAACGAAAAACGCAAGATGGGCCACAGACAGCCCTACACAAAGGTTGAAATTTCTTCAATCAACGCTTAATGATCAACGCAACATTTTTCATCGATGGTGAAAACCTTTCGGGATTCTCGCTGGAAGGACATTCCGGTTTTGATGAAGAGGGCAGAGATATAGTCTGCGCCGCGGTTTCATCGGCGGCTTATATGGCCGCGAATACGGTGACCGATGTCATCAAAGAAAAAGCGTCTGTCAAAGAGAGCGACGGAAAGCTTGAGTTAAAACTCGCCCGCCCGTCACAAGCGGTGCAGGCGGTGCTCAGAGGGCTCGAAATCCATCTCAGAAACATTTCGGAACAGTATCCCGGAAAAGTCAAAGTAATTTACGGAGGTGTACAGTAATGCTTAAAGTTAACATTCAGCTTTTTGCTCATAAAAAAGGTATGGGTTCAACCCGTAACGGCCGCGATTCCGAGTCCAAGCGTCTCGGCGTTAAAAGAGCGGACGGTCAGTTTGTTCTTGCAGGCAACATCCTTGTAAGGCAGAGAGGCACTCACATCCATCCCGGCACCAATGTCGGCATCGGCTCTGATGACACTCTCTACGCGAAGGTTGACGGCACTGTAAGATTCGAACGCCTTGGCAGAGACCGCAAAAAGGTAAGCGTTTACGAAGTTGAACAGTAATCGCTGAAAACAAAAACAACGGACTTGCATTCGCAGGTCCGTTTTTTCGTGAAATGAAAAATGGGAGCGGTTTTCCGCTCCCTTGATTTTTATCTTTTTACTCTCGCGTTGCCGCTCCAGACGCTCCATACCATATCCTCGTCCGCGGGCTGCGCGTAGTCGGTTAAGAAAGTGGTCGCGAGCGCGCCGGTTGCCCAGCCGAACTGAATCCACTTTTCGCTCTCCCAGCCTTTAAGGATGGCGTAAAGCATACCGCCCACAAAGCCGTCGCCGCCGCCGATGCGGTCAAGCACTCTTATTTCACGCGGCTCAACAACCTGCCAGTCGCCGTCGCAATACATAATCGCGCCCCAGAGATGGGTGTTGGCGTTTACAACCTGGCGAAGGGTCGTGGCGTAAACGGAAGCGTTCGGGAAACTCTCGCGCACGCAGTCAATCATACCCTTGAAACCGTCGATTTTCGCAGCGAGATCCTTGCCGCCCGCATCGGGACCTTTTATGCCGAGGCAGAGCTGGAAATCCTCCTCGTTGCCTACGAGTATATCGGCGAGCGAGGCGATTTCGGTGAATATTGCGTGAAGCTCCTCCTCCCTGTTTTTCCAGAAGGTGGCGCGGTAGTTCAGATCGAACGAGATGAGCGTGCCGTATTTTTTCGCCGCTCTCGCAAGTTCAAGGCAGAATCTGCTGGTTTCGGGCGAGAGCGCTCCTATAAGCCCCGAAAGGTGGAGCACGGCTACTCCCTCTTTGCCGAAAATGCGGTCAACATCGAAATCGTTTATGTTGAGCGTTCTGCCGACCTCGCCGGCTCTGTCGTTGCACACTCTCGGTCCGCGTGAGCCGCAGCCGCTGTCGGCTATGTTGAACTGGTGGCGGTAGCCCCAGGGCCCGCCCTGAGGAACATCCTTGCCCTCAAATACCATACCTCTCGAGCGCAGGTCGCGCTTTATGAAATCCGCAATCGGGCTGCCCTCAACAAAGGTGGTAAGTACTTTTACCGGCAGACCGAGATAGGATGAAATGCTGGCAACATTCGTCTCCGCGCTGGTCGCCTGCATCATAAACAGGTTGCTCGACGCTACGGGCTGGCCGTCGGGCGGGCAGATGCGCACGCCCATGCTTGTGGGAACAACGAGAGCCCAGGTGTAATCTTTCTTGATGTTAAGCATAACAATACCTCTTTTCAATCAGGCGTTATATTGTGTGGCAAAGGTGTCGCCGCCCTCGCCTGTCCAGTTGGTGTGGAAGAATTCGCCTCTCGGCGCGTCAAGGCGTTCGTAGGTGTGAGCGCCGAAGTAGTCTCTCTGCGCCTGAAGAAGGTTCGCGGGCAGTCTCTCACAGCGGTAGCCGTCGAAATAGCCGAGAGCCGTTGTCATTGCGGGCACGGGAATACCGTTGGCTATAGCCGCCGCGCACACTCTTCTCCAGCCCGCCTGCGCCTTTTCGATTATATCCTTGAAATAGGGGTCGAGCAGAAGGTTGGTGAGGTTGGGGTTGCTGTCGTACGCCTCCTTGATTTTGCCGAGGAACACGCTTCTGATAATACAGCCGCCGCGCCACATAAGCGCGATTCCGCCGTAGTTGAGATTCCAGTTATATGTTTTCGCCGCCGCCCTCATAAGGGTATAGCCCTGGGCGTATGAAACGATTTTCGCGGCATAGAGAGCGTCTTTTATATCCTTTATGAACTGCGCTTTGTCGCCTTCGAAAGCGGGCTTCGGGCCCGAAAGAACCTTTGAGGCGCCGACTCTTTCCTCTTTCATTGCCGAAAGGCAGCGTGAGAACACGGCCTCGCCTATGAGCGTTAGCGGCACGCCCTCGTCAAGGGCGGCGATGCTTGCCCATTTGCCGGTGCCCTTCTGACCCGCAGTGTCGAGAATTTTCTCAACAATCGGCTCGCCGTCGGTGTCTTTATAGCCGAGAATATCGCGTGTTATTTCAATAAGGTAACTGTCGAGGTCGCCCTCGTTCCATTTCGCGAAAACATCGCGCATTTCGTCGTCGCCCATACCGAGCAGGTCGCGCATTAACTGGTACGCCTCGCATATAAGCTGCATATCGCCGTATTCAATGCCGTTGTGAACCATCTTCACAAAGTGACCGGCGCCGTTTTCGCCCACCCAGTCGCAGCAGGGGGAGCCGTCCTCAACCTTGGCGCAGATTGCCTGAAGAATGGGCTTTACGCTCTCCCACGCCTTTACGGAGCCGCCGGGCATAAGACTCGGACCCTTGAGAGCGCCCTCCTCGCCGCCGGAAACGCCCGTGCCGATGTAGAGAAGACCTTTGCTTTCAACATATTCGGTGCGTCTTATTGTGTCGGGAAAATGGGAGTTGCCGCCGTCAATGATGATGTCGCCCTCCTCGAGCAGAGGGATAAGACTCTCGATTGTGTCGTCAACGGCTTTGCCTGCCTTAATCATCATCATAACCTTGCGGGGCTTTTCGAGCGAGTCAACAAGCTCCTGCAACGAATATGTGCCGACGATGTTTTTGCCGCTTGCTCTGCCTTCAACGAATTTTTTAACCTTTTCGGTTGTGCGGTTGTAAACCGATACGGTGAAGCCCTTGCTCTCCATATTCATAACAAGGTTTTCGCCCATAACCGCAAGACCTATGAGACCTATGTCAGATTTTTTCATATAAAAACAGTCCTTTCTGTTAATTTGTCAGTCAACGCTCCAGAGACCCAGAGCGGGGTTGCTCACATAAAAGATTTCCTCGCCGTCTTCGAGAGTGCACCAGCCGTCTTTAAGCGTTTCGGGGTTGTATTTCTTAACCGCTTCAGCATAGGGGATATAGCCGAAGTTCGCGTTTCGCACTTCCTCTTCGCTTAAATACTCGGTGCAGTAGGTGATTGAAAATCTGCCGTCCGACGAGCCGTGAATAAGGTGGGCGGCAACGGAGAGATTCGCCTGCAGATCCTCGTTCGCGTTTGTAAGTTCAAGCACCTTTTCGCGCCCGACATAGCCGTATTTGCGTATGAGCGCGTCGTTTGCCGCGTCCTCGCCGAATTTTTTCACTCCCGGGGCGAGAATTATAAGCTCGCCGCCGTCGGCTATAGCCATTCTCGTGCGGTAGACCGCCTTGTTGCCGAGCCAGGTGCTTTTGAACTCCCGCGGGTCAAGGTAAACAACGGCTTTCTTTATCGGAGTTTTGAGGTGAATGAGATTCAGTTTCTGACTCATCTCAACCGCCTGTTCAAAAAGATAGCGCTGGTTGCCGAGCTTGTCGCCTATATATAAGCCGTGAATGAAGGTTTCATCGCCCTCGTTCGTTGTTACCGTGAGCACATACATAAGCGGAAGGTCGCTTAAATAATGCTCCTGCGCGTAGTCGAAAACCTTGCGCACGGGGGAGTGGTCCTTGCCCATAATCCGCTCAAGTCCGTAGAAGGCGCCGAGCATGTGCGAGGAGTTTATCATATTGCTTCCGCCGCAACCGACGAAAATGTTTTTTGAGTAGTTCGCCATACCCACAACCTCGTGGGGCACAACCTGACCGATTGAAATTATGAGGTCGTAGCCGCCGTTTACGATTCTGCGGTTTACCTCAACATCTATTTTGTCGGTCACAAGCCCTTCGGAAACCTCGGTTACGAATTGAGCGGGCACTTCGCCGAGTTTTACAACATCGGTGCGCCAGTTGTGGACTATGATTTTCTCAAAGGGAACGCCCTCGCCGAAAAACGCGAGGCATTCCTCCCTCGTCATCGGCTCGTGAGTGCCGAGGGCGGGCATAATGTCGATTTCGCATTTGTCCTTGAGAATATCATAGTAGGCGGCGGTTATTTTGCCCGCGCCTGAATAGAGACGGGTGTAGTCGGGCGGAAGAATAAGAACCTTTTTTAGTTCCTTGCCCTCAAGCGATTTTCCGAGCGCGCCGCGCAGTTCATCCGCGCTTATCCCGCCCGAAGAGTTGAGAATCATCCCCATACCTCCCCATTTTAGTATCTTTTAAAAGTTTATCACAATAAAATTTTATATTCAAGATAATATATCATTATTTCACATAATATTAATATATACAATTAATATTAAGCAGTCCTGTCCAAAGTTTACCTCAAAAAATCCGTCCGTCGTGGCCTCCTCCATTGGGGGTGCGGGTTCCCGGTGGGAACCTCTGCCGAAGGCAGAAGCACCGACCGAGCCGGCAGGCGAGACAGGTGGCACGGCGTTGCAACGCAACACCGTGACGGAAGGAGTCCGCGCAAAGCGCCGATTAAATAATCGCCACACCCGTCCCTTCGGGACACCCTCTCCGTTCTTGGAGAGGGCTATTACAGACGGAAACTTTTTGTAAATGTAGGGCGGGATGGTCTCGCCTCCCGGCTCGGTCGGTGCTTCTGCCTTCGGCAGAGGTCTCCACCGGAGACCCGCACCCCAATCCCGCCGCAACAAGGAAGTCCGCGAGGACAAAGCCTTCCCCTCGAGGTTATTCCCCTGACAGGGGAAATGTCGCGTAAGCGACAAAAGGGTGCCCGTTTTCGGAGAAAAAAGGTGGGTGAGCGCAGCGAACCCGGATGAGGTGTAATATCGGCGCTCGCGCCCCTTAATTTCTCATTACTCCTTGCTCATTCCTCATTGACACAGGCGGCACGGAAGAATCCGTGCCCTACATTTTTGAACTGATTATGCGGTGGCTTGGCGGGCGGATAATATCCGCCCCTACGCGGCGTTGTCAGGGAACATCCGCAAGGATTTAACCAAAACACAAATCCCCGCCGTTTTCACGGCGGGGATTAAATGTTAATTCAATTATTCGCCTTTGGGGGCGTAGAGATCCTTGAGACGAAGCAGGTGGTCATATCTCTCAACCGCGGTGTTCTCTGCCTTGGTGAAGAGTTCCTCCGCGCGCTCGGGGAAGGAGCGGGTAAGTGAGGAGTAACGGGCCTCGTTCATAATGAAGTCGCGGTAGCTCGCGCTTGCTTCCTTGCTGTCGATGGTGAAGGGGTTCTTGCCCTCCGCCTTGAGAGCGGGATTGTAGCGGAACATATTCCAGTAACCGCAGGCAACTGCCTTCTTCATCTCCGCCTGGCAGTTGACCATGCCGCCCTTGATGGAGTGCATCTCGCAGGGGGCGTAGGCGATGATGATTGAGGGACCCGGATATGCTTCGGCTTCCGTGATGGCTTTGATTGTCTGGTTGTTGTCAGCGCCCATGGCTATCTGAGCAACATAGACATAACCGTAGCTCATCGCGATTTCCGCAAGGCTCTTCTTCGCAATCGCTTTGCCCGCCGCGGCGAACTGAGCGACCTGGCCGATGTTGGACGCCTTGGATGCCTGACCGCCGGTGTTGGAGTAAACCTCGGTGTCGAATACCATAATGTTTACATCTTCGCCGGAAGCGAGAACGTGGTCAACACCGCCGAAGCCGATGTCGTATGCCCAGCCGTCGCCGCCGAAGATCCAGATGCTCTTCTTTGAGAGATATTCTTTCTCGGCGAGGATTTCCCTTGCGAGTGTGCAGCCGGGGCAGGTGCAGCCGTCTTCAATGCCGTCTTCAAGAGCTGCGACGAATGCCGCTGTAGCCGCCTGATTGGCTTTGCCGTCGTTGACTGTTTCAAGGTAAGCGTTTGCGGTTGCCTTGATTTCGTCGGTGCAGTAAACATCAAGGAGTGCCTTGGTCTTTTCTATAAGACTGTTGCGGATGGCGTTCTGACCGAGATACATACCGTAGCCGTGCTCGGCGTTATCCTCAAACAGGGAGTTAGCCCATGCGGGGCCGTGACCCGCCTTGTTGGTGGTGTAGGGTGATGTTGCCGCGGGGCCGCCCCAGATGGACGAACAGCCCGTTGCGTTGGAGATATACATTCTGTCGCCGAAGAGCTGGGTGACAAGACGCGCGTAGGAGGTTTCCGCGCAGCCCGCGCAGGAGCCCGAGAACTCAAGCAGGGGCTTGCTGAACTGGCTGCTGATGGCGTCTGTGCCCGCTATACCCTTGTCGGATACGCTTTCAACCATATAGTCGAATACGGGCTGCTGGTCATCCTGAGTCTCTCTGGGAACCATTGTGAGAGCGCCTGTCGGGCATACGCCGATACATACGCCGCATCCCATACAATCCATGGGAGAAACGCTCATGATGTATTTCATGCCTTTTGCCTTGATTTTGCCTTCGGCGAATTTTGCCTGAGCGGGAGCGGCAGCCGCTTCCTCGTCATTGAGAGCGAAGGGACGGATTGTCGCGTGCGGGCAGACGAACGCGCACTTGTTGCACTGCGCGCACTTCTCTGCGTCCCAGGCGGGAACGGTAACGGCAACGCCGCGCTTTTCATAAGCGGAAGCGCCCTGTTCGAAGGTGCCGTCAACGTGATCCATAAACGCAGAAACGGGGAGGGAGTCGCCGTTCATGCTGCCTACGGGCTTCATGATGGAGTCAACCATCTTGACAAGCTTCGCGGGACCTTTTTCGGTTGCGGGAGCGTCTGTGTCAACTGCGTTCGCCCAGTCGGCGGGAACGTCAATCTTCACAAGAGCGTCCGCGCCCGCGTCGATTGCCTTCTCGTTCATTTCAACGATTTCTTTGCCCTTCTTCATGAATTTCTGGGCTTTCTCTTTCATATAGCCGATTGCCTCTTCCTTGGGAAGAACATTGGCAAGTGAGAAGAAAGCGGACTGAAGAACGGTGTTTGTGCGCTTGCCGAGGCCTATCTGCGCGGCAAGGTCAATGGCGTTGATTGTATAAAGCTGAATGTTGTTTTTGGCTATAATCTGTTTTGCCTCGGCGTTGAGCTTTGTTGAAAGTTCCTCGGGGCTCCACTGGCAGTTGATAAGGAACACGCCGCCGGGTTTAACGTCGTTGACCATCTTGAAGCCTTTTTCAACATATGAGGGGTTGTGGCAGGCAACGAAGTCCGCCTTGTTGATGTAGTAGGGGCTCTTGATGGGTTTGTCGCCGAAACGAAGGTGGCTTATCGTGATACCGCCGGTCTTCTTTGAGTCATACTGGAAATATGCCTGAACATATTTGTCGGTATGGTCGCCGATAATCTTGATGGAGTCCTTGTTCGCGCCGACGGTGCCGTCGCCGCCGAGACCCCAGAATTTGCACTCGATTGTACCTTCAGCCGCGGTGTTGGGCGAGGGAACTTCAGCGAGTGAAAGGTTTGTGACATCGTCGGTGATGCCGAGAGTGAACTGCTCTTTGGGAGCGTCCTTCTTGAGTTCGTCATATACAGCGAATACGCTTGAAGGGGGAGTGTCCTTCGAACCTAAGCCGTAGCGGCCGCCGATTACGGGGATTGACTTGCCCGCCTTAGCAAGCGAGGTAACAACATCGAGATAGAGGGGCTCGCCGAGTGAGCCGGGCTCCTTTGTTCTGTCAAGAACGGCAATCTTCTTTGCCGTTGCGGGGATGGCTTCAACAAGTTTCTCAGCCGAGAACGGACGGTAAAGGCGAACCTTTACAAGACCGACCTTTTCACCCTGAGCGGTGAGATAGTCAATAACTTCCTCAGCGACGTCGCAGATTGAGCCCATGGCCACGATAACATACTCCGCGTCGGGAGCGCCGTAGTAGTTGAAAAGTTTATAGTCTGTGCCGAGTTTGGCGTTGACCTTGTCCATATATTTTTCAACGATGCCGGGAACCGCGTCGTAATACTTGTTGCACGCTTCACGGTGCTGGAAGAAGATGTCGCCGTTTTCGTGCGAGCCGCGCATAACGGGGCGCTCGGGGTTGAGAGCGCGCTTGCGGAAATCCTCAACCGCTTTCATGTTGCACATCTCTTTGAGGTCCTCATAATCCCAGAGAGAAATCTTCTGAATTTCGTGGGAGGTGCGGAAACCGTCAAAGAAGTTGATGAAGGGAACTCTGCCCTCGATTGCCGCGAGGTGGGCAACCGCGCCGAGGTCCATGACTTCCTGGGTGTTTGTCTCGGCGAGCATGGCGAAGCCCGTCTGACGGCAGGCGTAAACGTCGGAGTGATCGCCGAAGATGTTGAGCGCGTGGGAAGCAACCGTACGCGCCGAAACATGGAAAACGCAGGGAAGAAGTTCGCCCGCGATTTTATACATGTTGGGAATCATAAGAAGAAGGCCCTGTGAAGCGGTGTAGGTCGTTGTGAGAGCGCCTGCCGCGAGTGAGCCGTGAACCGTGCCCGAAGCACCCGCTTCGGACTGCATTTCAGCCACCTTTACGGTTGTGCCGAAAATGTTCTTTTTGCCCTGAGCGCTCCACTGGTCAACATAGTCCGCCATGGGGCTCGAGGGGGTGATGGGGTAAATGCCGGCAACTTCGGTGAACGCGTAGCTGACGTACGCAGCGGCGTTGTTGCCGTCCATTGTCTGCTTTTTTCTTGCCATTGGTATTCCTCCTGTGAAGATTTATAATTTTTGCACCAAAAGTTATATTAACACCAAACAGCGCTTTTGTAAACTGAAAAATATATAAAAATTTAATATAAATATAATTTGAATTTTTATTGAAAAGGTATAATACATATCAATTGCCGTTTTCACAACAAAAAAGCACCGCGGACTTTACCGTCCCCGGTGCTGTGTAAAACGCTGTTATCTTATGTCGGCAAATGCCTCTCTGACTGCTTCCGCCCTTATTTTATCCCTTACGGTCACATCGTCGGCATCGGCGTTTGCCGCGCTTATTGTGGCGGGCTGCATATTGATTATAAGCCCGTTGATTTTTTCAATCGGTATGTCGAGCACACCCGTCGCCGCGCCCATTCTTACTATGGATATAAGCTCCATAAAGTTTTTGCTCGTGAGTAGCCGCGCGTATTTGAGAAGACCGAAGGCGCGGTAGATTCTGTCCTGCTCGCCTATGGTTTCGGCAAGCTCCTTCGCCGCCTCAACCTCCTGCTCAATGATGTGACCCGCGATTGACTTTAAGTTGGTAATCGCCGCCTCCTCGCTTATTCCGAGGGTAATCTGATTGCTCAGCATATAGATATCGCCGAGCGGCTTGTAACTGCCGCCGTATGTGCCGCGAAGCACAAGACCGAGCTTTGAAACCGTGGAGGCGAAACGCGAAATTTTTCCGCTCTTTGTAAGCGCGGGCAGGTGGAGCATTACGGACGCCTTCATAGCCGTGCCGAGATTTGTCGGGTACTGTGTGAGGTAGCCGAGCTTTTCGTCAAACGAGAAGTGCAGTTTGCTGTCGAGCGCCGTGTCGATTCTGCTCGCATCGTTGTACGCCTCCTCAAGCGCGAAGCCGGGCTTTATAACCTGAAGTCTGATGTGATCCTCCTCGCAGAGCATAAGACTTACCGACTCATCCTTTGTAATCATAAGCGCGCTGCCCTCGGGGCAGGTTGTGAATTCGGGGCTTATGAGGTGCCTTTCGGCGAGGGATATCGCCTGGGTTTTGGTGAGCGCGCCCATATCGATAAAGCCGAACTCGCCGTTTTTGCCGTCCGCGAGCGCCTCGCGCACCTTTTCGCTTATCTCCTTTTTCTGCTCCGCCTTAAGACGGCAGGGGAAGGGGTAATCCCTTAAATTCCTCGACAGCCTGATGCGTGTGCTGAGCACCACATCCGCCTGTTCGCCTTTTTCGTCATACCATTTCATTGATTGTCGCCTCCTTCGAGAACTTTTATCTCATCGCGCAGTTCAGCCGCCTTTTCAAAATCCTGCTGCTTTACGGCTTCGTCCATCTCCGCCTTCAGGGCGTTGATTTTTTCCTCGTTGCTTTCCGCGGGCTTTTCAGGTTCCTTTGCGGGGGATTCCTGCGGCTTTTTCTCCTCTTCGGTCTCCGCCGAGGCGCTTATTTTGCCGGCGTGCTGAAGTTTGCCGTGAATCCTCTGAAGAGAGGGGAGGAGCTTGTCGTAAAATGTTCTGTAGCATTCCGCGCAGCCGACCTTGCCGCTCTTCACTATGTCGTCAAAGGTGCAGCCGCATTTGTCGCAGCGCACGGTGTTGAGCAGGTTGTGGGCGGGGATCATATCGCTGAAGAAATTGCCGAAGAAATCGGAAAAATTCAGGTTGAAATCGGAGAACATATCGTTCGCGCCGAGCAGTTTCGCGCATTCCGAGCAGAGATAGGTCTCGCTCATTTCGCCGTTTATTATCTGCTTGATGTGGGTTGTGGCTTCGTTTTTTTCACAGTTCTGGCATAACATAATCTATCATCCTTTCATAAGTCAGTTTGTTTTGCCTGTTGAGGTCAGAAGCATCTGCTTGAGCATTGCCGCGCGCACCGTGTCGCGCTTTTCGGGTTCGACCGCACGCAAAGAGTTGTCGCCGAGAGCCGAAAGCATAACCTGCGCCACATCTTTTTTGATGCAGCCCTGCGCCGTGAGGTTAGCCGTGAAAGCCCTCGCGCTCAGGTAATCGAGCGAGGAGCCGATTGAGTTTACGGCGTGCATAATCATATCCGGGGCGCTCAGACTCACACGGGTTATTTTGATGTAGCCGCCGCCTCCGCGCCTGCTTTCGACTATGTAGCCGTTCTCGGGGGTGAACCGCGAGGAAATTACATAGTTTATCTGGCTCGGCACACAGCCGAGAGTCTGCGCGAGCTCGTTGCGCTGAATTTCAGCCGAGCCGCCGTCGTCGAGCATACTCATAAGCATATTCGCTATTTCACTGCTGAGACTCATAAGCATCGCCTCTTTTCTTGCCTTTGACTTTCTTTGACCTTTGTGCCGATTATAGTCTTTTTCCTGTCGCGCGTCAAAGGTCAAAAAAGGTCAAAACTTTAATTCAAATCGTTGTTTCCTTCCAAAATCTTGTTTTTTCTCGCTTTTTCTCCGTTTTTCTCAAATTTTTGACTTTTCCTGACTTTCAACTGTTTTTCAACTGTTATAAAACTGTAAACTTTCTTCAATTCACTTGTTTTTTCGGTTGCAATCTGTAATAATATAGAATGTAATTTTTAACGGGGAAGTGAACCTGATGAAGAAAAAAATTCTTGTAATTCTCCTCGCGGCTATATGCCTTGCCGGCGGCGGAATCGGCGGATTCCTCTACGGCAGAAAAACAAAAACCGAAACAAAACCGCCCGAGATTTATCCGCCTCTCTGCACAATAGACAGTTTTCAGGATAACGACAAAGAGGTGTCCGTTTACGCCACAAGCCCGAATTTCGGCGCCGATTATCTCCAGAAGCGTTTCAATATGAGCGCTTCCAAGGCAAAAAACCTTGTCGAGCATCCCGAGGAGTGGCTCGGCTGCCAGGTGTTCATTCACATTGAGAATCAGGATACAATTCCGATTTATGTTTACGGCACCGACTGCACCAACAACGGCAAGGACGGCGTTTACATCTATACCGGCATGAAAAGCGAAACAAAAATAATTGAGCGCAACGGTTATTACAACTATCCCGTCACCGTGCTGATAAACAACAACGAGGTCAGCATTGACGAGGCGAGAAAAATGCTCAATTCGCTCGATTTTTCCGTCATTTACGGCGCGGACGCGAGCTATGAGGATTGCGAAAACTACTACCGGAGCGTTGATAAAAAATAACCGGAGATGAAAATATGACACTCTTCAAACGCCGCTCGTTAAACCCGGGCGGTCCGCCGGAATATCTTGTGGTATGTCTCGGCAACCCCGGCAGGGAATACGAGCTGACCCGCCACAACACGGGCTTTATTTTCGCCTCTCTGCTCGCGGAAAAATATAATGTCAAAATAAACAGAATCCAGTTCAAAGCCGTTACGGGGAGCGCTGACATAAACGGCCACCGCTGCCTCATCGTTCTGCCGCAGACCTACATGAACAACAGCGGTCAGTCCGTGCGCGAGGCGTCGGCTTTTTACAAGATTCCGCCCGAAAGAATCATTGTTGTTTTCGACGATGTATCGCTTGACTGCGGGGCGCTTCGCATAAGGCGCAAGGGCACCGACGGCGGTCACAACGGGATAAAAAGCATTATCTATCATCTCAAAGCGGACACCTTCCCGCGCATAAAAATCGGCATAGGCGCGAAGCCCAATCCCGAATGGGATCTCGCCGACTGGGTGCTTTCGAAGTTCTCACAGGATGATCTCAAACTGCTCAAGCCCGCCTGCGAAGAGGGGATTGAGGCGCTTGAACTTATGGTTGACGGCGATGTTGACTCCGCCATGAACAAGTTCAATTCCTGAGGTGAGTTATGCCCGTATTAAACATTGTTCTCATAGAGCCGCAGATACCGCAGAACACGGGGAACATCGCCCGCACCTGCGCCCTCACCGGCGCGAGACTTCACCTTGTTGAGCCGATGGGCTTCAGGGTGGACGACGCCAAACTGAAAAGGGCAGGGCTCGATTACTGGCATCTGCTCGACATAACCTATTACAGCGACATTTCCGATTTTTTTGAGAAAAACAGCGGCGGCTCCTTCTTCTATTTCAGCACGAAGGCGCGGCACATCTACAGCGATGTTTCATACCCCGACAACGCCTATCTCGTTTTCGGCAAGGAGACGGCGGGCTTGCCCGAACAGCTCCTTTTTGAAAACCCCGATTCCTGCGTGCGTATTCCGATGATAAACCGCGAGGACGCCCGCTCTCTGAATCTCTCAAACTCGGTCGCCATAGGCGTTTACGAGGTGCTCAGGCAGTGGGGCTTTCCCGAACTTCTCACCGAGGGCAAACTCACAAAATTCGACTGGGACAGCCCGTAATATTGAATTGTTGAAAAAACTGTGTTAAAATAGCGTATATCCTATTGAAAGGAAGATTATTTCAGATGAAAAAAATTCTTGCAGTCATTCTCGCGGTCGCTTCGGTCTGCGTTCTTTTCTGCTCCTGCGGAGCGAAACTTCCCTCCGAGGAAGCCACAACGGAACTTGTCAATTACAATATCCAGAGGCAGTACGAGCCCGGGGATAAGGTAAGACCCATTTCCATTGACAATGTCGATTTCATTCTCGCAAGCTACTATGTTTACGGCAAGTCCTACGCTGAGATTGAGGATGTCATTCCCGAAGATTACGGAATGGGAGACCTCGAGTTCCAGGTAAAGGTCAATCTCAAGGGTCTCACAAAGAGCGACAAGGAATTCAAAATCGGCTACAAGGCGTATGACAAGGACGGCACGGTCATATCCGACAATTTCATTCTGGTTCCCGTTAAGGACGCCGGTCTCAAACAGGGCGACACCTTCGACTGCAGGTTCAAAATTTCGAGAAAACTCACGGTTAAAACAATAGAATTCTACGATTATACGAAATGATTATAAAACAAAAAGCGGATGCCGAGGCATCCGCTTTTTTCTGCTATTTTCCTTTTTCGCTCTTTCTTATCAGGTCCGCCATTTTCAGAAAACTTTCGCTCTTTATAAGCGCCATGCCCTGGTTTTCGTCGCCGAGCACAACAAGGCGGTCGCCCTGGGATATGCCGAAGATTTTTCTTGCGCGGGAGGGGATGACAATCTGCCCCTTTTCGCCCACGGTTACAACGCCGAACAGATGCCTGCCTCTCGGCGGCACACCCAGCCCGAGGTTGTCGTCGGAACTGTAATTCGCGAGATCGTCGAGGGAAACGCCGAATATTTCGGCGATTATTTTGCATTTTTCAAGGTCGGGAACGGTCTCTCCGCTCTCCCATTTTGCCACCGCCTGCCTTGAAACATCAAGTTTTTCGGCAAGTTCCTCCTGAGTCATATTATTGATTTTGCGCAGGTTTAAAAGATTTTCACCGAACATCCTTTTTCTCCTTTCTTATTCCGAGCACAGCCCATCTTACAAACGGTATTCTTGAAATGATTTCATTGAGCAGTAACCCGCCCGCGAAGCCGCACGCAAGAACAATAAGATAAATCGCCGGCACGGGGAGGGAGAGATATTTTGTAATCAGATACGCGCTCGCCGACAGAGGCAGATAGTGGAAAACATACAGCCCGAAACTGCGCTTTGTCATAAACCGCGAAAGGGGAGTCTGTTTGTTGAAATATCTGTAAGTGAGGCCTAAAATCGCGAGGCACGCGCACCAGCAGTAGGCGATGGCGGGCACGCAGTTGAAAACGGGATTTTCCGCGTAGTTGTCGCCGAAATGGAGGTAAATGTAAACGGCGCAGAGAACCGCGGCACCGGCGGCGAGAGGAATGGAAAACCTGCTTATTTTCTCAATAACCTCATCGTGAGAGAAAACGAAGTAGCCGAGGAAAAACGTAAGCCCGTAAAGACCGAAACGGTAGCATACAATAACCGGCGTGTTGAGCATGAAACTCGAAGCGTAAACGGGTATTGCGAGGGCGAGTACAACAAGTATGTTCGCTTTGCCGCACAGAGAGTATAATCTGCCTTTTTCGATTTTCCTTATCAGCGCCAGAAGCATTGAAAACAGCCAAAGCATCTGTATAAACCAGAGCACCCCGACGCCGGATATCGCCATAACGGGGTAGAGAGCCGCTTTCGGGATTTCGGCTTTATCAAAAGCGCCGCTCAGCCGCATATTGAAATAGCCCTGAATCCACTGAAAAACAAACAGACCTATTGTTGACGGCACAAGCAGTTTTAAGGTTCTCGATTTAACGAATTCCTTTACTGTGTGCCTTTCAAGATAAAACCTTGAGCACATGCCCGCCACAATAAACAGCAGCACCATCATCCACGGGTACAGAACATACTGAACCGCGTCCTGATACTGCGGCGTTTTGAACGGACCTATCACGCCCGCCTGCGCTTCGCCGTTGAACATATAAATCACGTGGTAAACAACAACGAGAGCTATTGTCATCCAGCGGATATTGTCGATGTAGTATTTTCTCATAAAATCACACCTTTGCAATTAATCTTAACATTATTTTACCACCGCAAACGCGGGTTGTAAATAAATCAAACCTCACAAAACCGCCCGTTTTTGTTAACTTCAGTTGCGAAAGTCGGAAACTTTGATATTTGCCGTTCAGAGCAGCCATACAGGGCGTAAACACACACAGTTTTATGATATATACAATATAACTAAAAAAAATATATCAAAAAGTATATTTTTTTGGAATAAATATATGGAAATAATCAGCGCTCTTTGTTATAATACTAAACAGTATGGGTTATTCCACTCAACCTGTATTCAAAACTTGTATTATTTTTATTGGAGGTAACAATATGGCAAACAAATGGGTTTACATGTTTGACGAAGGCAACATGTCCATGCGTAACCTTCTCGGCGGCAAAGGTGCTAACCTCGCTGAGATGACCGAAATCGGCCTTCCGGTTCCTTTCGGTTTCACAATCACCACAGAGGCCTGCACACAGTATTACGAAGACGGCAGAAAGATTAACGACGAAATCATGGCTCAGGCCATGGAAGGCGTTAAGAAGATGGAAGAGAAGAACGGCAAAAAGTTCGGCGATCTCAACAATCCTCTTCTTGTTTCGGTCCGT
>JAEEGL014695826.1_pt1 | contig 98887 bp, 83 predicted proteins | sample 9134231 | NCBI WGS metagenome assembly JAEEGL01 (sample SAMN16246548, study PRJNA631951) | gut metagenome | biome: gut microbiome; feature: rumen; material: fiber-attached | host: Bos | place: Iran: Karaj | collected 2018-10 | reverse complement strand
GTAGTCTTGCAGCAGCATTTGTAGTTTTGATGTATATCTGTGTTGCTATAGGAGCACTATTCCCAACTTGGGGATATAAGTTTACACCATTTACATTTAAATGTTTCAATTTAGTATTTACAAGATACAATGGACTAAAAGCATTTAGAGATTCGTTCGTGCTTAGCCTTATAGCATCGCCAATTACAGCACTTATATCTATGATTATCTCATATATTATAGTAAAGAAAAACTTTAAAGTTAATGGATTTATAGAAGCGGTGTCTATGCTTGCAATGGCTGTGCCTGGAACAGTTCTTGGTGTTGGATATATAAGGGGATTTTCGCAGGGTATGTTTGGCACAGGATTTTTACAGTTTATATATGGAAGTGCTGCGATACTTATCATAGTATTTGTAGTTAGATCTCTTCCTACAGGTACAAGGTCTGGAATATCAGCGCTTCGTCAAATAGATAAATCAATTGAAGAGTCCGCATATGATATGGGGGCAAATACATTTAAAGTATTTGCAACAGTTACTTTGCCACTTATTAAAGATTCATTTATGTCAGGACTTGTGACTACATTTGTTCGTTCTATAACTGCAATTTCGGCAATCATACTGCTTGTAACACCACAGTATCTATTGATTACAGTTCAGATAAATGAATTTGCTGAAAAAGGTTCGTTCTCACTTGCTTGTGCATTTGCAACTATACTTATACTCATCACTTATGGTTCGGTACTGCTTATGAATTTTGCAATTAAAAATTTTGGAACAAGTAAGTATCGTTAAACTACATGGAGAACCTATAAAGATAAAAAAATGATAATATAAAAGAGGTAATACAATGAGCAAAGAAAAAAAAGCAGTTCGTTTTGAGCATATATCAAAAATTTATATCAATCCAAAAACAAAAAAAGAATTTTATGCTGTGAAGGATGTAAATATAGAAATCAAAGAGGGTGAATTTGTAACCTTACTTGGACCAAGTGGTTGTGGTAAGACAACAACTCTTAGAATGATTGCTGGTTTTGAAACACCTGATGAGGGAGAAATATATATTGGCAAAGATCCAATTAATCACCTAACACCAGATAAGAGAGATACTGCGATGGTATTTCAGTCTTATGCACTCCTTCCTCATTTAAATGTTTTTGATAATGTGGCATATGGACTTAAACTCAGAAAATTTTCAAAGCAGGAGATAGAAGAAAAAGTTTTAGCCATGCTTGATTTGGTAGAACTTGGCGGTATGGAAGGTCGTATGATAAATCAACTTAGTGGTGGTCAACAACAAAGAGTTGCACTTGCAAGAGCACTTGTTATAGAGCCATCGGTTCTTCTATTTGATGAGCCACTTTCAAATCTTGATGCAAAACTTCGTGTAGTTATGAGAACAGAGATTAGAAAGATACAACAAAGAGTTGGAATTACTGCTATATATGTAACTCATGATCAGTCAGAAGCTATGGCACTTTCTGATAGAATTATAATTATGGAAAAGGGTGTGGTAGCACAGATAGGAACCCCTGAAGAGATTTATTATCATCCAGTAAGCAAATTTGTGGCAGACTTCATAGGAGAGGCAAATTTCTTAAGAGGTAAAGTTGATAAGGTAGAAGAGGGCAAAATAACTTTTGATGTAAATGGGACAGAGTTTATTCAACATACACATTTCCCTGTGGCTGTTGGTGAAATTAGAACTTTGGTTTTAAGACCAGAGAGTATCACACTTGAAGATGAGGGTAAAATACCTTGCGAAGTTATCTTGTCAAACTTCATGGGAGCATATCATTATTATCAGGTAAAGGTTGGAGAATCAATCATAAAAATACAGGTATTTAATCCTAAGAATAAAAAGACATATAAAGAGGGCGATAAATGCTTTATGGCATTTTCATCAAATAATATCCACATACTTGGCGAAACCGCAAAAAGGTGATAAATTGGGCTTTTTAGCCCCTTGACAATAATGCTTAAAAGTAGTATTATATTTAGGTTGATAAAAGGGCAGCGAGCCCTTTTTTAAGTATTGTTTTTAAGGAGATATTATTATGGCTACTAAACGTACTAAAATAACATTGGAGTGCACAGAGTGCAAACAAAGAAACTATGATACAACAAAGGATAAGAAGAAACATCCAGATCGTATTGAGACAAGTAAGTATTGTAGATTCTGCAAAAAACATACCACACATAAGGAGACTAAGTAATGAGCACTGTTAAAGAAAATAATGAAAATGTCTTTGCAAAGATTATAAAAGGTCTTAGATCAGAGTGGATGAAGATTATTTTTCCAAGTAATGAACAAATTTTAAATGATTCTATAACAGTTCTTATTGGCTCTGTAATTATTGGACTTTTAATTTTTGCTCTTGATTCTGTTATCGGATCAGGATACGGATATTTATTTAGATTATTCGGCAAATAAAATTAATTTGATAGGAGATAATTTTCGTGGCAGAAGAGAGATCAGGAAAACCTGAATGGTATGTTGCACATACCTATGCTGGTTATGAAAATAAAGTTAAACTTGATATAGAACAATCTATTAAGAACCGTAACATGGAAGAGCTTATATTTGAAGTTAAGATTCCTACTCAAATGGTTACTGAATTAAAAAAGGGCAAGGAAGTTAAAAGAGAGAAAAAGCTTTATCCAGGTTATGTTCTTGTACATATGATTATGACTGATGACACTTGGTATGTAGTAAGAAATACAAGAGGAGTTACAGGATTTGTCGGACCAGATAGTAAACCTGTTCCTATATCAAAAGAAGAGTTAGAGGCACTTCAAGGTAAACAAGTAAATGAAGTTGTATTAGATGTAAATGTAGATGATACAGTTGTAATCACAAATGGTGCATTTAAAGATTCTATTGCAAAAGTTCTCGCTGTAAATGAAAGTAAGAGAAGTGTGACAGTAGGTGTTGACTTCATGGGTGGCGAGAGAAAACTTGAGATAGGGTTTGGCGAGATTAAAAAGATATAGAATTTTGGCGCTCGTATAACTCGCGCCTACACTATAATTGTATGGGCGAGCTACGCGAGCCCATAATGATAAATAAATTTGGGAGGGCCTAAGCCCGATACCACCAAGGAGGAAAATATGGCAAAGAAGATTGAAGGTTATATTAAACTTCAAATCCCAGCTGGAAAAGCAACACCAGCTCCACCAGTAGGACCAGCACTTGGTCAACATGGTGTAAACATTGTTGCATTTACAAAAGAGTTCAATGCTCGTACTGCAAATGAGGGAGATGTTATAATCCCTGTAGTAATCACAGTTTTTGCTGATAAGAGTTTTACATTTATCACAAAGACACCACCTGCAGCAGTTCTTATTAAGAAGGCTTGTAAGATTAAATCTGGATCAGGCGTTCCAAATAAAACAAAAGTTGCAACTATCAAGAAGGCAGATCTTCAAAAGATAGCAGAGACAAAGATGAAAGATTTAAATGCAGCTAGTCTTGAGGCTGCTATGTCAATGATTGCCGGAACTTGTCGTTCTATGGGCGTAACTGTAGAGGAATAGGGGAGGTAATGTGATGAAAAAGTTAGCAAAGAAGTATGAAGCAAAATTAAAAGCATATGAACCAAAGAAATTATATGATGCTAAAGAAGCAATTTCTGTAGTTAAGAAAAATGCAACTGCAAAATTTGATGAGACAATAGAACTTCACGTAAGAACTGGTTGTGATTCAAAATATGCAGAGCAACAAATAAGAGGTTCAGTAGTTCTTCCAGCAGGAACTGGTAAGAAAGTAAAGATATTAGTATTTGCAAAAGATGCTAAAGCTGATGAGGCTAAGGCAGCAGGTGCTGATTATGTAGGTGTTGATGAATATGTACAAAAGATTCAATCAGAAGGATGGCTTGACTTTGATGCAGTAGTAGCAACTCCTGACATGATGGGAACTGTTGGTAAACTTGCAAAGATTTTAGGACCTAAGGGCCTTATGCCAAACCCAAAAACTGGAACAGTTACAGCAGATGTAAAGAAAATCATAGAAGAGTTAAAAGCAGGTAAGGTTGAGTATCGTCTTGATAAGCAAAATCTTATTCACTGCCCACTCGGAAAAGCAAGTTTCAGTGAGGACAAGTTAGAGCAAAACCTTGATGCTCTTATGGGTGCAATAGTTAAAGCAAGACCTCAATCACTTAAGGGTACTTACTTAAAGAGTATAACTATTACTTCAACCATGGGACCAGGAGTTAAACTTAATACAATTAAATATGGTGTATAATAAATATGACGAGGCGAATGCCTCGTTTTTTGTTTTTAACAAAATCCAGCTAATATTATTATTAAAGAAATGGTAATAATTGAAATTTATCAATTTAAATAAAATTATATTAAATTTGCATATAATTAGATCATATATATGATATAATAATAAAAAACAATGAAAGGATAAGTAAAAAAATGAATATAAAAATTTTTAAGTGCCTCTATTCGCAGAAGTTATAATTGCAGTATCTGGCATAAAGGTTTATTAAAACCTTCTTAAAATGACTACATATATAAAGATATAAGAATTGTGAAGAAGTGGCAACACTTCTTCTTTTTTTATCTTGTATCTGTAGAAAAATTTTTAAGGAGGTTCGTTTATGAACGAAGTATTATTGAACACAAAGCTAAATAACTTGAATTCTTATTTGCTTGAGGATGAAAAGGATAGGGCTGATAGCACTATCAAAAAGTATAAGTCTATTGCAAGAGACTTTTTAATATGGACTTATGACACTAAAGGCATATCACTTGATGATATGTCAAGAACTTTTGTAAAAGAATATAGGACTGAACTAATGAGACATTATGAAAATTACAGAACATTGAATAATCGTATTAGTATTGTCAATGTTTATCTAAAATCTGCCAATCTTAATAATTGCACAGTAGGTACACTTGATTATGAAGAGGATATGTGTAAGCCTGAAGGTAGATACTTAACAAAAGATGAGTATGAAAGGCTTATTAGTTGTGATAATAAAGAATTTGAAGATGAAGTTTTAATGGCATTAATATATGGTAGTACTGCAATAAGAGTATCTGAATTACAGTATTTTACAGTAGAGGCAGTTGAAACTAATAGGGTTTATGTAGTAAACAAAGGCAAGAAAAGACCTGTGTATGTAAGTGATATGTTAAAAGATAAAATCAGAAAATATTGTGTAAAGCATAATGTTGTATCAGGTCCAATACTTCTCAGTAATCGGAAGAAACCTTATGATAGGACATCCATATGGTATAAACTCAAGAAATTAGCAGTTGAAGTAGGGGTTGATCCTCATAAAGTATTTCCTCATGGTTTTAGACATTTATTTGCAAAAGAGCATTATATGAAAAATGGTGATATAGAGGCACTTTCTCGTATACTTGGACATAAAAGTACTAAAACAACAGAGATTTATATAAGGAAAACTGCAAGTGAGTATGCAAAAACGATGGATATATGGAAATTTGACAATAAAAAATGCGACGGAAGAATAAAACTGTCGCAATCTTAACTATAATACAAAAAATATAGCACTATAATCAAATCGTAACAAATCGTATCAAAAATACTTAAATCGTATCAATTTTTTAGTAGTATGTTATAATTTTGAAAGGAGTTTATAGTGCTATATTTTTTGTATTTGTGTTATAATTAAAAGGAGGAAATCAATGACAATACATAAATATTATGAAAAATTTATGAGTCAGCCAAATATTGAGGGTTATGTTGAATTAATTGCTCAATACTGGAAAACAGGACGGATGATTGGCAGAAACTCTATTATGGGCTTTTGAATGAAACAGGGCAAGATAGAGGGATGTTTGTAACACCTGATGAGCAATTAAAGGAATATGGTCAAATGAGGGATTTGATAGAAAATGAAACTACTGATTATGGAAAGAAATGATTAATAACTGTATTATTTGATGCTTTGATGGTTGAGAAGATAAAGACCTATTCACTTAATTTTGATGCACCAGCAATATTGGCGGATGATTTACATAAAGAGTATTTAAAAGAAAATGCTTAATACTGTAGTTGAGATTACATCTTTAATTTGCTTTAATATAAATGAAATCTAAATTAATAATATATTTTTCTAAGAATGTGTGAAGGGGGCATGATTATTATGGGTATAAGAAGAAGTGACAATAACTATGTGGTTGAAACAGCGATTGATTCGTTGGACGAATATATTGATTTTATAAAGCAAGAAAGGAAAAACTATAATGGCGAATTGTGGTTTAGAGGACAAAGAGAGAGTTCATGGACTTTGGAGCCAACTTTATTTAGAAATAAAGAATTTAATGCAATGGGTGATGAGGTTGTTACACTACATAGAAAGTTGAGTATAGATTTTATAAAAGAGTTGGAATTGTTTAAATCATTTTTTGATAATAAAGATGAAAGATACAACAATTTTCATTATATGTTTTTGGGTCAACATTATAATTTACAAACACCTGCATTGGATTGGACTACTGATCCGCTGGTTGCATTATTTTTTGCATTGTATAAATATGAGAATGGAAATACACCACAAGTATTCATTTTACATCCAGAGGAAATTAATAAATATAATCGTATAGTATTAAAAGAGACAGGTCAGATAACGAAACCTTTAAATATAGATTATATCAATAATGCTAATGAAGAATTGAAAAGTTGGTATGCATGCAATGATAATGATACAGTGTTTACTTGGGCTCCTTTGGCTGTGAAAAGTGATATTGTAAAAGTATTATCACAGCGAATATCAAGGCAGTCAGGGGTTTTTACAATGATGTCTCCAATTCCTAGATTAGATATACCTTGGATTAATCATACTTTTACGGAAAATGGGAAAGTTGTTAATTTTGGAAAAGTAGTGTCAATAAATCCTTCAAAAGTAATAGAAATATTAAATGATTTAAGAGTACTTGATATATATAATGAGACAATTGTATTAAAGGATACCGAAGAAATAGAGAAAAAATGTATTGAGGCAATTTCTAAAGTAATTACAAAAAGTAAAGATAAGAAGACTGAAGAATAATAAATTTTGATATGATTAGTTAAAAGTATATTAAAAATTAATAAAAAAGACTCCTTTGTGGAGTCTATGATTACTTTTTAGTAGGTTTCTTAACAGTCTTTTTAGTAGTAGTTTTTGTGGCTTTCTTTACTACTTTTTTGCAGTTGTTTTCTTAGCTGGTGCTTTCTTTGATACAGCCATAGTGACCTCCTAATATTATGATTTATAATTATACAAATAGTTTAATATATATTCAATAGGTATTTTTAGGTGTGAAAATTGTAAATAATTGCTTGATATATATTTGGTTTATGCATAATGTCTTACTATGGATAAAAGGCGATTTAAATTGAGATTAGGCGGACTTAACACTAAATCTCTCTTAAAAATCATTGGAACACTCATAAGAGTGTTCTTTTTTTATGTGCAAAATTTCAACTGGAAATTTACTAAAATTAGTACAAGAGAACTTATCTAGTTTTAATAAGTTTTTAAAAAAATAAGGAGGAGATTTTTATGATTAAGTATCATGAAAAAGACTATGGGAGTGTAGTCGCTAACAAATTCAGAGATTATCTATGGGGTAGTAAGCAAGTTGCAGAGAGCACAGTGGATGCATACTGTATTTCTGTTCGTGCCTTTTGTGATTTTACTGGAGTTTTTGAGGAAGATGCCATTAAAACAATTGATGGTAAAATGGTTAGAAATTTTGTGGAACACTTAAGACATGATGAGTATGAGGACGGAAAGAAGTATTTAGTACCTTCAATTAACATCAAGATTGTAGGAATGAATCAGTTTTTAGAGTTTCATAAGATGGCTGATTTAAAAGCAAGTCAACTGGACATACAGAAGAAATTATTTATTAGTGATGCAGAGAAACTTGAAGATTTAGAATTAAGCAAGTTGCTAAACGAGGCAAAGAACGAAGATGAAGAATTACATTGTGTATTAAGGTCATTAGCACAAACTGGAATGAGAGCATCAGAAACTAAATCAATTACTTATGAATCATTACAAAATGGTTATTTTGATGTAGATAATAAAGGGACTTATAGGCAGGTACCACTTCCTAAAGATTTAAAGTTAGAGTTATCTGATTATTGCGAAAGAAAGGGAATCATAAAAGGTGCAATATTTACTTTAGACCGGATAGCGATTGGAAGAAAAATGAAAAGATTAGGACTTAAGCTTGGTATAGGTATTAAGAAACTTCATCCACATAATTTAAGGCATTATTTCGCATTAAAGTTTATCGAGATTTATGGTGAAGATGCTCTAAGTGTTCTTGCTGATATATTAGGACATAAAAGTATAGAAACCACAAGGATTTATTTAACAAAGACATTATCAGAGCTGTCAGACAAAATGACAGCTGATAGTCTGAAAATAAAAATAGCATCATAAGTTCTGTTATGGTGCTACTTTTTTCTAAAATTATTAATTAGACCTTAATATTACACCAAAATAGACAAAAAATCAATATAAAATTTTAAGAAAAATTTAATAATTGATAATTTTAGAGATTGGTTCAAATAATATACCTGTGAGCAAGTATGAATTTGGTCATACTCTTATTAAATTTACCCATAACAAAAAAGAGACCATAAAATCTCTTAAAATTCTAAGAATCTATAAGAAAAGCAATCAAAAACATTGAGTTTAAGGACAAAAAAAATAGGCTTTTATCAGAATTTGTTTGATTTTCAAATCATAACAGAACTTATGAAATATGGATAGATTTAGTTTTTCAAAAAGGATAGTATATTTGTTTATTTCTATATCAATGATATTTATATTGTTTGGCTTTAAATATTCTTTTGCAGGACACATAATAACAATTGATAATACTTTGTCATATCAAACTGATGATGGAAGTATAGCAAAGAATGTGTGGGTGTGGATAGATGATAATAGAGATAGTATAGCAGAGTGTTATAGGTTTAATGAAGATGGGCTGCTTGCGAAAAATTATGTGCATTATGATGGAAAGAATACAAATGAGAAAGGGCAATTATTAGAGAATGGAGTTGTAGTTCGCAAGATGACATCAACAGGAAGAATAATAACCAACGAAGATATAGAGTATGGACCAAAAGATAAAGATAGAGAAGAGTATTTATATGGCAATGTTCTTATACCTAAAAGTATAGATAAGAAGTTAAAGCAAAAGATATATGATAGTTGGCATCTAGGGTCAGAAACACTTGCAAATGATGAAACAATAGATGGTGAAGTCATAGATAATGTAACAGGCAAGTATAAACCATTATCAGATGTGGAGGCTGAAAGTGGCATAATTTATAATGTTGGTGCAAGAAACGATGTGCTTGTAAATAAAGATGGGGAAATTATAGCAGGAAAGAATGCAGTAAACTTTATAACATCATCGCTTAAGTTTGAAAAAAAAGTAGAAAAAGTAACGATTTATAATGGTGATAAGTGGCAAGATTGTATGATGATGAAAGGCAATAATTCAAGAGTAAAGTTTGACTTAAAAAAGTACAATTATATGTATTTTGAAATTACAAATCAGCAGCATACAAATGAAACATATAGAAAGGAACTGGATGCAGTCTTATCAATATATGCTGATGGGAAGTTGCTTGAAGAGATAGATGATTTTACAGATGGTGACCCACAGGTGGTGGAGCTTGATCTTGATAATAAGAAAACTTTAGAATTAAAACTAACAATTAGAAATGGTGATATATCGGAAAAAGTGTATATTAATAATGCGAGATTTAGAAAGATAAAAGATGAAGAATAGGACAAAGTTTTTAATAATAATACTATCCATTATATTTCTAGTAGTTTTGATAATCATTATAGTGCTATTTTTTAATAAAAATATAATTGACAAAACTGATAGTAGAGATGCAGTAATAAATGAAGCTATAGGTAATAAAGCAAATATAACTATTGAAAATGGCATTGATAATGATAGTGCTCCTTATAATAAATCAGAACAATTAGAAAATAGAAGAATAGAGATTAAAAATGAAGCTGATAAAAATAGTAGTAAAGAAAATGATGATATAGTAATTCAAATTTATGAAGGCACAGATTATAAAGAAGACTTATCGAAGTATTATTATAGCAAAAACTGGTTCATAGAAGATAAAGTAGTTGATGAGAAGAAAGAAGAATTACCATTTTTTGATCGGCTTGATGGTAAAGTTGCAAAAGTGACAAAAATTATAAATAGAAAGTATAAGTGGCTAACTGATATAAATGATGAGGATACATATATAAAAGAAAGTTTTGTCCTTATACCTATTGCGACAAGTAGTGAATATGCCTACAAATACTATTTTGACAGTGATGGATATCTTATAAGGGATAATATATCAAAAGACTGGACAATACTTGACTATATAGGACGAGAAATAGATGAAGACTTAAAACCAGTAAAGTATTATATAGGTAATAAAGATTATAGTACAGAGCATATTGAGAAGTATGTAGAAAGTAAAGAAGATATTTATTATTTTAACAAGAATAAAAGTATAAATGCTACACCTTCGCAAATGATAATAACTGATGGAGTTGTATTTAGAAATAAACTTGAAAGGATATATAATACAAAAATTAATCGTGACATGACTAAATATATAGTAGGTGGTAGTGGGTATCAGACAAATACAAAAGGAAAAGTATGGACAAAAGCGACATGGAAAAAGACATTAAGGCTTAGAAGAGACAGTAGTTATATAGTATTTGAAAACTACATGAATAATTTTAATAAGATTTATGGAAAGATAGCTATGGAATACACAGTAAGTTCTGATAGAGAGACAAGATGTAGATTAGCGGTTTATGATAAAACTGAGTATGACAAGGGGAATATAGATGATTACATATATTATAAAGATGATTTTAATTATACAGGAGTTGTGCCATTTTCATTTACATTTGACAGGTCAATTAAAAATATAGTATTTGTTTTATATGTAGATGGAACATATAGGGGTAGGGCGGTATATTTTAAAGATTTAAAGTATGGATTTAGCAAGTCGGCATATAGGGAAGAGATAATAAGGAAAAAAGAAGAAAAAGAAGAGATAGAATATCTTAAATCACTTGGGATATATGTGGAAGATGACATATATTTTGACTTAATAGATGAAGATGGAGAGCTACTTGATGAGGTTGAAGAAGAGATAGATGAAATAGAAAAGTACTTTGATTATGAAGAGTATTATGATGAGCTTTTAGATAGAAAATCTGGTCCAGCATTTGATGAAGAATTAAAAAAGCGAATTAGAAGTATACCGTTTGGACCATATACTGAAGTAGTTGGAACAAATAGTGAGATAAAAACTAATGAAAAATACAAATCAAAAATAGTATATACAGAATAGTTGGAGGTAATATTATGAAAGAGAAATTTAATAAGTTTAAACTATTAGTTACAACTAGTATATTTTTATTAACTAATAGTATGCTAACATTTGCCACGGCACCTGATAAAAGTAAAGTGGAGTCAGTTGCGACAGATGGAATCAAGATGTTTTTTGGAGCACTTGGTGGAATAGCAGTAGTGCTTGGTGGCATAGAGTTTTTTCAGGCATTTATTGCACATCGTGAGAATGAAGAAGAAGGTGGAAGTGGAGAGGCTAACTCCAAAGTTGGCAAGAAAATACTAGCTGGTGTTTTTTGTCTTATAGGAGCAGCTTTAATATTTGTAATAATGAACTGGACATTAACATTATTTAATCTTGATCCACATTGATAAAATATATAAGAAAATCTATAAATTGTATTAAGAGATGTGCCATAGTGATTGTCACTATGGTTTTTGTGTCTTTAAACTTAGTAAGTTTAGTATATGCAGATGCAACTGATAGTGTCACATACAATTTAACAACTGAGTTAAGTGAATCTCAAAAGGCAGAACTAGACAATTTTGATACACTAGCGAAAATGATGACAGATATATTTTCATTTGATAAAAATATGGGAGACAGCTCACTAAATGATACAGGAAGTCTTTTATATGAGTTAATTGACACAGCACTAGTTAAGTTTGATGATTTTACAAAATCTACAATGTATAGGTATATACAAGGATTAGCATTATTATTTTTAATGATAAACTTTATGATTAAACTATATGAAGATAACCAGTTTAATTTTGAAGATGAAGTAATGACTAAAGAGATAATGAGAAGCTGTGTATATTTTGTATTTGCACTTCTTGTCATTATGATGCTTAAGTATTATGTGAAGTTTTTATTATCATTCTTTAGGTTTTTAGTAGACAAGATGATAACGCTTAGAACAAACAATGATTTAGGGATCGTTACAACACTTAATAATACTATAAGACCTAAAACAGTTGCGTATTATATATTGCAAGATTCAAAACTAGTAGGGAGCGGCTCTCTCATACAAGAAGTTGCTATAAGAAGTAAAGAGGCAAGTCTCAGGTCTATGTATATGTTCCCATGGATTTTAACTTGGATAAGTAAGGTTGGGGAATTAATCATAGTATTTTTAAATAGTACACTTTTAATAGTATATGGCACATATTATAGTATATCGCTTTTTAATGTTTTAAATGATATAAAAACGAGTAACTTTCTTATATATAGTAGGCATATAACAGCAATTGCAGTAGAAGAAGTAGTGATACTAGGCGTAATTTACATATCAGAGATTATGTTAAATCCATTTATGAATAGGATACTTAATAATATAGCGAGTGGTGGATCAAATTTATCATTTGTGAGTATGGCAATAATAGTGACAGCAGTATGTTTTACTAAGTTTGTGCTTTTGATACTTACATTTCCACTTACAAAGAGGCTATTAGGAGCAATATAAATATTTGAATATAAGAAATATAAAAGATAATGAGTTTGATGGAACTATAAATATAAGTTCTAATATAAAAGACAATAAGAATACAATTATTGGCAAGTTTGATTTGCGAGAGTTACTATTCTTATTGATAGCAGGTGTTGTAGGAATTATAGCATTAAGTATATTAATAGCTGTATTAGGAATAAAAAATGTGTTTGTCGTATTCATAGTGCTTGCAGTCTTAGAGATACCAATTATAACACTAGGGTTTTTAAAACTTTATAATATACCAGCAATTGACTACATAAAAATGAAAGCTAAATCTGATAATAGCATTTACAGGAAACAGGTTCGTAAAGTTAAAAATGATAAGAAAAATAAATACTTAATGGCATTTGCAGTTGAGTATAATCTTGAAAAATTAGAAGAAGTAATAAATGATGTTCATAGTTTCATACCATTTATAAAGATAGAAATTGAGATAATATTTAATATGATTTATCTAATTATTGATGTGCAAGAAGATTATGATATAAATTATAGTAATTTTTTTGATTATTTAAGAGTCCGTAAAGACATACTATATGTTTCATATGAAGATATAAAAAATTATGAAATATATATAAAGTCATTAAAGTTTATAGATAAAAAATATGCTAAAAATCAATTAAAAGAAATTGACAAGAAAAAAGTGCAACTTGATAAAATTAAACCATTAGAAGAAAGTAATGATAAATACAATTATCTTACAAATAGAATAATTGAAAGTAAAGAAAATGAGTTTATAAAAGTGTATAAATTTATATTGTATGAAGCACCACTTGACTTAAATGTATTTAACGAGCTTAAAGATATATGTGACATAACAATTCATATAGACTTGGTTACAGATGAAAATGGTAGGATGTTATTAGCCAATCAGAATTATATGAATACATTTATTAGTATTGGGGCTCGTGAAACTCGCCCATACGATGTAGCAGGGGCTCGTGAAACTCGTCCATACGATGCTGTAGGGGCGAGCTATGCGAGCCCGACTGATTTGGATAGTAAAGTTAAAGAAGTGTTAGGTAAGTATCAAATATTATATAAGGAGATAAGAGAAGAGAAAGTGAAAGACAGCTTATTATTTTTAATGGAGAACAGCTACTAATGGCATTTTTAGATGAAATAAGAAAAGAGAGCATAGATACTATAGAAGATAGTATTTATTTTGATAAGATAGTAGGCGATAACATAATAAAAAGCATCAATAATAAATATATAAAAATGTATAAAATAATGGATATTAATTATCGTTTATCGGATAGTGAGGGTAAAGAATCTATACTTTATAATTTTATGAACTTTTTTAACAATACTGATAAAGACATAGGTGTATCAATAGTATTAACTTGCAAAGAGAATGTAGATGAGTTTTATGTAGAAGAAAAGGATGATAAACTATCAAGTTTATGGTCGGCAATTAATGAAACTATAAATAACAACATTTATAGAAATGGCAAATGCAATATAATAAAGAAGTATTTATGTCTTGATATTAAAGATAAGAGTGATGAAAATGCTATTAAGAGATTTAGAGTTATAAACGATATAGTAAAAGGACATTTTTATGAGATAGGTGGGTGCTATTTAAGAGAAGAAGAGACAAATAATATCATAAAGATACTATATCTATATTATAATCCAGACAAGAGAGTTTCATATAAAGAAAATAGTAAACTCTTTGATTATGAAAATATCAAAAAACTCAATCTTGATATTAAAAAAGTTATAGAACCGCAAAATATGGAAGTAAAAAAGAAACATATTAAGTTTAATTCCACATATGAGAGATGTCTTTATCTAAAAAGAACTAACAAGACCTTGCAAGCAACATGTTTAAATCAAATAATAAATGATACTAAAAATGTATTGAATGATGAATATGATACAACGATCTGTCTTAAAGTTCGTCAAATTGATAGAGATATAGCGATGAAGATGGCAAGACGGGAACTTGGAAATGTAGAAGGTGACATCTATAATGTGATGACGAAGTTTTCTAAAAGAAGTATAAGTAATGATTTGGTGCCAAGGAAATATAAACAAAGAAGAGAAGAGGCGCTATATATTAATGATTCGCTTATGAAAAGAGATGAAAATCTTTTCAATGTATCAATGTATGTAAGCGTTAGGTCTGATAACCCAACTGAATTATCAAATAACACTTATAAGTTTATAAAAAAAGCAAAATCGTATGGTTTGACATTTGTAGTAGGAACAGAGATGCAGGAACATATTTATAATAGCATAATGCCATACGGAGTGAATCAAACACCATATAATCTGATATTTGACACAGAATCTTTACGAGGTCTAAATATATTTAATGCAGTTGACATTATAGAAAAAACTGGTGACTACTATGGAAAGAATAAACTAACCAATAATATCATAAAATACAACATAATGAATGGAGATAACTATTCGCAGATGATATTAGGAATGAGTGGTAAAGGTAAGTCATTTATAGGTAAACTTCAACTTATAACAAGACGACTTAGAAATGATTTAAGAGAAGGTGTAATACTTGACCCACAAAATGAGTGGAGAGATGTAGTAACTGAGCTTGGTGGCAAAATAATAGATGTAAAAGCCGCGGGTGACATATCAATAAACTTATTTGATATAGATGAAAGTTATGGTGATAACCCACTTGCAGAGAAAGAAGAGTTTATACTCTCGGTTTGTTCACTTATGTTAAGGAAAGAATTAACAGCAGGTCAAAGAACGACCATATCAATAGCAGTAAACAACATATATAGGGAATGGGATGAAAATAAAGTAGAAGAGAATGTTCCAACTCTTGAAGATTTTGCAAATGAGTTAAAAAAGATTATCTTTTCAAAGAAACAATATGTAAATACTGGAATTCCAAGCGAGCCAAATATCAATTACTTACTTGACACTAATTTTGTAAATGGCAGTTTTGTGAACAATGAGGATATAGAGTTATTAAAAGCGATAATGTATTACTCTGAAACTAGTAATTGTAAAATCTTTAGAGGGAAGTCAAAAATCAAGATAAATAACCCTATAATATGCTTTAACCTAAAAGACCTAGGTAACGATTTAAAACCACTTGCTATGGAAGTAATATGTGACCTTATATGGCTTCGTATATGTAAATCAAAAGAGAATAGAATCCCAACAGATGTAATAATAGATGAGTTTCATCTAATGTTTAAAGACAAATCAACTGCAAGTTGGATGGCAAGATATTGGAAGATGCTTAGAAAAAATCTTGGTTGCCCTATAGGCATAACACAAAACCCAGAGGATGTCCTATCAACAGATGATGGAAGAAATGTAATAAACAATACAAGCTTTTCAGTTTTATTATCTTTACTAGAAAGGGATAGAGTATTAGTACAGGATATATGGAAATTAACAAATGAAGAGATAAAGTACATATCCGATAGAAAAAGAGGTGAGGGCATTTATGTATTTGGAGCAAGTAAGACTATAAAAAAACAAACAATAGTCCCATTTGAAAATGAATTTAAAAAGAGTAATTACATATATAGAATAATTAATACAAGTTATGATGCGGAGTAAAAGAAAACTAAAAACAACAATAGTCTTATTATTAGCTACTATAACCATATGTAGCCTATCTTTTGCTACAAACAATGAATCAAATGAGTATTATTCAAGGTATGTCTTATCTGAGAATCTAAATGAAGGGATGAAAGTATCCCTAATAAAATCCGATAGGTATGACAATTTCCAAGACGAGTATGTAGCAGTAGAGGTAAAAGTAGAGAATACGAATAGGTATGCAAATGCAGAAGTAAAGGTAGAAGCGATAGACCATGATGATTTTACTATACTAGGTGACAAAACAATAAGTTTTAATCTTGAATCAGGTGATATAAGCGAGATGATATTTGACTATAGAAACAATAGAACTCAGAAACCATATATCCCCATAGGTAGCCAAAGTGAGTATATAAAATCAACCCAGTCAGTAGTATATAGAAGAGCCACAATATCTGAAAGTGTGACTAGATATGTTGAATATATAAGAGCCACCCAATCAGTGCCATACCAAAGAGGGGATACTCAATCTTCATATATAAGAGCGACTGAGTCGAGTACATATCAAAGAGAGAGTGAACAATCTGCATATGTAAGAGCAACTGATTCAAGCACATATGAAAGTGAAAAAGTAAGCCCATATGTAAAAACTACAGAATCAGAAGCAATAAAATACATTGTTAAAAAGAGAGAAGCAAGATTTGATAAAAACATAAATTTGTATTGGGGAGACGAGAGAGCCACAAGTTCAGATGCAAGTGAAAGGTATATAAGAGATAGAAAAGTTTTAGAAGAGGAAGAAACTGCATTAAAAGAAAAAGAAGATGCTAACAAAAGAAAATTTGTCTATATCCTTGCAGTAGTATTCATAGTAGTTTTAATAGCACTCGTAGCCATATACTTCATAAGGCGGTACATAAAATCTAATGAAGAACTTTATAACATACTTTTAATTATAGGTCTCTCACTCATTTTAACTATATGCTCTTTCGCATTTAAAGTTAAAAATATTTATGCCTACACCCAGCAAACATTTATGATGAACACGACATATAGCCACGAATACCTATGCGAAGTATGGAATGGTGGCATCCCTTGGACATTTAAGTTTAGAGTAAGTTATAAGTTCATAGGAGAACTGCCTTCATTTAGTGAATCACTTGATAGTGACGGAGATGGTTTATCAGATAACTATGAAGTATATTTCATCACAGATAGATTTAGTGCTGATACAGATGGTGATGGCATAAGTGACTATGATGAGGTATACACGATAGACACCGACCCGCTAAAGTTAGATACTAATAACAACGGCAAAACAGATGGTGAAGAGGACTATGATTCTGATGGTCTTACGAATATAGAAGAGAAAAATATAGGAACATATATGGATAACTCTGACACAGATAGCGATGGGCTAACTGATTATGAGGAAGTGAGAGTTTATCATACTGACCCGCTAAAGGTTGACACTGACAATGACGGACTAAGTGATTATGAAGAAGTGCAAGTAGCAAGGAAACTTGGAATAAGTGATATACATAGTATTAACAAGACAAACACTATGAATCAGGAGTTGCCAAGAGATAACTTTGATTCTGCACTTTATAAAGAAAACATTATACAAATGAAAGTAAGTGGTGATGTCTATGGCCTGATAGAAAACCATATAAAAGTAAAAGAGAGAAGTAATGCAACACTTGACAATGTAAACTCTATACTTGGAAAAGTTGCATATATAGATAATGATTATGAAACATCTAACATTAGCGTAACATTTGACATAAGCAATTATTCATTAAAGAAAGAAGCATTAAGAGTATGCACATATGAAAATGGAAAAATAAAGATGCTTGAAACAACACTTGCAGAGAATAATATAAAAGCCAATATAAATAGTGGTTATGTATTTGTCCTTGACATAGATAGATATGTAGACAACATATTAGCATATAAGAAAGATAACTATAAGTAGGTAGGTATGAAAAAGTTTATAACTGGTTTTATAGAAGCACATAGTAAAGGATTTATAGTTGCGATAGTATCAGCAATAGTTATAGGAACTGTTGCAACAATTATTGTGATACAATCAGGACTTGAGGAGGATATAGCAATACTTGATGCAGGGCTAACAGATATACCAATAATAAAAAATGAAGACCTACAAGAATTAGGTCGTCTTTATAGTGAACTCAATGACAAGTTTGAGAGAGAAATAGATGAGTTAGTCACAGGAAAAGCAAATAGGAATAATAAAGCAAATAAAGAGTTAAAGCATTATGGAGTTTATGGGAAAGAGAACGAAAATCCATTTAAGAATGATGATTATATAAATGGCATAAACCTTAAGTATGAAAAAAGTAATGCAAACATTCGTGATGGAGCAAGCAACTTTAATGACATAATAGCCGTAATGTCAGTTCTTTATGACCAGCAAATGGATTTGGTAAATATAAATGAACTAAAAGAAGTATTTACTGATTTATTTTGGATATCGCACACATATACATTTGATTCTACAGAATTATATCCATGTAAAAGTGGTTGTGTAGCAGAAAGAAATTATAAATGTCCAGATGTATATAAAGATTATAACTTAGGAAGAATAAAATACTTAAAATATGATCCATTTACAGTAAGGAAGCATAGTAATTATGAAGATTATGATCCCAGTGAAGATTTTAGGATAGTTTATCCAGAGGGACAATGTGTCGTATGTGGTAAAACTGGTTCAGGATGTATAAGAGATGAAAATAAGATATGTTATCATGGAAACAGTAAAGTAAATTTTGTTGATTATAATGATAAGAAATCAGTGGAAATGAAAACTGTTACGGTAGATGGAGAAACTGAAGAGAGAAAGTTTGAAGGACCAGTATATGCAGAACTTGGTGAAGTAGTAAAGCCAGAAGAAATAGATGAAGAATTACTTGGACCAGAACCAACAATACCAAGTGGAGAGGAAGATGAAGAGTTAGAACCTGATGCCGTGACATATGGTAATAAAATAGATGCAAATAACTCATCGTGTTATTATTATATGGAAGTAAAATATTGTAGTGAAAGAAAGAGAATCAGTGATAAAATAACAACACTACTTAAAGAAATGGATGATATAAGTGATGATTTGAATGAAGAGGATATTAGTGAAGGTATGGCAGAAAGTTTAAATGAGCAACTGAATGCAAAAGAAGAAGAAATAAATGAACTCAATGAAGAATTAAATGAACATATAGCTAATGTTTGTGAAGCGAATGAGGCAAAAGCAAAGAGTTGGTGTAATGGCTTTAAAATATGTTTAGGCCACAAAACGCATTATAAATGTAATGGTCATAAAGTAGTTTTATGTCTTGGACACACGAGTATAAATGTCACAATAAAAATATTATATAGGGATGAGTTATTAGATGAAGCGTTTAAGGTATTTAGATAAAGGAATATTTGTGAAAAGGGTATATAAAAATTTAATAAAAAGAATGAATAAAATTATACTATTTTTATTTATTTGTGCTATACTTATAAGAGTTGATATTAAAGATGTTTATGCCCTTACAGCCACCCAGTATGATCAATTTGTAGAAGAAGGGCGAGTAGGGAACTTATACATAGAGTTTAATGAGAATGCACAGAAGTATAGGAAGTTCGGGCATTTTATAATAGATGGCGAGTATACAGGTGGTGATGCAAGTAATCCGTTTTACAATGAAGAAAATAGTCGAGATTTAGCAGTTCTTGCAGTAGCCGAAGATAGTGTTTATGATGTATATGGTGAGATAGACTATGATGAGATAGATTATAGTTATGAAGATAACGAAGAATTAAATGCCACCGAGTATGACCGAGCGACATTTAGTGCAAGAATAGATGGCATGTTATTTGGCAATACTTTAAAGAAATCAACAGGCTATGGTAAATATAACTTACGACCAGGTAAGAACCTCACTGCATTTATAAAGTTCGCATATGATTTTTATAAAAATAATTCAGGGGAAGTTAGGGTAGGATGTAAGACAACGGATGATTTGGTAGCACATGGTTTAACAAGCGAAAGAATATGCCCAATGGAAGAGTTAGAGTCATATGCAAGTAGGAACTATATAAGTGCTGATACTGCAGATGATGTAGACCTAAAGAAAATATGGAAAGACTGCACAGAGAAGTGGGAGTATGAAGGGGAGACACTTTCTAACACTGACAAAATTTTTGAACACTTGCAAGATTTGTTTATGTGCTATGTATATCTAAAGCCAGGGGTAGATAAGATAAGAAACACAATAGGGCTTGACACAAGTGAGTTAAGTGATGTTGACTATGGTGCAATACTCTCAATGATGTATGAGAGATTTGGTGGTAGACCAATCAATCCAAGTAAAGTAGAGACAGGCAATGCGATAGCAGATATAGGTGCAGGAGATATACTTGGAGCACTCGTAGATTTAAGTGACACAAGTTTATCATCTATGGATATGGCTGATAAAATTTACACATATATGATTGAAGTAAAATACAAGAACAATGACTTAAAACTAGCAAGTTGGCTTGAAGAAGCAAAAGAGATGACAGGTGGCTACAACATACTTAGTGCAACAGAGTATGATGAATATATGAAAGCCTATCAAAAAGCATTTCAGCAGTATGGCTATGACACTGCTAACGACACCCTACTTGACTATGGCTGTGTCCTAACACCTGAGATATTTGAAAGTAGAATAAACTTTGAAAGTGCATTAAATAAATTTGCAAATACTATAAGGAGCCATTTTGGAAATAGTAGTTTTTATCACAATAAGGATAATGCCAATTATGTAGCAAAAAGTTATATAATGGCTAAGAAGATATGTGAGAATAGTCAATTTGCAGACATCACAGACATCTATGCTTGTGATATGGATGTAGTTAGTCACACAGTAGGCTATGACAGTAGTAATATAATCCTACTTGCAGATACACAAGTTGTAGAACTTGATGACAGTTATGGTGAGGCTTGTGATACTGACCAAGATGGAATTTTAGACTATGTAGAGGCACATACACCAGAAGAAGTTGATATAACAAATTTTCTTATAGAGTATTGTAAATACAACAATTATACAGAAGCAGAAACTAATGAGATGCTATTAAAAAATAGTAAAGTAGTGATGTATAACTATTCATCCAATCCAGTTCTTCCAGATTCAGACTTTGATGGAAGAAGTGATATAAGAGATGGAAGAAAGTTAGACAATGAGTATAACTCAACTAATGAAACTAACAATTATAGAGGTATAAAAATAAAATTCAACCAAGATTATAGGTATTTCTTTATGGACTCAACAAAGTATTATGAAGAACTTGCAGAGATGGGACTTATACTTTCTAATATTGCATCAAAAAATAATAATACTGATAAAAAATGGGTAAATAATAATGTAGGTGAGCCTTACACTGCAAATAATATAGATGAGTATATGTATTATCTAGGCATGGAACATAGAATTAACCATATGAACGAGAATGTCCCATACATGCTTGGTCAACACGATACTATCGCTCTTCTTGGTAAAGTAAGCAATCTTGAACGAAATGTCATAACTCTTGTCATAGGCGAGAACGAAGCCTATAAAGACATCCTCGCAGCTAACTATGATGGCTCTTTAGGAGCAGGTAGTGGTGATGATATTCATCATCAAGGCTATGACTACTATGCTAATCAAATCTATGAGCAATTAGTAAACTATGACAATAGTCTAATAGCCGACCGTTGGAAAAAGTCCTACTGGATAGTAGGCTATGGCACAGGTGGAAGCATAGCAAATCTTGTAGCAAAAAAGTTCATAGACTATAAACATGTGAATACAAATGTCTATTGTTATACATATCAGGCACCAAATACAATAAATAGAAACAACTTAACTAAACGAATAGCGAATGTAAAATATCAATCAATATTTAACATAGAGAATACAGATGACATAATGTTAAATCTTATGGGAGATGACACAGGCTGGACTAAATACGGAGTGCTTAAGAGATTGTCTGTAGGAGATGATGAGAAAGTAAAGAAATCTTGGAACAAATTAACAGGTGATTCGTATAAAGGAAGTACAAGATTTTTAGATACTTTGTTTGGCGATATATTAAATATATTTAAAGGAATATTTGGGTTTTCTAATTCACAAAATGATAATGTGACCAATACAGAAGCTGATGCACCAGAGATAGCCAAGGCACTAATAGCCGAAAGAAACAAAAATAAAAATCCTGTCAATTCACAAATAATATTAAATTCTGTTAATGATTCACAATCTATAGGTCCTGGTGTTCAATTAAATAACAAAGGCAAAGAAGCACAAAAACAATCTGAAGATATAACAACAAACTTAAATATAGATGAATCATATGAGGTAAAGCAAGATTTGATATTAAATCCAGAAGAAGAGAAAGCAAAAAGGGAGAGAGCAAAAGCTCAACTTCTTACTGCTATAAATGATATGGGTGAGTGGTATGTAGAGAATGTTGCTACATACTTTAGTGGTGGTCTCCAAACTCAAAAATATGGATCAGACAAAATAAGAGACACAGCATTATATGATAAAAGTGGAAATATGTATCGATGGACGAGAGCGTATTCTGATATAGAAGATATAGAACTTAAATATAGGGATGGAGTAGAAAAAACATATAAAATGATAATATTAGGAGAATTAGGGGAAACTGATACACCAGATATAGCAACTTATTCAACAGTTGTTCTTAGGGCAAGTGATGATGCAGCAAATAGTTATAAGGATAACTTTGATGATATTGAGTTAAATGGATCCCTTGGATTAAATTATTATCCTTGTGACAAATTAGAAAAAGGTGAGGACAATTATACTAAAGCAGGAGATGATTGTGTTAGGTTTGCATTTGCTTGCTTCAAAAATATGGACGAAAATTTTATAACTAATTTTAAGACTTATTCAGGCTATAATTGGAATGGAGTAAATACAAGGTCATTTGCTGGAAAAGAAGAGGTTAATAAAGACACACCAAATGCAAATAATAAGAATTTAAAAGTCGCTTATGCAATGTCAAAATTAGGGTTTGAAGTATATGATATAGATAGTAACATATGCACAAGTTATGATATGGATGGTGACGGAAAGAATGATTTTACTATAAATAATATAACAGATAGCTTTAAACTAGAGGCTACCGATTTGCTTGCAATTTATAGTGATAACTTTAAGCATGTTCATTTTTGTTTGGAAGATGAATCAGTAGTTGGTAAAGTAAAGAAGAATTTTGGCTGGGGGAAAGTATTTAGAGAATATCCAGTTAAATGCACATTTTGGTATAACAATGGAAGCCATAATAATGGTTATACACGAGTATACAGATATGTAGGGAGATAAGTGCTATGAGAAAGATATTAAGATTAGTGTTACTGTTATTTATTCTAATAATAATTGGTACAATTTATATAGTTAAGAAATCAAATAATATTAATAATAACAATGATAGGAGTTCTGATATATATGAGCGTGAGCTAATATTTAGGGTATTTAATGAAGATAGTGCAAAAAATATGATACATGAAATGTTTATTGATGATACAAAATGGAATAGTGATAAATACCCGATATCTAAGCACTTCAAAGATAAGTATAAAACAAAATATGATATCAATAAAGATTTTACAGATAAAAATAGTATTGGTGCTGGATTAGAATATGCAAATGAAAAAGGTATAAGAATAGTAATAGATCTTAGTTTAAAGGATAAGAGCATTGATAAGAATTTTACTAGATATTATTATGATTGTATAGTAGATAAAAATGGTGAATTATATGATTTGGAATATAAATATAAAGTTCCTTATATATATGTTGTAGATGAGTATTGGGGTGAAGGATATGAGAGAGCAGATGGTAAAAGTGAGGCAAAAACAGAATCAGCTGCATTAGGACTAATTGAATTTATGATTAATCCGCATAAAGAAGGTATGGCAGGAATGTATTATGAAGATATGACTGAAGAGAAATTACCTTTTACTGAAGATTGTAAAATTATTAATAGACCGAATTTGGACATTTTAGGTGAACCTAATTATTCGTATTGGTATGGAAATAATGAATATGACGATGAAAGCAATGTTGATATTAAAGATAGATATTCAAAAGATGGGTTCCCTTACTTGATAGTTGAATTTGATGATTTTACAAAAAAGTATGAAGTAAAATACCATGTTAATGATGAAAATTTTTTTGATTATATTGAATTTGTAGAAGTTAAGGATTAGATGATATTTAGATGAATACATGTATTATCTAGGTATGGAACATAGAATAAACCATATGAATGAGAATGTCCCATACATGCTCGGTCAACACGATACTATTGCTCTACTTGGTAAAGTAAGCAATCTTGAACGAAATGTCATAACCCTTGTCATAGGCGAAAACGAAGCCTATAAAGACATCCTCGCAGCTAACTATGATGGCTCTTTAGGAGCAGGCAGTGGTGATGATATTCATCATTAAGGCTATGACTACCATGCACAGCAAATATATGAACAATTAGTTAATTACGACAACAGTCTAACAGCCGACCGTTGGAAAACATCATACTGGATAGTAGGCTATGGCACAGGAGGAAGCATTGCTAACTTAGTTGCAAAGAAGTTTATAGATTATAAACATGTAAATACAAATATTTACTGCTACACATATCAGACCCAAACACAATAAATAGAAATAACTTAACCAAGCGAATAGCTAATACTAAATATCAATCAATATTTAACATAGAGAACACAGATGACATAATGTTAAATCTTATGGGAGATGACACAGGCTGGACTAAATACGGAGTGCTTAAGAGATTGTCAGTTGGGGATGATAAAAAAACCAAACAATCTTGGAACAGATTAACAGGTGATTCATATGTAGGTGGAACAGGATTTACTAACAAATTATTTACTGGGATAATGGATATGTTTAATAGTGTATTTGGCTTTACAGTGACAGATACAATATGGATCACTCCTGAATATAGTCCAAATGAACTAGTAAAATTGATATTAGCAGAAGAGATAGATACTTCCAATCCTATATTGAGTGATGAAATAAGAGAATTAGTAAACAACGACAAAGTAAAAAATGCAGCAACAAAGTTAGCAAGAAAGGGTGTAAAAGTGATAAAACAAGCACGAGATGGAACAACATTAGTATTTACAGAAGGGGTATATACAGTACCAAATGACTTTATAGGTCTACCGACAAGACATACAGGAAGTTCAGTATTACTACCATATATAATAGAAACAGCAAAGTTCTACATAAACTATATAGGTTCATATCAAGGTGAAAAACAGGTAGCAAATGGTACAATTAGAGCAACAGACAAGGCAGCATTATACTATGATTACTCAAAAGACCATACAACATATCCATATGATATATATGAAGTTGATGGAACACCAACTGAAAATAATTACTATACAAAGAAAGAAAAAGCATCACTTAAGTCAGGCAAAAAATTTATATATTACTATGATAAGTTTAAGGATCTATCAACAGAAGAGTTCCCAGTGCATGTTATAACTAATGGCACACCTAAAAAATATGATTATAATATAAATTCACATTATGTAGGGGATGATTGTACAGGTTTTTCACAAGGAGTAATATATTCATTTGAGATGAGTAAAGATTCAACAGAGCCAAGAGGAATGTATGGTATAGCAGGAAGTGGTAGTGGTTTATATAACCATAATGAAAATGCATCAAAATATCAAACTGACGATAATACTTATATGTCACTAAGAAATCTTGGATATGAAAGATATAGTGCAGAAGGAAAATCAATTGACTGGCTACAACCTGGAGACCTACTTTGTTCAAGTGATCATGTAGAGTATTATGTAGGGAATAACTTTGAAACAGTATATAAAGAAACAACAGAAATAGATAGGCAAAGGAAGAAAAAGGCTGGGGTAGAAGAGATAAATAATTCTACTGATAGAGCATTCACAAAAACAATATATAATTATGATAAAAATACTGGAATATATACTGACTCTGGTATTCCTGCTGCCCAAGGCACCTTTGGCTGGGGTGGAGTGAATGATGAGTTTCCGACAGAAAATAGTGGACAAGAGATGTATTACTTCCAAAAGAGTGCCAATGGAGAGTATTTTGAATTATATAGATCAGCTACAGATGTAGACGAGAGAAAATATGATACGATTTGGAGATATGAAAGATGATAAAGATTATTAGGATATTAAAGTATTTATTGATAATTGCAATAGTTTCTTTGGTAGTAGCATTTGCTATCATTGTTAATAAAAGGAATAAAAGTGATATTGTTGATACTAAAAAGGATAATTTAATTAGTGATAAACAAATGTATAAAAACTATAAACCATTTTCTGATGAGTATATATATTATAAATTTGGTGTTAAAGATTTAACGGATGAAGAAAAAGAGCAAATGTTATATTATAATGAACATATTAATGAAATGTTATTACAAATGATGAAGAAAGGTGGTAATTGGAGAATATTTCCAGTAATAAAGGATATAAAAGAAGAATATGATGAAAAAAAAGGTTTGCTAGCAGAATTTGATTTTGATAACATTGAGTATTCAAAAGAAACACTAGATATATTAAATGAATATGGTAGTGCTGGTAGGGTAAGTATCATAGGAACAAAAGATAAGCAAAAAAAAACAGGTTTATATGTCGTTAGCAACTAATGGTGGTCTTGAGAATTTTAGTATAGATAAGGTTGTCAATCTTACCGATTCAAACGGCCATGAACTCGACACCAGGCTTAGGTGTACGGAGGAGAATTGGAGCATTATTTTGAGTAATTTTGTTTCGCAAGAAATAGAAACACAACACACAATTGCAGTAACGGATTCGTTTTATGAAATGTATCAAGATTTTCGGGATGTATTTTTAAAGAAGGTACCTTCACAAAAAGACTATACTTCAGTCATTTATTCAATAGAAACAAAAGAAAAAAGCGATTATAGTAGTTTAACAGCTATATATAGATGTTTTGAGATTAAAAATACTAAAAATATGCGATTATATAAAGTACATTTTATTTTAGACGATAAACAATATATAGATGATGTAGATATAGAGATAATAGAGTAAGAAAACTATGTACTATTAACAAGGTAGAAACTTCAAATAGTTTTGACTAGTAAGCATAGTAAAATAGTAATATATTGTTATATATAGAATTGGAGATAAATTATTATATGATTGATGAAAATGTAATGAAAAAAGAAATTTTTTATGAATTAGTTTGTGCTAATGCGAAAGAAGACACGCTAGCGTTTTTTATTGGTTCTGGTTTTACAAAATCAATAATTGAGAGTGCTTTAAATTGGAATGAATTAATTAATAAAGTTGGTGATAAATTAGGCGTGAAACTTGATAGCATGGATAAAAACCTATCAGAACCAGTAAGGTTTTCAATGATAGTAGATTCCATTTCAAAAACTAAATGTGTATCTCCTGAAGAAGCGCAACTTATAGTTAAAAATTGCATATGTGAACTTACAAGTTATGACAGTTATAATTATAGACAAAATATATATAGTAATTTTTTCACAGCTATAACTCCAAATTGTATTGTCACAACAAATTATGATACTGTGATTGAGAAAATATTATGTGGAAAAGCGATTTCACTATCAAAAGAAAATGCATTTATGAAGACAAGAGATACTATCCCAGTGTATCATATTCATGGAGTTAATACTGATTTTAAAACCATAGTTGCAACACAACGCGATTATGCCGAGTACTTACGCCCAAATAATTATGCACTTGCTCGTTTACCTTTTATTTTTGCTGAACACTTTGTTGTCATAATAGGTTATTCAATCCATGATTTAAATGTTTTGCATGCAATAGATCTAGCTCAACAGGTATACGGAATAACTAATAATGCAAGAATTGTTCAGATTAATTATATAAGGAATGGTCAAACGAGAGACTGTTTATATATTGAAGGGGGAATATGGATATTAGATACTAACAGTATTGAATCATTGTTTGAAGATATCATGAAATATAAAGAAGAAAAGTATAATGATGTAAATAGTGATGAAGATATATTAAAAATTATATCATGTGATGAAAACTTAGTTAATGAGTATATTAATGATAGTCAAAAAAGAAATGAGATAAATGAAAAACTTACAGATGAAAAAGAAATGAGAGATGCGTATTATCCATATGTTCATAACTTTTTGACAAATGTTTTTACTATAGTTGATCGTGAATCAAGTAAAGCATATAATTTTATCGCTTACAAATACAAACTTGAAATTATAATTGATTTTATAAAAAAAATAGATCTTGTAAAAATACCTAGTTTAATTTTTGATTATATTATAGATCAATTTGATGCAGTATCAAGGTATATTGGGAATGCTGTTGGTAATGCGTGGAGTGCTACAGATTATTGGAATAAAGTGAAATTTGAGATTGATAATATAAAATTGCAAGTTATCTTTGAACGAATGAATAAGATTAATGAGGAAAATAAGTATTATATTAGTTTGAAAGCAATTAATTTAATCAAAGATGCGATGCACTAACCTCCGATGTAACTCGCCAATATGGTTCAGATCTAACTCGCCAAACTGGACTTGACTATGTATTCTTTGGTTATGTAGAGCACCCAGAGCTTTTTGAATCAAAAGAATCTTTGGAAGAGGCAACAAGGAAGTTTGCAAATCATTTGAGATTACACTTTTTAGATTCAGCATTTATAAGAAACAGAGACAATGCAAATTATGTAGCAAAGAGCTATATGATGGCTGAGAAGATGTGTGAGAACACAGGATTTTTAGACATAACAGACATCTATGCAAGTGATATTTGTCTTGTAGAACATAGTTATGGTTATGGAGATAACAGCACCGAATATATGTTATCAGATACTCAAGTTGTATCACTTGAAGGAAGACTAGATGAGGGTGACTTTGACACAGATAGAGATAGCGTCTTTGATAGAGATGAGATGGGAGTAGAAGAAGAAGTGAATATAAGTCAATTGCTTGAAGCATATATAAGATATAACAAGCTATCACCAACTGAAGCAGATAAACTTAGAGCCACCCCAACAGTAAAGATGTATAATTATATAAGTAATCCAGTGTTACCTGACAGCGACTTTGATGGTAGAGGAGATTTAAGAGATAGAGCAAGGGCATTAGAAAATGATTATACATTTGATATGGATACTATAGATAATGAACAAATACATTTTGATTTCAATATGGATTATCGTTATTTCTTTATGGATAGTAGTGCATATTATCCAGAGTTATCAGATATGAGTCTTGCTTTATCAAATATGATAGGAAAGCATAAGGGTATAAGAGATAAGGATTTTAAAAATAGAAATAATAAAGAGCTATATAGTAGCATAGGAATATCAAATTATCTGTGGTATATAGGTCAAGAAAATATAGAAGAAAGAAATACTGGAGCAGTACCATATACGATAAGTCATAGGGAAGTATTTTTACAAAGAGGAAAAGTCAATCATAAACTACGAAATGTTATAACCATTGTTATAGGTGAAGACGAAAGATATAAAGGACTATTAAGTGCTAATATAGATGGATCATATAATAGTGATGGTGATTATGAAGAATATCATCATATTGGATTTGATATAGAAGCAAATAAGATAGTAGAAGATATAGACGAATACATTAATAATCAATATGGAACTAAAGTTTTTTGGATAACAGGTTTTGGAAGTGGAGGAAGTCTAGCAAACTTAGTTGCACAAAAACTCACTAAGAAGAAAGGTGTTAGTAATGTATATGCATATACATTTGAAAGTTTTGCGACAATAAATGCCAATAATATTGAGGATGCAAATAGTTTTGATTATAGAAGATATACAAACATATTTAATGTAGAAAATGATGATGATGCAATGATAAAAATACTTGATAGAGATATAGGTTGGTATAAATATGGAAGAAGTGTCCGTGGTAGTGCAGCACAACTTAACACTAAAATATCAAAAATACTAGGTAATAATTTTAGGGGAAGTAGTGGTGAAAAAGTTTATAGAGGTAGTCCCAATATAGTTAGTAAGGTAATAAATAGTATATTGGATGCATTTAAGAATGTACTAAATAGCATAACAGATGTAATAGATGGAATGGTATCAGGATTTACAGGAACAGGACCAGGTGTATATTATGAGAACCCAGGTCCAGGAAGCCCAGTGATACCAATAATAGATGATAGAATAAATCTAAGTCCGCAAGATGAAAGGGATGCAAGACAAAGTCAATTTCAAGTAGTGATAGGTCAAGGTCCAGGAAGTGGTTATGCAAATATTCCATCAGGTGCAACAATTCCAATCCTTGATGCTAATATGCCTGAAGTAGTGCAAATGACAAATAACGATAAAGGTCTATATGTAGAAGAACAACCACCAAAACCAGTTAATGGGAATGTTCAATATAATGCTAATAGTTCAGTTAGCATGTTAAATGCAATAGAAAAAGTAGGTAAATGGTATGTGAACCATGTGGTGACATATCAAAGCACGGATAAAAGCATTCAAGCAACTAATAATGCAATAGGATATTATAATTTTTTAAATGAAAATGCTACTAAATATATCAATAGTGCAGATGCATTTTTATATAAGCCAGACGGAATGAATAGATGGTATTACCGTGTAGCAGATGTTAGACCTTCACATAATAATAGTGATGATAGGTTGTTAACTCGTAATTATATTAAGAACCAAGAGTATGAAGTTTATTATACTGATGGTACAGTAGCACTTGATAGCTATCCAGTAGAGTCGTTAAGAAAACCATTGAAAAGTGATAATAGTATGCAACGATTTGGTGGAGATGATTGTTCTGGGTTTATGATGGCTACATTTGAGTATGCTACGAAAGCATTATTTGCAAAAAAGAAGATTAAAGGATTGCCTGATGGAGAAGATTTAAAATATGAAAATATAGATACGGAATATATTTTTAATCATTTTAAAGAGTTTAGTAGTTGGATGAGAGACAGTGCAAAAATTGAAGTATATACTGCAGAAGAAGTAATAAATGCAGGTGGATTGCAACCAGGGGATTGCTTATTGGCGAATAGCCAAAATGTAAATGGAACAATGAGACAAGGGCATGTTGAATTTTATATAGATAGTGAACATACGTTTGGTTGGGGTGATGTGTGGGATAATTATTTGAGAAATCAACGAGTTGAATATAGTGATACTTTCTTTACATTTGGAGAATTAGATAGAAGACAATATACATATGTTTTAAGATATATAGGAGAGTGATAGATATGAGGAAGATAATTATAAGTTTTTTAGTTATATTAATGATTGCAGTAATAGGAATGACAGCATTTTTTGTAAAAAGTGTATACTATGTAAAAAATGATAATAGTTCAAACATAGAAAAAACGTCTGAAATAGCAAATGAGAGAATAGAAACAATAAAAAAACCGAAACCTATAGGTGGTGAGAAAGTAGAAGAATATGTAGATGAATATGGAATTAAAACTACTAAATATTCAGATGGAGTAGAACTTCTTGAGTATCCTGAAGATGTAACGACATGGAATATGCAAAATAAAGATATGCGAACAACAGTTATATATGATGCTATGTTAGGAAGAGTATGGGACACTTGGAATTTGAGGCATTATTATCCTGTGACTGAAAATTTTTTTAATGAGTGGGATAATAAAGGGTGGAAAGATTTAGAAGAATTATTTCCAGGTTATAAGCATACAAAAGAGTATAATTCTAATTATAATTTTGCTTTATATATAGATGATTTCAAAAAGGAAGACAAAGAAGGCATAGCACATGCAACAATTAGGAGCAAATATTATGATATACGATATGATTTTAAATATTATTTAGATGATGACTATAAATTAGATAAAATTGAATATCTTTCACAAGAAGTTGTTAAAGATTATACAAAAGAAGTAGAAAAGAGAGAGAGAATATTGTTAATGATAAAAAATGGGGATGAAATACATGAAGACAATGAGTATATTACAGTATTGCAAGCAATATCATCTTCAATTAAAGAGGAAGAGTATTCATTGGATTATAGTGGGATAGTTGAAGAATTAAAAAACAAAAAATTTAAAGAGAATGTTTTACCAATAAATAATGATATTGGTTATAGAGCATTTATCAATAAAGAAACCGCTGATTATGATAATAAAACTGCAGAAGTATATTTGTATTATTGGGATAGCCATGATTGTGAAAAATATTTAGTTAGTTTTGATTACAATGAAGATTATTATTTATCTAAATATGAAGTTTTAAATAGAGAAAGTATTTCGTTAGATGAATTAAAAAAAGTGGCCCATATAAGAAAATTTGGTTGGGAAGATAAAAAATGAAATCTTAATGCATCATTGTAGGACATAATACATATTTGAAGAATCAGCCTATACATATAACAGACATATTTTGAAATAGAGATAATGCAAATTATGTAGCAAAGAGCTACATGATGGCACAGAAGATATGTGAGAACACAGGGTTTTTAGACATAACAGACATCTATGCAAGTGATATTTGTCTTGTAGAACATAGTTATGGTTATGTAGACAACAGTACCGAATATATGCTATCAGACACCCAAGTTGTATCACTTGAAGGAAAACTTGATGAGGGTGAGTTTGACACAGATAGAGATAGTGTCTTTGATAGAGATGAGATGGGGGTAGAAGAAGAAGTGAATATAAGTCAATTGCTTGAAGCTTATATAAGATATAACAAGCTATCACAAACTGAAGCAGATAAACTTAGAGCCACCCCAACTGTTAAGATGTATAACTATATATCTAATCCAGTATTACCTGATAGTGACTTTGATGGTAGAGATGATAGAAGAGATAGAGCGAGGGCACTTGATAATAGTTATAAGATGACTATGGACACAGATGTAGTGGATAGGGCAAATTATGATTTAAATGTAGACTATAGATATTTCTTCATGGATAACACAAAGTATTACCAAGAGTTATCTGACATGGCAGTAACCCTTTCCAACATAGTCACAAAGAAAGACTGGGAAACTAAGTATTGGAAGAACAACACGGAATCTTTGGATGGAACAGACATCCAAAGTTTCATGTATCATTATGGCAATGAAGACATAGAAGTTCACGACATGAGTATGAGTTACGGAGATGCAAATGTCTGTAGATATGCCATAGGTCATCACGATGTTATTTTAAGAAGAGGAAAAGTAAATAACAAAGCACGAAATGTCATAACCGTAGCGATAGGCGAAATCCCTGCAAAGACAGCAGAACTCACAGCAAACCTTTATGGACTACTTGGCGACAATGAAGAATATAGTGAATATCATCACATAGGCTATGACATAACATCAAGCAGAATACTAGAAAATGTCCTAAGATTTGCTAATGGATATAGTGGCAATCAAAAAGTATTCTTCATAACAGGAGCAAGAAGTGCAGGAGGTGTAGCGAACCTACTTGCTAAAAAACTTATTGATAAGTTTGGTTCTAGTAGTGTCTATGGCTATACATTTAATGCAGTAGCAACCATCAACGGCAACATGATACCAGAGGGAAGTAAGATACCAAATCTTAAATATACCCCAATAATGAACATCTACAATGATGACGAACTAATGGTTATGTTTACAAGCGAGGAGACAAATATGTATAAGTATGGCACAAATGTGCATATGAGTTTAAGTGAAAACCTTACATCAAAAGTAGCAAGTGCATTTAGGAAGGTGCATAAAAAGAAATATGATACATTATCAGTTGGTAAAGCGAAAGAATTTATAGATAACTATTTAACAGAACTCATGGAAGGAATCGTATATGGTATGGCAGGAACATTAAATTTAAAAAATGTATTTAGTGGACAAACCAATACTGACATACAAATGCTTGCTAACCACTGGAAATTATTATATGAAACCACACCAAACAATGAGTATTATGAAGAAGCTAATAACATATGTAAGTTAAGACTTAGTGGAGTAAAATTAGATAGCTTTGAAGATTATGTAGCTTATCTTACAGGAGCAAATGTAGCTGGAATTACAGCTCATACACCGCCAAGTAATCCACCAAATAGTTCTGATAGCAAGTATAATGGTAATTTTATAGATTGTGTAGAAAAATTAGCAAAACTATATATAAACCATGTTGGCACATATATGAAAACTTTTAAAACTACAAGTGAAGATATAAATAGTCATTATTCTACAAATAGAGCATATGAGTATTTAACTGATAATGGTGTGACTATAGGTACATATAATAGTGACAATAAAGGATTTTCTGTAACGGCTCCAAGTAGTCATGGAAATAATATATATGCAGAAAGTAGTTGGATGCACTATGTTTATGATGAAAATAGCGATGGTGCAGGAATGATTGGCAATTGGCATGTTAGAGATGATTGCTCAGGGTTTGTAAAAGCAGCAATAAAATTGGCAGGGAAAGAATTTACTGGATTTAAAACAGATTTAATAAATGGTTATGATAAATCATTAGCACCAAATCTAAGTCTTTCAGGATATGATTTATATCAGTATTCTAATGGTGTATGGTGTAAAATTAGTTTTTCATCATTAGATAGTAGTTCTATAATAGTTGAACCAGCTTTACAAGAAGGAGAAGTAATGGGCCTTGATTTCTTAAAACCAGGTGACATTCTTGTAACAAGTGGGCATGCAGAGATATATGTAGGGGATAATTATAATAAAGTCCTTGATGAATATACTAATAATAATGATAGAAATATTGCAAAAAAGAGCCATATCTGGACTGATTCAGATGTCGCACATACAGATACAACACCTGGTTATACTAATAAAGGAACAGCTGAAAATCCGATATATGTAAAAGAAGGCACTTTCTCTTGGGGAAATGTTATAGACGAGTTCCCGGTAGAAAGCAGTTCAGGGCAGAGACATTATTTTTACTATGATACAAGTATTGATGAACATACACATTTACCAAGGAATTGTTTTTGGCACTGTGAATGTGGAAAAAGCCCAAGTGATAGTGCCCAACAACATCATGATAGTGATTGTAGTTTTAAGGATGAGAACAAAAGATATGAAGTTATATGGAGAAAAAGGCAATGAGAAAAATATTAAGAGTGATATATGTAGTTTTGATGGTACTTGCAGTAATTGTTACAATATTAATGATAAATAAATCAGATAATAATTATTATAATGATGAGACAACGGAAACTATTAAAAAGTTTCGTGAATTTGAGAACCATAATGAGTTAGCGTATTGGGTGGCTATAAAAAATGGGGATTGGTCTGATTTACCTTTAACTGATGTGTTTAGAAAAAAATACAATGAAAAGGACGGAATATTTGGGGATATGCAATTTGATAAAGTGGAGTATAGACCATATCATAATGGTAAATACCCATTTGAAGGCTTTGCATATTTAGTTATAACTCAAGGGAAGAAAAAGACAGCATATACGTATAGTATGGACCCATCTTCTGGTGATGGATATAATGATATTATCATAGGAAGTATTTATCCGTTAACCGATGAAAATGGAAATGAATTAGATTTTAGAGAAGGAATTACAAAAGAAAATTTTGAAAGTCAAATGTATGCTTTGGCTTGGGGACAAGAAGAGGAACAACTTGTAGGTGTCACAGATGCTTTTCATAATAAGTACCCCTATTTCCTAGATTTGTTTATTCATTATAGTCCACTAGGAGCGAATGAAATAAGATTTAATGGAGGCAATTTTGAAGATAGGATTGCATATTTTATAGTAGATAGTAAGCTTGAATGTGTTAAGAGAGAATATGAAGTAAAATTTAAATTAGATAAACGAGGATATTTAGATGATGCAGAAGTTAAATTAGAAAAAGAGGAACCATATAAGAATGATAAATTAGTGAAAGCATATGATGCAGTATTTTATAAAAATAGTAATTGGGATTGTTTAAAACTTACAGATAGTTTTAGAAATAAATATAGAAGTGAAGAAGGTGTTTTCAAAGATATTGATCTAATTGATTATAATGTTAGTTTTGAATCTACAATTTTCAATAAAAATTTTATTAAACGATATCAATATAAAGATGGAACTTGTAAATGGTTTTATCAAAAATTTGTTTATAAAGATAATGATTACCTTGACGATGTTGAATTTATTCCAATAGACTATAATGGCACAGACGTAAAAAGAGCAAAAGAAATATATTTAAAAAGTATTAATAGATAAAATACCAATGGTATGTTTAATAAAATATTTATTGTAGATATAAGTGGCTGTGTTGTATGAACCGAAAATATGCCAGAAGATTTCATAGCCCACTCACTCATAATGTTCAACTATTATTATGATGAATTGCAAAGAATACAAAGTATGAATAGAGAGTTAGGAAATGAAAATAAATCAAAGAATGTTGATTATGTAGCACAAACTAAATCAATAAATGAATCACAAAATGCAAGAGTATATGGACCAATATATATTCCACCAAGTAACAATGACAATAGTGACACAGTAATATACGATAGAGATTTAATTAAGACCATAGTAAGTGCTGCAAAGTTTTATATAAATCATATACCAACATACCAAGGAAAACTTAAAGCAAGGGTGGATGATGGTGTAATAATCAACTATGAGAATGATTTAGCATATAATCATTTAGCTGATAATTTATTAGAATATCCTAATCCAACCAACACTGACAATATTAAATATAGTGCAGATCATAAGATAAAAACAACTAAAACTGTTGAAAATGGGAAACCTAAAGCAACACGAGAATTTAATACAATAAATAAGGAAACAGGCAAGCCAATGTACTTTAGTTCTAGTATGGGCTATTATAAGTGGAAAGATATAATAAATGATGAAAACTCATATAATGTAAATACAGATTTTACAGGATGGGACTATACATATGACGACTGTTCAGGTTCAATAGAATTTATAATAAACATCCGTGGAAACGATGAAAATGCAATATTACCTGATAAAGTAACAACAGCTGATTTTACATCACGAGTTAAAACAAATAATACTGCTAAAACATTATATAACAATGGTTACATATGTTATTATCAAAAAGATGGTATCTGGTATGAATCAACAGGATTAAACGATAGTGATTCAAAACCAAATACTGAAATAGCAACAAAAGGCATAAACTTCCTACAACCTGGAGATGTACTCTTTTATGCAGGTAGTCCAGGTCATGGAGAATATTATGTAGGGGATGGGTATATTGTAGATTATGAACAATCTGTTGATGAAGAACCAGATAGGGATAAAAGAAAGAAATCTGGCATCTCAAAAATAACTACACCATCATCATTTTCTGTACCAAAAGGACTAAAAGCCGAAGGCACTTTCGCATGGGGCAGTGTCATTGACGAGTTCCCAACAGAAACAAAGGATGGTAATAGACATTACTTCTACTACGACAGTGGAGCAAATTGTTTTAGACATTGTGAGTGTGGGAATGGACCAGAGGATACTACACTACATAAAAATTGTGATTTTAATGATAAACAATACACTGTTATCTGGAGGAAAAAGTAATGAAACGAAGATTATTAGTGGTATTGTTTGTTATAATAGCAATAGCTTTATTTATTGCTATACGAAATAGAATAGTAAAAAATAAAAGCATTGAACAACAAATAGATGAAATAGTTGAAACTGGTATAGATTATATTCAATTTGAAGATTTTAATGAACTTGGATTAAAGGTAGCAGAAAAAAATGGTAATTGGTCAAAATATAATTTGAGTAAAAATTTTCTTAATAAGTATAATGAAAAAGATGGTATATTTGGTAATGTTCAGTTTGATAAAGTTGAGTATAAACCTTATAACAATGGAAAATATTCATTTGAGGATTATAGCTATTTAGTATTGACACAAGGACTAAAGAAAACCGCATATATATTTTCAATGGTAAATGGTAGCGACGGATATGACATTATTTTTGGAGATACGATTGAAATAACTGATGAAAACGGCCAAGAATTAGATGCAAAGGTGACTATTAACAAGGATAATTTTACTAGAATATTTCATATGCTCTCACGAGGTGGAGATGATGAGAAATCCGTTGTCGTGACCGATGCCTTTCACCGGAGGTACCCTTATTTCCTAGACATCTTTGAGCATTATAGTCCACTAACCTTCAACAACATAGAATTTGCCCCTGAGCGAAGTTCATGGGAGCGTAAGGAAGCATATTTTATAGTAAATAGTCAACTAGAGTGTAAGAAGAGATATTACAAAGTAAAGTTCACCCTTGACAACAGAGGCTACCTTGATGATGTAAAAGTAAACAAGGTAAATGAGGAGGAGTATGATAACAATGAAAGAGATGGGGGTTTGCACATATTTTATCTTAATAGTAACTGGAATGGATTAAATTTAACTGATAACTTTAGAAAAAAATTCAGTCCTGATAAAGGTGTGTTTCCTGATATTAAATTGTTAGGAAACAATTTTAGTTTTAGTTCTGAAAGTAAAGAATATAAGCAAGTTTCGTTAGATGGAGATGCAAAAGTCAATCAAATTAGGGGATTTAAAATTAGTAATAGTTATAAATACTATTTATATAAAGTATATAAAGATGAACAAGGCAATATTGATGATATAATATATGAAAAATTACCATATGAAAATATATCTATTGAAGAAGCCAAAGAGCTATATTTAAAAGATTATAATAACTAAATATGGTAATACTAATACCTTATATAAATGAATTTTTAATAATTATTAATTATGTAATATTAAATTGAGGAATGAAATATGGAAAGGAACGATAAATGTTTTTGTGGCAGTGGTAAAAAGTACAAAAAGTGTCATAGCCATATAAATAGTGAAAGTAAAATTGCTGAGATGTATGTGTATAGAGATAAGTATAATAAAAAAGTAAAATATTTGGGTTTATTAGATTTATGCAATGATAATTGTAGTGAGTGTTGTAGAGATTACTTTTTTATTACTGAATTTGAATTTTTATTAATATTAGATTATTTAATATTAAATAATAAAAACCTTGAAGATTATATTGTAATGGCAAAAGATTCATATAACAAAATCAATTCAAGGTATAGTGACATTATACAAAAACTTGATGAGAATGCAAATGGAAGTAATGATTTAACATATTATATGGATAATGAAGATTTTATAGATTTACCTAATTGTATTTTTTTGAAAGATGGGGAATGTGAAATTTATGATGTTAGACCAGATGTATGTAGGGCGTATGGAACAACTATTAAATGTAGAAAAATAAATAATGAATATATAAATATAAAGGAAATGACTGAAATGTTTGCGACTAGTGAAATGCTTCAGTATAATAATAGAATAATTAAGCCAAGACAATATCCAATATTTTATTGGTTTAAATATTTTTTAGGAGATGAATTTTTGAAGTTGAAAACATTTAATAAACTAAAAGTCATATTAAAAGAGTCAAAATATGAATATGCAAAAGTATATGAAATCTTAAATATTTAAGAGCCACCCCAACTATTAAGATGTATAATTACATAAGTAACCCAGTACTTCCTGACAGTGACTTTGATGGTAAATTTTAAAATAGATAGTAGAGGATACTTAGATGATGCAAAGGTGAAACTTGTAGGAGAGTATCCATATGATAAAGGAAGATTAGTTGAGGCAAGTAGTCAAGTATTTTATAAAAAAAGTAACTGGAATTATTTAAAATTATCAGATAATTTTAAAAATAAGTATAAAGATAAAGAATCAGTATATGAAAGTATTGATGAGTTAAATATTGATGAAATAACTTTTGGCTTATTTTATAATGATGATGTAAATATTCTAATAAATAAATATAAAACTAAAAATGGAAATAATAGGTGGTTGTGTGAAAAATATACTTATATTAATAAAGACTATCTAGACGATGTAGAGATATTACCGATAGACTATGATAGCGAAGATACAGAAGAAGCTAAGAAAGCATATATAAAACAATATGAGCATTAGCAAATTAATAGTTGTGCATCAAGTGAGTACAGGATTATAATTAAAGGGTCACAAATGATTAGTAAAGATAAGAAAATGTATATAGTATTGTTAGTGTTAAGTTTAATGCTTTGTTTGTTTTATAATTTAACCTATGCCCTAACCATAAAGAACAACCATTATTATTACAATAAGAGGGACTATTATAAGTCTTCATGGCAGTGGCTAGATTTAAACGATGATGGGATTTATGAATGCTATTATTTTAATGTCCTAGGACATATGTATAAAGATGGAATTACACCTGATGGCTATAGAGTAAATGCTAATGGTGAGTGGATAGTAGATGGAGTAGTGCAGAGAAAGACAGACATAGAAGTTAGGTATTTATATGACACTAACCTTGCCACAATTTCAAGTTTATACAGCACTAAAAACCATACAACTGAAGATGTAAAGAGAGACTTTACATATGAGTTAGATGAGTTTATCGAAGGAAAAGAAAAAGAGGTCAGAGATCGATTAGTAACAAAAGAAGTAGACGAAAAGATACTATTCGACCTACAAGGGCAGTATATAACAAATATGAACGACATCTACAATTCATATTATAAACAAGTTGTAGCACTCTATGACAAAGAAGAGATAACAAGAGTAGACTTTAATGATAGTAAGACTGCTCTTGTTGAGATATTAAGAAATAAAGAAAGATTATTAAAAAAGAAATTAAGTGACTTATCAAAAGACATACTTTGGCAATATACATACGATGAACTGAAAGAAAAGGAAGAGATGGTGCTTGGGAAAAGTTATTAAGCAAGAAAGAGAGATAAAAGATGAAATATTAAACCACAATGGAAGAGATGAAAGAACAGTTGATGTACACTTTAAAGCACGATAGCATTATAATACGATCAATGAATTGTGTGATGATATCATCAAAACTACAAATGATAAGTTAAAAAATTAAAGGTTGATTTAATTCGTTGAGATTCAAATGTGGCACTAATTAGAAGCCTTATAGGCAATGTACTTATATTTAATCAAGTGGGGAACACAGAACACGATTTCTTTGAATATAAGAACTACTTTGAAATACTTGAAGACTTGTGTATGAGGCAGATGATTGAAATTGATAGAAGGTAAGGTGCTGAAAAGGTGGCATTTGCTACCTTTTTTTCTTACCAAATTTATCATAAAAATTGTTTTTATTATTTGCAAAAAAATGGTATAATGTAATTAAAGAAGGTATAGAGGTTTTGTGAAATCATGTAATATTTTTGGTACATTTCAGATGAAGAAGTTTATAATGAGCATACCGACTTATCCCCAAGAGAAGTAAAAGCCAATCAAGAGATAGATTCTAAATTTTTTATTACATTTTTTAACAATGAGAATATAGGAATCAATGGCTATGATGATTATTTTGATGAGAATGGCAAAGTGCATTTTAGAACTAAACTAAAAGTATATGAGTCATATGGTGGTGACCTTGATAAAGTAAGTGATATGTTTAATAATCCACTATGTGATGAGTTTATGGAGTTTGATGTTTATAGGGCTGAATAGGATTATATGGAATTTGGATTTATAAGAGAAACTACTGAAAAAGCTATAAAAGCAGGAATTGATAAAGATACTGGTATATGTCGTACTGGATTAAATGAATATTTAAAAGCAATATTTCCTAATGTTAGTGACTGGGTTCATGATAAATTAATACTTGATGCTACTATAGATGGGAAGAAAGTAAAAACGAGACCTGATTATAGAAGTGAAGAACTAAAACTAATTGTTGAATTTGATGGTGTACCTCATTATCAATCGCCAATTGTTGTGAGAGAAGATGTTAGGAAAACAAATGATTACATTAGATTAGGGTATAAAGTAGCAAGAGTTCCGTTTTTTATTTATTTGAATAAATATGCTATTAAAGAATTGTTTGATGTAAGTATGGAAGAAGATTTGTTTAAGCATAAAGTTGCATCAATTAGTGTGAAGCAAGGTACTACTCCAATGTTTTTCTGTCCAGCGGGTGCGAAAAGAATGTGTGAAGAATTTGCAAGATTTCAAGATCAATTAAAAATTAATATTGATTATCTTGAATCTTTAAATGTTGGTGAAGAACTAACAGGTGTAAGTATGCTTAAAAAATATCTTGAATAGTAATGTTCTAAATTCAGTAGCGAAAATACACAAATTGTAATATAATGTATACATATGAATAAAAGAATAAAGGTTGTGATATTATGTACAAAGCTTTAGACATAGCGAAGTATGTAGTAGCAAAGTGTTATAATGATTGGAAACCTATCACTAATCTTAAATTGCAAAAAATACTATTTTATATTCAAAGGTCATATTTGATTTCTGATTCCTGTGCATTTTCTGATGATATACAGGCGTGGATGGAAATAATGGGGACGGACCTCATTATTTTTTTAACAAAATTGACACAAAATTTAGGGCAAAATTAGAAAAATAATGATATAATAACAATATGCATAGACATAGAAGAATAAATCAGATTTAAATGTCTATCATATAATGAGTAGAGCATTGAATAAACAACTTTTATTTGATGAGGAGATTGACTATTAAAGATTCTTACAAATATTATTAATAGTTAAAAAAAGTTAAAGTGTATTAATTAATTCAAAAATCTAGATGAAACGACAAAGATGTTGTAGTACTTAAAATGATAGATAAGGGAGTGCCACTGATGCAATTGAGTAGAATTACAGGGATTTATTATTCAAAGATATAAAAAATGAAAGAGGTTAGGAAGAGAAAGTCATAGGATTTACTTATTACAAGTATATGTGTTTTAAATATGAAAAAAATAATGAGGTCTCGTTGTTCTTTTAACAAAAAAATACATATATTTAAGTGCAAATTTTGAGAAAAAAATGGTATAATTATAATTAACTAGCCGTAGTAGAATAAATCAGATTATAACATTCACCATATAATGAGTAGCACATTGAATAAACAACTTTATTTGATGAAGAAGTTGCATGCTTAAGTTTTATAAAAAAACCAATAAATAAGAAAGAGTTTTGCCTGAGAATTTATGCATATTGTCTTGAGTCAAATCATGTTCACTTCATTGTTAGAGATATTAACTCAGAATTTTTGAATGTAAAGATATGTAATGTATTATAATAAAAAGAATATATGAGTTTATTTTACATTTGGTGACAGATTTAAAAGTGGTGTTATAGAGAATAAGGATCTTTTATTAAACTGCATCATATATATACATCAAAATTCTATAAAAGTGAATTTTATAACATAGCGAATCAATTCAAGTTCTCATTTATACATTCTAATAAATGAGACGAAGTTAATTCATAAAATATCATAGATACAATACCTCTATTAAATTAGTAGTTAAAGATGAATTTTTAAAGTAAAACGATGAAGAGCGTGAAGTAAAATTTGTGGATGTAATATCAAATAAACTAGTTGATATAGAAGCTTTTGATGGAATGTTGAAAATTATTAAAACAATTAAAAATAATGAACTTAGGAATCGTAATGAACCTTAGAAATATTGATAGTATTTAAAACGCTAGATAAGGGAGTGCCAATGATGTAATTGAGTAGAATCACAGGAATTTATTATTCAAAGATTTATAAAATAAAAAGGGTTAGGAATGGAAAGTTGCTGGTTTGATTTATTATAAGTAAATGTGTTTAAAATATGAAAAAATAATGAGGCACGTTCATATTACTTTAAGAACAATTAAAATAGGGAGGAACAAAAATGATAAAATCTATTGAAATAAAAAAATTGTTTGGGAAATTTAATTATAGTCTTGAATTTAATAATGAGAGTATAATGATAATAACTGGACCAAATGGTTTTGGTAAATCGACAATTTTGAGGATGGTTAATAGTATATTTGGAGACAGCATTGAGAGTATATATAAATATGAGTTTGGCGAAATAATTATTGATTTTGAGTTAAATAATCAAAGCCTTCATATTTTAAAGGGCAATGGATATATAGATTTTAATAAGCTTAGAATTCAGTTGCCAAACGGAATTGAAGAAATTGAAAAGAATTATAATGATGTTCTTTATAAATTATGCGATGGTGATATCGATGGAGTGAAATCTAGAATTTATAGAAGATTAGATTGCACACATATGGATAAATTATTAATTGAAGATTTTGCATTTTTAAAAATTTTTAATTATTTTTTTTCTGATAGAAGGAATGATTCTTTTAATAGTAAGATTAAAAATTTGTATAAGATTAAAAAATTGATTGATAAATATAAACATGAAATTGGAGATATAAATTTTATTAGGGAGCAAAGATTAATTGAGGAACAAATAAAAATTGTAAGGTTTAATGAACAAGAAAGAATACATAGGAATACAATAATTTTAAAGTCAAATGATATAGAGGAAAAACTCAATGCTTATCTTGACAAGTATTCAAAATTATCAAATGAATTAGACAGTACATATTTGATGCGCCTTTTTAAAGGAGAAAAGAAAAAAGTTAATAGTCTAATTGAAATGCAAGATAGGCTGAACATTATTAGTGAAAATCAAATAAGGCTAAGAAAGTATGGTTTTGCTGCTAATGAAAATGTATTTAACAAAAAAATTAATAAGAGAATTTACGATAGATTTAAAAATGAACTAGATATATATATTGAAGATATGGAAAAAAAGTTTAGTGTGTATAGCGAGATTGTTAAAAAAATTGAATTATATGAAAAAATTGTTAATAGCAAACTGCAGTTTAAAAAGATTAGTATTTCAATTGAATGTGGTATTAGGGTAATTGGTGAAGATGGAAAAAATATAGAATTGACTGATCTTTCTTCTGGAGAACAAGAAATTATAGTTTTATATTATAAATTGATTTTTGAATCAGCAACTAATCTAGTGCTGATAGATGAACCTGAGATTTCCTTGCACATTGTTTGGCAACTTGAATTCATGAAAGATATAAAAGAAATTTTTGAACTAAATAGTAATTTTGAAATCATTATTGCTACGCATTCTCCTCAAATAATTAATGGCAATTCAGAATTTCAAATAGATTTAGGGGGACAATATAATGCGTCTAATAGGAGAAACGCTAAAAGCAAATCTATCTAAACCTGATGCCATTGATACGATTAAATTGATACTGAATCATAACAATACTAATATTTGCGTTGTTGTAGAAGGCGAAGATGATATAAGATTATTTAGTACATTGTTAAGTGATAGTGTGAATTTGATAGAGTCATTTAGCGGGAAAAAAGGTGTGATAGAAATTGTTAATGAAAAAAGCATTAATAATGATCGGTGTATTGGAATTAGAGATAAAGATTATGAAGTTGAAGAAGAAAAACGCATTTTTTTTAGCGATTATTGTTGCGCCGAAATGATGATAGTGGCTATAGATGATTGTTTTGTAAGATTTTGTTCGAGTTTTTCTGATTATAATAATACAAAAAAATGTTTGAAATTAAGGATGGATTGTTTGAAAGATTTACAATATTTAAGCAAACTTAGGATGTTCAATGAAATAATATTACATAAATTTGCTGTTTCAAAGAATTTTAATGAATCTTGCATAAATTTTTCAGCAATAAATTTAAGTAGTGTTTATAGTGACAATATAGATGAAATGAATGAAAGTATTAAATGTAAAATTAAAGAGTCTAATAAAAGTTTCGTGTATAATTTAGATTATATTCTTGATGAAGTTGCTAAGACGCCTAGTTTAAATTCTATAAAGGATTTACTTTACATAACCAATGGTCATGATTTTCTAGAAGTTTTGTACAATAAAATCAAGAGTAAAAATAAGAAGTACAAGAATTTATCTTTGAGTTTGCTGGGACCAGGTTTGCGATGTACGTTTTTTGGAGAATATTTTAAACAAACTTTGTTATATAGAAAATTAAATAATTATCAAAACGAATTTGGTTTAAATATTTTAAAGTAATTTGTTACAGATTTGTTATTTGTAGATTTTGAGATAATATATTGGTGTTATAAAGAAAAATTTATTTTGGAGTGCATATCTTTGATATAAATTAGTTATAATATATTAATAAATGGGTATTTAATGTAAAATCATGAAAAATAGTGAAAAATAATGGGGATAGATAACAGCATTTGATTTATGCGTGCTGTAAAATAATTTTTTGGATTTATAAAATTATAAAGAAATTATTAAAAAAATATTTCCATAACGGAACTATTTTTTTAATTTTTTTAATTCTTCAATTATCGCCAGATCAGACTCAGTAACTTTCAAATTACTATCAACAACATTTCCATCTGGATAAGTTATTTTAACATCTATGACAGAATAGAAGGGACGGGGTTTATTATTGCGATAAAAGGGACACTGTATTAATAGCGATAATTGAGCCTCGTTTTTTGTTGCAATAAAAGGGACAGTGTAGTATTATATTTATATATTAAATTATTAAGGGGATCATAAGTGCCAAGAAAAGCAAGAGTAGAATCTAAAACAAAAATATATCATGTTATGAGTAGAGCATTAAATAAGCAGATTTTATTTGATGATGAGAAAGATTATTTAAAATTTTTGCATATAGTTAAAAGTACTAAAAGTGAAATAGATTTTGATTTATACGGGTATTGTATTATGAGCAACCATTATCATTTGCTTATTAAGGATAAAAGTAATAAATTAAGTGCCATAATGAATAAAATAAATTCAAGATATGCTAATTATTATAATTTGAAAAATGCAAGGGCAGGTTATGTTTTTAATGATAGGTATCATAGTGAGAATGTTGAAAATGTGAAATACTTTTTGACTTGTCTTAGATATATTCATCAAAATCCTATAAAGGCAGGTATATGCAATAAAACATATGAATACAAATTTTCTTCAATTCATGCATATAGAAGGGATAAAGGAAATTATTTAGATCTAGTAAATACTAAATTTATAAAAGAGAAGTTTGAAAATGATGAATTTTTAAAATGGAATGAGCTTGATAATCATGATAGATGTATGGAAGTAATGAATAATAGATTAACCGATGATGATGTCACAAAGCTTTTATATAAATATATGAATATAAATATTAAAAAAGAGTATTTGCAAGCAAGCGAAGAAGAAAAAGTTATCGCAATACTTAATCTTATTGATTATTCAATTCCGCTAATGCAACTTTCGCGAGTTACTGGATTTTATTATAATAAATTACAAAAATTAAGGATAGGTAAAGATGGAAATACAGTATCGCTCACATATAAAAGATAGAAATGGTGTCACTTTTATTGCAATAATAAATTGTTAGAAATGATAATGTTATGAAAGATTTATATTGAATTTAATAAGTTAGCATTGTATAATAAATATATGGAAAAGGTCAAAGACAAAAAGTATAATGGTGCGGTGTTTACTAATAGTGCAAAACAAGAATATGATAAAAAATGTATTCAGATTGTATCAAATTTTACTGGTGAGTTAAAACAGAGACAAAGCAAAGATGAAATTACTTTAGTAGATGTAAATGAAGCATACCATAGGTTTAATAAAAAACCATATAGAGGAAGTTGGTATATCGTTTTTTGGGTGTTAGGTAGATTAAGTGGAGTGGTGATTGGCGCTTTGCTCCCGGAAATATTTGAAGCATTTAAAAATAATGTTGGTGTTAATCGATATATTTGTGTACTTATTATAGTATTTTTGATTATATTTTTAATTTGTGCATTTAAGGAGTATAAAAATGAAATTTAATGTAAAAAAAATAATAGATCAAATGGGGAAAGAGTATGCACAATTAATTGTTGACAACATTAAAGAATCATATAATTTTTCAGATATTAATGAAGACAATTTAGATTATTGCAAAAAAAAAGACATGGAAGTAAAAGATTTCTTGAGAAGATATGTTTTAAATGATAAAAGACAAAAGATGCTTAAAACCATACAATCTTTTGGGAAAACTTACTTGCTATTGGGAACCGTTATATTTGCATTGATGTATCTTAGAGAAAAAATGGGTACTATTTATTATCCGGCATTTGTATTCATCGTGATAGGTATAACAATTTTAATATTTTCGTGTATTTTAGAAATCATTTATGTTTTTTTAGAAATGTCAAAGCAGAAAAAATTAGTAGTGAAGAAGTTTAAAAATACCTTGGATAATTACGAAGAAACACGAAAGAAATTATTGGTGTGTACCAATAATAGTTTGAATCGTGCCAATTTAGTAAAATTGGGTATTTTTTCTGATAAGGATATCTCACTTATACAAAAGCTGGAACAAATGAGAAATATTTATAGTGGCGAAAACAAAAAATATGTAAGTTTTAACGACTTGAAGAGAATTACTGACATAATCAATAAAAACTAATTGGTATATTTAGCAATTGAAAGTACAGCAAGTTGAAATGGTTGAAAATAGCATATAATGGAGAAAACGTTACTTGAGTTATTATATTATTGTGATAGTAAATTGCTTGTTTGGATGAATTTTTGAAGAGTTCATTTACAACAATCCCAGTTATAGTTTATAGAATTTTTAAATTTAACCATAAACTAATGACTGATTGCTGATGTGTGATTAATGAGAAAAGTCTTAAATGGGTCAAATCAATACTCGGAGAAATTAGTGATATTGTGAATGAACTAAGTGGGTGATGGAATAAAACAAGAACTTGAAAAGTTGCAACTTAAAATAACGGGGAAAATAATGGGGACGGACCTCATTATTTTTTTAACAAAAAGAACACAATTTATGCTAAAATGTTAATATGCCAAGACATAGTAGAATTAAATCAAAAACAAATATGTATCATGTAATGAATAGGGGTTTAAATAAACAGCTTCTTTTTGATGATGAAGTTGATTATTTAAGATACTTGCAGCAAAGAAATATATTGATAAAGAAGTGATAGAAAAAATGATACAATTTTCAAATGCAAGAAGAATAAGTGAGTATAGAAATATGGAAGAGCCGATTAAAATGTTATCAATACTTAAGTTAATAGATGAAGGAATATCAATGATGCAATTAAGTAGAGTAACAGGAGTCTATTATAGCAAAATACAAAAACTAAAAAAGGGACAGGAGGGAAAGATAGTTGGACTTACATACTATAATTAGATGTGATAAAAATGTGAAAAAAATAAGTAGGTCCCTTTTATTCTCTGGACACCTCAGATCTAAATACAAGTGATGACTGTTGGTATAGAGATAATAATCCATATTATATATTAGATAAAAATATGTCATGTGCTATAGTCAATAGTGATGGCACCATATACTTAGAAGATGGATATGAAAATTCCTTATGCATAGGCATTAGACTTGCTGTGTGGGTGAAAATATAAAAATAATATGATAAAAAATAAGTGATGGTAATTAAAATGTACAAATCAACATTTGAATTTCATAATATCGGACAAGGATTATTTTATTCTGGGGTAATTAGTGATGAAAGAAAAAGGAGTTTCGTTTTTGTTTATGATTGTGGAAGTGCAAGTCAAGGATGGATTTTAAATACAGAGATTGATAGATTTAAAGAAAATTTAAATATTAATTATAATAATAATAAAATAGATTTATTAATTATTTCACACTTTCATAATGACCATATAAATGGAATACCTTATTTGTTAAAAAATAAAACCATTAAAGTTAATACTGTTATTATGCAGGATTTATCTGAAATACAAAAGTTTGAAAACTATTTATATTATAGAAAACAAAATAAAAAAGAAGATATAGAACTTTCTAGGTTGATTTTAAGTCCAATAGAGTATTTTTTGGAAAAAGGTGTTAATAAGATAGTTTTAGTATCAAATAACGATGAAAATATAGGTAATTATTATACGAATGATAACGATAAAAATGATAATAATGAAAACAATGCAAATAACCAAAATGATGTGAATCTAATATATCATATAACAATTAATAATAATTATATTGTTAATAAAAAAAATAATATAATTTATGTAAAGAATAATATGAAATGTCAAAATATGTTATGGGAATTTTGTTTTGCATGTGACAAACAAACTAATATGGATATTCATAATAAAATATGTGAATATTTAAAAAATAATAATTGTACTATTAAAGATCTTATCAGTTGTGAAACTAAAACAAAAGAATTAATTGCCCTGCTCAACATTAAACCAAAGCTTAAGTTTAATGAATCGTCTATGATTCTTGTTCATCATCCAATCAAGCAAAGTAATAGATATAATATTCTTTATTACAAATGTAGAGAAAGAGTTAGTTGTGATTATTGTTATAGATGTTTAAAACTTAATTATTATGACTATTGTTATCATGGCGCTTGTAGTGAAAATTGTAATATGCCACTATCAACTATATTGACAGGAGATGTGGTTTTAAATAATACAATTAATAATGTAATAAAACAATTTGTAAATCATAATATTCCTATTATATTTCAAGTTCCACACCATGGTTCAAAATCTAATAGTGTACGTCATATTAGTTTTATAAATAATTATAGCAAAATATGTTCGATTATCCCTTGTGGATATATGTATAACCATCCAAGTGATGAGGTATATTGTGGATTAGATAGACCTTATATAGTAGATGTGAGATATAGATATATTTATATAATTGAAATAATATAAGAAAAATAGGGACGGACTTAAATATATTTTACAAAAAAAAGACATAAAACCAACTTAAATGTTGTATTTTAGCAATACCATATTTAACTTTAATATTATACATTTATATGTAATTTCTGAATATGTTTGCATAAATTAAATTTTGCTATATAAATGAATTATGTGATAGAAATATGAAAAAAATAATAAAGTCCGTCCCTATTCATTTTTTATAATAAAAAAAGATGGGTCATTAAGTGTTTTAACCAATATTAATGATCCTGCTAATATTCATTTTGAAGACGAGAATATTATAGCTTTTAGCCAGTTGTTTTTTGTTAATAATGGATCTATGTTTTTCATACAAACTGATAGTGACAAGGAGATAGACAAAATAATATATATATTAAAAAAAGCATATAAAACTCATGAGTTAGGATTTAGTATTATTTATGGAAAATATTAAAAAAATAGTTTTTAGTATATGTATTAGTGTAAGGCACTTGCACAGGTCCTGACCCAAATGCAGGAGCAACAGGTGATCAAGGCAATGCAGGCGGCAATGGCAACCCAGGCGATGATGTAATTGATGGAGACTTTAAAGAAGTATAAAATATACTATGTCTACCACAAGGGAAAATGTAAAATGCTTATTGACTTTTTAAGTAAATATGTTATTATATATGTATAGCAAGGTCTCCATTAACCTTATGGGCTTGACCCATAAAAGAGATGAGCCTTAAAGAGTGGGGGATTTTATCCCCCACATTTTTTTAATTATGAAGTTCAAATTAATAGACAATTTAAAATTTGTAAATGTTGATTTAAACTATCTTAAAAAACTTTATGAAATATCAAGTGAAGTATATTTTAAAGAAAGTGATTATCAAAATAAACCATATCTTGGTATTTTATTATCAAGTGATAGTTTTAAGTATGTTATACCTCTTACTTCAGCTAAAGAAAAACATAAGTATTGGAAAGTATTGGATAATGATAAGCTACTTGTGTATGCTAAAATAAAAATGCATCAATTGCATGAAAAAGATATATGGATTAAAAGTCCATTTAATGATGCTGAAGAAGATGATGTTTTACATATATATTCTGCAATTGATATAAAGAAAATGATACCCATTAAAGATTCTGTGATAAAAGAAGTAAATATTAACTTTGATGAGAATGACACAATTGATGAAAAACATTATAAAGACTTGTTACAGAATGAATATAATTTTTGTGTTGGTATTATAGATGATATAATTATAAGAGCGAACAAAGTTTATGATAAACAGATAAATAAAAAGAATGGATTAAAGTTTTGTTGTGACTTTAAAGCATTAGAAAAATTTGTTAGCACATTGAGTTAGGAGTCAATGAATATGAAAGAAAGCTTAAAAGAAATCCTAAGAAATAATTAAATTGTAATACTAGTTGCGATTATAATTCCGATATTTGTACATGTCTTGTATTCAGTTTACATATCTGACGTATTATCATCAAAATGGACTGCTGGCGAGATGTTAGTGTATTTTGGAACAATTTTTTCTGTTGTAGGGTTGCAAATAGATGAAGAAAGCCCAGTTTTTTCAAATCCATTTACTATGAATATTGGGAATGATATAACAGTGAGAATTTTTTCTGAAAATCCAATTAATGAAATATCTGGAAAGTATTATTTAACTTTTAGATATGATGACATTTATGGCAATGAATATATAAAAAAGCACGAACTTATTATTAGTGAAGACAAGGGGAAAAGCAAGTTGAATGTAAAACCAATTATTGAACATAATTATGTAAATTGTTAATAGAATTATTATGGTTTAGACTTTGTTTTTATGCATTTTTGTTGCATTACTTTAGTGGAATAATATAAGTTTTGAAATTCAACTAATTGTAACACTTTTGTAATTTGTTATTATATCAATCATAATTAATAGTTTAAAAATAAATGATTAAAGACTAAAAGTTATATGGTGTATAATATGATGGGGCTTTAGAGCCCATTTTTTTAATAGTTTTTTAATAGTTTTAAAGCTTATTTTATGGAAAAAAATACTAAAAATATGCTATAATAATAAACATAATTATGGAAGTTTTGAGGGGGTTATAAAACTTTCATTTGTTTTGATTGGAGCAAATTATGAAAATAGTAATTGGCAATGACCATGCAGCAGTTGATATGAAGTGGACTATAAAAGAGTATATAGAGTCTTTAGGTTATAAAGTTATAAATGTAGGAACCGATGAAAATAAGAGTTGTGATTATCCAGACATTGCTGCTGTGGCCTGTGAAAAAATTATAAAGAAAGAAGTTGATCTTGGAATTTTAATTTGTGGCACTGGAGTAGGTATGAGTCTTGCTGCAAATAAAGTAAAAGGCATAAGAGCCTGTGTGTGTTCTGAAACTTATTCTGCAAGACTTTGTAGAGAACATAACAATGCCAATGTTCTGTGCTTTGGCGAAAGAGTCATAGGCATAGAGACAGCAAAAGAATTGGTCAAAGCATTTTTAAATGCAAGCTTTGAAGGTGGAAAGCACGAAGTTAGAGTAAATAAAATTATGAGCATTGAAGAAGGCACATATAATAAATGATTTATAAAGAAAAAATATTAGAAAGCATTGTAAAAGATTTTTTTGACACTAACATAATTAAAGATGATGATATCTTAATTATAGCGCTAAGCGGTGGGCAGGATTCTATGTGCCTGTTTGATGCATTTTATAGATTGCAATCAGAAAAAAATTATAAGATAATAGCAATTCATGTTAATCATGGTATAAGAGAGCATGAAGCAGATAGAGATGAGGCATTTGTTAAAGATTACTGCAAAAGTTTTAATATAGATTTGATAAATAAAAAGGTTGATGCTATATCATATGCAAAAGAGAAAAACTTAACTCTTGAAGAAGCAGCAAGAAAATTAAGATATGATGCACTGGAAAATGAGTGGAAAAAAATAAGTATAAAAAATACTAATAATGACGTCTATATACTAGTTGCACATCATGAAAAAGATCAAGTAGAAACTATAATCCATAATATGATAAGAGGAACTGGGTTAAAGGGACTTGCTGGAATGAAAAAAATCAATGGAAATATTTTAAGACCACTTTTGAGTATTAAGAAAGAAGATATTGAAAAATACATTAATAAATATAATATACCATATGTAAACGATTCAACAAATTCTGATATAGCATATACGAGAAATTATATAAGAAAAGAAATCGTTGACAAATTAATAAATTTAAATAAAAAAGCCTGTGACCATATAGTTGAATTATCAAATATGTCACTGGAGGTAAATGATTTTTTGGAGCATGAGAGTGAGAAATTATTAGAAAGCATAACAATAGATAAAACAGATAAAAAAACAAGTATAGATTTAAAAAAATTTAGACTGAGAAATAAAGTCTTAAAAAAAGAAATTGTGAGAGAAATTTTACAAAACTTAGCCAACACATTGAAAGATATTACAAAAATCAATATAAATGATATTATAGAATTGAGCAATAAAGATAGTGGTGGGCATCTTGATTTACCTTATAACATAACAGTAGACAAAAAACAAAATGAACTTACATTTACAAAAAATGATAACAATATTAGTATGAGTAGGAGAAAAAAGAAATGAGTAGAGAGATAAGAGAATTTATTTCAGAAGAACAAATAAAAAAAAGAGTTAAGGAACTTGGAAAACAAATATCAGAAGATTACAAAGGAAAAGATTTGCTATTAATAGGAATATTGAAAGGGAGTGTTCCATTTCTTACTTCTCTTATGTGGGAAATAGATAATCCACTTCTCACTATAGATTTTATGTCTGTGTCAAGTTATGGCTCAGGTACAGAGTCTTCTGGTGATGTAAAAATAATGAAAGACCTTGATGACTCAATAAAAGATAAAAATGTGTTGATAGTAGAAGATATAGTTGATACAGGAAGAACGATAGAAAGACTAAAGCATATGCTTAGCACTCGTGAACCAAAAAGCGTAAAGGTATGCACTTTGCTTGACAAACCATCAAGAAGAGAATGTGACGTAAAGGCAGATTATATCGGCTTTGAGATAGATAATGTTTTCGTTGCTGGCTTTGGTCTTGATGATGACCAATATGTTCGTCAGTTAAAATATGTAGGGGAAGTAATATTCTAAGAGGTAGAATCATGAAAAAGAGTGTGAAAAAATTAATTGCGACAATTTTATGCATTGCTATGGTATTTACTAGCACTGTTCCTTATTTTGCTGAAAATAAAGAGACTAGTGGAGCAGTAGTTGGGAGTAGTAAAGAAGCATCAACTGAATTAGAGAGCACAAGTATTGTTGGAAGCATTGAAAACAATGCGGGTGAAAATGAAGAAGAACCTACTGATCCTGAAAATGTGACTGAAGCTGAGGAAGACGAATCAGAGTCTACTTCTGATGAGAATAAAACTGAAAACAGCGAAAATAATGAAAGTAGCGAAAAAGATGAAAATATTACTACTACACTTGCGAATGAAGAAACTGATGAAACTACTACAAAATCTGCAAGTGATGAGGAGAGTAGTGATGAAACTACTGAAAGCACCACTACAACAATTGTAAATGCTGAAAGCAGTGAAGATGCTGAAAATACTACTACAACATCTGTAAATGATGAAGAGAGTAGTGATGAGTCAAAGAATAATTCATCAAACAATATAATAAAAGAAGAGGATCTTGCAACAAATAGCGAGGCAAATAAAGAAGAAATTGAAGATATAGATGATGAAGAAGAACAAGTTGCAAGTAAGAGTGAATTAAATATTGAGATGAATAGTATTCAAGAAGAAAGTATTGTAGCAACTGTAAGTGAAACTATGATAGCAACAGAAAGTGATGCGACAAGTGATGAAGAACACGGAACAGGATTTTTATATATCAAAGGTTTAGAAGCACCAATGATTCTACCAACATTTAGAAAAAAACTATTAGGAGCAAATCTTGAGTCATTATATGATGCAAGAACAGAAACAAATCCATCTAATCCGGCTATGTCAATAATCCCTCCAATGAGGAATCAGGGTGGCTATGAAACATGTTGGGCATTTTCAACCATAGGTATGATGGAAATAAATGCAAGAAAGAAAGGTTTAGTAAAAAATGAGACTGAATCTAATTTAAGTGAGGCAGCTGTGGCTTATTTTGTGTATGATGGTATGAAGCAAGCTCTTGACCCTACTCAGCCAGATTATAATGAGTCTAAAGATAAACCATTTGTTGAAGGATATGATAAAACTTATCTTTCAACTACAAGTCCACATTTTGCAAATCGCCGTGGAAGACAAGATATAGCAGCTATTGCTATGACGAGTTTCCTTGGTGCAGTAGTGGAAGATGAAAATACAAGATATGATAATTTAGGAACAATAGTATCTAATTTTCAAAATACAGGTCGTGGACTCCCAGGGAAATATGCATTCAATAGCAATTCTTTAGTAATTAAAGATGTTAAATTTATAAATAAGGGTAATAGAGATGTAGTAAAGCAAGCGATTCTTGATTATGGTTCTGTCGGTATTGCATATCAAGCAAGTTCAGCTTATAAAGTAGTGGATGGAGAATATTATCTTTATCAAACAAGTGGCAGTGCAAATCACGCAATTATTATTGTGGGTTGGAATGATAATGTTCCAACTAACTACTTTAATTCAGAACCTGCAGGCCCTGGAGCTTGGCTATGTAGAAATAGTTATGGGGATTCGCATGCAAATGGTGGATATTTTTGGTTATCATACTATGATGAAAGTTTAGATAGTACAATGTATGCTATAGAGGTAGAAAAACCAGATGTATATGACTATAATTATCACTATGACACCAATGGAGATCTAAGTAACATTCCTTATAATTATCCTGTGTCAGAAAGTAATCCATTAAGATTTGCAAATATATTTAAAGTAAGTGATGATTATAATCAAATATTAGATGCAATTAGCGTAGGAATATATTCGACTAATTCAAGATTTAATATAAAGATATATACAAAAGATACCGAGATGGCATATCCTGGTGATGGAACACTTGCTTCTCAGATGACAGGCATAGAGAGAGATACAGCGGGGGTATATACCATAGAATTAAATAACCCAATATTATTAAAAAAGAATACATATTATTCTGTAATAATAGAAGGAACAGCTGGAGTTGTCAGTGGTACTTCAGATCGATTTGCAGTGTATTCTTCAAATTCACAAAATAATATAGAAACTATACAATTTAGAAATGCAGCAGAATTAAATCAAAGTTTTTATGGAATTGATGAGATAGGCAATGTAAATAATTGGCGAGATATAAATGTTGATAATGCAGGGAATCCAACACTTGTAGAAATAGATGGAGTCAATTGTGGAGTTAATGTCAGAATAAAGGGACTAGCATACAAAGCGCCAGTCATTATATTTGATAATAATGGTGGTGATGGCACGATGGAAAATCAAATCATTATGAGAGATGTTCCAACTCCTATAAGTACAAATGCATTTACAAGAACAGGTTATACATTTGATGGCTGGCTGGATGAAGCAACAGGTAATACATATGATGATGGAGCAGATATAACTGTAGAGAACACTAGCGAGACAATTCTTAAAGCAATTTGGACACCTGTTACTTATACAGTAACTTACAATGCAAATGGTGGTACAGTAACTCCAGCAAGTTTTGAAAAAACATATGATGCAAATATTGATGTGACAACTCTTCCTGTGCCAGTGAGAGATGGCTTTACTTTTGATAAGTGGTGTAAAGATACTCAACTTATAGAAGAGTATACTGGAAATGATGATATCTATATAGCAAATAGTCCAGTATATATTTATGCAAAGTATAATGAATTAACTAAGCATACTATAAGTTTTAACAGCAGCGGTGGAAGTGGAACTATGAATAATCAAATTGTATATGAGGAAATAGCCTTTAACATTGATAAAAATATTTTTTCTAAAAAGGGATATACATTTGCAGGTTGGAGTGGAAGTAATGGTTTATCATATAAAGATGGAGAAGAAATAATTGGTTTAACAACAGATCTTGTATTAACTGCAAAATGGAGTGCAAAAAAATATAAAGTGACATACAATGCAAATGGTGGTGCGGTCACACCTTTAAGTTTTGAAAAAACCTTTGGAACAAATGTTAATGTAGCATCTCTCTCTATCCCAACGAAAGAGGGCTATGCTTTTGATAAATGGTATAAAAATACTCAACTTACAGAAGCATATACAGGAAATGATGACATATATAAAGAAAGTGGCACAGTATACATTTATGCTAAGTACACTGAGCTAAAAACATTTACTATAACATTTAACTCTGGTGGCGGAAGTGGAACAATGGAGCCTCAAGTAGTATACGAAAAAACCGAGTTTAATTTAAAAGCAAATGCTTATACAAGAAGTGGTTATTCATTTGCAGGTTGGAGTGGAAGTGATGGCAAATCATATTCAAATAAAGCGAAGATAGAATCAATTAGTTCAGATTTAACTTTGACTGCAAAATGGAATAAAAACTCTAATCCTCCAGGTGGTGGTGGCGGAGGCGGTGGAGGTGGAGGCGGCGGAGGTGCAGCACTACCAGCAGCACCAACAACTGCAGCACCAACTACTACACAAGTTGCAGCAATTACATCACAACCATCAATTGTTGATGCAACTCAAGTGGCTTGGCAATTTGATCCTTTGACAAATAAGTTTAAATTAAACACCAATATAAATGGTGTAATGGCAAGTGCTGTAAATCAATTCTTTATTATTAATTCTATAATAAATAGAAATGAGAACGGAGTAGATGTGCAAATGAGTGTATCAGATACATATTATTTTGATCAAGAAGGGAATATGGTAACTGGATGGTTAAAGACAGCAGATAACAAAACATATTTCTTTGAAAATGCGAAAACTTCAGAAGAAGGGAAAATGGCACTTGGCTGGAAACAAGTTCAAAATGATTGGTATTATTTCAATGCAGATGGAACGATGCTTGCAAATGGTGCAACACCAGAAGGCTATCTTGTAGGAGCTGATGGTAAATGGATGGCATCATAAAGACAAATAAAAAACACAATTTAATGATATAATGCTTTTATGAAAAGTAGGAATGTAAAATTTATTTTTATTAAGCAAATGACTAAGGTGATAAGTGTATGTTTGTTTTGTCTTATCACATTTAGCACTATGGTTTTAGCAGAGCAAGTTATAGATAAAAAAGGTAAGGTAATTGATGAGATAACTAAGCCTACAGCAGAAACAACAATAAACCCTGATACTATATCAGATGCTATAAGATATATGCCAGATGGAAGTAGTGATTTGTCCGATAAAAAATATGAAGGCCCAAGTAAGAATATATTTTCTAAAGAAACTATACTTTCATCTACTGACTTATCTTCTGTAAATAATAATGACTATACGCTGATAAGGCATACACCATCTATTACTGATGTAGATGAAGATAGATACTATCTTACAGAAGATGTAAAAAAAGATAGGCTTAGACTTACTATAATTGTATCAGGGTTTGGAGAAATAAAAGCAAAAAATGGATTTTTTAAAATAAAAGATAAAGTTTATTATTTTGATGAGGAAGGTCTTATGGTACTTGGACCTGCATATGACAATATAGGTAATTATTATTATTTCTCATATGATACTGGAGAATTATTAGAAGAAAAGCAAGTAAAATAAGGGCTCGCGTAGCTCGCCCATACGACATGTGTGGACGAGCTATGCGAGCCTTTTGACATGTATGGGCGAGCTATGCGAGCCCTTTTTAAATTTCAATGTAGTTAAAATTAAGTCCAAGTCGTGACAATAACTCTCTTTCTCTTGTATGACAAGTGAAAATTATTATTTGTGTATCTATATTATTATGTAAAAATTTAAGTGTAGATGTAAGTCGGTCATTGTCATACATAGCAAAACAATCATCAAATAAAAGTGGAAGCTTTTCTTTGTTATTACATATAATATCTGATATAGCAAGTCTAAGTGCAAGATATACTTGGTCAATAGTTCCAGTGCTTAAACTTTCAAGTCGTATTTTTTGATTTTCATAATTTAAGGATATGTTAAGGCTATCGTCGACATTTAAACTATCATATTTATTATCAGTAAGTGAAGATAAATAATTGCTTGTAGATTTGTTTAAGTGAGTGCCAAACATTACTTGAATGTCATTCGATATTGAATTTATGGTTTCAATAGCCAAATCAATACTTTCAATTTCTTTATTGATTGATTCGTTATTGTTGATTTCCTGCTTTATCTTTTCGCTTTCATTTTTTAGTGTGTATAATTCGTTGTATTTTTGCTCTACATCATATTGTATTCTTTGTTGTGACTTTATACTGTCATCAACTTCTGATTGTTTTTTTAGAAGTTCATTGTTTTCAGAGGTAAGTAAAGTAATTCTAGCTTCAGCTTCTTCAATTGACTTTGACTCTTTTTGCATATTGCTTATATGCTTTTTAAATAATATTATATTGTCTTCATTTATTTCATCGTCATTAATATGTTGGGTAAATATATCTTCAATAATATTTTTTATTTCACTTGACTTTTTGATGTTTTGATAATTGTTAAATAATAATAATATATTTCCTATCATAAGTATCATTCCAAGACATAAGAGTATTGATATAAGTATAATAGGATGAAATGGAAGATTAACTATAAACGATGTAATGCTTGAAAGAGAGTATTTTGCATTGTTAACATTTAATATACTTGCAATATCAGGATAAGTGACTACTAAAAATAAAAAGCTAAATACTATTGAGATAACTCCAATAATTATAAATAATATATTTAAACTTATACTATATATCTGACTTTTTTTATTCATTATTGGTTTATAGTCAAAAAGAATTTTGGTAGTTTGTTTTGACAATGTATCAATATCATCTTTTGAAGTGAAACCATAATTCTCAAGCATAAGTTTTTTTTCTATAATAGATTGCTTTAATTCTTCGATTTCTGTGTTGTTATAATCAATCTTTCGAGATTCGCTGGCTTTCTTTTGTAAAAGTTCTGGCAGTTTATTCTCGTAATTTTTATTAGAAAGCTCACGCTCAATATTTTTAATATTGCCAAGTTGCCTATTATATATTCGCGATGCATCTGAATTAAGATTCATAGAAATAGAATCTCTTTTATTCTTAAGAAAATTTATAGCTGATAATGTATTGATAGACATATCACCTGAGGTATTTAGATTTGCTATAAATCTATGTAGTTCCTCTATGATTGTTTTATCTTGAGTAGTTTTAAGCTGGCTAATGCTTATTGTATTATCAAAAGAATCAATAGATAAATTATTTAAAACTTTATGTAAATATAAGTCAGGGTTGGCAAGGAGTTTATTTTTGTCAGATAGGTTGACGATTTCTAATGCAGGATTTTCTTGATTAAATATTCTATGAATTTGGTAATTCTTATTATTATATGTAAAATCAAGAGTCCCTTCGTATTTAGCATTCTCTTCCCATGGTTTATACTTCTGATATATATCAACTTTGGTTTTACTTTTCTTTTTTGTAATACCAAAAAGCATTGACTTTATAAATGTATGAGTGGTACTTTTTCCTGCTTCATTATTGCCATAGACAACATTAAGACCACTAGATAAATTGATAGATTTATCCTTAAATTTACCAAAACCATTAATATTTAAACTTCTAATCTTCATTATCTTTTACTAATTTCTTTCATCGCTTGTTTTGATAAGTGCATGGGTACCAAGATACAAGGCTCTTTTCTCTATTTCTGATAAATTGTCATTTCTACTTATCATTTTTCTTATGAAAGCACCTATCATATCTTGGGGATGATCTTTTGAAAGTTTTATAAAATCATATTTTGGAATAGTATTATCAATTAATTCAACTATTCTTATTTTTTCATCAAATATATCTCGAGTGATTTCAATGTCTGGATTTCTATACCCCATAATCTTTACTTTAAAAATATTTTGTAATCCATATTTCATAACATCATCCGAAACTATTTCAGATATATTTTCTTCAGTGTTAGAACCAAATATTTTTATATTTATAGGGATGTATGAAACTTTAGCTAATTTTTCAAATCTGATATTATGAGCTCTTTTGGTGTTATCATCTATTTCTCCAATAATCATTCCATGGTCACCTATATCGTTGCTATCAAGTGGCTCAATACTACCTGAATAGTATGCTTTATTTTCAATTAAAACTTCATAATTATGTCTTGAGCCTAGTGCAATATAAGAATAGTTTTTGTTGTCAAGTTTATTAATATCAATAGGGCAGTGAGTAGAGTCGCCACCATAGGCAAGTAAAATATGAATGCAAGAATCATCACTTGGAGTTATAGAATTTATAATAGGAGTAGTTTCTTCAGGTGAATAATAAGAAAAACCATGTATGACAACTGTTTTATTATTAACTTTGAAAGAATACTCAGTTTTATCAAGAAAATAATATACATTGTCAGAAAAATTGTAGTTTAGCACTAAAGAGTTAGACTTTATGTGGTCAGAACTGCCAGCAATTATTATAATCGGTATATTGCTTATTGTTTTAAACAAAGCATTTACAAAATCAAGTTCTTCAGTAAGAGGTTGATGATTAAATAAATCACCTGAAATAAGGAGAAAGTCGATTTCTTCCTCCTTACATTTTTTTATAACATTTGCAAAAGTCTCTTTAATGTCAAGCGATCTATCTTGCGACCAAAACATAGTAGTATCAGGAGACATGCCAATGTGTATGTCAGATATATGAATAAATTTCATTTTATTAGATGTCGCAATTTCCTACTGTTCTTGGATAAGGTATAGCATCTCTTATATTTTGGATACCAGTAACATACATAACAAGTCTTTCAAAACCAAGTCCAAAACCAGAGTGAACAGTAGAACCATATTTTCTTAAGTCGAGATAGAAGTCATAATCATCAAGATTTAAATTTTGTTCCTTCATCTTCTTTACAAGAGTATCATAGTTATCTTCTCTTTGAGAGCCACCGATTATCTCACCAATTCCAGGGACAAGACAATCAACAGCTGCTACAGTCTTGCCATCTGGATCAAGTTTCATATAAAAGGCTTTTATTTCTTTTGGATAGTGAGTTACAAACACTGGTTTTTTAAACAATACTTCTGTCAAATATCTTTCGTGTTCAGTTTGTAAATCTGCTCCCCAAGATACCTTATACTCAAATTTATCATTATGTTTTTCAAGTTCTTTTACTGCGTCGGTGTATGTTATAACTCCAAATTCTGAATTTACAACATGGTTGAGCCTATCAAGTAACTCTTTATCAAAGAAATTGTTAAAGAATTGCATTTCTTCAGGTGCATTATCTAAAACATATTTAATTACATACTTAAGCATTCTTTCAGCAACATCCATATTGCCTTCAAGATCTGTAAATGCCATCTCAGGTTCTATCATCCAAAATTCTGCAGCATGTCTTGCTGTGTTAGAATTTTCTGCTCTAAAGGTTGGACCAAAAGTATATATATTTTTAAACGCCTGTGCAAATGTTTCACCATATAGTTGACCACTTACAGTAAGATTAGTTGGTTTGCCAAAAAAGTCATTTGCGAAATCTACATTACCATCTTTATTTTTTGGAACATTTTTTAAATCCATAGTGGTAACTTGAAACATTTCACCAGCACCTTCACAATCAGAACCAGTGATTATAGGTGTGTGAACATAAATGAAGTCATTCTCTTGGAAAAATCTGTGAATAGCATAAGCAAGAAGTGAACGAACTCTAAATACAGCTTGGAAAGTATTTGTTCTTGGTCTTAGATGATTAATAGTTCTCAAAAATTCAAGTGTGTGTTTCTTTGGTTGTATAGGATAAGTTTCATCACAAGGACCATTTACAACTATATTCTTTGCATGAAGTTCAAATTTTTGTTTTGCTTCTGGAGTCGCTACAACTTCTCCCTCTATTGTGAGTGCACAGCCAACATTTAATTTTGATATTTCACTGAAGTTAGATAATTTCTCATCATAGACAACCTGTAAAGTATTAAAAATAGTTCCATCGCTAAGCACAATGAAACCAAAAGTCTTAGAATCTCTATTGGTCCTAATCCAACCAGTGACAGTTATATTTTTACCTATATATTTGTCGCTTTCTTTAAATAATTCTCTTAGATTAATTGATTTTTCCATAAAAAATACACCTCAAATATTAAAAATTTCTTTATATATTATATATGATATATATACTTTTCGCAAGTCCATACTTAAGATAGAATATGTGAACTTTAATGATATTTACTCAGTATTTTATCAACTTTAGTTTGAAATTTTTCATCCTTTTTATTGACTGACCGTTCTTTTAAAACTGCTTGGTTTATAAAGTCGTTCTTAGAAATGTTTATAGCAGCTAAGTATCTATAATTTGATCCGCCTTGAACTAGTGGGATGAAACTGCCAGTAAGATTTAACATAAGACCATTGTCAAGAACTTCCATAGAGTGACCATCTATTACGGCGTCTATATTTTTAGTATTTGCTATGACTTTTATAGAAGAAAATTCTTCTGTTATTCCTTCTATACCAAGATGTGCAAGTAGAACTATCTTATCTGCTCCTGCAGCGATACATTCATCAACTGTTTTTTGAACTTGCCAATAAAGAGCAGAACCATTGCCATCTTCAAAAAAATATAAGAGTTGTTTGCCATCTGAATCAAAAAATTTTTCATAATTGTTTTTTAAAAATATTGCCTCGGGGCTAGTGACTCCTACAAAACCAACATTTATATCACCATACCGATATATTACATAAGGTGCAAACAGTAATTCTTCCTTTTTTGTATCATAGATATTGCAACATATTACATGAGCATTTAAAGCAGCCATATTTTCTTTGAATTTCTCTATGCCATAATTGAATTCAAAACTTCCAGGAACTATTATGTCATATCCAACTTCATTTATAATATCAATAGAAGACTTTCCAAGTGAAATGTCGGCCTCTTTATTTCCAACTGAAAAATTTCCTGTGTCAACGAGGGTAGTGTAATTTTCTTTTTTATCAAAATTATCATAGTAATATTTAATTCCAGCAATAGTTAAATTTTCATTAAAAGAAGACAAGCCATCATTTGTCGCAAAAATGACTATGTCTTTTTGACTATTTCCATAGTCTTTATTTATATGAATCTTTTTGCCATTTTTAGTTATGGTTTTATAAGGGTATCTAAGATTTGATGCATTAATCTTTTTTAACTCTTGAGGACTACTATCTAAAGTAGAAATATGGTTACTACAAGAAAAGAGCAAAAGGGCTAAAAATAGCAATATTTGTGTTTTCTTAAGCTTGAAATTCATACCCATATTATAGCATAAAAAACATAAAAAAAAATATAAAAAAACACTTGACAAATTTTAAAAAAGTGGTAAAATATACCATAATAGTGGTGGATAGTGTAAAAAAGTGGTAAAATAACATGCCCTCCATGTACCATTTTTCACATCCACCCTTTTTATCTAAATATTAATAAAAAAATTGAGAATATATTTTTAAGTATGTTTACAGGCGAGTACAATCACACAATAGACCAAAAAGGTCGATTAATTATTCCAAACAAATTTAGAAGTTTGCTTGGAGAAGTTTTTATTATTACAAAAGGAATAGATGATTGTCTTGAAATTTATGATAAAGAAACCTGGGATAAATTTTCAGAAAAAATAAATTCACTTCCATATGCAAATAAAAGTGCAAGAGAATTTAAAAGAATTTTTATAGGTCGTGCACTAGATGTATCTCCAGATAAGATGGGACGAGTACAACTTACAGTAGCACTTAGAAATGTAGCAGACTTAAAATCAGATATTACTTTTCTTGGTGTTGGAGACCACATAGAACTCTGGGATACTGAGATGTTTAAGAAGAAAAATAATTTTGATGATGCAGATGAATTATCAAGAAAGATGGAAGGACTTAATATTTAATGTTTTCGCATATTCCAGTTTTATTAAATGAAGTAATAGATGGACTTAATATCAATGAAGACGGCATCTATGTAGATGCGACACTCGGTGGCGGTGGACATAGTGAAAAAATTTTAGAAAAACTTGATAAAGGGAATGGTTTCTTAATTGGAATTGACCAAGATATTGATGCAATTAGTGCCACAAGTGAAAGATTAAAAAAGTATATTGACAGGAAAAAACTAATCGTAGTTAAAAATAATTTTGAAAATGTTGACATAGTATTAAATGATTTGAAGATAGATAAAATTGATGGAATCCTATTTGATCTCGGAGTATCAAGCTTTCAATTCGATGAAGATAGCAGAGGCTTTTCCTATAATAAAGATGCAAAACTTGATATGAGAATGGATAAAGATACAACACTTACTTGTGAGAAACTTGTAAATGAATTTACAGAAAACGATTTATATCACATTATAAGGGATTATGGTGAAGACAACTTTGCAAAAAATATAGCAAAAAAAATAGTTGAATATAGGCAAAATAAAAAAATTGAGAGCACCTTGGAACTTGCAGACATTATAAAAACTGCTATACCAGCAAAATTAAGATATATTAGTGGCATTGGTAAAAATCCAGCCAAAAGAACATTTCAAGCATTCAGAATTTATATAAACAGAGAAATAGAAGTTATAGATACTGCTCTTGATAAGATAATTGATAGGTTAAAAGAAGGTGGAAGAATCTGCGTTATAAGTTTCCATTCATTAGAAGATAAACTTGTAAAAGACAAGTTTAAAACCTTTGTTGATCCATGTACCTGCCCAAAAGGATATCCTTGCGTGTGTGGCAAAAAAAGTAAAGGGAAAATAATAAATAGGAAAGTTATAGTAGCAAAAGATAATGAATTAGAAAATAATAGAAGATCTAAGTCAGCGAAACTTAGAATTTTTGAAAGGGGGAAATATGGCTAGTGAAGTACTATATGGAAGAACACTATTAAAGCCATATTTTAATTTGCAAAAATTCGAGGATACTATATATAATAAACCTAAAATAAGAGCTGAAAGGATAAAAAGAAAAAAGAGAATACGGATAGTTGATAGATTATTGGTTCTTGCCTGCATAGTGCTTTTTGTTATACTATCTCTATATATATCAGCAATAACTATGGAACAAGTTAAAATATATCATAAAACAAATGAAATTAAAAAGCTTGAAACTATGCTTAATGCAAGGGAAAAAGAAAATGCTGTAAGAATGGATGCAATAAAAAGTGAAATTAAGTTTGATGATTTAAAGATGAAAGCATATATGGAATTTAATATGGTTACACCAACTGAAAATAATATAATTTATTTTGATAGAACTGACAATGGGTTTGTTCGTCAGTATGAAGATATTCGCTAAAAAAAAAGAAATAGCTGGATCAGAGGTATTTACAAAACGCAGACTGTTGCTTGTGAATTTACTCATAGCAATAATTTTTGTGTTGTTAGGGATTAGAATCTATTATCTGATGGTTATAAATGGGGACTATTACAATAGAATTGTTTTAAGTCAGAGACAGGTTAGCTATAATTCAGAGGTAATACCAAGTAGGAGAGGGGATATTCTTGATTCAAATGGAAACCTCCTTGCCACTTCAATAAAAGTTTACAATTTAATAATTGACCCAAAAGTTATAACTTCTTATAAAGACAATAGATTTGTAAATGCTACGATAGATGCACTTTCAGATGTATATGATTATAATAGATTAGAACTTAGAAATCTTATAGAGGAAAAGAAAGATAAATCATATATAAGATACGCAAGACAAATATCAAGAGAAGAGAAAGAAAAATTTGACCAGTATAAAGAAAAGAAAAATGAAGAATATAAGAATAATGGAATAAATGATAGAATAAATGGGGTCTGGTTTGAAGAGGAATATAAAAGGTATTATCCAAATAATTCTCTCGCATCAAATGTTATAGGTTTTGTAAATAGTGATGGCTCAAGTGTCATGGGGCTTGAAGCATATTATGATACTGAGCTTGCTGGTGTAAATGGAAGAAAGTATGGATATCTTGGTGATACATATGAACTTGAAAGTGTAAAGAAACAAGCGATTGATGGCTATAATATAGTTACTACTATAGATCAAAGGCTTCAAAAAATCTGTGAAGATAAAATCGCAAAATGGCAAAAAGAAGATATTGGTTCAAAATCTGCAAGTGCCATGATAATGAATCCAAATAATGGAGAGATTTATGCAATGGCATCTTCAAACAGTTTTAACTTAAATGATCCAAGAGACTTATCAGATTTAGAAGAAGAATATATAGAAGAAGTTGGGAAAGAAAATATTTGGTTTAGTAGATGGAAAAATCTTTGTGTGCAGGATACATATGAACCAGGCTCAACAGCTAAGATAGTTACATTTTCTGCAGCGATAGATGAAAATGTGGTAAGAAGTGACGAACATTTTGAATGTAAAGGGTTTATAAAATTAAATGATGGTGAGCATGACTGGAGAATAAACTGTAACAATAGAATGGGACATGGTGATTTAACTCTTATGGAAACTCTTACAAAATCTTGCAACATAAGTATGGCAGAAATGGCAGAGGCCTTAGGAGTAAGTAATTTTGTAAAATATCAAAAAACTTTTGGCTTCGGAGAATTTACAAATATAGATTTGCCAAATGAAGCGGATACAAGTAAGTTTGTACACACAGTTCAAAATATGGGAAGGACAGACTTATCAACTAACTCTTTTGGTCAAAACTATAACTGTACTATGGTTCAACTTGCAGCAGCTTTTTCATCAGCAATCAATGGTGGTAAATACTATGAGCCACATTTTGTAAAGAGAATAGAAAATCAAAATGGAACTTATATAAAGCAAATTGTAAAACCAGTTCTTAGAAAAACAATATCGGAAAGTACATCAAAATATTTAAGGGAAGCACTTTTTCAAACGGTTGAGACAGGAACAGGAAAATTTGCACAAATTAAAAATAGAAATATAGGTGGTAAAACGGGAACAGCTGAAAAACTTCCAAGAGCAGCAAAAAATTATCTTGTATCGTTTATTGGTTTTGATGATAAAGATAGTCCGAACCTTGTGTGTTATGTAGTTGTTGACCAGCCAAACCTTGAAGGCGAAGAACAAGCAAGTGCTACATTTGCCACAAGAATATTCCATGATATTATGAAAGAAGCATTGGAACAAAATGAATAAGTTGTATGAAATTTTATTTAATCCAGTTTTTTTATTTATACTGATATTTATATCATCGGTGATTCTTTTTTATGCAGCATACATAGAACTTACAAGTTTGCAGTTTGGGCAAGTAGTAAGAGATGACGGACCAGAAACTCATCTGAAGAAAACTGGAACGCCAACTATGGCGGGCTTAGTATTTATCATAGTATTTCTAGTTGTTGAAATATTTTTATTAGTACTTAAAGATTATGTAAATGGAACACTTGCACTTAAGATAAATATATTTATTATAATATTTGGATTTATAGGTTTGATAGATGATTATTTAAAAGTTACAAAGAAAAACACTAAAGGACTACCAGGAATTTTTAAACTTATACTTCAGATATTGTTTGCGGGCTTCGGTCTCATCATATGTTTTAATTATAATACAATGTCAAATATTTTTGTATTTGCATTACTTATATTTATAATAGTGGGAACAAACAATGGTGTAAATTTTACAGATGGTATAGATGGGCTTTGCACAATGGTCACCATAGTAGTTGCGATATTTTACATTTCAATTTCAAAAGATCAAAAAACAAATGAACTTTTATATATCAATCTTTTGATTCTTGCAATTTTACTTGCATTCATAATTTTCAATCATTACCCTGCTAAAATTTTTATGGGAGATACGGGATCGTTATTTCTTGGTGCCTATGTTGCATTTATGGCGATTGCACTTGATGTGCAGTATTATCTTCCGATTTTTGGATTTATATATATGATAGAAGTATTATCTGTAATTATACAAGTTACATATTTTAAATTGTCAGGCGGAAAAAGAATTTTTAAGATGGCGCCTATTCATCATCATTTTGAAAAATGTGGATTTAGTGAAAATCAAATAGTTGCTATGTTTACAGGCGTCACTATTGTTGCTTGCATAATTGCATATTATATTATAAGGAGATAAGATGGCTAAGGCTATAGTTTTGGGAGCAGGCTTAAGTGGTATAGCTGCTTCAAAATTACTAATTAAAAATGATGTTGAAGTGTTATTATTTGATAATAACCCTAAAATTAGCGTTGATAAAATAAAAAAAAGTATTTATGGTAAAGCAAAATTTAAAGTGGTATTAGAAAATATTGATGAAAAAGATATTAAAGATATAAATCTTTGTGTCATAAGTCCAGGATTTCCAAAAACTAATTTGGTATATAAAGATATATTAAAAGCTCAGATACCGATTATTTCTGAAATCGAACTTGCTTATCTATATAGCAAGGGTGAGGTGTGCGCAATAACTGGTTCAAATGGAAAGACTACAACTGTAGAACTTACAGGATGCATTTTAAAGAAGCAGTATAAAGATAAGGCACAAGTAGTTGGCAATGTTGGAGTTCCTTATGCAGAAAAAGTTTTAAAAGAAGAACCTGATACAAAGTATGTAGTTGAATGCAGTTCTTTCCAACTTGAAGATATAGTTAAGTTTAAACCGCATGTGGCAGCAATTTTAAATTTTAGTCCAGATCACCTTGATAGATATGAGAGTTATATAAATTATATTAATGCAAAACTTAATATTGCTATGAATATGGATAAGGACGATGTTATTATACTTAATTATGAAGATCAAATTCTTAGAGATTTAGTATTACAAAAAAATATGTTTAGATGCAAAACAGTATTTTTTAGTAGTCGTAGGACACTTACAGAAGGCTTTTATCTATATGACAATGCAATTTTTTATAAGGATAATACTAAGACGATAAAATTACTTAATGTTTCAGAACTTAAAATTATAGGCACACATAATTATGAAAATGTAATGGCTGCTATGGGAATTGCTTATTATATGGGTGTATCTTTTGTAGATATTGTTGATGCATGTAAAGAATTTAAAGGTTTAGAGCATAGAATAGAGTTTGTAAGAGAAAAAAATGGAGTAAAATACTATAATGATTCAAAAGGCACTAATCCAGATGCAACCATAAATGCAATTGATGCTATGAAGGGTAAAATTATACTTATAGCAGGTGGCCGCGATAAAGGTATTGATTATGGAAATCTAATAATGAAAATTAAAGAAAAAGTAAGATACCTTATACTTATAGGTGAGGCAAAAAAGAAAATAGCATTGAAGGCAAAAGATTTGAATTATGATTATATAATTTATGCTGATACTTTAGAAGAAGCTGTGGATATAGCAAACAGCTATTCAAATGTGGGAGATAATGTATTGTTATCTCCAGCCTGCTCTTCGTTTGATATGTTTAAAAATTATGAAGAGAGAGGAGAAAAGTTTAAAGAAAAAGTAATGAGTTTAAAATGATAGAAAAAAAAGTTGGAAAATTTGAATACATAACATTTACAACTATGCTTTTTCTTGTGTTTTTTGGTCTCATAGTTCTCTATTCTGCATCTACAGTGTCGTCAACTAGACTTTATGATAATCCAATATATTTATTTCTTAGACAATCAATATTCTGCGGAGCCGGAATCTTAATATCAATTCTCGTTTCTTTCATACCATATAAACTTTACTCAAAGTTTGCAAAATATATTTTTTTAGTTTGCTTAATGTTTGTAGTAGTGACGGCATTTGCAGGTAGAATATCAAGAGGTGCAAGTCGCTGGCTTACACTTAGGGGGCTTATATTTCAGCCTTCAGAACTTATGAAACTTGCGATGATTATATATTTGTCAAAAGTTATAACTGAAATAAAAGGAGATTTTGAAAATAAAGAAAACTTTTTGAGAGTTATGATGATTGCATATATACCTACATTTATAGTTACACTTTCAAACTTATCAACTGGAATTATTTTATTTATTATAGCAACAAGTATGATATTTGTTGTTTCAAAAAAGAAATTGATATTTCTATTTATTATAACAATGATAGTTGTGGCATATGTATTTGCTTATCCTACGGCAAAAATATTGTCATCAGCAGGACTATTAAAGGCTTATCAAGTTGGTAGAATTTTTGCTTGGAAGGAACCAGAGAATTATCCAGATATAGCTTATCAAACACTGCAAGGAATATATGCGATAGGTTCTGGAAGAATAAGTGGTAGAGGTTATCTTCAATCAATACAAAAGTCAATAATACCAGAAGCGCAGAACGATATGATTTTTACTATACTTTGTGAAGAACTTGGAATTGTCGGAGCAGGATTATTTATGGTTTTATATTTAATTCTTATATATAGAATTTTTTATATAAGTATGAAACAAAAAAGTATGTCGCTTATGCTTTTAACATTTGGCATAGGTGTACATATAGCACTGCAAACTATTTTAAATATCGGTGTTGTAACAAATATGTTACCAAATACTGGAGTGACACTTCCATTTGTTAGTTATGGTGGTTCATCTCTTATAGTTATGTTTATTGAAATTGGTATAATTATGTCAGTAGTAAGATATGAGAGAGTAGAATGATGAAAAAAATAGTTAAAACTTTTATGACTATAATATGTTTAATTTTGGTTTTAATAGTTATATTTAATGTAAAAATTAACAACATAGATATAGTAGGCAATGAAAAAGTAAATGATGTGCAGGTAGCAACTCATATTTTTGAAAGTGAATATGATAATGTAAGCATTGTTTTATTTTTGAAAGATAAATTCTTAGAAAAAAAGAAAATACCACTTGTAAGTAAATATGAAATAGAGTGGAAAACACCATTTAGCATAGTTATAAATGTTACTGAAAATCCAATAATAGGTTTCGTTAGACGAGATATAAAAAATGTTTATTTTGATAAAAATGGAAATATCTGTGAAGTAAGTAGCGATAGAAAAAACGATGTCATAGAGGTCATAGGAGTTAGCTTTAAAAATAGTGAAGTATATGATAAGATAGAATTAAATAATGAAAAACTATTAAATGCAATTTTAAATATATCAAGCTTTTGTAAAGAGAATAAATTGCCAGTTGACTTAATAGAGGTAAATCAAGATGAGAATATAAATGTGTATATTGGCAATATAGAAGTAAATTTAGGCAATATAGACAATATGGAAATAAAACTCATGAGGCTTAATGATATTTATCCAAAAATTGTTGAATATAGCGGTGTTTTAGACTTAAAAGATGCTAAGGATAATATGCTTGATGAGCAATATATATTTAAGAAAAAGTAATATAGATGACTAAAAATGTTAAAAATTAGAGCGAAAAAAATACTTGTATAATTGACAAATTTGTATTAAAATATATTAGGGAAGATTTTATAAGGGGGCTTATAAATGAACGATTTTGAGACACATCCTAAAAATAGAGTAGTAGCACCAATACAAGAGAATGTATATGATCCTGTTGCAAGGATTGTTGTTTTAGGTATAGGTGGTGCTGGAAATAATGCAATCAATCGTATGATTGATGATGGTGTTAAAGGTGTAGAATTTGTTGGAGTTAATACCGATATACAAGATTTAAGACATTGCCGTGCAGCAAAAAGAGTAACCATTGGTGAAAAAATAACTGGCGGTAGAGGTTGTGGTGCACTCCCTGAAATTGGTGAAAGTGCTGCAAATGAATCCAAAGAAGCAATTCGTGCCTTACTTCGTGAAACTGAAACTCAAAAAAAAGCTGATATGGTTTTTATTACTTGTGGTATGGGTGGTGGAACAGGAACAGGTGCTGCACCGATAGTAGCAAACATTGCAAAAGAAGAAGGAATACTTACAGTTGCTGTTGTAACTAAACCTTTTAGATTTGAAGGAAAGGTTAGAATGCAAAGAGCAATCAGTGGTATAAATAAATTATTTCCAAATGTTGATACACTTATTAGTATTTCAAATGATAAATTATTAAAGATAGTAGATGTAAAAGATGGTTTTAAAGAAGCATTTGCAAAAGCAGATGAAATATTAAAACAAAGTATAAGAGGAATTACTGATCTTATCAACTTACCTGCACTTGTAAATCTAGATTTTGCAGATGTAGCTACGGTTATGAGAGGAAAAGGACTTGCTCATATAGCTATTGGTGAGGGGCAAGGTGAAAATAAAGTTAGTGATGCAATCAAGAAAGCTATGGAGTCTCCACTTCTTGATACAACGATTGAAGGTGCAACAGATCTTATAGTAAGTATTTGTGGAGAAGTTTCACTTGTAGATGTTGATGCAGCAATGAAAGAAATGGAACCAATGATTAGTCCGGATGCAAATATTATATTTGGAGCAAGAGAAGATGCTACGCTTAAAGATATAGCTACAGTGACACTTATTGCTACAGGTATAAGAGATCAAGCAAATATTTATCCAAGTTATAGACCAACACAGAATTTAAACACTCAGTACATGAGACAACAGGTGCCAAACTATACACAGGAGCAAATGAATGTAAGACCTAATCCAGTGCCAAGTCCAACTCCAAGTATAAATACTGAATCTACGCCAGTAAGTAATTTCTTTTTTGCACCAAAGAAAAAGAATAATCAAGAGCCAAAAGAAACAGTAGGTCCGACAGGTGACTCGGCAAGCCTTGATAGTTTAAATGTTGATTTTAGTAAAATTGGTTTTAACAAGAAGCCAGGCAACTCAAAAGATTTATTACCAAGTTTTATAACAAATAATTTAGATAAAAAGTAAGGTGTATATGGGGCAACCCACTAATGTATAGTCGCCATCATTGGCGACTATTATATTTTTATATAGCGAGTCGTTGCGGTACGGGCGATCTATGCGAGCCCTAAAGGAGAATAATGTACGATCAAGAAATAAATAGAAGACGAACATTTGCAATTATAAGCCACCCAGATGCTGGTAAGACAACTCTCACAGAGAAGTTCTTACTTTATGGTGGTGCTATTAATCTTGCGGGAACAGTAAAAGGTCGTAAAGCAAAAAAGATGGCAACCTCAGATTGGATGGAGATAGAAAAAGAAAGGGGAATATCTGTCACCTCATCTGCCATGCAATTTGAATATAAGGGTAAATGTATAAACATTTTGGATACTCCAGGACACCAAGACTTTTCAGAAGATACATATAGAACACTTATGGCAGCAGACCAAGCTGTGATGGTTATTGATTCAGCAAAAGGTGTAGAGCCTCAGACTATAAAACTTTTTAAAGTATGTACTATGAGGCACATACCTATATTTACTTTTATAAATAAATTGGATAGAGAGGCAAAAGATATATTTGAACTTTTAGATGAGATAGAAAAAGTGCTTGGTATAAAAGTTTGCCCTATCAATTATCCTATAAGTTGTGGAAAGACTTTTAAAGGAATATATGATAGAAGAGATAAGATGATTACAACCTATGTCGCTAAAAATTCTGGAGCAAAAGAACTTGAGACTACAAAGTATTCAATAGATGATTTAGAAACTATAAATAAAGAGATAGGCGAAGAATACATATCAAAATTAAAAGAAGATTTGGAAATGATAGACGGAGCTACTGAAGCTTATGACAAAGAAAAAATAGATAAGGGAGAACTTACACCAGTATTTTTGGATCTGCCTTATCAAACTTTGGTGTAGGAGAATTTCTTGACAGCTTTATAGATATGACCTTGCCACCACTTAAAAGAAGCAGCAGTCTGGGTGAGATAGAACCAACTAGCGAAGACTTCACAGGATTTATATTTAAGATACAAGCAAATATGAATAAAGCACATCGTGATAGAATTGCATTTATGAGAATATGTTCTGGAAAATTTGAAAAAGGAATAGATGTCAATATCAATGTAGCAAAAAGAAAAATAAGACTTAATCAGGCGGACCTAATGTTTGCATCTGAAAGAAAAATAGTTGATGAAGCCTATGCTGGTGATATAATAGGTCTTTATGACCCAGGAATATTTTCAATAGGTGAAACAATTTCTGTAAAAAGTGATAAGCTCTTATATGAAGGTATACCAACATTTGCACCGGAACATTTTGCAAGATGTAAGCAAATGGATACTATGAAAAGAAAGCAATTTGTAAAAGGTATAGAGCAAATTGCACTTGAAGGAGCTATACAGATATTCCATGATTTAAATAGTGGTATGGAAGAAATAATTGTAGGAGTTGTAGGCGAACTTCAGTTTGAAGTTTTGACATATAGACTTAAAAATGAGTACAATGTTGATGTAAAATTAGATATTCTTCCATATGAGTATATAAGATGGATAGAAAATTATACTGAGATAAAGTTATCAGAAATATCAGGTACATCTGATATGAAGATAGTTAGTGATATGAAGGATAGACCACTTTTACTTTTTGCTCATGACTGGTCTATCAATATGGTTCTTGATAGAAATAAAAATTTAAAACTGCAAGAATTTTCAAAGAATTAATTGGGCTCGCATAGCTTGCCCGTACGTAGGCGCGAGTTACACGAGCGCAATAAAGGGCTCGCATAGCTCGCCCGTACGTAGGCGCGAGTTACACGAGCGCAGGGAGTAATATGCCAATTATTGAAATTAAAAATTTAAAAAAAGTATTTGCTACAAAGACTGATAAGTTAGTAGCCTTACAAGATATCAACATCTCAATTGAGAAAGGAGAGATATTTGGTATCATAGGTCTTTCTGGTGCAGGAAAGTCTACTTTGGTTAGGATGATTAATTTTTTAGAGACTCCTACTGAAGGAGATGTTTATTTTGAGAATAAAAATATTGGGGCTTTAAATGCCACTGAACTTCGAGGCATAAGACGAGAGATAGGAATGATATTTCAAAATTTCAATTTACTTGAACAAAAAAATGTTTTGAAAAATGTTTTATTCCCTCTTGAAATATCAGGAGCCGAAAAAGAAAGTTCTATAAAAAAAGCAAAAGAATTACTTAAACTTGTAGATTTATCTGATAAAGAAAAATCATATCCATCACAACTTTCTGGTGGTCAAAAACAAAGGGTGGCAATAGCGAGAGCGCTTGCTACTAATCCAAAAGTTTTACTCTGCGATGAAGCAACATCTGCACTTGACCCTAAAACAACTAACCAAATACTTGATTTGTTAAAGAAAATTAATAGAGAACTTGGTGTTACTGTGGTTATCATAACACATCAAATGAGTGTAATAGAAAATATCTGTGATAGAGTAGCGATATTAGATCAAAGTAGAGTTGCAGAGATGGGAGCAGTTAAAGAAGTATTTAAATCACCAAAATCTGACATAGGAAAAAAACTTATCTTTGGTGCTACTGAAAATAAAGATGTAGATTTTGAAAAATCAAATAACAAAACTTGTCTAAGACTTGCCTTTGATGGTTCAATGACCAATGAACCTATAATAGCAGACATGGTTCTTGCTACTAAACATTCTGTCAGCATCTTATATGCAAATACAAGAATGATAGATGGAAAGATGTTTGGACAAATTATTATAGAGTTACCAGATGATAAGGAAGTTCAATTAAAAATGAAACAATTCCTTGATAATAAAAAGATTATATATTGGGAGGTGTAACAAATGTTTTTAGCAATAGATTTATCACTTTATACAACAGCAATCAGAGAGACACTTTTTATGACATTTGTGTCATCTTTTATTTCTTATGCAATAGGAATACCACTCGGAGTGCTTCTCTATTCTACTGCAAAAGATGGTCTAACTCCAAATGCACCAATATATAATTTTTTGTCTTTACTTGTAAATATATTTAGGTCAATACCATTTTTAATACTTCTTATACTAATTTTACCAATTACGAGAATTATGGTAGGAACAACTATAGGTGCAAAGGCAGTTATACCACCACTTGTGTTTTCTGCAAGTCCATATATAGCAAGAATGGTTGAGTCGTCATTAAAAGAGGTTGACCTTGGTGTTATAGAGGCTGCAAAGTCTATGGGAGCAACTAATTTTCAAATAATCACAAAAGTTTTATTGTCAGAATCAAAACCTTCACTTTTGATTGGCGCTGCTATATCAATTACAACAATTCTTGGTTATAGTGCTATGGCAGGTGCAGTAGGTGGTGGAGGACTTGGAGATGTGGCTATAAGATATGGATATTATAGATACAATCAAGAAATTATGCTCATAACAGTTGTATTATTAGTTATAATTGTGCAACTTATACAAGAAGTATTTATGGGTATAGCAAGGAAGAGCGATAAGAGATTATAATGATGAACACCTCATTTGATTTATCAAAAAAGAAAAAAGTTCATTTTATAGGTATTGGTGGTATATCCATGAGTGCTATTGCTATTATATTGCTTAAAAATGGATTTACTGTGTCAGGTTCTGATATAAGTGAAAATGAAAATGTAAAAGAACTTGAAGAAAAAGGCATAAAAGTATATATAGGTCATAAAAAAGAAAATATAAAAGATGATTTAGATATAGTTGTGTATTCTAAGGCAATTCATGATGACAACGAGGAGATTATAGAGGCAAAAAATAAAAATATACTTCTTATGTCGAGATCTGAAATTTTAGGACAAATAATGACCAATTATAAAGAGAGAATCTGTATAGCCGGAACTCATGGAAAGACAACTACAACATCACTTATCGCAAAAGTATTATTTGATAAAAATTTAGACCCTACTATCAATGTTGGTGGTATAGTAGATGAGATAGGCGGAAATTCATATATTGGAGAAAATCAAAATTTATTTATTGCAGAGGCCTGTGAATATACCAATAGCTTTTTAGATTTTTCACCTACCTTAGAAGTTATAACAAATATAGAAGAAGATCACCTTGACTTTTTTAAAGACCTTGATGATATAAGAAAGTCATTTAAAAAATTTATAGAACTCTTACCTAAAGATAGTTTACTTATTATAAATAATAAAATAGAAGATATAGATTACTTAGTTAAAGATAAAAAAAATGATATAAAAGTTTTAACCTATGGAGATGATGTGACTTCTGACTATTATTTTAAGAATGTAAGTTATGATGATAAGCATTATCAATCCTTTGATGTATATTATAAGGATAAATTAATTGGTAGGATGAGACAAAAGCTTATAGGTAGACACAATGCTTTAAACTTTGTAGCCGCACTTGCACTTCTTTTAAATATGGGGCTGAGTTTTGATGAAGTGAAAAATAGTCTTATGGATTTTAAAGGTGCTAGAAGAAGACTTCAAGTTATAAAGATTGAAAACGGTATAAGCTATATAGATGATTATGCTCACCACCCAACTGAGATAGAGGCGAGCCTAACTGCACTTAAGGAAATAAAATATAATAAACTATATCTTGTGTTCCAGCCTCATACATTTACAAGAACAAAGGCATTATATAGCGATTTTGTAAGAGTCCTTGGAAATAATGCTATAACCATACTTGCCAAAATTTACCCAGCAAGAGAAAAAGATTTAGGAATAATTAGTTCAAAAGATATAAGAGATGGGATAAAACTAGACAAAAATAATAAAAATAATATTTGCGAATATTATGACAATTTTGATGATATTTATAAATTTATAAAAGAAAATGCAAAATCAGGTGATTTAGTTGTAACAATGGGTGCAGGAGATATATATAAATTACATAATATGTTTTTATAAAACTAAAATTATAAATATATGCATTTGAAAAAGAATAAATATAAATAATATTTATAATATATCAACAACAAATTAACAATAGTACAATAATATGTATAAATAAAAATATTATTTAATAAAAAAAGTAATACACATACAAAAAATTTTTTGTTATAAAAATGTTTATATAGGTATTACAAAAAAATAAAACTTATGCTATATTGCTGTTTGAATTTGGGAGGGACGAAAAATGGAAGAATTGTATGACAGCTTATATGGCAATAATGTAACAATAATATCAAATGAGTTTTTAGATAAATATTTATCAGATACTGATCCCATAAAAATTAAAGTGTTTTTGTTTTACCTATGGAAGGGTTTAAAAGAAGGTTATAGCATAGCTGAAGCATCAAATGAGATAGATATAAAAGAAGATGATATTGAGATGGCACTTAGGTACTGGATTAAAAAGAAAATCATGAAAAAAGATTGCCTCGTGATAGATAAAAAAGATAAAACTGCCAAAGTAGAAAATAGGGCAAACGAAAGTGGCAACAACACGCTTGATTTCGAAACTAAGAAAAAGGCTCTTATCAATAAAAATAGAAAAAGTTATGAAGAGATAGAAAAAGATTTGCTTTTTGTAGCAGAGAAACTTATAGGAAGAACTTTATCAGAAAGGCAGCAAAATCTAATCGCAAAATGCTACAATGACTATGGCTTTGAAGAAGGGCTTATTCATTATTTACTTGAGTTCTGTACCAATAAATCACAGACCAATGCAAATTACATGTCTGCAATAGCTACATCTTGGTATGAGCAGGGGATAAATTCTGTAGAAGATGCTAAGAATTTTACTGAAAATTTTAACGGAAACAAAAAAAGTAGTTCAAGAACAAAAAAGAAAACAAATACAAAATTGGTTGATAGAGATGAGTACAACAAGATGTTTTTACAAAGTGTTTTAAATAATAAAAAGGATTAGGAAAATATTTTGTATAATAGCTATGATGACATAAAAATTGAATATGAAAATATAAGACTTAAAAATATGATCCTGTTAGATGAGACTAAAAATAGAATTTACCAGGAGCATCCAAGACTTAAAGAAATTGACTTGAAAATTGTTAAAAATTATCTTGATATTGGACGAAATAAGTTGGAAGATAAACCGATAGATGACTTAAAAAATGAAATTAAATCATTGACTGCAGAGAGAGACAAATACATTAAAGATAATAATATAGACCCTACATATAAAGAGTTAAAATATGATTGTAATATTTGTAAAGACACAGGCATAGTCAATGATAAAAAGTGTTCCTGCTTCGTAAAAAAAGAGATAGAACTCTTTGATAAAATTTCTCACTTTTCTAATTATATAAAATATGATAATTTTGATAATCTAGATACTTCCTTTTATAAGCAAAATGATTTAAATGTGAGTGGCATTTCATATATTGACTATATGAAAAATTTAGTAGATAGTCTAAAAAGTGGTGTTAAGTTTATGGATGAGAATCCATATAATATAATTATGATAGGTGCACCAGGAACTGGAAAAACATTTCTTGCAAGATGCGCAGGTGCATATGCATTAAGCCTTAACAAATCAGTTTTATATTTAAATGTCAATGAATATCTTAGTTCACTCAAACCAGATTATGAAGGGTCTTCATTTAAACCTTATGCTATAGCGGCGGACCTTTTCATTCTTGATGATCTTGGGACAGAAAATATAACTGAGTTTACTAATATAGAATTAAATTATTTAATTGATAAAAGATTAAATGATAAAAAATCAACTATAATCACAAGCAATTTACTTTTAAATCAAATTGGTGATAATTATATGAGCCAAATGTATTCACGAATTTCTCATGCTTATCATAAGTGTTATTTGGCTGGTGAAGATTTAAGGAGGATTAAAAATGCCAACATCTAACAGCATTCAAAGTAAATATCTTGGAGAGTTCCCTATAGGGTCTTTAACCTTGGTGCCACTTAAAGGCACAGAAATTTTTACACAAAAGATTAATGACTTTATACTCAATTGGAGAAAACTTTTAGTTAGAAATGGTGTTTATGATGTATTTGCAGATGATTTTGTAAAGGATTCATATATATTGAAACCGGAACTTGATAGATTTGGTTCTGGTGAAGCAAAATGTGTATTAAATGGAACTATTAGAGGTGCAGATTTATTTTTGATAGTTGATGTAGTTAACCATGCAGAAACCTATGAGATGTATGGCCAGATTAATCATATGTCACCAGATGACCATTATCAAGATTTGAAAAGAGTTATAGCAGCAGCAAATGGAAAGGCAAAAAGAATAAATGTAATTATGCCTTTTATGTATGAATCAAGACAGCATAAAAGAACAAAAAGAGAGTCACTTGATTGTGCACTTATGCTTCAAGAATTAAAATCGCTTGGCGTTGAAAATATACTTACAGTAGATGCTCATGATCCAAGAGTTATGAATGCAATTCCGCTTTCAAGTTTTGATACACTTACTTGTTATTATCAATTCATAAGTGCTATACTTGATAAATATGATGACATAGTTATAGACCAAAATCACTTGGCGGTTATATCACCTGATTTAGGTGCTATGCAAAGAAATATATATTGTGCAAATGTTTTAGGTGTAGACCTTGGATTCTTTTATAAGAGAAGAGATTATAGTAAAGTAGTAGATGGGAAAAATCCTATCATTGCTCATGAATATATGGGCTCAGAGGTTGAAGGGAAAGATGTAATAGTAATTGATGATATGATTGCATCAGGAGATTCACTTATAGAAACTGCAAAATTTATAAAAGAGAGAAAGGCTAAAAGAATATTTGCTTGTTGTACCTTTGGTCTCTTTACAAAAGGATATGAAAAATTTGATGAAGCATATAAAAATAAATTTATAGATGGAGTGTTTACTACCAATTGTATATATCAAGACCCAGAACTTCTTACAAAAGAATGGTACATAAGCGTGGATGTGACAGAGTATGTGGCAAGGATTATTGAAAGCATAAATCATGATAGTTCAATTAGTCAGTACCTTGACCCGTATGGAAAGATAAAAACAAAAGTTAAACAATATGTCGAACAGAGAAAAAAATAAAATTTCATATCTTTATTTTATATTGAGTGTATTGGTTATACTAATACACTCAATTAATAATGATACAAGGTTTGAAAAGTTTTTTTCTATAGAAAATGGGATAGGCCAATTTGCTGTCCCATTATTTTTTGTTTTAAGTGGCTTTTTATTTTTTAGAACAGCAGGTTCTATGTATGATGTGAAACGAAAGATGAGAAATAGGGTTTATACCTTACTTATACCATATCTTTTGTGGAATCTTATATATTATGCTATACATATGTTAAGAAACCCAGGAATGGGACTTGATATAGCTATGATAATTGATGCTGCCTTTAATTATACTTATAATCCAGCTTTTTGGTTTATATATCAGCTTATTCTTCTTGTGATTATATCACCAATACTTTTTCATATATTGAAAGATAAGAGATTTATAATTATATTTTTTATTGTTTTATCAGTTATAATCATGATGAATTATGACATACCATATATAAATGAGGATGCGATCATATATTATTTTTCAGGGGCTATATTATCCAAACTATACAACAAAAATAAAATCTCATTTATCAGTAAGAAGAATATTTTATATGCCTTAGCCATAAGTATAGTCTTATTTATTTTAAATAGATTTTGTTACAATATGATATATGTGAATTTTGATTTTAGACATATATTTACTTGGACAGTGATTTTAGTTAGACTTAGTGTAGGCTTTACAATTTTTTATTTAGTGGATTTGGTTTTTAATTATAGACAAGTGTATCCATTTATGGAAAATACATTTTTCTTGTATGCAATACATTATATGATAGTGAAGTCTATGATTATAGCTATGGAGTTCATAGAGTATAGGTTTTTAATTAATAGTGTTCCAAATAATTATATAGAAATTTTTGAGATAGTTGTGTTTGTCATGTCTCCTATAGTGTGCGTGACTGTAAACTTCTATTTATCAAATTTCTTAAAGAAAAAATATAGTAAAGCCTATCGGTATTTATCTGGAAATCGTTAAATTGTCTTTTTTATAAATCTATATGACAATATAAATTTTCGTAGCTGCGAGCTATGCGAGCAGCATTATAATGTGAATGATTAAGTATGTAGAAAATTTTAAAGATTATGAAGTCCTTGACTGTGGAGATGGTGAGAAGATTGAGAGATTTGGAAAATATCTTTTAAGACGACCTGACCCACAGGCTATTTGGCATCCAACAAATTTTAATAAATATAAAGTTAATGCTATATACCATAGAAGTTCAAAAGGTGGAGGTAGCTGGGAATTTATTGACCTCCCAAAATCATGGAAGATAAAATATGATTTGATAGCTGAGACGAATGCCGGAAATGCTGAGATGGTTTTTAATTTAAAACCATTTACTTTTAAACATACAGGTGTTTTCCCAGAGCAGGCTACTAATTGGACCTATATTTATAATTTTTGTAAGACACAAATTAATAATAAAAAAGATTTTAAGGTTTTGAATTTATTTGCATATACAGGTGGAGCAACTCTTGCAGCTGCACTTGCAGGGGCCAAAGTAACTCATGTAGATGCATCAAAAGGTATGGTTACTTGGGCTAAAGAAAATGCAGAATCATCAAAGGTGGCAGGCGATAAGATAAGGTGGATAGTTGATGACTGCAAAAAATTTGTTGAACGAGAAATAAGAAGAGGAAATACCTATGAGGGGATTATCATGGACCCACCATCCTATGGTAGAGGACCAAATGGCGAGGTGTGGAAGATAGAAGATGCTATATATGATTTTGTGAAACTTGCTATAAAACTTCTTTCAAAAACTAATTCATTCCTTATTTTGAATTCCTATACCACAGGACTTCAAGTGGGGACTATGGATTACATCATAAATGATATTGCTAATATGAATAATATTAAGGGTAAAATGTTGTCGTATGAACTTGGATTAAAGGTAACATCTACAGGACTTATACTACCAGAGGGGGCAACTAGCATATTTACGACAAATTAAGAGCGTTTTAAGGCTTAAATGTATAAGTTGACACATGTTTAAATTTTGTGATATAATAAATCGCATATTAATGTAAGCCAATAAGTGTTTGCACTTAAGTTTTTCTTGACTTACATTGTTATTTATTTGTTTTGTATGAGTAAATTATCAATATTTAAAAAAATTAAAGATTTATGCTTTTCAAGGCTTGATATGAAAAGTCTTAATAAAACAGCCATAATTACAATACTTGCTTTTGTATTGTTTATGGCTTTGCTTATACCAGTGCAAGTTATGAGCATGGCGGCAGCTCAATTTGTTATACAAGACCATTCTCCGCTTAAGATATTATTTTATACAGTTATAGTGTATGGCATTATAGGTGCAATATTATATGCCATATATTTTATAGCTAGAGGAGAAAATGCCAAAAGAATAGTACTTAATGTATTCACATTTTTACTTGTATATCTAATTATTAATTATTTTATATATGGCACAGTTGATGCTGTAATGAATAATATGCTTGTATATGAGTATGATATATTTATAAGAAATTATGATGAATTTGATTATGTTTATGCGGTAATTATAATTATAATTTCTATACTTATAAGTTTGTTGTTATCAAAATGTGAAAAATTTCGTAAAGATTTAGTTACCATCATACTTATATGCATAGTTTTATTTTCAGCATTTAAGGCTTTCCAAGTTCACAAGGAAACAGATCCTATAGTTAAAAGATATGACAAGATACAGATGTGGACTAGTGATGAGATTACACCTATATATAATTTTAGTAAGAACAAACAAAATGTAGTAGTATTCATGGTGGATAGATTTACTGGAAAGTATTTTGAGCAAATACTTAGAAACTTTCCAGAACTTAAGAAGAAGTTTAACGGTTTTACATTTTATCCAAATACTTTATCTTTTGGACCACAAACTACATCTGGTTCACCTGGTCTTTTTGGTGGATATGAGTATATACCATCTGAAAGTGATAAAAGGACGAAAGAATTAGTAGTTGATAAACATAATGAAGCACTTAAAGTTATGCCAAAGATTTTTGGAGATAATAATTTTGATGTGGTAGCATCAAATCTTCCAGATATAAATTATCAAGATTCTACGAGGAAAAGTCCGTTTACAGATCTTAAGAATTTTAAGTATAGGTCATATGTTGGAAGAATTAAGGACGATATTATAGATGATAGTATGGTAAAGGTTCAAACTATGCATTTTATACAATATCCATTTATGATGTTTATGCCATGGTTCTTAAGACAGCCGTTATACAACAATGGAATTTATTTTATAAGCTATAATTATCCTTATACATTATCATTTTTAAATTTTCTTGTAGCATTTAGACATATGGATAAGATGACAAGTGCGAGTAATACAAATAGGAATCAAGCCATTATAATAGACAATGCAATGACCCATGAGCAACAAATGCTATCATATCCAGACTACGAAGTATTAAAAGAAAATGGTATAGCTGCAGATGAGCATCATATAAAAATTATGGCAACCACTAGTGATGCTGAGTATTATGATTATTGGAGCAATTTCCTTACAGATTATGGGTATTATGACAGTTGTGTTAGAGCTGCTATTGACCTTGGTAATTGGCTTGATCATCTTAGAAAAATTGGTGTGTATGACAATACAAGAATTATAATTACCTCAGATCATGGCGTGCCACCTAATACAACATCGGAAAAAAGTTTTGAAACTATAAATTACAATGAATCTAAATATAAATATCATCAAAGAGAGATAGCGTTTACAACATTGTCATATAACCCTGTGATGTTATATAAAGATTTTAAAAGTGATGGAGAGTTTAAGACTTCAGATGAGTTTATGACTAATGCTGATACTCCATATCTTGCTATGAATGGACTTATAAAAGATATGAAGAATCCATATACTGGCAATCCTATAAACTCTGAGTATAAAAATAGGGGAAAACTTTATATGGCTTATGAGACTCAACCTTGGCAACCAACATACCATCTTGATGAGTATAAATATGAGACATTAAATAGGATTTTCTTGTCACTTGAAGGAAAAAATATATTTGACCTTGATAAGTGGGATTCTATAACTAATTATAATAGTCTTGTATGTGATGTTCATAGAAATATTGTAAAGCATAATGTTACAGAAAAAGAAACATGTGGTATAAATATTATAAAAGAGTATTATGAGTGCAAAGATTGCAAGATGTGTTTTTTTGACAAGGATGCAACTGAAAGATTATATAATATGTCAGAGGTACAAATAAATATTCCGCATAAATTTACAAACTATGTAAGTAATAATGATGAAAAAGAAGGCACCCACGGAACTATGACAGCAGAATGTGACTATGGCTGTGGTACAAAGGATACAAAGGGTGATCCAAATGCAAATTTAAATCACGAAAAATATATGGTTACAGATAAAGAAAAACCAAGCTTTGACCATGATGGTTTTGAAGGACATAGCTGTTCATATTGTGGAAAGAAACTTGATGGAAATGCGATACCAAAATTAAAAGAGCCTGAACTAGAATATACTGAAACCATATATGATAAGACTAAGAAAGAACCAAAAGTAACAATCCGAGATGGCTACGGCGAAATCATAGATAAAGAAAAATATAGAGTAAAATATAGCAAGAATAAGAATGTAGGTACTGCCGAGGTGACTATTACTATGAGAACCCCTTATGAAGGCGAGACTACAGTTTACTTTGAGATTAAAGATGATAAATAGGAGAAGGAAAAAAGAGGTAATTTGAAATGTCGTTAGTTTTTGATTTAATTATTAATCCGCTAGTTTTTATTTACGATTTGGTTTTTGGTATAGCATTTAAGATATGTTCTGCATTTAATGTTACTGATAGAGCTGACTATGCTTTACCTATTATAGCTGTGTCTATAATGGTAAATTTGTTAACTTTACCATTATATACACGAGCAGATAAGATACAAGAAGAAGAAAGAGAAAAACAGAAAAAAATGAAGCCTATGGTAGACCATATCAATAAGTCTTTCAAAGGCGATGAGAGATTTATGATGCTGTCAACTTACTATAGGCAGATGAATTATAAACCTATATATGCGATTCGTGCTTCAGTGTCACTTCTTTTACAAATTCCATTTTTTACAGCGGCATATAGATTTTTTACTACAGCAAGATTTCTTGAAGGTCAAGGTGCCTTCCTTATAAATACAAATCCAATCACATTTTTATTCAGCGATTTGTCAAAGCCAGATAGGATGTTTATCATTGGAGTATTAGTTATAAATATACTTCCTATCATTATGACACTTATAAATTTTGTATCAAGTGCCATATACACAAAAGGTTTTGCATTAAAAGATAGATTGCAACCATTTATACTTGCTATAGCATTTCTTGTGATACTTTATAATAGTCCATCAGGACTTGTAATATATTGGACTTGCAATAACATAATATCTCTTATAAAGATAGTTGTTATAAAATTAAGCAAAGTAAAAAAGAAAGAAAAAATAACTGATAAGATTAGTAATAGCATCAGCAATATTAAAGATAAGCTTTTGCCAAAGAAGGGCATGCCAAAGCAAGAACTTGCGGTGTATAATAAGATAGCGGTGTTTAGTGCACTGAGTATAGGGGCATTGGCAGGGCTGTTGATTCCGACACAAATAATAACATCAAAGCCTAGTGATTTTGTTGGATGGTATAGTAGTTTTTGGCCATATATTAGGTATACTGGGACAACATATATTGGTTTATCTTTTTGGATGCTCTTATTTTACTTAATGTGTAATGGGAAGAATAAGCGTAATTTTGCAATTTCATTATCACTAATTAGTATTTATTTTATAATCAATTATTTTTGTTTTCACGTGGATTTTGGTTATTTATCACCACTATTAAGATATGATGAAAGACCCGTTGTTTATGATGTTTCATTTATAATAATTAATACAATATTTACTTTGGTGCTTATTACCATTGTATTATCATTATTTAAAATTAATTTTAAAAAGATATTTTATTATATTCCATCACTAGTTCTTACTGCTTTTGTTATAATGACAAGTTTAAATATATATATGACTATTGACCAACTATCATTTAAAGGTGAGAAAAAACAATATTCAAGTTCTACAGTTCTAGAAAAAGTGGATGAAAAAGCAATAAATACTCTACAACAAGAACAACAAGAACAACAAGAACAACAAGAACAACAAGAACAACAAGAGCAACAAGAACAACAAGAACAACAAGAACAACAAGAGCAACAAGAACAACAAGCAAAACAAGATTTGACACTTAAAGATTATGATGCTATGACAAACAATGAATTGTTTCCAGTAAAACCAGTTTTTAAATTGAGTAAAAAAGGAAAAAATGTTATTTTATTTATGATAGACAAATATCAAGGTGAATACTTTCCATATATGCTTCATGAAAAACCAATTTTAAAAGAGCAATTTAAAGGTTTTACATATTACCCAAATACTGTAAGTTTTGGAATGAACACACTTTATGGAACTCCCTCTTTATTTGGTGGGTATGAATACACACCAATTGAACATGATAGGCATAGTGATAGATTAATTAAAGATAGCCATAATGAAGCATTAAAGGTTTTGCCAACTATATTTCATAATGCAGGATTTGATTGTGTTGTGTCTAACTTACCAATGGAAAACTATAATGAGCAGGCTAGTTCAATATTTGACTATGATGATCCAAAAGACTTTATTGCTACTAGATCAAATTTAATTGGTAAAACTATGTCTAAATCGGTTCTTATGAATATTGATAATAGTATGGAAGGCCTTAAGAGAAATTTTGTATATTATAGTTTGATGAAGATTTCACCATTACTAATTCAGAATTCAATATATGATAATGGAAGATATTTAAGTGCAGCTGATAAAAATACTATGCTTTATGATATGGCATTTGTTGGTAGTTTTGCTGTACTTGAGAGGCTTTGTGATTATACAAAGATAGTGGATGATGAAAGTAATAACTTTTTTATGATGGACAATGCTGCAGTACATCAACCTAATATGCTTTCATACCCAGATTTTTTGCCTTTACCATATACTGAAAATATAGCAAATAAAGATTTTTATGATGATGAAGGGAACAAATTTGAAGGGCCAAAGACATATTATACATCTACTATGGGAGCATCATTACAACTAGGCATATTTCTTGATTATTTAAGAGAAAATGATGTTTATGATAATACAAGGATTGTCATTGTAGCTGATCATGGATATCCAGGGGATACATGGGATAAGTATTTAGTAACAAAGATTGCAACTGGTAATAAAGTTTTTAACTTTAAAAATGTTGATGTTAAAGGTAGAAAAAACACAAATATAATTAAAGAAATTGGAAATGAAATAACGTTTACAAAGTTGGGATTTAACCCAATATTGTTAGTTAAAGATTTTAATAGTGAACCTATTCTTAAAACTTCACAAGAGTTTATGACACATGCAGATACTCCAACAATACTATTGGATGCTTTAGTAGATAATCCAATTAATCCTTATACTGGAAATTTAATTTCGTCAGAATATAAGAAAAATAATGGCAAAATGCAGTTAACATTTGGACATCATTATAATTCAGAAACAAGAAGACAAGATATGAAATATCAGTATGAAGGTGAATTGTGGGCTACAATTCATGATGATATATATGACAATAATAATTGGGGGGTTACATATAATGTTAATTAATGGTTTGTTATTATACATAGATCCATCAACAGGTTCTATGCTTTTCGCTGTAATCATAGGTATGGTATCAGCACTATTTTTTGGTTTTAAAGCTTTTATTATGAAAATGAAATCAAGACTTGGTGTCAATATGAAGGACATACAAGACAAGAATAAACTTGATTATGTTATTTTTTCTGACCATAAGAGATACTGGAATGTATTTGAACCTATATGCGATGAATTTGAAAAAAGAGGTATAGAAGTTCACTATTGGACTATGTCTGATGACGATCCTGCACTTAGTAAACCTTATAAGTATGTAAAATGTGAGTTTATAGGATCTGGCAACAAAGGATTTGCAAAGCTTAACTTTATGAATGCTAAAATTTGTTTGTCTACTACTCCTGGGTTAGATGTTTATCAATGGAAAAAATCTAAAGATTGCGATTATTATATACATATAGTTCATGCACCAGGTCTTAATCGTGGTGGTTATAAAATGTTTGGAATGGATTATTTTGATACAATTCTATCTGCTAGTAATCATGGTCTTGATTATGTAAGGGAACTTGAAAGAAAAAGAGGTTTGAAACCAAAAGAGATTATAACTGTTGGTGTTACATATTTAGATGAAATGAAGAAGAGATATGAGAAAACTGGAAGAATAAAGAATGATATTCCAGTAGTTCTTATAGCACCAAGCTGGGGCGATAGTAGTTTGCTTGAAAGATTTGGACATAAGATATTGGATGCAGCAATAGATACTGGATATAAAGTTGTAGTTAGACCTCACCCACAGACTCTTACTCAAAATCCAAAATTATTAAATGAGCTTCAATCAAAGTATAAAGATATTGAATGGAATTTTGACAATGATAACTTTGATATTTTAAATAGATCAGATATTATGATATCAGATTTTTCAGGAGTAATATTTGACTATTCATTAATATTTGACAAACCAGTTATTCATACTAAAACAGATTTTGACTGGTCAACATATGATGGCGCTGTTCTTGATGATAAGTCATGGACTGATAGAACGCTTGCTAAGTTCTCTGAAGAACTTAATGAAGAGAACATTTCTAATCTTAAAGATATTATTGATAATATGTTAAATAGCGATAAATATAATGCTGGTCGTAAAGAAGTGAAAGAAGAGATTTGGCAAAATGTAGGCAAGGCAAGTGAGACCACGGTAGAATATCTTGTAAATAAGATAAATGAATTAAATTAATAAATTCGAAAGGATGTAACTTGAGTTATGAAGAATGTTGCTTTGATAATTGCTGGTGGAGTTGGTGCAAGAATGCATCAAGACATACCAAAACAATTTATAAATGTGCATGATAAACCGATTATAATTTATACTTTAGAAGCATTTCAAAAGCATCCGAGTATAGATGCCATATATGTAGTGTGTCTTGAAGGATGGAAAGACATTTTGCTTGCATATTCAAAGCAATTTGGAATCACTAAACTTGAAAAAGTAGTTTTGGGTGGTGAGACAGGACAACAATCAATAAGAAATGGTCTTTATAATTTAGCTGAAAAGTATAATAGTGATGATGATATAGTTTTAATCCATGATGCTATAAGACCAATGGTTAGTGAAGAGATAATATCTGACAATATAAGAGTTTGTAGAGAATTTGGCAATGCGATAACTGTGATACCTTGTACATCTGTGATGTTAAAATCAGAAAGTCAAGAATATTGTACAGAACAAGTGCCAAGGGATAATTTAAAGATTACACAAACACCACAATCGTTTTTTATAAATGAGTTAGTTAAAGTGCATAAAGAAGCAAACCTTAAAAATATGATACCATCTATAGCATCTTGTGCACTTTATGTTGAGATGGGAAAGAAAGTATATTATTCTAAGGGCTCGGAAAAAAATGTAAAAATAACTACTTCAGAAGATATAGAAATATTCACAGCACTTTTGAATGCTAAAAAACCAGAATGGATGCATTAAAGAAGGAATAATTATGAAAATTGCAATTGGTAGCGATAGAAGAGGCTTTGAAACAAAAACTAAATTAATAGATTATTTACAAAATAAAGGAATAGATGTTATTGATGAAGGACCTTTTGATGATAAGTTCCCTGTTGATTACCCTATATATGGAGAGAAAGTTGGGAAGGCAGTTGTAAGTAAAGATGCTGACTATGGAATCGTAATTTGTGCAACTGGTATTGGTATCATGATAGCTGCAAATAAGGTAAAAGGTGTTCGTTGTGGGATGGCATATACGGATGAAGTAGCAAAGCTTATGAGAGAACATAATGATGCAAATGTTATAGCGTTTGGTCAAAGTCAAATGAAATATGAAGATATAGAAAGACGACTTGATATATTTTTAAATACAAAGTTTCTTGAAGGATACCACATAACAAGGGTAAAACAAATGAGTGATATTGAAAATGGGATTCCTATAAAACAGACTCCATTTATTGATAAGGTGTAATATGAGAAAATTATCTGTAGCAGATTATTTTGTAGAACTTTTAATTGCAAATGGAATAACAGATGTATATGGTTATCAAGGTGGTATGATAGCTTATATATTTGATTCGCTTGGTAGATATAAAGATAAAATCAATTATCATTCGTGTGGAAATGAGCAAGGTGCAGCTATTGCTGCATGTAGTTATGCACAAAGCAGTAAGAAATTTGGAGTAGCAATCTCTACAAGTGGTCCTGGATTTACTAATATGACAACAGGTATAGCAAATGCATGGTTTGATTCAATACCAGTCATATATGTGTCTGGGAATGTCAACACAAAAGATAAAAAGAGAAATAGTGGTTTTAGACAAAATGGTTTTCAGGAAATTCAAGCAGCAAAAATGGCTGAACCTATTACTAAGAAAGCATATGAGATGGAACTTGGCGATAATTTTATTGAAAAGTTTAATGATGCCATAAAAGAAGTTATGACTGATAGGAGAGGTCCTGTATATATTGATTTGCCAATAAATATATGTAGAGAAGAAGTTGAGTGTGATGAGATAAAACCATTTATAATGCCAACATTTGATGAAATTGATGTGAAAGAATGCATTGATGAACTATATAAATACGAAAAACCAGTAATCATTGCTGGCGCAGGTATAAAAGAAGCAGATTGTGAAAATGAATTTAAAGAATTAGTTGATGCCCTAAGAATTCCAGTAGTAACAACTATGCCCGCTATAGATGTTCTTACAAGTGATAGCGATTATCGCATGGGTTATATTGGTGGAACTGGCAGAAGAGAACCAGGAATAGTTCTTCAAAATGCAGATTTTGTGTTAACTATTGGAACTAGGATTTGTTCAAAACAAATTGGACATAATATGGCACTATTTATACCTAAGGCAAAAAAGTTCTATAGAGTGGATATTGATAACACTGAATTTGAGAGACACCTTAAAGATTTTGAAGTGGACATAAATGAAAATCTTAGATCATTTATAAAATCAGCATTAAAGTATGTTAAGGAAAAAGGTGATTGCAAAAATGCCGAAAAATGGACAAAAACTTGTAAAGAAATAAAAGATTTGTTTACTGATGTCGATATGACTTATGCAAATTCTATGGTTAAATATTTAACAGATATGCTTCCAGAAAATGCTAATCTCATATACGATGTTGGCAAAAATCTTAATTACTGCACTCAATCGTCTATAATAAAGAAAGATACGAAGGTATATATGTCAGCAGGACTTGGCACTATGGGATATGCAATACCAGCAAGTATAGGTGCTTATCAAGGAAATGAAAAATCAACATTTGTATTTACTGGAGATGGTGGTGCTCAGATGAATATACAAGAATTAAATACTATAGTTAAGAATAAATTACCTATTAAAATATTTGTATTTAATAATAGAGCACTTGGTAATATAGTTATGTTTCAAGATGTGACATTTGATAAGAGACATTTTGCAACTATGGAAAAAGAAAATGATTATTTTTCTTGTGACTTTTATAAAATTGCAGAAGCCTATGGAATTAAAGGCATACATATTGATGATTATAAAAAAATAGCTAATTATAAAAATGATTTAGAAAGTAGCGAGCCAGTTTTATTTGATATCGCATATGAAGATTGTGAAGCACTTCCTGGAATAGTTGCAGGTGGTGATTATATAAGCGGTGGCAAAGTTATATTAAATAAAGAGTTACAGGATAAAGTGAAAGAATTATTAAAGTAATTTGATTTGAGTAAGCAATTTGAAAAATTAAAAAAAGAAGTTTATAAAGCCAACATGGATTTGGTTAAATATAATCTTGTGATATTTACATGGGGGAATGTGAGTGGTAAAAGTGATGATGCTAAGTATATGGCTATAAAACCATCCGGAGTTCCTTACGAAAGATTAAAATGGCAAGATATAGTTGTCATTGATATTGCTACAGGGAAAATAGTAGATGGAAAACTTAAACCATCTTCTGATACTGATACACACCTTGAGATTTATAGAAGTTTTAAAGACATTAAGGGAATAACGCATACGCATTCTACATATGCTACTTCATTTGCTCAAGCTGGAAAACCAATAGAAGCATATGGCACAACCCATGCAGATTGTTTTTATGGAGAGGTCTCTTGTACAAGGGATTTGAGTAAAAAAGAAGTGGAAAATGATTATGAGTTAAATACAGGAAAAGTTATAGTAGAGACAATCAAGAGGAATAAAATTGAACCATTGCATACACCAGCAATACTTGTAAAAAATCATGGACCATTTACTTTTGGAAAAAATGCTGCTGATTCTGTGTACAATGCAGTAACACTTGAAGAAATTGCCAAAATGAATATAAATACATTACTATTAAACAATAAACCAAATATGAAACAATATGTATTGGATAAGCATTTTTATAGGAAGCATGGTAAAAATGCTACATATGGGCAGAAATGATATTAACTGATATTGAAGAATAGAATATTATTATTTGGTAGGAAAGGAGGAAAGTTATGTATAGTGCAAAAGATATAGCTATGTATTTTTTAAAAAAAGATATAAGCGGTAAAGTTTTTAATTTAAATTTAGCAACATATAATGATAAAACATTTTATGAAGGAAATTGTAGACTTAATAAAATGTTACAGATATCTCAAAATATTTATTATGCTGGGACAGGCAATAGGTTAGTAAATGAAGATATGTATGCTTACAATAATGGCGGAGTCATCCCGGAAATTCAAGAAAATTATAAGAATCTATTAAAAGAAAAAAATGAATATATTATCAATATAGATGATGCAAAATTAAAAAAAGTTTTAGATGAAGTATATAGTTCTTTCGGAGAACACATGCATATAGCAGATGTTATAAGGATCTCGCATCAAGATCCAGAGTGGCAAGAGAAAAATAAGTTTTCAGAAAAAGAACTCCAAAAAATGGAATTAGGCAATCTAGGTGATGGCGCATATATGGCAAAAATGAAAAATCTTGCATATATGATTGGTGGCTATGATGTATAGTGTGGAAGTTAATGATATTTTATACTTAAAGATAAGATATCCTGATGGAGAAATTGCAGATAAAAAACATTATTATTTAGTTACTGAAGAAATTGAAGGTGAAAAGTATATAATGCTAGAAATCTCTCAATTTGATAGTTTGAATGATAAGAATAAAGATTTACAGTTTGAAGATTTTATTTCGTTAGTTAAAGGAGAAGTAAATACATGTATTTATAAAGATAGTTACATTGATAAGAGGAAAGAGATAAGAATTGAGAAATATAATGATTTATATAAATATAAAGTTAATAATCCATTATCTGAAAAATCAATAAAGAATATTATAAATGATTGTATAAAATACAGACAAGAGAACTTGATTATGTCTGACAATAAAGTAGATATAATGAAGAATGAATTAGAAAATTTGAATTCTTAATACTGGAAATCAAGAACAAAGAAAGTTAAAAAAAATTAGGAGGCTGTAGCACTCAAATAGGTGCCAAGATGAATATAAATACATTATTATTAAACAATAAACCAAATATGAAACAATATTTATTGGATAAGCATTTTTATAAGAAACATGGTAAAAATGCTACTTGTGGGCAGAAATGATATTAACTGATATTGAAAAAAGAGAATATGATAGATACTTTTCTTACTATGATTTTAGTAAGGAACTTACTGGCAAGACTTTTTTAGTTACAGGGGCTAAAGGTTTATTAGGTCAAGGAATAATTAAGTGGTTATTATACTGCAATGAGTTGTATAATTCAAATGTTAGGATAATTGCATCAACTAGAGACCCCAAGTCTATACCCAATTATATAGAAAAAAATGATGCAATTGAATATTGTGAATTTCTCAAAGAAGCAGATTATTGTAAAAAAATAAAAATTGATTATGTAGTTCACTGTGCGACACCAACAGGTAAAGACGCATTTACAAAAACTCCATATGAAACACTTCGAGTGATAATAGATGGGACAAGAGAACTAATCAATTTGTGTATTAACCAAAAAGAAAAAGGTCATATTTGTAAAATGGTTTATGTTTCATCCGAGGAAGTATATGGAGCCGTTAATTCCGATAGAAATATAGATGAAAAGTATGTAGGTAGTATAGATAGTTTAAACAATCGTAGTTGCTATCCTTTGGGTAAGAAAGTTGCGGAACTTATGTGTCACACTGCTGTTACTGAATATGGAATTTATATTAGTATATTGAGACCAACTGTAATTTTTGGTTTATTTCAAAAATACGAATGGGATAGAATAGAGAGTGAAATATTACGTTGTATTTTGGAAAGTAGAGATTTAGTTTTAAAAACAAAAGGATTAACAAAAAAAAGTGTAGTGTATAGTTTGGATGTTGTATCTGCCGTATTTGTTCTTTTATTACATGGGCTTGCAGGAGAAGCATATAATGCTACTAATACTTTATCGTATGATACTATTGTAAATAATGCAAACAGATTATTTGATTTATTCAATAAGAAATGTAAAATAGTTTTTGACTTACAAGATTCTAATATGAATAATTTGTTTATTGCAAAAAGAGAATTGTTAATGAATGTAGGCAAGATTGAATCTCTTGGGTGGAAATCAATAACATCGCTAGACAATATTTATAAAGTTGATACTGAAAGATTTAAATATATTGTTAAGTAAATAGTTTTAATTGAGTTAAATACATCTATAACATTGGGTATTATACGAGGAGTAAATATGAATGAAAACAATGGTAACAGAATATTTTATTTTGATAATATAAAAGGCTTTTTGATATTTTTAGTTGTATTAGCTCATTTTTTATCTTATGCACCAAAATCAAGTAGTTTAATCACTGGAAGTATTGTATTTATACAGAGCTTTTACATGCAGTTCTTTTTATTAACTAATGGGTATTTTTATTCTAAGAATAATATTAGATTGAAAGTAATATCCTTTATGTTGATAGGGATATTATTAAAAATAGTTTTGGCTTTGGTTTCCAAGAAGATAACTTTTAATTTATTTGTAACACAAAACATACCTTGGTATTTATTTGCCCTATCAGTATTCTACATTATTGCATATTTTTTGGAAAATGCAAATTTGTTTAAAGTAATATTTATTAATATACTATTGTTTAACTTAGTTATATTTGATAAAAATGTAAACCATACTTTTTGTTTGGCGAGAATAATAGCCTTTTTACCATATTTTTTGATTGGAATTATAATAAAAAAACATAAACAAGAAGTGTTATTAATGTATGATATGTATAAAAATATATTTAGAGCAATTTCAGTATTTATTTTGGTTATTTGGGCAGATATTTGCTTCAATCATATTAGTTTAATTAAAGTTTTAAGAAAGTTTATACCAGCTCATGCTGATTATACTGGAGTTGAACAATACTTTTATTTAAAAACAGTTGCATTTATAATCTGTCTCATGCTCATATTTGCTATAGGGGTATTAATGCCTAAAAAAAAGATCCCTTTGCTTAGTTATATAGGAACAAAGACATTACAGATTTATTTTTGGCATAATATAATAAGAAACATTTTGATGAGATTTAATGTTAATAAAATTGTAAGCAACGAAGTATGGCTGTTATTAAGCATAGCAACATTCTTTATTTGTTCATTTGATATTTTTAAATATCCAATAGAATTTTTCACATACAAGAATCTTACATTAAAAAATGTATAAATTATTATAAGGTAAATATATGTATGATAAAAATAGAAAACATAATATAATTTTTAAAAACACATATATTACTTATACAATGGTGTTTGCTTTTGTGTATGTTTTATGTTTTATTTACTATTTCCTTAACAATAAAACTTTTATATGGCCAGATGACACAATAGGTATGTATTTAAAAAAGATCATTTGGTTTCGTAGATATGTTTTTGATTTTTTCAAGAATATTTTTAT
>JAEEGL014278660.1_pt1 | contig 98935 bp, 61 predicted proteins | sample 9134231 | NCBI WGS metagenome assembly JAEEGL01 (sample SAMN16246548, study PRJNA631951) | gut metagenome | biome: gut microbiome; feature: rumen; material: fiber-attached | host: Bos | place: Iran: Karaj | collected 2018-10 | reverse complement strand
TTGCAAGCAACAACCGTGCTGCCCCTCGACTTGCATGTGTTAAGCCTGTAGCTAGCGTTCATCCTGAGCCAGGATCAAACTCTCCATTGTATAATAATGTATCGTCGACTCTGCTGACGGCGGAGCGGCCTTGCGGCCATCCATCACCGCAGAGAATCTTTCTCTGTTCTCAGAACGCCTCCGAAATACCCAAGTTCAAAGCACCTCAATCACCTAAAAATTGACGGCTCGTTTCTTATACCCCCGGCGTCCGCCAAAATGGCAGCGCCGGTGCTTCTTGTACTACTTCTCTGTCTTTATGAAATCCTTTCAAAGAACGCTTCTTTTGTCTTTTTTGCGCACCTCATTTCTGAAGCGCAGCGAATGCAAAGGTATACACATTCGTTGGATCCTCCAAATTTTTGGGGATATTTTTTCGATAAAAACCAAAAATTTTCTTCTTTCTCAACAAAACCACCCCAATAATGATGATTATGTCGCTTTTACCAACGATTATTCCTCATTTTTATCTGCGAGGATGACGCGGATGCCATCCATGAGATGGTTGTATCCCACCATGAGGCTGTCGATGGCCTCATCGACATCGAACGAACTGAGTTCGATCTTATCCCCCTCCACCTGTTTGTAGAAGATCACCATTCTCTCTTTTCCATCCACGGCGCATTTCGCCATATATGCAAGTCGGTTGTTTTTCCCATTGGGATAGGCAAGATTGGCAAAAGCCTTGTTGTCCCCCAGTTGAACCTTCAGCGCTTTGGCCAAAGCATATGCGGAATCAGGATTCTCGTCAAGCAATTTGAGCAGATTTCCCCTGTGGCCCATCAGTTGGATGGAATTTTGTTCGAGTTGAGACATGGGACAATATGCCGAGTCGATCGTCACATCTCCCGTGACAGTCACTTCTCGGTCGAAGAAATTGTTGTCTATAAATGCTTCTACTTTCTTTTTATCAGAGTTGCAGGCAGTCAGTGCGACCACAGCAAGCAACAAAAGTAATTTCCTCATCATTTTTATTATATAAATAGGTATGAGCCATCATCATGCCAAATAATCGGCTAAATTACGAAAAAAACTGGAAGTACCATCATTTCTCACTTGTTTTATTCAAAGAAAGTCTTACTCAACAAAACTTTCTGAGAAATAGAACTCCCTAAGAGGTTTGGTGACCTGTTCTCCTTTGAGGGAGACATTTTCCTTCAGTCTGATATCAGCCGATGACGCGCCGACTCCAATGCTGAAGGTTCCGGGGCATATATTCCACTGCCGCTGTCCCTGATGGCTGTAGAAACCAAACTGTTCGGTATAGAGTCTCACCTTCACCGTTTTGGTCTGTCCAGGCTGAAGCCTCACGCGGGCAAAACCTTGCAGTTGGATAGGTCGGATATTCTGTTTGCTGTCTGTAGGTGAGAGATAGACCTGTGCGATCTCATCAGCAGCCACTTCTCCTGTATTGCTCACTTCGAAGGAGAGGTTGACGCACATGTCAGCCGTTGAAGGTTCCTTATCGACTTTCAGGTTTTTATATTCAAACGAGGTGTAACTCAGTCCGTATCCAAAGGGCCACTGGATTCTCGGGTCCTTGTCGGCGGAATAGTTATAGCAAATGGGTTCATTGATTTCTGTGTTGGGGTAACTGACTGAGAGTTTGGCTGATGGCGAAACTTTTCCATACAGTATGTCCGCCACGGCATTGCCGCCCTCCTCACCCGGATACCATGCTTGGATGACCGCCGCGCACCGCTCTGCGAGACCAGAGATGACCTGAGCCCTCCCTCCGAAGACCACCAAGACGACTGGTTTTCCTGTTTTGAGCAGATCTTCCACAAACTGTTCCTGCTTTCCCGGCAAGCGCAGGCCCTGTCTGTCACGGTTCTCTCCACACAGCATCACGTTCTCTCCCACGGCAGCCACAATCACATCACATTGTTTCGCCATGTTCAGTGCCTCCTGTTTGTCGGCTTTTTCCCCTGAGTCCACCTTGCGGTGCAGGATTTCATACTCCCACGCACGCTCGTCGCCACTGACAGAGAATTTGGTCTCTATCTCCTCTGTCCAGTCGCATCCCCGAGAATACATGACATTCACCCCCTCTGGTTGACGCGATGTCATGCCCTCAAGCAGTTTGATGACATGAGGATGGTCGAGGTCTTCTGTCACCATTTTCCAGAAATAAGACATGGCCGGGAAAGAGTAGTCCCCGCACATCGCCCACATGGAATTGGCGTTGGGCCCTGTCACCAAGATATTGCTGACATTCCTGAGCGGCAGGATGCCGTTATTCTCCAGCAGCACGATTGACTGCGTGGCTATTTCGTAAGCCGTCTTTCTCTCCTCCGGAGTATCCAGGACGATTTTTTCCTTGCTGTAGAGATAAGGTTCCTTATCAAATAGGCCGGCGCGGAACTTATGTCGCAGCACGTTCTTGACAGCCCTTTCCAGCACCTCAGGCTTCACGAGTCCCTGGTCGATAGCCTCCTGCAAATGCTTGTAATTGGAACCTCTTGGGAAGTCCACATCGTTGCCTCCGTTGATGGCAGCCGCCGCCTTCTGCACCTCATTCTCCAATCCGGGAAGTTGGTCGATAGCGGTATAGTCGCTGACCACCATGCCGTCGAATCCCACATAATCTCTCAGGATATCCTGCAGTATCTCGCTGTTTGCCACGCAGTTGGTGCCATGCACGGCATGATATCCCGGCATGACCACCTTGCTGCCAGCCAACCGGATCATCGCCTCGTGTGGAAGGAGGATTTCCTCCATCAGTTCCTTTTCCTCCGCGTCACCTCCGCCGCCATAGCCGAGATAATGTTTGGAGCATGTCCCCACTCCCTTTCGCAAGTCGCCTTGCTGCAATCCTTTCGCGAAGGCTGTTCCCATCACCGCCGACAGATAGGCATCCTCGCCGTAAGACTCCTCCAGTCTGTTGAAACTCGGTGTGCGGCATACATCCACCATCGGTGAGAGGGAGAGCACCCCACCCATTTTGCGCATGGCAATGCCCGTCTGCTCGGTTTTCAGTTGAGCCAGTTGGGGATTGAAAGAGCATGCCTGTCCGATTTGCTGGGGATAGATGGTAGCGCCTCGGGTATTGACACCCGACAGCACCTCCTCATGGAAGAGGGCGGGTATGCAGTTGGGAGTATGGTGTATGAGCCAGTCCTGCACGGCAGCCACACGGTCTCTCAGCACCTCTGGGTCGGTAGGTTTCTGACTGGCGTACTGCGAGAAATGCCCGATGCCATAAGGGATCAGTTTTTGGCATTTCACGGTATCCAGTTTTCCCTGTTCATCGAAAAGTTCATCCATATATCCGCTCCTCAGTTGAGCGATTCGCTCCTCCTGCGACATCTTGCCGTAGAGTTCATCAATCTGCTGTTCCATGTCAGCGGTGTTGCATCCCACCAACAATGCAGTCAAACACATCATTGCCATTTTTTTCATATTCATTGTATTATGTATGGTGAGGTTTTCGGTTCCCCACTTGATTATTCGTCACATGATCGCTGCTATCTATCCGCATTGAGGATGTAATTCACCATCTGCATGACATCCGTTACGCTGATGGTCGCGTCGCCATTGAAATTGGCGGCATCATGGTCAAAGCGGTAGGGTTTCTCATTGTCCTTTTCCAGTAGGATTGTCACCAGGCCCATCACATCGGCGACATTGATTCTTCCGTCACGGTTGACATCCCCTATGAAGATGAGCGTGAGGTCGGAGAGGGAGTCCGCTCCCTCCACATACCATCTCAACGGTTGGCACGTCCCGCCGTCACGATAGGTTCCATGCTGCCGGGTTTCCTCATTGTCATACTCCACGGTGGGCAGTACGCTGACGCCCTCGAGCACGACCGCAGCATTGTCAAACTGCACGAGTGCAGGTCTGTTGGGCAGACTTTCTTTTGCCAGGAGGTACCGCAGTTGCTTGCCGTCCACGCTTTCTATCCCCGCCACTTTCACCTCTGAAGAAGAAGGCACAGCAAACGGCAGGAAGAGCGGATGCCACTCCCCTGCCCCATCGTGGCGCTCATACCTCACTTCCGACGCCTCAAAAGGTTCCAAGACCTCCAGCGGAGCCTCGTCGGTGATGACCAAGAGAGTGCATTTCCCATCCTGGATGATATTGTTCGGATGGTATGCGGCATCCACCGTAGCACCCGGAGCCATCTTGATCAGGGCATTGTCAGCGATCTGATCCACCTGCAGGTTACGGCAATCAGGGAATCCCGACAAGTCGAGCCAGGCATCTCCCATGCGCCAGCACTGGTGCTGCAGAGCCCTTCCGTTGTCGAGCCATCCAAGAATATCTTCCGTCGCTTCATTTTCAGCGCACACATATTCCAGGTGGAAGTCTGCCACCTTGAACCAGGTGCCGTCGCTCCTCGCCCCCACCGTCATGCGGTTGTCTTTCACAAGAACATAGCAAGTGTAGAGGTTGAAGTCATTATCTCCTGTTCCTGTAATGTTGTACGACCTGGATATATTCCCTTCTCCGGCATTGGCATAGAGGGCTGTTTTTGAGGTGGTGCGTGAATAGCCGTCAGTGGTGGCGAAATCTGCGGTCAGGCGATAGACACCGTTGGGCAAATGCCTCACCTCCTGCGACAGTTCGGCATAGTTGAGGGTTCCTGCCCAGGCATTGAAGAAGGTGCCCACGTGTCCGTCGCTCAGTGCCGCCGTTCCGGTGAACGCGTCGTTCCACCCTTCGAAACGATGTTGGAAATTCCATCGGACCGGATATTCCACCCTTCCGCCTCCCGAGGTGCCACCGACTGCCGTTCCCCACGACAGGTTGGGATTGGCGATGGTATATGACACATCAGCATGTTGGTTATCAACGATATACCATTGATTGAAATCTGATTTCCTGACAGCATAAATGGCGAGTTGGTCAGCATGGCCGACAGTCTTGCTTGCCGACACCTCATCACCAACGGCTGGGGTACCGTCTACACCACAATAGGTGTCATTCGCTGCATACTTGATTCTCCAGCAGTCATTGGACGAGTCATAAACAGGAAGGAAGCCATTTGTCGCCGTGGCCAGGTGCGTCTTGTTGTCGGTGTGCATCTGTGTGCCACACAGCACAAAGTCGTATTGGGCCGGACATCGGAGCACATACCCGCCAGCCACGTCGTTGGGTTCCATCTGCCACACCTGAGCCAGATGGGTGCCCGTTGGCGAGGGTTCGGCGTAATGCACCGCCTTGAATGCCGATGCCCCGGCCTGCACACCTTCTACATCTCCCGTTCTGGTGAGCGACTTGATCTGTATGCAGTGCCACCCTGTGATGTTCGCCTGATCCAGCCCCAGACCTAAAGTGAGCGAACTGTCTGTCACCCTGATGTTGCTAATGGTGCATTCAAGAGGCTCTCCTGTGAGGAAGCCCGGTGTCACGCCCGAAGCAGTGAAATAGGTTTTTTGGGTCGTTCCCGAAGAGGTGGCGAACACGTATGCCACATTGTCACGCGTACCGTTGAGAGTCGCGCCATTCTCGCCCCTGGCATTGTGTGAGGTGGCGTAAAGCACGGCTTTGTAGATACCGTTGGGCACCGTTACCGTCTGCTGCATCTTGATGCCAGCCGAGGCAGAGTTGTAGAGTTCCACCAGTTCTATACCGTTGCCTGTCACCGTACCGCTTGCCCCGTTCCATGCACTCTTGGAAGTGCCCACAATCGACGTATAGTCATCGGTAGGGTTGGCGTTGTCGAGTGTCCAGCAAAGACCGGAAGCCTTGTCTGCCACGACATAGTAGAAATCTTCACTGTTACTGGGCAGCGAGGTGATTTTCATATATCCGTTGGGAATGTCTGTCGCCGTCAGGTCAATGGTGTTGCTATAGTGGTATTTGCCATTGGCATCCACACAGGCGATTCTGAACACTTTTTTCCCAGAGCAGTCGTTCACGGCGAGTGTAACGTTTCTGGTTGCCTCATCGCTCACGCCGAGGGTGGCACGGGTCGACCATACCGAACCGCTTGCCTGCTGCTGCACATACACCGTCTTGGTCCAGTCGGTGTTGGGGTCAGTCCACTGCAGGTAGAGATGCTCGCCGTCGGCAGCATAACCACCGAAAAGGGAACGAGGATCGCCCTGGTCACGCCAGTTCATCCACACATCTGTCGTCTTTCTGTAGGCGAAGTCGCTGTTGTATGCCCCATAGATGTCACCTCCGGCAGTGGTCCATAAATCATCGGTGATCCAGTGGACATACCGTTTCTGTTCCACGTTATTGTAGACGGCCATGCGCTCGAGCCATTCGGTGTTCTCGCTGTAGTCGGCCCGGCGGAGCACGTCAGTGAGCCAGATGCCGTTCATCTCCTGGTCGTTGCCGCTGCCCCACCGATACCATGCCCCCTTCGTGTCGGTATAGAACTGGCTCTCCGATGTCCAGTTGGCGCCGTTGTTCCACTCTGTACACCAGACGGGGAGTCCGGTGGCGTCATACAATGACTTGAGCGAGGCGACACAGGCCGCAGGGGTCTGTCCTCCAATATAATAATGCGTGGCCACGAAGTCGACACGGTAGTTATGGGCCTCGCAGGAGTCGACATACGCCTTCACCCACGATGTGTTGGGGTTGCAGCAAGCGAAGGTGCCGATACGCATGCCGCTTCTGAGGTAATCGGCATGGAGTCGGATGAGGTTGTCGACGGTCATGTACATCTCGCTGCCGCTGGTGTTGTCGGGTTCATTGGTTCCGAGCACGTGCGCCGAAGTCTGGCTGTTGAGTGCATCCCACGAAGGCCATGCCCAGGTGGCATTCCCCGAGTAGGTGCTGCCCGTCTCATGATGGCGCTGAGGCACATAGTCGTAGTTGGACTCCACGTAGTTCTCCGCATTCCATTGATAGAACCACGTCACGCGCATCAGTCCCATGGGAGTCGGTGTGCGTCCTGCATATCCTTTTTTGCTGGGCCACCGCCACCTCAGGATGCGCAGGAAACTGACGCTGTTGCGCATATCTTTGGGCAGTGTGACGGTGATGTCGCCGTCGTTGGCGATGAAGCAATGGCTATAGCCCGTGCCGTCGGCATGGTTGGCCATGGTCACCATGTATCCCCGCTTGAGCGTGAAACTGTTGATGGCATTGTCGAAGTTGCCCAACCGGTCATAATAGGTGTTCACCTCATACTCACTGTTCGACTCTCCCTGCGAGGCAGTTCCTTTATACACCGTCAGGGGATGGCACATCAGACTGTATGGGAGCACGATGGTGCCGTGGCGGTAGGTCTCCACGCGGCAGTTGTTGCCGTCAGTGGCCTGAGTGCCATTGACGGTGATGTATTTCAGCCATGAGCCGATGACCTCCGATGGCCTGATATTCTCAAAAACGACCGCCGCCCTTTCGTGGGCGATATTGACGCGGGCCGTCATCGCCGTCTGTCCCTCGCTGGCTGTGATGACATAGTCGACGGGGGTGGAGAGCGTGATATCAGAGGTGTGCTGGGCCACTGTCTGCAGAGTGTTCACGGCAGTCGACAAAGCCGACCCGTTGTAGGTAAGCGAGCGGGTGATGGCCCATCCCCTACCAGAGATGGCAAAAAACAGGATGAGAAGAAAAAATATCGTCTTTTTCACCGATTTTTCCGATGTTTTTACTGATGTCATTGGCAATAGATTGTTCAGATGACAAAGATGCTTTCATTTCCGCAAATGGTGGGAATCATAGTTCTTCCATGTGTTTTTTGGAAGTCAACTACAAAAGTATATAAAAAAAATGATTTTCTGATTCAAAGGTCAAAAAAACTTTCATTCCACGTCGATGATGTCAGACCATCGGGTGGTGTAGTTGGGACTTTTTCGGTCACGGCGGATGGCAGAGGCGAAATTCGATGCTTTCCCCTTTCCGTCCTTGGCGGTATATTGCTGTGACCCGAGGACGACGGTCTCACGGCCGTTCACCTTATTGATGTGGTCCACTGCCTCGTCCAGGCGGCGCAGCCGCTCATAGCGTTCCGAGTCATAGTCGAGGAAACTTGTCTGCACCGCACTGTCGGGCGTGATGTCCATCACGAGCACCCCTGCCCGTTTATAGGCATAGCCCTGCCTGAACACCTTCTCAAGGCACGACAGCGCACACGAGACGAGTTGTATGGTGGAGGCAGAGGGCGTGGGCAGACTGAGGGCGCACGACATGCCATACTGCGGCAGGTCGTCCCGGAAATGATTGGTATCGACAAACACCTCAACGACAGCGGCCACGGAGCGCTGGCGCCGCAGTTTCTCCGCACACCTTGCCGCATAGTTCGCCACATGGGTGCGAATGTCCGCCATGTTGGTGAGATTGTGTGGGAACGACCTCGAGGTGCAGATGCTCTTCTTGGTGACCATCTCCATGTCATCAACAGGGATGCAGTCGATGCCGTTGAGTTCTCGCCAGGTGCGCATGCCCACGATATTGAAATACGAGCGCACCCACGACTCGGCATGGGCAGCAAAATCGTAGGCGGTGCGCACATTGAGTGAGGCCAACTTGCGCTCCCACCGTCTTCCGATACCCCACACGTCGCCTACGGGAAAGAGGCGGAGTGCCGTCTCGCGCTTGTCATCATCGTCTATCAGGCAGCAGTGGCGGTAGCCCTTATACTTCTTGGCAAACTTGCTCGCGACCTTCGCCAATGTCTTGGTAGGGGCGATGCCGATGCTCACCGGCATACCCAGTCCGCGGTATATCTGACCAAAAAGGTCCTCTCCCCACTCCTTCAGCGCCTCCCCCTCCATATCGGGCAGCAAGCAGAACCCCTCGTCGATGCTGTAGCGGTGAAACTCCTTCGAGGCACGGCGCACGATGTTCATCAGCCGCCGCGTCATGTCGGCATAGAGTTCGTAATTGGAGGAAAAAGCATGGATTTGCTGTCCGGGGAAGAGGTCTGCAAGTTGGTAGAACGGTGTGCCTTCCTTGATGCCCATGAGTTTCGCCTCATTGCTGCGCGCGACGACACAGCCATCGTTGTTCGACAGCACCACAACGGGCTTTCCCACCAGGTCGGGGCGGAAAACCCGCTCACAACTGACAAAGCAATTGTCTACATCAACGAGGGCATACATTATTAGGAGGTGAGGGGTGAGGGGTGAGAGATATGAGGGGTGAGGGGTGAGGGGTGAGGGGTATGAGGTGAGAGATATGAGGGGGTGAGATATGAGGGGTGAGAGAAGGGAACGCGCAAAACGCGTTCATACGGAGAAACCAGAATCTTCAATCTTCAATTTTCAATTTTCAATCTTCAATCTTCAATTTTCAATTTTCAATCTTCAATCTTCAATTTTCAATTTTCAATCTTATTCAGTCTTTATGCGCATGCCAGTTTTTGATGGTGTATTGCACCACGCCCCAGATGGTGAGTTCATCATCGGCGGTGATTTTGATGACAGGGAACTTGTTGTTGGCGGGCACCAGGTTGATGAACCCCTCGTCATAATGCGTATTGTCGAAAAACTTCACGGTGAAGCGGTTGTCGTAATAGGCCACCACGACATCGCCGTTACGCGGTGTGAGCGAGCGGTCGATGACGAGGATGTCGCCGTCGCAGATGCCGGCGTCCATCATCGAGTCACCCCTCACCCGCCCGTAGAACGTGGTGTCGGGGTGACGTATCATGTCCTTGTTGAAGTCGAGCACCTCCACCTCGTATGCCTCTGCAGGCGAAGGGAAACCGGCCTTGATGCCCGGCGCATAACTCAGCGCCAATTGGGTGACAAACTCACTGCGGATAAATTCTACTTCATTTTTTTCCATCTAAATGCAATGATTAAAGGGGACTTAGAGATCCTAGGAGATCCCTAGGAAATCCTAGGATATCCTAGGAAACCCTAGGTGATCCTAGGAGAGACTAGGAAGAGGGGCATTTCAGTTTTCAATCTTGAATCCTTGATAACTATGGGCGGGCAGTTGGATGTCAAAGACCGTCTGATTGTCCTTATAGCCTACAAAGCGCCAGCGGGTATAGGATACCTGGGCTGGCCTCAGTTGCTCATCGGTGAGGAGGTTGCGCAGCGTCTTCACCTTGTCGTTGACCACCACACGGAGGCTCACCGCCTGGTCGTTGAAATTCTCCACCACCATTGTCTTGTTGTCATAGGGGAACAGCGCCACTTTCGATGGTCCCTCGATATATGCCCCCACGTCCTTGCTCATGACGTTGCGGATGACGTTGAGTGCCGGAGCGGGGAAGTCATAGAGGTTGCCGTAGTCATCGGGGATGGTGAGCACGAAGAGGATACCTTTGGAGTAGGTGTCGCGCAGCAGGATGGGATAGCCCGACACGCCGCCGGTGAGTGGCCGACCGGCACTGACCACCTCCCAAGCATCGTTGGTGAAATACTTCACCTGTGGGATGATGAACTCCCGCTCCGACTTGCCCATCATGCCGAAGTCGTTGACGATGGCCTTCAGGTCGCCGCAGTACAGTTCCACCACATCCGCCAATTTGTCCTTGATGACCTTGAGCAGTCCGGTTGTGATGATGACGTCACCGCCCTTTTTCAACTGACGTTTGATTTTCTCTACGATCTGCGGGTCCTTGGCGGCCTGCTCGGTAAGCAAGATCTGCTGCCGGTCGTCGAGCCATTGCGGGTGCATGTCCATGGGCAGTCCAATCATGCCCAAATAGTTCTGCAGGAATTCCTCGCCAGAGGAGTGGTAAGGCTTGTAGGAGACGAGTCCGATGGGCTTGCCCAACTTCCCTATGAGCAGGTCGGTCTGGTGGAGCGTCACGTTGGCATAGCGCGCCATGGTGGTGGGGGTGATTGTCTTTCCATTTTTGGTGAAAGGCGCCACCATCTCGTCGTAGCGGAAACTGTTGCCGCCGATGGCTTGCCAAGGAGCCTTTTGGGCAGGTGTGATTTTCACTTCTGCCAACTGCATGTAGTTCCACAGGATGATCTCTGGTGTCTTCGACAGCATGGTGAGGTGCAGTTGTTCGGCATAGCGGTCCATGCTCATATGTATGCCACCGGCATCCACCCATCCTCCGAAATTGCGCCCGGGTGCGATATTTTCAAAATAGCGCATAATATTGTAACTCAGGTAATTCTGCAGATGTTGGGCCGAAGCGGGATCGCGTGTCTCCGTCCCCGTCCACAGACCATCGAAATAGGTCGGTTCTTCCTCGAGGTTGAACCCCAGTCCGTGAAAATGGTCATACCAGTTGGGGTATTTGATGATGACCTTCACCTTGGGGTTGACCGCTTTAGCGGGATTCACCACCAGTTCGCGTCCTGCGTCAGCCATCAGCCTGATGCGGTATTCCGTCCAACTCTTGCTGCCCTTCTCGGCTATCTCGTCATCGTTTTTCAGGTCGATGAAGAAAAAGTCGTCGAGGATGAAGTCATCGAAGAACTTGGCGGTGAACTCTGAGATTTGCTTCACCTGCTGCCGCTCCTCCGGGCGAGCATAACTATAGGTCTCGAAATCAGATGGTTCGGAACGGGTGAACGTGATGCCGCCCCCCACCTCCAGTCCCTTGGACAGGAAAAACTTCTTCACCTTGACAAGCGTCTTCTCAGGCACGGTGAAAGCATCGCGGTGGGTCTCCAGGTAAATCTTGTCGAGGTCCACCTGGGTGCTCACTGTCTCCCAGGTCGATTTCAGGAACTTCTCATCCTCCATCCTTGCCACGTCCTGGGCTCTGATGTAGGTAGAGACTTTGAAGTTGTTGAACTTCCCGGCATGGGCGGCCGTCGTCGCCATCAGCGCCATGGCCACCAATATGAATGTTCTTAGTTTTTTAGTTGACATAATAAATTGGGGTTTAGGGAGTTTAGGCATCATCAAGGCTGTTGTTGAGAGTGTTTTTTTCATCGTTTGGAAGATTTGAGAGGGTTAGATGTATTGTTGGTTCTTCAATTTGCTTTTGTGACACGCTTTGTACCACATTTTCATTTGCAAAATTAAACTAAAAAATTGTTTTTCCCACATAATTGCATCAGTTTTTACGCTCATAAATCATCCCCAAAATACATATCTTCAAGATAATCACCGCGAGAAAGGCTATTTCCATCTTGCTGCCTCACCTTTCAATTAACACCTCTTACCCCTAATTTTTGATATTTAAGGATTTAATATTGATTTTGCGCAAGACAAAATTTGGCTGTTTGTTAATTTTTGTATATCTTTGCCGAAAGATAAGGGGTTTCAACCGCCAACAAACCACCTCGCCAACTAAAGCGAATAACCTAACAAATACAAAATAACCAAAACATGAAGAAAAGAAAGTATGTCACTGGGCGCGCCCTGATGATTGCTGCCTTGTTCTCAACTTTCACCATTCCGGGCCTTTTAGGCACGCCAAACGTCATGGCTGCTCCCATGGAGCAACAGCAGACCGGTGTCATCAACGGAACAGTGGTCGATGAGACTGGCGAGACGGTCATCGGTGCAACCATCACCATAAAGGGTGGCGATGCGTCCAAAGGTACAATTACCGATTTTGACGGTAATTTCTCTATTCAATGCAAGCCCGGAACCCAACTGGTGATTTCCTATGTGGGCTATGAGACAATGACCGTGCCTGCCCGCGACGGCATGCGCGTACAACTCAAGACCGACGCCATCTCGCTGCAAGGTGTGGAGGTCGTCGCTTATGGCGTGCAGAAAAAAGTCACCGTGACGGGCGCTCTCTCCTCTGTCAAGAGCGAGGACCTGGTGCGCACACCTGTGTCATCTGTCAACAACGTGTTGGCCGGTCAACTCTCCGGTGTGACCACCGTGCAGTATTCCGGTGAGCCAGGCTCCGACGCCGCATCCATCTTCGTCCGTGGTCAGGCCACATGGGTCGACTCCTCCCCCCTTATCCAAGTCGACGGTGTGGAGCGCGAGATGTGGGACATCGACCCCAACGAGATTGAGAGCATCACTGTGCTGAAAGACGCCTCCGCCACCGCCGTGTTCGGTGTGCGTGGTGCCAACGGCGTAGTGCTCATCACCACCAAGCGCGGTGCCGAGGGAAAGGCAAAGATCTCTGCCAACGTCTCCTTCTCCGCACTTACCCCCACCAAGATGGTGGAGCAGACTTCCTCTTATGAGTATGCCACCTTCTACAACCAGATGTTGGCCAACGACGGAAACAACCCTGCCTTCTCCGACATCGTGCTGCAGAAGTTCCAGGACGGCAGTGATCCCATCCGCTTCCCCAGCATGAAGTGGGATGAGTATATCATGAAGGACGTGACACTGCAGCAGCAGCACAACATCAACATCACCGGCGGCAACAAGAACGTGAAATACTTCATCAGCGCCGGTATGTTCACCCAAGACGGCATGTTCAAGGAATTTGGCAAGTCATGGGACTACGGCTACCAATACCAGCGTTTCAACTACCGCTCCAACCTCGATATCAACGTGACGAAGACCACCCTGCTGAGTTTCAATATTGCCGGTAAGGTGGACGACGCCGCCAAACCACGCACAGGACAGGGAGCAGGAGGCATGATCAAGGCCATTTACGCCGCCACCCCGTTCTGCAGCCCCGGTATCGTCGACGGACGATATATCATCAACACCAACCAGGCTGCCGACAATTCCGACGGACTGGTGCTCCCGTTCGTGGGTGAGTCGCCCATGACCTACTACGCTTATCAGCCCGGTGCCTTCCACACCAACAACAACAAACTGTCGATGGACCTCGTGCTCGACCAGAAACTCGACATAATCACCAAGGGCCTCTCCGTCAAACTCAAAGGTTCTTACAACAGTAGTTTCCTGGTGCAGAAGACGCTTACGGCATCGGTAGCCTCCTACACCCCGGTGTGGACATGGAACGATGAGAGCAAGACCGACGGTTACCTGATGTACCGCAAGTCGGGCTCCGACGTCGAGCCGACCTACAGTTATGGCTACGGCAAGGGCCGTGACTGGTATGCCGAGGGTTCACTCAACTACAACCGCTCATTCGGCGACCACACCATCACCGCCCTGGCCCTCTACAACCAGAGCAAGCAATACTACTTCGGCGACGAGGAAGCCTATAAGGACATCCCAAGAACATACGTAGGCTTCGTGGGACGTGTCACCTATGACTGGAAAAACCGCTACATGGCCGAGGTCAACTTTGGTTACAACGGTTCGGAGAACTTCGCTCCCGGCAAGCGCTTCGGTTCCTTCCCCGCTGGTTCGGTGGGATGGCTCATCAGCGACGAGAGTTTCTTCAAACCTCTCAAGCCGGTTGTCAGTTTCCTCAAACTCCGCGCATCATGGGGTCTCGTAGGTAACGACAAGGTGAGTGCCAAGCGTTTCATGTATATCGCCGACCCCTATAACGTCAACCAGAGCGCACTCTTGGAGCGTACCGGCAAAGACACCGGCGCCTTTGGCTACAACTTCGGCGTAGAGAACGGCACGACCTCGAAGGGTGCCGTGGAGTCATCCAAGAACTTCCCCGACGTGTCATGGGAGAAGGCCTTCAAGCAGGACTACGGCTTTGACATGTATTTCTTCAACGACCGTCTGCGTACCACATTCGACTACTATAAGGAGCATCGTAAGGACATCCTCTGGCAGGATGCCACCGTGCCTGGCATGCTCGGATTCACCGTGCCTTACACCAACTTCGGCGAGGTGGACAGTTGGGGATGGGAACTCTCCGTCAACTGGCAGGACCACATCGGTGACAACTTCCGCTACTGGGGCAAACTCAACATCTCGCACAACCAGAACGAGATTATCGAGAACCGCCAGACTCCTCAGCGCAATGAATATATGTACACCCGCGGCCACCGCATCGGCTCACGCTCCCTCTACCGCTTCTGGAAACTCTACTACGAGGGCTGCGAGGCTGACTATGAGAAGGAGTTTGGCTCGGCATTCCCGAAACAGTTCGTGGGCGTGCTCAAACCTGGTGACGCCATCTACATCGACATGGACAAGGATGGCATCATCGACGGCAACGATGTCGTGGTGGGCACAGGCTACACCGACGACCCGCAGTATATCGCCGGTCTGACCCTCGGATTCACCTGGAAACGCCTTACCTTCAATGCCCAGATGACAGGCGCATGGAATGTGAGCCGCCTCATCAGCGACGTGTTCCGCCGCCCGTTTGCCAATGCCAGCGGCACCAACCAAGGCGGTCTGCTCAAATACCATCTCGACAACACCTGGACACCCAGCAACCAAGATCCCAATGCTGAGTATCCGCGTGCCACCGTCCTGAACGCTGACCAAAACTATGCCAACAGCGACCTCTATGAGAAAGATGCGAAATACCTGCGTCTGAAAACCATACAGTTGGCCTACGACTTCCAGTTCCCGCTGATGAAGAAACTCGGTCTGACCCAACTGCAACTCTCCTTGAGCGGCTACAACCTGCTGACCTTCACGCCATATCTCTGGGGCGACCCCGAGACACGCGCCAGCAACTCGCCCTCCTACCCGTTGCAACGCACCTACACCGCAAGCCTGAAGGTAGGATTCTAATTATATAAAAGGTATACGATCATGAAACTATATCATACCATCTCCAAAGGAGCCGCTGCCCTGCTCATCACCACGATGACCATGACCTCATGCACCGACCCGATCAAGTTCGGTGATTCCTTCATCGAGAAGCAGCCCGGTGGCACCGTCACCATCGACACCGTCTTCGCCAACGCAGAATACACAAGACAGTTCCTCACAGGCATCTATGCTTTGCAATACTACGGTCTGCCCTTCGGTTCCAACACCGCCCACAGCCAAAACTGCTACACCGGCAAACTCGACGCGCTGACCGACTGCTACCAGATTCACTGGAACGGCACTTCCATCTACAACAACTATTACTCGGGCACCCTCTCAGCCAACCAGACTCCTCTGATCAGTTATACCGGTGACTTGGTATGGCAGGCAGTCCGTCAGGCGTGGCTGCTGATTGCCAACGTCGACAAGGTGGCCGATATGAGCGACAGCGAGAAAAAGAACATCATCGCACAGGCCAAGTGCCTTATCGCAGCACGCTACTTCGACCTCTATTCCGTATTTGGCGGCATCCCCATCGTCGACAATGCATTCACCGGAAGCGAGGGTACTTATGATCTTCCGCGAGCCACAGCCGAGGAGACTGCCAATTTCATCGTCAAACTGCTCGATGAGGCCATCCCCGACCTGCGCTGGGCCTACAACGGAACGACTACCGATACCGACGCCACCAACAACACCGGACGCTGGACTGCTGCCGGAGCCATGGCCCTCAAAGCCAAGGTGCTCCTCTTCAACGCCTCACCGCTCTACAATGCCGACCAAGGTTACTTCGGAGGCACCACAGAGGCAGAGCAGCAACATCTCGTGTGGCACGGCGGATACGACGCTGCTCGCTGGCAGCGCGCGCTGCAGGCTTGCCAGGACTTCTTCGCAAGACTCGCCACTGAGGGCTATTATGAACTCACACAGCCGACGGCACGCAATGCCAACGCCTACCGCCAGGCCTACCGTATGGGCTATATCTACCAGGGCAGCAAGGAAGTGCTGCATTCCACCCGTGTGGCCACCGTCTACGGCTCACAAGGCACCTATTCCTGGTGGAACTGGGTAGGCATTGGCCGTAACTCCTATCTGCCCACACTGGAATATATGAGCATGTTCCCCTGGAGCGACGGCACACCGTTTGACTGGGAGAATGACTCGCTCCGCGGACGCATCACCGGCGACAACGGACGACTCTTCTACCAATACAAGGAGTATCGCGGCAGCATCTCCAAGACTCCTTCACGCGACCCGCGCCTCTACGAGAACATCCTCGTCAACGGCACCACCTACCAGTTTGACTGGACTGCAGGCTCACCGACAGGCGATGCCTACGAACTGTGGGTCAATGGCTACGATGAGGGCATGCAGGTGATGAGCGCCACACTCAACAAGGAGACAGGCAACTACGACCTCGCCCTCCAGGAGCAGTTGACACAGAAATTCTCCACCGGATTCGGTGTCATCAAATACTACCTCGGCGAGGAATACCACCGCAAATACATGCACTGGGTCTACCTGAGCCTCGATGAGATGTATCTGATGTATGCCGAGGCTCTCGCCCAGACCGGCAACCTCACCGAAGCCATCAAGCAGGTGGATGTCGTGCGCAGCCGCGTCGGACTCGGTGGTCTGAGCGTGCGCAACTCCGCCCTCAAACTCAATGAGAACAAGGACAACCTCATCGAGGAAATCCTGCGTGAGCGCGCCTGCGAACTCGGTATGAGCAACAACCGCTACTACGACATGATCCGCTACAAGCGCACCGACTGGATCACCAAACCGCTCCACGGCCTGGTCACCTTCCGCATGATCAAGGACAGCAAGGGACAATGGGTGCGCAACTTCGAGCCTTGGAAGGGCACACACAAGGACAACGGCATTATCGAGCCCTCACGCTTCGACTACTGGCGCTTCGAACTGTTCAACCGCCGCCGCGTGCAGTGGGATCAGGACCCCAACTCACCTGAAGTGAAAAAGTGGCTCCTCTTCCCCTTCCCCATCGGTGAAATCAACAAGGGCTATGGCATCATCCAGAACCCCGGATGGTAATCCCTAAGGATAAAGGATTGTGAATAAAAAAATTATGATTACATCTGCTTGTCAAGAATGTAAGATTATGAATAAGAAAAGACAATATATCATCACCATGACCCTGCTCGCCGGCCTATGCCTGCCCGCAGCGGCACAGACAGACAGCACTGCGCTGACAGGCAATGCCTTCACCGACCAGGAGATTGAGATCGGGACCAACATATCGCTGACCCGCGCCCAGTCCACCGCCGCTGTCTCCGTGATCACCAACGAGACCGTAGACAAACGGTCGGCGAAAAATATCGCCAACTCCATCCTCGGACAGGGCAACGGACTCATCACCCTCGATGGTGCAGGCATCTACTATGCCGCCAACCCCACTATGTATGTGCGCGGACTGCAGAGCCTGAGCACCAGCGCACCCCTCGTGCTGGTCGACGGCATCGAGCGCGACATCACTCTCGTCAGTCCCGATGAGGTCGACCACGTCGCCATCCTCAAGGATGCGGCTGCCGTGGCCCTCTATGGCTATAAGGGTGCCAACGGTGCCATCCAGATCGTCACCAAGCGTGGCAAGTACAACAGCAAAAGCATCCGAGTGAGTTACGACCACCTCTTCAACCATCAGATTGACCGTCCGAAGTTCGTCGATGCCTTCACTTATGCCAATGCGATGAACGAGGCTCGTGCCAACGAGGGACTCGCTCCACGCTACACCGCAGAAGAGTTGAGCGCCTTCCAAAACGGCACTTATCCCTACCAATATCCCAATGTCAACTGGGTGGATGAGACCTTCCGCAAAAACGGTGTGACCAACAAGTATGCCGTGGAGTTCAAGGGCGGCGGCGAGCGTTTCCGCTACTTCGCCATGCTCAACCTGCTCTCCGACAAGGGATTCATCAAGAACTTCGACAAGACCGAAGGCTATTCCACGCAGGACAAGTATGTGCGCGGCAACCTGCGCACCAACCTCGACATCGACCTCACTCCGACAACCGACCTGAAGGTCAACCTGCTCGGTGTGCTGAGCGAGATGTCGCGTCCAGGCTCACAGGCCGACCTGTGGGACATGGTCTATAGCCTGCCTTCCAATGCCTTCCCCATCCGCAGCGAACTGGGCCACTGGGGCGGTACCTCCACTTACGCAGGAACCTCCAACCCCGTCGCCATCTCTTCGGATGCCGCCTACTACAAAATCCATGAGCGCGCCCTCTTCGCTGACATGACACTCCAGCAGGATCTGAAATACTGGATTGAGGGACTCAGCCTCACCGCACGATTGGGCTACGACACCTACTCCACCCTTTACGAGGATCACAGCAAGACCTTCGTCTATGGCAACTATCCCGTCAGCGGATGGGCCAACGGACAACCTGTCACTGGTACCTACTGGTCGGGAGGTGCCGACGGCACCATGGGCAAGAATGCCAATACCGACAGTTATCAGCGTCGCCTGACCTTCAATGCCGGCCTCAACTTCAACCGCCAGATCAACGATGCCAACTATCTGTATGCCCAGGTGCGCTACGACTACGACTACACCAACTCCACCGGTGCCAACCAGAGCATCTACCGGCAGAACATCTCGCTGTGGACACACTATGCCTACAACAAGCGCTATCTGGCCGACCTCGCACTGGTCTATTCGGGCAGCAGCCGACTCGCTCCCGACACCAAGTGGGCGTTCTCACCTACCTTCTCCGCAGGATGGGTGCTCTCTGAGGAGAACTTCCTCAAGGACAACAGCGCTGTCAACTTCCTGAAACTCAGGGCCAGCGCAGGTCTCATCAATGCCGACTACCTGCCCGGAGACAACGTGTGGACCTACTACACACAGGCCTACTCACAGGCTGGCGGCGGTTATCCCTTCGGTTCGGGATACGATGCAGCGAGTTACGGACCGGTGTCCATCGGACAGATGGCAGCCGTCAACCCCTCGCATGAGAAAGCCCTCAAGGTCAACGTAGGTCTCGACGCCGTGCTCTTCCAGGGTCTCAACCTCGAACTCGACTACTTCATCCAGAAGCGCAAGGACATCTGGGTGTCGGGCGACGGTTACTACTCATCCCTCATCGGATTCACCGCCCCCTATGCCAACGAGGGCAAGGTGAGCCAGAACGGATTTGAGGCCAAGGCCGACTACACCAAGCACATCGGCGACCTCACCATCAACCTTGGCGGCAATGTGATGTTCTACAAGAGCAAGATCGACAACATGGCTGAGGAGCCGCGTGCCTACGAGAACCTCGTGCAGACCGGCAACCCGCTGAGTTCTACCTACGGACTCATCGCTGAGGGACTCTTCACCAGCGATCAGGAGATTGCCAGCAGTCCGACACAGACGTTCTCTGCCGTGCGTGTGGGCGACATCAAATACCGCGACGTCAACGGCGACAACAAGATTGATGCCAACGACGTGAGCAAGATCGGTTACTCCACCGCATGCCCCGAACTTTTCTACGGCTTCCACCTCGGTGCCGACTACAAAGGATTCGGCTTCGACGTGATGTTCCAGGGCGTGGGACGCTACTCCGCCATCCTCAACACAAAGAGCATGTACTGGGGACTCATCAACAACACCACGCTGTCGCAGTATGTCTACGACAACCGCTGGTCACCGTCCAACAACGATGCCAACGCCATGTTCCCACGCCTCAGTTCGAGCAGCAACGCCAACAACTACCAGACCAGTACCTACTGGCTGCGCGACCGCTCCTACATGAAACTCCGCAACGTCGAGGTGTACTACAACTTCGACAAGGGACTGCTCTCGAAGACCAAGATTCTCAACGCTGCCAAGATCTATCTCCGCGGCGTCGACCTCTTCACCTTCGACCATCTCGATGAGGTGGATGCCGCTTCCTACGGCGCCACCAGTCCGCTCACCCGCAGCATCGTGCTCGGATTGTCAGCCACCTTCTAAACCCAACCAAACAGAAAGCAGAAGATTATGAAACTCAACCATTATATCATCGGTGTTTTCGCAGCCCTGTCGCTGGCATCCTGCTCCGACAAGATGGACTATCATGAGTACAAGGTCGACGGTGCCGACTACATCAAGGAGATGTTCAGCCGCACAGGCGGACTCATCACCACCATCTACCAGAACCTCGATTCCGATTTCGGCAACTACTCGGGCGCAATGCTCAGTTCTGCCACCGACGAGTCGGCATACTCACACCCCGGCAACCAGGTAGAGGACTTCTACAACGGCGCTTGGGGACCCACCAACGCCAAAGGCTCCATCTGGTCGTCATGCTACCAGGGCATCAGTTACTGCAACCTCTTCCTCGATGAGTTCGTGGGACTCACCTTCCCCGACTACCGTCTCGATGTCGACTATCTCAAGGAGATGTACCAATACAACAACTACCAGTGGGAGGCCCGCTGGGCACGTGCTTACTTCTATTTCCTCCTCGTACGCCAGTATGGTGACGTGCCTCTGAAGGTTCACAACATGGATGCCGCCGAGGCCAACAACCTGCCACGCACATCGGCCGACGAGATATTCAAGTTCATCGACAGCGAGTGCGAGGCCATCAAGGACACCATCATCAAGGACTACAACAACCTGGGCAACATGGCCATGTCGATGACCGAGAGCGGAAGAGCCAACAACCTCGCCGTGCTCGCCCTGCGCGCACGTGCCGCCCTCTACCATGCCAGTCCGCTGTTCAACCCGACCAACGACAAGGAACTGTGGCACCAGGCTGCCCTCCGTGCCCTGGAGTGCATCAACGCCTGCAAGGCCCGCAGCATGAGCCTCGTATCCGACTACATGTCGCTGTTCCAGTCCGACAACTACAAGGACACCAAGGAGATCATCTTCGCACGCCGCCAGAACGGCACCTCGACGAACAACAACTTTGAGAAGTACAACTTCCCCATCGGCATGGAGAACGCTGGTGGAGGCAACTGCCCCACACAGAACCTCGTCGATGCTTTCGAGATGACCAACGGCAAGGCCATCACCGATGCCGACAGCGGCTATGACCCGCAGAATCCGTATGCCAACCGCGACAAGCGCCTCTCGTGGATCGTCGCCGTCAACGGTGAGCAGTGGCCCAACGCCAACCCCAAACCGCTGGAACTTTACTACGGCGGTGCCAATGCGGCTCCCATCACCTATGCCAGCACCACAGGCTACTACCTGAAGAAATACTGCAATCCCAGTACCGTGATCGGTGCCACCGGTGCCAACTCGTTCTACCACAACTGGGTGGTATTCCGCCTCGCTGAGATGTACCTCAACCTGGCCGAGGCCATGCTCAACTACACCGGCGACGGCTATGCTACAGCCGACGGACTGAGCATGTCGGCAGCAGCCGCCCTCAACGTGGTGCGCACACGTGCCGGACAGCCCAACATCGAGGAGGGTCTTAGCGCAGCCGCCTTCAAGCAGAAGGTAGAGAACGAGCGCTTCGTGGAACTGGCCTTCGAGGGTCACCGCTTCTACGACGTGCGCCGCTGGAAGGAGGCACCGCAGTATCTCACCAACATCCGCAAGATGGACATCCGGCTCAATGCCGACAGCACCGTGACCTACACTCCGGCCGCCCTTGAGACCCGCCAGTGGGACGACAAGATGTACTTCTTCCCCATCCCGCAGAGCGAGATCCAGAAAGCCGGAAGCCTCACCCAGAACCCAGGGTGGTGATTCTCCTCTTCCAGGATGTTCCTAATAAGTGGGGGCTTGCCCCCACTTCAATACAGAAAAAAGCGTTAATCAACCTATTATTCACTTAAACATTTATTGAAATGAGAAAACTTTACATGATGATGGCTGTAGTAGGCGCATTCCTTTACGCTTCCACAGCCGCAGCAGGTACGAGGTACCTGGTAAAGCAGGACTTCGAGTCCGTCAAAGATCCCGCCGCCATCGGATGGGCTTCTCCCAACTACGCTGCAGGCATGTCCATCGCAGGTGATGAGGAGGGTAACTACTTCCAGTACAGCCTCGGCAACAACAACGGACGTAGTTGCTACTGGCTCTGGGGTTCTGACCTGTACACTGACCAAGTGCCCGAAGGAACTTACCACGTAGAGATGGAATGGTGCTACAAGCAAGGCAGCGACAATCAGTATGGCACACAGCTCCGCTTCCTCAACACCGACGAGGCTCCTACCAAAAATGGCGTAACAGCCAACTCCAATGACCTCAATCAGCTCAACTGGATCTTTGCCATCACTGAGGTGGACGCCACCCGCGCATTCTATGTCTGTGATGATACCGAGAACACTTTTATGGTGAACATCGGCGAGTGGATGAAAGTGTCGCTCGACGTGAACATCAACGCCCGCACCGTGGACTACACCATCTCTGACATTTTTGGCAACACCGAGTATGTGAAGGGACAGCGTATCGTTCCCGAGGACCAAAGTATGTATGTCACCGGTATCAACCAGCACATGGCACGCCGCAACAGTATCGTTCAGATGGACAACATCAATGTCTCCGTCTACTCGGCAGAGGACATCGCCAACCCGCCGACAGTGGCTTTGACCGGCGTCAATGGCACCGAGCGCACCTACACCATCACCTTCGGTGAGGAGGAGGAACTGAACATCATCGGTACTGACGGTAAGGAAGAGGCTATCTTCTACATGGACTGCGACGGCAGTTACAAATACACCACCACCACTTCTGGTACCCTCCAGGCTTGGACTGTCTCTGGCTCTGCCACTTCTGAGAAAGTGACCGTCGAAGTGGAGTGCGTGATGATCTCCCTGCCTGGCGCCACCGCCAACATCGTTGCTGTGGAGGACGGCTATGCCAAGACCTACCAACTGATTGTTAGCAATGCTGAGGTTCCCACACAGCCGACCATCTTCATCATGTATGAGTACAAGAACGAGAAGGGTGAGATTGAGGTTGCTGCTGAGGACAAGTTCTCAGGCGAGAAAGTCGACGTGAAGGAGAAGGGTGTGCTGACTGTCACCACCGTGGCTCCCGGCTTCGCTTCCACCACCGTCGAGGTGGCCAACGACAAGGCATTTACCACCACCCATGAGATTGACTTCCAGCACATGACCGCTGAGGAACTCATCGCCAAGGGCTTCGAGGCCTTGGATCCGCTGGACAGCGAGAACACCTCTGGTGAGTCCAACTGGACCGGCCGTAAGCGTTTCAACTATCAGATTGCTACTGGCGAGGTGGACGAGGAAGGTAATCCTACCTATACCACCTATGTGGTCTATGGTCCCTCCACACAGGGCTTTGAGCCTATCCAGCGCTACCGCTTCCTCCAGTCGAAACTCGACGAGACTACTGCACACAGCCTCTTCGCTCCGCTCTACACATGGTGGTACAACGACGGTATAACTCCCACTTCCCTCAACGAGGAGGGCACTGGCCCTGCCGTGGATGCAAACGGCAACGAGGGTGGTTCTGTCAACGTGCAGGTCAAACTCGGTATCGGTCTGGTACACTCAGGTGTACAGGGTGATACTGAGACTTACGACCCCGCCGGTACTGGCTATGGCAACATCCGCGTCAACAACGCCACACTCGGTGTTGACGGTCTGACCGATGAGGACTTCATCATGATCTATAAGATCGGCGACTACGGCACAACATCCAAGCACCCGCAGTTCCCCGCAGGTACCGATCCTGAGGAGGCCAAGGCTCAGTACAAGGCCATGCACCTCGGCGACCTCCTGGAGATCTACACCGGTCTGCAAACCTTCCAACTCTACCGTGTTGACACCGCTCTCAACTATGTCCGCATCCTGAAGGGCAACAACGAGGGTATCGAGGAGATCAACACTGGCGCCATCGTTTCTGACCACAATGCCCCGATCTACAACCTTAACGGCATTCAGGTCAACTCGAAGAGCCTCCAGCGTGGTGTCTACATCAAGCAAGGCAAGAAGTTCATCGTCCGCTAAAAAGACGTCAACCATTATCTATCCCCCGCCAATCAAGCGGGGGATTTTTTTTATGTCTGCAAAGCATCACAGTTTCTTTGCTTCACATTGTCAACGACGGTTAAAATCCTTTTTTCACTTATATGATTTCCATGTAAAAATAATAATCAGTATTCTGACCGCCTTACAATTATTTTATCTATATTTGCAAATGAGTTCCTTGAAGTTCATCCCGCATGTAGCGGTCTCTCGTCCCGTATGTTGCGTTGCCAACGCAACATACTGAACAACTACAATAAAAAGCACCATATAACAACAAGCCACCCCAAAAATGAAAAAAGAGACCTTTGAGGCGCAAAAGGCTTTTGCCGGTGAAAAGAAGCCATCCATGCTTCGTCGCTGTGTAGGTCATGACTACACAGACCGCCAGATCTATATGATTACGATGGTGACGGAGGGGCGCCGTCCCCTTTTAGGACAAGTCGTAGGCAGAAGCGATGCTCCCAAGGACAGCACGGAGGCTCCCCATATCATACTTTCCAAACTAGGGCAGCGTGTCGAAGACGAATGGTGGGCGGCACCTTTACACCACCCCGAGGTAGAGGTCATCGCCCTACAAATGATGCCCGACCATTTGCACGGCATCCTCTTCGTCAAGGAAAAGATGGAAAGGCCTCTTGGTATGCTTCTACGTGGTTTCAAGCAAAGTTGCAATCGCCACTACCGTGAGTTGGTGCTCGGCCTGCCTCCCGTCCCCCACAAAGACCGCCGGGGGGAGGATCGCTCCCATGGTCTGCTCTTTGCCCGTGGCTATAACGACAAACTTCTTCTCCGCGCGGGGCAACTTGAAACTTGGCAGCACTACCTGGCCGATAACCCCCGCCGCCTACTGATGAAACGGGAGCATCCGGACCTGTTTCGTGTCCAAAGAAATGTGGAGGTCGCTGGCATCACGTTCTCAGCCATTGGCAACCGCTTCTTGCTGGAACGTCCATACCGGCTGCCAGTACAATGCTCGCGCCGGCTTTCTGAAACAGAAATACAAACCTTGGTCACAAAATACCTGAAAGCAGCCCGACAGGGGGCTGTTCTCGTATCCCCTTCCATCTCGCCCGGAGAAAAAGCGATTATGCGGGCAGCATTCGATGAAGGGCTGCCATTGATCATCCTACTGGAAAATGGTTTCACAGAACTTGCCAAACCCGGTGGTACCCGTATGGATGCCTGCGCAAGGGGAAGTCTGCTCCTTCTCGCTCCTTGGCAGCATCACAATGAGCGGGCGACCATTCAAAGAGATCAATGTATGATGCTCAATGAGATCGCCCGCAGAATCTGTGAGAACTAAACTTCAAGAACTCCTTTTCCTTCTTCCTTTTCTTTTAGGAAAGTCCTTTTAGAAATTTAGAATAGTACTTTCCTTGTGCTGCTCTTTCCGCCCGGGAAGCGGTCGACACGGATGAAGATGCCGTTGGCTGGTGTGTTCACTCGCTGTCCCTGGAGGTTGTAGTACTCGGTGCTGAGCACCTCATTGTAGAACTGCGTCTGTATGCCGTCGGTGTCCATCGTGCCCGAAAGCCCGATGGTGAGCACCACCTGCTTGCCCATGGGGGTGAAGGTGATGGAGCCGGAGACTGCCGGCACGAGGTCCACGGTGCGCGTCACCACGGTATAGTTGCCGTCGGCATCCTTCTGCGGGAACACATATTGTGTCGCGTCATACTGCGTCCCGGCCACCTCTCCGATGTATGCATCCACATCGGCGTAGTTGTCATAGCCCGTAAAGGTGACGGTAGAGATGCTGACCTTTTCGGGCACGTTGATGGCATACTGCACACCAGCGGAATATTTGATGCCGTTCTCCTTGCCGGTGGCGTAACTCTTCGAGTTATTGTTGGAGATGGTCACGCCGTCTTTGAAGAAATAGGTGTCTGCGGTGTTGCTGCCCTCATTGGTGGTCTGCGACAGCATAAACGACACCGGTGTCTTCGTCTCCTCACCAGGTCCGGGAGTGCCGCCCCCTTCGCTGATGGCATCCACCTTGGTGCCGTCCTCCTTGGTGTAGGCAGGATAATATTCATTCACCGCGTCAGTCGCGTCGGCGTTGCCAGCGAGCATGATGTCCTGAACGATGGAGTTGAGATATACCTCCAGGTTGGTGTAGTACTCCTTCGGGTCGAGGGTGTAGGTCAATGCATCGGCTGCACTGCTGGGATTCAGTCCGTTGGCCGTCTCCCAGGCATCAGGCATGCCGTCTTTGTCGGTGTCGTATCCATCAGGACGCGACCCTGTGGGGAAGTTGGCCTCTGTATAGCCCTTGACATCCGACACGAGGTCGATGCGGCCAGGTTTCTTCGTCACCGACCCTGAATAGGTAGCGGTTCCGTCCTTCGCCTCGTTGGCATAGCGGGTGTCCACCTCATCACGGTCGAGCGAGGCTCCGGCATAGGCCACCACCTTGTCGAAGGCATTTTGGGCCGTATGAGTCGTCACGGTCCCAATATGCGTTGGCTCATCGAGTTTGATGCGCACGCAGTCGGTGCCCGCACTGTTTTTCACATACGTCACATTGTCGCCGTAATAATGTTTGGGATCAGGCGTATAGCGCTCGCCGTTGATGGTATATGTACCATTGTCATATGTCACGCCACTCCAGTCATAGTTGGCATTGTTGTTGACTTGGTTGCCACTGATGTAGTAACGGCTGAACATGTCCCAGTAGGTTTTGTTGTCGCTCGAACTTGTGCTGTTGGCCACAGAAGCGATGGTGACGCGGTTGGTGGCGCCTGCCGGTCCAGTTTTGTAGTAGTTGTTGACGATATTGACCTGACCGCCTCCGGGACCGCCATAGCAGCCGTTTCCGCAGTTGTAGATGACGCAGTTGCGGAAGTCGACATGCTCCGACTGCACGGCATTTTTCCACTTATAATCAGCATAGAGTTTATTGCTGGTATATCCTGTCCAGTTGTAGCGGGCACCGTTGAAGCGCGGCGAGCGGTTACCGACATGTGCGATGAGGTTGTGGTGGAACGAGGTCAGTTTGCCGCCCCAGATGCCGCCGTAGCCGTGGGCACCCTTTCCGTGTCCGGCGTTGTTGAGGCTCTCTGCGATGGTGCACCACTGCATGGTCATGTTGTTGTTGTCATAGAACGATGCCACCTCATCGATACTCCAAGAGAAGGAGCAGTGATCGAGCATGATGCCGGTGTGGTGGCGTGTCCAGATGGCATCGGCTCCGTCGTTGACATTCTTCTCCTGTCCGCGTCTCACCCTGATGAAGCGGATGATGACATTGTCGGCATCGGGCAGTACGGTGAAATAGCGCAGTGTGATGCCGGGATAAGGAGCAGTCTGTCCGGCGATAGTGGTGTTGGCTCCGATCTTCAGATCCGACTTGAGGGCGATGACACCGCCCACGTCGAAGACGATGGTCTTGGCGGCGCTGCCAGATACGGCTTGGCGCAGTGACCCTGTCCCAGAGTCATTGAGGTTGGTGACATGGACAATCTTGCCGCCACGACCACCCGTGACATAGCGCCCATGCCCCTCTGCTCCGGGAAAGGAGGGAGCCTGTGCCATCATCGTGAGTGTGAGGGCAGAGCATGCCATCATCAAAAATAATCTTTTCATTTGCTTTAGTTTTTTTTGTTTTTATGATAGGTTGTGAGTTTTTGGGGGGCTAGGAGAACTAGGATTTTCTAGGGAATCCTAGGGGGCTCTAGGGGATCCTAGAGATTCTAGATTTTCTAGAGATTCTAGATTTTCTAGATTTTCTAGAGACTCTGCAGGGCCTTGATGGCCCCAGGCAGTCCTTGGTCGGCTGCTTTCTGGAACCAGTCGCGGGCCTTCACCCGGTCTGGGGCGACGATGTCGCCATCGAGATAGCAGTAGCCAAGATGCAGTTGGGCGACGGGATTGCCGTGCTCTGCGGCGATGGTGAACAGTTCAAGTGCCCTGGTGGGATTCTTCGTCACCTGTCCGCCCTGTAGGTATGCCTGGGCGAGGTCGATGAGCGCCTGAGTGTTGCCCATGTTGGCTGCTTTCTCCAGCAGGCTGATGCTCTTGCCCATGTCAGTGGGCACACCGAATCCATAGGTGTAGCACAGGGCGAGGTAATAGGGTGCATAGAGATTCTCCTCGATATCCTGTTCAAACCATTTGACCGCCCTTTGGAAGAGGTCTCTTGCCTTAGCCTCATTTTTCACCACACCCAGTCCGTAGTTGTAGCACTGGCCGAGGAGATAGAGCGCCTCAGGCTGGTCCTTGTCGGCGGCTTGCCCCAGGTACTCCACCGCCTTAAATTTATCCTTGGGCAGACCATAACCATTGAAGTAGCAACGCCCCACCCCATAGAGTGCGACGGCGTGGCCCCTGTCTGCCATTCCCACCAACTGTTCCACTTGTCCTGGGGTGATGTTGCCCCATGTGAGGGTGTCTTCGAGTGTGTTTTGCTGTGCCCATCCGATGGTGGAGATTAGGCAAAACAGGCATGCAATGCTGAATCTTCTCATGATTTCAAGAGTTTATAATACAAAAAACCTTTTCATTGCTGAAGCCAATGGCCGCCTGGCGGAAGCCCCATGATGCCAGCAATGGAAAGGTTCGGTGATGGTTTCCTTGTCCCGTCTCTTATTTGAGGACGTTGACGAGCAGTGATGCCACAGATGTGGAGATACTGATGAAGGAGAACCAAATGGTGACTGACTGACCGAGTGCGGAGTTCTTTGCCTTGGTGGCGTTGGGCTCCACATAGATGACGTCATTCTGCTGCAAATAGTAATACGGCGAGTTGATGAAGTTGGCGTCGGTCAGGTCAATACGGTGAACCGATTTCTTTCCTGTGGCATCCTCACGGATGAGGAGCACATTCTGTCGCTTACCATAAAGGGTGAGGTCGCCTGCGCTTGCCATGGCCTCAAGTATGCTCATCTTCTCTGTTGTGACGGGCACCACCTTCGGTGAGGAGAAATCACCCATGAGGGTAACCCTGAAACTGGCCATTCTGACGGTGACCACTGGCTTCTCTGTCTTGGCGAGATAAGGAGCGATCTTGCTTTCAAGGGTTCTCTCACACTCTTGCTTGGTCAGGCCCACGACAGACACTCTTCCCACCACGGGGAAGTTGATGGTGCCATCGTTCTCCACGAGGTAACTCTGCAGCGAGCCGCCACCTGATGAGATTTCTCCACCAGTGGTAAGTCGTCTCGACACGGTGAGGTTGAAGGGTGCCGACACAGCGGGGTCAGTGGTATGGACGGTGATGTAGAGGGCGTCTTTCGGCTTGATGCGTGCTTCATAGAGATACTGTGAGGCAGCAAGGCTGATGCTGTCGATATTCTGCATATAGGGCACCTGCTTGCTTGTGGTACAACTATCCATGAACATAACAGCCAGAATGGCGACCAAAGGTAAGAGTATTTTCTTCATGTTGTCTTGATGGTTTTTAAAAAATTTCTGCAAAAGTAATGCTTTTTTTGCAACCGACCAACAAAACGGCAAGTTTTTTCATCCTGCCATTACTGAGGGGTCGGCGACATGCACACGGAGACTGTTCAGAAGCCGAGCCAACCCTTTTTTTTCTGCTGCTGTCTGGAGGCATTTTCCACGGCCTCCCGCCTGGCTTCCTGCTTGGCTTCCCGGATGATGTCGTAATAAGTGAGGTTGTCGTGAATCATGTGGTAGACGGTGTCCCAGTCAAACCTGCCGCCGATGTTGCAGTCATCGATATAGATGTCGGCGTCTATCTTCCTGGTGTTGTGGCTGTGCTCGTTGGTGTCTGCCCTGAGTGTCTCGTTGATGGCGCTGAACTCCACTCCTCTGTCGCGGCACCATTCCACGGCCTCGTCAAGAAGCCTTCCTTCCCTGACGGTCCAGAGCACGAGTTTGTGGCCGTCGTCGATGAGTTTGCGGAGGGTCTCTGTGGCATGGGGGATCTCCTCCCCTATTTTCGGGTATCTGTGTTCTACAACAGTCCCGTCAAAATCGATTGATATGACCATATCTTTTTGTGTAATTGCAATTTCGGGTACAAAGTTAGTGCAATTATTTGGAATTACATGTCTTCCCTATAAAGAATTACATTTTCTTTAGAAATCATTGTCTCATTGGAGGTGAGAGGTAAAGGGTGAGGGGTGAGAGAAATGAAAGGATGGGGCTAATACAAATCATCCTCGAAGAAGCGGATCTCCTTGGGTTTTTTCTTGATGACCTTGTAGAGGGCGCGGATATCGTCTACGCAGAGGTTGAAGTCGGCGTATTCGGGAGAAGGGTTGAGAGAATGGAAGGTGAGGATGCCATGCTCCTGGTCCTGCGCGATCATCTGCTTGAGGAGGACACTCGAACCGAAAACGACGACCCAGTAGGGCCAGTCGTTGAAACGGAGCCGCTCCTTCCAGAACACCCGCTCCAACTCGCGCACGAGCACCTTGTCGCCCGCCTCGAAACTCTGTCGGCTGCCAGTGTCCATCGACTCTCCCTGCACCTCAAACGACAGGTAATTGCCCCTCGCCAGGCGGTCCACCTCATAGGTTTCCTCGCCCCACTCCTCATTCAACGGCTCAAGACGGTCGGAGTCGTTGGCGAATTGCCCGAAGGCGGCGTAAGGCACGTGCCTCACCTTCATGAAAAGTTGCTTGCCCCTCTTATAGAACTTCACACCGTGGGTATTCTCGGAACAAAACTCCATATCATCGTCCTCCACCGTCGGTATGGCCTCAATGCGGGACGCGACGAGCATATCCCCTCTGCCCGTCCTCACCCAGTCAAGGTTGACCATGGGCTCGAAGGCAGAGAGGCGGCTGAGGAACTTCTCGCTCACCGGCACATGTCCGTTGAGTATCTGAGAAAAGGCCGACGGGTTGTAGCCCATCTGCAGCGCGAGTTCACGCTGTGACGATGCCTTTCCCTGCATGACCAGCCATTTCACGATTTTTTTCAGTTCTGCAGTCATATAATTGTCCAATTACAAATGGTCAAATGTTAAATTTATGTTAAATATATAAATTTCGTTTCGCTTTTTATAAATCATGTTTATATTTGCAAGCAGAAAACGGGAAAATAATTATATTTTATCCCCAATCAACCTGAATTTATTGCAAAAATACACATTATTCAGGAAACAACCAAATAAAATACCAATATTTTTCATAAAAATATAAAGAATATAAAGGATAAAAGCCGATGATTCGAAAAGTCATGAGATAAAACCATATTTCAGGATAACACAAATGTTTTCAGGATAACAAATTTTAATGAATTAAGGATTAAGGATTAAGAATTAAGAATTATGATTACATCTGCAAAGATCGTGATGAAATAATTCGACAATTCGATAATTCGGGATAACTAAGAATTAAGAATTAAGGATTAAGAATGAAGAATTATGATTACTCCTGCAAAGATGGCTATGAAATAATTCGACAATTCGACAATTCGGGATAAATAAGAATTAAGGATGAAGGATTAAGAATTAAGAATTATGATTACTCCTGCAAGGATCGTTATGAAATAATTCGACAATTCGACAATTCGGGAAAAATAAAAATTAAGAATGAAGGATTAAGAATTAAGAATTATGATTACATCTGCAAGGATGGTGATGAAATAATTCGATAATTCGACAATTCGGGATAAATAAGGATTAAGAATGAAGGATTAAGAATTAAGAATTATGATTACATCTGCAAAGATGGTGATGAAATGATTCGATAATTCGACAATTCGGGATAAATAAGGATTAAGAATGAAGGATTAAGAATTAAGAATTATGATTACATCTGCAAAGATCGTGATGAAATGATTCGATAATTCGACAATTCGGGATAACAAAAACAATCAATCATGAAAAAACTTTTCAAGGAAATCACCAACTTCGTGCTGGGCAAGCGCTATTACGCCGTCATCATCGGCGAGCGCGGCAGCAACCGCTACTATGTAGCGTCAGAGATTCACACCACCAGAGCATCTGCCGAGGCGCACCGACAGCGCATCGAGCAGACACGCGCCTATGTCTACATCACCACCATTTCTTTCAGATTGAAGATTGAAGATTGAAAATTGAAAATTGAGGATTGAAAATTGAAAATTGAGGATTGAAAATTGAAAATTGAAAATTGAGGATTGAGGATTGAGGGTTTCTCCGTAAGAACGCGTTTTGCGCGTTCCCCTCTCGCCCCCTCATATCTCTCACCCCTCACCTCCCTACCCCATGCCCACGAAGATCATCCCTGTCACCCGCTGTGGTGACATCACGTTCCACCCCGACGGGCGCATCGACCTCACCGCCTATGTGACCAAAGCGCTCTCGCTCAGTCCCGGCGATGTCATCAACATCGCCCGCGTCGGGGAAAGGTATAGCGAGCACTATCTCTATGTGGCGCGCCGTACCTGCGAGACTATCGGACGCCACAGTTGTACCTGCCATCCAGTGAAAGGCAAAGGCCGATACATGCGTGTGTTCAGTAAACGCCTCACCGGATATGTGCTCAGCCTAACCCACAGTGCCACGGCCATCCGCCTGCACGTGGGAGCCACCACCGAAGTCAGTGGCCTAGGCATCGCCCTGCCGCTCATCGGCCTCAGCCATTGATGAAAACCAATCTTATTACCCATCACCATGAGACAACACATCACTTTCCGGGGACTGACCACCAGCCCCACCGACCATGAGGCGCACGAAGGCGACTGCGCCACACTGACCCACCTCATCGCCGAGGACGAGGCGCTCCGCCCCATCGGCATCAGCACAGAAGACCTCTGCACTGTGAACGGCGGCGCCTCCGTCATCGGCATCCACCGCACTGCCGACTACACCCACCTCATCACTGAGGAGGACGACGGTGCGGGCGGATGGCGCTATGCCTGGGACAGCACCCACACCCTCGCCACTTTGGAGCAGAAGGCCCGTGTCGCCTGCGTCGGCCACACGCTGTGCCTCATCACCGACACCGCGATCACCTACTGCATCTGGCAGCATCAGCAGGGCGGGTATGCCGTTGTCAACCGCGACGACTTGCTCTATGACATCCACCTCACCCAGAACGACAACACGGCGCAGGTGGTCAACCTGCCCATCAGCAGTTCCCTTGCCACGTGGCTCGACCACCCCGACCAGTTGCAGGTGTCGCAGCACACGGCACTCAGCCACATCTTCCCACATTTCTATGACAGCAAAGAGGCCTATGCCACCGCTTCCACCATGGTGGCGGCACAAATGGAAGAGGCCTGCGACCGCATGGCGGCAGCGATGGGCGAAGGCATTTTTGGGCATGTGTGCTTCGGGGTGGCGGCCCTGCGGATGACCGACGGTTCACACCTCCTTTTTTCCAACCTCTTCGCGCTGCTCCCCGCCAACATGACGGCCACCATCCATGCCGACCGCGAAGCAGGACAACTCTGGATGCAGGCCGATTTCCACCGCCATGTCATCACCGTCACCCTGCGCCATCCGGAGCGGGCGGCCCTCCTTGTCAGGGGCATCGACATCTTCCTCACACGTCCCACCAACATGCTCGACATGCGCAAGGCAGTCGCTCACACCATCGATGATGAGGGACGGACTACCTCACTGACGTTCGGCGAACTCACCCAGCAACCACTCCTGCAGCACCTCGACCAACTCGCGTTCTACCCCTCCATGACCATCGGCATCGGACAGAGCGGACACCCCCTGCTCGTGCAGAAAGCAGACTACGGAGGCATCCCAGCCGACCTCAGCGACATGCGGCGGTGGTCGGGAGGGGCGCAAGTGGCGTTCAATCACAGCGGGAGGCTCCTCCTGGGCAGCACGACAGCCGTCGTGCACCATCCACTCGAGATCGGCATCCGCTACCGCTTCAGCGACGGGCTCACTGCAGGCGACCGTCCAGACACTGCCGGCGACCCCGAGGGGCAGACCGCCGACCTTGTCGTCCATGCCATCGCCGACGGTGCTCCCGAGCGCGACATGTGGTGGAAGGGCGAAGTGACCTACCCGATGGCAGGCATGATGATGGCACCCGGTGCCCACCTCCGCTCCCTCGAATACCACCTCCGGCTGTCTGAGGATGGCACCTACCGCTATTTCACCACCTCGCAACCGCTCCATCCGCTGGTCAGCAAGGGCATGTCGGTGGCAGTCTTCGGGACGACGGGACAGATTCACCGCACACCACGTCCGCTCTGCCTCTCCCTGTTGGTGCAGCAGGTGCGGACACTCGTCGCCAACCCCATCAGCGGAGGATACACGGAGAGCATGCTGCAGTGGGAGGAGGAGACAGCCGCTGACTTCGATGCCCACGCCGCTCAGGCCCGTTCCTCATGGCCTCTCAGCAGTCAGGGAAGCCGTCTGCGGTCATCGGCGCAGGGCAATCCCTTCGTGTTCCCTGCCACCGCCGAGGTCAGCGTGGGCGACAGCACCATCCTCGGCATCACGACGAGCACCCGCCGCAGCGCCGACGGACTGTTCGGCGACGGGCAGTACTATGTGTTCAACGAAAGGGGCGTGTGGCTGCTGCGCCTGAGCGGCGGCAAGTGGAGCGCACAGCAGAAGGCGACACGGGCGGGGATGCTTCCCGGCACCCAGGCGGTATGCACCTCCGATGCCGTCATCTACCTCTCCGCACAAGGGGTAATGACCCTGAAGGGGTCGAAAGTCACCTGTCTCTCCGACATGTTGCGCGAACCGCCGTTCCGGTTCTCCTCACTGCCCTATGCGGCAGAGATCATCGCCACCGAACCCGATCTGCCGCAGTCGGCAGGGAATGTTCCTTACTGGATGGGGAGCAAACTGCGTGAGGCGAGGATGGCCTACGACGCTGCCAACGACCGCCTGTGGCTGTTCTGGCCGACGGAGAATCAGCCGACAGCGACACGATGTCCCGGCGCACTGGTCTGCTCACTGCGCTCCGGGGCATGGGGCACTGCCATGGCCCGCCTGTCGTCGGTGGTGAGCGACGGCGGAGAGGTGTGGGCAACAGTCTGCGAAAATGAATCCACCATGGTGGCGAGGGTGAGGCTCACACCATCGGGGCGCATTCCCGTCCTCCTTTGCACGCGTCCGCTGTCGCTGGGCACGCGCTATGAACACAAGAGCGTGGAGCGCCTCATCCTCCGTGGCCTGTTCAACCATCGTGGCGCCGCAGGAAGTCATCTGGGTATCGCCCTCTACGGGAGCAACGACCTCTTCCACTGGCATCTCATCAGCAGCAGTGCAGACCAATATTTGTGCTGCCACCGTGGCACGCCCTACCGGTGGTTCCGCATCGCTGCCATCGGCCAACTCCTACCGGGCGAGAGCATCGGAGAGGTGGGGTACCTCTCCCCGGCCCTCTCCAAATGAGAGGGAGGGCGAAATGCTTGAATTCGTAGACATTTTTGTAGTAAAGGAACCACGAAAGGACACGAAAAGGCACGAAAAGGAAAACGTAAAAATAAATGGAAAATTAAATGGATTATTAATGGGAATTGATGTAAATATTTTAACATATAATTGCCATATAATGGTCCATTTAATTATCCTTTATTTTTTACTTCTCTGTGCCTTTGTAACTTTGTGTTGTAAAAACTCATGGCAATTGTAACTCTCTGTGCCTTTGTAACTTTGTGTTGAAAAGTCATACATCCTTTTTTCTCCTTTTTGTGAGTGCCATGGCACTTTTTCTGCTTTCCTTCCCTGTCCAAACAGTTTTTCTTTCTTTTTCCTAAGCGGAGCGTTTTTTGATCATCTATTCTTACAACAAAAACAAGTTCTTATAACTCTCTGTACCTCTGCTTCTCTGTGTTGAAATGAATCTATTCAGCTAACAGTAAAGGTAGTCACCTTCGGTGAGAAATCTTAAGAAAAATTTTTAAGAAAATGGCAAGAAAAATATTTTTACTATTTATTTATTCATTTTTTATCATTTGACTTCCGCTTCGCACGTCGACCGTTGGTTCTGCCCGTAAGGCACTCTAAAAGATATTCACTGAATGAAGTTGGAATACCACTATGTTAACATATATGAAAAGATTTTAAAAAGTGAAACAAGTATCGAAAAAAAACGCTATATTTGTGAATTACTTAGAATCATGGGATTCTCATCATACTATACTAAGCAATTCACTAAAAACTACAATACAATGAGAAAAGCACATTTATTCCTACTGACCCTGCTCCTGACATTGACGGGAGCACTGGGAGCAAACGCACAGTCTTGTCCCGACGACTACCATCCGCACATGATTGACCTCGGATTGCCCTCCGGCACGAAATGGTCGTGCTGCAACGTGGGGGCCACCACTCCCAAAGATTTCGGCGGGTGGTATTCCTGGGGCGAGACAACAGAGAAAGAAGACTACAATTCCTACAATTATCAGTACGCCAACACCGATATTGGTTCAAACATCAGTGGCACGGAATATGATGTGGCATACGTCAATTCGAATGGCATATACTGCATGCCGACGTATGACCAGTTGCAAGAGCTGTATGAGAACTGCCAACATGAGATGAAATACATCGACGATGTCAAAGGCATGCTGTTTACTAACAACGGAGCCAGCATCTTCCTGCCTTGTGGCGGGTATAATAACGGGACTGCCATTCAATCTCTGGGCAGTTTGGGCAGGTATTGGTCGGATAAGCAAAATAGCGAATTCAACAACCGTGCAGATTACCTGGTATTCGGAGAGAATCTGGGTGTTGAAGGGGGCATTTTTATGTCTTATCAAGATCGATACTGGGGCCACAATGTCCGTCCCGTAGTGAGCACCTCTTACTTAAATTCCAGGCAGGCCTACTACACTGTAAGCGTCAATGATGATCCTATCACCGGTTCTTATTATATTTATGTCAATTTCTATTACGACAATCTAAAAGATACAAGGAGCAATACCAATCTGGTGCCCACGGAAGGGGGAAAACTAAACATCCCATGCTTGACTTCTAATGATGAGATTACTATCACATTTAACAGCAGTTTTGCCGATTACCGCCCCACCAACACCTCTCACTGGTTCGAGGGTCTGACTCTCATAGCCGGCGGCGTTGAGTTTAATAATTTGAAGAACCTCAACACCTCTGAGGTGACCGACATGAGTTACATGTTCTATCAAACATCAGCATTGGATTTGGATTTGACCCATTTTGACACCTCCAAGGCTACAAACATGAGTTATATGCTGTCTGAGATGGATATTAACGCTGGTTATGATATCAATGAAATCAACCTCTCCTCCTTCACATTCAAGCCCAACACCACCACCACGGGATTGCTGAAAGACACTAAGATAAAAAGACTGACCGTCCCCGCTACCGCCAACAACCTCGCTACAGATGCCTTCTCGGGCGTGGCCTCTACCTACTATCCCTGCACGCTCATCTTCCCCGACGGCTTCATACCAGAGGGAGTCACATTCGGAAACGCCTATAAGTTATGGAAAGGCGGATATTTCAGTTTCTCTTATGTAGGCAACACCAAGGAGGCGTATTATGATCAAGTTTATGGATATGATGTTCCCGATGACCCAAGTTCGGAAATAATGTCCAACTCCGTGACGTTCTATTATGACAATCTTAGAGGAACGAGAAACCACCCCACATTATTGCCGACAAATGGAGGAAAACTTGGCATTGTTGAAGGTAAAAATTTACATTATATAAAAATAAGTTTTGACAGCAGTTTTGCTGACTACCATCCCACCAGCACAAGGCAATGGTTCAAGGATTTGGACGCGTTATTGTTTATTGATTTCGATGGAATGGAAAACCTCAAAACAGACCAGGTGACCGACATGAGCGGAATGTTCCAAAATTTATTCCCTTATGGTATGGTCATGGACTTGGACCTCTCCCATTTTGACACCTCCAAGGTGACAGACATGAGTAACATGTTTTCAAATACCAATCTTGGTAGTGAAGGTGAAGGAACATACGCCGACCTCTCCTCCTTCACCTTCAAGTCATCCACCAATACCACGGGACTTCTGAAAAATACCTACAGCCTTACAACCCTAACCATCAACTCCACAGCCAACTACCTCGCATTGGATGCCTTCGAGGGTGTGGGATCCACAGAGAATCCCTGCACGCTCATCTGCCCCGACGGTTTCACGCCACAGGGAGCCACACAGGGCAACGGCTATATCCTATGGAAGGGCGGATATTTCTCATGGGATGGCGAACTTCCGGAGGCGTACGCCGTGCTCTCCACGGACGGCAATACGCTGACATTCTTCTGCGACACTGAGAGGGCTTCGCGGCAGGGCACCACGTATGATATGAACACAGAAAACAATGCCCCAGAATGGTATAGAAACCGCAGTTCCGTGATGACTGTGGTGTTCGACGCTTCCTTCGCTGATGCGCGCTCCACAAGCTGTTATCGCTGGTTCTACGGTATGACCAACCTCACCACTATCACAGGCATCAAAAACCTTAAGACGGATGTGGTGACCACCATGAATTCCATGTTCTATGATTGCTCCAGCTTGACGAGCATTGACGTGAGCCATTTCGACACGTCCAAAGTGACCGATATGAGCTACATGTTCACTGGCTGCTCCGAGCTGACAAGTATTGACGTGAGCGGGTTCGACACCTCGAAAGTGACCGACATAAGCCGAATGTTCTACAATTGCAGTGGTATTAAGATTCTTGACTTGAGCAGCTTCACTTTCAATAGTGGTGTGGCAGCGGACTTATTCCTTGGCGATACATCTTTGGAGGCACTCTCCATCCCTGCCACCTCCAATAACCTGCCTGAAGGAGCCTTCGAAGCTGTGGGAACGTATAATCCCGTCTTTCTTTACTATCCCAATGGCTTCGTGCCCCATGAAGCCACGACGCCTGATGAAAACGGTTTCTTCGAATGGAAGGCGGGATATTTCAAAATGGCTTACACGGAGGCTTACGCCGTGCTTGATGGTTCGACGCTGACATTCTACTATGACAACTTGAAAGGATTGCGCCGCGGCACAAAATATAATCTGAACACAGGAAACAAAATCCCTGGATGGAATAGCAACAGCAGTTCCGTGAGGAGTGTGGTGTTCGACGCTTCCTTCGCTGATGCGCGCCCCACAAGCTGTTATCGCTGGTTCTATGATATGACCTACCTTACTTCCATCACTGGCATCGGAAACCTCAAGACGGATCAGGTGACCAACATGTCTCGCATGTTTAATAAATGCTCCAGCCTGAAGAGCGTCGACCTGAGCGGGTTCAACAACGCGCCCAAATCCGACATGAGATACATGTTTGCTTACTGCTCCAGCCTGACGAACCTCGACCTGAGCAAATTCACTTTCAATAACATCGTGCGGTCAGAGCAACTTATCATCGGAGTTCCTCTGAAGCGACTCACCATCCCCGCGTCTGCCAACTACCTCGCCACCGATGCCTTCTCGGATGTGGCCTCAGCCGAGAATCCTTGTTTGCTCATCACTCCCGCCGGCTTCACACCCGAAGGCGCCGAGCAGTATGACGGATACTTCATCTGGAAAGGGGGATATTTCAAAATGGCCCGAACGGAGGCATACGCCGTGCGCTCCACGGACGGCAAGACGCTGACGTTCTACTATGACAATCAGAAGGCCTTCCGCACCGGCACAGTGTATAATATGAACACAGAAAACAATGCCCCAGAATGGTATAGCAACCGCAGTTCCGTGACAACTGTGTTGTTCGACGCTTCCTTCGCTGATGCGCGCCCCACAAGCTGTTATCGCTGGTTCTACGGTATGACCAACCTCACCACTATCACAGGCATCAAAAACCTCAAGACGGATGAAGTGACCAACATGAGGTATATGTTCTCACAGTGCACCCGTTTGACAAGCCTCGACGTGAGTGGGTTCAACACCGCCAAAGTAACTGACATGCAGAGAATGTTCCAGTACTGTTCTCAGCTGACAAGCCTCGACGTGAGCAGCTTCAACACGACCAATGTGACCGACATGAACTCCATGTTCTATGACTGCTACGCTCTGACGAGCCTCGACGTGAGCAGCTTCACATTCAATAACGGCATTGTGACAGATTATTTACTGTATTCTTGCAGTGGTCTGAAGACACTCACCATCCCCGCGTCTGCAGGAAATCTCAATCCCAACGCCTTCTTGAGTGTGGCCTCTGCCGAGAATCCCTGTTTGCTCATCACTCCTGACGACTTCACACCCGATGGCACCGAGCAGTATGACGGATACTTCATCTGGAAGGGCGGATATTTCACTGCCGGCCTCCCGGGTGACGCCAACGAGGACGGTCACGTGACGGTGGCCGATGTGATGCTGGCGGTGAACAAGGTCCTGGGCAAGACGCTGACCACGTTCAACGAGAGGAACGCGGACATCAACAATGACGGCAGAATCACCGTGGCCGATGTGATGGGCATCGTGAAATTGGTGCTCAACAGCGGTCCCAAGTCAGCGCCGCGCAATGCCTACCAGTCGATGAGCGACGCGATGGCGGTGACAGCCAAGGGCAACGAACTGACACTGCACCTCACGGGCACGGGTTCCTACACGGCCTCGCAGATGATGCTTACCCTGCCTGAGGGATGCCGACTGGAAAGCGCGCAGATGGTGTCGTCGCGCAGCAACGGCCACATCGTGCAGACCAGCGACCTGGGCAACGGACAGTACCGCGTGGTGGTCTACGGCGCCAGCGGCCTGCCGTTCGGCAACTCCTGCACCGACTTAGTGCGCCTGAATGTGAAAGGCAGCCACCATGGTGACGTCGCCGTAAGCGACATCCAGGTGGTGGACTATTTTACCAACACCTTCCTGCTCTCTGATGTCAGCGGCATCGCCACGGGCATCGACAGCATCGGTTCGGATGCCTCCGACGGTGACTGGTACACCACGCAGGGCCAGAAGGTAGCCACCCCGACCCGCGGCGTCTACATCCGCAACGGGAAGAAGGTGGTGGTGAGATAAAGAAAAACCTCTCCCCGGCCCTCTCCAAAGAAAACCTCACCCCGGCCCTCTCCAAAGGAGAGGGAGGGGAACCACGAAAGGACACGAAAAAGGACACGAAAAGAATTCATGGGAAATTAAATGGACTATTAATGGGAATTGATGTAAATAATTTTCTTAACATATAATTGCCATTAATAGTCCATCTAATTTTCCTTTAATTCAACTTCTTCAAGTTGTTCGGACATGCATAAAGCAAATCACTGATATTCAATTCCTCATGACCAATCTTTTAAGCCACACTTTTTTGCCCTTTTTGCGAACGCCTTGGCGTTTTTTCGCAAGCAGCAGCGTTTACCGAACGGCATCCAAAAATGTTTTTCTTCTTTTTTCCTAAGCGGAGCGGTTTTTGATCATCTCTTCTTACAACAAAACAAACAATTATAATCTCTATGTCTCTGTAACTCTGTGTTGATATAAGAATAGGATGCGGCTCGGCAATAAAAAAGAAACAATTCTTTTTGTATTGTCTTCGGTTTGCACTATCTTTGACCTCCGGTCGAAGATAGGATGCGGCTCAACAATAAAAAAGAATGAATTCTTTTTGTATTGTCTTCGCCTTTCACTATCTTTGCAGAAGATTGGAGAAAATCTTTCATATTGGGCAAAAATGGAACCGATTCGCATCAACATCAACAAACAACTCAACCAGGAAAGTCTGGTACCCGTCATCGCTTACCCCGCTGAGTCTGCTTATGATTTCAGGCTGCGCAATTGCAAGGCCGACATGGCGAACATCAGCACCGACAAGGCCTACCGTATCAATATCTATCCCGACGGACAGAACATGCAGGTGTCCGTCATCAAAGCCATCGCCGACGGATTTTTGGAATGTGCCATCCTGGTGAATGTCTCTCAGAAAACCATTGACGGCAACCAACTCCTCGATGCTCTCGACGACTTGGCCAAGGCATACGCCCAACTGCCGGCATCAACAACAAAACCCCGCGAGAACAACCAGTTTGCGACTGCCGTCAAGGACATACACAGTCAGTTGACGGCCAACGCCAAACCGGGAGCACCTGCGCCGCTACCTGTCGCCAAGCCCCACGAAGACAGCGCCCTCACCTATTATATGAACTATAAGACGAGGGGAGAAATCGCCACGCTGCTACGGTTCCCTGACCAGAAATTCTTCCAACAGACATCCCTCATCTACCTCGTCGGCGAGAACGTGCACCCCGTGCGTCCGCAGGCATGCAAGCATATCCACACCCTCGTGCTGCGCACCTTCAAAATTCTCTCCCCGCAGGGATACGAATATGGTGAGGTGAAAGAGGGAGAGACCACGCGAATCAGCCTCAAGGGCAAGGAGGGCATGCTGCCCATGACAATCAACGTGCAAGGCGATGTCGCCAAGCCCAGCCGCTATGGTTACTACGACTCGTCGGTCAACGCCATCCGCATCGATGAGCGCACCATCAAGTTCTACTACGAACTGAAATTCTTCGTCAAGCACAACGGAAGACATTACCGCAGCAGCATTGTCCGCTACAATGGCGAGCAGGTGATGCCCGACGCCAATGGGTGCTATCTCATCAAGGTCTATGAGGACAATATCAACGACGCGGGACTCATCACCTTCACGGGCGAAGGCTTCAAGGACGCGAGGATTCAGGTGACACCGGGCATCGTCAAGCAACAGGAGTATGTGTTCTATCCCGAACCGCAGCACGACATCACCCATGTGACTCTCGACTTCAGCGATGGCAGGCCCATCGAGGCTTCTGTCGACGTGGGCACCAACGAGCGGCTTTTCAACCAACTCAAAGAGGGGAAGGTGAAGGGTTACAAGGTGAAGAAAGAAGGCGGTTCCTACCGCATGTACATCCCACGCAAACTCACCCAAACCTCCAAGAACATCCTCAGGCTGTTCAAGTTCCTCGCCATGGTCGCCTTCTCGCTGTTGGCCTACGCCATGGTCTGCTGGCTGGCGACCCGCCATTGGCCATGGCCTATGGAACAATTCATCCCGACAGAGAAGAAAGAGAAGCCGAAACCCATCGTGAGCGAAGAGGGTGTGGTGACCACAATGGACAAAGAGGACGGTTCGGATGTCGGCATCATCATCGACGAACGCGACCAGGTGACACTCGAGGGCATCGACCGTACCTACCTGCAGAACAACAACGTATGGCGCAAGGACTCCATCAAGAGCGACAAGTACATGGACGTGCTCAACACGATCTTCAATGGGCGCATCAGCGAGATAAGGATGAAGAATTACAGCAGCAAGGTAATCAACAACGAGTGGTGGAGCAAGATTTGGAGCGATGTCATCATCCCCAACAACATCCACTCTCCCATAGCACGTGAGGTGTTCCAGCAGGTGATCACTGACGACCGCAACAGTCTTGACGTGCAGTTGCTCTACGAGAAACTGTCCGAGAAACTGCTGCCCACCAGCGATGCCATCAAGCCTGGCACGGGGACTCCGACTACCGCCCCTACACCTGCTGCACAACCGCACCCCTAAGCAGACAACACAGAGACACAAAGACACAGAGATACAAAGGAAGATAAAAATCTCCGTATCTCCGTGCCTCTGTGTCGTATAAGTTCAAGACTTAGATAGCGTCGAAGCCTTTGGTGCTGATGTTGCGGACGACATCATTGATGTCCATCTCCGTAAATCCGTTTTTGTGGAGCGCGTCAGCCAGTTGTTCGTCAACACGCTTCTCGTCCTCGTTCTGTTCGTAATTACAGGTCTTTCCCTTCAGTTCGGCAATGGCCCAACCGATGAGTGCCACGGCGACAAATGCCGCCAATCCTAACAATGCGTTTAACATAAGTCCCAATTTTTCTGCAAAGATAGTGAAAGGCGAGAGCAATGCAAAATAAATTAGCATTTATTTTCATTGCCGAGCCGCATCCTATTCTTATATCAACACAGAGTTACAGAGGCACAGAGATTATAATTGCTTGTTTTGCTGTATGAAGAGGAGATCAAAAACCGCTCCGCTTAGGAAAAAAGAAGAAAAAGTATAAAATTTTTTAAGCGTTGGCATTCAAGAAATAAAAAGTGCCAAGGCACTCACAAAAAGGAGTAAAAAGGATGTATGATATTTCAACACAGAGGAGCAGAGGTACACACCAACTGATATGGAGAGAGGATCAAAAAACGCCAAGGCATTCGCAAAAAGGGCGAAAAAGAAGTGTGGCACAGAGAAACATAGTCTTTTTAGAATATTTCCTCTGTGCCTCTGTATCTTTGTGTTGAAATTATATTGAAGGTGCAGCCATTATTCAAGGCTCACCGCCGCCGAAGGAGATGCCGTCTGCACCATTGACGATGATTTTGGAGATGCTCTGGTTGCCCTGAAGCACCATTTTCACCAGCACCATCACGTCAGTCACGGAAATCTTGTCATCGCCATTGATATCGGCATTCTCTACGATGAAACTATCGTTCGCATTCTTCAGGACATAATTCACCAACATCATCACATCAGTCACGGTGATGGCACCTTCGCCGTTCACATCACCCAAGTTGGAAGGCGTCAACCGGAACCAGGCGCGGAAAGCATTGATGGTCGTGGCAGCACTCGGTTGCTCAAGCATGTTGTCGGCACCGATATAGAAAATGTTGGGGGCGGAAGAGGTGACAGGGTTACAACTGCCTGTGAAATTCACCGTACCATCCTCGCTGGTGACGGATGTCGAGGCAGCACTTTTGATAGTTATACCTTTAAATATCGGGTCAGTGATATCAGCGGAACAGACAGGTACAACATTGCTGCCGCTTACCACCCAATTGGAGCCGAGGGCTAAGGCAAGTTCGGCGGCGCTCATGTAGGTGGCCTCGAGGCCCTCTTTCGCGAGTACGGATTGCTTTGCCACGTCATTGTAATAGCAGTTGCTCAGGTTGCCGCGCTCATCACCTGAGACGAAGACGGAAGGATTGTAGGCATTGACCGACAGTGTGAGTGCCGAGGGACTGAAGAGGCAGTTCGTCAGGTTGGCAGTGGCGCCGGGTTGCGTGTAGCCCACCATGCCACCGCCCGTAGTGCCAGTGGAGGTGTAAGTCACCGAACCGGTGAAAGCGCAGTCTGTCATCGTGAGTATGGCGCCAGCACTGACACGACCCACCAAGGCACCGCCATCTATCCAATCGCTGGTCTTTGTCGAGACGATGTCCACAGAACTCCAACAGTTCCTGATGGTGCTGCTGCCTTCTACAAACGCTGCGAAAGTGGCGGGACGGTGATTGCTGGAAGTGACACCTCCCGTGACTTTCACGTTCTGTATAGTTGCACCCTCGATGGCATAGAAGAAAGCCAGGCCCTGACCGCCTCCACTGAGATTGACATTGATGGTGTGGCCGTTGCCGTCGAACATACCCTTGAAGGGATATCCTTCCTTGCCCGCCATTGTCGATACGCTGATGTCGGCATCAAGTCTCACTACTTCGCCTGCGTACGACGTTCCGTTGGTCACGCTTTGGGCAAAGGTGTTCCACTCTGCCTCTGAACTAATGACAAGATCCGGAATAAACCCTACGAGATACGGCTTGCCCGCCTCAATGCTCGTGGCATCCTTGAAGTTCAGGTAGAGCGTACCGTTTTCAGACCCTGTCTTGTGACCATCATTTTTGGTTGCAGTGTCGAGTTCCTTCACCGTGAAGCCTTCGAGTGGTGTACCCGTGAGGTTATCAAGTGAGAAAGGCAGACACAGCGTGTTCCAGTAGCCATCCTTGTAGAGTGACCGTCCACATATTTTTACGTCAATGGCACCGAGTTTTTGGAGTTTATTGATGGTACTGGCGTTTTGCGCGTCGTCGAGCAGTTCCGCGGGAATCTTTATCCATATAGCATAGAGTGTGAGATCGCCCTCCAGATAGACCGTCTCTCCAGCCTGATAAGCCGGGTCGCCCGCCGCCGATGTTGCCCAGCCAAGGAAATAATAGCCTGTGCGGGTGCAGGTGGGCAGTTTGTAGGATTTGATATCACGGTATATTCTTACCCCACCCATAGGATCTCCATCGTTGGGATCAAGCGCCAGGGTATGGGTGTCGGGGTTGTCCTCCGTACCACAGAACAACGCCGTGAGGGTCACATTCTTCTTGGGCATAGTGAGCGTGGTATGCTCGGTGGATGGTTTGGTGATGACTGCGCCGCCCGTGCTTTCCCACCAAATGAACCGACAGCCCTCCTTGGGCATGGCGGTCAGCGTCACCTTGTCGCCCTGAGCCGCTACGGTGGAAGAGACGGTGGCGGAGCCGAAGGTCTCGTCAGGCGAGACAGATAAGGTGATGGTATAGACGGGAATGCCTACGATGTCATTTCTGTAGTCGCTCCAACTTTCCTGATAGGCTGTCAGGCTTTCTTCAGGCACATAGATTTTACGGCCAGAGGCATTTGACCCAAATACGCCACCACCTATACCCGGGGGTGTTGTGGCATAGCAATAGACAGAAGAAAGAGCAGAACATCTGCAAAAAACATTCCAAGCTATGCCCGTTACAGAACCAGAGATAGTGAGGTCCGTCATAGAGGTACAGTATGTAAAGGCATGCTCACCAATGTATGTCACACCATCTGGGATGACTACACTCGCCAAGGAGGTGCAACCCAAAAAGGCACATTTGCCGATGCTCATCACCGAGTTGGGAATGGAGATGTTCTCCAAAGCGGTGCAACCCTGAAAGGCACTTTGGCCGACGCTTGTCACTCCGTCGGGGATGGTGAAAGTGGCCAGGCTGGTGCATCCTTTGAAAACACCTCCGCTGATGTTCGTAACACCCGAGGGGAAGGCAAACGAGGTCAGTGCCTTACAGTCATAAAAAGCATAATCCTCGATGGTCACCATTGTCCTGGGTACGGTGATGGAGGACAGTCGCCAGCAGTTGCTGAAGGCCGCGTTGCCAATACGTGTCACTCCGTCAGGTAGCTTAATGGAAGTCAAAGCTATACAGTTGTTGAAAGCACCATTCTCGATGCTTGTCACGGTGCTGGCAATGGTTACATCGGTTAAGGCGGTGCAGTTGTAGAAAGCATAACGACCAATGTCCGTCACATCAGCATCGATGACGACCTTTTTTATTTCTCCTCTGCTGCTTTTCCAAGGAGCCGCATGACTATCATCATCAGTATAGTCATACATAGAACCTGTAGGATCCTCTGTCGACTTATAAATCGTCAATGTCTGAGTGGATGTTTGATATTTGTACCAAAGAGCAGTGCCGCACCTGCCGCCATAGTCGGCCCACGCAGAGAGGGTCGGAAGCAGCATCACAAACAGCGCCATCGCCGCCCGTGAAATAAAATGTCTATAGGTGGGTATTGTTTTCATATTATCGTAGGTTGATGGATTTTCGGTATGGCCACATAAACAGAGATGCGAGTAACATCGCACATTACTCTGCAAATATACATGAAATTTACGAATATCAACGACTTTTAGTTCTGTTTTTATGCAAAATAATATTCATCTTATCTTGATTCAGACTCAGAAAGTTACAAAACCGAAAGCCCTGTAGCCCATTCAATTTCCCATTAACTCCTTTTCGTGTTCTTTTTCGTGTTTTTTCGTGGTTCCTTTATCTTCTTTTCCAAAAAATTGTTAAACAATTTGTTCACCATGCAAGGTTTTGCCATCAATAACATTATAATGATGTAAAAAGATTTAATTTTGCAATCCAACGAACAAATAACAAGAAGTTATTTCTTATAAATAAGCACCGTGCTGAAAAAGTATTTAATTGTATTTGTCTGTATGATGGCTGTCGTACAGAATATTGGAGCACAGGAGATTGTTTCCTCTGCTTCTGATTATGCCCGCCTGTATGTTGGGCCACTTGAGCCACAGTACTACCAATCATGGTTGTGGCACGACTGCCCCTATTATAAAGGAAACACCAACACGTATCCAGGCCGCATCAGTTACTATGGTGTGGTGTACGACAATGTGCAACTCCGTCTCGACCAATATAAGCAGCGAGTGGCGGTTCTTGCTCCTGGAAGCAATTTATTATGTCTGCCAGAACAAGAATACGTTGACTGGTTTGAGATGGATGGCCACAGGTATGTGCATGACCCGGAGGACAGCACAAGATATGCGTATCTGCTTAGTGATGGCAGCACCAATGGCATCCGTCTTTACCATAGTGTGTGGAAGATCAACAGTGGTGACAGAAATGTGGGAGTAAAGAAATATGTAAAGACGCTCAGCACTCAGGAGCATTATACACTCATCACTCCTGACGGAGAAATGCACCATGTGAAGCGCGCATCCGATGTGGCCAAACTCTTTCCTGCACAGAAAAAGCCCATCAAGCAGTTTGCGAGGAAAAACCACCTTTCCTTCTCAAGGAAAGAACGCGAGAGAAGCCTTGCGAAACTCACCGAAAGCGTCTCAGGCACTCCCATGCCGACATCCAGTGGTGAGAGGAAGGAGGTTAGAGGTAGGAGAATAGTGCGCCACTCACCATTGCCAGATGTCAAAAAGCCGACGGAGAACACCGATGCTCCGCTCGTAGCCGGCATACCTGTCCTTGACAATGATTCGGTTGCATTGGCTGTGACTTCGAAAAGGAACAAGACGAGGACCTATATTGTGCCGGGGGTGAAGAAAGCAAGGGCAAGCATCGCCGATGACCAGGAATTGGACGAGATTGTGGTTGTCGGTGGCCGTCCGTCGGCTGTGAACAACATGATGATGGGTTCGGAGAAGTTCAAGCCCATTCTGCTCAAGAACATTCCTTCGGCCTTTGGCGAGTCGGACATCATGAAGATCGTGCTCTCCCTGCCAGGTGTCACCACCGTGGGAGAGGCCTCAAGCGGTTATAACGTGCGAGGAGGTGCCACCGACCAGAACCTGATCCTTTTCAATGGAGGCACCGTGTATAATCCGTCGCATCTGTTCGGTCTTTTCACGTCATTCAATTCGGATGCAGTCGAGGATGTGGAACTGTTCAAGTCAAGTATCCCGGTGGAATACGGAGGCAGGATAAGCAGTGTGCTGAAAGTGACCTCCAAGGAGGCCAACATGCAGAAACTGACCGGTTCGGCAAGCATTGGTGCGCTTACCAGCAAGGCGAACGTTGAGATTCCCATCGTAAAGGAACATGTGTCATTGCTGCTGAACGGCCGTACCACCTACAGTGACTGGATGCTCAAGAAATTGCCGGAGAAAAGCGGCTACAGAAACGGCACCGCCAACTTCTATGACTTCGGTGGTGTGCTGACCTGGAAACTCAACAGCCTGCATCGTCTCAAGGTATATGGCTATTGGAGCAAAGACAAGTTCTCATTCAGCACACAGGACAATTATGGCTATCAAAACCGCAACGTCTCCGCTGAGTGGCGCTCTATCCTGAATAAAAGTATAACGGCTACGGTATCTGCCGGACTCGACCACTACGACTATTTCAATGAGGACCAGAGCGTCCTTTCCATGGCTGCCCGACTGAGTTTCGGCATCGACCAGTTGTGGGGCAAAGTGCATATCCGTCACCGGCTGTCTGAAAAACAGGTTTTCTCATACGGACTCTCCATGCAGCATTACGATGTGCAGGCAGGGAAATATGAGCCTGTGGGCGACGAATCCTTCATCAAGGCTGATCAGTTGCAGCGAGAAAAGGCATTGGAGAGCGCAGCGTATATAGACTATGAGCGCTCCCTCACAGACAAACTGTCGGTTTCTGCCGGCCTGCGCTATTCCATGTTCAATGCCCTTGGTCCGCGTGATGTGAATCATTACCGTGAGGGTGAACTCCCGTCAGAGAGGTCTTTGCTGGAGACACGCCATGAGACAGGCATCATCAAGACCTATCATGCTCCAGAGATACGCCTGTCGGCCCGATATGCCCTCAAGGAAAACCTTTCGCTGAAGGCTGGTTTCAACACGATGCACCAGTATATCCACAAGGTGTCGAACACGTCCATCATGTCGCCTACGGATACATGGAAACTTTCCGACCTGAATGTCAAGCCCCAGAACGGATGGCAGGCTGCTGCCGGTGTCTACCACGAGACTACCGACAAGAAATATGAGTTCTCTGCTGAGGTATACTACAAGCACATTGGCGACTATCTCAACTACCGCAGTTCTGCTGTCCTGCTGATGAACCACCACCTTGAGACCGACGTGATCTCCACCAAGGGGAAAGCCTATGGCATAGAACTGCAGGCCAAGAAACCCTTGGGAAAGGTGAACGGATGGGTGAGTTATACTTTCTCCCGCTCTTTGCTCCGTCAGGATGACAAGAGGGTGGCAGCACCCCTGAACAATGGCGACTGGTATCCTTCCGAATACGACAGGCCCCATGAGGTGAAGGCTGTGGTCAACTTCAAGTTTACCGAGAGATATAGTTTCTCCAGCAACTTCAACTATGCCACAGGTCGTCCGACGACGCTGCCCGCCGGGAAATACTACGACTCGTATTTCAGGAGATACATGCCATACTATACAGACCGAAACAAATACCGTATCCCCGACTACATGCGTCTGGATATTGCGTTCAACATAGAGCCTACCCACAAACTGACCAGTTTTCTCCACACGTCGTTCTCCATAGGTGTTTACAATGCCCTTGCACGCAAGAATGCCTACAACATCTATTATGTCAATGAAGGAGGAGCGATCAAAGGGTATAAACTGTCTGTATTTGGCACTGCCATTCCATATGTCTCACTTAACATCCGATTCAACTAAGATATGACGAAACTGAGAAAAACGCTATATTTTGTCCTATGCCTGATGGTTGGCGCAAGTACGCTGTCGGGCTGTATTGAAGAATATGAAGCGGACATTCCTGACGATGAATCCAACGTGCTCGTTGTCGAGGGCACGATATGCTCAGGTGAGTTGAACAAGTTCTATCTCTCGCGCACACAGGGTCTCCATTCTTCCTATGCACCTCGGATGGAGATGAGAGCAAGTGTCTCCGTACGCGGAACTGATGGTTCTGAATACAAGGCGCAGGCTACCGAAGATTACTATTCCTGCCAGATCGGCCAACTGGCACCTGACGTGGAGTATTATCTGCATATCGAGACAGCAGATGGTGAAATCTATGAATCTGAACCTCAGAAACCTCTGCGTACCGAGAAAATAGACAACGTCCGTGGTGTGCAGTACACTGAGGGAAGTGACATCGACATACTCGTCACCCCCGAGGCTCCCTTAGAGTCTGATCAGGTGCATTACTATACGTGGTCTTACAATGAGACATGGGAAGTGCATCCGGAGTACACGACCTTCGTGTATTACGACACAGAGAAGATGACGGCGGTCGACACCGTCGGCATGTTCCCCGAACGGGGATGGAAGGATGCCATTGGTATGACGATCCTGGTGGGTGCCAGCACCAATTATGACGGTCAGCACATCCAGGGACTCAAACTTTACGACATATACCGTGGTGATGAGCGTATCTTCCACAGATACAGCGGACTGGTGAGCCAACGTGCCATCTCAAAGGCAGAGTATGAGTATGAACTTGCACGTCTTCAGGCCAGTTCTGAGATGGGAGGCCTGTTCACCCCCCTACCCTCCGCCCTGCCTTCCAATATCCGCTGCCTGACATCACACAAGTCTGTGGTCGGTTTTGTGGGATGCACGTTGAATGTGGCAAGATATAGGTTTTTCCTCAATTCCTATGACTACTCTGTATACCGTCCTTATCATGGCGACACGCGCCTATGGCTCGAGAACTGCACCGATGAGGATTGCCTGCGAATGGTGAAACATGGGTTGTACCTGTGCGATTGGCAGGATGAAAGGATGATGGGGGGACCGTTGAAAACGGCATGGGCCTATGATTATCAACTCGATGTCAGATTGAGAGGTGCGTATACACAAGAACCTGATTTTTGGAAATTGAAAGGAAATGTTAGTTATTAAGATGAGCAACAAAATATTATCACTGACAGCAGCGATGGTGATTGCCCTCAGCACCTTTGCCGCGAGTGTGGAGACCGACCGCGCCTGGTATCTTGCCGGTGAGGCGATGAAAGTCAGCGTGACTGCCGACAATGCACTGATAGCCTACGCAGAACTCTGTGACACTCATGCATTGGCGGCCGGTGTCGTGATAGGTATGAAGGAGGGTCACGGAACAGGCACGATCGAACTGCCTTCCGACCTCCATAGCGGATACTATGTACTGTCGGTGTATACCCGCGACGACGCCCATGTGGCTCAACGGCTTGTCGCTGTGGTCAATCCTCTTCACAAAAATGTGGACGACGACATCAGATGGGAGAAAATCACGCATCCCGACTCACTGAGTTATTCATCAACGGGTGAAGGTCTGAAAGACGACAGTTGGTTGGGAACAGGGACTTCCCTTCCCACTGCAGATTTAGTGGGCCAGAAGGACATTGAAGAACGCGAGTCGGAAGGCCATATCATCAAGGCACGTATCAGGAATGTCTATGACGGCAATACTTTCACAGGCAGCCAGATTTGTCCTTCTCTCAGTATCATTGGGAAGCAGATACATTATTTTGAGGGGAATATGGTCAACGACTCCATCGCTGTCTTCCGCACCTTCGGCATCTATGGCAAACAGCCGCTGGTGCTCTCTGCCATGTCATCAACAGGCGCGAGTCTGCCTATCGAGATGATCAGTCCGTTTGCCTCCTTGCTCCCCAAGAGGCTCCCGCATCTCGTGTTCCATTACAAGCGCAGCGAGGTGGAAGCCCGCTCCATGGATATGCAGCGTCATCAGATAGCCATCGCGCCGGCCAAGCGTGAACTCAAGTTGGGTGATGATGCTGATGACTCAGCAGAGGAAGGAGTGCCTCTGGACTATGACAGGACTGTGTTTGGCATCCAACCCGACCTGACCTATAATCTTGACGAGTACCGCCAGTTTTTCACAATCAGGGAGGTGCTGATTGAATATGTGAGTTGTGTCAAGAAAGCGAAAATCGATGGCGTACAATATCTGACAGTCCGCAAGGGGGATGAGGTATACAACAACGCATTGCCTACATTGGTGTTGATCGACGGCATGCCTGTCTTTGATATCGAGCGACTTCTGAACTATGATGCCCGCCGTATTCACTACATCAACATCTATGCTGACAAATTCACTTTTGGCAATGGTGTTTACAACGGCATCCTGTCTTTTATTACGCGTTCCGGACGGCTCACCAACTACCCCACCGAACCCAACGTCCAGTATCTGGTTTACGATTTCCCTGAATAAGGGGAAAGTCACACCACTTCCATGCGCTTGCGCACCCTCATGGGGTGGCGGTAGGAGGCGATGAGACGCTCCAGTGAGAGGAGTATCTCATCGGCCTCGGCGCGGCACGACGGCTCACGCTCCGGCAACGCCATGCTCAGCCATGCGGCCAGGATGTCTTTGGTCAGATAGGCCGTCAGAGCAGTATTCAGCACCTGCGAAAGAGCCCCTCCCCGACCCTCCCCAAAGGGGAGGGAGAGATTTGCACGGAAGCCATTCACATCAAATTGTGCTGACAGTACAAAGCCGTCCTTCCTCCGCAGATGCAAACGGAGGAACGAAAGCAGACGGGCACAACTCTTCTTCCACATCGGGATAAGAATCTCATCATCCGCCTCCACGATGGGCACGGTGTCACACAACGCGTCGGCATCCGCCCTTTTGACGGCAATATAGGCCGACTCCATGGCTACAAGCCGTATCACATACGGTCTTTTGATATCAATGTGCAGGTTGCTCATAATGCTGTTGGATATATTCTTTGATTTGTTCTTCCGCCCGGCTCTCAAAGTCACCGAGTTTGGTCTTGAAATAGATGCTGACGCCGAAGACACCCCCGGCATAGGTGAGCGCCTGCGCGACATACCAGAGTACGCCTTCGCTGATGTCGCCATCATTCCTGAAAAACGACAGGAAGGCCAAGACGATGCCAGATATAATCATGGCGATGGCAGAGCCATACTGAATCCAATCTTTTTTGTTCATTGAAGAGAGATTTTAGTGAAGAGTGAAGAGTGAAGAGTGAAGAATATTGTGCACAGTCTGGGAAGTCGCATTATTGTGTCTCCACATCCAAAACCGCCATTTTGCAGGAGTAATCATAATTCTTAATTCTTAATTCTTAATCCTTAATTCAAAAAAATTCTTCACTCTTCACTCTTCACTCTTCACTCACATAGTGAGAAACTGTCGTCGTGGCGACGGGCGGTAACTGACATGCAACCAGTCGCAACCGAACTCATCTATGAGTTGGTCGAAAGGCAGACCGAGAGAGATGATCAGGTCACGCAACCGGCGGTTGTCCTCCGGAAGGTCGCTCACCGTACGGATGTCTGCCGCCTCACCGAGACAGTGCTGCGAGTGCCTTGCCCCACCCACGGCTGCGTTGAGTCGTGGGCAGCGGAAGCCTGAAGTGACGATAATGGGCGCGCCCCATGCCTCCCGCAATGGGTCAAGGATATGATCTACAAGGCGTATCAGGTTTTCTTTCTGTGTCTTGTTGGGAATGTTTCGGATGCCCAACCGCCGTGCTGTGGCGGAGGCACAAAGTTCATGCATGGAAAAGTAAATCATAAGAGTGAAGAGTGATTTAAGTGAAGAGTGAAGAGTGAAGAGTGAAGAGTGAAGTTCAAGTATCAATTTTGTTCAACTTTTGGGAGTTTAGGAGTTTAGGAGATTTGGAGTTTAGACAATAGTTCGATTGAGCGAGAGGAAAGGAAACTGTTTTCTCTCCTGAGCGTGAGAAATATCGGTGAAGCCAATAGAACTGATGATTCATCGTCAGTATAGACTATGACTTGCAAGAGTAATGTCTACACTCCTAAACTCCTACACTCCTAAACTCCTTTCAACTTGCAAGAGTAATCATAATTCTTAATCCTTAATTCTTAATCCTTAATTCCTAATTCTTAATCCATAATTCAGCATATATGGCGCAGTGGTCGGACAGTTCTGGGTCGTCTACGACATGGATGCCGTTGATGGCGAAGCCTTTGCACAGGATGTTGTCGAGACCTGCGGTGGGGCTTCCGGCAGGATAGGTGTTGATGCGCCCCAGGTATCCGTGATTGGCCATCGAATAGCCGGCCTCAGCGAATGCATCGTACTCGCTGATGCTGTCCACGTTGAAATCACCTGCGATGATCACATGAGAGCAGTTGGCAAAGTCAGCAATGAGTTTCTGTATCTGCGCCGCACGGTAGGCAGCGCCATTGCTGCCCTGACTCCAGTCAAGGTGTGTCTCCACCACTTTGATGAGTGTGCTGCCGATGCGCAGGTCACCCACCTGATAGTAACGCCCTGCCTGAACGGTCTGCGGAAACGTCACCTGCCTGATGTTCCGTATCGGTAGGTTGGAGAACATCGCCGCCTGCATATAACTGTTGGCAGAGGGTCTGCTCCCGATGTACGCATGAGCATACTGGCCAAAGAGAACCTGCTGGGTGTTGATGGCCTGCTGGCCGTCGCCTTCGTTGACCATGTTGGTGTTGTATTCACAACTCAGGAAGATATCGGCGGCGATGGCATTGATGCGCTCTGCCCATTTCTGGCGCATGGCAGCATAGTCCTCATGGGTGATGGTGGTGTCGTATGACGTGCCCTGTGAGAAATGCCCCAGGTTCCAATGGGCGATGCGCAGTCTGACTGGCATGGTGGACTTGAAATCCGCGAGGAAATCCGTCAGCAACTCGACGGCGCTTCTTCTCACGACCACCTCCGGTGTGACATCGGTTCCGTCGTTGTTGGCGAAAAGATAGAGCAGGTTGGCATCATTCGGAACAGTCACTGTCACTGGACTCGTGGAAGCCGACACCACCACCTTGCTCTGTCCGTCACAAAAGTCAGGAATGGAATTGTTGGACCTCGTTTCGCTCTTGAGGAAGGCGAAATGGCCACTCCCATTGGGATTTTTGGTGACGATGAGTTGTTCACCCCTATATCTGGAGATGTCTGTCAACTTGCATTGCCACCGGCCTAATCCCATTCCCCATTTTCCATTGTTTTGGATGAACCAGTCGACCACCATGAGACTGTCTGTATCCAAAGCGACCTCAGCCATGGTATTCTCCTCCAGTTCTGCCGCTTTGGCTTCCATCTCACCGATGCGGGCCTTGACGTTGTCTATCACCACGATGCTCCATGTGCACTCGTTTTCCTGCCCGTCAACAGAATTGAGGGCAAGCCATGCGCATCCTTCCGGAATCTCCAACGTAAACGGGTTGACCGACGTGGCAGAGTCCCTTGACATGCCACTCACATAAGGAATGGCGTTGCCGTTGTTGTAAGGAGGAGCATAAGAGGATGTCAGCAAGGCATAGTAAGAGCCTGCTGTAGACGACACTGTCAGCCGCACCTTCTGACCGGGGCTGACGGGCACAGCGACATGTCGCTGTGCCCCGGAAGACCCGTTTCGGTACCATGAGGATGACCCGATGCTGCACATCTGTACAGGGAGTGTAGAGGAGAGGATGGTGTCTTTTTCTATCGAAACGGCATCTGTCACGCCTTTCTGTGACATGGCCTTGGTGCTGTCGTTGCCCAGCACATGTGTCAGCGGAAGGTCTCCCCCACCGACCAACACACTGTCGCCCTGGGGACCTTGAATGCCCTGGGGACCTTGAATACCCTGGGGACCTTGAATGCCCTGGGGACCTCGCTCACCCTGCGGTGCGAGATACTCAATTCCGTTTTTTACAAATTTCTTGATTGTTGGCATGATTTAAGTGAAGAGTGAAGAGTTATTTTAGTGAAGAGTGAAGAGTGAAGAGTGAAGAGTGATGTTCAAGTTTCGCATTTGCTCAACTTTTTGGAGTTTAGGAGATTTGGAGTTTAGACAATAGTTCGATTGAGCGAGAGGAAAGAAAACTGTTTTCTCTCCTGAGCGTGAGAACTATCGGCGAAGCCAATAGAACTGATGATTCATCGTCTGTATAGACTATGACTTGCAAGAGTAATGTCTACACTCCTAAACTCCTAAACTCCTAAACTCCTTTCATTTTGCAGGAGTAATCATAATTCTTAATCCTTAATCCTTAATTCTTTCCTATATGGCCCCCACGACCGATTCCCAGATGACGTGACTGCCCCATGGATTGGTGCAGAGCGTGGTGGTGCGGATCGTGCTTCCCTGCGTGATGTCGTTGTCTGAGAAGAGATAGTCCGAAGGGATCGGTAGCACTCCGCTGACCTGTGTGGCCTGTGTGTAGCGTGAGACATAGAGGTTCACCGTCTCGTCCTCCGCCACATGAAACTCGTTGTCGCTCACATGCAGAGAGGTGGCGCCCCAGAAGTCATCCAGTTGGAGTGGGAAAAGCCACGTGGACGTATAAGCCACCCCGTTATGGCTTTTGTATCCCCATTGCACAGAGGAGATACGCGAAGCCCTGAAGGTGTTGTCCTCGATGGTGAAGTGGGTGGCCCACCATCTTGTAGACTCCAGGCTTCCCATGATGTTGCCCGTGGCAGGGTCATCCACGCCCTCCGTTCCGCTCCAACGCGCGTTCACCTCGTTGCCGGAGAAGATGAAGTCCTTGAGAGGATGCGCTCCTGTGTATACGTCAATGAATATTGTCATCACTTCAGAGAGCGAGAGATTTTCCTCGCTGTGGTCGATGTCGTCGCTGCCGGAGGACGTCCTCGCGTTCCAGACGGCCTCCACGTCGGTCGGACAGAGCAACATTCTGTTGTTCTTAAAATATCTGGTGAGTGGCAGGTGTGTGCCGTCGAGGTTGGATGGCATATAGCCGTTGCCCTTCGCCTTCAGGTAGCCTGAATTGGCCTTGTACATCGACATGTAAACGATGTTGAGAGAGGTGTTGTTGGCGAAAAAGAGTTGTCTCCCATTGAAGTACTCGTCGTAGGTGGCCACGTTGTTGGTGCCTCCTCCGCCCAGATAGCACTCACCCGCAATGAAGTTCTCAAACCTGTTGTGCAGCGAGTAGAGCACGCTGTTCTCTATCAGGGCACCGCAGTAATAATCCGTCGACGACCTCACCAGTTCGTTCTTTCCCTCGAATCTGTTGCCAGCCAACCAGAGCGGGCACGACATGTAGGCCATCAGGTTGGAATAGTTCCTGTTGTTGGCAGTGGAGAAGCAGACACCCATCTCCACGATGTCGGTGACGGTGTTGTTGGTGATGCGGAAGGACTCGGCCACACGTGACGCCAATTTGAGGTTGGAGATGAGGTCGCCCTCACTCACACATCCGTCCACATAGATGTGGTTGACACAGTTGCTGTCCACTGGCACCCAGTCGGCATGTGGCACCTCATCGGCGAAATACATCCCGATATAGTTGCGTCCCTTGCCGTTGTTGTCATCAAACACGCAGTCTGTGACCTGAAGTTGGTCGATGCCTTTTCTGCAGTCGATGTAGTAGGCGACATACGGAGCGCCTGCAGAATGGTTGGTGGTGGTGTGCACCTTGCGCAGGTTGAGCGAGTGCTCCGTATAGAACAAGTTGCTCTTGCCTGTGGTGTATGCCGACCAGTGTGCCCCGCTGACGAAGCCTCCCACCGCCTCCCCATTCACCTCTCCGTCGATGACGAAGTCGCGGGGGATGATGATGCTGCCTCCATTATTGGTGTTCACCCCGTTGATGTAAGAACTGGGAACAGTGGCGGAGTCGCCGGCGAACGGCACATTGAGGCGATACTGTCTGTCGAGTTTCACTCCCAGGCAGTTCACATCGGCCAGCGCTGCCTTGAGCCTCGTCACGTTGTTCGTGCCGACGGCATCGGTGGAGCCTTCCGCCAACCCCACCTCGGCAGCCGTCCAGATATGCGGGGTGCCCGCATGCTCTGGTCCTACAGGGGCATCGGGATAGAGGTCGGGGACAGCATAAGCATTGCGCACCATTTCGACGGTGATGTCCTCCGGACTGTTCTCTATGCTGAATGCGCCGGGGTTGCCTTTTGCCACGTCAAACCGTACTGGCGCCTCATCGCCTCCACCGGCGATTTCCCTGGCCAACCGAGCCATCTCCTCACGAAGATCAGTGATGGCAGAACTGAGAGCCTCGATGCGGTGGAGCAGGTCGTTGGGCGAGTCATAGAAATCGCCGTCGCCCACCGTTTCCATCAGGTTGGCCACATCCTGCCGGGTCTGGGCGAGCGAGGCTTCCATGATACCGATCTCACGGCTGAACTGATACTCCACCTGTCCCAACCTACCGCTCAGGTCGGTGATGGCCTCCGACCAGTCGGCGCCGCCTTCGCCCGATGCTGTGGGCAATGCGAGGTCTATGTTTCCGCTGTCATCCGGATGGAGTTTGGGGGAATTGTTGACAGAAATGGTCTTCACCGCCACGCTGTCTGTCTGAGAGAGACGGGTTTCCAACTGCCCGAGGTCATCTTTCATGCCCGAGGTCTGCGCCCACAGGTCCTCAAGGCTGTCTTCCTGTCGCTTGTTCTCGCTGTCGATACGGTTGAGTTCAGACATGATTTCTGTGGTCTTCTGATTGAACATGGAGTAGAAATCGGCAGGCACTTCTGTCTGTGTCCATACTCCCTCCGACTGGCATTGCCATAACTGCAGGCGTGAGGCATTGGCCACGAAAGCCCAGTCGCCGATGTGTGGTGAGGGGATAGCGGCATACAGTGCCTCCGTGCTGATGAAGAGTCCCTTGTCGTGTCCCTCAAGATGCCGGCAACTGAGCGCGCCCTCGACGCGCAGGTCGCCTTTGACGAGGGCATGATGCTGGAAGAGCGCATGGCCTCCCACCCTGAGGTTGCCATACAGGTCGAGGTCGCCTGAGTGGCAGGAGTGGTGGTGGTGATGATGGTTGTTGGATGAATCGTTTTTCATGGGTTCTGTCGTTATAAAGAATGGTTGAGTCTTTTTTAAAAAAGTGTCAATCACAGTGCTGACCGCAGATGGGGTCAGACTGGTAGGATTGCATGGTGAGATGGGCGATACGAGCCACCACCTCTGGATAGAGAGTTTCGGGCAGGCGGATGAATCCGTCGGTGATGCGGGGAGTGGGCACATACTGTGCTTGCAAGACTCTTACCGACGGTCCGGCCTTGGAGGAGTAGAGTGCTGCCACCCTGCCGGCGGGAGTGGCAGTGATGACCGCCACGGGCCGGGCAGGGTTGCCCCTCACGCCGGCAAAGGGACTCGACTGCCAGCGGCTGGCGGGGTGGTCATCGGAGATGATGCGGGCCGGACGGCGCCAGTCGGAGAGTCTGACAGAGAGCAACCTCAGGAAGTCTTCCGGCAACGGCAGCATCGCTATACCCCTTCCCTGACAGTCCTGCCATATCAGTTGTGTGTGTATCGGATGACCAGGCATGAGCAATGATGCCGGGGCTTCCAGAAGCACATTCCGTGCCGCTATCTCGACTTTCGAACGGATCAGTTCATCGAGTGAGAGGGTATAAGGGTCGCCAATGGCTATCAGTTGCCTGTCCTCACGGTTGTGCCCTGTCCATATCCGTGTGTCGGAGATGATCTGTGACAAACTGTATTTCATGGCTTTGTTTGGGGGACGAAGGGTTATTCATAGACGATGTAGATGGTGTCGGGATGGTCGGCATGGTCAGCGGGGAGTTGTGTGACAAAACAAAGCCTGTCGCCCTGTGTTCCAGAGGCTGACATCTGTTGGCGGAGTTCATCCACCGTTTCCTCTACTTCCCTGATGCGGCCGGTGCCTCTCGCCAGGAACGGAGTCCTTTTCTCGGGTTTGTTTTTCCAATGGGTCATAGATAGGGAGATGAGAGTGATGATTCGGGATGCTGTCCTTCCAGTTCGATGGCGTAGCCATGCTCATAAGCAGCGCGCTTTATCTGTTCAATAAATCGCAGATGTGTGCGTGAGATGCCCCATTGATCGGCCATATATTCCCTCGCATCGAAAAGGCTGGAGAAGGAGAGCACTTGTAGATTGGCGTCGGCTGAGCCAACGTCTGCAATGAGGTCGGAGGACAAGGCGGGATGACCTGAAGCCGGACCATCGCCAGAGCCCGTGGATGGGCTCTGGCTGACGGGAAAGGAGGTCGCCGGTGCGACCCGAGGTTTCTCCTCGCGCATGACTGTCACTGAGATGAGCGTCCCGAAGAAGCGGTGCTGCTCGATGGCGCTTTGCAACTGCGGGTCATCGGTGGTGAGTGATGACCCTCCCATCGTATGTGGGACGAAGGCGACGTGTCGGTAGCCACTGCCCATCCTCACATTGAAACTCAGTTCGCTTTTGGCGCGGTAGGTCTTCATCATAGTCATACATTTTGGGCGAGTCTCAGACGTGCGTGGGCCTTGGCATAGCGGAGATAGAGGCAACTGATTTCCTGGATGACCACCGCATCGGTGTTGCGCACACCGGCTTTCTTCAGGTCAAGGATGTTTCGGCTCCAACTCAGGTGGGTGCGCTTGGTGAGGAACTCAGGGTCGAGGGCAAAGGCGCAGTCTGCCATCCCGTTGAGGTCGAAAAGTTCATCATGCATGGCGAGGATCTCGCCAAAATCGGTCTCCCACGACTTGAATTTGAGGTTCCAAATCTCGACGGTGTCCTTCAGACGGAACTTGTCGCTGTCAATCTTGGAGAGGGCGGCGAGAAATTCTGAGCCGCAGAGCAGCACCTTGCGCTTGTTGCCGATGCCGGTTCCCACGAAAAGATCCTTGGAGATATCCACCAGGTCGTTGTCGGTGATGACGGTGGTCCCTTTCTGAGAGTTGTACGAGCCCACCTCAATGTCCTTGCCTGCCTGCCACCAGATACCTTTGGTGAACCACTGCGACATACCGTCCTTGACGGAGTGGTGCACCACATTCATGTCACCGAAGAGGAAGGAGTTCTCCATGGCGAGACGCATGTCGTAGATGCTGTCTTCCTCCAGGTCGGAGAATCCCCAGTCCACTTCCTTGGCTGCGATCTTGTCGAGAGTGGACTGCTCGATCTGGGCCATGAAATTCTGACAGTACTGGAGTTCGCTGCTGGGCAGGTTGTTGAACCTTCCCGTCTGCACATCGAGTTCTCCGCATGACTTTCCCATTCGGATGAGCACGGTGCCGATGCCGAGTTCAGGGATGCCGATGGGCTGGCCGTTGATGACATGGCCGTTGACGGCATAGACGATGGGCTGTCCCTCGGATGTCTTCCCACAGACACACAGCACGAGGTCAGGTGTGTGGGGGTCTTCAGCGTCATAGGCGGCACCCTTGTGGTTGGTGATGGCTTTTTTGCCCACCACACGGATGGTGTCATCGAGGGTGAACATGTCGGGGTCTGCCACCTGGATGGCTGCGGAGACTCCGGTAGAAGCCGGGAGGGCCTGCACCAGCGTCGTCTTCACCGGCCTTGTACCCACACTGTAATACTTCACCTCAAAAGATGAGGCTTTGCGTGCGGTAGCATAGCGTGAGATCTGGTCGATGGGGGTCGCCATGGGGCGGATGCGCGTGATGCGCTCGTCGATGTCACGCTGATACATGTCGGGGTCGAAAGTCCTGCCTGCCGTCTCCGTCATGATGCCGTCGGGATTGGCTGGGTGGAGCGCTTCAGCACCGGCGGTGGTATGATGCTCGGTGGTTCCCTTGTAGAGTTCTGCCCCACCCTTTGTCGAACCTCCGTCGGGCAGGGAGGCCATGGCCATCAGTACGCCGCTGTCGGCACCTGCCACAAGGGCTGCGCCCTGCAGAGCCAACTGCGGGAGATGACTCAGCACGTTCTTCATCCTGTTTTTCATTTTTTGCATACGTTTTGTTTGTTAAGAGTTATTGAAAAAATATCCTGAAAACGTTGCAAAGGTAATATGCAAAAAACAAATAGACATGTCATTTTCACCACGGCGGAAGAGGGAAGAGTGAAGAGTGAAGAATGAAGAGTGAAGAATGAAGAGGGAAGAGGGAAGAGTGAAGAGTGAAGAATGGGAGGGGCTGAGGATTCTTCATGGCAACGGAGGATTCTTCATGGCAACAAAAAAAGAGACGGGGCATTGCTCCGTCTCTCTTTTTGTTATACCACCATTTAATGAATGGCGGTCAATGTTCTTCAATCATCCTCAGACGATTTAGTTCCTGTGCAGGATGAAGGAATTGACGATAAAGATGGCATCTGACAGGTTCACCTCTCCGTCTTTGTTCACATCCGCATTGTTGAAGATGAAGGTTGTATGGACTCTGTCCAGCACGTAATCGACAATGACCAACACATCGGTGATGTTCACTTCCCCACTGCCATCGACATCGCCGAGCATACCCAATGGCTTGTTGCCGGAAGTGACGGTGAACGTCGTGTTCTCTGCTTTGACATGCTCACGACCTGTAGTGATGAAGTCAATGTCACTGATAGTGATCTTACTGGTTTGGAAAGTCCTGTCCGCTGTGAACTTCAGCATGAGCAAGTCACCCTCCGTACCCGTGATGGTACCAAAATCGAGGTCGAGACCACAGATATTGTATGCCCTTGTGTCGGGATTGCCTATAGTGACCTGTCCCTTAAATCTGCCAGTGGGAATTGCCTCCAGCAACTTCAGACCTGCCGGCAACTGCATGGTCATGCTGAAAGCCGTGAGGTCGGTATGCGTATTGGTGAGTCTCAGGGCCACCTGCAGGGTGTCGCCATCTGTTATATTGAAGTCATCGACTCCGATATTCTCAGCCTTTGAGACATTGGCAAGACACATCATTGCCATAACCAAATATATGATTTTCTTTCTCATTGTCGGATCGTTATTTGATGATTACTTTCTTGCCGTTCACGATATAGACACCCTTGCCTGCACGCTCTACACGCATGCCGCTGAGATTGTAGATGGCATCGGCATCACTGTTACCTTGCGTCATCACCTCGGCAATGTCTGTCGGCATGGCGGCAAGCACATCCTCAAAGAGGTAGGTCACACCGTCGGAGGTGATCATTCGGATATTGGTTGCGCTGACGGTCTCGGCATCGCGACTGCCTGCCATGATGTTGAGCAGTGTGCCCTCAAAGTCACGGAAGGAATTGCCTGACAAGGAGATGGCCACAAAGCGATAGGTGTTTTCGCCCACCTTGTTGTAAACCAACTGATGTCCATTCTTGCGCTCAGTGAGTTGAGCCAGCGACACCTCTGATCCCTCTGACAGGGTGAGGTCGAACTGGAAGGCTGAATAGCGTCTGACGTTGTCAAGACTGAGAGAGATGACACCATTGGGATCCAGGGTCAGACCCACATGCTCATCACCTTCAATCATCTTCATGGGAGCAGAAGCGATGTTGGGAGCAGCCGAACCATCGGCCAGCATGTTGAGCAGACGCACAGCGTCGGCCGCGGTCACCAGTTCATCTTCATCGAAATCTGCCAGGAATTCATCAAATTCCTCGGCGGGGGTATCAACCACAAACTTCACAATATCGACAGCGTCAAGCATGTCTGCCAGACCGTCACCATTGACGTCGCAGTTGGGATATTCCTTGATCTCACCAAACTGTTTCCAGATGTTAGCCCTTGAGTAGACGGTCTTCTTTCCTTCTGGCACGTAGAGTTTTGCATCCTCAATATATGTGTTGCGGAAGGCGTCGGCCAACAGCGAAAGCGGGGTTGACCATGCCACCTTGACAGCACTGAGCGATGCACACTCTGAGAATGCGAACGATCCGATGTTGTTCACTTTTTCAGGAATATTGACCTTCTCCAATGAGGTACAGCCGAAGAAGGCACCATTGGGAATGGCAGTGATGGTCTTCGGCAGGCGCACGTTGGTGAGTTGGGTAGCACCGCTGAAAGCATATTGTGCCAAAGTGGTCACCTTCTCAGGTATCACATAGTCGCCGGCTTTTGCGCCAGGATATGCCATCAAAGTGGTCTTCTTGTAGTCGAACAGCACGCCATCAACGGTGCTGAAACTGGTGTTCTCAGGATCAACCACAAATTCCTCCAACGATGTACAACTGTTGAACGGTCCGTTGCCCAACTTCGTCACATTCTTCGGGATATAGAAACTCTTCAGGCTGGAGCAGCCTGCGAAGGCGCCATAGGCGATCTCAGTGACTGTGTTGGGAAGCGTGATGGCCTCCAGAGCAGCGCAGTTCTTGAACGCATTGGTAGAGATAGAGGTCAGGCCTGTGAAGTATTTCAGTTCATTGAACTTCTTGATGTCTTCGGAGGCATTGAGCGCGAATACCGTAGAGAGCGTGGTCACTGCCTTGGCCTCAGCCACAGTCAGTTCACCATCATTGTTAAGATCCCAGTTGGACACACAGATTTGCTTCACTACGTCGTCCTCAAACTCAATGATGTCGTCATCACCAAGATAGAGAGATACACGGCCGAAGTCCTTCCAGACGGGTGCCTTGGCATAGAGGTCCTCAGTGCCTTTTGCCACACAGAGCACGGCATTGGCCACATCCACACCCTCAAAGATGTTTTCGGGAACTTCGAGCGGGGTGCTCCAAGCCACAGTGACGGAGTCAAGTTGCTGGCATCCGCGGAATGCGTTAGCACCGATTTTCTCCACATTGACAGGAATGGTGACCGACTTGAGGTTCTTGCTCAGCAGGAAGGCATCCTCATCAATCTCCTTGACGGCAGACGAAATGACGAAATCACCCGTCACAGTCTTTCCGGCAGGGAACTGCTTCAGTACGGTGCCTGTCTTGTCGTAGAGCACGCCGGCTGCTGCAGAGTAGTAAGCATTGGCGGTCTGGACACTGATGGAGGGAAGATTGGGACAGCCCTTGAAGGCACCCACTCCCAACTTGACGATGCTGGCGGGAACAGTCATCCTCGTGATGCCGGAGTTGTAGGCAAAGGCACTGTCGTCGATCTCGGTCAATGCAGCAGGGATAGAAAGTTTGCTGAGAGAGGTTGACTGGAACGACGATACGCCGAAGCGTGACACGCTGTCAGGTATACTGATGGCACTCAACTTGGTGTTTTTGAATGCACTGTCGGCAATCTCAGTGAGTGCTGTGAAGTATTTCAACTCATTGAAGGTGGTGATGGGCTGACCGGTGAAAACAGTACCCAGGTCGGTGACTGCGGCGGCCTCATCATAACTCAACTGGTTGTCTCCGTCCTTATCCCAGGCTGCGGCAGCCAACTGCTTGACAAGTGGATCGGCGAAGGAGATGAGTGTGGCATCATATTCAGACATGTCAGACTCAAGGACAATCTTGAAGAACTTCCATCCCTCAGCAGCCTCATAAAGGCTCTTGGTGCCTTCGGGAACGAAGAGCATACCTGTAATCTGATCTTCAGAGGGAGTCTCATAATTGGAGAACGTATTGGCTTCAATCTCCAGAGGCGTGGTCCATGCCACCTGGCACCTGACGGCTACAGGCATACCCTCAAAGGCCTTAGGAGCGATGCTCGTCACATTGGCAGGTATCTTGATGGACTGGAGGTTCTGGCAGTTGCTGAAAGCACCTTCCTCAATGTTCTTCAGACCTTCAGAGAACTCCACCTGCTGCAATCCGTTGCACATCTCAAAGGCATGGTTACCGATGGTCTCTATCATGTGCAGGTTGATCGTCTTGAGTTTGGAGGCACCGCTGAATGCATAAGGACGGATTTCCTTGACATAGTCCTTGGTCACCTTGAACGTGGTATTGGCCTTGGCAGCGGGATATGCCACCACAGTCGTCGTGTCCTTGGTGAAGAGAATGTTGTCAAGCGCGATGTAAACAGTGCTGCCTGTGGAAGTGAACTTGGTGAGTGCCTGGCAGTTGGCAAAGGCACCGTCGCCGATGGAAGTGATGTACTTGCTGGCGTTGAATGACTTGATGCCACCGCAGCCATAGAATGCTTTCTCACCGATGGTGGTCACGTATTTGGAAAGGGCAGGCAACGTGAATACCGAGCACCCCTCAAACGCACTCTTTCCGATTCTCGTGACAGCGTTGGAGATGGCGATTGTCTGCAACGAGGAACATCCGATGAATGCCGAGTCAGGGATTTCCTCGATGGCAGTGAAGTCGGCCAGTTCCTTAAATGTAGTGATGTTGGCGTTATCTCTGAACAGGCTGCCGAGTTCTTTCACCTCAGCGGCTTCAAGGTAACTGATTCTGCCATCTTTATTGGCATCCCAGTTCTCCAGGCAGATCTCTGCCACCGCATCATCCTCAAAGAAGATGAACATCTTGTAGGTGCCCAACTTGCCGAATTCTTTCCAAACGGTTGCGGCCTTGTATGCCTCCTCAGAACCATTGGGTACGCTCAGGGAGTCGTTGGCGAGTTCCACACCCTCAAACATGTTCTCGGGCACCTCCAGTGGTGCTGCCCACGGTGCCTTCACCATCTTCAGGTTGATACAGTCGGCAAATGCCCGCTCACCGATAGAACCGATATTCTCGTTGAAATGGACTTCCTTCAGATTCACAGCGCCACGGAATGCCTCCGGAGCGATGCTCTCCACTGCATCAGGGAAGGAGATGGCTGTGACAGTCAGGCTGAGAGGATATTGAATCAGAGTGGAGTGGTCCTTGTTGAACAGGACACCAGAAGTGCCGCCAGAGAAGAACTCGCTGGCCTCGTCCACCTTGTATGCCTTCATGCCGGTACAGCCGCCGAAGGCTCCGCTTGCGATGGAGGACACATTGGCAGGAATGGTGATTTCAGTCAGACCGGTACAGTTGGCAAAAGCACCCTTTCCGATCATGGTGATTTCCTCAGGAAGGGTAATCTTGGTGACTGTGCTACCGCAGAATGCGCTGTCCTCGATGACCGTCAGGCCTGTGAAATACTTGAACTCTTCGAAAGTGCCAATCTCAACACCCTTGAATGTGTCACCCAGGGTGGTGACGGCTGCTGCCTCATCCAGAGTCACATAGCCATCCTCATCGGCATCAAATGCTGCGGTGCAGACGGCACGGGTCTTGGGGTCGGCGAAGGTGATGATCTTGGAAGCATAATCGCTGATAGTGCCGTTTTCCACAAATTGGAACCAGTTCCAACCTGTAGCGGCAATATATTTGTCCTTGGTGCCCACCGGCACGAAGAGACGTCCTGTAATCTCACCCTCCTCCAGTTTTTCCGCATTGGAGAAGGTTCCGTCGCTGATGGAGAGTGGAGTCTCCCAGTCCACCTGCACACGGATACCCTTGGCCACCTTGGTGAAGGCCTCCGAACCGATCAAGGCCACATTGCCCGGAATCAGGAGGGTGTAGAGTTGCGTACAGCCAGAGAAGGCCGACTGTCCGATGGTCTCTACCTTGTTGAGGTCAACATAGGTAAGTTTGTTTGCTCCGCTGAAAGCGAAAGGAAGGATCTCCTTCACAGACTCTGGAATGGTCAACTGCTGAGTGTTCTTGCCTGCAGCATAGGCCACCAACTGTGTACCAGTGGCCTTGTCGACAATCATTGTTCCTCCCTCAATGTGCTTGTAGACGCTATTATATCCATTGACATAGATGCTGGCAAGCGAGGAGCAGTTGGCATATGCTCCGACACCGATGGAGTTGACAGAGGCGACGATGTTGAGGTTGGGCAGACTCGAGCAGCCATCAAAGGCATGCTCACCAATCGTCTTCAGTTTTCCAGCCACATTGGTGTTGAAATAGGTCAGGCTGGAGCATCCTGCGAAAGCCCTGGCTCCCACGGTGACGATACCAGCCGAACGGTTGTTGGGATTGACAGCCAGTGTGGCTTTCTCAAGTGAGGTACATCCCTCGAAAGCGGTCTGCCCGATGGTAGCGACACTTGGCGGGATGGTGATGGACTTGAGGTTGGTGCAACCTCTGAAGCAAGACTGTCCCACCACGGTAACCCTTGTGAATGAGCGGAACTCATCGAAACTGGTAATGTTTTTGTCACCCACAAATGCGGCACCCAGGTCGGTGACTTCGCGGGCCTCACGGTAAGCGAGTTCCCCGTCACCATCCGTATCCCAGGTGGAAACACAGATATCCTTGACAAAGGGGTCTGCAAACACGATGTTGATATTCAGGTCGGAATAGGTGCTGACCATCCTGAATTCTTTCCACACATCCGTCGACTTATAGACGGTGTCGTATCCGGAGAGGACATAAAGAACCACACCCGACTCGGGGTCTTCCTCAGTGCCCTTCAGGTCGACACCTTCGAAAACACTCTCGTTGATGGCCAAAGGCACCACCCACTGCACCTTGACGGACTTGAGTCCCGTACAGTTCAGGAACGCTTGGTTGCCAATTGATTCCACGGTGTTGGGTATGGTGACGGTCTGCAAGGAGGTGCAATCCGAGAGAGCCTTCTCTCCAATGGAAACCACCTTATAATATATACCATTGCCGTTCACACGCCAAGGGATGGTGAGTTCAGTAGGACCCGTCACATCCTCACCTCCGCCAACTGTTGGGCTGATGGGACCGTTCAGGTCTTCAAAATAATTTTTATCCCAGCCCACGACAGAGACCGTCTGATCCGCCTCGCTGACAACGGAATAGATAATGCCCTCAATCGTGAATTCTGCCGACCATGCCATGGTGGCCAGGCAGACTGAAACAAAAGTAAACAGTAATCTTAATTGTCTCATATAAGAAAAATTGGTTGCTAATATCTTCATCAAGTTTCGCATTCACCCAACTGTTATTCTATACACCTTACTTTAATAACAGTTGAGCCGTATGTTTCCCTGTTCTAAAAAATCCCTCCCCAGACCTCTGATAAAGACATGGTCAAAGGAGGGATTTATAGGGGGGAATATGTCTTACTTCACCACGACCTTCTTGCCGTTGACGATGTAGACACCCTTCTTGTTGGTGTTGTTTACCTTCACGCCAGAGATGGTGTATGTGTCAGAAGCGTCTTCGCCTGCGACTGCCTCACGGATACCTGTGGTGCCCTCAAAAATAAAGGCATCGACAGCGGCATCATTGCTGTGATAGTAAGCCTTGTACTGCGGAATCTCCACATTCTCCTGGCAGTGCCAGAAACCTACGCCATAACCTTCAGCAGTCTTGTCTGCCAGTGCATAGACATTGTTTTCGGTCACCTTCAGAGGTGCATCAGGTGTGCCTTCAAGCACATTGTCAGCATCCTTGGCCACTTCGTCACGGGTGGTATAGAGGTTATAAGTACCTGGCTCACCGTTGATGATGAGGGGCTCTGCCTCAGCAAACTTGGTAACGCCCTCGTTGATCATCATTCCCTTTTTGTCTTGGGTGAGTCGGCCAGTGCCTACAGCCTTGAAATTGTTCTTGCTGAAATCGAGTGCTACAGGCCAAGCAATGGTTCCATATTCGCCTGTGAGTTTATATTCAATATTGTAGGTCAGCATTGATGCCGGATTCTCTTTTGCCAAGGTGTAGTCAACTTTCTCAGTCTCGCTAGTCTTAGTGGTTAAGATTACATGTGCATCAAAGGAAGAGGTCTCGGTATAACATTTGTCAGTAGCCTTGACCTGGAACAGGAAGAGAGGCTCCTTGGCAATAGTCTTGGTTTTTCCGGTGTAATGTCCTGGGAAGTTATAGCCTTTAGTGTTGAAGAATACCAAAGTCAACTCATCCCTCTCTGCGATGCGTCCAGGCACAAATGTTTGGTTCTCCTCGTCATACTCCTTATACTGGTGTCCCTTCCTAACGAAAGTATAGTCTACATTGGATTGGAATGCACTGACTATACTTTTATCATTTCTGCCTTTTTCATTTTTAAAAATACTGCTGGGAAGAAGAACCTCAACCATGAAGTCCTCATCTTTGTCCTCATCATAATACTCTTCCAACTCCAGATTATCGGGCATCTCCAAAACCATGGACAAACCCTGGTATGAACAGGTGTCGGCACCTTCCAGATACACGGTAATCAATTGGGTCTCACCTGCCTTCAGTTCGAAAGAAGCGGGCTCAAAAGACAGTTTCGCCTGAGCAAACGAACTGCTCGCCATAAGCACGAGAGCAATTCCTAGTAAAAATTTCTTCATAGTTGATGGTTTTTAATGATTATTGTTTTCTTAATTATTTCTTGTTGTTTGAGATCTTCCAAGGATTCTGTCCACCACTGCCAACGCATCGCTGATGTTGACCTCTCCGTCGCCATTCACGTCAAGAGCACTGGTGTAGAGGGCGTTCTTATCGAGGATATAATTGATGATAAACATGGTGTCGCTGATGTCTACTGATCCGTTGAAATTGACATCCCCATTGCGCTTCTGAGTGGCTTCCACTGTGAAAGAGTCGTTGGTGCACCCTACTTTCGCACTTGTATTAGTGAAGAATGTCATGTTGCTGAGAGATACCGTTCCGCCCTTGAATGTATTGTCGGCTGTCAGTGATAACCTCACGAAAGTGCCTTCTTCTTTCGAAAACGGGATGGCATTGAACGAAGTGGACACCAACCGGTAGGTGTTGGCTCCCACTTCCCCTGCAAAAAGCATCTGCTCCTTATCGGTGACGCGACTTGTCAGGGAGCAGTTCTCTGTATTGAGTTTCAGTCCTGCGGGAAGTTTCAGGTCTATCTGGAAGGCGATAAGGTTGGAATAGGCGGTATTCAAGTAGATAAAGCACTCGCGTGTTTCACCAGGGGCTATACCTATATTCAGCGTATTGATGGCCTTCGACTCCGCTTTCTGGGCGAAACCAAGCACCATCATCACTGCCAGCAACCATATTCTCTTTGTCATTCCTTTTAAAATTTGACTGTAAAATACTGCAATCAATTACTTTGGGTCTTTGTTGTCTAAATAATACATCATCTCTCATTCTCCCCCCTATTCTGGCACGAAGCCAATGATATTGAGGGAAAACTCTAATTATCAATGTGCAAAATTAGGAAAATATTTTTAAAACACACACATTTCCTCAAAAACTTTTGTCACAATCCCCTATTTTTGCCAAATCAACGCAAAAAATAACTTTTTTTAACGGACCGAGAGTCTGCAGAAAGCACTGGGCACTCATTTGTTATTGTGGTCCTGCCGGATATTATTGTGGTCCTGCCGGATTGATGACGGAATCTCCCCTCATCACAGAGGTGTTTTCTGTGGGACGTGTCGAGGAAGAAGGAAGTTCGCCTCCGGTGAGTGCCACGGACAGCAGTTTGGCATCCTCGAGGTTGACTTCTCCATCGCCATTGACGTCGGCCTTGCTTTTCTGAAAATCAGCCCGCGCATTGCCTCTTACGAACCTGACGATGTCCACGATGTCGCCAGCATTCAGCACACCGTCGCCATTGACATCCAAGGCTGCCAATGAGGCGGATGCCACTTTTGCAATGGGGGAAACATTCGCAATTTCGTTGTCAGTTTCTCCCAAAGTATTTGTCATCTCATCCTGTGCAGAGGCTGTCAGGTATGGGATGAACATGGCCCATAAAATGGTCAGAAATTTCTTCATTCAACTAAACTTATTGAGTATCAGTTTGTTAGGTACTCAATTTAATCCTTTTGGTTTCTATCCTTTTGATTTTGAGTGCAAAATTAACACTTTTTCCTGTGAAACAATAAACGAAAACATTAAAAAATGCAAAAAGTTATTCGGTGTCACCAAAAGGGAACAATCCATACAATTGGGCATCAATACTGTCTGTCAACCGTTGGAAGTCACTTGGGTTGCTCTCAAACTTGCAGGTGTCGCCATCAACGATGATGAGCCTGCCCTTGTAGTCGGCAATCCAGTTCTCGTAGCGTTCGTTGAGTCCTTGCAGGTAATCGATGCGGATGGACTTCTCAAACTCTCTCCCACGCTTGGAGATCTGCGCCACCAGGTTGGGAATGGTGGAACGGATGTAGATCATCAGGTCGGGAAGTCCCACAAGCGAGATCATTAGGTCGAAGAGGTCGCTGTAGTTGGCAAAGTCTCGGTCGCTCATCATCCCCATATCATGCAAATTGGGAGCAAAGATGCGGGCATCCTCAAAGATGGTGCGGTCTTGGATGATATATCCGTCATATTTTGAGATTTCCACCACCTCCTTGAAGCGTTTGTTGAGAAAATAAATCTGCAGATTGAACGACCACCGCTCCATATCTGCATAGAAATCATCGAGATATGGGTTGTTGTCGACGGGTTCATACCGAGGCTCCCACCCATATCGTTTGGCGAGCATGCGGGTGAGGGTGGTTTTTCCGCTGCCAATGTTGCCGGCTACTGCTATGTGCATATTTTGTGGATTTGAGATTTTTAAAGATTTTCTAGATTCTCTAGATTTTCTAGATCTTCTAGATCTTCTAGATTTCTAGAAGAATCCAAAGAGGAGGGTGTCGATGCTGTTGATGATACCCGCCAAATCGGCCTTCTTGTGGAGGAAGTCGAGGTCGTCGACCTCCACAGTGAGCACTTTGCCTGGGTAGTGCTCATAGATGAACTCATCGTAGAGTTTGTTGAGGTTTTTCAGATAATCCAGTTGTATCTGCTGCTCGTATTCGCGTCCACGCTTCTGGATGTTTTCCACCAGATGCGGAATGGAGGCTCTCAGGTAAATCATCAGGTCGGGCACACGCACCACAGACATCATCGACTCAAACAGTTCCATATAGCACTGGAAATCGCGGTCATCGAGGTTGCCCATCGCATGATTGTTCGCTGTGAAGACATAGACACCCTCAAAGATGCTTCTGTCCTGAATGACAGATTTTTCCGATTGGGTGATGGCGAGCAGGTCCTTGAAACGCTGCTTAAGGAAATACACCTCCAGGGCAAACGACCATCTGGGGATGTCCTTGTAGTAGTCTTCAAGATATGGGTTGAAATCGACAGACTCAAACTGTGGCGTCCAGCCATAGTGCTGGGCGAGCAGATGGGTGAGCGTGGTCTTTCCGCTGCCAATATTTCCTGCAATGACGATGTGCACGGTAAGAATGTGGGGGTTAGTTGTCGCTGGGTTGCAGTTGGAATGCTGCTTGGATGCTGATGCTTTCTCGCTGATTTTTCGGCAAAGATAACGATTTTTTGTCAATACACAAGCAAAGCGATTATTTTTTTGTAATTTCGCGCCGGAATCTTTAGTATAATCTGAAAATCCAGCATCTCGAGTATCTCTAGTACATCTAGTATCTCTAGTATATTTAGCATATCTAGTATCTCTAGCATATCTAGTATCTCTTAAAAAACCATCCTCGATGAAGAAAAACATTCCCATTATCGGTATGGCCTGCGCCGCTTGCGCCGCCAATGTGGAGCGCCGCCTTCGCTCCCTCGACGGCGTGCGGGAGGTCTCTGTCTCACTGCCCACCCGCATGGCAGTGGTCGATTGGGATGAACAGGTCATCACTCCCGAGGACATGAAGCGTGAGTTGAACGCCATCGGCTTCGACCTCGTCATCGACGATGAGCAGAGCGTGGCAGAGACAGAGCGCCGCGAATACACTTCCCTCCGCCGCAAGGTACTGATATCATGGGTGTTCGCCTTGTTGGTGATGGCGGTGGGCATGGGATGGATTCCTACGGGGAGCCGCGATGCCGCCAACCAGACCGCCCTGATCATCGCGCTCGCCAACCTTATTTATTGCGGAAGAGAATTTTTCGTGCGGGCCGCTCGGCAACTGGTCCATCTCACCGCCAGCATGGACACATTGGTGGCCCTCAGCACCGGCATTACCTTCATCTTCAGCACCATCAACACGTTCGCAGGCGATCGGCTCTGGGGCGGACGAGGCATCGCGTGGCACACCTATTTTGATGCGTCGGTGATGATCATTACCTTCGTCCTCACTGGAAGACTGTTGGAACAACATGCCAGGAAATCGACAGCCAGCGCCATCCGCCAACTCATGGGGATGACGCCCAAGACTGCCCGCCTGTATAAAGGAGATTTTTCCGACACGTCAGAAAAGTCAGACACGTCGGACACGTCGGACGAGAAACAGAGCACAGGTCTCTTCGAGGAGGTGCCCATCGCCACCATACAACCGGGTGATGTCATCGAAGTGATCGCTGGTGGGCGCATCCCGGTAGATGGCAGCGTGAGATGGGCCAGCAGTTTCATGACCGCCGACGGTGCCTACGTCGACGAATCGATGATCACCGGCGAACCGTCTCCAGTGCTGAAGCAACAGGGCAGCAGCGTGCTCGCCGGCACCATCGTCAGCCAGGGAAAACTGCGCATGCGGGCCAGAAAGACGGGTGAGGACACCGCCCTGGCACAGATCATCCGCATGGTGGAACAGGCACAGGGCAGCAAGGCACCCGTACAGCGAACCGTCGACCGCATCGCCCTCTTCTTCGTTCCCGCTGTGGCGGCCATCGCCCTGGTCACCTTCCTCACATGGTGGGCCGTAGGCGGCAACAATGCCTTGCCACAGGCCATCATGTCTGCCGTGGCGGTACTCGTCGTGGCATGCCCATGCGCTCTCGGCCTCGCCACCCCCACCGCCCTGATGGTGGGCATGGGCAAGGCTGCAAAGGAAGGCATTCTCATCAAGGACGCTACTGCCCTGGAGCGCATTGAGCGCATTGACACCATGGTGATTGACAAGACGGGGACACTCACCATCCCCAATCCCGCCATCGACTTCACCAAAGCCGACCAGTTGCCCATGGAGGAGCGCGAGACACTCAAGCCGCATGCCCGCGATGCCATCGAAAAACTCCGCCAGATGGGGGTTGAGGTACACATGATGAGCGGCGACCGTGAGGAAGCAGCCGCCTACTGGGCTCAGCAGGCCGGCATCAGCCATTACCGCAGTCGTGTGCAACCACAAGACAAGGAAAACCTGGTGCGCCAACTGCAGGCGGAGGGACACCGCGTGGCGATGGTGGGCGACGGCATCAACGACTCACAGGCGCTGGCTATAGCAGATGTGAGTGTCGCCATGGGAAAGGGCACCGATGTGGCCATCGACGTGGCGCAGATGACCCTCATGAGCGACGACCTCAGACGCATCCCCGAGGCTCTGACGCTGAGTCAGCGCACGGTGGGCATGATCCGCCAAAACCTGTTCTGGGCTTTTATATATAATGTGGTATGCATCCCCCTCGCCGCTGGCGTGCTCCGGATCGCCGGCATCGACTTTCAACTCACCCCCACCCTTGCCAGCGCACTGATGGCTTGCTCCAGCCTCAGCGTCGTCCTCAACAGCCTCCGGCTGAATTGGACCCCAACCCCTTAATATAAGTTTCAATTTTCAATCTTAATTTTCAATTTTCAATCTTCAATTTTCAATATTTATCATCATGCCAACCTATTTCAGAAAAACTATCAAACTGCTGCCGGGAGTCACCCTCTACCTCAACAAGACAGGTCCAAGCCTCTCCATCGGTCCGAGGGGTGCCAAAATCAACATCAGCAAAAAGGGAGTCTATTTCAACTCCAGCATCCGAGGTACCGGCATCTACAACAAGACGAAAATCGGATCCAGCCTGCTGTGGGGGCTTGGCGCGGCCATCGTCACCATCGCCATCGGCTACGGACTGGGGATAGCCCTCCAGAATTTCAATCTTTTCGTCGGCATGCTCATCGCCGCCATCCCCGTGGGCATCATCGCCTTCTTCATCTCCAAGAGCAAGGCAAAGACGGAGGTGGGCCTTGAGGAGGACGAGGAATATGAGGAGCCGAAAACCACTTCCAGGAAAAAAAACACCCGGACTACAACGCGGAGAACAACGACCAGCAAGACCGAGAGTAGCGGACGAAAAACGGGAAGCAGCGGTGCCAAGCGCACGTCCTCAGCACCTGCCAAAGCCTATGTCGGCGCAGTGGAGCAACTGGTGGAGAAAATGGCTGAGGCCGACACCGTGGAGGCGCTCAACAAGGCACACAACGAGATCCTCGACATCATGTACACCAACATCAAGCCCCTCGGCGTGCCCGTGCTCGGCATGGAGTTCGACGAGGCGCTCGCTGCCATCGAACAGGACTATGCCGAGGGCCTACGGCAGATCACAGCCGCCGACTCCACCCCACAATAGTCCCGCACAGGTAACAATAGAGGTGCATCCCCACCGCCACACTGCCCGCTACCATGCCCGCCAGCATCCAGCCAACCACCATGGCGTTGAAACGCAACCGGCGGGGAACACTGGGCATGAGCCACCCCATCAGCACGTAGTCGACACCTGACAGGCCGACGACGACATGTGATGGTGACGGTAAGATGGTCCATACCGCCACCACGACGGGACAGCCGCATGCCAGCACATAGGCGGCCAGCAACAGGCGCAGGCTGACAGGAAAGAAAAACACCAACTGCCAGAGCACGTAGACATTGACCAAGGCGTGGAGCCATCCGCCATGCACCAGCGGATGGAGCAGACGGTCTGCCGGCGAACAGCCCTCCGCTATGCCCACGCCCTCGAACAGGGGAATGCCTGCTGCCCGCAGAAGGGTGATGCCGAGCACCGTCACGCCGACAACAAGTGCTGCAACCTTTGCATCCGTTCTCTGATACATTGCCTCCTGGTCTCAGTGATGATGGTATGGGCAGTCTCCACCGACAGATAGAATTTCGGGGCGGGGCGGCAGACCACATACCAGACACACATGCAGAGCGGCCACTCAGGATGCTCCTCCCTCATAGACTCACACCGGCGCGCAATCTCCTCATACATCTCACGGCGGAGCAGACAGCGACCGCCGTCTCTCTTCCCCCGCAGCATGGCGGACACCACCCGGAAGGCTCGTTCCTCACTCACCCAAAACCGGCTCGATGGCATATTGACTACCCGGCCGAGCACCGATTTTACTGACTCAAATGGTCTTGTTCCCAACTCACGGTTGAATACCTCCAACAATTCACGGCTCCGGTCGTCGCGGTATTCAAAAGACGAACGACGGGACACCTTCTTTTTCTTTTTCATGGTCTTTGATACTAATATTGTTATCCTTCAACTAAAGGTGGAACTGATCCTGCCACCCATATACAAAACTCGAGGCAAAGGTAAAGGAAAAGAAAAAACGAACAGGCCTTTTTTCATCAGCAAAATATGCAGAAAACATCATCAGACCCACAACTAACTAATACCCAATCTGTTGCCGTCATTCTTACAACAGCAGATCATGACCGTCTGCTATCGTGGGGAAAGAAAAAAACGACGTAGATGACGAAGATGACGTAACTAAGTCACGCAAAATTCGGTTTTGATCTACACCATCCGCAAAATGACATGTCTTTCTCTTTTCACGACTGTAATTTTGCAGCGATAAACCCCGAATGTGAAAATGAGACGAATATGAACCATTCTTGAAAGTAAAAATCCCGAATGAGCGAATGAGAGAATTGGTGAGCATAAAAAAATTCGATAATTCGAAAATTCGTGAGAAAAAAAGTAAATCCCGAATTAGCGAATTAGAGAATTGGTGAACACAGAAAAATTCGATAATTCGTGAGTAAAAATAAAATCCCGAATTAGCGAATTAGAGAATTGGAGAGCACAAAAAAATTCGATAATTCGAAAATTCGTGAGAAAAAAAAGTAAATCCCGAATTAGCGAATTAGAGAATTGGAGAGCACAAAAAAATTCGATAATTCGAAAATTCGTGAGAAAAACCGATTGAGCGAGAAAGAACTATTCGACAATTCCAGAAACAATATTTACCAAAACGTGAAAAAAATGAATCAAGAAGAAAAACAAACAGGACAGCAGACAGTCATCAATGAGATGGAAACCACAGAACAGAACGTCACTGAAGAGACTATCCATGAAGAAGCCACGACTGACACCACTGAAGAAGTCATCACTGAAGAAGACATCGCTGAAGAAATGGTCTCAGAAGAAGATAGCGCTGCTGAGAAGACCGACACTGAAGGGACCGACACTGAAGGGACCGACACTGAAGGGACCGACACTGAAGGGACCGTCGCTGAGGAGGTTGATCCTGAGCCCGACATCATCACTGATTTCAGGCAGTCTGAGACATTCACCTCACTCTCAGAATCCGACCAGGAAGCGGTGGGCCAGTGGCTTGACCAACTGGTCATCCAACTGAACCAGCATTCACTCACGGCAGACAGTCTGCAAGCCGTGCTGCATGCCATTCATTATGACCGCGATGTGGCGCAGGCAGGCATCGACGGTGAAGTAAGGGGGCGCAACACTCGCATAGAGGATATGTTTGAGCAACGGAGGAAGGCGGCCGACATCCATGTACTGGGAGGAGCAGCCCAACCAACCTCTCCCACCCTGCCACCCCATATCCTCGGCGGACTCTCCGCCGCCGACCGCCAGACCATCTGGGAACGGGGCAACGAGAGAAGAGTAAAAAATAACTAATTCAACTTTCTCAAGTTGAAAGTAGTTAAAGTAGTTAAGTAGTTAAGCCATCTTCTCAGCGAAGTGACAACTTCTTAACTACTTAACTACTTGCAAGTTGAGCAATTGCGAAACTTGAATATAATTGCTTTGTATTGAAGGACCTTTTTTATTTATCCTTTTTGTGAGTGCCTTGGCACTTTTTATATTTTCCTCCCATGTCCAAACAGTTTTTCTTTCTTTTTCCTAAGAGAAGTTTTTTTTGATTATCTCTTCTTACAACATAAGCAAGTTCTTTTAACTCTCTGTGCCTCTGCTTCTCTATGTTGGAATATCCCTATTTTAATATTATAAGTAAATACTCATTCCAGGGGGTGCTGAGTAGTTACAGTGGTGAGACAATCTCTTAAAAAACGTTAACAAAACAAAGAAAACATAGCATCAGTCGTGTTATTCTAAAAAAAAGGGTTAATTTTGTCCGAAAATTAGTAAGACTGGAAATAATAAAACAAAATATAATACGGACATGAAAAAATTCTATCTGACCCCTGACATCAGGATTCAGGCTATCGACGCTGGAGATTTCATGGAAACCATCAGCATCTATGACAACAACAACCCCAAAACACCAGAAGGCGTTGAAATCACCACAGGCACTGAAGTGCTGGGCAACGGTACATCTATTTGGGACATAGAAGAAGAAGAATAGCATAAAAACATGATAGGAAAAAGTAACCTTCACTGATGGTTTCCATCGGTGAAGGTTGTTGTGTAACTACCAAACTATCACCAACTGACCAAAATGCCCTTTCTTTTTTGTTTTGACACCTTATTTTTGCAAGTCAAAACCATAAGAAGAAATGACAGACTCCTCCCCCGTGGCGGATATGCTGCAAGAAAATGACCGCCGCAACAACATCATCCAGCAACCATTCAACCCATCCACAGGAGAAGGCGCTCCCCTCCCCCGCACCTACGCGTTCATCAAAGACTACAGCCCCAGCAGCCTGTTTCTGCCAGACAGCATGATGGACGACGACCGAGTGAGCCGCATCATCATCTGCGGGAGCATCGAAAGTTATGCCCGCCTGGCACACATCACCCGGGAGGAGGGCATGGAGGAGTTTGAGGTGCTGCGCTGCCGACACGACTTCTGCTACTGGGCTTGGCGCTATGTTCGCATCAAACCCAAAGACGGAGGCGATGACATCCCGTTCACCCTCAACCGTCCGCAGCGGCGCCTGGTGGAACATTTCGAAAAAGCACGCCTGGAAGGGAAACCCATCCGCGTTATCGTTCTCAAGGCGCGGCAATGGGGCGGTTCCACCGTGACGCAGATATACATGGCATGGCTGCAACTCATCCACCGCAAAGGGCTCAACTCACTCATCGTGGGCCATGTGAAGACTGCCTCGGCGGAGGTGAGCAGCATGTTCGACAAAGTCATTGAGCGATACCCCTTCAGCCTCCTTGAAAAGGCTCAGTTGCCTTCCGACCCAGCGGAGACGGGTGATGCCACGGCAGCAGACACTCCCATCTCCTTTATCTTCCCACTTGACGGCGAAGGAGACGAACCGGACAAGTGGGAAAGGTCGGACAAAAGAAAGTCTGAAAAAACGCCAGCCAAGATGGTGGGCGACCGCCATACCCGCCTGCTGCGCTACATCCCGACACGCAACTGCAAGATCAAGGTAGGGTCGGCAGAGACGCCCAACTCCGCCCGCGGTGGAGACTCAGCCCTCGTGCACTGTACAGAGGTAGCCTTTTGGAAGAAGACCGACAACAAGACACCGGAGGACATCATCCGCTCGGCTTGCGCCGGTGCCTCCTACCAACCGCTGACAATGATTGTATATGAGTCGACGGCCAACGGCACCGGTAATTTCTTCCAGCAGGAGTACGACGCGGCAAGGAGAGGCGAGTCTCTCTTCGACCCCGTCTTTGTGGCCTGGTGGCAGATAGAGCGCTATGCCCTGCCCCTCTCCTGCCCCGAGGTGTTTGCCGCCCAACTCTGGCAGCAGCGAGCCGACACGTCGGTGGCGAGCCAGCGCCAGGAGTCGGGCCGATACCTGTGGCACCTGTGGGAGATGGGAGCCACGCTGGAAGCCATCAACTGGTATGTGTGCGAGCGCCGGAAATACAACGACCACGGCGACATGGCAGCGGAGTTTCCCTCGGACGACACGGAGGCATTCCAAAACTCAGGTGCCCACGTCTTCGACCCTTACCGCATCGACAGGTTCAGGGCTGGCTGCCGTCCGCCTAAGCAGAAAGGCGACCTCACAGCAAAGGCCTCCAAGGGCAAGGACTCGCTCACAGGTCTCAAATTCTGCCCCGACGGCGGACAACTGTGGATTTGGTCGGCACCCGAGCACTTTGACGACTGCCAGGTGGCCGACCGCTACATCGTGGTGGTCGATATCGGCGGGCGCAGCGCAAGGGCCGACTGGTCGGTCATCTGCGTCATCGACCGCTACTGGATGATGGAGGGAGAACGGCCGGAGGTCTGCGCCCAGTGGTATGGGCACATCGACATGGACCTCCTGGCATGGAAGGCGGTGCAGGTGGCCCACTACTACGATGATGCGCTCCTGGTCATCGAGTCGAACACGCTGGAGACACACGATGACGAGCGGTGGCTCGAAGGCGGCGACCAGTCGGCATACATCCTCAACGAGATACGGAATGTCTACCCCCACCTCTATGCCCGGCAGCAGAGCGCGGAGGACATCCGACAGCACGCACCCCTGAAATACGGGTTCCACACCAACGTCAAGACAAAACCTGCCATCATCTCCACTCTCGTCGAGGTGGTGCGCGAGGGACTGTATGTGGAGCGCGACACAAGATGCCTCGACGAGTATGTCACCTATGTCAGGAGGCAGAACGGCAGTTACGGCGCCACAGAAGGGAAACATGACGACCTGCTCATGACACGCGCCATCGGACTGCATATCTGTTTCCACGAGATGCCTCTGCCGCGCATCATCCCCCTCACCAGCCCGTCAACACACAGAAACATCAGTCTTGAGAAAAGCATTTGGTAATTCAACTTCCGCAAGTTGAGAGAAGTTAAAGAAGTTAAGTAGTTAAAGAAGTTAAGCCATATGATTCGCGTGTCGTTTCCATTCGACCCACTGCCCGGACTATTAAAAAAACTTTATTTATGATGAATATTTATCACAAAAACGTTCACTTTTGTGATAAATGTATTACTTTTGCACCTTAATTAATATATACAGCATTTTTATACTTAAAATAACCAGCATGTCTACAAAGAAAATCCTACTCACCGCACTGCTCTCAGCCATGATGCTGAGCACCTACGCCCAACTGCCCAAGGTGACACTGAAAGACATCAGCGGCAAGGCGGTCGCCACCGACACACTATCCAACAATGGCAAACCCTTCATCATCGACTTCTTCGCCACTTGGTGCAAGCCCTGCAACCGCGAACTCGACGCCATCAGCGAGGTGTATGAGGAATGGCAGGAGGAGACCGGAGTGAAGATCATCGCCGTCAGCATCGACCAGGCACAGAACATCAACAAGGTGAAACCTCTCGTCGACAGCCACGGTTGGGAGTATGAGGTGCTGCTCGACCCCAACAGCGAACTGAAACAGGCGCTTGCCATCCAGAACATCCCCTACGTGCTCATCGTCGACGGCAAGGGCAACATCGTATACCGACACATGGGATATACCGATGGGGCTGAGGAAGAACTGATTGCAAAGGTGCGCGAACTGACAAAACAATGACCATGAGGCTGCACATCCTCCTGTTGGCAGTGCTGATGCCCTGCCTCATCCATGCCCAGGACGACAACCGAAAGGTAGTCGTCAGCGGAAGCATCCAAAGCGATGTCCTCTTCCCGGAGGAAGACACGTCCATTGGTGCCTATAAAGACGACGACAAGGCCAAGACCAACACCTACGTCGACCTCAAGGCGCAGAGCCAGTATGTGGATGCCGGCGCACGCTTTGAGTACCTCGACCACCCGCTGCCAGGCTACGAGAACGACTTTAAGGGATGGGGCATACGCCACTATTATCTCAAAGGAAAACTAAAGAATGCCGAACTCACCCTCGGCTCTTTCTACGAGCAGTTTGGCTCCGGATTCATCCTCCGCACCTACGAGGAGCGTGCACTCGGCATCGACAACTCGCTGCTCGGCGGAAGATTGGTGGTCAGACCCGTCAAGGGCATGACACTCAAGGCCCTCAGCGGTGTGCAGCGGCGCTACTGGCACTACAACGATGCTCTTGTCTCGGGTGCCGACGCTGAGGTGAACATCGATGAGTGGCTGCCCTCGCTCAGCGAGCACGACACAAGGCTCATGATAGGAGCCTCGTGGGTGAACAAGAAGGAAGACGACGGAGAGGTTATCTTTGCCGACCCCACCCACCAACTGCGGTTGCCCGAATTTGTCAACGCTTGGGACGTGCGTGCCCAACTCAACAAGGGCGGATGGGGACTGCTCGCAGAATATGCACAGAAGACACAGGACCCATCGTTCGACAACACCTATATTTATAAGAAAGGCTCTGCTGCGATGCTCTCAGGCTCCTACTCTCGAAAAGGAATGAGTGCCTTGGTGCAGGCCAAGCGAAGCGAGAACATGTCGTTCCGAAGCCGACGCTCCATGTCTGGCACCTCCTCGTTCATCAACCACCTGCCGGCGTTCACCCTCGACCACACCTATGCCTTGGCGGCCATCTATCCCTATGCCACCCAACTGGCCAATGGTGAGTGGGCCTTCCAAGGCGAACTGTCGTATACCTTCCCGAGAAAGACTCTGTTGGGAGGCAAATACGGGACTACGGTGAAAGTGAATCTCTCACACGTGCGCAGCATCGACCGCGAAGAAATGTCGAGAGAGGAAATGCCCTACGGCGTTCCCTTCGGCACCGACGGATACAAGAGCAAGTTCTTCAAGGTGGGCGACGACATCTACTATCAGGACATCAACGTGCAACTGTCGAAAAAACTATCGAAGTCGCTGAAACTCAACCTGATGTATATGAACCAGCACTACAACATGACTGTTGTGGAGGGCGAGGGCGGCATGGTGAGGTCGGACATCTACATCGCCGATGCCCTTTACCAAATTGCCCCCAAGGCCAAACTCAGGGGTGAAGTGCAATACCTCACAACACCTGATGACCAAGGCGACTGGGCTTTTGCCCTGCTCGAACTCTCTCTCGCCCCGCGGTGGATGTTCACCGTGAGCGACATGTGGAACTGTGGTGTCACCGACATCCACTACTATCAGGGACTGGTCACCTTCAACACCGGCGCACACCGCATACAGGCCGGATACGGACGCACACGCGCCGGCTACAACTGCTCTGGCGGTGTATGCCGATACGTGCCGGCCACCAAAGGATTCACTCTCTCCTACAACTATAACTTCTAAACGGGAGACATTATGAACAAGGCAATCATTACCCTCACCATCATCCTCGCCGCAGTGCTGACAGCATGCAGCCACATCGACGAGGACGAACGGTATATCTACCAAAAACCGGAACAGGCCGACCGCACGGTGCTCCTCGAGGACTTCACCGGACAGCGCTGCATCAACTGCCCCAAAGGAACCGAGATCATCGAGAAGTTGCAGGCGGAGTTCGGCGACAAGGTCATCGCCGTCGGCATACACGGAGGACCTCTCGGCTTCGCTGGGTCTGCCACCGTCAAGGGACTGGCTACCCCAGTGGGCGACGAGTATTACAACCACTGGAACCTGGAGTACCAGCCCGTGGGACTTGTCGACCGCCACGGAGCCGTCAACTACACCGACTGGACTACGGCGGTGGTGGAGGAACTTTCCAAACCCGCCCGACTGAATCTGGAGGCAGAAGCCACGCTCCTGAACGACGAGAAGATCTTCATCACCGTGAGAGCCCAGGGCACCGACGGCCACATCAACGGCCATCTGCAGGTGTGGGTGACAGAAGACAACATCACGGCCCTGCAGATGATGCCCGACGGAAGCACCAACCGCGAGTATGTGCACAACCACGTGCTGCGCACTCCCGTCAACGGCACCTGGGGTGAAGCCATCACCGTCGAGGAAGGAATGGAAAATATCATCACCCTGCAGCAGCCGCTCGACACAGAATGGAACATCGACCATCTGAGCATCATCGCCTTTGTCTACGACGACACCGGCGTCCTCCAAGCCACCCGGGCGCGAATCTCGCGCCCTGAAAACTAGAGGATCTAGAAAATCTAGAATATCTAGAATATCTAGAATATCTAGAGTATCTAGAATATCTAGCCCCCCAAAAAAACTCAAAAACTCAAAATATGAAAAAAATCTTTACTCTCTTTTTTGCTGTCATCTCTGCCGCTTCCCTTTCAGCGCAGGATACAAAGACTTTCTTCCAGTTTGCCGACAAAGACGGCAACATCATCCCCGACGGCACCACCATCGTGCGCGATGTGCCCGAGACCGATGACTTCGGCTCCGCCATCATCCACTCAGGACTCTATATCAAGAATGTCGAGGCTCCCGATGACACACCCTTGTGGCTCGTCTCCGACATCACCAAAATCGACAATGGGACTCTGCAGGTGTGCTTCCCGCAGAATTGCATTTCCTACAGCCGTGTGAGTTCAAATAAATCTGGAGCCACTACCATTGCCTCCGGCCAACAGGCTGATATCCAGTCAGAATGGCTGCCTACCGCCTACGGCGAGTGCATCGTCACCTACACCGCCACACCGCTGGAGAAGTTTGGCAAGACCTATATTGAAAATGAGGGACCGTCGGTCACCGTGCGATATATCCTCCCCGACCCTGTCGGCATCCACCAAAAAGATGCTGTCAAGGCCACTCCTGTCGCCACCTTCGACGCTCAGGGCCGCCTCACCTCCCCCACTGGCCGCGGCATACGCATCGTGCGCATGAGCGACGGCTCCGTGCGCAAAGTCATCGGTCAATAATCCCAACAATTCTTTTTTCACGCGTGGCAGACTCATCGTAGCCTGTCCACATAGTTTCATTTAACACAATTGTTTATGCGTAGATTTACTATTCTCGCCGTGGCGGCCCTCGCTGCCGTCACAACCGCTTTTGCCCAGCCAGTCCCGGCCAGGCAGAAAGTCAAGAAGGCGACCGCAGTGAAGACCCCTGAGACAAGACTGCAGAAGGTCAAACTCTCTGAGGTATCACTCAAGGACGTCATCAAAACCAATGGTCAGAAAAAGCAGCAGGTGCTGCGCGCCCAGACCAACAAGAGTCGCGAGGCCATTCTTGCCCAGAGAAATGCCAAGCGAAAAGTGGCAAAAAGCCGCAAGGCCGACTCAGGCATCATCACCGAGCAGCCCGAGGGCAAATTGTATGATGTGGTGTTCAACCACTTCTTCCTCGCCAGCAGTCTGTTTGGCTCATATATGGGCCAGAACCCCGGAGCCATCGGTGAGGTGGTGGAGGGAACCGACGGCTGTATCTACATCCACAACCTGCTCGCAGAACTCCAGACCACTGAGGATTACTGGGTAAAAGCAGAGAAAGTGAGTGGCGACCAGTATGTCATCCATGAGCAACCCATCTGGGAGGAGGATTACTACGGCACCATCTACACCCACTCCATCATGAAACTCAGCATGGATGCCGAAGGCAATCTTGCCCTCCCCGAGAACACCGACATCTACATCACATGGAAAGACGGAATACTTGAGACCACAGAAGAATTCAACGGCAACAACTTCACCAGCATCATCTCAGCCATCGACGACAGCGGCTATTGGTGCGGAAGCGCCGTATGGGACGTACACATGACACCGCTGACAGACACCGCCATCACTGAACTTCCAGAGGATGCGCAGGTGATCCCGATGGTGATGAAATACACCGACGAAGAAGGTGAGATGGCAGCCATCAAGGTGATGGCAGCCTTCGCCGGTACCGATGTCTTTGTGCAACTCAACAGCGAACTCGGATGGGCCAAAGGCTCGCTCCAGGACGGAAAGGCTGTTTTCTACAGCGGACAATACCTCGGAAAGGATTATGGAAACAACATCCAGGCCTATTTCATGGTGGCTGACCCGAATTTCGACATCTTGGAAAAGGCTGAGTTTGACGTTGACATGACCTCCAACACGTTCTCGGCAGGCGACATCTTTGCCCTTATCAACGCAGGCAAAGAGGCTGTATACTATGCTGCGGCCTTCGAGAGTCCTGTCATCTTCATGTACATAGACAATCCTGGCACACCTCAGAAGCCTGAGATTACTGAAGTCTCCGACTACAGTCCCTATCCCGCCTATGGCGAGGGCTATGGCTACATCGGTTTCAGCGGATCGTACTTCGATGCTAACGACAACTTCCTCGACTACGACCAGTTGTATTATAAGGTCTATATCGACGACAAGGTCTATACCTTCCAACCCGACATCTATTCCTATGACATGGAAGAGCCTACCCAACTCGTGCCCTTCATGTACAATGGTTACGACTTCACGTCCCAGGGAAGCAGTCACTATGTCTACACCTATCTGCAGCCTGTCAAGAACGTGGGTGTGCAACTCGTCTTTACTGGCGGCGGCGAGACCCATGAGTCGGAAATCGCCTGGTATGAGATGGACAACTACCTCGTCACAGGTGAGGAAGGTGTCATCGCCCATGTAGAAGACGGAACTCCCAACAAGAAACTCAACGACGGCGAGATTGCCCTCAACCTTGGATTTGCCATGGATCAGCAGTCAGGTTTTGGCACCGCCAGCCTGTCCGATGAGACCTACGACGTGGCCTTCCACCTTACCGACCCGTCGCTCGTCGGTGCACAGATCACTGCCATCAACGTGCCGTTCATAAGCACCAAAGGCATCAGCAACGCCAAGGCTTGGCTCTCCAAGACCCTCAGCGTCAACGACGGACAGTTCACTGCTGATGTCGTGACCAAGGAATTCAAGCCCGCCAGAGGCTTCAACCAAGTGGTGCTCGATCAGCCCTATACCATCACTGAGGAAGGCATCTATATCGGTTACTCCTTCACCCAGGAAGACAACTCCGAAGCAGTGCCCGTGGTGCTGACTGGTTACACCACCGATGGTGGATTCCTCGTCCACACCAGCGCAGTCTATGCCAACGCATGGTTCAACATGTACGGACAATGGGGTGACCTTGCCCTCGAGGCCGTGCTCAAGGGCGGCAATATCAAGGCCAACAGCCTGACTCCCGAGAATGCCACACAAGTCTTTGCTCAGATCGGGCAGGAGAGCACAGTGAGGGTGGACCTGACCAATTACGGCTACAAGGGTGCCCAAAACATCGACTACACTTATGAGGTGGCTGGTATGAATGGCTCAGGCCACATCGACCTTGACCCTGCTCTTGAGGCCGCCTATGGTGCATATCACAATTTCAAACTCCCGCTTCCCGCCATCGCCCAGAAGGGAGAGTATCCTCTCACCATCAAGGTGACCAAGGTGAACGGTGAGGCCAACGAGGCTGCCAACAGCCAAGGCAACACCTCTGTATACATTCTCAGCGTGATGCCCAAGAAGCGCCCAGTGCTCGAGGAGTACACCGGCACCTGGTGCGGTTACTGCCCGCGCGGCTTCGTCGCCCTGCAGAAGATGAACAAACTCTATCCCGAAGACTTCATCGCCCTCTCCTACCACAACGACGACCCGATGGAGTTCACCTACGAATTCCCCAGCGACGTTGAGGGCTTCCCCGATGCATGGCTTGACCGCGTACACCAGACTGATGCCTACTGTGGCGATGGAGCATATGGTGAATGGGGCATCGAGAAGGTATGGCTCGACCGCTGCAACGAATTTGGCATGGCCGATATCAGCGTGACCGCTGACTGGGCTGACGACAGCCAGGACCTCATCAATGTGACGAGCAGTCTCGTCTTCCCGTTTGAGATCAAAGACAACCCCTACCAGATTGAATATGCTCTCGTGGCTGACGGACTCAAAGGTGCCACAGAAGACTGGGCACAGTCCAACAACTACGGCGATGCAGAAGGATGGCCAGCCGACATGCTCAAGTTTGTCGCAGGGGGTGACTATGTCACTGGACTTACCTTCGACGACGTGATTGTCGACAGAAAATCTGTCAAGGATGCGCTGCCTGCTTCCATCGCCGAAGATGCAGCCTTCGGACACACATTCCAGTTCAGTGCCAACAATGCTCTCAACACCAGTTATGAGCCGATTATCCAGAGCAAGGACAAGGTGCGTGTCGTAGCCATGCTGGTCAACACCAAGACGGGCGAGATTGTCAATGCCGCCAAGTGCAAGGTCATGCCTGCCGGTACTGGCATCAATGCCGCTACTGCCAGCCGCATCGTCGACACCGTGAACTACTACGACCTCTCTGGCCGCAAAGTGCTCATCCCGAATGGTGGTGTCTACATCAAGTCCATCCGCTACAAGGACGGCACGACTCTCAACCAGAAGGTGCTGGTGAAGTAATTCCCGCCCTCAGGTAGGGACGCGATGTATCGCGTCCGAATAAATACTATCCCGAATCAGAGAATTCAGAATTTTCTTCATTGAACAATTCGCCAATTCTCTAATTCGGGATTTTTATTTCTTCTCTAGACCCTCTAGATTCTATAGATTCTATTGACCCTATAGACCCTCTACACAATGGTAATCATAATTCTTAATTCTTAATCCTTAATCCTTAATTCAAAATCCTTCATGTGCCATTTTGTCACACATCCCAACATGGTATGATTTTTGACTTTCATGGGCAGAAACAAACAAAGAAAGGAGAAAAATCATGACATTCGACAAATTCACCATCAAGGCACAGGAAGCCGTGCAAGAAGCCGTGACTTGTGCCGAGCGGGCTGGTCAGCAGTATGTGGAGCCCGAGCATCTGCTCAAGGGCATCCTCATCAAGGACAAGGAAATCACCCGCTTCATCTTTCAGAAACTGGGAGCCAACGCCGCACAGATCGAGCGCGTGGTAGACAGCGAGATCAGTCACCTGCCCCGCGTACAAGGCGGCAGCACCTACCTGAGCAACACCACCAATACCGTGCTGCAGCGCACCATGGAGATGGCACAGCAGATGGGCGACGAGTTCGTCTCAGTTGAACCCATGCTCATGGCACTGCTCGACGTGCAGTCGACCGCCAGCCGCATCCTCCGCGACGCAGGCATCACCGCCAAGGACCTGCGCGCCGCCATCGACGCGCTGCGCCAAGGCAAGCAGGTCAACTCCATGTCAGGCGACGAAAACTACCAGAGCCTCTCGAAGTATGCCAAGAACCTGGTGGAGGCTGCCCGTGCCGGAAAACTCGACCCCGTCATCGGGCGTGACGACGAGATCCGCCGCCTGCTGCAGATCCTCTCACGGCGTACAAAGAACAACCCCATCCTGCTCGGTGAGCCGGGCACAGGCAAGACCGCCATCGTGGAGGGACTCGCAGGACGTATCGTGCGCGGCGACGTGCCCGAGAACCTGCGCGACAAGGAAATATACTCCCTCGACATGGGACAACTCATCGCCGGCGCCAAATACAAGGGAGAGTTTGAGGAGCGTCTCAAGAGCGTCATCAACGAGGTGGTGCAGAGCGAAGGCCGTATCATCCTCTTCATCGACGAGATACACACCCTCGTGGGGGCAGGAGCCAGCGAGGGTGCGATGGATGCCGCCAACCTCCTCAAGCCAGCCCTCGCTCGTGGCGAACTGCGCGCCATCGGTGCCACCACGCTCAATGAATACCAAAAGTATTTCGAGAAGGACAAGGCACTGGAGCGCAGGTTCCAGACCGTCATGGTCGACGAGCCCGACGAGATGAGCGCCATCAGCATCCTCCGCGGACTGAAGGAGCGCTACGAGAACCACCACAAGGTGCGTATCCAGGACGATGCCTGCATCGCCGCCGTCCAACTCTCCGAGCGCTATATCAGCGACCGCTTCCTGCCCGACAAGGCCATCGACCTGATGGACGAGGCTGCCGCCAAACTGCGCATGGAGCGCGACTCCGTGCCCGAGGAACTGGATGAGATCTCGCGCCGCCTTGCCCAACTCGAGATTGAGCGCGAAGCCATCCGCCGTGAGGATGACAAGCCCAAACTGGCACAACTCGACCATGACATCGCCGAACTGCGCGAGCAGGAGAACACTTTCAAGGCAAAATGGGAGGGAGAGAAAGAACTCGTCAACCGCATCCAGCAGAACAAACAGCAGATAGAGACGCTGAAGTTCGAGGCTGAGCGGGCAGAGCGCGAAGGCAACTACGGTCGCGTGGCTGAAATCCGATACGGCAAACTGCAGCAGTTGGAGAGTGAGATAGAGCACATCCAGACACAACTCCGGGAGGCACAGGCGGGCGATTCCATGGTGCGCGAGGAAGTGACCGCTGATGACATCGCCGAGGTGGTGAGCCGCTGGACGGGCATCCCCGTGACCCGTATGCTGCAGAGCGAGCGCGAAAAACTGCTCCATCTCGAGGAGGAACTCCACCGCCGTGTCATCGGACAGGATGAGGCCATCCAGGCGGTGAGTGATGCCGTACGCCGCTCACGGGCTGGTCTGCAGGATCCGAAGCGCCCCATCGCTTCGTTCATCTTCATGGGAACGACTGGTGTGGGTAAGACCGAACTGGCCAAGGCGCTTGCGGAATACCTCTTCAACGACGAGAGCATGATGACGCGTATCGACATGAGCGAGTATATGGAGAAATACAGCGTCTCGCGGCTCATCGGTGCTCCTCCGGGATATGTGGGCTACGATGAGGGCGGCCAACTCACCGAGGCAGTGCGCCGCAAGCCCTACTCCGTGGTGCTCTTCGATGAGATAGAGAAGGCACACCCCGATGTGTTCAACATCCTCCTCCAGGTGCTCGACGACGGCCGCCTCACCGACAACAAGGGGCGCACGGTGAACTTCAAAAACACCATCATCATCATGACGTCCAACCTCGGAAGCCAGTACATACAGAGTCAGATGGAAAAAATGGATGACCACAACCGCCAGCAGATTCTCGACGAGACACGGACACAGGTGATGGAGATGCTCAAGAAGACCATCCGTCCCGAGTTCCTCAACCGTATCGACGACACCATCATGTTCCTCCCGCTCACACAAAGCGAGATTGCCGACGTGGTGCGCCTGCAGATGAACGGCGTCAGCCGCATGCTCGAGGCGCAGGGACTGAAACTGGAAGCCACGCCACAGGCTATCGACTTCCTTGCCCGCGAGGGCTACGACCCGGAGTTCGGTGCCCGTCCCGTCAAACGTGCCATCCAGCAACTGGTGCTCAACGAACTCTCACGCCGTATCCTCGCCGAGGAGGTGAGCCGCGACAAACCCATCATCATCGATGAGTTCGGCGACGGACTGGTTTTTAGAAATTGAAAATTGAAGATTGAAGATTGAAGATTTAGAAAGCCCCGCCGGGAATTTGCAGTTCCTTTGGCGGGGCTTTTATATGCTTGAGACATTTTTCAATTCTCAATTTTCAATCTTCAATTTTCAATTTTCAATCTTCACTATTTTTTTGGTCGAATACCATATTTTTTATATTTTTGCAACATCATTTGCATGGTGTGGGAAATGTAAACCCTGCCCATTGCATTCATCTATACCGATACATCAAGAAAAAAATACTGACATCATGAGAACATTACTGACCATCGGACTGGCACTGACAATGCTCCTGCCAGCCACAGCGACAAACAACATGACCAATGACGACAACAACCCGCTGCTGAAAGCGAGCACGCTGGCCTATGGTGCTCCGGACTTCAGCAGAATCAAGAACAGCGACTATCTGCCCGCCATCGAGGAGGGCATCCGCCAACAGCGGAAGGAAATCAATGCCATCGTAAATAACAAGAAGAAGCCGACGTTTGAGAACACCATCCTCGCCTATGAGAAAAGCGGTGTGCTGCTCGACCGCGTGACAAGCATCTTCTTCGGACTCGTCAGCGCCGACAAGACACCGGAAATTGCAGAGACCGAGAAGAAGGTGATGCCCCTGCTCACCGAACTGGAGAATGAGATCACATTCAACAAAGACCTCTTCCAGCGCATCAAATATGTCTATGACAAACAGTTGAAGAAACTGAAAGGAGAGGACAAGAAACTCACCGAGGAGACCTACAAGACATTCGTCCGTTCAGGTTCCCTCCTGTCTGATGACAAAATGGCACGGATGAAGGAAATCAACCTGCGCATCGCCGACCTGCAGCAGCAATGGGGCGACCTCCTGCCCTCCGCCACCAACAACTCAGTGGTGTGGGTGAACAGCGAGGAAGAACTGGCGGGACTCTCTCAGGCCGACATCGAGCAGTGCAAAAAAGACGCGGAGAACCGAGGTGGAAAGACACCCTACTGCATCGTCATCATCAACACGACGCAGCAACCCATCCTCGCCAGCCTCGACAACCGCCAGTTGCGCAAGCGTGTCTATGAGGCCTCCATCCACCGCGCCGACGGCACACGGTCGTTCAACACCTTCCCCATCGTGGTGGAAATCGCCAAACTCAGGACAGAGAGAGCCCAACTGATGGGACACAACAATTACGCCTCGCTTTCACTGGAGAAGACGATGGCCAAAACCCCAGATCAGGTGTATGCCTTCCTCAAGCAACTGATTCAGGAATACAAGCCGAAGGCAGAGGCTGAGACAAAGGCTATCGAGGCCTATGCCCGCAAGACGGAGGGTCCCGACTTCCAACTGCAGCCCTATGACCGGTTCTATTACTCCGCCAAGATGAAAAAGGAGGCTTTCAACATCTCTGACGATGAGGTGAAACCCTATTTCAACATCGACAGCGTGCTGGTCAACGGCGTGTTCTATGCCGCCAACCGCGTCTATGGACTGAACTTCAAGCAGCGGAAGGACATCCCCACCTATCATCCCGACATGAAGGTGTATGAGGTGACCGACCGCGACGGAAAAACCCTCGCCCTGTTCTACAACGACTACTTCCGCCGACCCACCAAGCGCGGAGGTGCGTGGATGAGTTCATTTGCCAAGCAGAGCGGACTTCGCCAGCAGATACCGCTGATTTACAATGTGTGCAACAACGCCAAGGCTCCGGAGGGACAGCCCTCTCTCCTCACCTGGGACGAGACGACCACCCTCTTCCATGAGTTCGGACACGCCCTCCACGGTATCCTGTCCAACTGCCAATACAATACGCTGAGCGGAACTGCCGTGGCACGCGACTTCGTGGAGATGCCGTCACAGTTCAATGAGTTCTTCGCCTCGGTGCCGGAGATTTTTGACCACTACGCCAAACATGCCGTCACAGGCAAGCCCATGCCAGCCCAACTGAAGGAGAAGATGCTCAATTCCATCAACTTCCATTCGGCCTATGCACTGGGAGAGAACCTGGCGGCCACCTGCCTCGACATGGCATGGCACATGCTGAAGGCAGAGGAGATACCCTCGGCTGCCGACGCTCCCGCTTTCGAAACCAAGGCGCTGAGGGAAATCGGTCTGCTCGACAGTCAGATACCACCGCGCTACTCCACCTCATATTTCAACCATGTATGGGGCGGTGGCTATGCTGCCGGATACTACAGTTATCTCTGGACCGAAGTGCTGGCTGACAACATCGCCGACTGCTTCAGGACACGCGGGCCGCTGAAGCCTGAGGTGGGACAGGACCTTCGCGACAAAATCCTCAGCCGCGGCAACACCAGGGACCTCATGGAGATGTTCACCGACTTCACCGGTATGAAACAACCCGACCCCTCCTCACTGCTCAAGGCAAGAGGGATGTGAAGATTGAAGATTGAAAATTGAAAATTGAAGATTGAAAATTGAAGATTGAAAATTGAAGAGTGAAGAGTGAAGAGTAAGAGATGATTGTCATCCGCAACAAATATATACCCTTCAAGGGATTCTCGGCCATCAATATCCTGGGCATCCTGTTCGTGCGACCCAAAACTCGGGTCACACCGAGGTTGCTCAACCATGAGCGCATCCACACGGCGCAGATGCTGGAGATGGGCATCATCTTCTTCTACCTGTGGTATGTCATCGAATGGCTATTTAGGCTCACCCAGAGAGGAAACGCCTACTACCGCATCTCCTTCGAGCGCGAGGCATACCGCCATGAGCGCGACCTCACCTACCTCACCCGCAGAAAGTGGTACTCGTGGTGGAAGAACATGAAAAATTGAAAATTGAAGATTGAAGATTGAAAATTATAATACTGCAAAGATGAAAGAGACTGAACAAGAGAATGAAGTGATGCAGTTGCCCGACAACGCGTTTAGGGAACTACATGAAGGAGAGAATTACGAACCCATCATGCGCCCTGAGCGCCAATATGCCGAAGTGAACGCATGGTCGGTGACCTGGGGCATCATCATGGCGATGCTGTTCTCTGCTGCCGCCGCCTACCTGGGACTGAAGGTGGGACAGGTGTTCGAGGCCGCCATCCCCATCGCCATCATCGCCGTGGGAGCCTCCTCCTTGGGCAAGCGCAAGAACCCGCTGGGCGAGAATGTCATTATCCAGAGCATCGGTGCCTGCTCGGGTGCTGTGGTGGCAGGTGCCATCTTCACCTTGCCCGCCATCTACATCCTCCAGGCAAAATACCCCGATGACCCTGAGATGACCGCCTCGTTCGTCAAGGTGTTCATGTCATCGCTGCTCGGCGGTATCATCGGCATTCTCTTCCTCATCCCGTTTAGGAAATACTTCGTCAAGGAGATGCACGGCAAATACCCCTTCCCCGAAGCCACAGCCACCACACAGGTGCTCGTGAGCGGAGCCAGGGGCGGCAACCAGGCACGGCCGCTGCTCATCGCCGGACTGGTGGGCGGACTCTACGACTTCATCGTCGCCACTTTCGGATGGTGGAACGAGTGTGTCACCACCCGTGCCATCGCCATCGGAGAACAGTTAGCCGACAAGACCAAACTGGTGTTCAAGGTGAACACAGGAGCCGCCGTACTCGGACTGGGCTACATCATCGGACTGAAATACGCCTTCATCATCTGCCTCGGTTCGCTGGCGGTGTGGTGGCTCGTCGTCCCCGGCATGGCACTGCTCTTCGGCGACCAGGTGCTCAACGCATGGGACCCCTCCATCACCACACCTGTGGGAGAGATGAGTCCTGAGGCCATTTTCAAGAGTTACGGCAAGAGCATCGGCATCGGCGGCATCGCCATGGCCGGCATCATCGGTATCATCCGCTCCTGGGGCATCATCAAGAGCGCCGTGTCACTCGCTGCCAAGGAGATGAAGGGCAAGGGGGGCGAGACGGAGGCCGTGGAGCGCACCAACCGCGACATCCCCTTCCGCGTCATCGCCATCGGCAGCATCGTCACCATCCTCGTCACCTTCCTCTTCTTCTGGTTTGGTGTGATGGACGGCAACCTTCTCTTCGCCATCATGGGCATCCTGCTCGTCACCGTCATCGCCTTCCTCTTCACCACCGTGGCAGCCAACGCCATCGCCATCGTGGGCAGCAACCCCGTATCTGGCATGACGCTGATGACCCTCATCCTCGCTTCCGTAGTGATGGTGGCCGTGGGGCTGAGAGGCACGGCTGGCATGGTGGCAGCCCTCATCATGGGTGGTGTGGTGTGTACGGCCCTCTCCATGGCGGGTGCCTTCATCACCGACCTCAAGATCGGTTACTGGTTGGGCACCACGCCACGCAAGCAGGAGTCATGGAAATTCCTCGGCACCCTGGTGTCGGCAGCCACCGTGGGTGGTGTGATGATCCTGCTCAACGAGACTTACGGCTTCGCCAGCGGCCAGTTGGCTGCCCCGCAGGCCAATGCCATGGCTGCCGTCATCGACCCGCTGATGAATGGCGTGGGGGCTCCGTGGCTGCTGTATGCCATCGGTGCCGCCGTGGCCATCATCCTGACCTTCTGCAAAGTGCCTGCCCTACCCTTCGCCCTGGGCATGTTCATCCCCCTCGAACTCAACATCCCGCTGCTGGTGGGCGGCGGTGTCAACTGGTGGGTGACCACCCGCAGCAAGGACAAAGCGGTGAATGATGAGCGTGGTGAGAAAGGCACCCTCATCGCCAGCGGCTTCATCGCCGGCGGTGCCCTCATGGGTGTCATAAGCGCCCTGCTGCGCTTCGCAGGCTACAACTTCATCAACGAGGACTGGCTTGCCAACCACACTTCGGAATGGATCTCCCTGCTGGCATACCTCCTCCTCATCGCCTTCTTCATCAGGGCGACAAAGAAAAAATAAACATTTCAAGTTGAAAGGAGTATAGGAGTGCAGGAGTGTAGACATGAGCAAATGCAAAATATAAGTCAAGTATTGACAAGTGAGAGAGAAGAACGGCTTTTGGGATGACGTGCTCCACTTCCTCAAGGAGTGGACGCTTCCAGTGGCGATGCTCGCAGGCACGGTGGTGTATTTCATCTTCGCGCTCACACCGGCACTGGACGGGATAGCCACCGTGATGGGACCCATCATCGATGACATCTTCCCGCTGTTCATGTTTCTCATCCTATTCGTCACCTTCTGTAAGGTGGACTTCCACAAGATGCGTCCCGTGGGGTGGCACTGGTGGGTAGGACTCTTCCAGGTGCTCTTCGTCGCCATCATCATGGGGATCATACTCGGACTGCACGTCAGCGGCGACCGACTCATCCTGCTTGAGGCGGTGCTGACCTGCATCATCGGACCCTGTGCCGCAGCAGCAGCCGTGGTGACGAGCAAACTCGGTGGAGACCTGGAGGAGATGACCACCTACACCTTCCTCTCCAACTTCCTCACGGCGGCGATGGTGCCGGTATGTTTCCCACTCATCGACCCGTCGGTGGGCATGGATTTCTGGAGGGCTTTCGCACTCATTCTCTACAAGGTGTGCCTTGTGCTCGTGGTGCCCATGCTGCTGGCATATATCGTGAAGCATTTCATGCATCGGCTGCATCAGCGGATCATCAGCATCAAGGATCTCTCCTTCTATCTGTGGGGCTTCTCATTAGCCATCGTCACGGGCACTACGGTGAAGAACATCGTCCATGCCGACACCACGGCGTGGTTGCTGTTAGGCATTGCTGGTATGAGTCTGCTGCTGTGCCTCGTCCAGTTTGCCGTGGGGCGCTATCTTGGGCATTTCCACCAACGGGCGCAGGAGGCGGGTCAGGCTCTGGGTCAGAAGAACACCAACTTCGCCATCTGGATTGCCTACACCTACCTCAATCCCGTCTCTTCGGTGGGTCCCGGCTGCTACATCCTCTGGCAGAACATCATCAACTCAATAGAAATATACATGGCAGAGAGCAAGAATGACAAAGATAATCATGAATGAAAGAGTGAGGCGAATAAGAATTCGAGAATTCGGGTGAATCATTATCCCGAATTAGAGAATTTAAGAATTGGTGAGCACAAAAAATTCGACAATTCAACAATTCGTGAGAAAAACGGTAATCCCGAATTAGAGAATTAAAGAATTGGTGAGCACAGAAAAATTCGACAATTCAACAATTCGTGAGAAAAACAGTAATCCCGAATTAGAGAATTAAAGAATTGGTGAGCACAAAAAATCGACAATTCGACAATTCGTGAGAAAAACGGTAATCCCGAATTAGAGAATTAGAGAATTGGTGAGCACAAAAAATCGACAATTCGACAATTCGTGAGAAAAACGGTAATCCCGAATTAGAGAATTAGAGAATTCATGAGTACAAAAAATTCGACAATTCAACAATTCGTGAGAAAAACGGTAATCCCGAATTAGAGAATTAAAGAATTGGTGAGCACAGAAAAATTCGACAATTCAACAATTCGTGAGAAAAACAGTAATCCCGAAT
>JAEEGL015292739.1_pt1 | contig 99040 bp, 71 predicted proteins | sample 9134231 | NCBI WGS metagenome assembly JAEEGL01 (sample SAMN16246548, study PRJNA631951) | gut metagenome | biome: gut microbiome; feature: rumen; material: fiber-attached | host: Bos | place: Iran: Karaj | collected 2018-10 | reverse complement strand
TTGAGTCGATGGTTACGAAAATCAGCAGATTTGAATACATTCTGACGGATTCGGAATTGGAGGCTCTTATTTTAGAGTGCAATTTGATTAAAGAATATCGTCCGAAGTACAATACGATGTTAATGGATGATAAAGCATATCCTTATATTTGTGTTACCGTTCAGGAGGATTTTCCACGGATTATTCTTGCAAGAAGAATGAAAAAAGAGGGCAATAAATAATTTGGACCTTTTAACAGTAGTCGAGCGGTAAGAGACACTATTGAACTGTTGCAGAAAATGTACCAGATTAGGAACTGTAACAAGGCTATTAGCATGAGTGAGGGATACAGCTTTGACGGAACTATAAAAGAAACACCGAAAATGAACGGACGCCCTTGTCTCTATTATCATATTGGGCAATGTAAAGGTGCTTGTCAGGGGTATGTTTCCAAGGCAGACTACAAAGCACAGGTGGAAAAGGCAATGAAATTTCTGGAAGGAAATTATCGGGATACTCTGTCGGAATTGGAAGAAAAGATGCAGAAGGCATCAGCGGAGTTGGATTTTGAAAAGGCAATGGAGTATCGGGATTTGATCAATAGCATCAATCATGTTGCCGGTAATCAGAAAATAACCACTCATCAGTTTGAAGACCGGGATATTATTGCCTATGCCGAAGAAGGAAATGATGCAGTGGTTCAGATTTTCTTTGTGCGAAACGGAAAACTTATCGGAAGAGAACACTTCTATCTGACGACCGTTCCGGGAGACACCGGCAAAGATATTCTGACCAGTTTTATCAAACAGTATTACAGCGGCACCCCGTTTATTCCAAGAGAACTTTTGGTTCAGACGGAAGTGGAAGAACCGGAACTGCTGAGTGAAATGTTGAGCAGAAACCAGAACTATTCGGTGAAAATTGTGAACCCGCAAAAAGGGAAGAAGAATAAACTGGTGGAACTGGCAGCAAAGAATGCAAGAAATCTGCTGGAGCAGAATAAAGATAAATATCGAAGAGAACAAAAACGTACCGTTGGTGCAGTGAAGGAAATTGAAGAACTCATTGGGCTGACGGGAATTCAGCGTATGGAATCTTTCGACATCTCTCATACCGGTGGTATGGAAACCGTAGCTTCCATGATTGTTTACGAAGATGGAAAGCCAAAGAAAAACAAGTACAGGAAATTCCGGATGAAGTGGGGGCAGGGAAATGATGACTATGCCAGTATGGAAGAAGTACTGACCAGACGATTTACCCACGGTCTGGAAGAACGGGAGAAACTGGACGAGGAAGGAAGAGACTATGCCTTGGGAAGCTTCAGTCAGTTTCCGGATTTGTTGATGATGGATGGTGGAAAAGGACAGGTGAATGTGGCGTTAAAAGTTCTGGAAACATTGGGACTTAATATTCCTGTTTGCGGAATGGTAAAGGACGACAATCACCGAACCAGAGGTCTTTATTACAATAATGTAGAATTGCCGATTGATACCCATTCGGAAGGATTTAAACTGATTACGAGAATGCAGGATGAAACCCATCGGTTTGCAATTGAATATCATCGAAGTATTCGAAATAAAAGAGAGGTGCATTCTGTGCTGGATGATATACCGGGAGTGGGGCCTACAAGGAGAAAAGCATTGATGAAGTATTTTAAGTCCATTGAAGGAATTCGGGAAGCATCCAGGGAAGAATTGGAAAAAGTGCCTTCTGTGACTGAAAAAGTGGCAAAAAGCATTTACGATTACTTTCACTGATGTTAAACTATAAGACAGAGTTTAAATCGTAGGAAAGGTAAAAGATATGGAGAGTATTGCGTTCAGTAAAATTATAGAAAATTATAATCTGAAATATCACACCCCGGATATTGATGCCACCAAGGTAATCATCAGTACTCCGGAAGTGAACAGACCGGCGTTACAGCTGGCGGGATTCTTTGAACATTTTGACAAAGAACGTGTTCAGATTATCGGAAATGTGGAATGTGCATTTCTGGACAATATGGAAAGACAGAACAGACAGTGGGTTTATGATAAACTGATGACCAGTGGAATCCCTTGTTTGATTTTATGCCGCGGTCATGAACCGGATGAGGATATGTTGGAAGCTGCTAATTTGAATGGCGTGCCAATCTGTTCTACAGACGAAGCAACATCTCCTTTTGACGCGGAACTGACCCGTTGGTTAAAGGTGCAGCTGGCACCGAGTATCACCATCCACGGCGTTTTGGTAGACGTTTATGGTGAAGGTGTCCTGATTATGGGCGAAAGCGGTATCGGAAAGAGTGAGGCTGCCTTGGAATTGATTAAGCGTGGACACCGTCTGGTAACAGATGATGTAGTTGAAATCAGAAAAGTCAGTGAAGAGACTTTGATTGGTACAGCACCGGCTATTACAAAGCATTTTATCGAATTGCGCGGTATCGGAATTATTGACGTAAAAGCCCTGTTCGGTGTTGAAAGTATTTTGGATACCATTAATATTGATATGGTAATCAAATTAGAAGAGTGGGATCGTGAAAAGGAATATGACCGTTTGGGACTGACGGATAATTATACGGAATTTTTAGGCAACAAGGTAGTATGTTATTCTATTCCGATTCGTCCGGGACGAAATCTGGCGGTTATTGTTGAGGCTGCTTCAGTTAACCATAGACAGAAAAAGATGGGTTATAATGCAGCTCAGGAATTATACAATCGTGTTAATCAAAACTTGTTAAAGAATATGGAGGAGAACTAAATGAAGAAGTATTGTTTTGGTGTTGATGTTGGGGGGACTACAGTTAAAATCGGATTATTTGAGACCGTAGGAAACTTAATTGATAAATGGGAAATTAAAACCCGTACAGAGAACTTTGGGGAAAATATCCTTGGAGATATTTGCGATTCTATGGATGCTAAACTGGTAGAAAAAGGAATCAGTCTGGATGATATTGAAGGTGTTGGAATCGGACTCCCCGGTCCTGTTTTGGAAGACGGAACAGTACTTCAGTGTGTAAACCTTGGATGGGGAACTTTTAATGTGGCAGAAAAGCTTTCTGAAATGTTCCACGGATTAAAGGTGAAAGCAGGAAATGATGCAAACGTTGCAGCCCTTGGTGAAGCCTGGAAAGGTGGCGGAAAGGATTACAACGATATCGTTATGATCACATTGGGAACCGGCGTCGGTGGCGGTGTCGTTCTTGGTGGAAAGATTATTACCGGATACAATGGTGGTGCCGGTGAAATCGGACATATGCACGTAAATGATGAAGAAGAACTGACTTGCGGATGTGGAAGAAAAGGCTGCCTGGAACAGTACACTTCTGCTACCGGTGTGGTTCGTTTAGCAGGAAGATATATGGCAGCTACCAATCAGCCAACAAAGATGAGAGATTTTGGCGATGACATTACTGCAAAAGATGTATTTGATCTTGCAAAAGAAGGAGATGTGGGAGCAAATGCAGTTGTTGCACAGATGGGTGATTATTTAGGAAAGGCAATGTCCAGCATTGCAGCTGTAATCAATCCTCAGGCATTTATCATCGGCGGTGGTGTAAGTAAGGCAGGACAGTTCTTAATTGATGCCATCAAGGGTGTTTACAGAGAAACATGTTTCGCTGCCTGCGGAGATGCAGCAGTACACCTTGCAGAACTTGGAAATGATGCGGGAATGTACGGTTCCGCAGCATTGATTGTAAAATAATCAGTATGACATAAAAACTCTCAGGAGGATTGTTTTGGAAAATTTGATCAATCGCTTATGCGATATTGTGGGAAAAGAATATGTAAAATTGGATGAGCCTATGGGACAGCACTGTACTTTCCGTTGTGGCGGAAAAGCGGCAGTTTACGTGATTCCGGGAAGCAAAGAAGAAGTTGTTGCTGTTGTTAAGGCGTGTCGTGAAGCAAACCGGAAATTCATGATTCTCGGAAACGGAAGTAATCTTCTTGTTCGTGATGAAGGATATGACGGTGTTATGGTGGAAATCGGGTCCCGTATCAGTGCCATTGATGTAATCGGTGAAGACCTTGTGGTAGAAGCGGGAGCAAAGCTTTCCGTTACTGCCAGTGAAGCCATGGAAAATGATCTTGCGGGTATGGAATTTGCTCATGGAATTCCGGGCAACGTCGGTGGAGCCGTGGCAATGAATGCAGGGGCTTACGGCGGTGAAATGGCGCAGATTATTAAAACCGTTACTGTTTTGGATGAAAACAATGAAGTAAAGACTTTGTCTTTGGAAGAATTGGATTTAGGATACCGAAGCAGTAGAATTCAGAAAGAAAATTTGATTGTTTTGGAAACCAGACTTGGATTGGATTTGGGCAGTGCCGGAGACATTGCTATGATTATGCAGATGTTGATGACAAAGCGTCGTTCCAAACAGCCGTTGGAATATCCAAGTGCAGGAAGTACATTTAAAAGACCGGAAGGACATTTTGCAGGAAAACTCATTGAGGATGCAGGCCTTCGGGGCTATACCGTTGGGGGAGCGCAGGTATCGGAAAAACATTGTGGTTTTGTGATTAACTATGATCATGCCACTGCATCAGACATTATTCAGTTAATGGAAGATGTACAGAAGAAAGTAAAAGAACAGTTTGATGTGGATTTGGAACCGGAAGTAAAAATCATCTAGTACCGGATCTCAGATACAGAATGGAGAGAAAATGCGTTTCGTTATTGTTACAGGAATTTCAGGTGCCGGAAAAATTACCGCACTGAAAATATTTGAAGACAATGGATATTATTGTGTAGACAATCTTCCGATTGCTTTAATTGAAAATTTTGTGGACCTTTTGTTCTCACAGACCAGTGAGAAGAATAAGGTTGCTATTGGTGTGGATATTCGTAGTGGAGAAAATCTGGATTCCATGAATCGGGTTTTGGAAAATATGAAAGCCAAAGATCAGAACTACGAAATTTTATTCCTGGATTGTGACAATAAAACATTGATTAAGCGTTTTAAAGAAACAAGAAGAAGTCATCCTATGGGTGACTCGGACAGCGTGGAAAACGAAGTAAACGAAGAACGACAGAAGCTGGACTTCTTAAGAGCGCAGGCGGATTATATTATTGATACCAGTAAACTGCTGGTGCGCGATTTGAGAAGCCAGTTGGAGAGTATCTTTATCAACAATCAGGATTATAAAAATCTCTTTGTGACAATTGTTTCCTTTGGGTTCAAATATGGTGTTCCAACGGATTGCGATTTAGTGTTTGATGTGAGATTTCTGCCAAACCCTTATTACGTTCCGGAGTTGAAAAAGAAAACCGGATTGGAAAAGGAAGTGCAGGATTTTGTAATGGATTCTCCGGTGTCAGAGCAGTTTCTTAAAAAACTGTCGGATATGATTTCTTTCCTGATTCCGCATTATATTGAAGAAGGAAAAAACCAGCTTGTTATCGGAATCGGATGTACCGGTGGACATCATCGTTCTGTAACGGTAGCAGGAGAGTTGTATAAAGTGTTGAATGACGAAAGTGCCAACTACGGAATCCGTATTGCACATCGTGATATTTTAAGATAGGAGCAATATGAATTTTTCCCGAAAAGTAAAAGAAGAATTAGTAGAGAAAATTAGTAATGCAAATCATTGTAGAATAGCTGAGATTTCAGCTATTCTATCTTTGTGTGGCAATATCTTAATTGATGAAGAAAACCGTTATTCCATTGTGGTTCGTACGGAAACCGATGTGACGGCAAAGAAGATGCATATTCTGCTGAGAAAGGCTTTTCATGTGGAACCGGAATATGCGGAAAAAGTCAGTGCTTATTCAAGTAGTCAGAGAACGTATACCGTGACAGTGGATGACCATGAGGATTCCATGAGAATTCTGCAGGCAACCAAACTGATTCGCGAAGATGGTGAAATAGAAGAGAACTTGTCGATTACGAATAATGTGATTATAAAAAAGGAATGCTGTAAAAGAGCATTCATTCGCGGAGCCTTTATGGCAGCAGGCTCCATTAGTGACCCGACAAAGGGATATCACTTCGAAATTGCCTGCAATAGTGATGGAAAATCGATACAATTGGTTAATTTGCTTCAATATTTTCAAATTGATGCAAAAGTAGTTGCAAGAAAAGGTAAGTTTGTGGTATATATCAAGGAGGGTGAAGGCATCGTTGACGTTTTGAATGTTATGGAAGCACCAATTTCCCTGATGGAAATGGAAAATATCCGAATTCTTAAGGATATGAGTAACTACTATAACAGGCAGGTCAACTGTGAAACGGCAAATATAAAGAAGACTGTTACGACAGCGTGCAGACAGATTGAAGATATTCAATTGATAATAAAGTTGAAGGGGATAAACTTTTTACCTGAAAAACTTCAAGAGATTGCATTGATGCGCATTGAACACCCGGATGTTCCGCTACAGGAACTTGGAGCAATGATGGAACCACCGTTGGGAAAATCGGGGGTAAATCATCGACTGAGAAAAATCAGTCAGATTGCGGAAGAGTTGCGCGGGGCATAAGAATTGTGAGTTCATTAAAGCATATGGAGGAATGAAGAAATGACAACTAGAGATATTACGATCGAAGTTCAGAACGGGGTTGAGGTCAGCCCGGTGGCAAAATGTGTTCAGGTTGCCAGCCAGTTTGAAAGTAAAATCTATGTAGAAAGAGATACAAAAAGAGTAAATGCAAAAAGTATTATGGGAATGATGGCATTAGGAATTGTTCCCGGACAGACAGTCAGTGTTTCAGCCGAGGGTTCGGATGAAGTTCAGGCGATAGAGGGGATTGCAAACTTTTTAGAAAATAAATAATTTCAAAAAGGGAAAAACTTGCAGGAAGCAATTTTTTCCTTTTTTACTTTGACAAGATAAACAGGACTATCTTATGATAGAAGACAGAGAGAGAGGAAAAGACAATGGATAAAGTAAAACGTATATCAATCATAGTGATGTGTATTCTGTCAGAATTGGCTATACTTGTTCAGATGTGGAAGGTGAATTATTTCATTGGACCATCCTGCCTTATGAAAATGGTAGGCGGTGAAAAATTAGGAGATCACTCTGTATATTTAAAATCACATATCATCACCGCAGTGGTTATGGGAATTCAATTGCTTGGAATGCTTGTATTTCTTATTTCGTTTATTCGACAGAATCGTAAAGGAAGATTAAAAATTTCGTATATCATTCTGTTATTGCATTCCGGAATCATGGCATTCATAGCGATGGCATTCCAAAGAACCTGGAAGATTCCTGAACGGAATTTGAAATTAAATATTACGGTGTACTTTTTATCCATGTTGATTATTATAGCTGTTATGGTGGTATTCATTATGCGAGAGCAAATGGGTGCGCGTTATGGGTTTATTTTTTCGCCGGTATTGCTGCTGGCAATGGTAGGGCTGCTTTCAACCAATGGATTGTTTGGATTTTCAGGTATTTCCAGAATCAAAGGGATTGTAACCGGTGTCACAGCGATATTGCCGTATTTGACGATTTTTGTTTTTGAAAAACTGGTTTTAGAACCGGCAATGAAAAAATACAGATACTAGAAAAAAGGTAATGAGGAGTGTTCTTCATTACCTTTTTTGATTTAGTGCCAAAATTTTAGTTTGGTGCTTATTCTATTTCTGTTATCGCTAACAAAAATATTTTTTACAAAAATAAACACCTTTTTTATAAAAAATCTACTTTTTCAAAATTACTCTATAGAGTAAAACTATTCATGTACGAGTGATGAAAATCACACAGGGATCGAAAAAAATTGAAAGAGGAGAAAGAAAGAATGAAAAAGAGAACGATCAAAAGAATTATGGCGTCTCTTTTGGCAGTAGCATTGGTAGTGACAGCCATTGCTGTACCGTCAACAAAGAATGCCGTAACCGCAGCAACTATTGGCACAGGTTCTGATTACACAGTAACAGCAACCGACAACTCAGCAACACAGACAACTATTACATTTAAGGCAAACAATTATGCAAAGTATGTAATTGCTCACTTTAAAGTGAACAATGGAGCACAGCAGAATGTGAATATGGCCAGTGGGAACGGGTATGATTATAATCTGGCAATCACAGGATTAAAGACCGGCGACACTATTAAAGTATTCTTTACATACAACAAAGGCGGTTTACAGTATGACTCACCGGAAATGAGTTATAAGACAGGTTCCGCTTCAAGCACAAATTCTTCTATCGAAAAACCATTTGGTTTGGTAGCAAGTTGCCCATCCAATAATACCATCGGTGTTGTTTGGGGAAGAGGAAACATCAATAGTTACAACGTTTATATCGACGGAAACAAAGTAAGCAGTGCCGTTGGATGTGCTTACTACACATACACAGGATACGCAGCAGGAACACATACCGTAGCAATTTCTACAGTAAGCGGTTCTTCTGAATCAGAAAGAGTATCTACTACAGTAACAGTATCAGGTTCTACAGCACCTGCTACAACAAAGGCAGCTGAAAAAGGCGTTGTATATATCTATCAGGATATTAACTACGGCGGACGTGTTGCAGCATTAAACGAAGGTTCTTACAACCTTTCAGCATTAACTTCAAAAGGATTCAAGAATGATGACTTATCTTCATTAAAGGTAGCATCAGGATACGAAGCAGTACTTTACTGGGATGACAACTTCCAGGGTGCTCAGAAAGTTGTTTCTGCAGATACAGCTTGGATCGGAAATGACTGGAATGACAAGATGTCTTCTATCGTAGTTCGTAAGAAGACAACTACAACACAGGCACCAACTACAACAAAGGCTTCAACATCTACAGATACAAGCATTGCACAGCCATTTGGTTTAGTAGTATCTTGTCCGGCAAATAACACAATCGGCGTTGTTTGGGGAGCAGGAAACATTAACAACTACAATGTATACATTGATAACAACCGTGTTGCTTCCGGTGTAAAATGTGCATACTACACATACACAGGAATTGCAGCAGGAACACATACCGTATCTGTTACAACAGTAAGCGGAAACAAAGAATCAGCTAAGACAACATTATCAGTAAACGTTACAGGTTCCGGTTCTGTTCAGCAGACAACTACAACAACAAAACAGCAGTCAACAGGCGGAACAGTTTCAGGAGTAGAAAAACCAAATCTTAGAACAGATATCCCTGTAAACGACAAGATGTTCTTACAGCTTAATAACAAGACAAACGGAAAATATTCAAACAGCCAGATTTACTGGTGTGTACTTGGATACAACTCAAGCAATCAGCTTTGCTACTTAGACACAAACGGAAACTTAATTCCGGCAAATACAGGAATGAACACAATTTCAAAGAACGGAAGAATGTGTGCAAACATTTGCCATTCCATCTCTGAAAAGAGCTGGGTATACCTTCCAAGTATTGTTTCAGGAAGAATGTACTTAAGCTATGGTAGCCCTGTATACATTACATTCAATAACGCAGCAGACGGAAGAGTTGGTTATGCAGGACCAGACCTTAACAATACATCAGATCCAAATCAGGATGTATTATTTGAATTTGCAGAATTCACAGTAACAGGCAGAGAATATTGGGGAAATACTACACGAGTTGACTTCTATTCCTTCCCAATGGTAACAAGATTATACGGAACAGGCGGATTTGATAACAGACCTGGTGACTACCCAACATATGACAAGGTTGTTGGTGACATCGGATCAAGAACAGATACATTTAACAAGTACAAAAACAATGCACCTTCAGAATGGAAGACTTTAGCAGATGACAAGAGAATCATGGCACCATGTAAGAAGACATTCAATGAAGGACAGGCATATGGAAGATACTTTGATAACTACATCAATGAATTCTGGAACAAATATTCTTCACAGAATTTAGTATTCCAGTGTGAAGCAGGAACCTTTACAGGACGTGTAGAAGGCGACAGAATGAGATTTACAAAAGCCGGTGATGGCGGAACATACTATGTATACAAACCAACCACACAGGATGTATTAGAAGGAAAGGGTAACTTCAACAGAGGTAATTCTACAGAACTTGTAATCGAAGCTCAGCTTTGTGCAGCATTCAACAGAGGTGTTGCAACAGACCCTGCTAATTACAATAACCCAAGTGCTTACTACAAGAACAGCACATACAACTGGTACTCAAGATTCTGGCATGAAAACTCAGTAAGCAATCTTGCATACGGATTCTGCTATGATGATGTAAACGATCAGAGTACATTACTTCATTACACAAATGCAACTGCATTAGTAATTGACTTAAAGTGGTAATAAGATTTTTTCAACATATGTTTTTCTCACAGGGGGAGCACACTTCGGTGTGCTCCTTCTTGATGTGAAAAAATAGTAGGAAAAAAAGGTGATTTTAGGTTATAATGTTATAGTGTGTGAAAATGATAAGATATGGTTTAGATCAATGACAACAGGAGGCAAAAGATGAAACTGATTTCTTGGAACGTAAACGGAATTCGTGCCTGTGTAACAAAGGGCTTTATGGATTATTTTAATACGGTGGATGCAGATATTTTCTGTATACAGGAATCAAAGATGCAGGAAGGACAGTTGGAACTGGACATGCCGGGCTACCATCAGTATTGGAACTATGCAGAAAAGAAAGGCTATTCCGGAACTGCAATCTTTACAAAACAGGAACCGGTTTCGGTCTCATATGGAATTGGCATTGAAGAACATGACAAAGAAGGTCGTGTGATTACCTTGGAATTTGAACAGTTCTATATGGTAACCTGTTATACGCCAAATTCCCAGAATGAATTGAAACGTCTGGATTACCGGATGCAATGGGAAGATGACTTCAAAGCATATCTGAAAAAACTGGAAGAAACCAAACCGGTCATTCTCTGTGGAGACTTAAATGTTGCCCATCAGGAAATTGACTTGAAAAATCCGAAGACCAATCGAAAGAACGCCGGATTTACCGACGAAGAGCGAGAAAAGATGACAGCATTGTTGGCAGACGGATTTATTGATACCTTCCGATATTTTTATCCGGAGGATGAAGGCCGATACAGCTGGTGGTCTTATCGCTTTAAGGCAAGAGAAAAAAATGCCGGATGGAGAATTGATTATTTTATCGTGTCAGAAAGTTTGAAAGGAAAGTTGCAGGGGGCTGACATCCATAAAGATGTTTTGGGCTCCGATCACTGTCCGGTAGAACTGACCATTGATTTATAAATAGAAAGAGAGAAACTCATGAGTTTTACACATTTGCACGTCCATACGGAATATAGTTTGTTGGACGGTTCCAGTAAAATTAAAGAAATAACAAAGCAGGCGAAAGCTCTTGGAATGGATAGCCTTGCTATTACAGACCATGGTGTTATGTATGGTGTAATTGATTTTTATCGGGCTGCCCATGATGCGGGAATTAAGCCGATTATCGGTTGCGAGGTTTACGTGGCTCCCGGTTCCAGATTTGATAAAGAAAAGAATGAAAGTGAAAGCAGATACAATCATCTGATTTTGCTTGCTGAAAATAACAAGGGGTATGAGAACCTCTGTAAAATTGTGTCCAAAGGCTTTGTGGAAGGCTTTTACTACAAGCCCCGTGTGGATTATGAAGTTCTTCGGGAATACCATGAAGGGCTGATCTGTTTAAGCGCCTGTCTGGCAGGAGAAGTTCAGCGCTATCTGGCAAAAGAAGATTATGAAAACGGAAAAGCAGCTGCACTGCGTCACTTGGAAATTTTCGGGGAGGATAATTATTTCCTGGAAATGCAGGACCACGGTATTCCGGAACAGCGTACGGTAAATCAGCAGTTAATGCGTTTAAGCAAAGAGATTGGCGTGGATTTGGTTTGTACCAATGATGTTCACTATACCTATGCAGATGACGTGGAAGCTCACGACATTCTTCTTTGTATTCAGACCGGAAAGAAGAAATCGGATGAAGACCGTATGCGATATGAGGGCGGTCAGTATTATCTGAAGTCTCCGGAAGAAATGGCAGCATTGTTCCCGTATGCACCGGAAGCGTTGGAAAACACGGAAAAGATTGCAGCCCGTTGTCAGGTGGAATTTGAATTTGGGGTAACAAAACTTCCGAATTTCCCGGTACCGGAAGGATATACTGCATGGACCTATCTGAAGGAGCTTTGTGAAGAAGGACTTCACAGACGGTATCCGGTATTCCGCGGAGAAGTGGATGAACATTGTAAGTTGACGCCGGAAGAACTTCAGGAACGACTGGATTACGAATTGAACACCATTAAAGATATGGGATATATCGAGTATTTCCTGATTGTGTGGGATTTCATTCATTATGCAAAGTCCAATGGAATTGCTGTAGGACCGGGACGAGGTTCTGCTGCAGGAAGTCTTGTTTCTTACTGTTTGGAAATTACGGACATTGAGCCAATGCGTTATGCATTGCTCTTTGAACGTTTCTTAAATCCTGAGCGTGTATCCATGCCCGATATTGACGTGGACTTTTGTATCGAACGTCGTCAGGAAGTGATTGATTATGTAGGAAGAAAATACGGAAAAGACCATGTGGCTCAGATTGTTACCTTTGGTACGCTGAAAGCAAAAGGGGTAATTCGTGATGTGGGACGCGTACTGGATATGCCTTATGCTCAGTGCGACAGCATTTCCAAAATGATTCCGAATGACCTTCATATGACATTGGATCTGGCGTTAAAGCAAAGCCGCGAATTAAAGGATTTATACGACAATGACCCTCAGGTAAAATATCTGATTGATATGTCAAAGCGTCTGGAAGGATTGCCAAGACACGCCTCCATGCATGCGGCAGGTGTTGTTATTTGTGCAAATCCGGTGGATGATTATGTTCCGCTGTCCAGAGCTTCCGACGGTTCCATTACAACCCAGTATATTATGACAACTTTGGAAGAACTGGGATTGTTGAAAATGGACTTTTTGGGATTACGAAATCTGACCGTAATTCAGAACGCCGAACGTTTTATTAAAGAAAACCGTGGCGTGGAAGTGGATTTAAAAACCATTGATTATGATGACAAGAAAGTTCTTTCTTATATCGGCACAGGAAATACAGAAGGTATTTTCCAGTTGGAAAGTGGCGGAATGAAGAACTTTATGAAGGAATTGAAGCCGGATAGTCTGGAAGATATTATTGCGGGTATTTCCCTGTATCGTCCGGGACCGATGGATTTTATTCCGAAATATTTAGAAGGTAAAAATAATGCTTCTTCGGTTACTTATGATTGTCCGCAGTTAGAACCAATCCTGCAGCCAACCCACGGATGTATTGTATATCAGGAACAGGTTATGCAGATTGTAAGGGATCTTGCGGGATACTCTCTGGGACGAAGCGACTTACTTCGCCGTGCCATGTCTAAGAAAAAACAGGATGTCATGGAAAAAGAACGACAGATTTTCGTTTACGGTGATGAAGAGACCGGAGTAAACGGTTGTATTAAGAACGGCATTAGCGAAGAGATTGCAAATAAAATCTTTGATGAAATGACGGACTTTGCAAAATATGCCTTCAATAAATCTCATGCGGCAGCCTATGCGGTTGTAGCCTATCAGACGGCCTATTTGAAATATTACTATCCGACAGAATTCATGGCAGCCATGTTAACTTCTGTTATGGATGTGGCAAGTAAAGTATCAGAATATGTTTATTCCTGCCGTTCCTTGGGCATTAAGATTTTGCCGCCGGATATTAATGTGGGAAGCAGTGGCTTTTCTGCAGACGGAGACAATATCCGTTACGGCCTGACGGCAATTAAAAATGTTGGAAAGAACATTATTGACCAGGTTGTGATGGAACGCGAGAAACGAGGCAGATTTGTGGATTTAGAAGATTTCATCGGCAGAACTGCCAGTCTGGGTGTTAATAAACGAGCAATTGAAAACTTTATTAAAGCAGGTGCTTTTGATTCCTTTGGGGCGACGCGAAAGCAGATGATGATGGTGTATGTTCAAATTATTGACGGAGTCAACCAGGAAAAGAAAGATGCCATGGAAGGACAGGTAACACTGTTTGATTTTGCCGGCGATGAGGAAAAAGAAACCTACAAGGTGCAGATGCCGAATGTAGGAGAATACGAAATCGAGCAAAAGCTGGAATTTGAAAAGGAAGTGCTGGGAATTTATGCCAGCGGTCATCCACTGCAGTCACAGGAAAAGAAATGGCGAAAGCACATTACCAATATGGCAATTGACTTTGCTGAGCCGGAAGAGGGGGAAGAACCAAAAATTCCGGATAAAAGTAAGGTGACCATTGGCGGTATTGTTTCTGCCATTACAAAGAAATTTACAAAGAGCGGACAGCAGATGGCCTTCATTACGTTGGAAGATTTGGTAGGAACCGTCGAGGTAATTGTATTCCCGAGACAGTTTGAACGAAACAGAGCTTTGATGGAAGAAGGAAAGAAAATTTTTGTTTCCGGAGAAGCACAGTTTGAAGAAAATGCTGCCGGTCGTGTGATTGCAAATACTATTACAGAATTTGCAATGATGCCTTCGGAACTTTGGATTGCATTTCAGGATAAAGACACTTATGTGGCAAAGGAATCGGAGTTATTGCAGACTTTGGCGGGCTTCCGTGGAAATGATAAAGTGTGCATTGCTTTGGCAAAGGAACGTCAGAGTAAAGTATTGCCGGTAGAGTACCGGGTAGAAGTGACAGAGACATTGCTTACTAAGTTACGGGAACAGTACGGCGAAGATTTTGTAAAAGTGATTGATTAGTGCAGTTGAAATAAAAATGTTGGAGATGAAGTATGATTATTACATCAGCATCAAATGAACAAATTAAAAAAGTAATTCAGTTGAAGGAAAAAGCCAAGGCAAGACGAAATGAAGGATGTTTTGTGGTGGAAGGAATTAAAATGTTTTCGGAAATCCCGGAAACTGATTTGCGGGAAGTTTATGTTTCGGAACAGTTTGAAACGGAGCATCAGGCAGAACTGGCCGGAATCCGCTATCAGCCGGTAAGTGACAGCGTGTTTAAGAAAATGTCCGATACGGTAACTCCTCAGGGTATTCTTGCAATCGTTCAGATGAAATCCTATCAGGTGGAAGATATCATCAAAGAAAGACAAGGGGGAAAGAACTGCTTTGTGGTTCTGGACCGTCTGCAGGATCCGGGAAATCTGGGTACTATTCTTCGAACAGGAGAAGGCGCCGGAATTCGTGGATTGATTATGAGTCGGGATTGTGTGGATATTTACAGTCCGAAAGTAATTCGTTCTACCATGGGATCTATTTTCAGGGTACCTTTTGTAGTGGTGGATGATTTGACGGAAGCGGTAAAACTGCTGAAAGAAAATCACATTACAACATATGCGGCACATCTGAAGGGTGAAATCTACAGTAATGGTAATTTGGACCGGGATTGTGCGTTTCTGATCGGAAATGAAGCAAGAGGTCTGAGTGATGAGATTGCTGCTTTGGCAGACAAAAAAATAAAGATTCCGATGGATGGTCAGGTGGAATCTTTAAACGCAGCCGTGGCAACCGCCATTTTGATGTATACACATAAAATGCAATAAAAAGAAAACCCCGAAAGCGATTTGCTTCGGGGTTTATTTTAAATCTGTCCTAATTTTTCGATTGCCTTATCTGCAATGATTTCTTCAAAGTGTTCTACATAGAACAACTCTTTTGCATAGGATGGCTCTTCTCGTTCCCCCTGCTCTGTAAGAATGCTGCAGATTTTGTTCAGCAAATGTTCATCCGTTGTTTCCATACATAAGGAAAGATAATATCTTCCATTTTGCGGAGATTTATAAACGGAACTGTCTCCCTGATAAAAAGGAGCCAACTGATTTGCTACGGTAATTACTTCCGCTAAAGTGTTAAACACGTAAATACAGTAAAGCAATGTGGAGGTGGAGTCTTCTTTGGAAGCAGGCTCCTTAGGTTCTTCCTCTTTGCCTTCAATTTGTTCAAAATCGTCCAGTTCCATTTTCATGCTTTCCAGTCGTGAGAAGAAATCATCCGTAAATTCTTTGGAAAACATATTGGAAAAATGAGATTTGGTATCTTCCGGATTTTCTACCTTAGTAATAACCAAAACAATTCCTTCGGAAGAAAGTGGCATTGCTTCCACCATCAATGGAATGTCGTTGACTTCAAAACCAAAATCGTCATTTGCCTGTTGCATCATATCTTGAAATAATTCTTTCGTCTTTCCGGTACCAAGAGCAAGTTCGCTTAAGTTAATATCGCGATCTTCTAAATCCTCTTTGTTCAGGGTGCAACGAATCTGATTATCATTGATTTTTTCAATTTTCATTTAAATCACCTCCTAGATTCGTAGGATATTAATGAAATTTTTCAAACAAACTTTTCTGTTTTTTTATCAGAAAAAACCTTGTTAATTATAGTATATCCAAATAAAAAAATAGTGTAAAGTTTTTTGATTAGTAATATATTACAAGAAGTTGAACAAAACGACAACAGTATTTTTCATTTTTATTCATAAAATTTCAAGACAATAATTTCCAAAGAAAAAGGGCTTGCATCACACAATCAATATGTGTATACTATAAGAGACAAACGCAAAACGGGATAGAAAACAACAACTGACGATATATATCACGGGACGTAATGGACTTCCATTTAGGGAGGCGTCACCGTCAGTTCGAGGTTTCCCTATGAACATGATGAGCCATAATTAGAAGTCAGGGACATCTACTTATGGCTCTTTTAGAGTATTCATTATCGGAGGAAGAAATGAGAAAAGTTACGAAAAAAATCACCGCACTTTTAGTGGGTGTTTCTATATTAGCAACAATGACAGGATGCGACATGTTTCGCAAGACCAACAAAGGAAAGGCAAATCTGTCCTGGTATATGAAACTGACAGACGATGAGGAAAATCCTTATCACTTGGAAGGAGAAGGAACGTTAGCGGCGGTTGCGCTGGAAAACGGATACAGTACAGAATACGGGATTGTTCGGGACGGACAGATTTTCCTGAACATCAATATGGTTCAAAATGAAATTGATCCGAGATTTTACTATAATAAAGATTCCAAGATGGTTATGTTTACCAATGCCACAACTATTTTTGAAACAAAAATCGATAGCAACACCATCGGTGAAGAGACAGTGGACTTCACGACTTGTATTCTGGATGGAGATGTCTGCTATGTGAATATTGAATTTTTGAAAAAGTATGTAGATTTTAAATATAAATATGTAAAAGAAAAAGACGGCATGCCTGCCAGAATTGTACTGACCTATCAAAGAGAAGCAGCGACTGTAATGACCGTAGACAGTGATATAGAAATGCGTACCGGCGGAAATTATCAGAATCTCATTGTGGCTGAAATTCCGGAGGACAGTAAAGTTACGGTGATTGAAGAAAGCAAAAACTGGGATTGTGTCCGTACGGAAGATGGGTTGATTGGTTATGTGCCGACTTCAGAATTGGAAAACAAGAAAACAGAAAAACGCTCGTTCAAAACAGACCGGGATGAATATACCCATATTCAGCAGGAAGGTCAGGTTAGTATGGCTTGGCATCTTTTGACCAATGTGGATGCAAATGCAGGATTGACGGAAAAACTGAAGAATACAAAGGGATTGAATGTTATTTCGCCGACATGGTTTATTGTGAAAGACGGAAAGGGAAATCTTTCTTCAATTGCCAGCAGCGATTATGTTGCGGAAGCTCACAGCAAAGGACTGAAGGTTTGGGCTTTGGTGAGTGATTTGCAAAAAAACGGAAGAAAAGCAGTAAGCAAGTCGTTGAAATCGAATCTTTCCCGCCGAAGAATGGTGAATGATTTGATGTTCTATGCGGAACAGTACCATTTTGACGGAATCAATGTGGACTTTGAATATATTACAGAAGAGAGTGCTGCCGATTACTTACAGTTCTTACGAGAACTTTCTATTAAATGTCGTGCGCAGGGACTTGTTCTTTCTGTAGACAATTATGTACCGGAAGCCGGTGCTACATATTATGATATGAAACAACAGGGACTCTTAGCGGATTACGTTGCAATCATGAGCTATGATGAACATGCAACGGATGCAGACGGAGCAGGTTCGGTTTCTTCTTTAGGGTTTACAGAAAACGCGATTAAAGAAACCATTGAACTGGTGGGAGATGCTTCCCGTGTGATTAACGGAATGCCGTTCTATACCACTGCATGGATTGAAACTCCGGCAAATGATTCCGATGGCTCAGGGACATATGTGACGGATTCCGTTAACGGAGATTATTATCTAACCTGTCAGGATATTTCCATGGATACAGCAAATGAATTGTATCAGGCAGCAGGAGCTACTCCGGTGTTTGATGATAATACCGGACAGAATCAGGTGTCTTATGAAAAGGGAAAGAGTTTTGTGATTATCTGGTTAGAAGATGAAACTTCCGTTAAGAGCAGACTGGATTTAATGAAGAATTATAAATTGGGTGGAGCTGCTTACTGGAGTCTTGGTCAGGAATCAGCAAACATCTGGAATGTAGTAGGAGAATATTTTAAGTAGGAATAATCATGAAAGAACAGGAAAAATATATGAAGGAGGCAATCCGGCAGGCAAAGAAAGCGGCAGCAATCGGAGAAGTTCCGATCGGATGCGTCATTGTATATCAGGGAAAAATAATCGGTCGAGGTTATAATCGCCGAATGACAGATAAAAACACATTGTCTCATGCAGAATTAAATGCCATTAAGAAAGCGAGCAAAAAAATCGATGACTGGAGACTGGATGATTGTGAACTGTATGTCACCACGGAACCTTGTCAGATGTGTTCCGGAGCAATTGTTCAGGCACGGATTAAAAAAGTATATATCGGATGTATGAATCCAAAGGCGGGATGTGCCGGTTCCATTATGAATTTGCTTCAGGTGGAGCAGTTTAATCATCAGGTGGAAATTGAAAAAGGTATCTTAGAAGAAGAATGCAGTAATTTGCTGAAGGATTTTTTCCGAGGGCTTCGGGCAAAATCTTGACAAAGAAAAAGCAGGTAAGGTATACTATACTTCCACGCAGCCGGGGAGGTAGCGGCGCCCTGAACCTGCAATCCGCTATAGCAGGGGTGATGGTCAGTTTCGGGTTCGTCTTGTAGGGCTGCCCTTTATAAGTGATGTTGACGTTTGGGTCTTATGCATCAGAGACCTGCGAACCGTGTCAGGACAGGAATGTAGCAGCACTAAGCAGTGATCTTCTGAGTGACATGAGGGTGCCTGAACCGAGTTAACTGTAAAGGTAACGCTTATGGGATGTTCACAACACTGACTGCGTGGTTTTTAATAAGAAAAAAGAGATAAGACGTTTAGGAAAAATGGTTCCTAAAACGTCTTTTTTTGATGGAAAAAAGAAAAGGTGGAAAATATTCCAATAAAAAAGTTTTTATTCAAATTAATCTGATAATAGTGCACCTTTTATGAAGATTGTTGGTGTTTTTGAAAAATCGAGTGTGCTAACATTTGAACTAACAGGCTAAATGTTGATCGACAGAAATGAAACATTTTGTTATTAGGGTTTAGCAGAGGTACGGAAAACGAAAAATTGAATAAGGAGAATTTTTTTACTTGTGCTAGACCACTTATTTAAAAGAGGAGGATTTATCATGAGACGACAATGGAGGAAAGTCTCTGCCATAGTAATGACTATGGTGACTGTATTCGCGGGAATACAGTATTCTGGTCCTAGCGCGCAGGTAGAAGCCGCCAACGCTAGTGACTTTACAACGTCACTTTTTGGAAATCATGTTTATGTATTTGATGACAATGATTCAGATGCAGACATCCAGTCAGTAATTGACCAGGTTTACGGAATTCAGGAAACAAATCAGTTCGGACAAGACAGATATGCAATTCTTTTTAAACCGGGTAATTACAGCAATGTACGTGCGAAAGTTGGCTTTTATACTCAAATCGCTGGATTAGGAAATCTTCCAACAGATACAGTTGTAAACGAATTGGACTGTAATGCTGATTGGATGGGGGCAAACGCGACTTGTAATTTTTGGCGAAGCTGTGAAAACTTTACTGTAAATCAGACAACAACCTGGGCAGCGGCTCAGGCAACTTCACTTCGAAGAATGAACTTTAAAAACTGGTTAGCTCTTGACCAATGGGGACAAGGCTGGGCCAGTGGCGGATTCGTAGCAGATACCAAGGTAGACGGTACAGCAGCAGCCTGGTCTGAACAGCAGTACTGTTCAAGAAACGATTATTATAATGCTTGGGCAGGCGGTGTTTGGAATGCTGTATTTATCGGTATGGATCCAAGATCGAAAGATCAGGATACCGGTGGAAAGCTGGAAAGTAACTGGCAGTATAACCCTACATATCAGTTCTATACAGGCGTTGAAAAGACACCGATTATTCGTGAAACACCATATTTAACAGTAGACAATAACGATAACTACAGTGTATTTGTTCCTTCATTAAAAGCAGACTCAACAGGAACATCTTGGCAGAACGGAAAAGAAGCAGGAAAATCAATCAGTATCGACAAGTTCTACATTGCAAATCCTGACAGAGATAATGCGGACACAATCAACGCCGCTTTGGAAAGTGGAAAACACTTGATTTTAACACCGGGTATTTACCGTGTGAACAAACCAATCAGAGTAACAAAGAAAGACACCGTTGTATTAGGTCTTGGATATGCAACATTAACACCAACAGGAAACAATGCTTGTATGGAAGTTGCAGATGTAGATGGTGTATCCGTTTCCGGACTGTTATATGACGCAGGTGGTTCTTATACAGAAACATTATTGAAGGTAGGTCCTGACGGGGCAACAGGAAGACATCAGTCTGACCCAATCCTTTTAAGCGACTTATTCTTCAGAGTTGGTGGTGTAACATCATCCGTTGCACAGAGTAAGACTTGTATTATTGTAAATGCAAATGACGTTATCGGTGATAACTTCTGGGTATGGCGAGCCGACCATGGAGCCGGGGTAGCTTGGAACAGTAACAAGACCCAAAATGGTATTGTCGTTAACGGAAATTATATGACCATGTATGGATTGTTCGTAGAACATTTCCATGAATATCAGACTTTATGGAATGGTGAAGGCGGTAGATGTTACTTCTATCAGAGCGAATTGCCTTACGACGTTCCAAACCAGCAGAGCTGGAAGAGTCATAACGGAACTGTAGACGGATTTGCTTCTTATAAAGTTGCAGATAGCGTAAAATCTCATGAAGCATATGGATTGGGAATTTATTCATATCACAGAGACGCTACAATCAATGCAGAAAATGCAATGGAAGTTCCGAATGCAGATAACGTAGCAGTTCATAACGTATGTACTGTAATGTTAGCAGGAAACCCTGGAATCAGTCACGTAATTAACAGACAGGGTGGTGCTGTTACAATTGCAGGTCAGAGACAGCAGGTAGTAAATTACGGAAACGGAAAAGTAACAATTCCGGGTGGCCCGGTTGAACCTGTAACTACAGAACCGGCTACAGAAGCAACAACTGCAGAACCTCAGACAGAACAGCCTACAAGACCGGATGCAGAACAGAACTTTGTAATTACAAGTCCTGCAAAGGGTGAAGTAAAGGCGGCAGGCGATATCAAGATTCAGTGGAATGCTTCACAGTTAAAGCCTGTAAAAGATTATGCAATTTACATTGACGGACAGAAAGTTGCAACAACAACAAATACATCTTATGAATACCATGCTTCAAAGGTTAAATACTACGCTGTAACAGTACAGGCAGAATACACAGACGGAAGCAGCAGAAATACACCGGCAAGCAGATTCGGTATTACAAAGAAAGGTTTAGGATTGTCTGTAAACATGGGACAGAACCTTGACCTGAAGAATATGGGCATTGGCTGGTATTACAACTGGGGTGAAAATCCAAACTCCGGAAGCAAATACAATGATGTGGAATTCGTTCCAATGATTTGGAAAGAAACAAGCGCAAACAATGCAAAGACAAGAATTAATAACCTTAAGAACAAAGGATACAAATATTGTCTGACATTTAATGAACCGGATGTATCCGATCAGATTAATATGTCAGTACAGGATGTTTACAATGCTTGGCAGGGATTTGATGATGTAACGGGAATTAACATTAGTTCACCGGTTACAGCATTATGGCCATCCGGTTCACCGGATTGGTTCCAGGCATTCATGAGCAAGATTGATACAAACAACGACCATGATCCGGACTTTATCGCAATTCACTGCTATCCTGATAACTATGCAGGCGCAGGAATGGCAGATTGGTTCTTAACAGAAATCGTTGACTGGACATGGAATAAATATCATAAACCAATTTGGATTACAGAATTCTCAACAAAGGGACAGTACGTAACTGCAACAGGTGGAAACGGAACAAAAGAATTTTGGGAAGCAGTAATGCCGGGACTTGATTCCAGAGAATATGTCGAACGTTATGCAGCATTTGACTTTGACGATGACAGAACAGGATTATGGAGATATTCTAGCGGAAACTTAACACCTGCAGGTGTTGTATACAAAGAAAAAGGAAATCCGGTTGATGACGGAAAGACATATTACATTCCTGAAAAGGATGTAGAACCGCCTGTAACAACTGCACCTGTTACAACAAAAGCAGTTGTAACAACAAAGGAAGTTGCAACAACAGGAAGAACTCCAATTGCAGGAGAGACAAATATTGCAAAAGGAAAGACTGCTTATGCATCTACTGAATTAGGTGGAAACAAAGCAAACTTAGCAGTTGATGGAAATAATGGAACCAGATGGGAATCTGAATTTGTTGACAATCAGAACATTTATATTGATTTGGGTTCAGTAAGTAGAATCGACCAGGTAAATATCAATTGGGAAAGAGCAGCAGGAAAGACTTATACAATCGATGTTTCCAATGATGCAAGAAACTGGACAACAGTAGCAACTGTTAATGATGGTCGTGAAGGCATGGTTGAAACACCGTTCAATGCAGTTGATGCAAGATATGTCAGAATGAACGGAAAGACAAGAACAACACAGTACGGCTTCTCTATTTACGAAATGCAGATTTTAGGTATTGCAGGAACCACTGTTGAAACAACAGTAGAACAGACTACAAAGCAGCAGGCACAGTTACCGTCTGCACCTGTTGGATTGACTTACACAGGAAATGCAAACGCACCATACTACTTCAGCTGGGGAGCAGGAAGCAATGCAACAAGTTACAACTTCTATATTGACAATGAATTGGTTGCAACAGGAATCACAACATTGTCATACAATGCAGATGCACAGAAGAGCAAATTCACACCGGGAACACATACAATTTCCGTAACAGCAGTGAATGCAGCCGGAGAATCTGCAAAAGCAAATTGCAGCTATGTTGTAAAAGAAGAAACAACAACAGAAGCTCCTATTGCAAACAGAAAGAATATTGCAGCAGGAAAGAACGCTTATGCATCCACAGAACTTGGATGGAACAAAGCAAATCTGGCAGTTGATGAAAACAACGGATCAAGATGGGAATCAGAATTTGCAGATAATCAGTATTTCTATGTTGACTTAGGAAAGGCTTGTCAGTTTGATCAGATTAACATCAATTGGGAAACTGCAGCAGGAAAGAACTATACAATCGATGTTTCCAACGATGCAGCAAACTGGACAACCGTAAAGACAATTACTGACGGAAAAGCAGGAATGGTTGAACTTCCGATTGCGAAGACAACTGCAAGATATGTCAGAATGAACGGAAAGACAAGAACAACACAGTACGGTTTCTCAATTTTTGAATTCCAGGTAATGGGAACAGAAACCGTAGTAGAAACCACAACAGAAGCACCAACATTACCACCGGCAGCAGCCAGCGCAAGCGCTTCATCCGTAGAAGGCGGCTATGTAGCAAACAATGCGTTTGACGGAAATACCGGAACAAGATGGGCATCCGATTGGAGTGATAACCAGTGGATCTTAAGAGATATGGGACAGACAAAGAGAATTTCCAAGGTTGAACTTCAGTGGGAAGCAGCTTACGGTAAAGCTTATGACATCCAGGTATCTACAGACGGACAGAACTTTACAACCGTAGCATCCGTAACCAATGGTGATGGAGGAAATGATACAGTAACATTTAACGCAGTGAATGCAAGATTTGTAAAATTAGTTGGAAAACAGAGAGGAACCGGCTACGGATATTCTCTTTGGGAAATGAAGATCAGCTAAAAACAAATCATGCGATTGGACACTTACATAAAATAAGATAACTTTATAGAACACCTGATGGTATTTCTCCTTTGATTTTCGCTACCATCAGGTGTTTTTTTTAGGTCTTTATTTTAAATCGATTTTATTATATAATTGTTTCCAAAGGTGTAAAGGGGATACTATGCCAAAAAATAAGTATGTAGAGATTCTGCAGGAAGGGAGAAGTTATGTCTTATACGGCATTGTACAGAAAGTTCAGACCGACTACATTTGAAGATGTAAAGGGACAGGATCACATTGTACAGACATTACAAAATCAGATTAAAGCAAACCGTATAGGTCATGCATATCTTTTTTGCGGAACAAGAGGTACCGGTAAAACCAGTGTGGCAAAGATTTTTGCCAGAGCAGTAAACTGCGAAAATCCGGTCAACGGCAGCCCTTGCAACCAATGTCCTACCTGTCAGGCTATCAATAATGGTAGTGCTATGAATGTTATGGAAATTGATGCGGCATCAAACAATGGTGTAGACAATATCAGACAGATTCGTGAAGAAATTCAGTATTCTCCATCCAGTGGAAAATTTACGGTCTATATCATTGACGAAGTGCATATGCTTTCTATCGGAGCCTTTAATGCGTTATTGAAAACATTGGAAGAGCCTCCGGCATATGCGATGTTTATTCTGGCGACAACGGAACCGCACAAAATTCCAATCACAATTCTTTCCCGATGTCAGAGATACGATTTCAAGCGAATTACCATTGACACGATTGCGGCAAGATTGTCGGAGTTGATGGAAAAGGAAGAAATCGACGTAGAAGAAAAAGCAATCCGCTATGTGGCAAAAGCTGCAGACGGTTCTATGCGTGATGCCCTGAGTCTGTTGGACCAGTGTATTGCCTTTTATCTGGGACAGAAACTTACCTATGACAATGTATTGGAAGTGCTGGGCGCGGTAGACCAGGAAGTATTCAGTCGTCTCACCAGAGCGGTGATTGATGGGGATACGGTACAGAGCATTCAGATTTTGGATGAGATGGTCATCCAAGGAAGAGAATTAGGACAATTTGTAAATGATTTTATCTGGTATCTCAGAAACCTGATGTTGATTCGTACTTCTGATGATTCCGTGGAAGACATTATTGATGCCTCTGCTGAACGATTGGAAGCATTGAAAAACGAAGCGGCAATGGTGGATACGGATATTATTATGAGATATATTCGTGTTTTGTCGGAATTATCCGGACAGATGAAGTACTCATCTCAGAAAAGAGTGCTGGTGGAAATTGCATTGATTAAATTAAACCAGCCGTCTATGGAACGGGATCAAAGTTCCTTAAACAACAGAATTGCATTGCTGGAAAAGAAAATTGAAAGCGGTGATTTTGTTGCGGCACGTCCGGCAGGAGAAATCCCAATGCCGGCACAACAGGCAAAACCGAAAAAAGTCTGGGACAAAGCTGTGCCAAGTGACATCCAGTATGTAGTAGATAACTGGGGCGCGGTACAAAGGCATATATCCCAGCCGTATAAACAGTTCTTAAACGGTGCACGATTCAGCGTGAAGGGAGAGGATACTCTTCTGATTGTGTTTGAAGGATTTGCAGCGACGGGATTCGGTGCCTGCAATAAGCCGGAAGTAATAGAAATGTTGAATACGATTATTGGCGAAGAAATTCAAAAACAAGTTAAGGTTGAAATGAAATTGTTAGAAACAAATCAGAACTTCAATGATTATTATCAGGAAGTGATCAGCCACATAAACATGGAAATTGAAGAGGAGGATTTTTAAATGGCAAAAAGAGGAGGATTTCCGGGAGGAATGCCTGGAAACATGAATAATTTAATGAAGCAGGCACAGAAGATGCAGAAGCAGATGGAAGAAGCACAGGCTGAATTGGAACAGTCTGAATACACTGCAACATCAGGTGGTGGTGCTGTTGAAGTTACAATTTCAGGAACAAAAGAAATTACAAAGATTAAGTTAGATGAAGAAGTAGTTGATCCGGATGATGTGGAAATGTTAGAAGACTTGATTATGGCAGCTGTGAATGAAGCATTCCGCAAAATGGATGAAATGTCTACACAGAAAATGTCAAAGATTACCGGCGGATTAGGAAACATGGGATTATTCTAAGCCCTTCCGAAACAGGTAGTTTGTAGAAAGAGGGAAGCACTGTGGATTACTATAGTGGTTATATAACAAAATTGATTGAAGAGTTGTCCTCCCTTCCGGGAATTGGTACAAGAACTGCGGCAAGACTTGCCTTTCATATTCTGGATATGCCGGAAGAACAGGTAAAGGCTTTGGCAGAAGCAATTGTGGAAGCAAAGGGCAATGTAAAATATTGTAAAGAATGTTGCACATTAACCGATCAGGAGGTATGTCCGATTTGCAGCAGCAAGCAGCGTGACCATAAGACCATTATGGTGGTGGAAACAACAAAAGATATGGCTGCCTACGAAAAAGTCGGAGAATATCAGGGGGTATATCATGTTCTGCATGGTGCCATCAATCCAATGGCAGGCATCGGACAGAATGATATTAAATTAAAAGAATTGTTTCAGCGCCTGAAGGATGATGTGGACGAAGTGATTATTGCGACAAATTCCAGTGTGGAAGGAGAAGCAACAGCGATGTATATCAGTAAAGTCGTGAAACCTCTCGGAATTAAGGTGACAAGAATTGCCAGCGGTGTTCCGGTGGGGGGAGACTTGGAAAACATTGACAATGTAACATTGCTTAGAGCGTTACAGGGGAGAGTCATTGTTTAAAAGAACCTGTGAAAACAGGGGGTTGTGAGAAATAAGTGATTAAGTAGTTTAAAAGAGGAAGTCAAATGGATAGAAATGAATTTAGTTTAAGAGTAGAAGCATTGAAGGCTGCAATGCATCAACATGACTATGAAAAAGCAATTGAAATCGCAGACGATTTGGATTTGAGAAAAATCAAGGACAACAATCTGTTAAGTATGGTAGCAGATGCCTATGAATACAGTCACGATTACGAGCGTTCTAAAGATGCGTTGCTTACAGCCTATGAAAATACAAATGCCGGAAGACAGTTGGCATATCGGTTGTGTTTAATATCCATTAAAACAAAAGAGTATGATGAAGCGAAAGAATTTTATGAAGACTTTGTTGAAATGGCTCCTCGTGATACCGGAAGATACATTTTAAAATATAAAATGGCAAAGGCACAGGGAGCACCCCTGGAAAAGCAGATTAAGATTTTGGAAGAGTATGTGAACATTGATATGGAAGAAAAATGGGCATACGAACTGACAAAACTTTATGACCTTGCCGGCGACCAGGAAAAATGTGTCGATATGTGTGATGAAATCAGTTTGTGGTTTTCAGAAGGCAAGTATGTATTGAAGGCATTGGATTTGAAAAAGAAATATGTTCCATTGTCTGCAGCGCAGAAGCAGAAATATGAAGAAGGAAAACAGAAAGCCTTAGAAGAAGCTGCAAAAGAAGAAGTGGGAATGCTTCCGCAGGATGATGATGTGATTCAGATTTATCCGGAGGAAGAAGAACAAAATGACAGCGAAGAGATTGAATTTGTGGATGAGGAAGCAGTAGAAGAAGTTGTGGAAACACCACAGAATATTGAACTCTCTAAATTTGATACAATGGACATTCAGGCGGTTATTGCCGAAGGAATGAAAGAAGTAGACCTTGATGGAACCAATATCCATGAAGATGAAGGATCCACAAAGGTTGCCGAAGGAAAAATTCCATTTACAGAAATTGAGAAACCAAAGGAATCCGATCAGGCATTTAAGCCGGCAGCTTCTTTGGATTTAAACATTGACGATATCGTTGACGAAGAAGTGGAAGAAACAAAGCCGACAATTTCCGGAGATGTTGTTGAAATTAAAATGGAAGAACCGGAAACCGTTGAAGAAGAACCTGAAACAGAAGAGACAACGGAAGAAGCGGTTGAGGAACCGGCAGAAGAAACAGCTGTGGAAGAACCGGAAGAAACACCGGTCATTGAAAGTCTTGGAGATGTTCAGGATATTCTGAAAAAACTTCAGGAACGCGGCATTCTGAAGGCGGAAACTGTGGAACAGGCAGTTACCATTATTGAAGAAGCAGGAAACGAAGAAAATAAAGAACTGGACGAAGAATTTGCAAAAATCGATCAGGGATTGGATGAAGTTATCTTCAATGAATCCGAAGAAGAATTAGAAGACGGAGCAGACGAAGAGTTCAACGAACGAATTTCTTCAACACAGAAAATTCTGCTGAAAGAGCAGGGTGCTTTGAAAGAAGAGCCGGAAGAAGAGGAATTCACAGAAGCAGACGAATTTTCAGAAGAAGAGACTTCAGAAGAAGAGACTTCGGAAGAAGAGATTGAAGAAGTTTCAGAAGAACCGGAAATTGAGGAAGAAAACGAAGAAGAGGAAGAACCTGTAGTTTCTAAGGAAACAATTGCAATTCCGAACCTTCAGGCTATCCGCAAAGACTTGCAGACAGAAAAGAGTGAAGCAGAAGAAACACAGGAAGAAGAGCCGGAAACAGAAGAACCGGAAGCAGAAGAACCGGAAGAGGTTACACCGGAGGAAGAAACTGTAAGTGCAAAAGCAGAAACACTCAATAATATTCCGGTATTGGATTTAACCTTTGAAATGCCAAAGAGAGATACGTCCAATGATGTAGGAAAAGAAGAATTATATGAGTCTATTGTGGCAAATTCCGATTTAGGAAATATTACCGATAAAATTCCAAGTAAGGAAGAAATTGAAAAGGCAATCCGTGAGGCTGAAGAGCAGGATCAGATTGATGATCATGAAGGCTTACGTGCGACAGCCAGTCTGTCCGCAGCAGTTGAAGTGATTTCCGGAACCAATTGGTCACAGAACGGGGAAGAAGAACTCCCTGAAATTGACCTCAGTGATGAAGTTCAGGAAGAACCTGTTGCAGAGGCAGAACAGGAAGAAACTGTAGCGGAACCGGAAGAAAACATCGAGGAACCGGTTGAAGAACCGATTGAAGAAACGGTGGAAGAAGTTGCCGAAGAGCCGGAAGTGGAAGAAGAGGAAGTTTCCGAAGAACAGGAAGAAGAATCTGAAGAAGAGCCGGTAGAAGACGAAAACGAAGAGGAAGCAGAAGAAACTGAGACTGAGGAAGAAGAAACAGAGGGAACTACCGAAGAAGTAGCTGACGAAGAAACTGCTGAAGCAGAAGAGGAAGAATCTGTTGACGACGAAGAAGCAGAGGAAGAATCTGAAGAAGAGTCGGAAGAAGAGCTGACAGAAGAGACTGCCAAGGGACCCGGAGTAAAACTGACAGATGAGGAAATGGAAGTGTTCCAGCATTATCTGAATGTGGAAGGTCTGGAAGAATCCATTCGCACTACAGCAGAAGATTTGATTTCCGGATACAGTCCTGATGGAAAATCAACAGAAGGCAATGTGATTATTCTCGGAAATAAGAAAACAGGAAAAACAACACTGGCAATTGAATTAATTAAGCTTGTCAATGCCAAGAGAGGAAGAAGAAACCGTAAGCTTGCAAAGGTTAATGCAGTTGCTTTAAATAAGCGTGGTTTCAGAAATTCTCTGAATAAATTGATTGGCTGCGATCTGGTTGTTGAGCATGCTCACGAACTGGGTGTAATGACAATTAGTGAAATTATTGATTGCGCAGGTATGTTCACTGATGATATGCTTATGGTCCTGGAAGGTGATACTGCAGGAATGGAAAGCCTTCTGGAAAACACGCCAAGAATCAAGGAAGTATTTGACCATGTTATTCATATTCGTGAATACAACATTAAAGAATGGGTGGAATACGGTAAGCGTTACGCGGAAGAAAAAGGCTACGTAATGGATGAACTTGCCAGCCTGGCATTCTACAAGGCAATTGATGATTGTTTTGGAACCCATAAGGGAATCAAGCAGGAACATGTGGAAGGCATTTTGGATGAAGCCATTGCCAGAAGAAGCAGAAAACTGTTTGGCGCAAAGAAGAATGAAGATGGTTTGACCATTTTGATTGAAAAGAATTTCAGATAAATACCAATTTTGGAACAACATAAATGGAAAGCGAATAGTCTTTCTCGTAAAACGAAAGGAAACAACAATGGAAAATTTAGAATTGGCAAAAGTTGCTAATGAAGTGCGCAAGAACATCATTGAAGGAGTACACAGTGCAAAGTCAGGACATCCGGGCGGATCATTGTCAGCAGCAGATATGATGACATTCTTGTATTTTGAAGAAATGAATGTGGATCCAAAAAATCCAAAGGCAGCAGACAGAGACCGTTTTGTATTGTCTAAAGGACATGCAGCACCGGGATTGTATGCGACTTTAGTGGAAAAGGGATTTATCCCTAAGGAAGATATGGTTACATTAAGAAAGCCATCTTCTTATTTGCAGGGACATCCGGATATGAAGCACACACCGGGTGTTGATATGAGTGCAGGTTCTCTTGGTCAGGGAATTTCCACAGCAGTGGGAATGGCTTTGGCAGGAAAACTGGACAACGCTGATTATCGTGTATACACAATGATTGGTGACGGTGAAAGTGAAGAAGGACAGGTTTGGGAAGCATGTATGTTTGCCGGCGCGAGAAAGCTGGATAACCTGGTTGTTATTTTGGACAACAACAACCTTCAGATTGATGGAACTATTGAAGAAGTATGTTCTCCTTATCCATTTGACAAGAAGTTCGAAGCCTTCAATTTCCACGTGATCACAATTGACGGACACAACTTTGATGAAATCAGAAGTGCTTTAAAGGAAGCAAAAGAAACAAAGGGAATGCCTACAGCAATTATTATGAACACTGTAAAGGGAAAAGGCGTTTCTTACATGGAAAACAAAGTAAATTGGCATGGTGCTGCTCCAAATGATGAATTGTTTGCAGTTGCTATGGAAGAATTAGAGAAAGCAGGTGAAGCATTATGTCAGAAGTAAAGAAGATTGCAACAAGAGACAGTTACGGTTCTGCATTGGTAGAACTTGGAAAAGAACATGATAATTTAGTAGTTTTGGATGCGGACTTGGCAGAAGCTACAAAGACTGCAAAATTCAAAGCTGCATTTCCTGAAAGACACATTGATTGCGGAATTGCCGAAAGCAATATGATTGGTGTGGCAGCAGGTCTTGCAACTTGCGGAAAAGTTCCGTTTGCAAGTTCTTTCGCTATGTTTGCTGCAGGACGTGCTTTTGAACAGGTTAGAAATACAGTGGGCTATCCACATCTGAACGTAAAGATTGGTGCAACACATGCAGGAATTTCCGTTGGAGAAGACGGTGCAACACATCAGTGTAACGAAGATATTGCATTAATGAGAACAATTCCGGGAATGACAATTATCAATCCGGCAGATGACGTGGAAGCACAGCAGGCTGTAAAGGCAGCATATGAACTGGACGGACCGGTTTATTTGAGATTTGGTCGTCTTGCTGCACCGGTAATCAACAGCGAAGATTACAAATTTGAACTTGGAAAAGGTGTTATGATGCGAGAAGGTAAGGATGTTACAATTGTAGCAACCGGTCTTATGGTTTCTATGGCATTGGAAGCAGCTGAAAAATTAGCCGCAGAAGGAATTGATGCAGAAGTGATCAATATTCATACCATCAAGCCTTTAGATGAGGAAATCGTCTTAAATTCGGCGAAAAAGACAGGAAAGGTTGTAACGGTTGAAGAACATTCCGTAATCGGCGGATTAGGAAGTGCAGTTTGTGATGTACTTGCTGAGAAAATGCCAACTCCTGTAAAGAAGATTGGTGTGAATGATGTATTCGGACATTCCGGACCGGCATTGGAATTGCTGAAAGAGTTTGGATTAGACGGAGACGGAATTTACAAATCCGTAAAAGAATATTTAGCTTAAAATGGAGGTCTGTCACTTACAGAGGGTGACAGACCTTTTTTGATTCAGGGGTCAGGAATTAATTTATTAAGAGAATTCTTTTAAAAACTATGCGAATTATTAAAAAGATTAGTTCCCGACTTTATTATTTTAATATCTACAGAAAAAACGTTGCAAAAAATTAAATAACTGATATACTACCAACTGTTGAACGAAATGCAAGGGAGCAGACGTAAATGTCTAGCTCCCTTTTTTTGTATCACGGCGAGGAAATACATCAGGTTGAATGTGTTTGCTCAAAAAAATCAGATAGCTTTCCCCCTTTTAAAAGTTATCTGAGAAAAATTAAAGGACTGAGAAATGGAGGTAGAAATTATGGGAACAAATGAAATTCTGGAGGCTGCAAATAAAAGCAGTTTCGCGATTTGGTTCTTAATCGGTGCCGCATTGGTATTCTTCATGCAATGTGGTTTTGCAATGGTAGAAACAGGATTCACCAGAGCAAAGAGTGCCGGTAACATTATTATGAAAAACTTAATGGACTTTTGTATTGGTACATTCATGTACATCTTCTTAGGTTTCAGTTTGATGATGGCTGAAAACTATGTGATGGGACTTTTTGGTGTACCAAACTTAAAGATTTTTACAAATTATGACAACTTTGATTATTCACAGTTTGTATTCCAGTTAGTGTTCTGTGCGACAGCAGCAACAATCGTATCCGGAGCAATGGCTGAAAGAACAAAGTTCAGTGCTTACTGTATTTATTCCGCAATGATCAGCTTGATTGTATATCCAATCGAAGCAGGATGGGTATGGAATGCAGGCGGACACGGATGGTTACAGAAATTACAGTTCGTTGATTTCGCCGGTTCAGCAGTAATTCATTCCGTTGGTGGTGTTGCCGCTTTAATCGGTGCAATTACAGTAGGTGCCAGAATTGGTAAATATACAAAGCATAAAGACGGTACAAAGAAAGTTAATGCGATTCCGGGACATTCCCTTACATTAGGAGCACTTGGTGTATTTATTCTTTGGTTCGGTTGGTACGGATTCAACGGTGCCGCTGCAACAAATACATCAAGCCTTGCATCAATCTTTATGAACACAACAATCGCTCCTGCAGCTGCAACGGTTGTATGTATGATTTATACATGGATAAAAGATGGTTATCCTGATGTTGGTATGTGTTTGAATGCTTCTTTGGCAGGTTTGGTTGCGATTACAGCCGGATGTGCTTCTGTAGATGCATTAGGAGCAATCATTATCGGTGGTGTAGCCGGTATCTTAGTAGACGTTGTAGTAGAAGTTTTAGATAACAAATTCATGATTGATGACCCTGTAGGTGCTGTTGGTGTTCATATGGCAAACGGTATTTGGGGAACAATCGCTGTAGGTCTTTTCGCAACAGGTAGAACAGGTGTTGCAGCATTCGCAGACGGTTCTGCTTTAGCCGGACTCTTCTACGGCGGTGGATTAAAGTTATTGGGAATTCAGTTGATTGGTATTATTGCAATTGATGTTTATGCAGCAGTAATGATGACAATCGTATTCCAGGTTATTAAGAGAACAATTGGTTTAAGAGCTTCTGAAGAAGATGAAATGGCAGGTATGGATATTTCCGAACATGGTCTTTCCTCTGCTTACGCAGACTTCCTTCCAATCGCTCCTGCATATATGGGTGAAAGCGCAGGTCCTGTTGATTTAACAGACGTAAGTCCTTCTAGCTTAAGAGTTTCAGGAAGCGTTGGTGATGGTAAATATACAAAGATTACAATTATCTGTAATGAAGACAAGTTTACAGTTCTTCGTGATACAATGGCAGCAATCGGTGTTAAGGGTATGACAGTAATCCAGGCAATGGGTTGTGGTGTTGAACAGGGTAAAACAGGACGTTACCGTGGTGTAAACATGAGCATGAACCTGAAGCCGAAGGTAAAAGTTGAAATCGTTGTATCAACAGTAGATCCAAACCTTGTAGTAGCTGCTGCAAGAAAAGCACTTTACACAGGTAAAGTTGGTGATGGTAAGATCTTTGTTTCCGAAATCGAAGATATCATGAGAGTTCGAACCGGAGAAATTGGTCAGGCTGCACTGACAAATGAAAATTAAATAAGCGTTTAGGAACTCAGTTCTTAAATATATAGTGGCAGAAGGGTAGTCTCACTGCTACATGTTTCTTAATCTCAAAAAGGGCCGATGACTTGTCATCGGCTCTTTTCAAACATACAGGGAATAGTGTATAATAATCTGTATGGGATTGGAACGGAAAAAAAGGAGGTTACCTATGGACATTTTTGGTGACGTAAAGAAGTTGGGATTCGGATTAATGCGTTTGCCGTTATTAAATCCTGATGACGAAGGAAGCATTGACCTGGAACTGACAAAGAAGATGGTCGATGTCTTTATGGAAAAGGGATTTACATATTTTGACACTGCCATTATGTATTGTGGAATGAAAAGTCAGAATGCCGTGAAAGAAGTTCTGACCAAGAGATATCCTAGGGAAAGTTTTACTCTTGCAACGAAAATGCATGCGGGATTCTTTGATACAACGGAAGAAAGAGACCGGATATTTTCGGAACAGCTGGAAAGCACCGGTGTGGACTATTTTGATTATTATCTGATTCATGACGTAGGTGCAGACCGTTATGATAAATATGTGGAACTGGATTGCTTTAATTGGTTAAAAGAGTTGAAAGCAAAAGGACTGGTAAAGCACGTTGGTTTTTCGTTTCATGATAATGCGGAAATGCTGGAAAAGATTTTAAGCGAACAGCCGGACATAGAATTTGTTCAGTTACAGCTGAATTATTATGACTGGGAAAGTGAAGGCGTGCAGTCCAGAAAATGTTATGAAGTCTGTGAAAAGTACGGAAAACCGGTTGTTGTTATGGAACCGGTTCGTGGTGGAACGTTGGCAAATGTGCCGCCGGAGGCAGAGAAACTTTTCAAAGATTATAACGGGGAGGCTTCCGTGGCATCCTGGGCAATTCGTTTTGCTGCCAGTCTTCCGAATGTAAAGATGGTGTTAAGCGGAATGAGCAACATGGAACAGATGGAAGACAACACCGGATTTATGGAAAATTTCGTTCCTCTGAATGAGGAAGAAGGTGAGATTGTCCGCAAAGCAGAAGCAATCATTAAGGAAAGCGTGGCAATCGCCTGTACCGGATGCTCCTATTGTACAGAGGGCTGTCCAATGAAAATTGCAATTCCAAGATATTTTGCATTGTATAATGTAGATATGTTGGAGAAAGATATGAACAGCTGGCGTCCGCAGGGAACTTATTATGAACGACTGGCGCAGGTGTTTGGCAAACCGAGCGAGTGCATTGCCTGTGGAAAATGCGAGGCAATTTGTCCACAGCATCTGCCGATTATCGAAGATTTGAAAATAGTAGCAAAACATTTTGAAGAAAATGGTGAAGCATAAAGGAATCAAAGGAGGAGTAAAAAATGGCATGTTTTCTTGTACCGACAACGGAGGCAGTAATTACTACCGTTGCTACAAAGGTAATGAAATCTAAAGAAGAAAAAACAACAGAACATGTTTCTGTAGAAGGTGTATCTAAAATTAAATTTTCAACAAAAATGGGATGGTTGAACAAAATGCTTTGGGGAGGTTCTGCATTGCTTGCATTTGAACATCTTTGGCACGGAGAAATCAGCCCTGTATTCCCATTCCTTACTGCGGTAAAGGAAGGAGAAACCGGAGGTATGCTGGCGGAAATGTCTACTGCCGGAGTTGCCATGGCAGTCATTGTAACTGCTGTTTGGCTTGGAATGGTAGCAGTATCTTCTGTGATTGAGAAGAGAACTGAAGAAACAAAGGAGGATACAGTAGGGTGACATTATTAACAACTGTTTTTGCAGCAATTATCACTACGGTAATCTGGTATGTCAAATCAGCAGATAATGATATGATGTTAGGCACCTTGCCGTTAATGTTCTGGGGCGCATCATTGATGTGGTTTATTGATGCGATTTTTGAATATGCGGAATTAGGAGCAAAATATTTTACTCCGGCACCAATGGATATGTTAAATGATTTCTATTTGGGAATATCCGTTGTGGCATTGGGAATGATTATCTGGCTCGTAATTGTATTAATCAAGGATCCGAAGGGAACTTTGAGAGCCAAATTAGTGCAGAAAAAATAGAAAAGATTGATTTCAAACAGGGGCTGTTGCATCAGGAGAGAACCTCGAACATGCAATAGTCTCTTTTTTCAAAAGACCACAGGAAACCGGGAGGGAAGATGAATACGGAAATAAAACGAATGTTGGAACAGGTTCGGGACGGTGAAATGAGTGTTGAAGATGCAATGCTTCAAATCAAGATGAAGCCCTTTGAAGATATCGGCTATGCGAAGATTGATACCCACCGAGCAGTGCGACAGGGTGCTTCGGAAGTGATTTACGGAGCCGGAAAAACTACAGAACAGATGATAGGAATCATTGAATTAATGCTGGAACAGGGGATTCAACAGATTTTGGTGACAAGATTGAAAAAGGAATCTGCCCGAGAACTTCAGGAAAGATTTCAGGAATTCGTCTTTTTTGAAGAGGCAGGAATTGGAAGAATCGGGAAAAATCCGGAAGCGGGCGGAATCGGAAAGATTGTTGTGGCAACCGGTGGAACCAGTGATATTCCCGTGGCGGAAGAAGCAGCATTGACCGCAGAATTTTTTGGGAATGAAGTAATTCGTCTGTATGATGTTGGGGTGGCAGGAATCCACCGCCTTCTGACACATATGGAGGAAATTATGAGCGCTTCCGTTATTATTGCCATAGCCGGAATGGAAGGTGCATTGGCAAGTGTCATCGGCGGACTGGCAGATTGTCCTGTCATTGCGGTACCGACCAGTGTAGGATATGGTGCGGCTTTTGAAGGATTGTCCGCATTGTTGTCGATGTTAAATTCCTGTGCCAGCGGCGTGTCGGTCGTTAATATTGATAATGGGTTCGGTGCAGGCTATCTTGCAAATATGATCAATCATATGGAGGTTAAACAGTGAGAACATTATATTTAGATTGTAGTATGGGTGCGGCAGGAGATATGCTTACCGCTGCATTATACGAATTGTTAGAAGAAAAACAGCAGGCGGAATTTTTGAAAAAAATCAATGCCATCGGTCTGGAAGGTGTGATCGTTTCTCCGGAAGATACAGCTAAGTGTGGTATTTGGGGAACACATATCAAAGTCTCTGTAAATGGTGAGGAAGAAGGGGCACATTCTCATGAACACCACCATGAACATGAACACCATCATGAACATGAACACCACCATGAACATGAACATCATCACGATGTACATGAACATCATCATGCTCATGTACAGCGTGGAATGAATGAAATTGAAACTATTTTCCGCGGACTTCACATTTCTGAAAAGGTTCGGGAAGATGCAATGGCAGTGTATCAGCTGATTGCAGAAGCGGAAAGCGTGGCGCATCATTGTGCAGTGAGTGAAATTCATTTTCACGAGGTGGGAACGATGGATGCAATTGCAGATGTAACAGGCGTATGTCTGCTGATGGAAATGTTGCAGGCAGAACGTGTACTGGCATCTCCGGTTCATGTTGGAAAAGGGCATGTCCATTGTGCCCACGGAATTCTTCCGGTGCCGGCTCCTGCAACTGCTTATATTTTAAAAGAGGTTCCAATCTATTCCGGAAAGATTCAGGGAGAACTCTGTACTCCGACAGGAGCGGCCCTGTTAAAATATTATGTAGATGATTTTTGTGAAATGCCGTTAATGAAGGTTGAAAAAATAGGCTACGGAATGGGAAAGAAAGATTTTGAACAGGCAAACTGTGTCAGAGCTATGATTGGAAACTCGGAAGAAAAGCAGGAACAGGTCGTGGAATTATCCTGCAACATTGATGATATGTCCGGAGAAAAAATCGCTTATGCCAGTGAACAACTTCTGGAGTTGGGAGCTTTGGACGTATACACCGTTCCAATCGGAATGAAAAAATCCCGTCCCGGCGTAATGCTTTGTGTCCTGTGTAACGAGGCGGAAAAAGAAACAATGGTTCAATCGCTGTTTCAGAATACTTCCACCTTGGGAGTCCGGGAAAATCTTTTCAATCGATATACGTTGGAAAGACAAATCGTAGAAAAAAGTACGAAGTTTGGAACCATCCGGATTAAGAAATCATCCGGTTATGGAGTTTCCAGAGAAAAGATCGAATATGATGATTTGGCAAGAATAGCAAAAGAGCAGGGCTTGTCTATGGAAGAAGTGATAAAAGAAATCAAGGAATAAACAAAGCAGCTATGGTCAAACGACCATAGCTGCCTTTTCTTATCGATTCACTCTCCAGGTTAAAGGATCTTCCTTTGGAGTTGCTTCTGTTTTTTCTTCTTCTGTAATCTGAGTATCTTCATTTACTGATAAAGTATCCAGAGACATCTTTAACAACCATGAAGTTTCCTCTTCGGAAATGCTCATTTCTTTGGCAAGTTCGCCGATTTCAGGAACACGTCCCAGCTTTTCGGATAAGTCTTTGGTGACTTTATCCAACTGATTCAATTTATCTGCAAGACGTTGTCCGATACGGTCGGAACTGACCTGATTATTGATGGCTTCATTCAAGGAACGGTCAATGACATTTTTCAGAGTGGTTTCAAAATCTTCCGGAGAACCGGTGTATTCAGAGACTGCCTGAATCAATCCCATATTTCCTTCCTGAATCAAATCGCCGAAGGTAACCCCCTGTCCGCGTTTTTCACGAGCAGATTCTGCAACCAGATTCAGGTGCAGTTCTACCAAACGGTTGGCAACCTCTTTGTCCCCGGCTGCCAGCTTTTCAATCAGGGATGCTTTTTCCTGTTCCGTTGCAGGAGGAATTGCTTCCAATTCCTTTAAGTACATTTCAATAAAAGAAAGTTCTTCCTGAGATTCCTTTAACGGAGAAGTTTCTGTAGGCACATCCAAGGTGTCCTCAGTAGTTTCTTCAGAAGGTTCGGCGAATAAAGAATTGTCGGCGTCTTCAAAACCTTCTACAGTAATTTTATTTGCTGCCAGATAAGAATAAATCAATTCATATTGGCTATCTTCTAAAGTAAGTTCGCTAAAATGATTCTGAATTTCCTGTTTGGAAAGGGTATTTCCCTGACCGGCAGCATATTCCACCAAAGAAACAAGAGAATCATTAAATAAAGTTTTCTGATCCATTTTTTTTCCTTTCTAAATGAAATCTATTACGATAATACTGTTACCACTATTCGCATTTATGATACATAAAAGCCTTGCAAAAATCAAGGATAATGGGTAACATTTAAGAGGACATTTCCGAAAAGAACTGTCCCGACGATTGAGCAGTATGAATGGAGTTTGTATGAAACAGGTAATAAAAAAAATAGTAAAAAGCAGAGTTTTTTCTGTAGTAAAAGTGCTTCTGTTTGTTTTGGTTTGTGGAACCATTGGTGCCACTGCGGCATATATACATCATGAATCAGATCCGACGGAAGTGGCAGTGGAATACTTTAAGGCGTTTATGAAACAGGACTACAAAGCAATGAAGGGACTCATCGATGTATCCGAAGACAGTTATCTGGATGAAAAAGTGCTGGGGTCTATTATTGCGGAGCAAAAGCAGGATTTGAATGTGGACCGCTATGAAGTGTTGGATCCAACCACAGAAGACGGAAAAGATTTAGTGGTAATAGAATGCTCCAATGAAGAAACCGGAGCAAAGAAAAAATTCAAAATTTACTTAAATTCTCATCGGAATGGATTGAGCCTGAAACCATCTTACAAGGTAGATTTCAGCAAGTATTTAATTGATGATTACACCATTACCATTCCAAAAAGTGATACTCTACAGTTAAACGGTGTGGAAGTGAAAGAAGAGATGGCCGAAGAAACAAAGGAAGGAAACAAGGAGTATCATTTTGAGCAGGTGCTGAAAGGGGAATACAATATCTGTTCCCAAAATCAGTACGGTCTTTATAATAAAAAAGTTGAAGTAAAAGAACAGGGAACGAAAATTCAATTGAAGAAGCTTCAGTATTCTGCCAAACCGGAATATAAAGAAAAAGTGGAAGAAGCATTTAATGCAATGTTCCTTCAGTATTATGCTGCCGTGCGAAAGAAAAAAGCAGGAGATAAAGAGTACTTAAATCTCTTTGAGAAGGCTGGAAGAAAGCAGGCGAAGAAAGCAGTCAGCAGCTCGATTAAAACATTCTTTAACGAGGAACAGCAGAAAAAATATGAAATCGGAACGATGGATATCAGTGACCTGAAAACAACCGTTGCATATAATAAAGAGAAGAAACGATTTGATATTGTTGCAACCTACAAAATCAATTATGAATGTACAACGGCAGTGTCTTTAATTAACAGCTATACGGAAAATTATTCCGGAAAGTGCCTTACTACAATGAAGGCTACCATCGCTGCAGATCAGAAGGAATACAAAATCAAAGAAATTACAGTGAAAAATAAAAAGAAAAAATAGGAGAGTGTAATTATGGCAAAACAGACATGGAAAGCAGGAAATATGGTATATCCGATTCCGGCAGTATTGGTGACGGTTGCGGACAACGCAGGCAATGACAATGTTTTGACCGTAGCGTGGACGGGAACAGTCTGTACCAATCCGGCAATGGCATATGTATCCATTCGCCCTTCCAGACACTCTTACAAAATGATTAAAGAAACAGGACAGTTTGTAATTAATTTAACAACGAAAGACCTGGCTTTTGCCACAGATTATTGCGGGGTGAAGTCCGGTAAAGACGAAGATAAATTTAAAACAGCGAAACTGACCAAAGAACCGGCAACTTATGTAAAAGCTCCATTGATTAAGGAAAGCCCGGTGAATATTGAATGTGAAGTGACACAGGTCATCCCTTGTGGCAGTCATGATATGTTTATCGGAAAAGTTCTTTGCGTTCACGCAGATGAACAATATATGGACCCAACCGGAAAATTTGACTTGAGCAAGGCAAAACCGTTGGTCTATTCTCATGGTCAGTATTTTGAAACCGGTGCATATGTCGGCAAATTTGGTTATTCGGTACAAAAGAAAAAATAAAGGAGTCTGAAAAGATAAGGAGTGGCAGAATGAAGACAATTTTTCATATTGATGTAAATTCGGCATTCCTTAGTTGGACTGCGGTAAAAATGTTACGGGAAGGAAGCACCCTGGATATTCGTACAGTTCCTGCGGTAATTGGCGGAGACCAGGAAACCCGCCATGGAATTGTTGTGGCAAAATCCATTCCCGCGAAAAAGTATGGAATCCGGACAGCGGAAACAATTGTCTCCGCAAAAAGTAAATGTCCGGATCTTCTTATTATTCCCCCGGAACATGGATACTATAAAGAACAAAGTCGGAAACTGATGGAATTATTGCGCAGTTATACGCCATGTATCGAACAGGTCAGCATTGATGAGTGTTACATGGATTATACCAGCATTGAAAAATCTTTTCCTTCACCGGAGGTTGCAGCCTATGAGATTAAAGGTGCCATTCGACAGAAATTCGGATTTACGGTAAATATCGGGATTTCGGATGTAAAGGTTTTGGCAAAGATGGCATCAGACTTTCAAAAACCGGATAAAGTGCATACTTTATATCGGAGGGAAATTCAGGAAAAAATGTGGTGCCTGCCGGTGGAAGACTTGTTTATGGCTGGAAAGTCCAGTGTTGTAACATTGCACAAATTGGGAATTTTTACCATTGGTGATTTGGCAAACAGCCAATTGCCGATTATCGAGTCTCATTTGAAGAGCCATGGGAAATTGTTGTGGGAGTTTGCCAACGGCATTGATGACAGTGAAGTGGAAATGGTATCTGAAGAAGCAAAAGGAGTAGGAAACTCCGTCACCCTTCCATCGGACTATACCGGCTTAGAAGAAATAGAAAAGGTATTGCTTCAGTTGTCTGATAAGGTTGCCGGAAGGCTTCGAGCGATGGGACAAATGGGAAAAACCGTTGCTGTTGAAATCAAGTACAGCGATTTTCAAAAGACGTCGAAGCAGATGACCTTTGAAAAGGGCGTAGGTTCCGGAACAGAGATATTCCAATGGGTACGGACGCTGTTTCGGGAACATTGGAATCAAAAACCGGTGCGTTTGTTGGGCGTCCGGGTAACCAACCTAGTTGGTGAAGGGGAACCGGAACAAATGGAACTTGCGGATTTTCTTCGGGAACAACAGCCGGAAGACGTAAAGCAACAGGGCCCGTCCGGTGAAAAACTGAAACAGTTGGATCAGGCATTGGATAAAATAAAGAAAAAATACGGCAGCGATGCAGTAATGCGCGCCAGTATGATTAAGGAAGAAGATTATGAAGAAGATGAAGAATAATATTGTATTGATTGGAATGCCGGGTGTTGGGAAAAGCACCATAGGAGTCATTCTTGCAAAAATATTGGGATACCGTTTTGTGGATGCGGACTTGTTAATTCAGGAACGGGAAGGAAAACTGCTGAAGGAAATCATTGCTGAAAAAGGGATTGATGGCTTTGTTGAAGTGGAAAATGCAGTAAACAGTTCCATTGATACCACAAAAACAGTGATTGCCACCGGTGGCAGTGTGGTGTATGGCAAGGAAGCAATGGAACATTTAAAGGAGATTGCCACGGTAGTATACCTGGAATTGGAATTAAATGCTCTGAAGCGCAGATTGGGAAATCTGAAAAAAAGAGGAGTGGTTTTAAAAAAAGGACAGACCTTGAGTGACCTATATAAAGAGCGAGTTCCGTTGTACGAAAAATATGCAGATATTACAGTGAATGAGCATCGATGCACCATTGAAAAGACCATTGAGAAACTGGTAGACATTCTGGAAAACGAATATGGAGTGAATGTGTAAAATGCACCATGAAAGAAGTTTTTTCATGGCAAAAACAGATGATATTTGTCACATCTACACAAAGAAAACGAGAGGGAATCAACAGATTGTGGTGTAAAAGGTTTACAAAGGAATATATTGTGTTATAATAATTTAAAGTGTGCATGCACACAAGGCATAAAGAATTCAGACATTGGAAATATAGGCAGCGGAGGTTTAGTCCCGCGGAGATTATACATAGATATCAGGAGAGAATATGGAACGTTATATAATGAAAGGCGGCGTAACATTAGAAGGCGAAGTCGAAATTGGCGGAGCAAAGAATGCTGCATTAGGATTACTTGCCGCAGCAATTATGGCAGATGAAGACGTGACTATTGAAAATTTACCGGATGTAAGTGACATTAACCAGTTAATTAAGGCAATTGAAAATATAGGTGCAACAGTAACAAGAAATGACAGACATACAGTCACCATTAATGGAAAGACCATCTACTCACACATTGTTGATTACGAGCAGATGAAGAAGATTCGTGCTTCTTACTATTTGTTGGGAGCATTACTTGGAAAGTTTGGAAAGGCAGAAGTTGCTCTTCCGGGCGGATGTGATATCGGAAGCAGACCGATTGATTTACATTTAAAAGGCTTCTCAGCTTTAGGTGCTGACGTGGTTACCGACCATGGTATGGTCAATGCAAAGTCAGACCAGTTAGTTGGAAATAATATCTTTTTGGATTTTGCTTCAGTTGGTGCTACAATCAACATTATGTTGGCAGCAGTAAACGCAGAAGGAAAGACCATCATTGAGAATGCCGCAAAAGAACCACATATCGTAGACGTGGCAAACATGTTAAACAGCATGGGTGCCAATGTACGTGGTGCAGGTACAGATAAGATTCGTATTGTAGGTGTTCCAAAACTTCATGGAACTGTTTATTCTACGATTCCGGATCAGATTGAAGCAGGTACATTTATGTGTGCTGCAGCTGCAACCGGTGGTGAAGTATTGATTAAAAATGTAATCCCTAAGCATTTGGAATGTATTTCTGCAAAATTAGTGGAAATGGGATGTACAGTTATTGAATATGACGATGCTGTAAAAGTAAAAGGAAGCGACAATATGACTTGTGCAAAAGTAAAAACACTTCCTTATCCTGGTTTCCCAACAGATATGCAGCCACAGATGGCAGCTTGTCTTGCTTTGGCAAATGGAAACAGTATGGTTACTGAAAGCATTTTTGAAAACAGATTCAAGTATGTAGATGAATTAAACAGAATGGGAGCCATGATTAAGGTAGAAGGCAATACCGCATTTATTTCCGGTGTTGGTGGATTGGAAGGTACACAGGTAAGTGCACCGGACTTAAGAGCAGGTGCTGCATTGGTTATTGCAGGATTAGCAGCAAATGGCTTCACAGAAGTAGACGATATCGTATATATTCAAAGAGGATATGAACGTTTTGAAGAAAAACTTGCCGGCTTAGGTGCAATTATTGAAAAAGTTGATACCGACAAAGAAGGACAGAGATTTAAATTAAAGGTCGGATGATAAGAAAAAAGAACCGAGATGTAACTTGGTTCTTTTTCTTTTAAAGAGGCAGTTAGGGAAAGGACAGAATTATATGAAGATTGAAAAAACCTTTGAAGAATTTCTAAAGAAGATGAAGCAGAAAGAAATTGTACTGAATTACGTGCAGGTTAGACAGCACGGAGACATTATATTGGACTGGGGAAGGCTATCGCAAAAGTCCCGTCTTAATACCTGGTCCGTTAGTAAAAGTTTCGTTTCTGTTGCAGTGGGAATTGCAATGGATGAAGGGTATCTTACCCTGGATGAGAAAATCTGTGAAAGTTTCAAGGAGTATTTACCGGAAAAACCATCGGATAATTTGACAAATCTTACCGTACGCCACTTGTTAACCATGACCACAGGTGTGGAGACCGCGTTGTTTTTTGACAACGACCAAGAACGTTACGAAACAGAAGATTGGATTCAGTATTTCTTCTCACAGAATTTCTGTTTTAAACCGGGAGAGCGGTTCCTGTACTGCAATTTCAATACATATATGTTAGCATGTCTTATCGAGAAAAAAGTCGGAATGGACATTATGGATTATTTGAAACCAAGATTATTCACACCGCTGAAAATATACAGCCCGGATTGGACCAGATGTCCCAAGGGACATATTCATGCGGCAAATGGTCTGTATTTGATTATTGATGACTATGGAAATTTTGGAGAGATGCTACTAAACGGTGGTGTCTTTGAAGGAAAAAGAATTGTTTCAAAAGAATACCTAGACCTTGCTACGGCAAATCAGATGCCGGAAGACTGGGATTTGCAGTACGGATTTCAATTTTGGATTGATCGGGACTTAAAGTCATACCGTGCAGACGGAAAGTACGGTCAGTACATTATTGTTTTGCCGGAAAAAGATATGGTGGTTTCCGTACAATCCTTAAACGAGGGAAGTATGTATGATGAAATTAGAAATTTTGTAAAAGAATTATAAATAGAAAAGCTGTAAAGGAGTCGAACTCTTTTACAGCTTTTTCTTACCTGTTTTTCAGTTTTTCCAATTGGTCGAGATTGATTTCGCCATTGGCAATGGTGGATTCCATCCAAAGCTGTAGGGATTCCACGGCAATGGATATTTTTTCCAATTCATCCTGAATTGTTAAAAAATCCGGCAACTCATCATCGGAAATTTCTCCGTCGGCGGTAATTTCAATCAATCGTTCTTTCATTCTGTTCATAGAGTTTAAGGAAGCAAGCATTTCCAAAACAATACCTGACAATTCCTTACTTTCTACTTCCGGAACATATTTTTCACCAATAGGACATTCGTGTGAGCAATAGTAGTTGCAAAGGTTGGGCAATTTGTAGCCTTCAGCCATTGCTAAAATCTCGTCCGGATGTGCAGTTGTCTTTTCGTTTTCAATCTTTTCAATGCGGTCAGCAGAGATACCTCCTAGCAATTCACTGGCTTTATCACGGGTCAAGTCCATATTTTCCCTGCTAATCTGGTAAATATTTTTGTTTTCTTTTGTTGATTTCTTTCCCATATAACTTCCTTTATCCCCAAGTATTACTTATTTCGCTCTTTTTACGGAAATAAGAGGGGTTATTTTGCTTATTTTTATGTTGAAGCAACATTCTTAAATATTATATAATAAGCGTGTTGAAAATAAAAGAAAGTTCTTAAGAAAAGTACTTAAGACGGAAGGAGTTATTATGGGACAGAATTATGGTGAAGACAGTTTTGTGACTTTTCTGACAGATTACTGGCCGCAGCTTACTATTGTTGCTGTTGTGGTACTGATTATTTCAGTGATTGTTAGTGGTTACGTGAAGGCATCTCCTGATACGGCGTACATCATATCGGGACTAAGAAAAAAGCCAAAGTACTTGATTGGAAAAGCGGGAGTAAAAATTCCGTTTTTGGAAAAGAAGGATGAGTTAAATCTTCGATTGATTCCAATTGATGTTAAAACAGCCAGTAGTGTTCCGACAGCAGATTACATCAATGTAAATGTGGATGCTGCGGTAAACGTTAAGATTAGTGATAATCCGGAAAGATTAAAACTGGCTTCACAAAACTTTTTGAACAAGAATACCGATTATATCGGTGGTGTTGCAAAGAGTGTATTGGAAGGTAATACCAGAGAAATCGTTGGAAAGATGAGATTGGAAGAAATGGTTTCCAATCGCCAGAAATTTGCAGCATTGGTAAAAGAAAATGCAGAACCGGATCTGGCAGCTATGGGACTTGATATTGTAAGTTTCAATGTTCAGAATTTCATGGATGAAAATCAGGTTATTGAAAACTTAGGTATTGATAACATTGTACAGATTCAGAAAACTGCATCCATTGCAAGAGCTGAAGGGGAAAGAGATATTAAGATTGCTCAGGCAAAGGCAAACAAGGAAGCAAATGATGCCAGCGTTGAATCTGAAAGACAGATTGCTGAAAGAAACAATGAATTGAATATTAAGAAAGCTGAATTAAAGAAAGAAGCTGATATTAAACAGGCTGAAGCAGATGCAGCTTATTCAATTCAGCAGGAAGAACAGAGAAAGTCAATTGAAACAACAAAGGCACAGGCTGATATTGCTAAGGAAGAACAGTACGTTATCTTAAAACAGAAAGAAGCAGCTGTTAAAGAACAGGCATTAGATGCTGAAATCAGAAAACAGGCTGAAGCAGAAAAATTTGCTAAGCAGCAGGCCGCAGAGGCAGAATTGTTCCAGAGAAAGAAAGACGCTGAAGCGAAGAAGTACGAATTGGAACAAGAAGCCGAAGGTATCCGCGCAAAAGGTCTTGCTGAAGCTGAAGCAATTCGTGCTAAGGCTGTTGCTGAAGCTGAAGGTATCGAAAAGAAAGCTGAAGCGATGCAGAAGTATGGCGAAGCAGCTATTTTGGAAATGTTCTTTAAGGCATTTCCGGAAGCAGTTAAGAATGCTGCAGAACCGTTATCCGGAATTGATTCTATTACAATGTACGGTACCGGAAACAATGAACAGATGGTTGGTTCTGTAATGAATACAGTAAATCAGGTATCTGACGGAATAAAGGGATCTACAGGATTGGATTTGAAGGCTGTTCTTGCTCAGTATGTGGGTACACAGTCATCAGAAAAGAAAAATGAAACAAAGGTTGAGGATGAAAAAAATGACACTACAGGAAATAATGACCAGACTGAAGAGACTGGGACTACTTTCTTAGGGGAAGTTGAAGAGTAATATGAAAAACTAAAATGCTAATAGGAGTATTTTTCCTCCGGCGCATGGGGTGGCGCCGGAGGATTTTTTGTATTGTCCTTGAAAAAGTTGCGGAAAAGCCCTATAGTTGTCTTTAGAGTGTTTAGAATCACAGGAACGGAATGGGTTTAGATGGGAAATAACAATAAAGGAGAAAAACAATGTTGTATCCAATCGAAAACAAAGTGAGAGAAGTGAAAAACTTATGTGGCATCTGGAATTTTAAAGTGGATGTGGAAAATGTGGGGATTCAGGAAAAGTGGTTTGAAAAACCGCTGACTGATACAGTACCGATGGCGGTGCCTGCCAGTTACAATGACTTGTTTACTGATGAAAAAATCAAGGAACATGTAGGCTACGTTTGGTATGAAACAGATTTTATTATTCCGGACAGTTGGGAGGAAAAGCGAATTGTACTTCGCTTTGGCAGTGCAACCCATCATGCATACGTTTATGTGGATGGAAAACAGGTGGTATATCACAAAGGCGGATTTCTTCCCTTTGAAGCAGATATCACAGAACTGATGGAAAAGAGTAACCTGGAAAACCACAGGCTGACCGTTGCCCTGAGCAATGTTCTGGATTGGACCTGTATTCCTTGCGGAGAGGTGATCAGCAAAGAAGGAGATGGTTATCCGGAGGGATTTCATTTTCAGGAAACATATTTTGACTTTTATAATTATTCTGGAATTCACAGACCGGTTAAATTATATACGACATCCAAAAAATATATTGAAGATATTGTAATTAAGACAGAAGTGGAAGGATTGCAAAGCAATTATTCCGGTGAAGAAATGCTCACTGTAGAGGATTATAAAGCATTGGATTGCAAAGAACTTCCAACAGCTGAATCTGCAGTGGTTAAAATTAAAATTCAATCTACAGATACACTGAAGGCGTTAATGGTGTTGGATGAAGAGGGTGCTGTTGTTGCCATGGAAACTCGTTTTAAAGTGTCGGGACAGGACTATTATGCTGAAATCAAGCTGGACAATCCTACGTTATGGAATCCGGGAGCAGCTTATTTATATCAGCTCAGAGTGGAGGGCGAACAGGATGTATATTCGGAAACCTTTGGGATTCGAACCATTGAAACCAATGAGAAACAGTTTCTGATTAACGGAAGACCGTTTTACTTTAAAGGATTCGGAAGACATGAAGACAGCGATATTCATGGAAAAGGAATGGATGAAGCTTTGAATATCAGAGACTTCAATTTACTGAAATGGATTGGAGCAAATTCCTTTAGAACTTCGCATTATCCATATTCCGAGGAACATATGATGCTGGCAGACCGGGAAGGGTTTGTTGTGATTGACGAAGTACCGGCAGTTGGAATGTGCTTCTGGGATGGACAGAGCGTATTTGGTGGGAACCGGGTTAATGATGAGACATTGAAACATCATCTGGATGCGTTGCGGGAAATGTATGAGAGAGATAAAAATCACCCAAGTGTAGTGATGTGGAGTGTTGCCAATGAAGCAGCAACTCATGAAGAAGGAGCTGTGCCGTACTTTGAAAAGGTTATTGAAACAATGCGGGAACTAGATGACAGCAGACCGATCACGATGGTTCATACTACCGGAGCGGATGGCGACAAGGTAAGTCAATGGTTGGATGTGATTTGTGTGAACCGTTATTACGCATGGTACACAGACCACAGTCATATCGAAGTAATTGGACTTCAATTAGAAAAGGAAATGAGACGCTGGAATGAAAAATATCAGAAGCCGGTTATTTTAAGTGAGTATGGTGCAGATACTATAGCCGGTTACCATAAACTTCCGGCAGTGGCTTTTACGGAAGAATTCCAATGTGATTATTTAGATGAATTCCATAAGGTGTTTGACCAACTGGATTTTATGATTGGTGAGCATGTGTGGGCTTACTGTGATTTCCAGACGAAACAGGGATTGAACCGTGTGGACGGAAATAAGAAAGGCGTGTTTACAAGAAACAGACAGCCGAAGATGGCGGCGTTTCGTTTGAAGGAACGGTGGAAATAGCACGAGACTTCTCGATTTCGCTTCGCTTCATCTCGCTGATTAATCATTATAAATAATAATATGTTTAGAGAGATTGATATCAACAAAGAAGTGTTGGTATCAATCTTTTTGTGTTTAAATAGTTCATTTATTATATGTTGTGGTGAAGATATTGCAGCAAGTTAAATCGAGAGATTTGACTTGCTATATTATATAGAGTAATTATATAAAACACAAATAATCACTATATATAAACAATGTAGTGGTAAATATAAAAATAATATTGACATATAAATCGCTATATGATATATTTATATCAACAACAACCAAGGAGGGTAATCAAATGAATAAAGATAAAAGAGAAAGATTTGAAAGACTATCTGTTGCAAGAACAACCAAAGTTCTTGAACAAATAAGACTAATTGGAAATCTCGGAAATCGAAATAACTATGAATATGAACCTTGGATGGTAGAGCAAATGTTTGAGGCGATTGAAAATGAACTTGCAGCTGCTAAAAAAGAGTTTGAGGACAAACCTAAGAAGGCTAAGGGGTCAGGTTTTTCTTACAGAAAACGATAATAGCCTAACTTAATTAAGATATAAGAGCATAAATATTGTATTTATACTCATATATACACACACTCTTATTTTAACCCATCCACAGAATTTGTGGGTGGGTCTTTTGTAAAGGAGGAGAAAAATGAAATACTATGATTTAATTGACATTGAAAAGTCAGAAAAAGATTCAAGAAGTTTAATAATGCCTCATCAGCAGGCCGCAGTTGATGCATTGAATAGGTATTTTGATCTAAATGAGGAAAACGCCCATGAACAATCAGGATTACTAATTCTACCATGTGGAGGAGGCAAGACATTTACATCTGTAGATTGGTTGTTAAACGAATGTGTTTCTAGAGGCTACAAAGTGTTGTGGTTGAGCCCACGTCACGAATTAATCTCACAGACTAATGATGAGTTCAGAAGACAAACACCATGTCTTTTAGAATACGGAATTAAGAAAATAAGAATATTGCCTATATCGGGAAATCGTAATCACCTAAGAATGTCCATGGCATCAAGAGCAGATGTGTATGTATGTAGCTTTTTCTCTGCGGCTAATAAAAATGGAATTAGATTTATTAATAGAATGCTCGGGACTCAAGGAAAGAAAAAATTAGTTGTTGTTATCGATGAGGCCCAATTTTCACCTTGTGACTCGCTATTAAAAATACTGGATAAAGTTACTAAGTTGTGTCCAAATAGAATATTATTAGGTCTTACAGCAACTCCGTCAAGAATGTCGAAGACAAGCTTGAAGAAATTAAGGGAAATGTATAACGTTGATAATAATATCAGAAATCACATAGGCACACCAAACGGATATATTTATGAAGTCACAGCTAAAGAACTTATTAAAACAGGTTTTTTGGCAAAACCTATACTAGAGTACGTTGAAACAAATATTAATGCAGAAGTTGAATATGATATTACTCCGGAAGATGAGGCATATTTCATTAAGAACAAAGATCTTCATGAACATGTATTAAGTCAAATTGCAGATTTCCCAGCAAGAAACAAAATAATTGTTGATAGATATCTAAAAAACAAAGAGAGATACGGAAAAACTCTTATTTTCGCAATTGACATTAATCATGCAAAAACACTTAAGAAAGAATTTGATGAGAATGGCATATCATGCGAATATGTTGTATCAGGAATGAAGGATAAGAATCAAATAATAGAGGATTTTAGAAATAATAAATTCAATGTATTAATCAATGTTCAAATACTTACAGCTGGTACTGACATACCCGATATTCAAACGATATTCGCTGCTCGCGAAACAAACAGCGATGTTCTTCTTACACAGATGATAGGCAGGGCGCTCCGTGGACCTAAGGCTAATGGAACAGAGACTGCATATATTGTAAGCTTCCATGATATTTGGGAGAGATTCCAGTATGGTATTGATCCTGGAAGTATAGACATATTTGATGAGGATTATGTATCAATTAAAGCTGATGAATATGAAGAGATTGAAGAAGTGTATGAACTACCAGAAGAGCCAAGAGGTTGGGATCAGTGGCCACCTGTTAACAATATGAAAACTACTGAAGTAGAAGATGGTATAGATTATGAAGCATTCTTTATGAAATTATATGATGTTATGAAGATTCAATGGACAACAACTGATAGAGTTGCAAGTGTACCTATTGGTTGGTTTGCAGTTCCATACAATAATGAATCAAAGCAAATATTTGTATATGATATTCAGGTTGAAGCCTATGATAAAGTTGCAGCTAATGTGAATGAAGTAATCGAGAAAAAATACGATGCCGGGAAAATAGCAAAGAAGTATTTTACAAATGTTGACGAGATACCAACATTTGAAGATTTAGATGCATTAGTAAAATATATCGAAACTAATGGAGATATGCCTGAGTTATACACATTTGAAGATAGGGAATTATTCAATACTAAAACTATTGCAGAAGAAATGGTTAAGCAGTTTTCAAAAGAGGAAGATCAAGAATATTGGCTTAAAACATTGTTTGATGAGACACCAATACTTCAGAATATCTATAAGTATTTTGCAGCATTCAAGAAAACAATCTTTGATGAACTAGTTGAAAAGAAGAATGCGGTTATCGAGACAATAGACGATAGACAAAAATATGATATTGAAGAAAACGTTTATGATTTAAATGAATTAATGGACGAAGTGGTCGATAGATATAGATTTTTGAAAAAGGATGCTATAGCTAGCATTGAGTGGACCAAAAAGCCTGTTACCAAATGGTGTGCAGTGACTTGGCAGGATAGAAGGTCCGAAATACCAAGGTTTAAAATATTTGTTAGTAGTTTATACTCAAGCAAAAGAATTAGCAGAGAGACAATTAAGTTCTTGATTTATCATGAATTAATTCATGCAAATGGATGGTGGGAGCATGATGATGATTTTTATAAGATCGAGAGGATGTTTGATAACTCTGCAGATTGTGACGGTGAGTTAGATGAAATAGCGCTCAAATATAATCTGGATAAAAATTTGAAATATGCAGTACCAAATATTTCTGAAAAAGAAATATTCCCAGAGTATTACGAACCTATTAATCATAAACCATTTGAATTTGATTACAGTAAAGCACCTCAGAAAAACAATTGTATAGAAAACAATTCTAGCGAATCAAAAGGAATAAAAACAGGTGTGAAATATTGTAGAGAGTGCGGTAAGAAATTGCCAGAAGATGCGAAGTTCTGTGATAGATGTGGAGCAAATGTGCAGTACAATTAAAAAAGGAGAATATCAATATGCAAGTAATGCCACCTAGATGTTTAAGATGTAAATATTATCAAATAGGACCATAGTTTATAGGAGATACTGCAAGGTGTAAAAAATGGGGTGAAGTACCTAGAGATATTTTTTACAAAGCTAAAAAGTGTGATAAATTCTGCGCGGAGGATAAAGAAAGTAGGTAAGAAAATGAGAATACTGTTTTGTAATATTGCTTGGATGAGAGAATATACAGGAAATGAAGATGGAAATGATCCCCCGATGAATGGTGGATCTTATGTAAACGAACATAGTGATGCGCATGAGAAGTATAATTTTTCTCCTGTGAAATTTAAGGATGATGAAGAACTTTACTGCCTTGGTTTTTATGAGACAAAATCGCATAATGGCGAGAAGGTGAATCAAATGCGTATTGAGAATATAGTAGGATGTGGGGCTTGTAAAAAAGAGAAGTCGGTAGATGATGTTTTAGTTATATATTGTGCGAAGCATCCATTTCACAATTTCACAACCATTGTTGGATGGTATAACCATGCAACAGTATATCGCGATTATCAGGAACAGGAATTTGATGACGGATATATTCAATACTATAATATGATTGCTAAGGCGAAAGATTGTGTTCTTCTACCAGTCAGTGAAAGATCAAGGATTCTCCTATGGCAGGCTCCGCGAAAAGGTAAAGGTTGGAAATTTGGATTTGGTAGAGCAAATGTATGGTATGCTAGCGAAGATGATGAAAGACTAGATGCTTATTTAAAGAAAATAACAAAGCAAATAGAAGATTATTCTGGTGAAAACTGGATACAGTACTAGGAATAACTAAATAACAAATCTCAAAGTCATTCTCAAACTTATGACAAAAATAATCAATAAAACTGATTAAATTTGTCACTATTATTCTTTTGGGGCATATGTTATAGTACTGTTATCCTAAAAAAGGTTAAGGCTTTGATGAGAAGTAGTAGTTATGGATTGGCTTTCAGAGAGTTGTCGGTTGGTGCGAGACAATAAGGATGAAGTAATGAACTCGTCTCTGAGCTTCCTGCTGAAACTGTCCCGAGGTGACAGCGTGTAGGTATGGACGGTTTTCACCGTTATATGAAGTGATGGTTAAACATCCATGAGTGCTTACCATAAAATAAGAAGAACACTTCGATGTGCATGTTTCTTATGGAGTTATGGTTTGAATCAGAGTGGTACCGCGTAGTAAAGCTTACGTCTCTGTGTTTTTTGAAAAACGCAGAGACGTTTTTCGTTTACAAAACAAAGAAATAGAGTTAGAATGTATGGGTTGTAAAGGAGATTTTGATTATGATGAATTATAAGAAGTATCAAAGACAATATTTTATGCCACCAACACCTACCTATGATTGGGTAAAGAAGGAATATATTACAGAAGCACCGATTTGGTGTAGTGTTGACCTTCGTGATGGAAATCAGGCACTTATTGAACCGATGAGCTTAGAAGAAAAATTAGAATTTTTCAAGATGTTAGTTGATATTGGATTCAAAGAAATCGAAGTTGGATTCCCGGCTGCATCAGAAACAGAATATAAATTTATGAGAGCCTTAATTGAAAGAGACATGATTCCGGATGATGTGACGGTTCAGGTATTAACTCAGGCCAGAGAACATATCATCAAGAAAACATTCGAAGCAGTGAAGGGTGCAAAGCATGCAGTAATCCATCTTTACAATTCCACATCTGTGGCACAGCGTGAACAGGTATTTAAGAAGAGTAAAGAAGAAGTTATGAAGATTGCTGTGGATGGTGCAGAATTATTAAAGAAGCTTGCAGCAGAAGTAGAAGGAAACTTCTCTTTTGAATATAGTCCGGAAAGTTTCCCGGGAACAGAAGTTGATTACGCATTAGATGTTTGTAACGCAGTATTGGATGTATGGCAGCCAAAGAAAGAAAATAAGGTAATCATTAATATTCCTGCAACTGTGGAAAATGCAATGCCTCATGTATTTGCAACACAGGTGGAATATATGCATAAGAATTTAAAATATCGTGATGCGGTAACGATTTCCGTTCATCCACACAATGACAGAGGTTGTGGTGTGGCAACAGCGGAATTAAGTATTCTTGCAGGCGCAGACCGAATTGAAGGTACGTTATTTGGAAATGGAGAAAGAACAGGTAACGTTGACATTATTACATTAGCAATGAACATGTTCTCTCATGGTGTTGATCCGAAACTTGACTTCAGCAACATGCCTCAGATTTGTGAATTATATGAACGTGTGACAAGAATGCAGGTAAGTCCACGTCAGCCATACGCAGGAGACTTAGTGTTTACTGCCTTCTCCGGTTCTCATCAGGATGCCATTGCAAAGGGTATGGCATGCAGAGAAAAGAATCCGGATGGACATTGGACTGTTCCATATCTTCCGATTGATCCGGTGGATGTTGGAAGAACTTACGATTCTGACGTTATCAGAATTAACAGCCAGTCCGGTAAGGGTGGCGTAAGCTATATCTTAAAGCAGAACTTCGGTTTATCATTACCGGAAAAGATGAGAGAAAATGTTGGATATACTGTTAAGGATGTATCTGATAAAGAACATAAGGAATTATCTCCGGAATGGGTACACCAGATTTTCGAGGATAAGTATGTCAATGACAACTCTGTATTCAGCGTGCCGGAAGCGCACTTTGAACAGAAGGACGGCATTGTTGCGGAAGTGACAATTGCCCGCAAGGATGAAGCAAGAGTTGTAAAGAGTACAGGAAACGGACGTTTAGATGCTGTCAGCAATGCATTTAAGCAGTTCTTTGACATCAGTTATGAATTATCCGTTTATGAAGAACATTCACTTTCCAGAGGTTCTTCATCCAAGGCAGTTGCCTATGTGGGAATCAGCTGCAATGGAACCATGTTCTGGGGTGTTGGAATTGATGCGGACATTATTAAGGCATCCATCCAGGCGCTTACTGTTGCTGTAAACCAGTATCTTACATCCATTGGAAAAAATGGAGAACAGGATGAAAGGTTAACGGAAATCAAAAATTTTATTAACACCAACTACCTTACGGTGACTTTAGACGAACTTTCAGAGGAATTCCACTTATCTAAGCCGTATCTGTCAAAGTATATTAAGGCGAAGTCAGGAAAGACCTTTGGTGAGTTGGTGAAAAATGTGCGAATGAAGAAGGCCAGAACACTGCTGAAAGGAAGCAGTATGACGGTTGAGGCTATTTCTGATGCGGTAGGTTATCAGGATGTGGAACATTTTATCCGGTTATTCAAGAAAAAATACGGAATGACACCGGTTCAATTTAGAAATACAAAATAGTTACGAAGAGTCGTCGTTACTTTGAAGGTGTGTACTGACACCAAAAGTAAGACGACTCTTTTATTGAAAAAAATCGAACAATGGGATGGATATTATGGCGAAGAAAATAATTGACCACAATGAGGTTTTGAAAACTGAGAATAAAGAAGTGCTGGGGAAAATAATTGAAGGTTCGACAGTTCCGTTGCAGGAGAATGGAAAAATAAAGAAGGAAAATAAGAATATTTTTATTAGGGCGGCAGGTACTACAAAATGGGAATATTTATGGGGGATTGTGTTTGAGCTGGCGATGTTAACTAGTACATTTATGGGAATATATGCAGCAATTTATGGGGATGATGTTGGCTTGATGTTTTCGATAGTTTGTATCCCTGTGTTTGGCTTTGTGACAATTTGGCTCCTGTTCAATATTTTACGTGGCATATATGATGAAATTGTTGTGCGGATATTTGGAAAGAAGATTCAAGGAACAGTTCTCAAAGTTGATCAAGAAAATAGTCTGTTAACAATAATGGTAAGTACCCCGGTTGGCCAAAGAACTTTTGAATATAAAAAATATAAAATACAAAAAGACTGTAGATTCTATAGTGCGGGATGCATTGTAACGTTAAAGGTCTTTGGCAATATCGTTCTTTTATTAAAGAAAAATGGAAAGAGAAAGACCATAGAAAATCTTAAAGATTTAAGTTTTGAATCAATCCCTGATGTTATCGGGTACAACGGTGGAGCATCGTTTGTCCATTGCAAAGTGGCACATGTCAATCTTTGGAACTGTTTTGCAATGTCATATTTTGGATTTTTTTTGTTCATAGCAACACCGATATTAATTGTAATTTCTGTAGGTTTGCTAAAATCTATAGGGAAAATCGGTGGCAAAGAAATTTTCGGCATCTTACTAGGGGTGACAGGGTTTGGGCTTATTTTAATTATTGAAATCGTATGCATTTATAAATCATCTGCCCAATTTTACAGATTTATATCGGTTATGATTCATGGGAAGACTATAACCGGAGAAATCTGTGGTTGCGAAGAAGAAATAGGAATGTCTTATAATAAAAAACCGGGAGTGGTATATATCATTCGTATCCGTACATCAGATGGTTACAGAATGATCGAATACAAAATGTCCAGCTCAAAGAATAAGTATTCTATTGGTGAAACGGTTACGTTAAAGGTATATAAGAATTATATTAAGCTTCAAAAGAATTAGGGGAAACTTGTTGACATCCATAAAAACTAATGATATAACAATCACTGTGTGAAATATATTACTCTTATTAAGAGATGGCGGAGATACAAGGATCGATGAAGCCACGGCAACCCCCGATGAGGAAGGTGCCTACCCGAGCAGCAATAGCTGATCAATAAGAGGATTTGATAACCTTGATTTCAAGTCCACTTTATGTGGACTTTTCTTTATGTATACGGGAGATTGAAACTCCATCTCGGTATACCGGAACAGTATAACAGAGTAATAATAAATGAAAGGTGAGAAAAAATGGAAAAGAGATTATTTACTTCAGAATCCGTAACAGAAGGACATCCGGATAAAATCTGTGATCAGATTTCCGATGCCATTTTAGATGAATTAATGAGACAGGATCCAAACAGCCGTGTTGCCTGTGAAACAGCAATTACTACAGGATTGGTATTGGTAATGGGTGAAGTTACCACAGAAGGCTATGTGGATATTCAGAAAGTGGTAAGAGATACCATTAGAGAAATTGGTTATGACAGAGCAAAGTATGGTTTTGACTGTGATACTTGTGGTGTTATCACTGCATTAGATGAACAGTCTGCAGATATTGCCATGGGTGTTGATAAGGCGTTGGAAGCAAAGGAACATACTATGAGTGAAGATGAAATCGAAGCAATCGGTGCCGGAGATCAGGGTATGATGTTTGGTTATGCAACTGATGAAACAGAAGAATTTATGCCATATCCGATTTCTTTGGCTCATAAGTTAACAAGAAAATTAACAGAAGTTCGTAAGAATGGAACACTGGATTATTTACGTCCGGACGGAAAGAGTCAGGTAACTGTGGAATATGATGAAGACGGAAAGCCGGCTAGAGTGGATGCAGTTGTTATTTCCACACAGCATAATCCGGAAGTGACACAGGAACAGATTCATGAAGATATCAGAAAATATGTGATTGATGCGGTGATTCCACAGGAAATGGTAGATGAAAATACAAAATTCTTTATCAATCCAACAGGTCGATTTGTAATCGGTGGACCACAGGGGGACTCCGGTCTTACAGGACGTAAGATTATTGTAGATACTTACGGTGGATATGCAAGACACGGCGGTGGAGCTTTCTCAGGAAAGGATTGTACTAAGGTAGACCGTTCCGCAGCATATGCAGCAAGATATGTGGCAAAGAACATTGTAGCCGCAGGATTGGCAAAGAAATGTGAAATCCAGCTTTCTTACGCAATCGGTGTGGCACAGCCAACCTCTGTTATGGTGGATACTTTTGGAACCGGAGTTCTTTCCGATGAAAGATTAGTGGAAATCATTCGTGAAAACTTTGATCTTCGCCCGGCAGGAATCATTAAGATGCTTGATTTGAGAAGACCAATTTACAAGCAGACTGCAGCCTACGGACATTTCGGAAGAAATGATATTTCTTTACCATGGGAAGCAATTGATAAAGTCGATGTATTAAAGAGTTATTTATAAAATGTGAAAAAGCATAGATAACGTAAAAGCAAAACTGGCAGATTGGAACACCCTGATGAATGAGCGTCTCAATACTGCCAGCCGACAATTAAAAAATGCTTTGAAAGAAAATTATAATTTTACTCTGAAGGAATAATGGATAGTAATTTCAGCAGATAAGGAATTTCTGCTTCAAAATTTACTGCATAGGTTACATGTTCCGGATCAAGATAAGTATTCTTGATGCAGGCACAGGTATAATCTGCAGCAACTATTAAGGCTTCCTCAATGGAAAAGCCCTTGGTTAACGCACCGGAGAATGTGCTGGAAAAGACATCGCCGGTCCCATGAGAACGATAAGGAATTTTTTCAGTTCCATAACTGAAGAATTCCTTATTTTTTTTGTGATATCCTAAAAAGCCCAGGGTGCCGTCCGGGAAAGAAACGCCGGTAATTACTGCAGTATTGCATCCCAATGCTACTAATTTCTTTAATAACTCCTGAAGGAATTCCAAAGAGGCATCTTCACCGGGATAGGTTTCTCCCAACATCAGGCACGCTTCGGAAATATTCGGAAGAATAATATCTGCCTTGCCGCATAAATGTTTCATCTCTTTAGCAAAATGCCCATCAAATCCGGGATAGAGAACTCCATCCTCTGCCATGGCGGGATCGACCACAATGTAATTATCTTTGCTGCCAAAAGTATCAAAGAATTCTGATACAATTTTAATCTGACGTTGAGAACCAAGGTATCCGGTATAAATTGTGCTAAATTGGAACTTCTGACTTTCCCAGTGTTTTTTGATAGGTTCCAAATCATCCGTTAAATCACGGAAGGTAAAATTCGGAAACTGAGTATGGGTGGAAAGAACTGCAGTAGGTACAATGGCAGTTTCAATTCCCATAGAAGAAATAATTGGCAGTGCCACCGTAAGAGAGCACTTTCCAATACATGATATATCCTGAATTGTCATTAATCGTTTCATGGTTTACCTCCAACCTAGTTGTAACAATGATTGCATTATACATTGAATGTGGTATTATTGATATTATCAATTATTGAAAGAAACATAAGACCAGAAAGGAGCCGCCAATGTTATATGATTTGGAAAAAAGGGGCAGTCATCCCATTTATGAATATCTGTATCACTGTATTAAAAATGATATTCTCACCGGGAAAATTGAACCGGGAGAAAAACTGCCTTCCAAAAGGGAGTTTGCAAAGAGTCACGGAATCAGTGTGATTACCGTGGAAAATGCCTATGCCCAATTGGTGACGGAAGGTTATATTTTTGCAAAGGAAAAGAGAGGATATTTTGCCGGGGATATTGGCGGAAAATATATTCAGGGAAAAAAGAAGAGAATTCCCGTGGCGGAAAAGAAACGTAAAAAATGGTTGGTGGATTTTAAATCCAATCATATTCTCTATGACAGTTTTCCGTTTTCCACCTGGTCTAAGGTAATGCGACAGACCTTATTGGATCAGGAAAACTCTTTTTTGGAAAGTCCGGAGAGCCAGGGGGTAGCGCCGCTTCGCCAATATATTTCCATGCATCTGGAAAAGTATCGAGGTTTGAGTATTGATCCCAATAACATTATTGTCGGTGCAGGAACGGAATATCTTTATGGACTGATTGTACAGATTTTGGGACATAGTTCTATGATTGCTGTAGAAGATCCGGGACATAAAAAAATTGGAAAAGTTTATGAAAGCAACGGAATTCGTTGTATTCGGATTCCGGTGGATCGGAACGGTTTAAAGGTAGAAGCACTGAAAGGAAGCAATGCGTCAGCAGTTCATTTGTCGCCGTCCCATCATTTTCCAACCGGTTGTGTTGTGCCGGTTGCAAGAAGACATATGCTGATTCAGTGGGCAAGAGACAACGACAGTTATATTATCGAGGATGATTATGACAGCGAATTTCGTTTTAGTGGCAAACCGATTCCAACCCTTGCCAGTATTGATGAAGAACGGGTTATTTATATGAATACCTTTTCAAAAACATTGGCACCGTCTATTCGCATTGCTTATATGATTTTGCCGGAAAAACTGATGAAAGTATTTCGGGAAAAGTTTGACTTTTATTCCAGTACGGTTACCGGTTTTGAACAGTACACGCTGGCAAACTTTATCCGGTTAGGATATTATGAAAGACATATCAATCGAATGAGAAATTATTATCGGGAGTATCGAAATCATATTTTGACGGCAATTAAGGAATCTCCGATTTTTGATAAAGTAACCATTGAAGAAGAAAATGCCGGATTGCATTTTATTCTGAAGATTAATCGTGATATTGATGATGAGCAGTACGTGGAAAAATTAAAAAACAACAATATTAATATTTCTACGGTGGCGGAATACTGCTATAATGATAATGAAAATTTTAAACATCAGTTTATTATTAATTATTCTGCCGTTCAGGAAGAAGATTTGAAAAAAGCACTGGAAATTATGAACCGGGCTTTGGAGGACTAAATGGAACAATATAATGGAAACAAAGATTTTAAAATAGATGTACCACGGAATGTAAAGATTATTTTGTCTGTTTTGGAAGAAAACGGTCATGAAGCCTTTGCGGTGGGCGGTTGTGTCCGGGATGCCATTTTGGGGCGTACGCCGGATGACTGGGATATTACCACGTCAGCTTTGCCACAGCAGGTAAAAGATGTTTTTCATAAGACTTTGGATACCGGTTTACAGCATGGCACCGTGACAGTACGAATTGGTGGGGAAGGTTATGAAGTAACAACCTATCGAATTGACGGCGAATATACTGACGGAAGACATCCGGACTCCGTGGAGTATACTTCTAATCTGATTGAAGATTTGAAGCGCAGAGACTTTACCATCAATGCCATGGCCTACAATCCGACGGTGGGATTAATCGATGCCTTTGACGGAATGGGAGATTTGCAGCGAAAGTGCATTACCTGTGTAGGAAAAGCAGAACAGCGTTTTGAAGAAGATGCATTGCGTATTCTTCGTGCAATTCGTTTTTCCGCGCAGTTGGGATTTACCGTATCAGAGACCACGAAAGAAGCGATTCGGACGTTGGCTCCGACTCTGGAAAAAATCAGTGCAGAGAGAATACATACGGAAATGGAAAAGCTTCTTCTTTCCAAGCATCCGGAAAAAATCATGGATGCATATGAGTTGGGAGTGACGAAGGTAGTATTGCCGGAGTTTGATGCCATGGTGGAATGCCCGCAGAATACGCCGTACCACAAATATGATGTGGGAAGGCACACCGTGGAAGTGATGAAGCATGTGCAGGCAAATAAAACCATGCGATGGGCAGCACTGTTACATGATGTGGGAAAACCGAAGAGTAGGACTACCAAGGATGGCAGAGATCATTTTTACGGGCATGCCCATGTGGGGAGTACCATGGCAGTGGAAGTGATGCGTCGGATGAAGATGGATAACAAGACAATTAAGGTAGTTTCGAAACTGGTGGATTGTCATGATGACCGGCCTACAACCACAGCGTTGGGAGCAAGTCCGGAAGCGATTCGCAGAAGTGTTTATAAAATCGGTAAAGATATTTATGACAATTATTTGCAATTGGTTTATGCAGATTTCCAGGGAAAAAGCGACTATGGAAAAGAAAACGGATTTGATGCCTATCTGTACACGAAAGAACAGTATGAATTGATTGTTAAAGAAGGGATTTGTACTTCCATTAAGGAGATGAATATTTCCGGGAAGGATTTGATTGCCATAGGATGCCCTGTGGGAGAAAAAATAGGAACGGTTCTGGATGAGTTAATGGATATTGTTTTGAAGGAACCGCAAAAAAATCAAAAAGAACTGTTAATGGAAGAAGCGAAAAAATTAATATAAACGAGGAAAACATCGGAAGCTGGTCCGGTGTTTTTCTTTTGGTAAATTGCATTCCACTCAATGTCATAAAAGCCGAGGCCCACTCATAGTCTAGGAGTAGAAAACAGACGCGAAGTGGGTGGAATGTATGAATGAAAAGGCAATAGGAATCTTTGAACAGTACGATCTGAAGGTCGATAGCGCTTTTAAGTATCGGGGAAACTATGGATGTTATACGGCTACGGGAAAATATATTCTGATGGAATATGATTTCAGTGAAGAAAAACTGGAAACCATATTCACGGTCCAGGAATATCTGGAACAGGGAGGGATTAAAACTGAGAAGTTGATACATAATAAAGAAAATCGAATAATTAGCGTTGGGGAAGATGGATTCGGCTATGTATTGAAAAAAATATATGATGTAGAAGAATGTGACATTCGAAGGAGAGAGCATTTGGAAAAAGCAGCGAAGAACCTTGGAAAAATTCACAAACACTGTAGGGAGATGGCGACGATTTGGGATGAAACTGTGCGAATCTATCCGGCGAAAAATATGCTGGATGCATTCCGGAAACACAATAAGGAAATCTTACACATTAAAAACTATATTGGGAAAAGAAAAAATAAGAATTACTTTGAGCGATATCTTCAGGGAATTATTGAAGCGTATTGGAATCAGGGAAAAGAGACTGTTACATTGTTGGAACAGTCAGCGTATGAGGAACTATACCGGAATGCAATTTGCCAGAAACAGATCCTTCATGGAAATTACAATCAGCATGCCATAGGCTTTGAACAACAGAATCCGGTGCTGGTTCATCTTTCGAAGGTTTACTATGGTCCACGGATTCAGGATGTATATGATTTCTTAAGAAAAGTTCTGGAAAAAAACAACTGGAATATTGCTTTGGGTCATGAGGTGTTGGGACATTACGAAACGGAGAATCCTTTAAAGAAGGAAGAGTATACGGTGCTGAAAGCTCTTTTTTCATATCCGGAGAAGTTTTGGAAGATTGTAAACTACTATTACAACTCCAATAAATCATGGTACTCGGAGAAAAATGAGGAGAAGCTGAAAGCTTTTCAGGAACAGGAGGGATTCAGAAGGGAATTTATTGCGTCATTGTAGTTTTTTTCTATACATTTTCATAACAATATCAAATTTTCAACAAATTTCAGTATAAAAACGTTTTTTCTTGTTCCATTTCGGTAAAGTTTGTATTATAATAACACCAAATGGGCAAAAAATAGACTAGTTGTTAATTTCACCATGGTAAACAATGGGAGGAAAAATATGAGTTATAAGGATACTTATCAGGAATGGTTAGCAAATCCATATTTTGATGATGAAACTAAAGCAGAATTAAAAGCTTTAGAAGGAAATGACAAAGAAATTGAAGACAGATTTTACAAAGAATTGGAATTTGGTACAGCAGGGCTTCGTGGTATTATCGGTGCCGGTACCAACAGAATGAATTTCTACACAGTTAGAAAGGCATCTCAGGGTTTAGCAAATTATATTATCAAAATGAATGGTCAGGAAAAGGGTGTTGCGATTGCATTTGATTCCAGAAGAATGTCTCCGGAATTTGCAGATGCTGCAGCATTATGTTTGAATGCAAACGGAATTAAGGCCTATGTATTCGAATCATTGAGACCAACACCGGAACTGTCTTTTGCAGTTCGTACCTTAGGATGTATTGCAGGAATTAATATTACTGCAAGTCACAATCCGGCTGAATACAACGGTTATAAAGTTTACTGGGAAGATGGTGCACAGATTACACCACCTCATGACGAAAACATTATGGCTGCTGTAAAGAGTCTTGATGTGACTGAAGCAAAGACTATGGATAAGGAAGAAGCTATCCAGGCAGGTCTTTACGTACAGATTGGAAAAGAAGTTGACGATCAGTATATTGAAGCATTGAAGAAACAGGTTAAAAATCAGGATGCAATTGATGCGGTTCAGAAGGACATTAAGATTGTTTATACACCGCTTCACGGTACAGGAAATATTCCTGCTCGCAGAATTCTGAAAGAATTAGGTTTTGAAAATGTATATGTTGTAAAAGAACAGGAACTTCCGGATGGAGATTTCCCAACAGTAGGTTACCCAAATCCGGAATCAGAAAAAGCATTTGAATTGGCTGTGAAGTTAGGAAATGAAGTAGGCGCAGATTTGTTGCTTGCTACGGATCCGGATGCAGACCGTTTAGGTGTATATGTCAAAGGAAATGAACCGGGAAGATATCATGTATTGACCGGTAATATGTCTGGTTCTCTTCTTGCAGATTATGAAATCAGCCAGATGAAGGAAGCAGGAACTCTTCCGGAAGATGGTGCTTTGATTAAGACGATTGTAACAACAAACCTTGCAGACGATATTGCTAAATATTACAACATTGATTTAATTGAATGTTTAACAGGATTTAAGTATATCGGACAGCATATTTTAAATATGGAACAGACCGGAAAAGGTCACTACTGCTTCGGCTTCGAAGAAAGCTACGGATGCCTTATCGGTACACATGCCAGAGATAAGGATGCCATTGTTGCAACTATGGCACTTTGTGAAGCAGCAGCTTATTACAAAACAAAGGGAATGTCTCTTTGGGATAAGATGATCGAAATGTACGATAAGTACGGATACTGGCAGGATGGAATTCAGTCAATCGAACTGAAGGGTAAAGAAGGTATTGAAAAGATTGCCAATACTTTGGAAAAACTTCGTGCAAACGTTCCGACTGAAATCGCAGGTTACAAGGTTCTTGCTGCCAGAGATTACAGAGAAGATACAATTAAGAACATGGAAACCGGAGAAGTTACAAAGACAGGGCTTCCTACATCCAACGTTTTATACTACGATTTGGAAGATGGTGCATGGGTTTGCGTAAGACCATCCGGAACAGAACCAAAATTGAAGTTCTACTACGGCGTGAAGGGTACTGATTTTGATGATGCGAAGGCTAAGAGAGCAAAACTCGGTCAGTATATGATTGATCTCGTAAACGGAATGCTTCAGTAATTAAAACTAAAAATCATAAAGAGAACGAACACCATAATATATTGAAATAAGATATATTATGGTGTTTTTATTATGAAGAAAACCAGAATGTGGCTGTTACTTTGGGGAATCCTTATTGTGCTGAACGGTTGTCGAATGGAACCACTGAATCGGGAGAAAAAGAATGATTTGGATTTTACGGTGGTTTCGGAAATTGAATTAACAGAACCGGTAAAACGGATTGTGGAAGAACGGAAGAAAGCTCCTTTTAAAGTGACGTTTTCGGATGAAGAATTTACCTATATTCTGATCGGGTACGGGAAACAGGAATATACGGGCTATCGCATCCGGGTCAAAGAACTGTATGAAAGTGACAATGGGATTTTTGTTACTACGGAGTTTTCCGGCCCGAAGGAATACCAACAACGGAAAAGAGAATCCTATCCTTATCTTGTAGTGAAAATTGAATACACGGATAAAAATATTATTTTTAGTGAATAATCCCGCCAAACTCCGGCATAAGATTTTAGTATAAACAAAGAGAGGTGGGAAGTATGGAAGTAATCAGAAATAATATTCATATGAATGTGGTGAAAAAGAATTTTGTCACCACGTTTTATGTCAGTCATGAAGGAACCGTAAATGAAGCCGGTCCGGCAATCGGAAATGTTATTTGCCGAAAAGAACGTGCCGTGGCAGAGCAGGTTACTGTGAGAAATAATCAGATTACTATTGACGGAAAGTTGAACTATGAAATTTTGTACAATGGGGAAAATGAAGAACATGTCTGCTGTATTGAAGGAGAAAGCGGATTTCGGGAAGTGATGAAAGTGCCTGATGTGGAAAGCGGAGAAGCAAAAGCAAGGATGGAAATCATTTCTTCTTCTCTTCAACTGATTGATGGCAGAAATTATATTTATAAAATCAGCGTTATGGCATACATAACCGTGGAACAATTGGAAGATTTGGAAATGGTTAAAGTGGTTCCGGAAGAAAATTTGAAAGTGCTTTCTAAAGAAGTGGAAGTGCTGGAGGTGAAAGCAAACAGCAGTGAGATGTTCCGAATCAGCGAACAGTTAGAAGTGCCGGCGGGAAAACCGGGAATTGAGAAGATTGTTTGGAAGGATATTCGACTGAACACCATTTCCGTAAAACCGTTAGACCGGCAGTTGGAAGTTTCGGGCGAACTGTTTGTGTTTTTGCTGTATCTTCCGGAGGAGGAAAACGGAACAGAGCAGTGGATGGAATCAACCCTTGGATTCCATGGAGTTGTGGAAATGAGTGAATCGGAAGAAGGCATGATTAGTTTTGTGGAGGCAAAATTGTGCGATGCCAATTTGACCCCGGTGCCGAACGGAACCGATGAAATGAAACAGTTGAATCTTACAGCATTGTTGAAACTGGATGTGAAGTTGTATCAGGAACAGAACTATGAAAATGTTGTGGACCTGTATGCACCGAACAAAAATGTTATTCCGGAATTCAAGGAACAGAAACTCCACCGTCTGCTGGTGAAAAATCAGGCAAGAACCAAGGAAGCAGTGAAGATTGATGTGGATGAGGATCAGGGAAAGATCCTTCAACTTTGCAACGGCAATGCGCGACTGCAGATAGAAAATGTGATTCCGGGGGATCACAGTATCAAAATCATGGGAAAAATTGTGGCAGAGATTTTGTACATTTCCGCAGATGACAACAACCCGATTTCCGGAAAGAAAAAAGAAGTTCCCTTTGAACATATTATTGATGCGGAAAACATTGCCCCGACAGACCGGTATTATATTGACTGGAGAACAGAGCAGATTTCTTCAAATCTGCTGAACGGAAAACAGGTGGAAGTCAAGGCGGTGGTTGCGATGGAGGTTCTGGTGTTCCGTGAGGAAAAAGAACAGATTCTGAAAGAGGTGCGGGAAGAAGCAATCGACATGGAAGAGCTTGCATCCATTCCGTTGATTCGCGGATATGTTGTACAACAGGGGGATACCTTGTGGCAACTGGCAAAAAGAAACCGTACAACAACCGAGGAAATTATGGAAATGAATGATTTGAAGGATGAAGAATTAAAGAAAGGTGACAAACTGCTGATTGTAAAATCCTGTCAATAGAGTATAATTACTTTACGACAGAAAAAATGGAGAAACAAATGGAAAAAATAGAGTTAAAAGCATATGGGAAAATAAATTTAGGATTGGACGTTCTGGAAAAAAGACCGGACGGGTATCATAATCTGGAAATGATTATGCAGACAGTTGGTGTTTATGATGATGTCATCATCCGCAAAATTCCGGAGAAGGACCGCATTGTGGTAAAGACCGATACTATGGTTCTGGATAATGAAAAAGGAAACTTGGCATATATGGCAGCAAAAATGTTGATGGAGGAGAAAGATATTCACGAAGGCGTGGAAATTGAACTTCATAAGAGAATTCCGATTGCCGGGGGAATGGCAGGGGGCAGTGCTGACTGCGCGGCAACCCTGAAAGGGATCAATGAAATGTTCAATCTGGGCTTTGACCGTGAAGCGTTAATGGAGCGAGGCGTGAAACTGGGAGCAGACGTTCCTTATTGCATTCTGGGAGGAACTGCTTTGGCGGAAGGGATCGGAGAAAAACTGACTCCCTTGCCGGCACCACCGCAGTGTCCCGTTATTATTGCGAAGCCTCCGGTTTCTGTATCCACTGCATTTGTATACGGAAACATCCGACCAAAAGAAATTGAAAAACATCCGGATACAAAGGGGCTGATGGAAGCAATTAAGAACCGGAATCTGGAACAGTTGGCGAAATTGCTTTACAATGTTATGGAAGATGTTACCATTCCGGAATATCCGATTATTGATACGATTAAAAAACAGCTGATGGCTGACGGAGCAATCGGTTCCATTATGAGTGGCAGCGGGCCGACAGTCTTTGCACTGTTTCAGGATATGGAAACGGCACAAAAGGCGTATAATCATCTGGAAGAATTATCTCTGACGGAACAGCTTTATTTAACGGAATTCGTTAATGAAGATTAGTCCGGAAGAAACTGATTTAGAAAAGTAAAATATTTGAAGCGAAAATGCAGGGATGGTTCCTGCATTTCCTTTTGTGGAGAAGTACTCTCTGAAACCGAAGGAATAGAACAGGATTCGGAAGGGTAACCGAGAGAAGGACAAAAAATACTCCACCAAAATACAAAAACAATGATTAAGAACTGATATTTTTTCATAATATAATCTCCTTGAAAATTGATTTGTATAGAGTGTTGACTGTTTTACACAGAAATATTCAAGGGTATTGAATTATTTTCCTAAAATGTTAAAATATTGGTACTAAGAAGCAAAGGTGTAGAGATTATGAAATATAGTAACGCACCCATTGGAGTCTTTGATTCCGGTGTGGGTGGATTGACAGTAGCGAGAGAAATTATCAGACAACTTCCACAGGAAAGCGTTGTGTACTTTGGAGATACGGCGAGAGTTCCTTACGGAAGTAAATCAAAAGATACCATTATCCGCTATTCACGACAGATTGTTCATTTTTTGCAGACAAAGAATGTAAAGGCTATCGTGATTGCGTGTAATACAGCAAGTGCATTTGCACTGGAGGCAGTGGAAGCGGAACTGGACATTCCGGTAATCGGTGTGGTAAAGCCGGGAGCAAAAACTGCGATTGAAACGACGAAGAACAAACGTATCGGAATTATTGGAACAGAAGGTACGATTAAGAGTGAATTATATACAAAATACATTCGGGGAATTGATCCGGAAATCGAGGTTGTAGGAAAAGCGTGTCCGCTGTTTTGCCCACTGGTGGAAGAGGGAATGTTGAATGACCCGGTAACGGACGAAATTGCTTCCAGATATTTAAAGGATTTGAAGGAAGAGAATATTGACAGCCTGATTTTGGGTTGTACCCATTATCCATTGTTGCGAAGCACTGTTGGAAAAATTATGGGGGAAGGCGTGAATCTTGTAAATCCGGCTTATGAAACTGCAGTGAGTCTTGGGAAACTGTTGGAAGAAAAGGGGATTTGTGCAGAAGCTGAACATCAGAGCGAATATAGTTTTTATGTCAGTGATGCGGAAGAAAAATTTAAAGCGTTTGCAAATTCCATTATGCCGTTCCATATCGAATTGATTGAGCAGATAAACATTGAAGAGTACTAAAAAACAGAATGGGGTGAAATTCAAAGATGGATAAAGACGTATTGGTAAAAATTTCGGGGCTTCAGGGAGCGGTGGACGGAGAAGAAACCGTGGAACTGATGGCTCGTGGAAAATATTACAGAAAAAACAATAAGCACTATCTTCTATATGATGATATTGAAGAAGAGAGTGGAATGACTACAAAAAATACCATTAAGTTTAATGAAGACAAAGTTGAAGTTCTTCGAAACGGAATGGTAAACGGAAAACTGATTTTTCAGCAAGGGAAAAACAGTCAGTCTCTTTACGGGACACCGTACGGGGATATTTTGCTGGAAGTTATGACAAAGAAAATTGCTGTGGAAGAAATTACAGATAATATTAATCTTTTGATTGAATATGAATTGTATGCAGATAACACCAAAGTTACGGACAGCAAAATTATCATCGATATTAACGGACAATAAAAAAATGATTGAAAGAAGTTCTTTCAATCATTTTTTTTATTTTAGTTCTTTCCGAAGAATTTTTTCTTTTTTGGTGGTTCTGCTACAGGACCGCGAATTCTTTTAAAAGATGTAATGTAAAGTCCGCTTACGGTTGCTTTGATTTCCTGTTTTGGAAGGAGTGCATCGTAAACCTTCGCGTCGGCAATGAGATTCATAACTCGTGGACCGGCTTTAACTTTTACAATAGGAATCTTTGTAAGTTTTGCAAGCTTTGGTGCCTGTTCCAAAACAACACTTGGAAGTCCGGAATCTTTTAATTTCATCTTTCTTTTATCAATAACAAATAAGCTGATGGTCTGTGCGTTTGATTCCAACGCCTTCTGCTGTTCGTCCTGTTTCTTTTCTGCTTTTCTTCCGAGAAAATATAAAACTGCCATAACAGCAATCATAACCAGAAGAACGATTGAGATGATCCACACGTATGTGGCAACTGCAAGAACTGGTGTATTAATCATTTTGTACCTCCACTATTTTAAAGTCTTGTGATATTTTAACATTGAAACATTGAAATGACAATGCCTTTCTATTCCTGACCGGAAAGTCTCGCAACTTCGGCACGAACCAAAGAAGGGAGTTCTTTCAGTTCCTGGCGACTCATTTCTTCTGTATAAATAGGTTCTCCGAAATTGATGGTTACTTCGGCAGGCTTCATCCATGGTGTATGATTCTCAAACAAATCCGGAGTGCCGGAGATTCCCATAGGGATTACCGGACATTTTGATTTGGAAGCAATCTTAAAAGAACCTTCTTTAAATTCTCCTAGTTTTCCGTCTTTGGAACGGGTACCTTCCGGGAAGATTACAATAGAGATTCCGTTCTGAACCTGTTCCGCAGCTTTGATGATTGTCTGCAATCCGGCGCGAGGGTCTTCGCGGTCTAAAAAGAGACAATGAACAAAATACATTACCCACGGAAGAATCGGAATCTTCTTAATTTCCTTTTTGGCAACATAACCGGTAGGTCGTTTCATTAACGGATATGTTGTAATAACATCGAAATAACTGGTGTGATTTCCTATAAATAATACTCCTCGGTCGTCCGGAATATTGTCCATTCCGTTGACGGTAACCTTAGCGCCGACAATGTATTTGGACACCGTCTGTAAACCAAACTGAACAAACCGAAGCATCATATAATCCCTTGCCTTCATGGAAAATAATCCCACGATTAATGCAATCAGCATAACCGGAAGGGAAAAAACAAGAAATAAAAATAAATATGTAAGTGCAATAATTGAACGCATTGTTGAATCCTCCTTTGCTGCTTCATTATATTAAATATAGATTGAAAAAGCAATTAAATTAGGCAAAATGTACAGATACGCGCCAAAAAAATTGTTGATTATGTCTGAAAGATAGAAAAAACCGATTTTATCCATTGAATTAGGGGTGTGTTCGTGCTATACTTCGTTTATAAAAGCGATAGTCTCGCATATTAAGAGGAGGACAAAATAATGAAGAAATTTAAAAGAGTCATGGCAGTAGTTGCAGCGCTTGCTCTTACTGCAGGGATGACAGTAAACTGTATGGCTAAAGATACATGGGGAAGCTACTTCGGAAGAGAAGAAGGTGCTGGACATGGTATCTGGTACGAAGGTGCAGAAGGAACATTAAAATCTCAGTCAGCAGACGGCTGGACAGCTGATATCAAGGAAATCGGCTGGGGCGGTATCTGGGGCGGACAGGTTTACCAGAATACTAAAGATGGATTTGGTTCTGTTAGCATTGAAAAAGGAAAAGAATACAAAATCAATGTGACATTAAAGTCATCTAACTGTAACAAGTGGGTATTCATCAAAGTTGCTACAAAAGAAGATATTGCATACGGTAAGTGGATCAGACTTAAAAAGGGAAGTGCTACAACATTAAACGATACATTTACAGCAGCTTGTAACGCTGATTCCATCTACTTTGGTATCGGTGGTGAATTTGGTGACAGAGAAGATGAAGCAGCAGCATATACATATGCAGACGGTGGACAGGATGCAGTAGCAAAAGACACTGATGAAGATGCTTTATTACCTACAACAATCACATGTTCAGGATTCTCATTAGTTGAAAACACAGCAGCTCCTGCAGGAGAAACAGCTACAACATCAGCAGCTGGCGTTTCAACAACTACAACAACTACAGTATCAACTGGTGATTTCGAACCAATCGCATTCGGAATGATTGCAGTATTCGCAGCAGCAGCAGTAGTTGTATTCTCAAAGAGAAGAGAACAGGCTTAAGAAAAAAATAAAAATTCAGGCGGTCAGTTTTAAACTGACCGCTTTTTTGTGCAAAAAAGAGGGAAAAAAGGAACTGAAAGAAGGATACAAGATTTAGTTGTATAAAAATAGTTTTATTCTAGATGTGGTAAATGCAAAAAAAAACGTTATAAAAAAAACAGAAAATCGTGGAAATTAGTTATAAATTCATAAAAACATTTTAAAGTTATAGTAAAAAATCCACAAGAGAAATGAAGCTTAAAACGTTTTTTGTTGTTGATTTGTACATATCTCTGTGATAAAATGTTTTCAAGAATATCACTATGTGGATTCTAATGTAAGTGAAATTTTTTCGATAAGGAGGAGGATATTAAAATGAAAAAATTTAGTCGCAAAGCATTAGCTTTTTCTATGGCCGCAGTTTTTGGTGCGTCTATGGTGATGACAGGATGTGGTGGATCTAATGGAGGTTCACAGGGGAATGGCAAGAGCTCAAAGTTAAGTGAAACAAAAACTAAATTAGGAGCTACAAATTTAAAAGATAAAAACGTTAAAGGTGAAGTTTCTATCATGGTTTGGTCCGGTGATGGAAAATACTATGAAGATATGGGACATCAGGAATTAAAGCCTGAAGATATTACAGCTAGTAACGTAGCTCAGGTATATGCAGTAGCACATAAGTTTAACGAAACTTATCCAAATATCAAGATTAACCTTTGGTCAAAAGAAGGTGATCCTGATCAGGTAGGTACTCCATCTTGGGAACAGGAAATGGAAAACTTTAAGGCTACATACGGAAAGTATCCTGACGTTTGGGGATCAACTGACGTACCAAACGATATTAAGAAGGGTCTTGTAGCTGACCTTTCAGATTACGCAAATGATGAAACTTATAAGGCATACAATGCAAACCTTATGAGCGACTTGAACTACTACGGATTCCAGGGTGGACTTCCATCATACACAATTCCAGCCGGTATCTGGATTAACAAGTCATTAGCATCTAGTAAGAATATTTCAATTCCTGAACCGGATTGGGATATCGATGACTATACAGAATTTGTTGCAAATACTGACCACTCAAGCTATTGGGGAAGCAAAGGTACTGCAGCAAGTATCGTAGATATCGGAACAACAACAATTAACAAACAGATCAAAGAAGAAAACTCTGTTGATTTAAATAATGACGAAGTAAAGAGCTTACTTTCATACATGAACGAATGGTCACAGTCAACTGTTGATACAGATAACGGTGCCGGAAATGTATCTCTTGAAATCATGAAAGAATGTACTGATTATTCTTGGTACTTCTTCACAAAGAACAGAACTTTAACAAACTTTGAAGATCCTTGGTATATCACAGCTGCAGCAGATGAATCTGCTTCACAGTCTGATACATATGTAAATGCAAGTGACTGGGATATTTACCCATACCCTGCTACAGACTTCTGTGATAACACAATCAGAGTCGTAATGGATCCAATCTGTATCCACAACTACGCAGCTGACGATAATAATAAAGAATGGAGCGATGAAGAAAAGACAAAGCGTGACGTTGCTTACGCATTCGCTACATATTGGACAGCTAGTACAGAAGCTAAGAAAGCAATCTTTGATCAGCAGTACTCAGATGGTACACAGATTAAAGAAACAACAACAGGCGATTCATTCCCTGTAGTAACTGGTGCAGCATTTGACGAACAGATGGAAATCTGGAACAACGTTGAAGCTCATAAGGTTTATGAAACAAAAGAAGGTTGGCAGAAAGTACTTGAAATCTGGAAAGCTGAAAAGTATTGGGATTTCACAGACAAGGCAAAAGCTCTTTCTATTACAAAGAACGGTGAAACAACACGTTGTATGTTTGAATGGGAAAACAAGTGGGATGAAGAAGTTGCCGGATCTTGGATGACAGATAAGAACTGGGTTGATAATGTTAAGTCTAAACTTGCTGACTGGAATACAAAGATCAACGATCGTCTTACAGAAGCTCAGGATCAGTTAAAGAGTGCGTTGAAAGACAACTACGGATTCACAGATTCAGATTTTGAAAAATAAGAATTGTTAATGCACAATTTTGCGGAACTGCCTAAAGTAGTTCCGCTTTTGTGCCAAAATAATATATGTAACACACGACGAAAAAACGTGATTAATTATTAGAAAGATTACAAGGAAAGAGGACGGCAATGAAGAAAAAAATCATTACTACTTTAATAGCCATAGCATGTATTGCCGCTGTCGTCGTTTGCCTTTTTCAATTCGTATTCAAGACAGAAGCTGAGTACATAGAAGATGCCAGTGCATCAGATGTACAGTGGGCTTATGACCTGCTTTCAAATGCTTACCTTGAAGAAGATGAACAGCCGGAATCATACTATACGAACTACATAAAAGAACACACCGATTTAGGTGAAGGTGAGTATGTATGCGAGCTGGAAGATGGCATAGATGCAGCACAGTATTTAACTGAAAACAAAGAACAGATTGATAAAGAAGATACACGCGATGATATTGTCGCAGCTATGGACGGATACGATTCTCCGATGACAGTGTTGGATTACAACCAGAGCGCATATTACTATGTAAATGTAGCAAAGGCTGGAATGTATACACTTTCAATTGATTACATGTCTACAGGAAATTCGTTATCCGATTTTACTGTTTCTGCAAAAATTAATAAAGAGCAGCCATATTCAGAAATGAAGACAATTGCATTACCATTGCAGTGGACAGATGTAGAAGATTATGCAGACTATGTTGGAAGCGATACAGAAAAAGCTTTTGACACAGATAGTTATGGTGATGAAATCGCTTTACCACAGAATAAGATTGTTGAATGGTTCAAAGACGTTCCATTGTACAACAATACATATGTTTCATCTACTCCTCTCCAGTTCTATTTGGAAGAAGGAAAGAATGAAATTATCATTAAAAATGTTTCTTCCAGTGGACTTGCATTAGGAAATCTGACTGCGAAAGCACCGGAAACAATTGAAAACTGTATTACATACGAAGAATATTCTAAGAGTCATCAGAATGCAGATCTCATCAAGGATGCAGAAGACGCAATCCAGATTGATGCTGTTTCTTATTCTAAGAAAAACTCTATCGATGCAATTTACGGTTCATCAGCAAAAACTTCACTTACAAAATACGACATAGATAACAAGAAGATAAATACATTGGAATGGCAGAATGCAGGTATCGATGTTACATATAAATTCGACGTTAAGAAACCTGGTAAGTACTATCTTGCATTCCATTATGCAAATGAAAAGAAAGAATTCGAAACATTTGAAACAATCTATCTTGATGGAGAAGTTCCATTTGCGGAATTATATAACTATTCATTTGCACCGGTAACATCAGGTTACGCAAATGAAATTCTTTCTGATAAAGATGGAAACGCATTTGAATTCTTCCTGGATTCAGGAGAACACACAATTACAATCAAGCAGGAAAATGAACCTGTTATGGAAGCATATCGTTATGCTACATTACTCCAGAAGCACGTTACTGATTTCGAATTGGAAATCACAAAGATTACAGGTAGTAACGTAGACGAAAACAGAAACTGGAAAATGACAAACTATATCAAGGATACTGACAATTATCTGAAGGCTTATAAGATTATTATTCAGCATATCAGATTCCTTCTTCAGCAGTATTCTGAAAACGGAAACAAGGGAGCAATTCTTGCATACTTAGATGAAGCTTCTCAGTTTATCGAAAACATCAGCAAGTATCCGGATGACATTGCGTTACATAAGACAGACTTAACAGGTCCGGACAACTCAGTGCTCGTATCATTGAGTAAATTTACTACAGATGTTACAGCAAACAAATTCACATTAGACAGAATTTATGTATGTGGTGACGAAGACATTTTAGAACGTCCAAACTCTGCATGGTACAGCTCATTATGGACAGGAATTGCGTCTCTTGCCAGCACATTTACATCCGATAAGTATTCTGCTGAAATTCCTGATGACGGTGAAACAATCACTGTTTGGGTAAACAGAGCGATTACTCACGTAGACTTACTTCAGAAGATGGCAGATACAGAATTCGTAAACTATTATAAAGAAAAGACAGGAAAGAATATCAAGGTTAAAGTTGCAACCATGCCTGATGTTAACAAGATTACATTAGCGATTGCAGCGGATGAAACACCGGATATTGCTTTAGGATTAATGTCTTATGTACCATTCGACTTATCAAGCCGTGGTGCTTTATATGACATTTCACAGTTTGATGATTTCTGGTCAGTTGCAAACAGATTCCCATCTGGTTCATTTGTATCATATGTATACAATGATGGAATTTACGCAATCCCTGAAACAACAGACTTTAACGCAGTTATCTATAGAACAGATATCTTTGATCAGTTAGGTGTTGAATGCCCTACAAACTGGAATGAATTAATTGAAATTCTTCCTACTCTTCAGAGATATGGTAAGAACTTCTATCACAACATTGCACAGGGTGCTACAGGTTATAAGTGGTTCTTCCAGACTGCACCAATGATCTTACAGAACGGTGGTCACTTGTATGAACAGGATCCTACAACAGGACGTGTTACAACAGGTATTGACTCTAAGGATGCTGTAAGAGGATTACAGTTGTTAGGTGATTTATTCACAAAGTACTCTTTGGAAAAATCTATCAACTCATTCTTTAACTCATTCCGTTACGCAACAGCACCAATCGGTATTGTTGGTATGGAAGATTACACATTGATTAAGAACGGCGCTCAGGAATTAAATGGTAACTGGGAATTAATGCCGTACTTATATACAGAAAATGCTAATGGCGAAAGAAACGCAAGTTTCGTAGCCAACGGTACAGGTGGTGTAATTTTCAAGACTTCCGAAATGAAGGAAGAAGCTTGGGAATTCCTGAAATGGTGGACTGGTAAAGATGCTCAGACAGAATATACACAGACACTTCGTTCTACTTATGGTAAGACATTCTTCTGGTTGTCAGCAAACAAGGCTGCGTTAGAAAACAACCCAATGGATGAAAAAGATAAGAGAACAATCATGAGTCAGATTGATTCTGTAACTGACGTTCCTAGAACTCCAGGACAGTACTTATTGGAAAGAACAATTTCAAACATCTGGACATCTATGGTATTCGACGGTACTTCAGCACAGGTTGCTGTCGACGAAGCCAAGTCTGATGTAAATAAGGAAATTGTACGTAAGATGCAGGAATTTGGATTCTATGATGAAAACGGAGATATGGCTAAAGGTAAGAACTTTGTTCTTCACAGCGATGCAAAAGCATGGATTGAAGAACAGATGGCAAAGGCAACTCCGGAAGAAGATCAGATGCCTGTAAATGACTATTCAGAAACGGAGGTGGAAGACGATGGCAGCGAGTAAAAATATAGAAGTTGCGGAACAGGTTGGAAAGAAAAAATTCACTGACAGAAATGGCTTCCACGTATTCGTATTATTTTTACCTTACGGATTATTGTTCTTTACATTTATTTTCTTACCTATCATCATAGGTATGGGATTATCATTTACATATTTTGACGTTATTAACACTCCGACATTTGCGGGAATGAATAACTACATTACATTGCTCACAGGTGACGAAGTATTCATGAAGTATGTATTACCGAATACGATTCTTTACGCGATTGTAGTAGGTATCGGAGGATATATTTTATCCTTCTTGATGGCATGGATTTTGGCGCAGGTTACTCCTCGTGCCAGAACCATCTACGCATTATGTATGTACATTCCATCCATGTCCGGACAGTTATTTATCCAGTATGTATGGAAGATTATCTTCTCAGGTGACCAGACAGGTCTTGCAAACGCATACCTGCAGAAGTTGGGACTGATTAGTCAGCCGATTCAGTGGTTGATTTCATCCGATTACTTTATGCAGATTATGATTTTCGTATCCTTATGGTCATCCATGGGTATCGGCTTCTTATCAATGCTTTCCGGTATTATGAATATCGACCAGGAATTGTATGAAGCTGCATACGTTGATGGTATTAAAAACAGAGCGCAGGAAATTATTTACATTACTGTGCCTTCTATGAAACCACAGATGTTATTCGGTGCGGTTATGTCTATCGTAAACGCATTTAACATGGGTTGGCTCGGTGTTGCCCTCGCAGGTGCAAACCCAACACCGGATTATTCCGGACAGTTGATTGCGAACCACATTGATGACTACGCTTTCGTTCGATACGAAATGGGTTATGCATCAGCAGTATCAGTATCCTTACTGATCTTAGTGTGGATTTGTAGTAAAGTAGCCAATAAGTTGTTTACAGAAAAAGACGAATATTAGAAAGGAGGATATAAAAGTGGCAAATTTTCAAGGAAACAGAATTAATCCAAGTAGATTTTCCAAGGGACAGATCAAGTTTCATGTAATTGCATTACCATTGTCAATTATGATGTTGATTCCGGTTATATTCCTCTTCAGTAATGCGTTTAAACCGTTGGGAGAATTATTTAAATTCCCTCCATCAATATTCGTTTATAACCCAACCTTGGATAACTTTAGAAACTTATTAAACTTAGCGGGTTCCACGGGAATCCCGATGTCAAGATATTTCTTGAACTCATTAATCGTAACAGTATTAACCGTTATATTAAATATCATTATTTCTATCATGGCAGCTTATGTATTCTCTAAGAAGAAATTCAGAATCAAAGGTGCTTTATGGGAAATTAACCAGACGGCTTTGATGTTCATCGCTACAGCCGTTGCAATTCCAAGATATTTAATTATTGTAAATATCGGTGCTTACAATACATGGTTTGCACATATCCTTCCATTAATTGCCACACCGGTTGTTTTATTCTTAGTAAAACAGTTCGTTGATGGTATTCCGGATGCTTTGATTGAAGCAGCCGTAGTGGACGGTGCCGGGGATGCAATTATCTTAAGAAAGATTATTGTTCCATTGGCAAAACCTGCTCTTGCGACTTCAGTCGTATTAACATTCCAGCAGGTATGGCAGAACGTAGAAAGTTCAAACAACTATATTACTAGTGAATCATTAAGAACATTGACATATTACGTAAACTCAGTGGGAACAAACAACGCAGTGGCAGCTGCAGGTATGATGGCAGCCGCACAGTTGGTAATGTTTATTCCAAACCTCGTTATCTTTATTGCAATGCAGTCTAAGGTAATGAACACAATGAGTCATTCAGGTATTAAGTAAGGAGGCAGTCGATGAAAAAAGTATTGAAAAAATCATTAGTGCTGCTTCTGGCACTAATATTTACAATGTTATCTGTTGTTGCTGTTGCAGCATCACAGGCAACAAGCTACTCTTACACATTAGATGATGAAGGTGAATATGTAAGAACACAGGATGCTTACCTTCCGGACAGAACAATTACTTCTTTGGGATTAAGTGATCCGGAAGATATGTTAATTGAACAGAATGCGAAGGGTGAAAACATTCTTGTAATTGCTGACACCGGACATAAGAGAGTAGTAATTTACAACCTTGATACAGAAAAGATTATCAACACAATTGAATCTTTCTCCGTATCAGGACAGGAAACAAGATTTGATTCACCAAAGGGTGTATATCTTACACAGAAAGGTGATTTATACGTAGCAGACTCTACTGCAAAAACTGTTTACCGTTTTAAGAAGCAGAATGATAAATATGATTTCTTCTTCACAAGACAGTATGACAGACCTACAGCTCCAATCTTTGATGAATCCGCTTCATCAAACTACGAGCCAAGTAAAGTTGCGATTGATAGTGGTGAAAACCTCTACATCGTATCAGAAGGTAACTATAACGGTATTATCCAGTTAGCAAACTCCGGAGAATTCTTAGGATACTTCGCTGCAAACCTTACAAAGTTAACACCGCAGCAGGCATTCCTGAAATTAATCTACACCAGAGAACAGGAAGAAAAATCAGAAATACTGAATACACTTCCATCTACATTCTCTAACGTATACGTAGATCATTCCGGAACAGCATACTCTGTAAGTATGGGTGATACAGAAAACCTTTTGAAGAAACATAGTACAGACGGTGCGAACTTGTTCAAAGCCGTTGTATGTTCAGGAAACATGACTGACGTTACTGCAGATGATGATGGAATTATCTACACATCAGACGTAAACGGATACATCAATGTTTACACAAGAGACGGTGAATTGATTTTCTCAATGGGTGAAGCCGTTCAGGGAATGGATATTTCAGGTTTGTTCTCCAGCTTAACAACAATTGCTGTAGATAATAAAGGAAATATCTGGACTGCTGATGGAGAAAAGGGATACATTCAGTCCTTCGTTCCAACAGAATATGCAGAAACAATCTTTAAGGCATTAAAAGAATATGAAAACGGTGATTATGATTCAGCCATGGAAGACTGGAATACAGTTCTTCGATTGAACCAGATGTCCGTTTTAGCACATAACGGTGTTGCGAAAGCATACTACAATGATGAAGAATATGAACCGGCTATGGAACATTTTGAAATTGCCGGAAACAGAGATGGATATTCCAATGCATTCTGGGAAGTACGTAACGTTGCTTTGAAGAAATATATTGGACCATTCCTTTTAGTACTGGTAATCTTCTTCATTTTGAAAATTTTAATCGGAGTTATCGATCGTAATGACGTAATTCCTAAGAAGAAAAAAGCTTTGGGAGAATTCCTGAAGAACGTACCGGTTGTTGGAGAAATCGGTTATGCATTTAAGTGTGCAAGACATCCGATTGAAAGATATTATGATATCCGTGTTGGTAAGAACGGCTCCATGATTGCAGCAACAATTATTTATGTTGTATTCTTTGGTGTTTATATGCTTTACCAGACAGGAAAAGGATTTATTTATCAGTATACAGATGTAGAAGATATGGATATGGGAGCTGTAGTAATCGGTTTCTTTGCAATCTTAATTCTGTTTATTATCTGTAACTTCCTCGTTACCTCTATTACAGATGGTGACGGTACATTAAAACAGGTATATATGATTCCTGCTTACGGTGTAATGCCGGCAATGTTTGCTATGTTAGCAACAATCGCATTATCATATGTACTTACATACAACGAGTCCTTCATTTTAACAGTTATCATGGTTGTCGGCGTAGGCTGGTCACTTTGTGTAATCTTTGAAGGATTAGCAACCGTACATGATTATGACTTTAGTCACACAGTATTAAGTTTGATTATTACATTTGTATTTATGTTAATTGCTGCAATTGTAGTATTAGTAGTAATCATTATGTGGGAACAGTTATACGACTTTATTATTACGGTAGGAAAGGAGATCGTGAGAAATGTTACAGGAAGCGAAAGTTAAGAAAATTAAATATATCTCTGTGGCAGTATTTGCTTTCATGATTCTTTCCGTAGCCGCCGGTGTTGGTGCTGCATTCCTGAATACAAACAGAGATACCAGACCGGTACCGGAACGTGTAAAGTCTACATTGGAATATACTGATTCTTACACAGAGTTATGTACCGTTGGAGATTACAAATATCTCTTCTTTGAAGAAAAAGATATCATTGCAGTCGAAAACGTAAAAACCGGATATGTTTGGAAAACCGGTTTAGATGTTCCTTCCATTGATACAATCAAGGACGGAAGAAAGAAATTAAAACGTTGCCAGGAAGATATTCTTGCGTTACAGCATAAAGCAAAAGTTTCCGATAAAGGAAAGACAGAAGACGAAGTCTTAAAGGAAATCATTGAAAAGATTGAAGCCGGAAAAGTTTCAATTGAATCTGATACTTATACAGGATTTACAGGATTTGCCAATAAGAACAATATGACACCTGTTGAATTGATGGATTTCATTGAATCAACAGATTCATCCTTCCAGTCTGACCAGTTCGTTGATTTTGCAAACTCATTAGTAACTGTAGAGTACTACGAAGGTAGCGGAGATAACACTATGGTACAGAAGGCATCTTCAGCACCATGTGATGATGAAAGTGCTTCCAGCTTAACAGCTGTTAATGAAGCAAATCATGAGTACAAGCTCCAGTGTGAATTTAAACTCGGAGCAAGTGCTGCAACACTTGGATTAAATGTTTACCTTACATTTAATGAAAATGGATCAATTAATATTAAGATTCCAAATGATGAAATTTCCGGTTCTAGTAATAAATTAAAGGATGTTATCATAGCACCATTCCTTGGAGCAAGCGGTGGTATTCTTAATTACTACGACGGAAAAGCATATAACAAAGCGGAAGTATTAGACGTAACACCTGGTTATGTATTTGTACCGGATGGAAGTGGTGCGTTAGTACGTTTTGAACAGAACAGTGCAACATTTAATGAATACAATGGTGATGTATACGGTACTGACCCGGCTACAGCATTACACCATTATGCACCAAACAAAGATGAAGGTGTATCACAGAGTGTTGTACCTTTGAAGAACCCTACAATGCCGGTATATGGTATTTCACACGGTGATGGAACACAGGCAGCATTTTTGGCATACGCAGATTCAGGAGATGAATATATGAGCATTCATGTATTGCCGGAATCTACACAGCCAAAGCAGAATGCTTATACATATGTATACTCATCATTCCTTTACAACAGTGAATACTATCAGGTAACAAACCAGCAGGGTGATGCATACAGAAAAACACAGGATAAGATGAACGAATTCGATATTGACTTCACAATCCAGTTCTTATCCGGTGACGGAAGCGATGGCGAACCATCTGCAGATTATGCAGGAATGGCAAAGGCATATCGTGAGCACCTGATTGAAGCAGGTGTATTAACAGAAGTTCAGCAGAACGCAACAAGCATTCCTTTAAGAATTGACTTCTTAATGGCTGATTCTAAGAAGGGTGTATTCTCAACAAAAGAAGTTGCTGTAACAACAGCAGATGATGTTCAGAACATTTTAAGTGAACTGAACGAAAACGGAATTGCAAATATTAATTCCGGCTTGATTGGTTGGCAGAGCGGAGGAGAAACATTATCAAAACCAAACAGCACAAGTTTTTCAAGTACTGTAGGTTCAGAAGGAACCTTCGAAGATATGATGAAAGACATGAAAGATAAGGGTGTTGATGTATCATTCTCCAGAGAATTTATCTCAATCAATGAAGAAATGGTTTCATACTATAACAACGCAGCAAAGCACTTATGTACACAGTATATGGAATTAGACAAATCAGAAGTTCTTCCATCAAACTGTCCTGTAACAGAGTTCGCATATGCAACTCCTGAAAAGAGTGCTGAATGGCTTACAGATTTGTATGATGATTTGGGAGATATGAGTGATTCCTTAACAATCGATGGAATTTCAAACAAATTAATCAGTTCTTATACAAGTAATAAGAACAAGAGAACAACAGTAACAGATACAGTGAAATTGTATCAGGATGCTGTAAAAGCAATTAAAGATAAGGGCACAAAGATTAACATGGTTAATCCAAACAAGTATATGTGGCAGTATACAGACAGATATCTCCAGTCACCAATTGGAACATCTCAGTATGTATATGAAACAGATACCGTACCATTCTTACAGATGGTTCTTCACGGAACAATGGAAGTTTACGCACCATATGCAAACTTCTCATTCTACTCAAATGATGACATGTTAAGAATGGTTGACTACAACGCAAGCCCATCCTTTGTATTAACAAAGGAACCATCATATTTGTTATCTGCAACAGCTTCTGCTGATTATTATTCAACAGAGTATGAGCAGTACAAAGAATTGATTAACACAATTTATACAACAGTCAATGCACCATTATCACAGGTTGTAGATTACAGCTGGGATTCCAGAACAGTATTTACATGGGATGGTACAAAGCTGGTTGAAAAAGCTGAAGACGAAACAACTGGTGGTGTAATTGCAAACCAGTACTCAAAAGACGGAACAATTAAAACAATTATTATTAACTACACAGATGATGACATCGTGGTTAATGGTGTAACAATCGCAGCAACAAGTGCTGGAGTAGTTGAAGGAGGTGTTGAATAGTGGATGAAAATCAATTAACACCTAAGCAGCCAACTCAGATGGATGATGCGGTTGAAAAGGTAGTAGATAGTTCAGTTGAAAACGTTGTGGAAACAGTAGCACAGGAACAGGAAGCACCGGTAGCAGTGGAAGAAGCCGTAGTGGAAGAAGCCGCTGCAGAAGTTGTGGAAGAACCTGTAGTTGAAACAGCAGAAGAAACGGTAGAAGAAGTTGCAGAAGAACCTGTAAAGGAAGCTGCCGTAGCAGAGAAAAAAGAGAAAAAGAAGAAGATGCGTACATACCAGCAGAGACAGGACAGAAACGGTTATATGTTTATGGCTCCTTGGATCCTTGGTTTTGCAATCTTCACATTATTCCCATTTGTAATGACCATCATTTTGAGCTTCAATGCTGTAAGTTCTACAGCTTGGGGTTACCAGATGGAATTCATCGGGGTGAAAAACTACATTAATGCTTTTGTAGGAAACCAGGAATTCCTTCCTGCATTATTGGGATATCTTAGAATGATTATTCCATACACATTCATTGTAGTAGTATTATCATTTATTATCGCGTACCTGTTAAATAAGATTAATGTTGGTAAGGGACTTTTAAGAACAATTTATTTCCTTCCGGTTATTATCATGTCGGGTCCGGTAATGCAGCAGTTATTAACGGCCCAGGGTAAGGGTGATGCTGCATCAGCAGCTGCAACAGCAGCAAAGACAACAACAAATGCATATTCAAATATTTTCATTATGCAGATTATTGATAGTTATTCCAGACCATTAGCAAACGGTCTTGCAGGAATCTTTGATTGGCTTTCAGTTATTCTTTGGTTTACAGGTATTCCAATTGTATTGTTTATCAATGGTTTACAGAAGATCAACCCAAGTATTTACGAAGCAGCAAAGATTGACTCAGCAAACGCTTGGCAGATTATGTGGAAAATCACAATCCCAATGTTAAAGGGTGTTGGATTAATTATCACAGTATTTACAGTAATTCAGTTAGGTATGTTCGATGCAATCAATCCAATGTATGAATTGATTGAAGAAAAGACCGGTGACTTAAGTTCCGGACTTGGTTTCGCAGCAACCTATGCATGGATTTACAGCTTTATTGCACTCCTGTTAATCGGATTTATATTCTTACTGTTCAAGGACAGAACACCAAAGGATATCAAAGCAAGAAAGAAGCAGGAAAAGAAATTAAAGAAACTCGAAAAGTATCAGAAGAGAAGATTAAAATCTCAGAAGAGACACGAGGCAAAGGAGGCAAAGTTATATGGAAAATAAAAATGAAGTGGCAAAGAAGAGTAGCCTTTCTTCATTGAAGAACATCAACTTTGCCAAATTGAAGAAATTAAAAATTGTACAGTTTGCGTCCAAGTTTTTAATTTACTTTGTATTGATTTGTATTGGCTATGTATTCTTAAGCCCAATCTTTGAAATGATTGCAAAGTCTATTATGAACGAAGCAGACTTGATTGATCCATCTATCACATGGATTGCAAAAAATGCAACATTTAGTAACTTTAATAATGCAATCAAACAGTTGAATGTACCGGCGTCATTAATCAATTCCATTTGGTTCTCAGCGCTCTTAGCGATTGGACAGACAATGGTATCAGCAACAACAGGTTTTGCATTATCAAGATACACATTTAAGGGACGTAATCTTTGGTACGTAATGTTGATCTTAGCATTTATTCTTCCGGTACCATTGCTTACAATTCCTCGAGTAATGATGTTTACAGAGTTGAACACTTTGACAGGAATCAATTTAATGAATTCCATCTGGCCACAGTTCTTTATGGCACTGTTGGGACAGGGAACATACTCAACAATGTTGATTTTGATTTTCTATAACTTCTTCAACATGATTCCAAAGTCATTGGATGAAGCAGCCATGATCGACGGCGCCGGTTCTATGAGAGTGTTCTATCATGTAGCAATTCGATTATCATTATCTACTATCTTAGTAGTATTCTTGTTCTCGTTTGTATTTAACTGGAACGAGACATATTCTACAAGTATTTTCTTAAGAGATGCTGTAGACTTACTTCCTGGAAACCTTGCTTCATACGATAATGGGGCTGCAACAGGTGGTGCTAACGCCTTGAATGAAGCACAACGAATGTCAGCGATTTTGATTTCAATCGCACCGTTGTTAGTACTGTACTTATTCGTACAGAGACAGTTTATTCAGGGTATTGAAAATACCGGTATTACCGGCGAATAAGATGTGCAATCGGGACAGGCGCCTGTCAGGGTGCCTTCCCATAAAGGGGATTTATATCCTAGAGTGAAAGTACTATATAATAAAAATCATGAGAAAATTTTTATTGGAATAGGAGGAAGAAATGAAAATAACTAAGAAAATTGCTTCAGTAGTATTAGTAGCAGCTATGGTTGTTACTACAGTAGCAACAGCACCAACTGTTACAACACAGGCAAAGCTTAAGATTGTTGTAGGAAAGAAATTAGCACTTTCCGTTGGAGAATCAGACTTTGTTATGGTTAAGGAAAAAGGTGCAACTTATACGTCAAGCAACAAGAAAATTGCAACTGTAAGTAAAAAAGGTGAAGTAACCGGAAAAGGTGTTGGAACTTGTAAGATCGTAATAAAGAAGGGTTCTGACAAAGCAACAGCGAAAGTTACTGTAAAACCGGGAAAGGTTAAATTAAAATCAGTAACAAATGTAGGCTCAGTTAGTGCAACAAGTGCAGCACAGAAAGCTACAATTAAGGCAACCTGGAAAAAAGTTAAAGGTGCATCAGGATACTATGTATACTATGCAACAAGCAAGAACGGTAAATATACAAAGAAGACCGTTAAAGGCGGAAAGAAAACAAGCTTAAAGATTTCAGGCTTAGCATACGGACCAACATATTTTGTAAAAGTTAAGGCTTTCGGCGGTAAGAAGAAACTTACAAGTGATGAATACTCCAAAGTATTATCTGTAAAGACCTGGACATTAAATTGGAGTGATGAATTTAACGGAAACAAACTTGATACAAGCGTTTGGACTTATGAAATCGGAAACAAAGACGGTTGGGGAAATCAGGAATCAGAATACTATACAGCCGGAGATAATATCAAGTTTGAAAACGGAAGCCTTGTAATCATTCCTAGAATGAAGACTGTTGGTGGTGAAACAGAATATACATCCACAAGAATCAAGACTGCAGATAAGAAGACTTTCAAATATGGAAAGATGGAAATCCGTGCAAAAGCATCTAAGGGTACAGGAACATGGTCTGCAGGATGGATGTTAGGTGATGGCACAGGCGATAGCCGTGGATGGCCATATGATGGTGAAATTGATATTATGGAATCCATGAACGGTAAAGTTCCACAGACAATTCACTGTGAATACTACAACAACCAGAGCTGGTCACATGGTAACAAGAATTACTCAACAGGCTTATCACAGGCACAGTCTGCACAGGCATACCATACTTATGGAATTATCTGGACAGACAAATACATTCAGTTCACAGTAGACGGAGTAAACAAAGGAAAATATGATCCTTCCAGATATACAGCTAAGAATTATGAAATGGCTTGGAAGGGTGCATTTGATCATCCGTTCTTCTTCATTTTGAACTGTGCAATCGGTGGAAATGCTGCCGGCAAAGTATCAAAAGAAGGTTGGACAAAGATTAACGACAACTTATACGAAGACTACTTCTACATTGATTATGTAAGAGTATACAAGTAAAAACGGGGAAAACGAGTAAATAAGAACTTAATAAGATAACAATAAGGAAACTGAATCATGGCGGCAGTCAGGTGCTGCTGTCATGATTCAAATAATGTTCGCTAAATAGAGTGGAGGAAACTATGGTTACAATTAAAGACGTTGCTCGTGAAGCTGACGTAGCCATTTCTACAGTATCCAATGTATTTAACAATGCGGATATTGTAAGTGAAGAAACAAAGCAGAGAGTTTTAGCTGCAGTTGAGAAGTTACACTACATTCCGAATATGAATGCAAAGCTTCTCAAATCGAACAGAAAAAACACGATTGGTGTGTTTCTGACCAGTTTGCAGGGTGATTTCTATCGCGTGTTAACACAGGCAATCCACCTGCAGTGTAAATTAAATAATTATTTATTGAATATCTATGTAAGTAATGATAACTCACCGGATGAAATTTACAGAATGATTATTGCATCCGGAGTAGCAGGGGCAATTATTTACCATGAAGATTTAACAGGAGATTATGTTAAACGTATTGCAACTGTAAATATCCCAATGGTATTTATCGATAGAGATAGTAAAGGAAAAAATGTATCCGGCGTATTATCAGATGATAAACTGGGTGCTTCTATGGCGGTAGATCATTTAATTAAGTTAGGCCATCGCAGAATCGGATATATGCATGGTAACGAATCCGGTGACGATACACATCGTTATCAGGGGTACGTGGAAATGATGCAGAAGAATGGTCTGACAATAGATGAAGATATCATTTTAAGAGGATATTACGAAGAATCATTGGCTTACAGTGAAATGCGTTCAATGCTTTCCAGCGGTGTCGAACTTCCGGACGCAATGTTCTGTGCCAACGACGAAATGGCATGGGGAACAATTCAGGCATTACAGGATGTTGGAATCAAGGTTCCGGAGGATGTCAGTGTTATTGGATATGACGACAGTCTTCTTAGTAAGTACTATAGCGTCCCATTAACAACAGTTCACAGTCCGATTACGGAAATGGGTAATGCCAGTGCAACAGAATTATTCCGTCTGTTACATGACGAAGGTGATAAATCAGGAACAGTAACAAAATTATCACCAAAGATGGTATACAGAAGTTCTTGTGGAAAACACAAGGATACCAAGTAAACGAATGCTTTTGCATTTAAACTAAATTTAATACAATAACATTCACAAGGAGATTATTATGGAGAATTACAGACTTGAAGGAAAAACATTTGTCATTGATGATTATGACAGAAAACCAGCTTTTTCCAGTTTTTTACCGGGTCTTGCAGGAGTAAAGGGAATTCCAATGTGGACATTCTACACCAACAGAGGTCAGGGAATGAACAGTTTTGGTATTGACAATAAAGGCAATGCCATTATGGAATTTAATTCAGCAAATACCGCATTTGAAAACACACAGGTAAAGGGATTTAGAACTTTCCTGAAAATTGATGGGGAATATTATGAACCATTTTTCAAATACGAAGCTGAAGCAAAACGTCAGATTCGTATGAACAAAAACAGCTTCAAGATTATTGAAGTTAATGAAAAATACGGTATTGAAGTAACAGTAAACTACTTTATTTTACCAAACGAAAGCATTGGAGCTTTGGTAAGACAGGTATCCGTAAAGAATATTACAGATGCAGCAAAAGATGTAGAAATCATCGACGGTCTTCCAAAGATTATTACATACGGAATTTCCAATGGAGAATTCAAAGAAATGTCAAACTTATTCAAGAGTTGGGCATACATTAAAAACATTGACAACAAGGTACCTTATTATACACTTCGTGCATCAACAAAGGATTCTGCTGAAGTATCAGATGTTGAAGGTGGTTACTACTATCTTACAATCAAAGACGGAAAACTTCAGGATGTTATCTATGATGTAGATACTGTATATGGATATGACTTATCGTTAATGACACCAGTGAACTTCATTGAAGGATCTGTAGATGGCGTTCTTGCTAAAAAACAGTGCTTTGCAAACAAAGTTCCTTGTGGATTTACACCATTTAAAACAACAATTGCAGCAGGAGAAAGCTTCTCATTCGATTCCATGATGGGATTTGCAGGATCTGTAGAACAGATTAATGCAAAGCTTGATACATTCTGCGGAAAAGATTATCTTGCAAACAAGTTTGTTGAAGCAGAAGAATTAGCTGACAGCTTCACATCCGATGTAAAGACACATACATCTGCAGGAAAATTTGATCAGTATATTGAACAGTGTTATTTAGATAACTTCCTCCGTGGTGGTTATCCATATGTATTAAATAAAGACGGCAATAAGTCTATTATCCACTTATTCAGCCGTAAACATGGAGATCCGGAAAGAGATTACAACTTCTTCTCAATCGCTGCTGAATACTATTCACAGGGTAACGGAAACTTCCGTGACGTTTCCCAGAACAGAAGAAACGACGTATTCTTCAATAAAGATGTTGGAGAATTCAATGTAAAGACTTTCTTTAGCTTAGTACAGGCTGATGGTTACAATCCATTAGAAGTTCGTCCAAGCTTATTCAATGTAAAAGAAGGTTCTCAGGATGAAGTAAACGCATATGTAAAAGAAAACATCGATGGCGATGCTTCTGCAATCATCAAGTTAGTAGAAGGCAAGTTCACACCGGGACAGATTTCCAATACAATTGCAAAACTTCAGTTAAAGTTAAAATTAGATGACGGCGAATTTATCGCAGCAATCTTAGAAAAATGTGACCAGAATATCGAAGCCGGATTCGGCGAAGGATACTGGAGTGATCACTGGGATTACAATATGGACTTAGTAGATAACTACTTGTCTATTTTCCCTGATAAAGTAGAAGACTTATTATTCAATGACAAGTCATACAAGTTCTATGACAGTGTTGCAACTGTTGTACCAAGAAGCGAAAAGTACGTAATCAATAAGAAGGGTGCGGTTCGTCAGTACGGTATGGAAGTTGAATCAGCTGAAAAACTTGCCAGACCTGGATTTAATAAGTGGGCTACAAACTGGTTAAAGACACCGGATGAAAAGATTTACGAAACAACATTAGCTGTAAAGATGATTACTTTAGCATTAAGCAAGTTTGCACAGCTTGACGTTGACGGAATCGGTGTTGAAATGGAAGGTGGAAAGCCGGGATGGAATGATGCCATGAACGGACTTCCTGGATTATTCGGTTCAGGAACACCGGAAACATTTGAATTAAAGAGATTAGTAAACTTTATCGTAGAAAACTTTGATGGAGAAGGCGAAGTAGTAATGCCTTCAGAAATCGCACAGTACTTAGAAGATGTAAAGGCAGCTTTAGATGCATACAATGCAGGAAACTTAAATGACTTCGAATACTGGGATAAGGTTGCAACAATCAGAGAAGAATACAGAGCCTCTGTAGTAACATACTTCAGCGGAAAAGAAACAGCTGTAGCAAAGGCAACAATCGTAGAAATCTTCAAGGCATTTGCTGACAAGATTGCTAAGGGTATTGAAAAAGCAATCGAACTTGGAAACGGAATTGTTCCTACATACTTAACACATGAAGTAACAGATTTCGAACCGGTTGTTGATGCTGACGGAAATGCAGTAATCAGCCACTACGGTCTTCCAAAGGCAAAAGTAAAAGCATTCAAGACTGTTCCATTGCCATACTTCTTAGAAGGACCTGCAAGAATGATGGGTTACGAAGATGCAGATACAGCTAGAACATTGTACAACAAAGTAAAAGAAACAGATCTTTACGATCAGAAGCTTGCAATGTACAAGACATCTGCTTCCATTGAAGATTGTTCTATGGAAAACGGACGTTGCCGTGCATTTACACCGGGATGGCAGGAAAGAGAAAACGTATTCCTTCATATGGAATATAAGTACATCCTTGCAATGATTAAAGCAGGACTTTATGATGAATATTATGAAACAATCACAAGAGCTTTAATTCCATTCTTAGATCCAAATATGTATGGAAGAAGTACTTTGGAAAATTCATCATTCCTTGCATCCAGCGTAAATCCAAACGAAGATATCCACGGAAGAGGATTTGTTGCAAGACTTTCAGGTTCTACAACAGAAATGATTTCAATGTGGATCGAAATGTTTATGGGTGGTAAGGTATTTACTTACGAAAACGGAGAATTAGTTCTGAACTTCACACCAAAGCTTGCAAACTGGCTCTTTGATGAAGGAAAGGCTACATTCAGACTTCTTTCAAACTGTGACATTACATACGTAAACAACACAGGAAAGAACACTTACGGAGATGATGCTGCAAAGGTTTCTAAGGTTGAAATCGATGGTGAAGTAGTTTCAACAGAAGCTAAGATCACAGGAGCTTTAGCTGAATCCGTACGAGACGGAAAAGTAAGTGCAATTACTGTATATTTCGAATAAGAAATAATTTATTTATAGTATATTTTTAAACTATATAAAGAGGGGCGACTCAAATATATTTTAAAACAATAGGCCGCAATTCGTTAGCCGGGCGAGCATAGTTACAGGCGCGGAGCGCTGTTTGAGCATAGCGAGTTCGCGAGAGCGCCTGTTAATCGGCGGCGCAACCCGGGTAGAATTGCAACATGTTTTAAGATATATTTGAGTCGCCCCTTTTGAAACAGTTTTGAAAATCATAGGAGAAGAAAATGAGCGATTTAAAATATTTAGATACTAAGGGAACCTTTACCTTAGATAATCCGGATTTAACCAGCTATATGTATTTTCCACTTTGTAACGAAGCCGGAATGATGAGTTCCATCACACCGGATTTAGGTGGAGATATTAAACTGGACCAGAATACTTTTTTATTGGAACCGGTAAGTGCTGAAAACCTTCATAATAACAAATCCAGCAGAAACTTCTGGGTTTATGTGGAAGGAAAAGGTGCGTGGTCTGCGACAGGACGTTCTGCAAAACAGCAGGCACAGCTTTTCGATGAAAAGAAGGAACAGGTAAAACTGACTGCCGGAATTGCATGGCATCAGGTTGAAAGAGAATCAGAAGAGTTTGGTTTAAAGGCAGTGCTTACATCCTTTGTACCAAACACAGAAGATAAAGTAGAATTAACAAAAGTAGAAATTACAAATACATCCGGGGAAACACAGAAGATTACATCGACTGTAGCAATTCCAATGTATGCACGTTCTGCAACAAACATCAGAGATCACAGACATGTAACATCTCTGCTTCACAGAACACATACAGTGAAAAACGGAATTATGATTTTCCCAACATTGACTTTTGATGAAAGAGGACATAACAAAAATACTGTTTACTACAGTGCTCTTGCAAAAGAAGATGTGAATGGTGAAATGACTTCGCCGATAAGTTTCTGCCCGGTAACGGAAGAATTTATCGGAGATGGTGGTAATTTCGAAAATCCATATTATGTAATGAAGAATGAACCATTGCCATATGAAGCAGGACAGCAGGTAGACGGTTATGAAACTGTAGCTGCAATCCGTTTTGCAACCGGTGACATTGCTCCGGGTGAAACAAAGACATATATTGTGGCATTGGGATATGGAAATTCAGAAGCTGATATCACAGAAATCAGCAAGAAATATTTAATCACAAAGCATTTCGATAATTTGTTGGAACAGACAAAGAATTATTGGCAGGAAAAAATCAATGTAAGTTACGCATCAGCAGATACTGATTTTGATAACTGGATGCATTGGGTAAACTACCAGCCAATGCTTCGTCGAATTTACGGATGTTCCTTCCTTCCGCATCATGACTATGGAAAAGGTGGTCGTGGCTGGAGAGATTTATGGCAGGATTGTCTTGCACTTCTTATTATGGAACCGGAACAGGTACGTCAGATGTTAATCGACAACTTCGGTGGAGTACGTTTTGACGGAACAAACGCTACAATTATCGGTGCAAAGCAGGGTGAATTTATTGCAGACAGAAACAATATTACCCGTGTGTGGATGGACCATGGTGCATGGCCTTATCTTACAACAGAATTATATATTCAGCAGACCGGAGACATTGAATTCCTGACAGAAGAAAATACATACTTCAAGGATATTCAGGTTTGCCGTGGCGAAGACAAAGACTGGGATTGGAAAGATGCTCAGGGAAATCAGCAGCTTACAACAGATATGGCTTCTTACAAGGGAACTGTATTGGAACATATGCTGATTCAGCACTTAACAGCGTTCTATGATGTTGGGGAACACAACCACATCAAGATTCGCGGAGCAGACTGGAATGATGCTTTAGATATGGCTGATGAACGTGGCGAAAGCGTAGCCTTCACAGCACTTTACGGTGGAAATTTGGGAGAACTTGCAAAAGACATTCAGGCTTATGCAGAAAAGACCGGAAAAGAAACCGTAACCTTAGCAAAAGAATTATTAATTCTTTTAAATGCAGACAAGTCCATTTACGACAGCATTGGAGAAAAGAATGCGGTATTGGATGAGTATTGTGAGACGGTAAAACATACAATCAGTGGAGAAAAGGTTGAAGTGTCCTGTGATGAATTAGCAAAGACATTGACAGGAATGTCTGAATGGGTTGCAGAACACATTCGTGCGACAGAATGGACAGGAGACAAGATTGGAAACTTCTGGTTCAACGGATATTACGACAACAGTGGTAAGGCTGTAGAAGGTGATTTTGAAACCGGCGCAAGAATGATGCTGACAAGCCAGGTATTTACAATCATGGCAAATGTTGCTACAGATGCACAGATTGACAGCATTGTAAAAGCTGCAGACAAGTATCTCTATGATCCTGAAATCGGTGGTTACCGTTTGAACACAGACTTCAAGGAAGTAAAGGCTGATTTGGGAAGAGCATTTGGTTTTGCCTTCGGTCATAAAGAAAACGGTGCAGTATTCTGTCATATGGCAACGATGTATGCCAATGCATTGTACAGCAGAGGATACGCAAAAGAAGGATATAAAGTCATCAATACCTTATATAAACATTGTAACGACTACCACAAGAGCAGCATTTATCCGGGCGTACCGGAATATGTAAGTCAGCGTGGTCGCGGAATGTATCATTATCTGACAGGAGCAGCCAGCTGGTTATTGCTTACTGTATTAAATGAAATGTATGGTATCCAGGGAACTCTGGGAGCATTGACCTTTAAGCCACAGTTGTTGGCAGAACAGTTTGCAGATGGTAAAGCATCTGCTCAGTGCATGTTCCGAGGCGTTAAGATTACCGTAACCTACGAAAATCAGGAAGGCTTGGAAGCAGGCTTCTATAAGGTTAAGGAAATCTACATTGACGGACAGAAGTATGCTGATGGTGATACTATTGCAAAAGAAGATGTGGATAAATTAGGGGATGAAGCACAGATTCGTGTGATTCTTGGATAAAAGTTACCGGATAAAGGAGAATAAGAATGTTTAAAATGGAATATGGCAGAGCAGTCTGCTATTCAGGATACCGTGAAGGACAGAGTCCGGTAACGGAAACATATCCGACTTATGACCAGATTGTAGAGGATATGAAGATTTTAGAAAAGCACGGATTTAAGTATATCAGAATGTATGATCCGGTAAGTTATGCTGAAATGACTTGTCAGGTAATCAGAGATTTGGGACTGGACATCAAGCTGATGTTGGGTCCTGGACTGATTTCTGAAGTGAATAATCCGGGATGCCCATGGCTGAAGACCAATTATTCTGAAGAAGAATTGGCACAAAGAGCCAAATTCAATGACCAGAGAATTGAAGATTTAATTCGGATTGCCAATGAATATTCGGATGTGATTAATGTGGTTTCCATCGGAAATGAAAACACACCGGATTGGGGCGCAAACAATGTGCCGGTAGAACGTCTGGTAAGTTTTGCAAAGAGACTTCATGAAGGAACTGACAAACCAGTCACTTTCAATGAAGGTGCTTTTGAGTGGCCGAGAATTCCTCAGATTGCAGAACAGATGGATATTATCTGTGTTCATTCTTACCCATTGTGGCACGGCGTGTCTGTAGAAGATGGATTGGCAGAAAACAAAGAATGGTATCAAAAAATCAAGGAAACCTATCCGGACAAGCCGGTAATCTTTTCAGAAGTGGGCTGGGCAACCAAGAGTAAGCCGGGAACCGAAATGGGCGAAGGTCAGACCAACGAAGCAAACCAGAAAAAGTACTACGACGAATTCTGGGCATGGGCAGACGAAGAACAGATTATCGCCTATATGTTTGAGGCATTTGATGAACCGTGGAAAGGTGGCAATGACCCAATCGAAGCAGAAAAGAACTGGGGCATCTACTATGTAGACAGAACACCAAAACCGGTGATGGAATAAGTAATAAGAGAAAGACCTTTCGAGGTCTTTCTTTTTTATGAGAAAAATATTTTTATACCACAGTCCCTGATTTTATCGAAGAAATCAGACAATTGTCTGTTGTAAAAATCTTACAAATGAAACAGTTTTTTTCACTATTCTTTAGTTGTATTGCACATAGCATTGTGGTAAAATGTTTTTATCATTGGTTACAGGGTGGAGAACCCTGTTAATGAGTAGAAAAATAGAATATATGAAAGGAGAAAAAAATGAAACTCAGTAAAACAATGAAGAAAGTAGTAGCATATGTATGTGCTATTGCTATGGTAGTTGCTGGATTGTCATACACACCGGCAACAGTAAGTGCTGCTGAATGGATTTCAACAAACAATGGTTGGCTTCAGAGAACAGCAGACGGTGAATTTGCAGTCGGAACAGGCGTTTCGTTTGCACAGGAAGGAATTTCTGCAATTTATGCAGGACATTGGGGAAACGAAACTGCTGATATTGATGTGCAGGGCAGTGACGATCCTTACAACGTTCCTATTGATGTAAAAGAATTTAAGCCTGCTTTTACAAATGGCGATGGTCAGTGGATGATTCAGGTTTCTATGAATGTTCAGAATCTTGATGCCGCAAAGACGTATACGATTGAATTAAAAGCAGATGATGCTGTTTTATTTACAACTTCAACATCAGGAACTACATCATTTCAGCAGACTGTAGGACTTGGAAAGAATGATGATTTGACAGAAGGAACTCATATGCTTTCATTAGTTGCAGAAGAATATGTTGATAATGGTGAGACTGTTGAAGTACAGGATATTACTATTACTCCAAATATGACAGAAATTGCAAATAAGAAAAATATTTGGGCAAACTGGACTAATCCTACTGGTACAACTAAAGCTTACGCATATCTTGAGAAAGTATCCACAGGAAACGGTGCTGCAACAGCAGCAAATGGATGGCTTTTCAATACTAATGCAACCCAGCCGATGGTAAGCGTTGATAATGTTGCTAAGTCACAGGATGGAACAGTTACTGTTGAGGCTGGAGGTACTTACAAACTTATTGTTGAAGCATTCAATGCCGGAAGCAAGAAAATCGGTTATGGAGAAGTTGAAATTACTATCCCTGGATTAACAGAAGAAGAAAGCATTGCTCAGGGTGCTTTACAAAAGATTAACACTGCTGATAATCTTGCGTATCTTAAGAATGCTTTCGTTGGATCAAAGGAAGCAGAAGCACACAATATTGTTGATGGAAACAATGCTTCAAGATGGCAGGCAAACAAAGAAATTGATAACACATATTTTGGCGTAGATCTTGGTGAAGTAAAAACAATCGGTAGTGTATTAGTTAGTTGGGAAGCATCTAACGCAACTGCATACGATGTGCAGGTTTCTACAGACGGAGAAAACTATACTACAGTAGCTTCAGTAAGTGGCTTGAGTGCCGATAATGCGCAGGTTAAATTGACCACATTTGATGCAGTAGATGCACAGTACGTAAAGATTGTATGTACAGCATTAGGAAACAATGCAACACAGTATGGAATTAGTCCATTTGAACTTGCAGTATTTGCAGGAGAGAAGGAAGAAGAATCAAGCGGAGAAGAAGTATCTTCAGAAGAAGAATCATCAAGTGAAGAAGTATCTTCAGAAGAAGAATCATCAAGTGAAGAAGTATCTTCGGATGAAGAATCATCAAGTGAAGAAGTATCATCGGATGAAGAATCATCAAGTGAAGAAGTATCTTCGGATGAAGAATCATCAAGCGAAGAAGTATCTTCGGATGAAGAATCAAGCGGAGAAGAAGTATCTTCAGATGAAGAATCATCAAGCGAAGAAACATCTTCAGATTATACATGGATTGCTGTTCCAGATGGTCAGGGTTATTTCTACAATGATAATCATACAGCAACGGCAATTGTTAATGTTCAGAAACCTGGATTCGCAAATGAACGAGGAATTTATATGAATGTTCCTGCTGGAATTTCCGCAGTTACAATTAATGGTGTTGCTCAGACAACAGGTATTGAGGGAGCTGGAGTTGTTGTTTATTTATCAAACTTAACTCAGGCAATTAACGAAGTTGTTATTAATCATGGCTTAGGAATATCCACAGTAATGATTAAGAACGAAAATGTACCATCAGATGAAGAATCATCAAGCGAAGAAGTATCTTCAGACGAAGAGTCATCAAGTGAAGAAGCATCTTCAGAAGAAGAATCTTCAACAGGAACTGAAACATGTGACCTTCCAGCACCTCTTGGATTAGTAAACTCAACAGGTGAAGGAACACTTCCATATAACTTTGCATGGGCTCCGGTAGAAGGTGCTGCTTCATACAATGTTTATATTGATGGTGAACTTGCTGGAACAGCGACAACTCCAAACTACAATTTAACTGGATTAGAAGATAAGGCTGATGGAAAATATACTATTTCTGTTAAGGCAGTTGATGAACAAGGAAGAGTATCCGTTAATGAAGCTTCTGTAGAATTTGTAAAGGGCAATCCAGAAGAATCATCTTCAGAACAGGGTTCAGAAACAGAATCTTCAACAGAAGAACAGACAACAGCACCAGTATTTGATTATCAGGAAGTAGCTGGTACAGGCGTAGATGCAAATTACGGAAACTGGACAGTTTGGATTAATACAACAAATACAATGAATATTGGTGTAGATGTAAATGATGCTGACTCTATCAAGGGTTCAATTGTAAGCAACAATAACAATTGGAATCAGTGGGGAGCAGTTCAGTACAAGTATAATAAGGACGGTTTAAC